>Ga0265297_10000205_pt1 | contig 196944 bp, 151 predicted proteins | sample Munlanlwell13791_FD_192502 | JGI IMG/M metagenome (GOLD analysis project Ga0265297, IMG submission 192502) | Leachate microbial communities from a municipal landfill in Southern Ontario, Canada - Leachate well 137-91 | ecosystem: Engineered > Solid waste > Landfill > Unclassified | place... | reverse complement strand
GTGATGATTACCATGAATATCCAGTTTGCCACGGGGAAGGCGACTATCCCGAAAAAGTATGACAAGGAAGTACAGCGATTGGCCGCCTATATGACCAAGAATACCAACACGAAGGCCGTCATTGAAGGCTATACGGATAATGTCGGCAGGGAAGCGGCAAACGTCAAACTATCTCAGAACCGGGCCAACGCCGTCAAAAATGCCCTGGTAAAGAAATACAAAATCGCGTCCTCCCGTCTTGAGGCCGTTGGGTATGGTCCGAAGAAGCCTATCGCCGACAATAGCACCGCGGCGGGACGTCAGAAGAACAGGCGGGTTCAGGCTGTCATTGAGCAGATGTAATTTCCGTCCGCCTATCGTTGTTTAAAAAAATGCCCCCTGCCTCAATGGCGGGGGGCATTTTGCATTTATCGATGCATGAAGCGGAAATGAATATGAGCCGTATCCCCGATGATCGATGGCCGTTAGTAGGAATAGGTAACCGCCGCGCCGCCGGACAACCGGTCGGCATATTTCCCTTCTACTTGCAAACGGAATCCCCTGGACAGCGGCGCGTCGATGCCGGCAAAGCCGCCGAAGACGGTATTGTTTCTCAGGGTCGTCTCCCCCGAAGTTAGGGCCAGACCGGTGATGTTGGCGGAGGGCGATACCTTTGTCTCCGTATAATAGACATAGGGGCCGATATACAAGTTGATGCCCCAGGGAATGGTTGCCTGAAAGCCGATCCCGGCATTGACGTCCCACATACTCTTCAGGCCGAGTTCGACCGTAAAGGGGACGCCGTTCCGGACGCCCGTGACATTGTCCGTGAAGTCGCTGAAATAATAAGTCCCCTGGACAAAAGCGCCGATGCCGAAGGTCGGACGGACAGGATAAAAGCCTTTTACCCCCAGGGTGCTGAAAAATTTCCAGTTCTCTGAAAAATCATTCTTGGAGGTCGTCGTCGCCGTCGTTGTCGGACTAAAGGCGTCGAAAAGCTTCTGCCCAGCTAACCCGACCCTGGCGTAGAGGTCCCAGTTTCTTTGAAATCCGTAGCCCAACTCGGAATAAATCTGCTGCTGCCTGCTGATGTACTCTCCATCATTCTTGAGTTTATCCTCCTGAAGCCAGTAACCGATACCGGTATGCAGGCCTCCCGCCGGTCGCGAAACGGGTTGGGGCGGTCCGAAGGGTCCGCCTGCGGCGGCCGTCCCCTGGATTGTGAGGATGATGATTATGGAGATCGCCAGGGCCTTAAGAGTTTTCATATCCATGCCTATCTTCCGTTTCATTTGTCTTCCAGCAATCCCGATACCCCCGGAGGAGGCGGACCGCCCTGGTGTTTGATCTTCTTTAGCCGATATTGGACATAGGCATCGCGAACCGCCACATAGGGATCTATGGCGGCCTCTTTCAGGGACTCGTAATCGCCGATATGCAGGGAGGAATCGTTAACCTTTTCGATTACCCGGGAGCCTGCCCAGATTTCCCAGGGCCCAAAATAGATGGAGGGATACAGGAATATGTCGCCGACTGTCCCCACCGTATCTCTCGGACTGGAGGGTCCCAATACGGGCCAATGGATGTAAAAACCCTGCCCCACACCGTAAATACCCAGGGTTTGACCGAAATCGGCCGGTTGTTTTTTAAGATCGATCTCCTTGCTTGCGGCGGGGTCCAGCAGCCCCCCGATGCCCCATACGGTATTGATGATGAAGCGCCCAAGTTCGGAAGCCGCTCCCTCAAAATTTGCCTGGAGCAGGCAATTGACAAAACGGATCGGGAAGCTGAAGTTTGAGTAGAAATTGCTGACGCTTACCCGCGCCTTTTCCGGAACTGCCTTGCTATACCCCTGGGCGACGGGCTTAACGACCCAGAAGTACAGCTTGTCGTTGAAATTGAACATGGCCCGGTTAAAAGGCTCCAGGGGATCGGCAATAGTAACCTTTTCCTCTTCCTTTCCCTTAGCGGGTTCTTCGATGTCCTGATAGTCGTCAAGGCTGCCGCCGACCGTTTTGGCGGCGGATACGTCCGCTGACGGCGCCGGGCTTGGCTCTGCCTTGGGGGCCGCCATAATCTCCCGGGCGGGAGGGGCGGCAGCGGATGGCGCCGGGTCGGAGACGACAGCGGATTTGTGCGCGCAGCCTGCTGCAAGGAAAACACAAAGTGTAACCGCAACGAGGTAATATTTCATAGCCGGAACCACCTTCAAGGGCGCTATTGACCCTTCACTTTCTTCCGCAGGATCTCAAGGAGCTGTTCGGGTTTATTTTTTGCCAGGATGTCGCTGAACTGGGTGCGATAATTCAACACCAGACTCACATTCTCAACAACAACGTCATATACTTTCCAGGAGCCGTTTTTAAGAATCACCTTGTAAGTAATGGGTATTTCCTTCGAGGCCATGACAACTTTCGTCTGTATCTCCGCCTGGGTTCCGGAGATCATGATTTCCCGTTCATAAACAATTTTTTCGTTGGTGTAGGCGAGTATTTTGTCAATGTAGGCCTTCTCCAGCACCTGCCGGAAGAGGATGACGAATTCCTGACGCTGAGGGACTGTCAGGCTGTTCCAGTTCCTGGCCAGGGTCCGCTTCCCGAGTTCGACATCATCGAACATTTGTTCATAGATGACGCGCAGCTTTTTCTTTTTGATCTCTTTGGCCGATTCGGACTTGAGCTTCGGATCCCGCAACACATCCAGCACCTTGTTCACGTTGGTCTGAACCGTATCCAGGGGCACTCCGGCGTAAGCCGCCAGAGTGAACAGAAAGATTATCAGCGTAGTAAATGCAATGGTAAGGGGTCTTCTCATGGGTTTCCTTTCTTGGTCGTGTTAGGTTCCTCCGGTTTCTTCACATCACCAAAGGCATACTTACTGATGAGACTGGCAATGTCCACGGCAGGTTGCGTTTCCGTGATGGTCCCACCGGGGTTTAGGAGTGTGCCGCCGCCCCCGGGGTCAATGCTGAGATACATGTCGCCGATCAACCCCTCCGTTTTTATGGAGGCGATGGCATCATCATAAATCTTGATGTCTTTCCGGATGCGGATCTCCACCAGGGCCTTCTGATTTTCCTGGTCCATGGTGAGCCTCTCCACGCGCCCGACCTCGATGCCTGAAATGTAAACCAGGCTGCCGGCCCTCAGGCCGGTTACGGTCGTGAAGCGGGCGAACAGCGAATAGGCGTTGTCGCCAAGCAGTGATATATGACCGAGTTTCACCGTCATATACCCGATACATAGGAGCCCGAAGACGAGAAAGATGCCGACCGTGGTTTCCATCGTGTATTTTTTCATTGACCTACCCCCTCACATCGCACCGCAGACGGGCGATCTCTTTTTGATTTGATATTGCCTCATCAATGACGGCCTCTATTTCCGCAATCGGCTGACCCTGGGCGATTCCCGTCCGGATGACGAGTTCGATGCAAACCCCCGAGGCTTTCCGCCTTTCCGGACCCTCATAAAAATCTTTCACGCCATGCTCCTGGAAATCATGGGCAAAATCCTTAAGGATACTTTCTGCTTCCGTCAGGTCCGAATAGGGGAGCACCGTAATAAATTGGTTGGTGTTTCGTCGTGTGGAAAACCCCCCAATGGCGCCGAAGTGTTTATCGATGTATTTCCCCATGCTCCGGATAGCCTTCCGCGCCGCCTCATGGCTTGAACCGGTCATGATGACACCCAGATCGTCCAGCGTAAAAACCACCAAGGAATATGTTTCCCCGCGTGTCTTATGGGTCAGCTGGGCATGGTGCATGACCTTGAATTGCCGTTTGGAATACAGTCCCGTTAATTCCTGCTGAAGACCCTCCAGGCTGCGGATGACTTCATCCTTGAAGGGGTGGTCAAAATCTTCCAACTCTTCCGGAGAGCCTTGAAAAACGATGGCCCGGTCATAGAGCGCCAGAATGCGGTTGGAGATGAAATAAACATCCGGTATCTCGTGGCTGACCATGATCGCCGTAAACCCGAATTTTCTCTGATACTGGGCAATCATGCTCAAGATGGCGTTCTTACGGACGGGATCCTGGCCGGATGTGGGTTCATCGAAAAGGACAATACTCGGGTCCGTGACCAAAGCCCGGGCTAGGGCGGCGCGCTTCTGCATGCCCCCGGACATTTCCGAGGGATACTTGTGGGCCGCATCTTTAAGTTCCGTTTGTTCGATCCTGGCCATTACCCGTCTGTCGATTTCAGCTTTGTCCAGATTCGTCGTCTCCCGGAGGGGGAGGGCGATATTTTCGTAGACCGTCAAGGAATCGAAGAGGGCATTGTCTTGAAACATATAGCTTATCTGCGCATGTTTGGCCATCCGCTCCGATTTTTTCATTGCATTCAGGGGTTCGCCCTGGAAGAGAATCGTCCCCTCGTCCGGCTTGAGAAGCCCGATGATATGCTTGAGGAGTACACTCTTACCCGAGCCGCTGAGGCCGATAATCGTTGTAACCTGCCCCGCATAGATCTGAAGGTTAATGTGGTCAAGGATCGTCCGGGAACCGAAACGTTTGGTGACATCCTTGAATTCGATCAACGGAGTATCCATGGCGCTATCCTCGCATGAGCAGCGATGTCACCACGTAATCCGACACCAGGATCAGCACGCAAGAGATCACGACGGCAGAAGTCGTAGACAGGCCGACGGCCTTGGCGCCATGGCTGTCCGTGCGCATGTGGGCGAAATAGCCCTGGTAACAGCAGACAGTGGAGACGATGACGGCGAAAACAATAGATTTGATGAAACCGTCCATGACATCTTTCATATCCATGCTGGCCTGGACGCGATAGACATAGGTGCCGGCATTTGCCCCCAGGAGGAGGACTCCCGAGATGTAACCGCCGATGATGCCGACGATGTCGAACACCGCCGTGAGGATGGGAAAGCTGATGATGGATGCGGCGATTCTCGGGCTAATAAGGTAGCGGAGCGGATCGATCCGCATGGTGTCCAGGGCGTCAATCTGTTCGGAGATGCGTTGAATGCCGATCTCGGCGGTGATGGCTGAACCTGCCCGGGCGGCGATCATGATGGCCGTGAGCACGGGTCCCAATTCCCTGACCAGTGTCAGGGCGACCAATGTCCCGAGGGCCCCCTGAGCGCCGAATTTGAGCAGGGTCGTGTAGGATTGGAGGCCCAGTACCATGCCCGTAAACACGCTGACCAGCAAGATGATCATCGTGGACCGAGCCCCGATATAATAGATCTGCTGAATGATCTTCGCCCATTGCTTCGGGTGAAGGATCTTCAGAAATGCGAGGGCGAGGAAAATGGCCGAAGCGCCTAAATTCCCGACCCAACTGATTGTGGCCTGGCCGAAACCGGCAAACGGCTTGGTCAACAACGCGCCGATCTGCCACGGGGGCTTGCTTCCCGGGAGTCCATTACTGTTTGCATCGAGTGCCATGAAGAATATCCCTGCGTTGAATGCCGATTTCACCCCCAAAGATCCTTTGGGGGGATACTGCCATAGCGTTCTTTTTAATTATCGTGGATGATGCGACGCTCTCCTATCAGGACTATCCTGATTTGCCGTAATTTGTCAATGAAAATGCCGAATAATGGCCGGGAAAATAGCTCATTGCCTTTACGGGTTAAAACGACGGTGCTTTCAGGCACGCGCTTTTTCTATGTGGGGGATATATGAAGAAAGGCTTAGCGTGTCAAGAGGATTTTAGCATTAGGGAGACGGAATTGCTCGGACATTAGCAGCAGATAAATTCTTGTCCTGTCAAGACGGCAGGGTGAAATAAAACGCCGCCCCTTTTCCGGCCTCGCTTTCTGCCCAGATATGACCGCCGTGACGGTTGATGATCCGCTTGACCGTTGCCAGGCCGATCCCCGTCCCGGGGAATTCATTGCTGCCATGGAGGCGCTGAAAGGCCCCGAAAAGCTTGTCGACATAAAGCATATTGAAGCCCACGCCGTTGTCCCGGATAAAATGGATGGTTTCGCCATCCTTGATCACCGTTCCGAATTCAATCCGGGGATGGGGATGCCGGCCGGTGAATTTCCACGCGTTTTCCATGATGTTTGTCAAGGCGATCTGTAACATATATTTGTCTCCCGAGACGATGACCCCATCCTTGACGATCACATCGATGTCTCGTTGGGGATCATTCTGCCGGAGCGTCGCGTCCAAAATCCGGACTATGGCGCTCAAATTTACCTCTTCATACTTGAAGTCCGATCTCGTCACCCTCGACAGCTTTAAAAGGTCGTCGATCAACTGGCCCATGTGTTGGGCGGCGCGGCGGACCCGGTCCAGATAGCCTTTGCCCTGATCGTCCAGGATCTCGCCGTAGTCTTCCAAAAGGGCCTGGCTGAAGCCGTCGATGCCCCGGAGGGGCGCCCGGAGGTCGTGAGAAACGGAATAGCTGAAGGCCTCCAATTCCCTGTTGGCCGCTTCCAACTGGGCCGTCCGGTCCCGGACCCGCTCTTCCAGTTCATCGTTGAGCTTCCGAATCTCTTCTTCTGCCCGCTTCCGGTCCGTGATGTCATGAATGATCGAAAAGAGGATCATTTCGTCCCGGGTAGTAATTGGCGATGAATGTACTTCCACTGTTCTGACTTCTCCACTGGCAAGGCGGTGCGAGAAGATGAAATAATTAAGTTTTTTCTCCATCGCCATGGTTCGTTGCCGTGCGACTTCTTCGGCAGGCAGGGTATTGATTTCCTGGATAGCCATCTGGCAAAGCCGCTCTTTTGAATATCCGTAAAACTTCGCCGCCGCATGGTTGGCGTCGCGTATGGCGCCGGTCTTTTGATCAATCAGGAACATGATCGCTTCATGTCCATGGAACATCGTGCGGAACTGTTCCTCGCTCTTTTGCAGAGCCTCCTCGGCGCGGCGACGTTCCGTCACATCCTCGACGGTCCCGTCGTAATAGAGGATCAAACCCTCCGCGTCCTTCACGGCCGTGGCGTTGATGGAACCCCAGAACGAACCGCCTTCCTTCCGGTTAAAGGCCACCTCCATGCTCTGGATGATCCCCGCCGTTGCCAGGAGATCCTTAACCTGTAGCCGGTCTTCCGGATGGACGTAGAGCTGCATCTGGATGTTGTTGATTTCGGTGATCATCTCCTCCGGTGAGGCGAATCCAAACATCCGGGCAAAGGCGGGGTTTACGGTGACATAGGTCCCGGCGGGGGTGCTCTGAAAGATCCCTTCCACGGCATTGTCGAAAATGTTGCGATAGCGCTCCTCGCTCCGGCACAGGTTTTCTTCCGCTGTTTTGCGCTCCGTAATATCACGGATGATGGCTTGGAAAAAGGGCTTGTTTCCCACCGTAATCAGCCGGGCGCTCACCTCCACGGGGAAGATCGCGCCGTTTTTACGGCGTTGCCGGGTCTCATAAACGGAGCCGCTTTCTTTGGTAATTTGGTCCGCCTGCCCGGCCATTTCGGGAATCAGGACAGGATCGCGGAGCATCGTGACCTTCGCGCCGATAAGCTCTTCCCGGCTATAGCCATAAACCTCCATGGCCCGGTCGTTGGCCTCGGCGATTATCCAGTCCTCATCCATCATGAGGATGATGTCGTTGGCATATTTCGTCAGGTATTCAAAATGTTTTGTCAGGGCTTGGCGCCGGAGTCCCTCCTCGTATTGCCGCCGGTAGAACAGTACCTGCTGCCGCCGCCAGATCAGTCCGATGCCGATGGCCGTGGCGGCGATCAGGGCGGCCATGAGAAACGCCATCAACTCGGCGCGGACGCGGACATCCTGAAAAACCTCCTCCCCGTCGATCTTGGCGACGAGATGCCAGGGGAAGCCCGGGACGGACCGGATGGAGGCGATCACCTCTTTTCCCCGGTAATCACGACCTGACACGGTGCCCGTGACTCCCCGGGCGGCCATGGCTGCGGGTAGATCCTTATCGCCGATGGGTCGACGGAGGTTCAACGCCGTATTTTTTTTATGGCGCAGCTCATTAAGAAAGACTACCTCCGTCTTGCCGGTTCCGATGAGGAGGGTCTCCGCCGTAGAACTAGGCGTGGGCCAGCCTTGGATGAGGGGATAGAGGAATTCGTGGGGACTAATCCGCAGGACGCACACCCCGACGGTCAGTGTCCCGGCGGCGCTATTTATCGCCAGGGGTGCAATGAAGTCCATATATATCTGGCCGGTCTTATCGTCGCGATACAAGTCGGTGCAGAGGACCTTTCCCGTTTCTATGGTCCGGGCTGCCACGTCCCGGACGACGGCGCCGACATCGACTTCGCCGTCGCCTGCGGCCAGGCGCGTCCTCATGGTCCGATCCAAGATGAGGACGTCATGGTAACGGTAGTGTGCCTTAATTACCTGCAAGTCGTTGCGGATTTCCTCCCGGTGACGGGGAAGCGCCCCGGGATTCTTCAGGTATTCATGGACCCGGTGAATGAGGAAAGTTCTTTTCCTCAAGACCTCCGCGTCTGCCTGCCGCTCCTTGTACCAGTTGACAATCTGATCCACTTTGAGATCGGCGACGGCGGCCAGCTTTTGGTATTCGATCTTGAGGAGATTTTCCTTTTGATTTTCGTAGTAGGAAAACCCGGCCACGGCAATGATGACGGCCACGGTGAGAAAGATGAACGCCAGATGCCAGGGAAATGATAAGGACTTGGCCGGAACGCTCATGGCTCACCCCCCATGGCCCATTTCCCACCTTGGTGTTCCCGCGTTCACCCAGCTTGGATAATATTCGTAACTGCGGCTCATAACAACCCCGTGTCTTTACCTTCTTGCTTGGCCTAGTACATGAGCTGGTCGCCCCGGTGTGCATAGGTCTTCATGTCTTCCTTGCAACGAGGAGACATTCGACAACTTCCCGGAGCACATCCCGGAGGTGGTCACGGATATCATGGGTATTTATGACCTTTTTTCAGTCCGGTTCGGTCATGTGGGAGTGTAGGATGAACCGCCTTGTTTGTCAAGAAAACGATGCGCGACGGGGGAACATCTTAACTTACATAATGAAGAAGCGAATGCGCTTTTTTTTCTGATCATGCTCCCCCCGGGCTTTGTCGAGGGAAAAGGCTATCCCGATATGTTCTTCGGCATCAAAATTGATCCTGACTGATGGCGGAAGATCCGTAATTCCCCCCGACGACCTTGTGAAGCGTGATTTTCACTCTGGACCCGGCCGTCAGGGGGAAATTGTCTCCCTTTTGATACCGGTAACCTTCCGGCGTGCGATAGCGCATCTTCAGGAACAGGCTTTTCGCCGGGCATTCCACCTCCACGGTTGAATTGTCACGAACAGTCACGGTTCTGTAAAGCGACGGGGTTTCAACGCTGACGACTTTCACGAGGACGTCCATGCCCGAGAGATTGTTCAGGGTCAGATAACCCACGCCCCCTTCTGTTACGGCAAGTTGTCTCCATTGTACATCGGCGATCTGATCCCGGTTCTGCTGGTGGGCCTTCTCGGATTGCGAAATGACCGTTTGGGGGGGATTGTGCTTCTGCTGAGGTGAAGGACCGACCAGCCAATCAATGATAATCCATGCACAGGCAGCGCCGACGATCAAACCAAGCATCCCTCGCTTCGTCATAAGCCCCTCGCTCATATCTTACTTAATGATGATATCCCTTTTCATTAATTTACCCGCTGCCTTTTTTCCTGAAAAAATCGATGATGCCGTTGGGCATGAAAATGGTAACGACGATGAAGAGGGCGCCGTAGATGATCCGGGCGATTTCCGCCTGGGCAAAGGTGGAGAGGCCCTCGTTGACGACGGTGAGGATGACGGCCCCGATGATCGGTCCCAGCCAGGTGCCCCCGCCTCCGAACATGGCCATGAGGACAATGAGGATGGAGATACTGATGTTGAAGACGACGTCGGCATGGATATAGGTCAGGTAATAGGCGAAAAGACCCCCGGCAACCCCCGGGAAGAAGGCGGAGAGAATAAAGGCCTGGATCTTGATTTTTGCCGTCGGGATGGCCATGGTTTCGGCGACTTCTTCATCGGAGCGGATGGCTCTCAGACCGGCGCCGAGCCGTGAGCGGTTGAGCCACCAGGCGACGCCGAGGGTGACAACCATGAGGAGGAGCATGACTTCATACATGATGGAGCGGGAGAGTTTTTCCGGGATGTCCATGAACTTCAGGTAGATCCCTTCCGCTCCGCCCAAGAACTCGATATTCTTTACAGTCAGCTCCACGACAAAGGCAAAGCAGATCGTCACGACCGAGAAGTAGGGACCCCGTATCTTCAGACAGGGATAGCCGACGATCAGGCCGACCAGCGCCGCCAGCGCCCCGGCCGGAATCGATGCCAGGATGGTCATCAGGGGCGTCAACTCGAACATCGATGCCACCTTCGCCGTGGCAAAGGCGCCGATACCGAAGAAGGCCGCATGGCCGAAGGACAGGTAGCCGGCATAGCCGCCGATAAAATTCCAGGAGGAGGCGAGAACTACATACATAAAAACGGAAAACATAAAGGAAAGGTAATATACCTCGGGTTCGAGGCACGGGAAAGCGGCTAACATCGCTATGAAAATTGCAACTGCGGCCAGACGGTATTTTTGCATATTTATACCCCCTGCCTGAACAGGCCGTGGGGGCGGAAGATGAGAAAGACCATCAGCAGCCCGAAGGTAACCAGATTCACCCACTGGTAGGGGAGAAAGGCCATGGCGAGGCCCGTGATCACCCCGATGATGAGGCCCGCCAGGGCCGTGCCGATGACGTTGCCCACCCCGCCCACGATTACCACCAGAAAGAGATAGATAAGCCAGAGATTGTGGGAGTGGGGCTCAAAGGAATTGAGGAGGGCCAGACTGATGCCCCCGGCCCCGGCCGTGGAGACGGCCAGGGCAAAGGTGATCATGCTGATCCGGTAAAGGTTGACGCCATATAACTGGGCGGCTTCGGGCTGCTGCCAGGCGGCCCGGACGGCCATCCCCGTGTAGGTTTTTTTCAGGAAGAGATAAATTGCCGTTATCCCCACGAGGGACAAACCGAAGCCGACCAGGTGGGGATACTGAAAATAGAAGGGTCCCACAATCAGGGCGCCGCTGGCGTAAGTTGGCGTCAGCACCCGGGGATCGGCCTTCCAGATGAGGACCATGACGTTTTCGAGAATAATGGCCAGACCGAAGGTGAGGATCATCGATGCCACAATGACCTCCTTAGCCCTGGTGATCGGTCTGATGAGGAGTTGATAGACCCCGCAGGCCACGAGGAACAGGAGCGGCACGGACACCGCCGCCGAAACGACGGGGTCCACGCCGAAATACTGTAACAGGCTATAAGCCAAATAGGCGCCCAGGAGCCCGAAGGCGGCATGGGAGATGTGGATGACGTGCATGACCCCCCAGGTCAGGGAGAAGCCGACGCTGAGGAGTGCATACACCATGCCCATCATGATGCCGCTGATCAGGGACTGAATTATTAAAACGGCGTCCACGTTACTTCTTCCAGGCCGGTTTAGGATAGACCGGTTCCTTCGTCCGGATGTTCTTCGGGAAGATCAGTTCCACCTTGCCGTTGATGATCTGGGTGGCGAAGTTGATCGGCGCCGGCAGACCCTTTTTGTCAAAGGTCATGGGACCGGCGATGGTACTGACTTTGTGCGTCTTCAGCCAGTCGCGGATCTTCGTCTGATCCAGACTCTTTGCCCCGTTCACGCCCTGTTCGAGGGTTTGCATCCAAGCGTAACCAAACCCGAAATAGAGGGGGTAGATGTCCAACTTGTATTTTGTCTTCACATAGGCGTTGAGTTTGTCGTTTCCCGGGTAATTAAGCATGCCGTGGAGGACGGTTCCGGAAAAGACAAAGTCCCCATCCGCCCCGAGTTCCTTGACCCAGGCAGGGACAACGGAACCGATCCCCTGGACGATGGCCTTGGGATTGTAACCGAGGGCCTTGGCGGCCTTGATCGTCGTGACCCCGTCGGGGAAGAAGCCGTTGGAGAACAGGATGTCACAGTTCATCTGTTTGGCCTTGACGATGAGCGATGTAGCATCGCTAAGGGGGGAATTGTACTTTTCGTTGATCACTATCTGGATATTCAGCTTTTTCGTCCAGCGGTTAATGGAATCCTGGAGAGACAGGCCGACGGGGTTATTGATGGTATAAACAGCAGCCCGTTTCGGACGCTGATTGGCGGGGATGGTAGCCAGCCACTGGAAGAAACCCTCGTACCACCACTCGCCCATGAGGGGCGGGGCGCCGAAGGAATAGGTATAACCCTGCTGAAAGCTCTTCATATGGCCGCCCATGGAGACATAGACAACTTTGTGCTTTTCCGCTACGGGCATGACGGCCCGGGCAGCGGTGCCGGGGTAGCCGCCGAAGAGGAGATCAACCTTGTCCACGGTGATGGCCTTTTCCGCAAAGGTCACGGCCTTGCCCACATTGGACTGGTCGTCGTAGATCTTGAATTCCACCGGACGGCCCAACAGCCCCCCCTTGGCGTTGATTTCCTCCGCCCAGTAACGCATGCCTCTTTCAATCCACAGCCCCGTTTCCGCAAACTCCCCCGTTAGGGGCAACGAGCCGCCGATGACGATCGGTTTGCCGGCGCCAATTGCCGCGGCGGGGACCGTCAACATGATCCCGCAAAGCACGGCGATGGTCATAAACAAAGAGAACCCTTTCATCCGTTTTCCTTTCATTATGAAGCCTCCTTTCCAAAGCTTGGTTTATCGTAGGGTCTGTCACACTTATTTCGTGACAAACCCCTAGAGTCCTAAATAGGACGTCTTGACTTTCGGATCCTCCCGGAGTTCTGAGGAAGGGCCTTTCAAAGCCACAACCCCATTTTCCAGGACATATCCGTGGGCAGTGATCGCCAGGGTTTCCAGGACTTCCTGGGACACTAACAGTACCGACAGCCCTTCCTTGTTCAATACCCTGATGGTGGCAAAGATTTCCGCTGCCGCCTTGGGAGACAGACCCAGGGAAGGCTCATCCAGCATGAGGAGACGGGGCCTGGCCATCAAGGCCCGTCCCAGGGCCGCCATCTGCTGCTCCCCTCCGGACATGCTGCCGGCTAGCTGGCGGCGCCGGTCGGCCAGACGGGGGAAAATGTCATATACCTTCCTTAAGGACTCCTGACGCTGCTTCCGGACGGTAGGCAAATAGGCCCCCATGATCAGATTCTCTTCCACGGTCATGGCAGGAAAAAGCTTGCGACCTTCGGGGACCTGAACGATTCCTTCCCGGCAAATCTTGTCCGGGGTAAGACCGTTCAGGGGTTTTCCCTCCCAACTCAGGCTGCCCGCTGCCGGGGCAACCAATCCGGAAATAGTGTTAAGCAGGGTTGTCTTGCCGGCGCCGTTGCCGCCGATCAGGGCTACCATCTCCCCCGGGGAAACCTCCATGGACACGCTACGCAGGGCCTGCATCTGGCCGTAACAGACAGTAAGATTATCAACACGCAGCATATGCGGCTCCCAGATAGGCGGAGATGACCTCCGGGTGATTGGCCACCTCTTCCGGCGTTCCTTCGGTGATTTTGGTTCCGAAATTCAACACCATGATGCGGCTGCATGTACACATAATGGCCTTCATTACATGTTCGATCATAAAAATCGTCGTTCCGTAAGTATCCCGGATCCGGAAAGTCAACTCAATGGCACTGCTGATTTCCGTCGGATTCAGCCCCGCAAAGACCTCGTCGAGAAGGAGTATTTCCGGATTGAGAGCCAAAGCGCGGGCAATTTCCAGGCGCTTGCGGTCTTCCAGGACCAGTTCGCCGGGGAGGCGGTGTGCCTTCTCCGTCAATCCCGTAAAGGCGAGAATCTCCATGGTCTTTTCCCTGGCGTCCCTGGGGCCGGCCGTTTTCTTGCGGCCGTAAAGGACGCCGGTGGAGACGTTTTCGATGAGATTCAGTCCCGTCAGGGGGCGGACGATCTGAAAGGTGCGGCCGATACCCAGGCGGGCCCGTTTATAGGGGGGAAGATCAGTGATATTCCGGTCTTCGAAGAACAAATCACCGCCATCGGGGGCGTAAATGCCGGAGATAACGTTGAACAGCGTCGTCTTTCCCGAACCGTTCGGCCCGATGAGCCCGACGATCTCGCCGCTGTGCACCTCGAAATCGACTTCCGAAAGTGCCGTGAGACCGCCGAAACGCTTCGTTATCTTTTTACCTGTCAACATTTTAACCCCATCCCCACTTTTGCCCCCCCCTGAAGGAGAGGGAATTGAATGGCATAGAATCCCATTGTGATCTTTCCCGTTTTCATGATTCGATAAGGGCCACGGCGCGGCACCAGCCCGCACTTCCTCCTGTGAGCTTTACGGGAAAACAGGCCACCTTGAAACCGAAAGGTTTGGGCAGCTTATCCAGGTTGGCGAGTTTCTCCAGATGGCAGTATTCCCGTTCAATTCCCGCCAGGTGGGCTTCCCAGAGGATTCTCCGGTCGCCCGTTCTGGCAAATTCCTCCTTGATGGCCCAGAATGGCCGGTCCCATCCCCAGGCGTCGATACCCATGACCCGAATTCCTTGTTCTATCAGCCAGAGCGTTGACTCCCGGCTCATGCCGCAACCGGCGTCAAAGTATTCCGCCTGGCCCCATAACTTATCGGCTCCGGTCATGATCAGGACGATGTCGTAAGGTTTCAGGGCATAACCGATGCGGTGCAACTCCTTCTGCAGGTCCTCGCTGCTGATTGCGGACCCGTTCGGGTTTTGCCGGAAATCAAGAACGACGCCGTCGCCGAAACACCACTCCAGGGGAATCTGATCAATTGTCCGTGCCGTCTTGCCCTCGCTCTGGGGGGCGTAATGCCAGGGGGCGTCCAGGTGGGTGCCCGAATGGGAGATCATCTCCACGCAGTCGTTGGCATAGCCCAGGCCGTCCCGGAGGTCCGATTCCTTACACCCGAAGAATCCCGCGAGGACCGGGGCCGTCTCCTTATGGCTCTGATGGGTCACTTTGAGGGAAAGGGCCTCGCTCGGGCTTTCCTCCGTCGGTACGCTCAGATCGATAATGGTAGTTTTTCGATTCACCGCCTTGCCTCACAAGCCTTCAGTATTTTACCTTGTCCAATCCTTTCAGACCGAGAATCTTTCTGGCCTCCGCCGGGCTCGCGGGTTCGATGCCCAGAGACCGGCCAATCCCCACGATGTGTTCCACCTGCTCGGCATTGCTCTTGGCCAATTGCCCTTTTTCCAAATACATGCTGTCTTCGAGACCGACGCGGACATTTCCGCCCATGAGGAGGGCTGCCGTGCCCATCTTCATCTGATATTGACCGGCGGCGCACACCGACCAGACAAAATCGCCGATGGCGTCTTTTGCGGTCCGGTAAAGAAACAGCAGGTTTTCCATGGCGGCGGGGATGCCCCCCAGGAGTCCCATAACGAACTGGAGGTAAACTGGTTTCTGAATGTGTCCCCCTTCGATCATATGGGCGAGATTATTGATCATCGCTACGTCATAGATCTCGATTTCCGGCTTCGTCCCATGCTTTTTGAAGGCCGCGGCGAATTCCCGCAGGCCCTTGAAGGTATTGGGGAAGATATAATCTTCCGTCATGGAAAGAAAAGCCGGTTCCCAGGGGAACTTGAAATTGCTGTGTTTGGCGAGCAGGGGGAAAAGGGCGACGTTGATGGAGCCGAAATTAAATGACCCCAATTCCGGTTCAAAGGCGGGGATGACCGCTAAACGCTGCTCTGAAGTCATGCCGAGCCCTCCGCCCGTCGTGAGGCAGAGGATAATGTCACAGCGGGACTTTACGTCAGTGACTATCTCGCGGTAAAGCTCCAAGGATGAAGAGGGTTGCCCGGTTTCAGGATTCCTCGCATGGATATGGGCCACAGCGGCCCCGGCCTCCCAGGCCCGGACCGTTTCATCGGCGATCTGCTTCGGCGTGATGGGCAGGTAAGGGGTCATGGAGGGGGTATGGATACCCCCGGTAATGGCCGCAGTAAAAATGGCTTTTGACATTGTTTAATCCTTGTTCATTGGCGAGTTTTTCATTCATTAACAACGGCCACCGGCCGGCACCAGCCGGCGGAGGCCCCTTTGATCTTCACGGGAAAGCAGCAGACCGTAAAGCCGTGGGGCTGGCCGATGGCAGCGAGATTCGCCATCTTTTCCATATGGCAATACTCCGCTTCGATGCCGGCAAAATGGGCCTCCCACACTACTTGCGGGTCCCCTTTTTCCTTGAATTCCCGGGCGAGGAAAGGCAGGGGGCGATCCCAGCTCCAGGCGTCGATGCCCACTACTTTTACGCCCCGTTCCGTTAGAAAGAGGGTGCTCTCCCTGGTCATGCCCGGTCCCTTGACGAGATACTCCGCCTTGCCCCAGGCGGCGTCGGCCCCGGTCTGGACGAGGACGATGTCCAAGGGCTTGAGCTCATAGCCGATCCGGTCCAGTTCCTTTTGGACGTCCGCGGCGGTAATCCTTTCACCATCCGCCTTATGGCGGAAATCGAGGAGGACGCCGTCGCTCAGGCACCACTCCAGGGGCACCTCGTCAATGGTCAGGGCGGGTTTTCCTCTATCCTGCGTGGGGTGATAGTGGTAAGGGGCATCGAGGTGGGTCCCGCTATGGGTCGTAAGGGTCAGGAATTCCAGCGCCCAGCCTAAGCCGCCGGGTAGCTGCTCCCGGCGGATGCCGGGAAAGAAGTCGAGCATCTGCATTGCCCCCGCCGCATGATCGACGTATTCGATCTTGGGAATCATCATGGGGGGGTCGCAGGGGAGCGCCGCTTCAATGGCAATGCTAAGATCGACGAATCGCTTTCCCATCTTCGATGTTCCTCACTCCTTTAGAAATTTACCTTGTCTATTCCTTTAAGGCCGAGGATCTGCCGCGCCTCCGCCGGCGTTGCCGGTTCGACGCCGAGTTCCCTGGCGATGCGGACGATCTTGGCCACCTGCTCGGCGTTGCTTTTCGCCAACTGCCCCTTTTCAAGGAAGAGATTGTCTTCCAGGCCGACCCGGGCATGCCCGCCCATCATCAGTGAGGTCGTGCAGAGGTTGAATTGGCTCTTGCCGGCGGCGCAAACGGAAAACTGAAAATCGCCGATGGCCTTCCGGGCGCTCTCCAGGAGAATGACGAAGTTTTCGATCGTCGCGGGAATGCCGCCGAGAATCCCCATGACAAACTGGAGGTAAACGGGTTTCTTTACATGGCCCTTCTCGATGAGGAAGGCGAGGTTGTTGATCATCCCGACGTCATAGATCTCAAATTCCGGTTTCGTTCCCTGGGCGGCGAATTTTTCCAGAAACTGCCGCATGGTCAGGAAGGTGTTGGGAAAGATGAAGTCCTCCGTAGCTTCCAGGTACCCCTTTTCCCAGTCATGGGTCCAGTTCTGGTAGTTGTCGGCGATTTGGAAGAGGGCGAAGTTGAGGGAACCGGCGTTGAGGGTCGCCAACTCCGGAGACAGGCTGGTGACGACGCGGACCCGGTTTTCCACCGGTTCACCGAGACGCCCTCCCGTCGTGCAGCAGACGACCATGTCACAACGTCTTCTTACCCCTTCGGCAAAGGTCCGGAAAATATCCTGATCGGCGCAGGGAAGGCCTGTTTGGGGGTTCCGTACATGGACGTGGGCGACGGCAGCACCGGCTTCGCAGGCTTTTACCGCCTCCTCGATGAGCTCTTCCGGGGTGACGGGAAGATAGGGGGACATACTGGGAGTGTGGATGGCCCCGGTCAGGGCGGCAGTGATAATTCTTTTTTCCCTCATGACGGCCAATCTCCTTTCTTATCGCCTGTTACGCTGATTTCGTGACCTGCCGGCGCCTTTTTAGCAGAACCCTAACCTATCTCCAGGTTGATCAATTTCTGTAACTGGTTCCCGTATTCGTTCTTAACCGTGTCTTCAAAACGATAAATCACCTTGTTCAAATAGATTTCGTGGCGGATGTAGTTGGTCATGAGCTTGACTACGCCGGGGTTGGTGGTCCAGAAACCGTTCCAATCCTGTCCTGGGGGCCGGGCCATGAACAGGCCTACGGATTCATCGAAGACTATGGTCAACTCCCCGCTATGACGCTCCGAAACAGTATCTATCTGGATATGATGAAAAACCTTGCCGATTTCTATGCTTTCCAAGCCGAACTGGATGGAGATGATCTTGACCCCCCGCTGCTGGGCCGCGGCAAGATTTTTTTCCAGAAGTGCTCCCTGCTGCTGCCAAAGGCTCATCAACAAGGTTTTCTTGGCCCCGTCGATCAGTTCCCGGGACTTGCCGATCAGTACGTCGTGGTCCGTCAATTGCCATACTGTGATGTCAGGGGGGGGGATGGAGATCTTCTTGAAGTTGGCCGTTAAAATCCGTTCGGTGATCTTGAACTCATTCTTTTTGCGGGTGAGGAATTCATGGTAAGGCAGGGGTGAATACATCTGAGGGTCCGTATTCAAAACGGCCACTAACCCCTTTTGCATCATCCGGTTCAGGGTTTCGTAAATCTTGGGGCCCGGAACGCCCGAGCGGCGGCTTATTTCATGTCCGTGGGAGGGGTGCTTCTGAAGGAGAGCCAGATAGGCCTTTGCTTCATAAACCGTCATGCCCATGCTGTTGAGGGCTTCCACCGTAGCCTGGAATATGTCGCCAAATTCTTGTTTCATGTCCGTCCTCTTTTGAGATGGCTGATGAAATCTCTGCGGCGGTTCTCTTTACTACGTAGGTAGTATGCATGAGTCATTTCTGCTTGTCAAGGATTTTCTCTTGACAGGATTTTCTCGCTTCCCGGAAAGACGGTTGACCTTTCTCTTTGAATTTGGTAGAAAAATAGCCAGTGTGCTTGTGAATGGAATGCTTTTAGTGGATAAAAAAATCCATCGAAAGCCCTTTTTTGATTGCTTGGGAGGTGTGCCGTGGCGAATAACCCGATGATAGGATTTCAAGTCGATCGAACCGAAATTGGATATGTGGGCCATGATCTACAGCGGCCGGAATGTATTCTCGCGGAGCCGGACGGGACCCTTTGGACTGCCGATGCCCGGGGGGGAGTGGTAAAAATCACCCCCGATGGAAAGCAGGAAATAATTACCCAGGCCTTTGCGGTTGCCTTTAAGGAAACGGCCGATGAGGCGAGTCGCTTCACCCAGGGGACCTTGCCCAATGGCTTGGCCTTTGCGGGAAACGGGGATATTCTGATTTCCAATTTCGGCACGGACTTGCTCGAGGTCATGAAGCGCGATGGGGCAACCAAAACCCTCCATGACCGGATTGACGGACAACCCATCGGCAAGGTGAATTTTGTCCTCCGGGACCGCAAAAACCGGATTTGGCTGACCGTTTCGACCCGCATCCAAAACTGGATGCAGGCGATGAGCCCTAAGGTGGCGGACGGATATATCGCCCTGGTGGACGAAAAAGGGATCAGGATCGTCGCCGACGGATTTCGGTTTACCAATGAAATTCGCCTGGATGCCGCGGAAGAATATCTATATGTCGTCGAGACCACCGGGCAGTGCATATCACGCTTGAAAGTGGCGGCAGACGGATCTCTGTCGCAGCGGGAAATATTCGGCCCTTCCAAGCTGGGCCGGTTCGGCTTCCCTGACGGCATTGCCTTTGACGCCTTCGGGAATTTATGGGGAACCCTGATTATGGCGGATCAGCTCTTCTTCTTAACGCCCGAGGGGGAATTCCATGTTATTCTTGACGACGGGAATAAGGAGGCCTCTCTGACCATGGAAAAGGCCTTTGTCGAAGACCGCCTGACACCGGAGATAATGCTCGCCGCCGGCGGGACGATAGCCCCCTGGTTTGCCAGCATCACCTTCGGCGGCGCCGACCTTCGCACGGCCTACATCGGCAGCCTCAAGGGCACTCGCCTCCCGTTCTTTGCCTCCCCGGTTTCGGGGCTGCCCATGGTCCACTGGCGGTAAAATAGGGATCTGGACGTTTGTGAAGCTGTGATATTATTAGAAATCCCTCCGGCTTTCTTCTTGATCAGCCTCGGAGCGTTTTCCCCGGGTTTGATGATATAGGAATCATCATTAAAGAATAGAGATTCAAAAGGTACAACTGCCTATGCTCCTATCTTTTGCCGGGCTGTCGTCAGCCGGAAGGCAAAAGTAAAACGAAGCGCCGCGATCCACCTCGGCTTCGGCCCAAACACGGCCGCCATGGCGGTGGATGATGCGATGGACGATTGCGAGTCCCACGCCGGTTCCCTCGAATTCATTATCGCCGTGGAGACGCTGGAAGACGGTGAAAAGCTTGTCGTAAAATCTCATGTCGAAACCGGCGCCGTTGTCCTTTACATAATAGCAAGTTCCGTCTTCTTTTCTGCTGCTGCCGATCTCGATGACGGGAGCTTCTTTGTTTCTTGTGAATTTGATGGCGTTGGAAAGAAGGTTCGCAAAGACCTGCCGGATCAGGCTGCGGTCGCCGAAGACCGGGGGCAGGGAACCACGTCTGAGATTCAGAGATCGTTCGGGGTTGATACCGCATAATTCATCCCAAACCTCTCCGGCGAGATTCTCCATATCCAGAGGGACAGGTGACATGGTTACACGGCCGAAGCGCGAAAAGGTGAGCAGATCGTCGATCAACTGTCCCATTTTCCGGACGTTGTCGCGAATCACCTGGAGCTTATGCAGTGTGTCCGCAGCGAGCTTTTCCCCCGCACCACGGACGAGCATCCGGGAATAACCCTCGATGGCCCGCAGGGGCGCTCGCAAGTCATGGGTAACGGAATAGGTGAAGGCCTCCAGTTCCTTGTTGGCGGCCTCCAGATGGTCCGATTTTTGCCGTAACTCCTCTTCCATCCGCTTCCTTTCGGTGATGTTGCGCGCAACATGGATGGATCCGACGAGCCGATCCCGCTCATCGCAGAGCGGTGTAGTGCTCACCAGAAAGTCTCCCCCTAAGACCGCGTCGTGCACCTCGGCCACGTGTTCCCCGCCGTCCCGGCAGGTCAGGGCATGCGGGCAGAACTCCGGCGGCTGGGAGAGGCCATGAATGACCTCATAACATCTGGCACCGATGCATTGGTCGGGCGCCATCCCCAGCCGGTCCGCCATCGCCTGATTTGTCCGGACAACCCGATGCTCCTTATCCAGGATGGCAATCAGGTCCGGGATCGTGTTAAAGGTCCGCTCCCACTCGTCCCTGGCCAGAAGGAGCGCCTGTTCGGCCCGATCGCGCTCCGTGATGTCGCGGAAGACAAGGATCACGCCGACGATCCTCCCCTGGTCATCCTTGATGGGGGCCGCACTGTCATCGATCGGGATCTCCCTGCCGTCACGGGCAATCAACAGGGTATGGTTCGCGAGGCCCACAACAGCCCCTTCGAGCAACACCCTCACGACCGGGTTCTCGGCGGGCTGACGGGTGTCCCGGTTAATGATATTGAAAACATCCGTCATCTTCCGATTTTGGATCTCTGCGAGTTTCCAACCCATCAGGTCCTCGGCGACGGCGTTCATAAACGTGACCATCCCCTTTTCGTCGGTGGCGATCACGGCGTCTCCGATGCTTTTGAGCGTAGTGGCCCAACGTCTTTCGCTTTCCTTTAATTTCCTTTCCAGCTTGCTTTTATACAGCGCCATATCGATCGTGATGTGCAATTCCCTTTCTTTGAAAGGTTTGACGATATAGCCGTATGGCTCGGTAACCTTGGCGCGGCGCAGCGTCTCCTCATCGGCATAAGCGGTGATATAGATGACCGGAATATCGAAACGGGCATGAATCTTTTCGGCAGCCGTCACGCCGTCGATTTCTCCCGGCAGCATGATATCCATCAATATGAGATCGGGACGGGCCTCCTCGGCAAGCCCTATCGCCTCTTCTCCGGAAGAGGCGATATTGGGGACCGGGTATCCAAGGCTGGTCAATCGGTTCTGCATATCCAGGGCCTGAATTCCCTCATCCTCTACGATCATTATTTTGGCATCGGGCATTTCTTCAACTCCTCCCTTATTTTGTTTCAAATGTAATCGAAAAACCTGTCCCGCCGTCGTTATCGATACGGATGACGCCCCGGATCTGCTTCACCAGAACGCCGACCAATTTGAGTCCCAGGGAATCGCACTTCTCCACGGCGAAGCCATCGGGCAATCCCACGCCGTTATCGCTCACGTTCAACGTGTACCGATGGTCCGCATCGCGGCACAGGCCGATATGGATTTCGCCCGTTCCTCCGCCGCTCCGCCAGGAGGGCGAAAAAGCATGCTTCAGCGCATTGGAGACGAGTTCGTTGATGATCAGGGCGCAGGGAATGACCGTATCGATGTCAAGGTCAATATTCTCAACGGCGATTTTCGTTCTGACGGTCCTCTCCGTCACGCCGTAGGAAAGAAACAGATTAGCCGCCAGACTATGAATATATTCGGCAAGATCGATCCTGGCCAGCGACTCGGACTGATACAGTTTTTCGTGAATCAGGGACATAGAGTAGATGCGGTTTTGGCTCTCCCGGAACAGATCGACGGCCTGTCCGTCCCGTATGTAAGGCATCTGCAGGTTGAGGAGGCTGCTGATGATCTGTAGATTGTTCTTGACCCGATGGTGCACTTCTTTGAGAAGCACCTCTTTTTCCCGCAGCGATTTCCTGATCTGCTCCTCGGCCTTGATCATACCGTTGACCAATCCCGCATTCTCCAGGGAAATGGCCGCCTGCGACGTCAGAAGCTCCGTCATCTGGGTCTTTTCCTCTGTAAATGCCGAATCGAAAAGACGGTTTTCCAGGTACAGAATTCCGATCATCATGGATTGCTTGACGACCGGCAGACACAGGACCGAGCGCAAATGCCTTTCCTGGACTTCCGGATTGTCCTTGAACGCCCCCTCCCGAGAGGCGTTCCCCAGGATCACCCGCCCCCCGGTCCGGGATACGTAACGGACGATGGCTTTGCAGATATCCTGCACCTCTTCAAGCCTCCGATCCGATGTCCGAGGAGTTTGCTTTTCCGCGATGTGACTCTCCGCACGGATGATCAGGGTCCCCTTGTCTTCGATGAGCAGATAGCCGTCCTGCGCCCCCGAACATTCGATGACCACGTTCATGATCTTTTTCAGGAGGGCCTCCTGTTCCATCTCGGCGGAAATGGCGAAGGCGGATTTCATCAGGTAATCGATGTCGAGATTGGGAAGGGTGTAGGTGGCAGGCTCCATCTCCAATCGCGGCATCACCTTTTTTTCTTCTTCGAAATACTCGGGATAATTCTCGACAAGGCTGATCTCTTTCCGCCGGGCGCCGCATTTGCGGTACAACCGCACCGCCTCGGCGAAGTATATCCCTGCGGTGCTGTGACCGGCCGCAAACAGAAGCTCTGCAAGGCATTCATAGAGATGTCCTTCCAGGAATGTATAATTTTGTCGATGGGCGGCATCGATGGCATCGAGGAAAAGTCCCATGGCCTCCCCGAATTCACCCGTGACCTTTGCCAACTCGGCATAGAGAAATGCCCGATAGGGTTTTAGCAGCGGTCCCAGACCGGCCCAAGTCTCTATTTTCCGGATCATTGGCTGTATCTCCGCCAGCAACGCATCTTCGCCCTTGGCGTTCGGTCTCTTCTCATAAAGTTTCAGCGCATTCAGCGCCCGGAAAACATACCACTGCCGCTTCAGGACATTATCGGTCAGCCCGGATAGATACTTTCGGACCGCTGCAATACATGCTTCGGCTTCTTCGTATTCGCCAAAATAGTAATGGGCCATGGCGCGATGGACATAATAACTCCCTGCAGAGGCGATGTGGTTGTTCCGCTCCCAAGCTTCCAGTTTTTCCTCCACGACCACCGGCGCATGGTCCTTTTTCATCGGCTCGATCCAGCCGGCCTGCATCGCTTCGGCCAAGCCCACGGAGAAGGAGAGATGATATCTCTGAGAAAATTGCAGGCATTCCGCAGCATAGTCCTCGATCATCGACAAATCTGATCCATGAACCTGAAGGTTCCACATCAGGGGACCGTAGGAAAGACCCGCATTATACAAATCGCCACAGTTCTTTCCGCACTGGATCGCCTTGAGGCAGTAATCGGCGATCTCGCGCGGGTGGCTTCGCGAGTGCATATTGCACCAGACGATCCCGTTCATGCCGCGCGTGGCGCCGAAGGTGTTCGGGTATTTTGCCGACAGGTCACGGGCCAGGTCTTCGTAGCGGAATGCCGGCAGGAACTGCTCCTCTTCCCCGAGCTCAAGCCCCATGATGCTGAATGAATAGATAACGGATTCATCCATGCCCCCTGCCAGGCAATGCTGGGTCGACTGCGCCGCCGCGAGATAAAGCTGCGGCACGAGGCCGGACATGTACAGGTCGGGAATGAGCTCGCTGTAAAATGCCAACTCGATCTTGCTCTTCCGGTCGGAGGTGAAGGGCATGTTCAGGATGGTCCCCCAAACATCGATCTCCTTGGCGGCGATCTCGGCCATCAACACGTGCCGTCTTCGATCAGCTTCGCCGGGGTCCTCCGGGATGGCTTTGCCGAAATAGGCCAGTCCCCGATTGGCCGTCTCGATGGCCTTGATGAAATTGCCGATGGAGGAAAGGGACGTCGTCTGCTCCGCCAGACACTCCGCCTTGTCCAGATCGGTCTTGGCATGGTCGAGGAGCTCGTTGAGCAACGCTTCGGATTTTTCGTAGTTGCCGCACATCAGCTCCGTTTTGGCCGTTTTCTGGTAGATCCGGAAGGTGCGCTCGTAGCGGCCGTCCTCCCAGCAGCCGTCGGGAAGGAGCTCCCGGCTGAGGTTAAAGTATTCGTTGGCCGCCTCCGTGGCCAGGGAGTCCAGTGCCTTTTCCCCGGCATGGTAGTTGACGTCCGAAATGAAATAGGCCCGGGTCGCGTTCGGGCGCTCTTCCCGTCCCAGGTTGAGGTGGGAGGCGATCGTGAAGAGGTTGTCGAGTTTCTCGAACTCGGCGCCTTCGGGAACGGCGGAAAGCAGATATTCGCTCACCTCGCGGTGGATCTGACGGCGCCGTTCCTTAGGGATGGCGGACAGGGCCGCTTCCTGGACCTTGTCGTGGATGAACTGAAGCCGGTTCTTGCTTTCGAAGAGGAGCCCCTGTTCGAGGGCGGGCTTCAGCGCCTCGAAGGTTTGAAGCAGGGTCATCCCCCGGATCGCCGCCAGTTCCACAGGGGAGAAAGTGTTCCCCAGGCAGGCGCAATACTCGAGCAGGCTGATCAGCGCCGGAAGGAGCCTGCGGATCTTCGAGCTGAAAAGGGCGACCACGGTGGTCGGCATGCGGGAAAGGCGGATCCGGTCCAGGTCCCACCGCCAGTGCCGTTCGGCGTCCAGGTACAGAAGCTCTTCGTTGTGAAGGTAGGCGAGGCTTTCGCTCACGAAAAGGGGGTTCCCCTCGGAGAGGGCGCTGATGAATTCGGAGAGCGCCCGCGTCTGCGGCAGGGGCGCGTCGAGGATATAGGAAACCATCTCATGGCAATGCTCGGGCGCCAGCGGCTCCAGCCTGATCTCCTTCAAGGGCTGGCCGCCCTCCAAAACGGTCCGGATGAGCTTGGTCAGAGGATGGCTCGCGTCCACCTCGTTATGACGGAAGGCCCCCAGCAGGAACAGGTAGGGATGGCTCCTGCAATTGGCGAAGATGTTCGCCAGGAAGTCGAAAGAGGCCACATCGCACCACTGGAGGTCGTCGATGAACAGGGTCAGGGGGTTCTCCTCGCTGGCCAGGGCGCCCAAAAACCGGTCGAAGACGTCATGGAACCGGTTGAGCGATTCCACGGGGGGAAGCTTCCTGACCTCGGATTGCGGGCCGATCAGGACCTCCAACTCCGGGATGATGTCGGTCAGGACCCGCCCGTTTGGGCCGACGACTTCCATAATCTTCCTCTTCCAGGACGCCACCCGCTCGTCGCTTTCCGTCAAAAACGTCCGCATCAGGTTCCGGAGGGCCTGGATGAGGGAGCTGTAGGGAATGTTCTTCTGGTAGACGTCGAACTTTCCCGAGGTGAAATAACCTCGGTGCCTCACGATCGGCTTTTGCAGCTCCTGGATCAGGCGGGTCTTGCCGATGCCGGACAACCCGGAAATGAGGAGCGAGCGGAACTCCCCCCGGGCGACCTGTTCATACTCGCCCAGAATCGTTTCCGCTTCCCGGTCACGGCCGACCATCTTGGAGATGAAGGTCACGCGGTGAGAGTAAACATAGCTTTCCAGGGGAAATTCGTCGATCTTTCCCGAGGCCGCGTATTCATCCCGGCATCGTTCGAGGTCGGCCAGGAGACCGCGGCTGTGCTGATAGCGTTTCTCCGGCTCCTTGAGCATCAATTTGGCGACAAGGCGGCCGAGGATGGCGGGAACACCGGGATTCAATTCATGCGCCCGCGGCGCCTCCTCGGCCAGGTGGGAATGGATCAGTTCGAGGGGATCCGTGGATGAGAAGGGCAGACGGCCCGTCAACATCTCATAGAAGACAATCCCCAGGGAATAGAGGTCCGAGGAGAAAACCACGCGGTGGCTGATGCGTCCGGTCTGTTCCGGGGAGGTATAGGCCAGGGTCTCCCGTACAAAGGAACGGTCATAGATGAAATGGCTGACATCCCGCACATCGATCGTGCTGATGAAGTCGATCAGCCGGATGGCCAGCGTGCCCTCCTCGACGAGGATGTTGTGGGGCTTGATCCCGCCATGAATGATGCCGGCCTCATGAACTTTTCCCAGGGCCGCGGCGAGGCGGGCGGCGATGGAAAAAAAATCGGGTAGAGGCATCCGGGGATGCATCTTCATGAACTCGTCCAGCGGCATTCCGGCAAAGTAGTCCTGGGTGAGAAAGGCGGTCTCGTCCCGGTCGCTGAAGGAAATGGGTGCGATCACCAGGGGATCGTTCAACACCCGGAGGTGTTCGATCTTCTGGCGGAATTGCGCTCTTTTGTATTCGGACAGGCCGTTCACCTTCAGGGCTTTTAGAACCAGCAGCCGTTCCGGATTTCTTTTGTGGTGGGCTTTGAAAACGATGGTTTGCGGCGATTCGGCTATTTTTTCGAGCAGTTCATAATTGGAAATGACCATTCCAAACCCTCAGGATGGAAGCATTGCTTTTTCAGGCTTAATTTTTATAACGCTGAAACAGCCTTGTCAAGCGAATGTTCAAATGAGATGCAACACATCGTGAACGAGGCGAACCCGCGGTTAAATCCTTTCACTCCTCAGGCCTCCCGAGGAGATCCAAAACGGCCTATCCTCTTTGAAGTGCATTGCTGTGTTGTTTCCTTAACCGTCGGTAGGTAGGCTTCTCATTTGTGAGGATTCCCATAGGTCTTGGCGCGATTGCCGGCCGAGGAGTTCGTAAACCTGGACATGGTTTATCTGTCTGGCAACAGTCTCATCGCCGACCTCGAAAGGTTCCACCTTCAGGATCGATTTAATCACCGCTTGACAAGTCATCTCCGTGATGAGGATTGAGTCGTGCTTGGCCTTGGTCAGTCCCTGAAGACGGAAGACCATATTGACCGAATCCCCGATGACCGTATAATCCATCTTTTTATCAAACCCGATATTGCCGATTAGGGCTTCCCCGGTGTGGATGCTGATCCCCATGCTGAGGGGGAGGTCAATCAAGTCTCGTATATGGTCGTTGATACCCTTCATGGCGGCCTGCATTTCCAGAGCCGCAGCGATGGCGTTATCGGCGTCGTAGCCGCTTGAGACGGGGGCCCCGAAAATGGCGAGTAGGCCGTCGCCGAGATATTTATCGACAATGCCCCGGTGTTTGAGGACAATTTCCCCGATGACGCCGAAGAAATGGTTCAGGATGGCCACGGTCCGGCTGGGACTGAACTGGAAGGACAAGACGGAGAAGCCCCGCAAATCGATATTGAGGATGGTGAGCAGGCGAATCTCTTCCGTCACCCCCTCGCCGGTCTGCGAACCGTGGATGATCTTATCGACTACCTCCTTGGGGACGAATTTCTGGAAGACGTTCCGGATGCCTCTTTCGTGCTCCGCCAGCGACTTGGTTTCCCGGTAGAGCCTGGCATTCTCCAGGGCAATGCTGACGGAGGTGGCGATGGACTGGAGGAGCTTCATGTCGCTTTCCATAAAGTCGCCGTTAATTTTGTTGAGGACTTCGATTGCCCCCAGCACCCGGCCCTGCGATATCAGGGGGACGGCTAAGACGGAGCGCGTCTGAAACCCGGTGTTACGGTCGAACTCCGGGTAAAAATAGCGTGAACCGTCCGTATTGGCCACGATCAGGGATTCCCCGCGGGCAACTGCATAACCGGCGATGCCCTGGCCGAGTTTCAGGCGCAGTTTTTTCAGGCCCTCCATATCCACATGGTCGTGGATATTGAAGGCCTCCTTGAAGGCCAGATGGTCGTCTTCCCTGAGCAGGAGCGAACCGCCTTCGACGTCCATGAGGGCGCGGATCATGTTCATCGTCTGCTTGATCACCTCATTGAGATCGAAGGTGGAAGAAGCAAGGATACTGCCTATCTGTTTGACAAAATCCATTTCCCGGTCCCGTTTGGTGATGGAGGCCTCCAGACGTTCCTTACCGATGGCCAGGGAGAGCAGCGAGGCCAGCATTTCAATTTTTCCTTCCCCGGCGATGATTCCCGCCGGCATTTCAGCGCCCAGCAGGAGCGCCCCGTGCACCTGTCCGCCCATCTTGAGGGGGGCGAGGAGAGCGGCCTGGACATTGGCGGCGGTGAGGATTGCCAGGTCCGCCGGATTGGTTAGGGCGGTTAAATCCCGCAGGATGACGGTATTGCCCTCTCGCAGCACCTTATCGATCAGGGAGCCCTCATAGGGGTAATTTGCCCCTCTGCTGAAAGGGGCGGGGGCATTGGTCTTATATTCCAGAATGGAAACCCGATGGGACGATTCGCTTTCCCTCTCGAAAACAATGGCCAGGTCAAAGGGGATGACGCCGTTGATCTGGTCGAGGAGCGCCTGCAGCAGTTCGCCCTTGGTCAGGGTGGCACTGAAGATCTTCGCGATGTGATCCATTACATCGATTAGTTCCCCCTTGTTTCTGTTTTCCTTAATGAGGGAAAGGTTATCGTAGGTAAAGGCGGCATTGCTCAGCAGCGGCGCCAGGATGTCGGCGTCGGCGGTGGTGAAGGGCGCCTCCGACAGTCGTCGGGAAATCGTCAGGACCCCGAAGACATCGTTGATCCCCTTCAAGGGCATGCACAGAAAGGATTTTGTTCCGTACCCGTCCTTGCTTTTCCTTCCAAAACGGTCGTCCTGTTCGATGTCCTCGACGAGGAGGGGGGATTTGTTGATAATCGCGAATTTTGCGATACTCTTGGCAAAATCGATCCGGTCGCCGATCTGGAGCTTTTCACCGTGCCCGATGGCGGCATGGACGATAAACGTGTCTCGCTTGCCGTGCTCGATGATCAGGACCGAACCGATATCCCCATTGACTATTCTCATTGCCCGCTCCAGTGTGATGTGAAGCAGATCGTCGGATTCGAGGGTTACGTAACACAAGTCCGCCAATTCCTTGAGGGTCGAGATTTGCGTCATCTTCTGGTTGAGAGACACAAACTGTTGATTGAGTTCCGTCTCCAGGGACTGAAAAGAAGAAACGATGCTTTGGATTTCGTCGGAGTCGGCTGTTTGCCGGGCGGCGGTATTTTTCGGGATGGTGGCGGAGACCATTCTGGCCAGGGACGTTATTTTGTCAAAGATGCCTCTGACGATAGTAAAGGCAAAAAGAGAAAAGACAAGCAGGATTACGAGAAAGATGGGCAGATATTCATCACTCAGCATTTCGTAGCGGACAGCGAAGAAATATAATCCGGAAAGGGGGACGAGAAAAAAGAGGGCAAAGATGATCGTGAGCTTAGAATATAACCCTTTCCCTTCCATGGAGAGATTCGTGAATATTTCCGTGATCTTCATGGACAAAAGCCCCTTGTTAAAGAAATTTTTTACGAGGGGGAATTGTAGGAAAATCAGGCCTGTATGTCAATGGAATATTGAAATTAATTGCGGCCCCTGCCGTTTGGATATGGATCGGGATAATTTATCATAGGCAGGGGCTCCGGTTGTGTGTTAAAGAGCCCCTCATGAAAAAACCGCCCGGATCGGAAAAACGAATAAAAACGGCCTTCATTCTTGGGGCGGGTCTGGGGAAGCGCCTGATGCCGCTGACACGGGCATGTCCCAAGCCGCTCTTGCCCCTGCGAGGTCGTCCGATCATTACCTACGCCATGGACCATCTCCGGCAGGCCGGGATCGAACGGTTCATCGTCAATACCCACCACTGCGCCGAGGTATATCAGCAAGCCTTCCCGGGGCACGCCTGGCGCGGCGTCCCGATAATTTTCCGCCATGAGCCGGACCTCCTCGATACGGGGGGGGGATTGAAGAATATCGAAGGGCTCCTCGATGACGGTGAGCCGCTCATGGTATACAACGGCGATATTCTGACTGATATCCCCCTCGCGGAGCTGGTGGATCAACATTTCCGGGCCGGGAAGGAGGCCACCCTCGCCCTCCGGAGCCAAGGTCATCCCCGGAACGTAAATCTTGACGCCCGCGGAGCTATCTGCGATTTCCGCCAGGTCCTGGGAAATCCCGGGGTGCAGGCCTGCCTTTTTACGGGGGTTTACATCATCGAAAAATCACTCCTGAAAAGGCTGAAACCGGGGGCCAAGCAGGATATCATCCCCGTATTCATCGACATGATCCGGGAAGAGCCGGGAGCGGTGGCGGGAATCGTTATCGATACCGGGCGGTGGAACGATATCGGGACTCCGGAGAGCTATGATAAGCTGAGCAATAACGAAGATTTATGACATCTGCTGAAAACGAATATGTAGCCTATGCCCGTGAGACCCTTGGTATTGCCGAGGAGACGACGGGGCGAATGGCGATCAGGGCGATTACGAAAGGCGGTTCGGACCGGTGCTTTTACCGCCTGTCGCTCCGGAATGACAAAAGTTTCCTGTTCATGGCCTATGGCCGTCAGCAGGAAGAGAATGCCTACTGGGCGGACATTGCCGCTTTTCTCGCCGAGCTGGGGGTTCCCGTCCCGGCGGTTTATGCACATGACCCGGAGCGGGGCTTTGTCCTCATGGAAGATCTCGGGGATCGGGATCTCTGGTCTTACCGGCACGAAACCTGGGAGGTTCGCCGTGATCTGTACCGGAAGGTTCTGGAAAGAATCAGCCCCCTTCATGCCTTTACCGAAACTCCTCCGAACAGGGGAAAGGGTGGGGAGCCCGCAAATTTGCCACCCTTCCCCAGGACCATGAAGGGATATGACCGGGAACTATATCGCTGGGAGCACGACTATTTTCTGGAGCAGTTTGTCCGGGACGTATGCCGGATAAGTCTCACAGAGAGGGAAGGGGCCGCCCTGCGGGAGGAGTTGGAGGCCCTGAGCGGGCGGCTGCTGGCGACGGGGCCGGCCCTTGTCCATCGGGACCTCCAATCCCAGAATATCATGATCTGCGCGGGTGAGCCGGTATTTATTGATTTTCAGGGCCTCCGCCGAGGGTCGCTTTTCTATGATATGGGATCCTTGCTGTGCGATTCCTATGTCACGTTTGCGGAGGAGGAAAGGGATGATCTCCTTCACTATGCCTATGACCTGCTGAAACTGGATATGGACTGGACATGCTTCCGGGAAGGTTTCCATGATGGTTCCGCCCAGCGGCTTATGCAGGCCCTGGGGGCCTTTGGGTTTTTAGGATTGAAAAAGGGGAAGGAAACGTTTCTGGGGCATATTCCCCAGGGGGTAGAGAATCTGTGCCGGATGGCTGCCGCTTCCGGGCGGCTGCCGGAGCTTTTGAAGCTGGCGAGGAGACTGAAATGATTACCGTTGCTTTGTGCCGGGATGCCGATCGTGGAGCGGATCAGACCATCGAACTGCTTGCCTCTTCCCCCCTTGTTTCCAGGATACTCGTCGTTCATGACGGCAGTCCCCTGCCTGCGTGGCCTAAGTGTCGAGGAGTTCGTGGGGATACGCTGGCATCGGGATGGATTCTGGAGGCTATCCTGAAAAAAGTCCGCACCCGATATTTCCTGACGATTACGGGGGGAATGGCCATTGATATTGGCCCGCTAGCCTTGGAAAGACTGCTTGATGTCATCGGGGCGACGGGGGCGGGAATGCTTTACAGCGATTATGAGGAAACGACGCCCGATGGGGCCCGCAAGGAACGGCCCGTAAATGATTATCAATTAGGAAGTATCAGGGATGACTTTCATTTCGGTCCGGTACAATTTTTCTCCACCCTTGCGGTCCGGCAGGCCCTTGTCGAGGGTGGGCCCTTGCCGGTGGTCAAATATGCCGCTTTTTATGATTTGCGCCTGAAACTTTCCCTGACGGCGCCGCTCGTCCACCTGCCGGAACGCCTTTACGGATGCTCGGTAATCCCGGAAAGGGAGGGGGAAGAAAGACATTTTGCCTATGTGGACCCCCGGAATCTGGCGTATCAGCAGGAAATGGAAATGGTGGCCTCGGCGCACCTGCGCCGTCTCGGGGCCTGGCTCTCACCGGCATTCAGGAGACTGCCCGCCGATCGGGGGGAGTATCCGGTGGCGGCCAGCGTGGTGATACCCGTCCGGAACCGTGAAAAAACAATTGCCGACGCCGTCCACAGCGCCCTGGCCCAGGAAGCGGATTTTGCCTTCAATGTAATTGTAGTGGACAACCATTCCACCGATGCTACGGCCCCCATCGTCTCGGAGCTCGCAAAACGGCATCCCCGGGTGCGGCTCCTGGTTCCGGAGCGGCGTGATCTCGGCATTGGCGGCTGCTGGAACGAGGCGGTCTATTCCCCCCTTTGCGGAAAATACGCCGTTCAGCTCGATTCCGATGATCTCTACGGAGGCCCGGAGACCTTGCAACGCCTGGTAGATGTTCTGATTAAGGGACCCTATGCCGCCGTCATCGGGTCCTACACCCTCGTGGACGGTAAGGGGGGCGTAATCCCTCCCGGTCTTGTGGATCATCGGGAATGGACTGACGAGAACGGCCGGAACAACGCCCTGCGGGTAAACGGTTTCGGCGCCCCCCGTGCTTTCCGTACGGACATCCTCCGTCGCTGCGGTGGCTTCCCTAACGTGAGCTACGGAGAGGATTACGCCGTCTGCCTGAGAATGTCCCGGGATTACCGGATCGGCCGGATCTATGATAGCCTGTACCTGTGTCGGCGTTGGGAAGGAAACACCGACGCCGCCCTCTCCGTAGAAAGAACTAACGGGAACGACGCCTACAAGGACAGGCTACGGACTCTGGAGATCATGGCCAGACAAAAAATGACGGCTTCGTAAAAAGGTCCGGATGCGGCGTTGCGCTGCATCCTTCGTCACTGCGGCGTACGCCGAGTACGCCTCAGTCCTCAGGCTTTGCGCGCCTTGCCTGCGGACCTTTTTACGAAGCCGTCGATTATGACAATTTTTCGACTTTTTACGGGTTCATCAAAAAATGACGAGGAGTAATCATTGAAAACATCAGATTATTATTTAGCACCGGACAGGGTATGGAGCGAATATGACGGCGCCCCGGGAGGGGCATCCCTGACGGCCATGTGCGGCGAGCTTTTTTCTCAGCAGATCTTTAACTGGCAGGAGTTCGCCGTTGCCCATATGGCCATGAAAGGGGCCTGGCTCCGGGAGATAACTTCCGGTCCGCATACAATCCTCGTTCAGTTCAATCAGGGCCGGAGCGTCAGCGCCACCGCCGCCCTTGATGAGGAAACCATCAGGAACCGCCCCTGCTTTCTCTGCCCGCACCAGTTGCCGGCGGCTCAGAAGGGGGTCCTTTACGGTCAGGACTTCCTGATCCTGGTCAATCCCCATCCGATCTTTTCGCCCCATTATACGGTCGTCCATGTTCGACATGAGCCCCAGGAGCTTGAGGGATATATAGGCGCCCTCCTTGCCCTGTCCCGTGACCTGGGCCCGGCCTTCACGGTCTTTTACAATGGCCCCCGCTGCGGGGCTTCCGCCCCGGACCATCATCACTTTCAGGTCTGTCCGTCGGGAATGTTGCCCGTCGAAAAGGCTTGGGAAGAAGTGGAAAGGGATATCGTGTATGGGGATGGGGAGGGCTTGTCATTTGGCGTGCTGAGGTTGCCGGGGCGAAACGCCCTGTTCATGGAAGGGAAAGCCCCGGAAGCTTTGGAGACCTTCCTGAAGCGATTGGTTGGGGCGATGAGAGAGGTCCTGGGGAGCTTAGACGAACCCATGCTCAATCTTATCTGTACGCAAAAGGAGGGAAAGTGGCGGCTGCTCCTTTTCCCCCGCCGGAAGCATCGGCCCGACGCCTATTACCGGGAAGGGGAAAGCAGCGTCCTCGTGACCCCCGGGGCCGTGGAAATGGGGGGGGTGCTCATCACAATCCGGGAAGAGGATTTCCTCAAAATGACCGCGGCCCTTGCCGAGGATCTCTATCGGGAGGTGTCCCAGCCGCCCGAAGTGATCGAAGAAATCTTGAATCGTATTAGATGAGAAAATGGGTCTCTAACCCTCTCCCGTCAAAGGTGGAGGTAATATTCGGACTTATTATCATTTTGTTATTGTTTGTTCTATTGACGGGAGGATCCGGCATGACGAAGGAACAACATGCTACCGCGCCCATTATGGACAGTCGGATGACTTTCCGGGAGGCCACAGACGGGACCAGGGCTCCAACCGAGGTCTTGCGGGACTTATGCCTCTTGGATGTCCGGTATTATTCTTTCGATGGGATGCTTCATCAGGGACAGTTGGTTGTTCACAAAGATGTCAAGGAGGATGTAGAGGAGATTTTCCGGCTTATCGAAAAGCTGAGGTTTCCCGTCAACAAGGTCGTCCCCATTGTCGTCTATGGATGGTCCGACGACGCTTCCATGGCGGATAACAACTCCTCCGCTTTCAACTACCGGACCGTGGCGGGGACGAAACGACTATCCCGTCATGCCTGTGGCCTGGCTGTGGATATCAACCCCGTCCGGAATCCCGTAGTATATAACAATGGGCGGATATCACCTCGTGGCGCTGTTTACCGGCCCGGCGACCCGGGTGTTCTGACGGCAGATCACCCCGTTGTCGCGGAATTTCTCAGGCGGGGATGGCAGTGGGGGGCCAACTTCAAGTCCATGAAGGACTATCATCACTTCGACAGGATCATGGCAAGGTAGGTCCGGGACTCGAATGCCCTGATTCCCAGCTTTCCGGCCAGGGTGATGATTTCCTGCTCAATTGCCTCTTTGTCTTCCCCCATCTTTTCCAGTTCTATAAAGGTTCCCAGCCCCACGACATCATCGAGACATACGGTGGCGCCCTCCAGATAGAAGACGGTGCGTTTTTTCTCGACCATGCCGGCAGGATGGAAGTCCAATCTTTCCAGGATGGACTTCATCGTTTCATAATCCCCGATCTCCGTTTCCGCCTCAAAGCGGATCTTGGCCGTTCCTGCCATCCTTGGTCCTTTGTAAGTAATGCGGCCGTGGCCGTTTGTCACCCGCAGGCGCAGGGCCTCATTGGTTTGTCCGAAATCACGGGACGGGTGCTGATAATAAAGGTCCCTTTCCTGAAGGACCGGTCCCGCCACCGCTCCTACCTGCATTAGGAGTTCCTTCATGGTCCCGGGATCGGCGAGGACCGCCTTGATTTCAATTTCGAGCATAACCGTTTACTGTACGCGCCTCCTCCTGAATTTAATAAAATATTTGTCAATAAAATTACACAGTAGCAATTAATTAGCAAGGGTTTTCACATCCGAGGTGGTTGACAATGAACACCGACGTCCTATCTTAGGGAAAAGTATTTATCAGGGTAAAAAATATGAAAAGATTCCTTGGTTGTTTATTGCTCATCGTCATTGGTCTTGCGGTTGGCTGCCAGAGTGCCAATGGTGACAAGCAGGAGGTTAAAAAAGTCATGGATACAACGAATGCTCAGTTTAAAACAGCCACATTTGCCGGCGGCTGTTTCTGGTGCACCGAGGCCGATTTTGAAAAGATTCCCGGGGTCGTGAAGGTGATTTCCGGATATACGGGGGGATCGAAGGAGAATCCGACTTATGAGGAGGTTTCGGCGGGGAAATCAGGGCATGTGGAGGCAGTGCAGGTTTATTACGATCCGGTAAAGATTAACTACAATCAGCTTCTTGACGTCTTCTGGCGCGATGTGGATCCTACTGACGGCGGCGGGCAGTTTGTAGACCGGGGTTCTCAGTACCGCAGCGTGATCTTTTATCACGATGACGATCAGCGGCAGGCCGCCGAGAAGTCCAAGGAAGTTCTGAACAGATCCGGACGGTTCAATAAGCCGGTGACGACGGAAATCCTCCCCTTCGGCAAGTTCTATGAAGCGGAGGAATACCATCAGGACTACTACCGGGAAAATCCCCTGCGCTACAAGTATTACCGGCATGGGTCCGGTCGTGATCAATTTTTGGAGAAAGTCTGGGGAAGCAGCAGACAAGATCCTCTGCCGGCGGCGGGCAGAAAAGCTTACCCTAAGCCGGATAAGGAATCATTGGAAAAGAAATTGACGCCCCTGCAATATGAGGTCACCCAGAAGGAAGGCACCGAACCGCCCTATCGGAATGAATACTGGGATAACAAACGGGAAGGCATCTATGTAGATGTCGTCTCCGGTGAGCCCCTCTTCAGCTCCCAGGACAAGTATGATTCCGGGACGGGGTGGCCGAGCTTTACGAGACCCCTGGAACCCGCCAATATCAGGGAAAAGGAAGACCGGCGCCTGCTTACGAGCCGTACGGAAGTCAGGAGCAGTCAGGGAGATTCTCATCTCGGTCATGTTTTCCCCGATGGACCGAAACCCACCGGCAAGAGGTATTGTATGAATTCTGCGGCCCTGCGTTTCATCCCCAAGGAGGATCTGGATAAGGAAGGATACGGTCAGTACCGGAAGCTATTCCCCTGAAGGACAACCGGGTCGTCGAACTCGGCTCTCAGATAGAACTTTGAGATTTTTCCCGGGAGGCGTCAGTTTCCCTTGGCTTTCCGGCTCATCCATTCGACAGCGACGATGGTTGTTAAATTGGCGATAGTCCCCAGCAAGCGGCGCTGTTCCGGGAAAAGGTCTTTAGAATTGCATAATATTCCCAAGACGCCGATAATTCCCTCCAGAGATTTCATGGGAATGAAATAGAAGGATGTATCTGCACAGGTATGTGTTCCTGCACCTGAAACCTCTCCATTGTTCAAGGTCCAGGCGGCGGCGTTATTCTCTTTTTCAGTGATTTCCAAGTCAACGCTGCTTTTTGCCCAGGCCTTGAGACTGCCATCGTCTTCCCGGAAAAAGATCAAGGCCGGTGTGTCTAAAATCGCCCGGACATATTTTAAGGCAAGTTGCCCCAGTTGGCTGAAGACCCTTGTCCGTAGCGATTCTGTGATGGTTTGGGGTAAATAACTTTCTTCCATGGGGGTAAGGAGGAGGAAATCTCTACTCATCTCTTCGATGAGGGAAATCCGGTCCAGTCTATCTTTCAGAAAGGCGTACTGACGACGGACAATGCTGATGAGATAGGTAATCAGGGCGGCGATGCTGAAATAGACGGTGACATTATAGATGTCCTGCGGTTTGGAGATGTGGAGGGTGTAATACGGTTCCACAAAACCGAAATTGAAGATGAAGAACCCGGCGGTAAAAGATAAAACCGCCGCCCAGGTTCCAAAATAAATCGCCCCGGCGATGGTTGGCACCAGGTAAACAAAAACCAGAGAAGACGGCTGAATGATATATTCCAGAAAGACATTGATCACGGTGGTCAGGATCAACATCGCCACCATGATCAGGAACTGTCTCGGTCTATATGATTTCTCTTTGCGGACGTCTTTTCCCCCGTCGGAAAACGGCTCCGGAACCTGACTCTGATCAATTTTTTGCATCATCGCTTGTCCCCTGTCATATTTGTAAGACCGATAAGCCGAATAATCTCCACCTTATGCGTATACCTTCTTCATGAGCCAGGCCATGTTCTTTCCGAGGTCCTTCATCGTCTGGATGCCCTCATCGTCTTTGAGGACGTCGCCGATATCGCGACCGAGGCCGATGCTCCAGTAACTAGTCCCGGGCATCATCATCTGCATGTAATGGAGAAAGAGATTCATGCCGCTGAAGGCTTGAATGGCCCCGGCCCGCCGGACGGCTACCACTGCGGCCCCGACTTTACCCTTGAACATGTAGTCATTGGCCCGGGCGACGAATCCGCACCGCTCGATGAAGGCCCGCATATTGGCGGTGGCGTCGGAAAAATAGGTTGGAGAACCGAGCAGGATACCCTCGGCGGCGAGCATTTTATCAATAATTTCATTGAGCATATCCGTCTCGACGGAACAGTGTTTGTCCTTTTTCTTGAAACATTTGTAACATGCCTTACAGCCGGGCAGGGCGGTTCCTGCCATCTGGATAAGTTCCGTTTCTATCCCCTCCGTCTTCAATTCATCGAGGACGAGATTGAGGAGAATGGCCGTGTTGCCGTTTTTTCTGGCGCTGCTGTTAAGGGCGATAACCTTCATGATTTTCCTGCCTCCGTCATTTCTGTGTTAGTTGGTTTTATTTTCGTTTCGCGCTAATGCGCGACCTCAGTCCGTTCTTTCTTTATGTCATGCTTCCCGGCTTCTGCGCAGGAGCAGGCGGCAGCAGCCGATGATGTTCTCCCGTGAATAGATGAGCAACTCATCCCGGTAAAACTCTGCAAAGATTTCCTCGATAATGCGATCGTCATCCCCGGGATGCCCCAGAATCCTTTTTTTCATGGTCTCCGCTTCCTGTCGGCCCAGGTCAAAGGCTTGTGCGACGTTGTCCCCACCTTGGAAAAACGCCTGATGGGCCGGGGCGACGATCCGGGGTCGCATGGATGCCAGGCGGTCAATGGTCTCCATGTAGTCGGCATAGCCGGTGAAATAGATGGGGAAAAACCGGTGACCCGTAAGATAGTAACCCAGGCTGTCGGAGACCGTCAGGGCCCGGAGCTGGGGAATGTGGACGGCGAGGTTGCCCGGGGCATGGCCTTTGGCGACGATAAACTCCAGGGTCAGGCCGCCGAGATCGATTACGTCTCCTTCCCCTTTGATGAGTGTGTCTTCGCCAAGGAGAGGGCCCGTCGTGAGGGGGGGGCGGCTGTTGACGATGCCCCGGCCTTTCAAGAATGCGGTCATGAAGTGGTCGTCGTGGACGAGGGAAGGTCCGGTGCGGGGATGGGCGAGAAACTCCGTTGCCCCGGCCCCGGCGACGACGCATGCTTCCGGGAAGGCCTCCCTCAGGGCGGGCAGGCCGTTGATGTGATCCACATGGGGATGACCGATAATGAGATAATCCGGCCGCACCTGCAACGCCGCCAATTGCCCGATGACCGTATCCGCCGTAGCGGAGACGCCCATTTCGATGAGGGCGGTCGCATTCTCCCCCCGGACCAGATATACATGAAAAAAAGGATGACCGAGCACCTGGAGCCGGTCATGAACAAAAACAGGATAAGATCTTTGGTTGTTTGTTTTCACGTCCCCTCCTTGCCGCCTTTAAATGATTTAAATGTTGCTCTTTGTCAAGAGGAAGCTTGTTTGCCCTTTGAATTCTTGGTAAAAATCGTTATAATGACAGCGGAGGCAGGGCCGCTAATCGGCCTGCAAGGGGAACATAAACAATGGAGGTGAGATGATGGTTGAAAAGGCGGCTTTATTGGAAAGGATCGGCAACATTGCCAAAATTACGATGAACAATCCGGCGTCCCTGAATTCCATGACCCAGGCGCTCCTTGACGATACCCATGCGGCCCTGCGGGAGGTGGATGAGGACTCTGAAATCCGGGCCGTTATCTTTACCGGGGCGGGGCGGGCCTTCTGCGCCGGCGGTGATCTTCCCTATATCCTGACTTTCGACAACATAGCGAAGTCCAGGAAGTACATCCAGGATATTGCCCGCATCGTCAATACCATCGTCCACATGTCAAAACCCGTCATTGCCATGGTGAACGGCGTCGCCGCCGGCGCCGGCTTCAGTCTGGCCTTATCCTGCGATCTCATCTTTTGCGCCGCCGCCGCCCGTTTTTCACAGAGTTTTGTCCGGATCGGCCTGATTCCAGACGGCAGCGCCACCTATTTTCTGCCGCGGACCATCGGTCTGCACCGGGCCAAGGAACTCATGTTTACCGGCGATATTATCAAAGCCGACAAGGCATTTCAAATCGGTCTGGTCAACCGGGTTGTCGAAGACGAAAAACTATGGGAAGAGACCCGGCGCTTTGCCGAACAACTGGCCTGCTATGCCCCCGTCGCCATTGGTCTCATGAAAAAGATCCTCAACCAGAGCGATAAACTGGACCTTCAGGCAGGCATCGAACTGGAGACGGGGATACAGTTGTTCTGTCTGGGAACGGAAGATCATCGGGAGGGGGTAAACGCCTTTTTAGAGAAACGCGCTCCCATCTTCAAAGGACAATAATACCGAGCGGTTGAGGTGATATAGTCTTCGATGCGATTGAGGAAAAATATCTTGACAAAGACCTTCAATAAAGCCATATTGACTCTACTTCTGAGTCGGTTTTGGTTTAATATTGTCATCCCAGAGCCAGAGGAAAGGCGTCTGGGGTTTTTTATTTTGACCTCAGATCTTGATGAAGCTCAGAGATCGGCTTTGAAAAAGATCGCATAAGGAGGACTATGGCAAAACGAAATCAGAACACGTTTTTCAAGCGGCAAAAGGAGATCAAGCGCCGGCAGGAAGCCCAGGAAAAAATGGCCCGTCGGCAGGGCAAGAAGAAGCAAGATGAGCTGGAAGGGCAGGAAGGTGAAGATATGCAGCTTGTAGCGCCTGAACCGGAACCTGCTGATGCGGAACCGAAGGAACCGGCGGGACCGACGGAATAGTCGATGATGATGAGATTCGTAGCGCCAAATTACCATCTATAGGTCGTTGCAGAGGGATTTGTCATTTCTAAGGGTAACGGTAAAGGGGAGCGGTATTTGACCTTATAAAAGGAGGATGTAATGAATATTTACGTGGGGAATTTGGCTTACACAATCAGCGAGGAAGATTTGCAGAAGGCTTTTGAAGGGTTTGGAAAAGTCGCATCGGTAAATATTATCAGGGATCAATTCAGCAATCAGTCCAAGGGGTTCGGGTTTGTTGAGATGCCTGAACAGACTGAAGGTCTCGCAGCCATCAGCGGTCTTAACGGCAAGGAAATGAACGGCCGAGCCCTGAACGTAAACGAAGCGCGTCCCCGTGCCGAAGGCGGGCGCGGCGGCGCCGGCGGTGGTTTTAAGAAGCGTGGACCCGGCGGTGGCGGCGGTGCCGGCGGCGGTGGCGGCAGAAGACGATTTTAACGTTTAACTCAGTTTCTTTCGAGTTCTTATAAAAAATCCCCCTCCTTACCTTACCAAAGGGAGAAGGGGGATTTTTTATTGTGCCCACTTTCGGGCATGGATGTTGGACCGTCCGGTACGTGAGCAATTCAAGAAGAAGCTGTTCAAAAGGCTTGAGACGCCGAAGGTCGAAGCGGACAAGGTCAGCGGAATGGCCAATACTTTCAGAATAAAGCTTCGCGCCCTCGGCCTGCGCCTGATTTATGTCGTCGATGATGAAACAGCGACCCTGATTGTCTATTCAATATTCATAAACATCCGCGCTTAATGAGTGAGATTGGTTGATCTACCCTATGCAATAATACGGGTGGAAAGGCGCAGGTTTTTTGCAGTCGGATTTTTTTATAGGCTGCCCACCCGCTCCTTCCTGAAGTCGATAGGGTGGCTTATTTTGCATGGATGCAATAATTCTATGTGTAATGAGCAAGTTAGCGACGATCCCGCGACTTTAGTATTGGACAAATTCCCCACATTTTACGAAGTTCTTTTTTAGTCTTTATTACCATAATATCCTAAATGATGTGAATAAGTACTCTCTTGTAATAATGTCATATATTTCTTTTTAATATAAAAGATCTATGTTAAAGAAATATCCAAAATATCGTAAAAAGCATAGTTCGTATATTAATTGTTATGAAAGATGGGCAGATGAATATTCATCTAAACAGACTTATCTTTACATTTACCATAGTAATCATTTTACTTATAAATGGTTGCAATAGTGATTCTAAAGTGGGCAGCCAATCCGACAAGGAAAGCACGCCTAAGTATGATTATATTTGTCTCCAATTTCTTAATGGAAATGATAAATTACTTTTTCATAGATATAGATATGATCATAATGATATTAAAGAAAATGGCCTGTTTATATATGAAATATCAAGCCATAACCTTTATAAACCATTAAGCATGAATGGTGAAAATTATCCTCGCATTCCAATATTTTCCCGCGATAAAAAGCAAGTGGCTTTTGTATCTAGTAAGGATGGTGGTCGTAATATTTACGTAATGAATGCAGATGGCAGTAATGTTCGCCAGTTGACGTATAGTCAACACAATGCGCAGCAGGCGGGAGCTAAATTATTTGAAGAGGAAAGTAATGATGGACCCTCATTTTCCCCTGATGGTAAGCGCATTTTGTTCAAGCGTGGCCGTTGGATGAAAGGCGGTACACCGCTTTGGTCGGATGTCTTTGAAATAGAGATTTCAACCGGTCGAGAACGCAGACTTACAAACATTGATTCGCATCTCATGTCCAACCCCTTCTATTTATCGGACGGCAAAAGATTTGTCTTTCAAGGGTCTAAAAAAATTAAAGACGAAGGTATTTATATCGCAAATAATGAAAGTCATATTCTTAATAAAATTAGCGCGGGGGGATGGTGGATTCCCGGGCCGCGAATATCATGGAATGATAAAATCGTTTTCTTGAAAGGGAATGATTTGTTTATCTATGAGAATGGAAATATAAAGAGGCTGAATTGGATTCAGAAAAGATTAAGCCTTAGAAGTTTAGCAATCTCTCCAGATGGTTCTAAGGTGTATTTTGAGACTGAGGCACCTATTGATTCTTCTAAGTTAGTGCGGTCACAATGGATTGGCAAAGCGGACGGCACAGAGCTGCAAGAGATTAGCATACAATGGGAGCATCTTAAGAAAAGTACGTTAGATTAAAAATAATCATAATAGGGTAGCCGGGGGTAGTTAACCCCCAGCCCCCCACATCACACAGGGAGCGAATATTTATGGTATCTGCCGAAAAATAGATAAGCACCCTTTCTTTGCGTAATGCTCAAGGTCAAGACTTCTCATAAATATTTGTTTGTAGATGTTGTAAATAGTCGGCATATTCTATTTTTATGTCCGTGCGCCTGAGTAGTACGGATTGTAATCTGCTACAAGCATGCATGGGCAGCATCGCTTGTTGACTTCAACAAGTTGATCAATCTTCCAGTTAATCAAAACGATTGTGGGCGAATAGAAGGTGACTTCTATTTACTTTTATTGTTTAACGGAGATCAGCAGGATTGTCCGGACAACTGGCCGCAGGCGGTGAGGATGTCGCTGCCGCGGCTGGCACGGATGATGGTTGTATAGTGGTTTTTCAGGAGCACCTGCTGGAAGGAAGCTACCGCCTCCGGGGTAGGAGTTTTGAATTCTGATCCGGGGAATTCATTGAAAAGGATCAGATTCAGCTTGCAATGGAGGTTTTTCAAGAGGCGGGCGACCTTTTCCGCGTCTTGAGGACTGTCGTTGACGCCGGCCATGAGGATGTATTCAAAGGTCAGCATCCGGCGGCCCGGCATGGGATAGTCCCGGCAGGCCTTCAGGAGATCTTCCAGGGGGTAGCGCTTATTGACAGGCATCAGGTCATCTCTTAGCTTATTATCCGGGGCGTTGAGGGAAATAGCCAGGTTGACACAGATGTCTTTGCCAAGTTGAACGATCTTCGGCGCCAGGCCGCAGGTGGAGATCGTAACCTTCCGATGGGATAACCCCAAACCCGCATCGGATGTCATGATGCGGATGGCCTTTAGGGTATTCTCATAGTTCGCCAGGGGTTCTCCCATTCCCATGAGGACGATGTTTTTGACGTTGGGGCCTTCCGGAGTTCCGTATTTGAGGGTTGTCAATTGGCCGGTGATCTCCGAGGGTAGGAGATTACGCTTCAAGCCCAGGGTGCCGGTAAAACAGAAACGGCATCCCATCGATATCAGGAATGCCGTCCGTTACCTCTCGATCGCCGTCCGGACGTCTGTCAACAAACTTTTCCATGCCTAAAACGGCATCTGTTCGTGGAATGGTGTTCAGTGATGAAACATAGCGAAAGGGAACCGATCCATTCAGTGTGGAGCAACCGGATATCAGCATAAGTGCCAGTAAACTGCAAATCAATAACTTCCTTTTCATTTTCACTCTTTTCTTGTTTGTTTTTCAGGTTTTTCAAATGATCTGGCTGCCTTCCATCTGATCCTCCCTTCCTCTCGCGTATCTCCTGACAATTTGTCAGTTGTCGTAACTCAGACGGGAGTCGCGGTATTCTCCTCCTGCGTAGCGGTCTTCCTGAGCATCCTGCACCGGAAGACTTGCATCAGGTCGTCCACGTAGGTAAAGACCACCGGGATCACCAGTAGGCTCAGCAGGGTGGAGGTGATCAGTCCCCCGATGACGATGATGGCCATGGGCTGGCGGAAGCTCGGGTCCGCGCCCAGTCCCAAGGCGACGGGCAGCATACCCGCGGTCATGGCGATGGTGGTCATGAGGATGGGACGCGAACGCTTGTGGCAGGCATCCACCAGGGCGTCGAAGCGTGACAGGCCGTGCTCCCGCCGCGCCATGATGGCGTATTCCACGAGGAGGATCGAGTTCTTGGTCACCAAGCCCATGAGCATGAGCAGCCCGATCACCACCGGCATGGAGAAGTTGCCGCCTGTGAGCAGCAACGCCACAAGCGCGCCGCCGATCGAGAGCGGTAGGGCGCACAGGATCGTTACCGGCTGGAGGAAATCGCGGAAGAGCAGCACCAGCACGACATAGATGCAGAGGATGCCGACCGCCATGGCCAGTCCGAAACTGCCGAACAGCTCGCTCATGCGCTGCAGTTCGCCCTGCTGGACCTCGAAGATCCCCTGGGGCAGGTTGCGCATGGCGGGCAGCGCCCGGACCTCCTGCATGACTTCGCCGAGCGCTCGTCCGCTTAGCTCGACCGAGACCGTGACGTTGCGGTTGCGATCCAGCCGGTCGATCTGTGAGGCCCCGCTGCCCATGCGGATGTCGGCCAGAGAAGACAAGGCGACCTGCCCATTGCGTCCTGCCACCCGCAGCTGCCCAATGCGGTCCAGGTCGGTGCGGGTTTGCGGGTCGAGCCGTACACGCACGCTCACCTGGCGTTCCGGCAGGTTGAGCTTGTTGAGATTGGAGGAATAATCCCCATAGGTTGCCAACCGCACGGTATCGGCCAAAGCCTTCACGGTCACGCCAAGCTGGGCGGCTCGGGCGTTGTCCGGATAGATCTGGATTTCCGGGCGCTGCAAGGCCGCGCCGGAGGTGACATTGCCCACGCCCTTGAGGGTGCGCATGTCACGTTCCAGGGAAGCCGCGACGGACGCCAGCAGGGTCGAGTCATTGCCGGCGAGCGTGACTTCGAGCTTCTCGCCGCTGCTGCCGCGGCCGACCGCAATACGCGCGCCGGGCAGCGCGCGGAGCGCGTCGCGGATTTTGCCTTCCACCACGACCTGCTTGTCGCGCTGTTTGCGTGGTTTCATATCCACGGTGAGGGTGGCGCTGTTCACTGCCGCGCTGTTCGAGGTATCCAGGCCGGATCCCGAACTGACGGTGCCGATGGATGCAAAGACATGGGTCACATCCGTAATCTGACGGATGAGCTTATCTGCCTGTAGCGCCACCCGGGTGGTGTCGTCCAGCGTGCTGCCCGGCGCCAGCTCGATCGTCACCTGGGTCTGGCCGTCGTCGCTGGCCGGCATGAAGGCCGTGGGGATCATCGGCACCAGCGCCAGTGAGCCGACAAAAAACAGGAGCGCCGCGATCAACGTGCGGCGGCGGTTGTTCAGGCAGGCTTTGAGCCAGCCCAGGTAACGCGTCATGAGCTTTGAATCCGCCTGTTCTCTGGTGTCCGACTGCATGCCGTAGGCCGCCATCATCGGCGTCAAGAGCCGTGCGACCATTAGTGAGGCCAACACGGCGGCGGCGGCGGTGATGCCGAACTCCCGGAAGATCTTGCCCGGAATGCCGCCCATGAAGGCGGTCGGCAGGAAGACGGCCACAAGCGCGAGGGTGGTGGCGATCACGGCCAGCCCGATCTCGTCGGCGGCCTCCATGGCGGCCTGATACGGTGTCTTACCCATGCGCAGGTGGCGGGCGATGTTTTCGACCTCCACAATCGCATCATCGACCAGGATCCCGACCACCAGCGCCAGCGCCAAAAGCGAGATCGTGTTCAAGCTGAAACCGGCAAGGTACATCACCAGGAAGGCGGGGATGATGGAAAGCGGCAGGGCAGTGGCGGAAATGAAGGTCGCGCGCCAGTTGCGCAGGAAGAACCACACCACCAAAATGGCCAGAATCGCGCCTTCATACAGGAGATGCATCGACCCCTGATAGTTATCCTCGATCGGGGCGACCGTATTGCTCTCTTCCGTGATTCTCACATCCGGGTTGGCGGCTCGGAACTTCACCATGGCACTGCGAACGCTGTCGACCACGCCGACATCCGAAAAACCCTTCTGGCGCGTGATCTGGAAGCCGATGACCTGGCGACTGTCCACATAGGCGAGCGTGCTGCGCTCGGCATGGGTGTCGCTGATCCGGGCGATCTGACCCAACTGGACGCGGCGGCCGTCGGAGAGCGGGATGGTCAGGGCCGCGATCTCGCCGGCGCTTTGTACCGCGCCCAAAGTGCGCAGCGATTGGATCGAATGACCGATCTCGCCGCGGCCACCGGAAGCGTCTTGCTGCATGGCCTTGAGCTGCTGCGAGACATCGGCGAGCGTCACCCCGAGCCCGGCCATGAGGGCCGGGTCGAGGTCGGCGTGCACCTCGCGGTCTACGCCGCCGACACGCTCCATCTTGGCCACCCCCTTCACAGCCAGCATGGCCTTGGCCACATTGTTGTCGACAAACCACGACAACTCCTCCTCATTCTTATGATCGGCTTCGATGACATAGGTGAGCAATGCGCTGCTCGCGGCGGTCACCTTGGAGACGGTCGGGGTGTTCATGCTGGCCGGCAGATTGGGCTTGGCCGAGTCCACGGCATTGCGCACTTCGTTGAGCGCTTCTTCGCTGTCCTTGTCGATGTCGAACGATACCTTGATCGAAACCGATCCATCGGTGATCGTGGTCTTGATGTGATCGAGCTTGGTCAGCGAGGTGAGCTTGTCCTCGATCTTGCGGGCAACCTCGATTTCTAATTGGGCGGGCGCGGCACCTTCCAGCGAAGCACTGATCGTGATCGTGGGAAGATCCATATCGGGAAATTTCTGTATCCCAAGCGCACGGAAGCCGAGGATACCGAATACGGTCAACAGCACGAATAACAGCACGGCCGGAACAGGATTGCGGATGGACCAGGCGGAAACGTTCATGGCTACTCCTTTACCACCGTGACCAGACTGCCGTCATTCAGGAAGGCCCCGCCCGAACTCACCACACGGGCCTGGGCGGTGAGTCCGCTTGCGATCTCCACCAGACCGTCGCGATGCGCGCCCACGCTTACCTCCCGGCGGATGACCTTATCGCCGGGCCCCACTTCAAACACGAAGCTACGCCCGTCGCGCAGTACCACGGCCGTCTCCGGCACAGTCAGTACGGACTTCGTGCCGGCCTCAATGCCGCCGTTGGCGAACATGCCGGCCTTGGCCGGCCCGCTATTGGGCAGGCCGGTAAAAACATTAGCACGGCTGGTGCTGGTCGAAAGCGTCGGTGCGGCCAGACGCACAGAGCCGGTCAAGACTTGGCCGGACGGTAGTTTCAGCTCGGCCTTAGCCCCGGTCTTGATAAGGGCCAGCTGGTTGGCATCCACCTCGGCCTGCCATTCCAGGCGGCCCTGACGCTGGAGGCGGAAGAGCTCGGTGCCGGTACTCACGACCTGGCCCAGGAGGGCGCTGCGCGCGGTGACAATGCCGTCGTCCACGGCCAGGATAGAGGTCTGGGCAAGGGTTACATTTTCGGCGGCCAGTTGGGCCTCGGCCATATCAACATTGGCGCGGGCGGTCTCCTCGGCCACCAGGTACTGGTTGATTTGCTGTTCGGACATAGCGCCAGAGCCCTTTACCAGGCGGGTGCGTTCGGCGTCGGACTTGGCCTTCGAGAGGCTGGCCTTGGCCGAAGCGAGCGAGGCCTCATAGCGGCGCAGATCGGCCTTTACCTTGGCGCGGTCCAGTTCCGCCAGGATCTGTCCGCGTTTGACCCAGTCGCCCACATCGGCAAAGAGCGCGGTGATGCGCAGGCCGCCGGTTTGGGCGCCGATGACCGCCTCCTGCCAGGCCGCGATGCAGCCGCTGGCCGTAAGCTGGATCGGCCACTGTTTGGTCTGGGGTTGTGAAACCGTCACGCTGAGCACGGCCTTCTTGTTCTGGGTATCCGCCTGGACCGGGGCCGATTTGCCATTCCGAAGTACGATCAGACCGAGGATCATTACGATTGTCACTCCAACAATTAGGAATATGATTATTTTCTTTGATTTCACTCTTATCACCGGATTTCTCCTTTTTCTCATTCTGAAGCATCTGCCCGCCAGCCACCGCCTACGGCCTTGTACAGGGCGATCCAGTACAGGAGGCGGTTTTCCTGCAGCTCCAGCAGACTTACCTCAGCCGCAATGGTCAAACGGCGCGCGATTTCATGGTCGAGCAGGCTGGCGCCGCCCGTGCGCCAGTTCTGTTCCTGGGCGCTCAGATAAGCACGGTAACCTTGCGCGCTTTTTAGCTCTTGGGCTTCCCGCAGTCTCACGCCATCCAGGCGCACCAGGGCCTGTTCGACCTCCTTGACCGCATTGCGCACGGTCTGTTTATAGTCGGCCAGGGCGCCGTCATAGTCGGCCCTGGCGCCGGTGACGCCGGCCCGGATGCGGCCGCCGTCGAAGACCGGCAGGGTGATGGCGGGGCCGAAAGACCAGGGTGCCAGGGTGGTTTCGCCGCGGGTGGCGCTCAACCCAACCGATCCGGTCAGTGACAGGCTGGGCCACTGGGCGGCCTCGGCCACGCCGATCAGTGCGCTGGCCGAAGCCAGCGCACGCTCCGCCGCCACGATATCGGGGCGCTGCCGCAAAAGATCGGCGGGCACGTTTGTGACCGCAAGGCCTTCCGGCCGCGGCAGGCTGGGAGTCCCATTGCCCAGGATTGTGCGTGCCTCGGTCTCTTCCAGGCCCGTGAGCGCAACTAGGCTTTTTACCAGCACATCGCATTCGGCTTTCTGGTACAGGGCCTTGGCTCGCGTGGTGGCGGCCGATGCCTCGGCCAACACGGCATCGGCCCTTGCCGTGAAACCGGCCAGGGCCGAGATACGAGTAAGCTCGCTGGTTTTGTCCTGGGATTGGGCCTGTTCCTCATAATACGTCTGTTTCAGGCGGGCGGCGCGGTATTGCACGTAAACGTCGGCCACTTCGGCTGCCAGCGACACCCGTGCATCCTGCCAGTCGGCCTCGCGCGCCTGGACCAGGGCCCCGGCCGATTCCGCCGAACGCCGTGTCTTGCCAAAGAGATCAAGCTCCCACGAGGCGTCCAGCCCGACCGTGCCCACGCGGGTCGTTCCGGAGCCGTTCATGAGCGACCCGGAGGCCGTGGCATCGGCGCCGGCATTAAGGGTCGGGAAGAATCCGGCCTGGGCCGATGTCCGGTTGGCCCGGGCCTTCATGATAGCCGCGGTCGCTTTGTCCAGGGTGGGATTTTCTTTTTGCGCGGCCGCCAACAGGGCGTTCAGGGCCGGATCGTTCAGCCGCTTCCACCAGTTGCCCACGTCCGTGATCGCGCCTGTCCGGGGGGCATGCCAGGCGGCCGGCATGTTAACTTCCGGCCTGCGGTAATCAGGGCCCACGGCGCAGCCGCCGAGCAGGAGCAAAGCAGACAGGAATAATGCGAATCGTGGATGAGTCATGGATAGTTTCCGTCCGATTATGCGGTTTGCCCGTCCTTGTCCGTGGCCAAGGCGCGGAGACCGGCCAGGGAATACCGGTAAATATATTCGGCGATGGCCTCGATCTCCGCGGGCCCCGGAGCGAACGGTTGCACGATCTGAACGTTATGCCGCGCATGATGCTGGAAAATGCAGGCACCGACGATGTTCATAGCGCCGAGCTGGACGAGATCGTCGTCCGGTTTATGGGTAGGATTCGCCTTGCGCATAATTTCACCGACGAGTCCCTCCAGGGCTGCGTGCAGGGGTTGTATGTACTTTTGCTTCACGGTATCGAGCATCCCGGTTGGATTGGACATTTCGTGGCTGATTAGCCGATCATGCCAAGCCGGGAATCCGGAGCCGAGGTGGCTCAGCAGGGTCGAACGAATGAAGGCCCGCAGACGATCCTCTGGTGTGGCCCCCGGTTTCAGGTCCATATCGTGCGGGAATTTTTCCATGGCGATGCGGTGGGCGTACTCGAATACGGCCTCATACAGCGCCTCCTTATCCTTGAAGTGATAGTTGATGGCGCTCACGCTGGCGCCAGCCCGTTGGCAGATCGCCCGCACCGTGGCTGCGCGATAGCCGTTCTGCGCGAATCCCTCGCCCGCCGCTTCGATCAAACGCCTCTTGGTCCCTTCATCCATGGCTGATTTGTCTTTCATGCCCATCTCCTCGTGTGTCGATCTGTAACAATTGTTCGTAACAATTGTTCGTAACGTTAGTTCTAATTATAACAATTGTTCTAATACGTCAATGATTTTTTTATCACTCGATTAACTCATTGAATTCTAATTTGATATTCTGATTAGGCGGCCCACGCCACTGAGGTGGCGGTTTATCATAGAGTAACTTGCTGATCTCGACATAATCGGTTAAAGTCCGTGCGGCATCCGGGATGATGAGACCGTACCGCCACTGGTGCTTTATGCCCGGTAATTAGCGTGGTCCGGGAGCTGGCGAATTTGTCATTGGTGAAGCATATGCTATCCCGTTCAGAAGAGAGCCGTAGTCGACAGCTCCCCTTTCCGGCCATGCCGATTCCTATTCCGGAGGTCGGGGTGATGAAGCAGAAGAAGTCGTCCAGGAAGGAGCGCATGAAGCTCCCCAAGCACCTGCAGCACATCAACCAATATGCGGCAGGTATCGACATCGGTTCGAGGAGCCATTTCGCGGCGGTTCCTGAGGGCGTCGATGAACAGCCGGTGCGGGAGTTTTCCACCTTCACGGGCGACCTTGAGCGTCTGGCAGAGTGGTTGATTTCCTGTGGCGTCACGACGGTTGCGATGGAGTTCACCGGCGTTTACTGGGTTGATAAGGCATTGCTTTTAACGGCGGAAGCATATGGGAAATGATCTTGTGGGTCAATTGAATTTTGGCCACAAAATATGGGGTGCGGTATCGGTGATGATGGAAGGTGAGCATCGGGTTGGTCAAATTTCCGGTTGAGCAACCCGATTTTGGGCTGTTTCACCTGCTACGAAGGGTTCTTTCAGCAGATTTCAGGCAGACCTATCCTTCACGCTTCAAATTAGCTTCACTGTTTTTTCGAATTCTCAAAGCGTTATGCCCGGATGTATTCGTCCCAGGAGTATTCAGGGGCCCGATAAAGGTGCTCGTCATTGATGGGGAGTTGACAACAGACGTCATCCGTGATGTGTGGGACAGTCGGCTGGCCTGTGCCGATCAAGCAGACAGGCAGGCTGTGGGTTTTCGGCGGCGGCCTTGCTCTTGCCAGCCATAATCCCAGGTGTTCGAGAATGGCCCGGATCACCGACGGGTCTTCGATGCTGCTGATGACCCGCATGGTGCCCTTGCACTTCGGATAGACCAAGGGATCGACTTCATTTATTGTTTAACGGAAATCAGCAGGATTGTCCGGACAACTGGCCGCAGGCGGCGAGGATATCGCTGCCGCGGCTGGCACGGATGATGGTCGTATAGTGGTTTTTCAGGAGCACCTGCTGAAAGGCGGCCACCGCGTCCGGGGTAGGAGTCTTGAATGCGGAGCCGGGGAATTCGTTGAATAGGATCAGATTCAGCTTGCAATGGAGGTTTTTTAAGAGGCGGGCGACCTTTTCCGCGTCTTGAGGACTGTCGTTGACGCCGGCCATAAGGATGTATTCAAAGGTCAGCATCCGACGGCCCGGCATGGGATAGTCCCGGCAGGCCTTCAGCAGCTCTTCCAGGGGGTAGCGCTTATTAACGGGCATCAGGTCATTTCTCAGCTTATTATCCGGGGCGTTGAGGGAAATAGCGAGGTTCACGCAGATATCTTTGCCGAGCTGAACGATCTTCGGCGCCAGGCCGCAGGTGGAGATCGTCACCTTCCGATGGGATAATCCCAGACCCGCGTCGGATGTCATGATGCGGATGGCCTTCAGGGTATTGTCGTAGTTCGCCAGGGGTTCGCCCATTCCCATGAGGACGATGTTTTTGACATTGGGACCTTCCGGAGTCCCGTACTTGAGGGTCGTCAACTGGCCGGTGATCTCCGAAGGCAGAAGATTGCGCTTCAGGCCCAGGGAGCCGGTAAAACAGAACCGGCATCCCATGGCGCAACCCGCCTGGGTGGACAGGCAGGCCGTCCAGTGGTTCTTGCCGGGAATCAGCACGCTTTCGATCTGAAGCCCATCGTGGAGGCGAAAAAGGACCTTTTTGGTGCCGTCCGCCGAGGCATTTGTCTTGATGATCTCCGGACTCGCCAGGCAGGCAACTTCCGAGAGGTGAAGCCGCAAATCCCTGGACAGGGTGGTCATTTCCTCAAAGGTATCGACGCCGGATTGATAAATCCACTTCATGATCTGGCGGGCGCGATACTTTTCCTTCCCTAAATGGGCGATGAAGGTCTCGATCTCCTCGAAGGTCAGGTCTCTGATATTGACTTGCTTTTTCACGCCTGTTTCTTTTGCAGTCTTTCCCCGATCGCGTCGATAAAATCTTTCGTGCTTACTTTCCTGTTCCCGGGACCCTGCTCCGCGACGGCCAGGAGATCCCCAGTCATAATGCCCGCTTCCACCGTTTCGATGGCAGCCGCCTCAAGACTGTCGGCGAAGGCCATGACCTCGGGCGCATGATCGAGTTCCCCCCGCTTGCGCAGCCCCCCTGTCCAGGCAAAGATGAGGGCCATGGAATTCGTCGAGGTTTCCTCCCCCTGAAGATGTTTATAGTAATGCTTCTGGACCGTGCCGTGGGCGGCCTCGTATTCGAAATAGCCTTTGGGGGAGACGAGGACGGAGGTCATCATGGCCAGAGAGCCGTTGGCGGAGGCGATCATATCCGACATGACATCGCCGTCGTAATTCTTGAGGGCCCACAAAAGGCCGCCCTCCGAGCGGACGATGCGGGCGACGGCGTCATCGATAAGGGTAAAGAAATATTCTATCCCGGCGTCGGCAAACGGCTTTTTCCAGTTTGCCTCGTATTCCCGGTCGAAAATAGCCCGGAAACCGGCGTCGTAGGTTTTGGAAATAGTATCCTTGGTACTGAACCAGAGATCCACCTTTTGGTCGAGGGCATAGGCGAAGCAGGCCTTGGCAAAACTGGCGATGGAGGCGTCGGTGTTGTGAATGCCCTGAATTATCCCGGGTCCGGAGAAATCATGGATAGTGTTCCTGAGAATCTCTCCCCCATCGGCCGGGGTAAAGACGATTTCCGCCTTGCCCGCCCCGGGAATTCTCAACTCCGCATTGCTGTATACGTCTCCATATGCGTGCCTGCCGATGATGATCGGCCGTTTCCAGGTGGAAACAAAAGGCTTGATATTTCTTGCCAAAATGGGGGTCCGAAACACCGTCCCGTCCAGCATGGCCCGGATGGTCCCGTTGGGGCTCTTCCACTGTTCCTTCAGGTCGTATTCCCGGACACGGTCTTCCGTGGGCGTGATAGTGGCGCATTTTACCCCCACGCCGTACTTCATGATGGCCTTCGCCGCGTCAATTGTTACCTGATCGTTCGTTTCATCGCGATGCTTTACATGGAGGTCATAATAATCAAGGTTAATATCAAGATATGGCAGAATCAGCCGGTCTTTAACGAGTTGCCACATGATCCGGGTCATCTCATCACCATCCAGTTCTACCAGGGGAGTTTTAACAAGAATCTTCTTTTCCATATTCATATATCTGGCTCCAGCTTATTTTTTTCGATGTCTCGATAATGCTTATTATTTACAGGTATTTATTGTTCTAATGATGTTGATCGGGACGATGTTATTGGGCATTCAACGCGCCGCCGGCAAGAATAAGCTTTCGCTGCCGGTCCGTCAGTTCATAAACCGCGGCAAAGTCGCTTCCCTTGGTGATGTTGCTAACCTGCAACGGGGCGTTCCTTTTCAGGGTATTCCTGATGCCGGGAATCCGGAGGAGGTCTCCGGTGTCAATCCTTTCGTAATCTTCCTCGTTTTGAAACACAAGCGGCAGAATACCGAAGTTAATGAGATTTGCCGCATGAATGCGTTCAAATGTCTTGGCAATAACTACCTTCACTCCGAGAAACATGGGACAGATGGCGGCATGTTCTCTTGACGATCCCTGACCGTAAGACTGACCGGCAATGATGATGTTCTGACGGCCCCTATCGCGAATCTGGATCGCCCGCTTGTAGAAATTGCGGTCCAGGATTTCAAAGACATATTGGGAGTATTTGGAAATATTGGACCGATACTTCATCCTGGCTCCGGCGGGGATGATATGATCGGTCGTAATCTTGTCTCCCACTTTGATCGTTACTTCGCCGTCAATATCATCGGGGAGCGGATCGTTCACGGGAGGGGAGCCGATGTTGGGACCTCTGACTATTTCCACTTTTCCTCGCCCCTCCTTTGCGAGGGGTCGCAGAATCATGCCGTCATCGACATGATATTTCCTGGGAACGGGAATAAATGGCAAGGCGACACCGAGATCCCGCGGATCGGTCAGCCTGCCGGTAAGGGCTGACGCCGCTGCCGTTTCCGGACTGACCAGGTAGATATTCCCATCCCTGGTCCCGGAACGTCCAAAGAAATTACGATTTGACGTGCGCAGAGAGACCGCTTTGGAAGGGGGACTCTGGCTGTTGCCGATACAGAAGCCACAGGCATTTTCCATGATCCTGGCGCCGGAGGCGATGATGTGGGCGAGGTAACCGTCCCGGGTGATGTTTTCCAGGACTTGGCGTGATCCTGGGGCGATAATCAGGCTCACATCGGTGTGAATAGTTTTACCGCAAAGGATTTCGGCGATGGTGGCCAAATCTTTATAGGAAGAATTGGTGCAACTGCCGATACAGATCTGCTGGACCGCAATGGGGCCGATTTCTCTGACGGTGCTGATATTATCGGGGCTGTGGGGTCTGGCCGCAAGAGGTTCGAGGTCAGATAGTTCGATGGTTGTCTCACTGTCATAAACAGCGTCAAGGTCTGCGTGCAGGGGAGACCAGTCCCTGTCCCGGCCCTGGGTCTTCAGAAAACGTCTGGTCATGTCATCACTGGGAAAGACCGAGGTGGTCACACCGCATTCCGCCCCCATATTGGCAATCGTGGCCCGCTCCGGCACGCTGAGAGACAAGAGACCGTCACCGCCGTATTCGAAGATTCTTCCGACATTGCCCTTGGTGGTGAAGATACTGAGAATCTTCAGAATGATGTCTTTGGCAGATACCCAGGGAGAGAGTTTCCCCAGGAGATTGATGCGAAATACTCTTGGACTCTGGAGGTAAAAGGGTTTTCCGGCCATGGCCAAAGCCACATCGAGGCCGCCGGCGCCGATCGCAAGCATGCCGAGCGCCCCTGCCGTAGGGGTATGGCTGTCGGAGCCGATAAGAGTTTCCCCCGGTTTTCCGAAACGTTCGAGATGAACCTGATGACAGATGCCGTTTCCCGCCCGGGAAAGATGGATACCGAATCTCCTGGCGACGCTTTGGAGGTAACGGTGGTCGTCGGCGTTCTCAAAACCGATCTGAATTGTATTGTGATCAATATAACTTACGGACAAGTTGGTCTTGATTTCCGGCAGATTCATCGATTCAAATTGCAGATAGGCCATGGTGCCCGTTGCATCCTGAGTCAGCGTCTGATCGATACGGATACCGATCTCCTCGCCGGGCAGGAATTTCCCTGATTCCAGATGGGCGTTGATAATCTTCTCGGTGATGGTCTTTCCCATAACTATGTGTCCCTAATAACGAAAAGGGCACGGCGATGTAATAGGCCGTGCCCGCAATCTTTGAGATTTCCTTTGTTAATTAGATATCGTTGTCCTCTTCGAGAGCCTTCAAGCGTACCGCTTTGATAAAACGCTGGTTGTAATAGGGTTTGTCGAGGCTGTCGATACGGACATGGCGGTCCTTCTTTCCCGAGGAGGCATGAACAAACTGGTTATTGCCGATGTAAATGCCTACATGACCGATAGCCCTTCTGGTGTGGAAAAAGACGAGATCCCCTTCCGTTAATTCTCCCTTGGCGACCTTCATGCCGACGTTGGCCTGTTCTCTTGCGGTGCGGGGAAGATTCACATCGAAGAACTCATAGATTTTTCTGACAAAGCCGGAGCAGTCCAACCCTTGCACAGAGGACCCTCCGAGCCGATAGGGAGCGCCGAGAAAACCTTTGGCAACCTTTACGACAAGGTTACGCTCCTCCGGGTCTTTCCACTTGCCCAGAGTATTCTCAGAATACTGAATGTCACCATCCAGTTCGGCGGTCTTCTCCATGACCGAGTCTTCATCGGAAAGCAGATCTTCTTCCCCGTCATTTTCACTGAAGTCAGGTGAGACAGTCTTTTTTTGCCTGGCCTGACGCGCTTCATTGTCAGGTGTGGACCTAACGAGGGCAAGTTTTTGTCCGGTACGAAGCTTATTCTTCCGGAGGTGATTCAGCGCTTTGATGTCGCTGACGGATAAACCCGTCTTTCTTGCAACTCCATAAACCGTGTCGCCCTTCTTAACTACATAAACCTGAGCGGCTTTTTGGGGTTGCGATTTTTTCCCTTTGGCGAGTTTCTTGGAACCATCGGTGGGAATAACAAGCGCTTTTCCCGGCTTTAATGCGTTTCCTTGCAGTCCGTTGGCTTCTTTGATACTCTGGGTCGAAACCCCGTATTTCTTGGCGATCCGGACGAGGTTGTCACCTCGTTTTACCTTGTATTGCTGATCCGCAAATCCATCTGTACAGATCAGCAATGTAAAGAACAGGACACTCAGTCCCATCCACAGGAAAATCCGCCGTTCCATCATGAGTACCTCCTTATTTTAATTCGGGGGTTGCTTCATTTATTAACGGTGCACAGATTTAGGTGATGGATGATAAACTGTACACAAAAATCGAGGCACCCTTGTACAAGAAAAATCTCCCCAAGTCAAAATTTTTTTTCAGAAAGCCAATAAAAAAGCCCTCCCTTCTATAATTTACGCAATGATTTTGAGCGGTAATAATGTTTTGGCTACTTGAAAAATCATATCCTTTCCCGAGTGCTTTCATCGGGGATAGAGGGATTTGGGGATAAAAGAGCATTATGCAATTACCTCACTTGAAAAATAAGATGATGTAGTTTATGTAGATCGCCATGTGGAAAAAGTGGATCTTCATAACACTCATTATTCTTATCGGGGCGCTGTCTCTTAACATCGGTTATTATTTCCTGTTCCCCGATGTCACTGCCCTTGGTAAAACCAACCCCAAGAAAACCGCTTTCATGGAATTCCGGGAAAAGGAATGGCAGCGGGAGGGGAAAAAGAAAAAAATCCAACAAAGATGGGTATCCTTGTCCCAGATCTCACCGTATGTCGTCAAGGCCGTCATTATTGCCGAGGACGACAAATTCTGGAATCATGAAGGATTTGATTTCGAGGCCATGCAGAAAGCCCTCGAAAAAGATATCAAGAAGAGAAAATTTAAGGTCGGTGGGAGCACCATCAGTCAGCAGCTGGCAAAAAATCTATATCTCTCGCCATCCAAAAATCCCATCCGGAAGGTCAAGGAAGCAATCATTACCTGGCGGATCGAGGAGCATTTGTCTAAAAAACGCATCATTGAAATCTACCTGAATGTCGCCGAGTGGGGCGATGGCGTTTTTGGTATCGAGATGGCTGCCCGCACCCACTTCGGGAAATCAGCCGCCGCCTTGAGCGCCCAGGAAGCGGCAAGATTGGCGGCCGTGCTCCCTAATCCCATAAAATTCAATCCCACCGGGACATCACGATATGTCACCGGCCGTGCCGAGCGGATTTATCAGATCATGGTGAGAAGAGGTATTGTCATTCCCGAATATGATGATGTGATGAAGGATACGACCGACTTGGGGGGGCAACTGGAAAAACAGGATCCCGAAGCTATGAAAAAATTGGAAAATCAAGTGGACACATGGAAGAAAGAAGCTGCCGAAGCACTACGTAAGACAGAATCTCCGGTTCAGAAGGAAGGCAATAAGGAACCTGATCGGGATTGACACATAAACCATCAAATGCTACAAGTCTCATCATAAAAGCACAATGGGGAGCGAATATGGCAGACGTATACAAGGCGGTTAAGCTGACGGACAGGGTCTACTGGGTTGGGGCCATTGACTGGACGATCCGTGATTTCCACGGTTATACCACCAACAGGGGGAGTACCTACAACGCCTATCTGATTCTGGCGGACAAAATAACCCTTGTGGATACCGTCAAGGCGCCCTTCAAGGAGGAACTTTTAAGCCGCATTGCCTCGGTGGTGAATCCAAAGGATATCCAGGTGATTGTATCCAACCATTCCGAAATGGATCATTCCGGCTGTCTTGCCGATATAATCAAACTGGTCGAGCCGGAAAAGGTTGTCGCCTCAACCATGGGGGCCAAGACCCTGCATGACATCCTACATATGGAGCAGGAGCTGATAGCGGTGAAGGACGGGGAAGAACTCAGCCTCGGCAATATGAACCTCCGTTTCATGGAAACCCGGATGCTCCATTGGCCCGACAGTATGTTCTCCTATCTCCCCGAGGAAGAGATTCTTTTTTCCCAGGATGCCTTTGGGATGCACCTGGCGTCTGCCGAACGTTTCGACGATGAGATCGATCCCGCCATTCTGCGGTATGAGGGGGCGACCTACTTCGCCAACATCCTCCTTCCCTATTCACCCCTGATAACAAGGTTGCTGGGTCGGGTTGGATCTTCAGGGATGACCTTCAAGTACATCGCTCCGGATCATGGACCTATCTGGCGCAAGGATATTGGGGGGATTATCGGGAAATACGGCGAATGGGCGGCTCAAAAACCGTCCCGCAAGGCCGTCGTTGTTTACGGCACCATGTGGCACAGCACGGAGAGCATGGCCAGGGCGATCAGCGAGGGGATCGCAAGCGGCGGCGCGATCGCCAGATGCATGTCCCTCGACGTTTTTCATCGCAGTGACGTCGTATATGAAATTCTTGACGCCGGCGCCCTGGTGGTTGGTTCCTCAACCCTTAACAACAATATGCTTCCCCAGGTTGCCGATGTGCTGACCTACTTGAAAGGTCTCCGCCCGGTGAATCTTGTGGGGGCAGCTTTCGGTTCTTACGGATGGAGCGGCGAGGCGCCGGGACAGATCACGGACATCTTGAAGGAGATGAAAATCGAATTGATGGTCGAACCCGTTAAGGTTCAACATGTGCCCCGGGAAAATGATCTGGCCCGTTGCTATGCCCTGGGGGAGGATATAGCCCTGCGATTGAGAAGGAAAAAGGAGGTTGCATGAAAAAGTCGAAAGGATTGTTCATTGTAATGTCGGTGTTGGCTTTTCTGATTGCCGGGGCCTTTACTGTTCAGGCGGAGAAAGCTATTCCGGACAAAGTCATTGGAGCTGGTGCTAACTGGGGGAATGGCAAGGTCTATTTCTTTAAAGGCGACAAGTACATACGTTATTCCGCGAAGCCGGACATGGCCGAAGATCTCATGGGAGACAGGGCCGATCCCGGCTATCCCAAGACTATCAATAATGAAACCTGGCCGGGGCTGAACTGGAAGGATATTGACGCCGTGGTCCTTATGGGAAAGGGTAAGGTTTGTTTTTTCAAGGGAAAAGAATACCTCCAGTACGATATTAATGCCGACCGCGCCGACCCGGGCTACCCGAAACCCATCAATGAACAGAACTGGCCGGGAATGATCTGGACCGACGGCGTTGACGCGGCGGTCAACTGGGGCAATGGCAAGATCTTTTTTTTCAAGGGCCCTGAATACATCCGTTATGATATTTCAAAGGGGCGGGCCGATTTCGGATATCCCAAACTGATTGGAGAGCGTAACTGGCCGGGAATGATCTGGACCGACGGTATTGACGATGTGGTGAACTGGGGTAACGGCAAGGCCTATTTTTTCAAGGACTACGAATATATACGCTATGATATTCAGGATGACAGGGCGGACCCGGGTTATCCGAAACGGGTAAGCAGGCAGACTTGGCCGGGGCTCATTAATTGGTGACGGCTGCTATAAAAAAAGGGAGACTTTAAAAATGGGGAAATATGTTTGTAATATTTGCGGTTATGTTTATGACCCCGCGGAGGGTGACAAGGACGGCGGGATTGCGCCGGGGACGGCATTTGCCGATCTCCCCGATGACTGGATTTGTCCGATCTGCGGGTCGGGAAAGGACGAGTTCGTCCCTGAATAGAACGTTGTTCATGCCAAGAGGAGCCGGTGATGGATGAGTTGCAGAAGGCATTGTATGAGGCGTATGTAGGGGAAGCAAAAGCGGCGCTCCGCTTGAAGGTCTTCGCTGAGAAGGCAAAAAAGGAAGGCTATTCGCAGGTCGCCAAGCTCTTCGGTGTTATTTCCTTTTCTGAAGAGATACATGGGACCCGGGCGCTGAAACTGCTCAGAGAAGTAAAATCTACGGAAGAGAACCTTGCGGCAAGCTTTGAATCTGAACAGAAGGTTGCCGGCGTCGCTTATGACGAATTCATAAAAATGGCGGAACGGGCGGGGAACAAGGCGGCGGTTCTTCACTTCAGCCAGAGCCGGGATGTGGAAGAGGTTCATGCCAAGCTCTATAAGGAGGCGATGAACCACTTTCTCGAGGAGCGGGAAACAACCTATTATGTATGCAAGGTCTGCGGTTTTGTGTCCGATGGGATCCTCCCTGATGAATGTCCCTTCTGCGGCGCCAAAAAGGAGCAGTTCGAACATTTCGGGTAACATTATAAAAGGGATAGAAGAGGAGCGCTAATGAAAGGACTGATCGTCCGCTGGCTGATTCTGACCATTGCCATTCTGTCTGCCGCCTATTTTATCCGGGGCATTTACGTAAGTAGCTTCACCGCCGCCTTTTTTGCCGCGGCGGTGCTCGGAATTCTGAACGCCCTTTTCAGGCCTGTTCTCATCCTTCTCACCCTGCCCATAAATATCCTGACCCTGGGCCTCTTCACCTTTATCATCAATGCGGTCCTCTTGAAAGTCACCGCCGCCGTTATCCCCGGATTTGATCTTCAGGGATTTTGGCCTGCCGTGCTCGGCGCCCTGGTCATCAGTATCGTCAACTGGCTCCTTCACCTCCTTATTGCCGATTCCGGGAAATGAAGAGCCAGGGGTCTGAACCGGACAAAAGGGCGACGCCGACAAGCGATCTGACTCCGGCGATGAAGCAGTACATGGAGCTGAAATCGCGCTATCAGGACAGTATCCTCTTTTTCAGAATGGGGGATTTCTATGAAATGTTTTTTGAGGATGCCGTCATTGCGGCGAAGATTCTCGAGATTACTCTTACCTCAAGAAACAAAAACAAGGAGGGCAGCATCCCTCTTTGCGGGTTTCCCTATCACGCTGCGCCTTCCTATATTGCCAAGCTGATTGAAAAGGGACGCAAAGTCGCCATATGCGAGCAGATTGAAGATCCGAAGCATGCCACGGGTGTCGTTAAGAGAGATGTCGTCCGGGTCATAACGCCGGGTCTGATGACTGATCCCAACCATCTGGATGCCACGGAGAATCATTTTATCGCCTCCTTCGCTTTAGAAAAGGGGAGCTTCGGCCTGGCGTTCATGGACATTTCGACGGGAGAATTCCGGGTGATGGAGTTCCAGGACCGGGACATGTTTCTGGCTGAAATAACGGGGCTGCGCTTCCGGGAAATCATCATTCCCGAAGATTTTCAGGATCAGAGCCTGTTAAAGCTTCTTTCCCGGAACGAGCACCTAGCCGTCATCAATTCCTTTTCCCGGGACTACTTTGACCGGGACGAGGCTCTCCAGCGCCTCCGTAACTACTTTCCCGAGGAAAATCTCGCCGAGGTCGCCATCGAAAACCGTCCGGCCATCATCGGACCGTCGGGGGCCATTCTGCGCTATTTGGAAGAGACGCAAAAGGACCGTCTTGCCCACGTCAACCATTTGGAGGAGATGGCATGGAAGCAGGTGCTGCTCCTCGATGATATCGCCAAGGGAACGCTGGAATTGTTCCATACCATTCAGGAACGCAAGAAAAAAGGTTCTCTCGTTTCCGTTATCGACGAAACGGTGACGGCCATGGGGGCAAGGCGGTTGCGCTGGTGGCTCCATTATCCCCTCACGGATCCGGCAAGAATCCGGGAGCGTCTGGCGTCGGTTGGGGAAATCAAGGAACAACATCTGCTGCGGGAGGAACTGCGCCAGGTCCTGGAGAAGATTTATGATCTTGAACGTCTGAGCGGGCGGGTGGCGATGGAGATGGCCCATGCGAGAGACCTGGTGGCCCTGAAGGTGTCTCTCCAGGTTATTCCGCAGTTGAAGGCGCTCCTCCAATCACTGACGCCGCCCCTGATCCATTCCCTCCTGAGCAGGATGGATGATCTGCCGGAGACGACGTCGCTTATTGACCGCGCCCTTGTTGACGACCCTCCCCTGACAATTCGCGAAGGGGGAATAATCAAGGATGGTTTTGACGAGGAGCTTGACCTGCTTCTGTCTCTGTCCCGGAATGGCAAACAGAATATTGCCGCCCTCGAAGAGCGGGAGCGAAAGAAAACTGGAATCCAGTCCCTCAAAGTAGGGTTCAATCAAGTTTTTGGATATTATATCGAGGTGACCAAGGCCAATACCCCGCTTGTCCCCGGCGACTATATCCGCAAGCAGACCCTGGTCAATGCCGAACGTTATATCAACCAGGAACTGAAGGAATTTGAACAGACCGTCCTTCATGCCGAGGAAAACGGCAGACAAAGGGAATATGAACTGTTTATCCGGGTCCGGGAAGAAATTTCCAAGCATATCAGGAAGATTCAAGAAACGGCGTCCTGTCTGGCCGACCTGGATGCCTTGACCTCTCTGGCTGAGGTGGCGGAAAAATACGGTTATTGTTGCCCTGTCGTCGATGATGGGGACGTAATCGAAATCGCCGACGGCCGTCATCCCGTAGTGGAGAGGATGGCCCTGGCGGAAGGATTCGTGCCCAATGACACTTATCTGGATCTGAACCAAAACCGGCTTCTCATCATCACCGGACCCAATATGGCGGGTAAATCGACTTTCATCCGCCAGGTTGCCCTGATGGTCATTATGGCCCAGATGGGCGGCTTTGTCCCGGCAAAAAAGGCCCATATCGGCGTCACGGACCGTATTTTTACCCGCATCGGCGCTGCCGACAGTATTGCCAGGGGGCAGAGCACCTTCATGGTGGAAATGCAGGAAATGGCGAACATCCTGAATCATGCCACCCGCCGGAGCTTGATCATCTTGGACGAAGTAGGCCGGGGAACCAGCACTTTTGACGGCTTGAGCATTGCCTGGGCCGTGGCCGAATATATTCATGATGAAACCCATGTCGGCGCCAGGACCTTATTTGCCACCCATTATCACCAATTGACCGAACTGGCCCTTACCCATGAAGGGGCCAGGAATTATAATATTGCCGTCCGGGAGTGGGGAGACAGGATTATCTTTCTCAGGAAGATCATGGAAGGCGGGACAAGCAGAAGCTACGGCATCCAGGTAGCCAGATTGGCCGGCGTTCCCGATGAGGTGATCCGGCGCTCCCAGGAAATCCTCAAAAATCTGGAAAAGGGGGAACTGGATGATATGGGCGTTCCCAGGATTGCCCGGGGGAAAAAAACCGCCGCCAAAGGGCGGATGACAAATCAACTGAGCCTCTTCATGGATGACCGGGAGATCATTTTGAACGAACTTGCGGACCTCGATACAACTTGTCTTACCCCCCTCGAAGCCCTAAATCGCCTGTACGAGTGGCAAAACAGGATCGGAGTCAGGAGATGAGGGAGATGACGGAAATTAGAGGCAACGGTCAGGGGATCATGGAAAGTAGCGTCAGACGGTCATTTAGTGGCCATGTCCTGTACGGGATTATTTCCCTTTCTCTGATCTGGACCTTTATTTTCTCCTTTCCGGCGCTGGCGGCGGACTGGTCGCCCCTGGTGAAACGACTGATTAATGACGGGTTCGAAGAAAAATCGGTGCGGGCGCTTTTCAGCCGTAATGACGTCCAGTTTGATCCGGAGCCGATGGCGACGAAGATGAATGAACTCTTAAGGCTCTCCCCCCGTTATCCAGTGTCATCAAAGCAATTCGTAAGCAGGGAGGTCCATAAACGGTATCTTCGCTCCGATATGATCAATCGGGCGCGGGCATACCTGGAGCGTAACCGTACGACTCTGGAGCAAATTCGCCGGACTTACTGTGTCCCCAAAGAGGTCGTAGTATCCATCCTCCTGGTTGAGACCCACCTGGGGGCCAATACGGGGAGAAGAAAGGCCTTTCAGGTCCTGTCCAGTATGGCCCTGAGCGCCGATTTTGAACAGGTGAGATCTTTTGTCCCCTCCAAGCTCATCCGCAATGACAATGAAGAATACGCCCGGATGCGGTGCCGGGAAAAATCGGACTGGGCATATAATGAGCTGAAATCTCTATTGGAATATTCCCGCATCAACAACGCCGATCCCCTTTCCATTCCCGGGTCGATCTACGGAGCCATAGGGCTCTGCCAGTTTATGCCTTCCAATGCCTTTCTCTATGGCGTCGATGCGGACGGCAAAGGGGGCGTCGATCTCTTTTCCACTCCCGACGCCCTGAACAGCATTGCCAATTATCTCCATCAGAACGGCTGGGGATGCCGGATAGAAAGGAAGAACCGGCGTCAGGTAGTCATGACCTATAATCGCAGTCAGGTTTATGCCAATACCGTCCTGGCCGTGGCCGATCGGTTGCAGGCAAAGAAACGGGAGAAGGGACGATCAAACAGGGCAACGTAGAACCGCGGGGCGGGAAGCAATCTGTGGCGGAATATGCGCTTACCAGCAAGGGCGAGGGGAACGTCAAAGCTACCCTGGCAGGGAGATTGGTGATCGGCAATGTCGCCCGGTTTATGGAAGAGATGGAGCGGTTCTTTCATGAACGCCGGCCGACCTCGATGACCTGTGACCTTGCCGGCCTTGTTTTTCTCGACAGTGCCGGCGCCCTTGCCTTATTGAAGGTTCAGGATGCCGCGAAAAGTCATAGTTTCACCCTGACTTATGAGAATATGTCCAGGGAGGCCGGGGAAATAATGGACCTCATCGATAGGGACGCCCTGGTCAAACCTCCTCTCCATGAAGAAATGACCAACCGTTCTTTTGCCGTGCGGACAGGGGATGCAACCGTTCATTTTTATCACGATCTTATCAACGTCCTGACCTTTCTTGGCGAGTTGCTCGCGGCGATCACTTACTCCCTAATCCATCCCGGCGCCGTAAGGTGGCGGGATGTGCTTTTTTACATGAAAAAGGCGGGCGCCGAAGCGCTGCCCATTGTCGGTCTTATCAGCCTGCTCATCGGTCTCATTATGGCCTTTATGTCTTCCCTGCAGCTCAAGCAGTTCGGGGCCAACGTCTTTGTCGCCTCCCTGGTCGGCATCTCCATTGTGAAAGAATTAGGTCCCATCATGACGGCGATCATTTTTTCGGGACGTTCCGGGTCGGCGTTTGCCGCCGAGATCGCCACGATGATGGTCAATGAGGAAGTAGACGCCTTAACGACGATGGGTTTCGATCCTTTACGGTTCCTCGTCATTCCCAAAGTCCTGGCGGCGATTATCGTTGTTCCTGTTTTAACTCTTTATTCCATGTTCTTCGGGATTCTCGGCGGTTTGCTCGTCGGGGTCATCGGGTTGGATTTAACATTTTATACTTATCTCCAGCAGACAATGAAGCCGATAGAGGTGTTTGATCTTGCCTCCAGCCTTGTCAAATCCGTCGTTTTCGCGGTGTTGATTGCCGGTATCGGCTGCCAGCGAGGTTTCCAGGTAAGAGGCGGGGCCGAGGCCGTGGGAGAGGCAACGACATCGGCCGTGGTTGCGGCGATATTCCTTGTTATTGTGGCCGATTCCGCATTTGCCATTGTCCTCCAATATATTCGTTGAAAAGCATTATGGAAGACCGGAATATCATTATTGTTGAGAATCTTGTCGCCGGTTACGGAGACAACATAATTCTCACCGGGGTCAGCTTTGAGATCCGCCGGGGAGAAATATTCATTATCCTGGGAGGCAGCGGTTGCGGCAAGTCGACCCTCCTCAAGTATATGATCGGTCTGTACCGGACAACCCAGGGACGGGTGATGATCGACGGCGCCGATATTATGTCCGTGGATGATAAAAAGCTGAAATCAATACGCCTGGGATTTGGCGTCCTCTTCCAGTCCGGCGCCCTGATCGGTTCCATGACCCTGGGGGAAAACGTCGCCCTTCCGCTCTCCAGACGCCGCGATATCCCTGACGGGCTGCAGGATCTCATCGTCCGCATGAAGCTCGGCATGGTCGATTTAGCCGGTTATGAAAACCATTATCCGGCGGAACTGTCGGGGGGGATGAAAAAAAGGGCCGGCCTCGCCCGGGCCATGGTCCTGGACCCAACCATTCTTTTTTTTGACGAGCCTACGGCGGGGCTTGACCCGGTGACTTCAACGGAAATCTATGGTTTGATCAGGAGGATCAATGCCGATCTGGGAACGACGATGATAATTGTCACCCACGACCTCGATCTGATCATGTCGATCGGCGACCGGGCGATTATGCTGGATAAGGCGGCCCAAGGGATTATTGCGGATGGGACGCCGAGGATGTTAAAGGAGAACAGGGACAATCCCAGGGTCTTTAGTTTCTTCAATCGGGAAGAGCAAGGAGATAGGCATTATGGCGCGTAAAACATCGATGTTTTTAGTCGGTCTTTTTGTCATCATGGGAACGGTCATCGGAGTAGTTTTTATCGTCTGGATCGGCGCCGCGAAGTACTTTGAAAAGGGTCAGGTTTACCTGACCTACTTTGACGAGTCCGTTCAGGGCCTGCAGGTCGATTCCGATGTCAAGTACCGGGGGGTAGATGTCGGCCGGGTGTTGAAAATCGGCGTTGCCCCGGATAACCGTCTGGTCCAGGCAACGATGAAGATAAAAATGCCCGGGATCATTGCCAGTGACACGGTGGCCAGGCTCAAGTCATCGGGGATTACGGGACTTGTGTTTATTGAACTGGATCGCCGGGAGGGCAAGGAGCCCATTTTGGGACCCAAGATGGATTTCGAAACGGACAATCCGGTTATTCCCTCCCGGGCGTCGGATATTAAACAGATCATGGCCGGATTCGCCGATATCTACGATAAGATTCGGGTCATCGATTTTGGGGGTATTGCGGGCCAGTATAAAAAGACGGCCAAATCGGTAGATGATTTTTTCAACAGCGCCGTTTTGAACAGCACCATGCAGAACATCGAGACGACAACCGCCTCGATGGATAGGGCGACAAAAAAAATTGACGCCATCCTTGCCGAGGGCAAGGTGGACGGCGTCCTGACCGAGGCTAAGGAGGGACTCCTGGAAACTCGCCAGATGATCAGGACCTTCAGGAACGAGATCGAAGCGATGAAATTAAAAGAAACGGCCCAGAAGACAGACCGGCTCGTAACCAACCTGGACCGGCGGACGCAGAAAATATCAGGCAACATGGATGAAACCCTGCGGGGGATCAGGGAAAATTCGGACAACCTCAACCGGCTCCTGGATCGGCTCTCCAGGAACCCCTCGGACCTTTTTTTCAGCAGTCCCGCCCCCGGCAACGGGAGAAAGGAGAAATGAGATGAAAATCAGGCAAGTATTCCTGCTCCTCTTGTTCATTGCCCTCACGGGTTGTCTCGGCGGTTCGCGGCCTGCCAATGTTGTCCAGTATTATCAACTGGAATATGCCGCTCCCGGTTTCGCAGACCTTGCACCCTGCCCCCAGTCCATCCGGCTGGAAAGGTTGACAACGAACCGGGCCTTTGACAGCCGGGCCATGGTCTATCGTTCCGAGCCTTTTGTATTTGCCGATTATCCGTCGGGACGCTGGTGGGTCACACCGGCGGATATGATTACGGACAGCCTCATCCGTGACTTCCGGGGGGCGGGTCTGTTCAGATCCGTTTTCACTTTCCGGGATTCGGAAGACACCCGGTTTATTCTGGAAGGGAATGTGGATGAATTTATGGAAATAAGCGTTAAGGGAGAATCCCTGGCCTCGCTTATGATCAGGGTTGTCTGTGTGGACACGGCGAAGCAGGAGGCTGCCGGGGGGACTGTTCTCCAGAAAACCTATTCCGTCCGGGAGCCATTACGAGACCGGACCCCCGACGCCCTGGCCAGGGCCATGAGCGCCGCCATGGAGAAACTGTCGAAGCAAATAATTACGGATGTTTATCAGGCCCTGCAGAAGACTACTTGATACAGACCCGGCGGACCTGTTTGAAATCGGTTATCCCTTGAATTGACTTCTGGATGCCGTCCTGAAGGAGGGTGGTCATGCCTTCGGACATGGACATTTCCCGCAGGTTTTCCACCGGTTCGTGTTTCTGGATCATCCGTTTGATATTGTCCGAAGCGACTAGCAGTTCGTGGATGCCCATCCTTCCCTTATACCCTGATTTATCGCAGATGTCGCAGCCTTTAGGGCGGTAGAGGGTGAAGTTGTCCGTGTAGGTGAGATTGAGTTTCTTAAAGTCTTCTTCACCATAACTATCCACAATCTCGTCAAATTCCTGCTGAGTCGGGTGATAGGCTTCCTTGCAGTTCTTGCAGAGGGTGCGCACCAGACGCTGGGCAAGGATCCCCAGGAGGGCGTCGGCGAAATTCAGGGGGTCGATCCCCATATCCAGGAGCCTGGTGATGGTTTCCGGGGCGCTGTTGGTATGGAGGGTGGAAAAGACGAGATGTCCCGTCAGGGACGCCTCGACGCCGGTCTTGGCGGTTTCGAAATCCCGCATTTCACCGACCATGATGACATCCGGGTCCGCCCGGAGGAAGGCCCGCATGGCGGCGGCGAAATCGAAGCCGATCTTTGACTGCACCTGCACCTGGCGGAGGCCGTACTGGGTTATTTCGACGGGATCTTCGGCGGTCCAGATCTTCCGGTCCGGGGTGTTGATATGGTGCAGGGCGGCATGGAGGGTGGTGGTCTTGCCGGAACCGGTGGGACCCACCACGAGGATCATCCCGTAGGGCTTTTCGCAGATGTCGAGAAGTCCCTTGTAATTCCGCGGCAACATGCCCATCGCCTCCAGGGGCAAGGTTTCGCCTTTGGCCAGGATACGCATGACGACGTCCTCGACGCCGCCCTGGGTGGGAATCGTTGCCACCCGCAATTCGATTTCATCTCCTCCCGGCCTTCTGAACTTGATTTTGCCGTCCTGGGGAAGGCGTTTGACGGTGATATCAAGATTGGACATGATCTTGATCCTGGATATCAGGGCCAGCCGGTAGCTGTAAGGAACGGTCTGATAGAGGGCGCAATCCCCATCGACCCGGAATCTTACTTCTACGTTCTTTTTGCCGACGTTGGGTTCGATATGAATATCGGAAGTACGACGGACGTATGCGTCATTGATAATCTTATTGACCAGTTGCATGATGGCGCTGTCCGATTCGGTGACGACATCTCCTTCTTCATCTTCATCGGTGTCGTCTGCGTCGGCGTCCATTTTTCCCAGGATGTCGGAGATAGAGGTTTCGTCTTCCGGGGACTGAAAAAAGTAACCGATAAATTTGACAATATCTTCCGTGAGGGCCACGTCGTACCTTATGGCCTTGGTCTTCATGAGGTTTTCGATCATATCCCGTTTGAGGATGTTATTAGGGTCGTCCACGAGGATATTGATGTTGCCGTCTTCCAGCCTGCTGATGGGCACCCATAGTTCTCTCCGCAGGTAGTCCTTCTTGAGGTTCTTGATGAGATCTCCCGGGATGGGGATCTTGTCATTGAACTGGACAAACTTGCAGCGATAGAATTCGGCAAAAGACTTCCCCAGATCTTCCTTGGAGATCTTGTATTTTTTCATGAGGAAGGTTTCCATAGTTTCCTTCTGCTCCCGGGATTCTTCCCAGGCGGCGTCCAGTTCTTCCTCTTTGAGGAGATCCCGGCTGATCAGGTAATCGAAGCGGGTCTTGCGCCTCCGGGCAAAACGCTCCTGATTGAAGAAGGCGATTCCGAGGACCTCGGTCATTTCCTGGAGAAAGCCTTTTTCATCTTCCGAGAATTTTCCCCCCGTCCCGCCCGGTTTTTTGTTAAGGATCTGAACGACGCCCATGAGCTTTCCGTTGTGAAAAACCGGGGCGGTAAGAATCTGTCTGGTACGGAAACCGGATTTCTTGTCCCAACTGATGTCAAAGGTCAGCTCCTTGTCAATTGCCTTTAATTCCTTTTCATCGTAAGCGTCGGCAATGTTGGCGATATTCCCTGTATTGGCCACATAGCCGGCGATGCTCCGGTTGCTGATGGGAACCCGGATCTCATTGAGTTTTGATCCGGAAAGAAGCATGGAAAAGATCTCGTTTCGTATGCGATCAACGATGTATATGGTAATCGATTGGGCTTCAAAAAGGTTGAGGATGCCTTCTTTCAGGTCGACCAGAATCTGCTTGATGTTTTGGGCGGAGTGAATCCGGTTGGTAATATCCTGGAGTTTCTTGCGGCGTTGAAGTTGTTCTTCAAGTTCGTTTATCTGTTGGGAAGCGGGATCAGCCATGTCGGTTTTCCTTTAAAAATCAGTCACAAGCTTGGAGAAGTCAGCAACTCTGCGGAATAGAGACGAGATCTCTTCCAGCAGGGAGAGGCGATTATATTTTACATCCTCCTCTTTGGCCATGATCATGACGGCCTCAAAGAACGCATCGACCGGGGCGCGCAAACTGGCCATCTCCACGAGGGCTGATTCATAATGACGCCCGTCGAGATATGTCAGGGCCTTGGTGCGGACGCCGCGAAAGACCCGGTAAAGTTCCTTTTCCTCCTCGGCCTGAAAAAGACTGTCCTTAACGGCCCCACCCTGGAAATCCTTGAGGATGTTGGATACGCGCTTGAAGGCGACGGCCAGGGGCTGGAAGTCGATATGCTTCCTGAAGGTTTCCATGGCCACGATCTTCTTCACGGTCTCCGTTAAATCGGAAAAACCGGCGGCAACAACGGCATCAACGACATCATAAGGATGTCCCTGGGCGATCAGCTGATTCTCGAAGCGGGTCTTAAAGAACTCCATGACGTCATTCTTTATGTCCATGGCCGGCCTCTTGATCCGTTCTTGCAGGTTATCGAGGCTGTAGGCGATCAGTTCATCCAGCTTCAGGGGGTATGCCTTGTCCAGGATGATGTTGATGACGCCGAGGGCTTGCCGGCGCAGGGCGTAGGGATCGGCCGTTCCGGAAGGGATGAGGTTGACGGCAAAGAAGCCCGTGATGGTATCCAGTTTGTCGGCAATACTTACGATGGCCCCTTCCTCGGTTACGGGCAGTTCCCCGCCGGCGGCCAGGGGAAGATAATGCTCATAAACAGCCCTGGCGACAAGGGGATTCTCTCCCGCCAGGAGGGCGTATTCGCGCCCCATTACTCCCTGAAGCTCAGAGAATTCTCCCACCATCTGCGTATCCAGGTCCGCCTTGGCGAGCACGGCGGTGCGGTCAACAGACGCCTTCAAGGCCGGATTGACCTTTGCGGCGATGTGGGCGGCGAGATTTCGGAACCGCAGCACCTTTTCATAGGAGGTGCCCAGGAGGGTATGATAGACGACCTTACGCAGGTCTTCAAAACGCTGATCGAGGGATATTTTCCGGTCCTCTTCAAAAAAGAACCGGGCGTCGGACAGCCTTGCCCGGATGACCTTTTCGTTTCCTCTGGTTACTACGGAAGGATCGCGGGCCAGGGTGTTGTTGATCGTAATGAAATGGGGGAGCAGTTTGCCGTTGTCATCGACGACAGGGAAATACTTCTGGTGGGACATCATGGTCGTAGTGAGGACTTCCCGGGGAAGATCCAGATACGCCGGATCGAAACTGCCGCAGACCGCCGTGGGATATTCCACCAGAAACGTGACTGTCTGGAGCAGGTCATCATCAATGAATGGTTTTCCGGAAACCGTTGCGGCGACCCGCCGGGCTTCCTCGCCAATGATCTTTTTCCTTGCTTCCGGATCGACAATCACGTAGGCCTGCTTTGTCTTTTCAAGATAGTCCCGGCAGTCGGACACGGCAAAGGAACCGGGGCTCATAAAGCGATGTCCCCGGGACGTATTGCCGCTCTGGATATTCTCGATGCGAAAGGGGACTAGGTTGCCGCCGTAGAGGGCCAGTATCCAGTGAATAGGTCTGGCGAAGCGGATTTCCAGATCCGACCAGCGCATGGCCTTTTTAAAGGGAATGGACAGGATCAGTTTGGAAAGAAGTCCCGGCAGGAGTTCCGCAGTGGGACCGCCGGCAATCTTTTTACGGGCGCAGAGATATTCTCCCTTGTCGGTGGCAATGATTTCTATTTCCGAAAGTTCCAGCCCCTGCCCCCTGGCAAAGCCGATTGCGGCCTTGGTCGGGACGCCCTGATCGTCAAAAGCGGCCTTCCTGGTGGGGCCGAGTTTCTCGATAACCTGATCTTCCTGCATTTCCGACAAATCCGCCACGCACAGGAAGAGACGTCTCGGCGTGGCCATGGTCGTAACCTGACCGTGATGGACCCTTTCAGAGCCAAGGGCCTTGCGGATTAGTTCGTCCATATCGGCCATGGCCTTGGGCAGAAAGGCGGCCGGAATTTCTTCCGTCCCGATTTCAAGCAGCAATTCTTTTCCCATTCGCTAATACTCCCGTGATCGCCTGTTTCTGAATTATTTGATAAGGGGATAACCCATTTTATCACGCTGTTTCATGTATAATTCGGCGCTGAGCCGGGCAAGATTCCTGACCCTGCCGATATAACTGGTCCGCTCCGCGACGCTGATGGCCCCCCGGGCGTTGAGCATGTTAAAGGTATGGGAGCACTTGAGGCAGCAGTCGTATGTCGGCAGGACCAGTTCCAACTCGGCGGTGCGGATGCCCTCGCCTTCATACATATCGAAGAGTTTCCTAAGCATATCCACATCGGCCTTTTCGAAATTATATGTGGACCACTCCACCTCGCCCTGATGGTGAACATCGCCGTAAGTCACCCGGTCGTTCCATTTAAGATCATAGACATTGTCGATTCCCTGGATATACATGGCAATCCGCTCGATGCCGTAAGTCAGCTCGGCGCATACGGGGTGGAGATCCACACCGCCGACCTGCTGGAAATAGGTAAACTGGGAAATCTCCATGCCATCGAGCCATACCTCCCATCCCAGTCCCCATGCTCCCACCGTGGGCGATTCCCAGTCATCTTCGACAAACCGGATGTCATGTTCCAAGGGATCGATGCCGAAACTGCGGAGCGAGTCAAGATAGAGTTCCTGAATGTTCAGAGGCGACGGTTTCATGATTACCTGGTATTGGTAGTAATGCTGCAGGCGGTTCGGATTCTCGCCATAGCGCCCGTCCGTAGGCCGTCGTGAAGGTTCCACATAGGCCACATTCCAGGGCTCCGGACCCAGGGATCTCAGAAATGTTGCCGGATTGAAAGTTCCTGCCCCTACCTCGAGGTCGTATGGCTGCTGGACAACACAACCATGGTCTGCCCAGTATTTTTCCAGCGAAAAAATAAGTTCCTGAAAGGTCACTATAACCTCCTTACTGTTCAAAGATTCTGCAAGGTTATTAAGGGCAAACGAATAACATGGCTAAGCATGGGTGTCAATAGGTATTTCCGCCGATAGCGCCTATCTGCCGGAGCTGCTTTAGGACTTGCAGGGATTTCAACTCCCGCCCCAGGAGATGCTGAATAAAATGGACGAGGAACTGCCTGCTTTCCTGGGCGGACTGCCGGGAAAGAACGAGTCGTGAAAGCCTGTTGACGGGCATATCCTTGGCGTGGATAAGGCTGCGGAGTGTTCCTAATGACAATGACGGCGCGGGGGGGTGAAAGGAGTCACAACGGCTGCACTTGAGCCCCCCACGGCTATTGCTGAAGCGATATGAACTTTCGGCTTCCAACGGCCTGTTGCAGAGGGCGCAGCGGTCAAGGACGGGTTCGTAGCCGGAGAGGTGAAGGAGACGGATTTCAAAGAAGGACAATAAACCGGGGATAAACGGTCCGTTGTCCATGGCAGACAGAAAATCGATTAACAATGAGAAAATCAATTCGTTTTTTTTGCCTTCCACGGTAAAGGCGCCGGTCAGTTCAACCAAGTATGAGGCGGACATGCTTTTTTCAAGATCCGAACGAATAGCGGGAAAATGGTCAATCATATCGCATTGATCAACAAAGGCCAAGGAATCGTATCCCTTCCGGGAGAAGCGAATGTCGGCACATGAAAAGGGTTCGAGGGCATTGGCAAAACGCCGGCGGCTGCGCCTGGCCCCCTTGGCAATGCCCTTTATCTTGCCGAATTCCAGTGTATAGAAGGTAGCGATACGGTCCGATTCTCCATAGTCAAGGGTGTGGAGAACGACGGCCCTGGTTTTATGAATAGCCCTTGTGTTCATGTCAATTACGAAGCTCGTCGAAGGTTATTACGCCGCCCTTCATGGTCATGACGGCCTTGCCGGTCAGGTCCCAGCCGAGGAAGGGAGTATTTTTGCTGCGCGAACGAATCGCCTCGCGGGAGACCGTCCATGAACGCTCCAAATCGATAATGGTCAGGTCGGCCGGGGCGCCGGGCCGCAGGCTTCCTCCGGGGATGCGCAGTATTCCCGCTGGATTAGTGCTCATCTTCTCGATTAACTGATTCAGGGTCAGAATGCCCGCTGCGACGAGTCTGAGACTGAGCCCCAGGGATGTCTCCAGCCCGATCATGCCGCTGGCGGCATATTCGAATTCCACTTCCTTGTCCGTGATGGCATGGGGGGCATGATCACTGGCAATTGCATCAATAGTTCCGTCCCGCAGGCCTTCCTTTATCGCTTCAACATCATTTTTCCCTCGCAAGGGGGGATAAACCTTGGCATTAACGTCATATGTTCTCAGGTCATCGTCGGTCAAGGTAAAGTAATGAGGGGCTGTTTCGGCGGTGACCTTGATTCCTCTGCCCTTGGCGTCTCTGATCAGACGTACGGAACCGGCCGTACTGACATGGGCGATATGGATGGAGGAGCGGGTGTATTCGGCAAGCAACAAGTCTCTGGCCACCATAATGTCTTCGGCAATGCCCGGTATTCCCGGCAAGCCCATCTCCGTCGCTGCGAATCCCTCATTCATAGCGCCGCCGGAGGAGAGACAGGCATCCTCGCAGTGAGAGATGATGGGAAGGCCAAGGGAATGGGCATATTCCATCGCCCTACGCATGACGGCGCTATCCATGACCGGTTTACCATCGTCGGATAGGGCGATGGCCCCTGCTTCCTTGAGATCCCAGAACTCGGCAAGTGATTTTCCCTGAGATTGCAAGGTGATGGCGGCAATGGGATAAACGTTGACGAGATTGGTTGCCGCCGTTTTGCGGAGAATATATTCCGTGACGGAACGGTTATCATTCACCGGATTTGTGTTCGCCATACAGGCAATGGATGTGAATCCCCCGGCGCAGGCAGCTTCAGAGCCGGTCTGGATGGTTTCCTTGTATTCGAAACCGGGTTCCCTTAAGTGAGTGTGCATATCGACAAGTCCGGGGGTGACGACAAGACCGGCAAGGTCCATGCTGTCCAGCCCCTTTTTCCTTGCAGCCGACAGATTCCGTTCGAGTTTGACGATCTTTCCGTCTTCAATCAAGATATCCGTCCGGTCGTCGATGTGTTGGGACGGATCAACAATCCGGGCTCCTTTGATAATCCAGTTCATATTATGCTTTGCCTCCTGTGAGCAGGTACAACAGGGCCATGCGTACCGCCACCCCGTTAGTGACCTGATCGAGAATAACGGAATAGGGACCGTCGGCAATATCGGGGGATATTTCTACGCCCCGGTTGATCGGTCCCGGATGCATGACGAGGACATCCTTTTTTGCCAGGGAAATGTTCTTTTTGTTCAGACAGAAGCGCTGGGCATATTCCCGGAGGGAGGGGAAAATGGTCTGATGCTGGCGTTCGATCTGAATCCGGAGCATCATGATGACATCTACCTCTTTGATGGCCTCGTCCAGGCATGAACAAACGGCAACCCCCATTTGTTCGATATCCCTGGGAATCATGGTTGCCGGTCCGGCGACGGTGACCCGGGCGCCCATCTTCTTCAGCCCGTAGATATTGGAGCGGGCAACCCGGCTATGGGCGATGTCGCCCACAATGGCGACATTCAGGTTTTCAATGCGGCCCTTCTTTGCCCGGATCGTCATCATGTCCAAGAGCGCCTGGGTGGGATGCTCATGGGCGCCGTCGCCGGCATTGATGATTGACTGCCTGACCATCCCGGCCAACATGTGGGGGGCGCCTGCAGCGCTATGACGGATGACGATCACATCAGGATTCATGGCCTCCAGGTTCCTGGCCGTATCCAGAAGGGTTTCTCCTTTGACGACGCTGCTCGTCGAAGCGGAGATGTTTATCGTATCGGCGCTGAGACGCTTTCCGGCAATCTCGAAGGAGGTTCTCGTCCGCGTAGAGGCCTCGTAAAAGAGGTTAATAACCGTTTTGCCTCTCAAGGTGGGGACTTTCTTGATTTCCCGGGTGGATATCTCGATGAAGGAATCGGCCGTATCGAGGATGAGGAGGATTTCATCCTTAGAAAGCTCCTTGACGCCCAGGATGTCTTTTCTCTCTAATATCATATCACTGCTCCTACTCCTCAGAATCCATCTCGATCACGACTTCGTCGATGCCGTCCTTTTCCGTGAGCTTGACGCTGACATCTTCCCACAGGGAAGAGGGCAGGTTCTTACCGACAAAATCCGCCCGGATGGGAAGTTCCCGGTGCCCGCGATCAATCAGGACGGCCAGTTGAATCAGACGCGGCCGGCCGAAATCGATAAGGGCGTCCATGGCGGCCCGGATGGTTCTGCCCGTAAAAAGGACATCGTCTACGAGGACCACTTTCCTGTCATCCAGGGAGAAGGCGATGTCCGTCTTGCCGATGCGAGGTTTTTTGTTTGTCTTTTGCAGGTCGTCCCGGTAAAGGGTTACGTCCAGGATGCCGGAGGGGACATCGATGCCTTCGATAGCGGCTATCTTTCTCTGCAGCCGGTTGGCAAGATAGATGCCGCCCGTACGGATGCCGATCAAGACAAGATCATCGAGCCCCTTGTTTTTCTCCAGAATTTCATAGCCGATGCGGGTCAGTGACCGGTCGATGCCTTCGGCATCCATGACGACGCGGTTTTTATTTTTCATGATGTCCTCATATGATTAACAACGACAAAACAGCAAAAAGTCTTAATATCATGTTTAAAAAACAAAAAAGCCGCCCCTTGATCCCTGGGGAGGCCCGCTTACGACTATTTTGATCGTTACCCTTTTCACATCTTTCCTTTTTCAATCTCTCAGGATTAATTTAAAAGGTCGCACCATTTCAAATCCAGCTCACACATAGAAGATCAGCTCCTATTTGTCAAGTTTTATAGAGGCCGGCCACTGTGAATAAGAAAATGCAACATCCAAGCTTACATCATCTATCCATCCTCATCAGCAGTTCCAAATTCATCCGGGCGGCCTGATAATCGGGCTTTAACCGCAGGGCCTCCTGAAAATGAGCGATAGCCTCCTGCTTATGCCCCAACCGCCCCAGGGCCAGGCCGAGATTGGAGTGCGCTGCCGCATAATCCGGTTTCAGGCGCAGGGCATGCTCCAGTTGAACCACCGCTTCGTTTAATCTCCCCGACCGGCCGAAAGCCACTCCGAGGTTGGAATAGGCCTCCGCGTTGTCGGCCTTGAGGCGGATCGCCTCCTTAAGATAGCGGATTCCGTCATCGGTTTTCCCGAGGTTAGTCAGAACATTTCCCATATTTGTGTAAGCCCCCGCATGATCAGGCTGAAGTCGGATGGCCTCCTCGAAATGACGGATCGCCTCATAGGGGCTTCCCGCTCGATCCAGTTCAACGCCCAGATTCAGGTGGGCGCGGCTATTCCCTGGCGCTTTCCGCACCGTATCCGTCCAGATCGACACCTCATCGGCATACACACTGTTGCGTTTGCAAGTAATCACGCCGAGCAGGAAGGCCGGCACGAGCAAACCCGCCATCCCGGCAACGGCCAGATTCTTCTTTGCGAAACCATAACGCTCTCGCAAGATCATGCCCAACCGATACGCCCCGATAACCGCCAGCACGACCAGCGCCGCCAGGGGCAGATACATGCGATGCTCAAAGGCGGGATCGGGAAGCGGTACGAGGGATGTGGGGGCAAGAATAGCAAAAAACCAGGCACCCAGAAAACCGGCGGGCTTGCGCTTAAGAAGCGCCCAGCCGGTGAGGGCGATGAGCGTTGACACGATCATGATGGATGGCCACGCCAGCCGCCATGCCGTAAGAGGCCAGGCATAATCGAGACACAGGGCATCGGGCCACACTGCAAGGCGTAAATAGTGGAGGATTACCCCCGGCTGGGTCTGCAAATACGACAGCAGGGGCAGCGATTCCTTAAGCCCCGCCCCCTGCCAAACATAAAAACCAAGTACCACAAGCAATCCGAGCAATATTACGCCGCCCACCAGTCCGGCATACAGGGGACACGATTTCCGGACGGCGGTTCCCAGCCGGCCATGAATGAAGATTACATCATAGATAAGCAGCAGGGGCGGCGCCACGGCGATCACCTCCTTGCTCCCCACTGCAAGGACGAAGAACAGAACCGCCGCTCCGTGCCAGGGTCCCGATTGTGATGACTGCCAGCCACGAATGGCGCAGTAGAAGGTCAACAAAAAAAACAGGCCCATCATCGATTCGCAGCGCTGAATGATATAGGTGACTGCCTGGGTCTGGATCGGATGAAGAAGCCAGAGTAAGGCGCAGGCAAATCCGAGCATGGTCGCCGCCGGTCCATAGGCGGCCTTCATTCTTTCGGTCAGCAGCGTTCTCCGCACAATGCCGAAAAGGGTGAGTCCAGCCAGGAGATGAACGGCCAGGTTCAGGATATGGTATCCCCGGACATGATCGCCGCCGAGGGCGTAATTGACGGCGAGGGAGAACCTGACGACGGACCGGTTATAGAGACCCGCGCCGGTTGGCCCCAGCGACGGATTCATGATATTCACGATGTCACGGATGGTCTGGTTATCGACGATATTGGGGATGTCATCGTAAATGAAAGGACCGTTAAGGCTTCCTACATAGGCCAGGGCGCCGGCAATCAGGAGCAGGATGATTGCCGCAGGAACGGAAAATGCCCCGGGGGTATGAACAGGCAGATCATTAGTCAGGCGTTTGATACCCTTTGTCTTTCTTCCCACAGCCTGTTCTCTCCCTTTTTCTATTCCGACAGAGCCATGGAGCCATCGTCATGGTCCATAAGGACGCAGGCGCCGCATCCAATTCTTATTCCGGCAACGATTTCGAGAAGAATCCTCTGATAAAATTAATACCAAACACAACATGGGTCATTGAAATGCCGGCGGCTGTCAAAAAGGCCAGTTCGATGCTCTTAATTCCTATGACAGCAGAGAGCAGCGCCAGAAAATAAACACTCAGGATGCCAAGCGAAATATAACATATTGACGGAAAAAACATCGACAAAAACGTCCCCGTAAAAAGCCCTGCCACAAATAGACTGGGCAAATAATGTGCGGGGCTGGTGGTTGTTTCCGGGTAATTTCTTGCAATATATCCTCTATGCAAACCATACTCTTTCACCTGTTTTAGATGGTCCCGAAATAATTCCCTCCGGTGATGCCACACAAGGATCTCCGGGTCATATATGATTCTTTTACCGACCTTGCCAGTGATTTTCGCGCATAACATTGCATCTTCCCCGGGGTAGTAGGGGCAATCAAAGCCCCCCGCCTCAACAAATACATCTTTTCTGACAATGAAATTTACGGTGGGGAAAAAATCATCAACCTCCCTCCCCTTTTCAGGTCGATATCTGTATGTATAGGGACCGCAGCACAACCTCGATTCATAAACCATTCCGGATGCCTGCTGGAAGATATTGTCCTCGGGAGGTGTTACGGCCGGGCCGCATACCACGCCTATGGAATCATCGGCAAAGAATCTTACCGCATTTTTCAGCCAATCCTGCCTGGGATAGGCGTCGTCATCGATGAACGCCAGGATCTCGCCGTTGGTATACGGTAAGGCGAGATCTCTTTTCGCGGCCGGTGCAATTTTCCCCGTTGGTATCATTCGCACCTTGGGGAAAGTCTCTTCTGTTTCGCTATCCGGTAATATGAAGATTTCAAAGTGCGGGTAATCAAGATTCAAAAAAAACGGAATGGCTTCTCTTATGTAATCGTTTATCTGTTTGACCGGAATTATTATGGAAACCATCTTATCAAAACCATTTTTTCCGATCAATTCATGACTTCTATGTTTATTATGAGACATAATCGACATTACTATTGAATAGGCTGTGGTGTCGAACCCTGGAAAAGATGTCCTTGAGTCTTCCCCTTATCCCTCCGGCGATCGAAACCGCATCTGCAATGACAATTATATGAATCGATTTCAGGAAATCCCAACACATATTGCTTTGCCAGCATGCCTTCATCGTCCGGGATACCATCCAAATAACAAGCAGGGGTAATGCCGGTATTAGCAATATTCTCTTGCACACTCCCCATCGCTCACGAAGAGCTAACATGCCAATATGGTCATTCCCTTTTATATACCTTTCGCGCAGGAGTGACGCAAATGTATGTTCATGAATGTGATAGACTTTGGCTTGGGGGTTAAAGAAGAGTTTGTATCCGTTGTCCCGCAAACGGAGACTAAGCTCCGTGTCTCCGGCAAATAGATTGCATTTGAAACCGCCGATCTGGTCGAAGACCGAGCGGTCGATGGCAAAATTGGCGGTTGCCAGATCGGTGATATTGCCCTCGCCCCGCCCCGGGAGCCACTTCCAGAATTTTACGATATGCGCCGCCATGTCCATGTTGTTGCCGGGATAGCAGAGAATTGATCCACCGACTACCTTGTGCCCTGTCTGAAATGATTCTTCAAGTTCCCGCAGCCACCGATTGTCAATCACGCAATCAGCATCGGTAAAGACAAGAATCTTGCCGCCCGCCGCCTGTGCAGCAATATTGCTTGCATGATGCATCAATAGTCGATCCGGCGATCTGATCAGCCTGAAATCGGAGAAACGTTTTATGATGTTCTCCGATTTATCGTCGGGTGAACTATCGACGATGATTATTTCACAATCGGCGGAGGCAAGCGTTTTAAGCCCATCAAGGCATCTTTCGAGGGTGGTATGCGCCTTATATGCGGGAACGATGATCGAAAACGTCATGGCGCTCGCCTTTCAATGGCCGCGTTTAATGAAGCTGGGGGGAGATAATGGGCCATCATACATCCCATCTGTAAATCACGTGCCGGGGTGAGATGAATCCCAATTGACGTTCAACAGGCCTTTTCCACAATTCATTAAATCCCGCTTCTTTGGCAAGTTGGGACATTTGCTCCATGTCCAATTCATGCCGGGGCAGGGTAAGAGTTTTGCTACAGGCAAGCAATACATGAAAAATCCGGAAATGAAGCAAATCATGCCATGATTCGATGTAATCTTCAAAAACGATTACGGAACGCCGACATATTCTCTTTGCCTCTTTTAGTACTTGCGCCGGTTCATCAGCGTGATGAAGTACAAACAATATCAGTACAACATCAAAACTCCCATCCTTAAACGGTATATCTCTACCATTATATATAACGAGGGGCAACGTGTTATGAGTTTGATATTGAGCGACTTCGAGATTCAAAACCCGGCAATCGTGATATTTTTCCAGTAGCTGCCCCATACAGCTATTACCGGCTCCCAAATCTAAAACCAGGTCCTTCCCCCGGATCCAGTTGTCAAGATGCTTCAAAAACCAATTATCACGATAATCAGCAAGATATTTTTTGAACATTTCCATCGGATCATTCCCAAACAGGTTTTGCCCGCAGCGGGATGACATGTTTCCGGATGATCCGGGAGACGAAGCCGGCGATAAGCTTGGGGGGGAATGTCCAGATGATCCGGGAGATCCTCAAGGATGACCTCTCACCGCCGTAGCGGGCAGGCACATACATTTCCGCAACGCGTCCTCCCAGGACGTTTAGCTCGATCAACATGCTGTTTTCAAAGAAGTATCCCCGGTCAATCCGGTCCAGGGGAAGACGGGAGAGCATTTGGCGGGTAATGAGGATATAGCCGTTCTGGGGATCCGATATCTTCCGGAACCCTGAAGCCATCCTGGTTAGTAACTTCAGGACGAGATTTCCCGCCAGGCGCACGGGAGGCATATCCGGCAGGGAACCGCTTTTTTGAAAGCGATTCGCCTTGACATAGTCGTATTTCTCCTCGACGGCCAGTTGCGCCATTTTCCCCAGATAATCCGGCGCCATCTGGCCATCGGCATCCATTTTCGCCACAAGATCGACGCCCGTGGCCAGGGCGGCCTTGAATCCCGTCACCATGGCGCCGCCCACCCCCCGGTTGCGTTCATGATACAGGAGAAGTATCCTTGGATCATCCAGAGTCAGAACCGCTTTGCTTGTCTGGTCCACCGAACCGTCATCGATAATGATGATCCGGCCAACATACGCCGGCAGGGAACGGATGACTGATTGGATGCTTGTCTCGGCATTATAGGCCGGGATGACGACGGCAAGGCTTTTTCCGCAGCTATTTTGACCAATCATCCGTCAGTTCGATATTCTCTTTAGCCCAGCTGATGAGTTCGGATATGGAGGTGCCTTTGGGGAAAAACTCAACAACCCCCGCCTCCTTGACCTTATCAATATCGTTATAGTCCAGGAAGCCGCCGGCGGTAACCTTTACATAGGACATGTCTTCTTTTTTCAGCAATGCCATGATTCTGGCGATATCTTCTATTTTTGCTCCCGGCAAGGTCGTAATCCCGATATGATCGACTGCTTCCTGGAGGGCTGAGGCGACAATAGCCTCGGGACTCTGATTCTCCACGTGTACAACCTCATAGCCCGCTTCCCGGAAAGCAAAGGATAGTCTACCCACTGCCGCTTCATAACCCTCACCCAGTTTAGCCATTAAGATCCTTATCGTGCCTGCCCCCATGATATGCTCCTTTCATCCGTTGATTGCTTTTTAAGCATCCAATCATGCATAATTATGAAAATAAGTCAATCAGTTGCAGGCTTCATGTCACCGATGATCTGTCAAAACTTCTATTATCCGGGTCGGGAAGTTATGGTGCTGCAACAGCAAGGAGGGGAAAAAGCAAAAAAAATGGGGAGACCTGAGGTCTCCCCGCATCCAGGAGGAATATTGGGTTTTTACTGTCGGCTGATCATGCCCGTTTGTTCAACCAATCAGTTTCTTTTCTGACTTATGAGGTTTGCATATCCTGTGCCATTACAAAATAAATTCAATAAGTAATTGAATGTCATGGGTATTTGTCTTCTTTACACCTATTGTCTGAAGGTGTGACCTGCTTCATAAGTGGCAAAGATTGTCGATCCACAGGGCGTATGTTTATTATAAGGCCGCAATATCAATGCCTTATGCCAATGTCGGATTTGTCCGGAATATCGACGATAATGTCGAAAAAGATTTTGTGGTTGACTTTCCCCCTGAATTGCCTATGATGCGCAGCATTGAATATCCTTAATCAAACAGGCGGTATGAATAAATAATGACCCCTCCGGAAAAAATTGTCTGGCAGGATCGACCTTCAAAGGGCAGCAGACCCTTCCTGCAACCCCTAGCCGTAGCTATTGTCTGCGCCGTTTTCATCGGTCTTATCCTCATCATGGGGATTATGGACCTCCGGCGTTTGGACCGAACCCTGGTGGGCATCCTGGAAAACCGCGCCGTGGGTATTGTCGAGGTGGTGCAAAGGCTGGCCCAGGAGAATCTCAATATCCTTGTCCAGGCGTCTCAGCAGAAGGAGAAAAGCACCTTTGTTCCCGTCGCCGCAGAGGCCTTTTCTCCCCAGCGGCTGTTGATCAATGCCCTTGTGAAACTGGGGGAGGAGGTCGATAACAACTGGAAGAAGGATCGCCTGAGCGAGGACTATCTGAGAAAATTCGCCGATGAAAAGGGGCTCTTGATGATTGCCGTGATGAACCGGAAGGGGCGGTGCGTATTTCAGAGCCGTTCGCTCCCTTCCGATTTGGTTGCCGGCAATCCTTCCCCGAAGATTACCATGGAACTCTTCAACGAACTGGGAAAAGCGAACAAGATCGGTTTTATCGCCCTGCGGAGGAAGGATGGGAGCGGGACGGTCGTGATTGCCCTGGATCCCGCGGGCCTGCGCTTTTGGGGGATGAAGGTGTCCGTGGAGAAGGCCTTGCAGGAGTTGGGGGGAGGCCAGAGTCAGGGAATTTCTTATTTTAGGATCACGGATACCCATGAAAAGGTTCTGGCCAGTGCCGGGAAACAGCCCGAGAAATGGCAGCCTGCGGATATGCATGTCTCCGAAATCATCGCCGGAACGCGCCGCGTCGAAAGCAGAAAGGTCATCTATCTTGAGAAACCCATGCTCGATATTGCCATTCCCGTGTATCTGAATCGCCAGGTCATGGGTATTGCGAGAATGGGACTGGAGCGGGAGGGTATGGAAAAGATCCTTGAGGAAAACAAGAAGAATATACTGATCTTCATGGGCCTCACCGCGCTGATTGCCTTCCTGTCACTGTGGGTGCTCTATATGAACCAGAACCGGCACCTGGCAGGGATCATCAGCATGGAACGCAAGCTTGAAAAGGCGGAAAGGCTCTCCGCTCTGGGCCAGCTTGCCGCCGGGGTAGCCCACGAGATTCGCAACCCCTTGAACGCCATCAGCATGGCGTCTCAGCGCCTGAAAAGAGACTTCATTCCCGCTGACGAAAACAAGACCAAAGACTTTCAGACCATTACCGGCGTCATCCGTGACGAGATCCGCCGCCTGAACGGGATTATCGAGGAGTTCCTGACCTTTTCGAGAAGCCGGCGTCTCGACCTGCGGGACTATCCCGTAACGGAGGTTTTACAGAAAATCGTGAACCTCCTCGGCGAAGAGGTCAGGGAAAAGGGAATCACCCTGGAAACGCGCTGGACGGAGCCGTCGCCGGTGATTCCCATGGATATGGACAAGCTGCAACAGGCCCTCCTCAACTTCATCAAAAACGCCGTAGAATCCATTTCCGGGGCGGGGAAGGTTACCCTGACGGTAGGACCGGAGAAGAAGGGCTGGATCAACGTCCGTATTGTTGACACGGGGTGCGGGATGACATCGGAAGAAATCGAGCGGATCTTCAATCCCGAATATACAACCAAGGAAAAAGGCCTGGGATTGGGGCTTCCCCTTTCCCATGAAATCATCCGCGGTCATGGCGGGGAAATTCGCGTTACGAGTCAAAAAGATGTGGGCACGACATTTGAAATTCTCCTGCCGGCCGCAAAGACGGGAAACAAGACTTAAAGATTTCTGGGGGAGTGGCTATGAGGTCATTGAATATCCTGATTGTTGAAGATGGGCAGTCTCAACGGGAAATGCTGAGGGACTTCCTGATTCAGGAGGGACATGCCGTCAAGGAGGCGGATAATGGGGAAAAGGGGATAGCCCAGGTCCGGGGCGCCCATTTCGACCTCGTCCTCCTCGATTACAAGATGCCGGGTATGGACGGGATGCAGGTCCTCACGGCGATCAAGCAGATCAATCCGGAAATCGACGTGGTTATCATTACCGCCTATGGGACCATCGAGACGGCCGTGGAGGCCATGAAGGCCGGAGCCATCGATTACATCACCAAGCCCGTTGAATTCGAGGAACTCCTGATCCTCGTGGATCGGGTAGCCGAACGCCGCACCCTGATCAAGGAGAACGAGATCCTGAAACATGAACTCCGGGAGCGGGGAGTAACGACGGACCAGATTATTTACGGGAGTCCCAAAATGGACGCCCTGATCAATATGGCTGGCCGGGTGGCATCGAGCAGGGCTACCATCCTCATTCAGGGGGAGAGCGGCACCGGCAAGGAACTCCTCGCCCGGCTTATTCATCACCTGAGCCCCCGTTCCGCCCGGCCCATGCTGGCCGTAAACTGTGGGGCTCTTCATGAGAATCTCCTGGAAAGCGAGCTCTTCGGCCATGAGAAGGGAGCCTTCACCGGGGCCGCCGCCCGGCGGATCGGCCGTTTCGAGGAGGCGGACGGAGGAACGCTTTTCCTCGATGAGATTGGCGAGCTTTCATCCACAGTCCAGGTCAAGCTGCTGAGATTCCTCCAGGAACGGGAATTCCAGCGTCTGGGCGGCAATCAGACCCTTCATTCCGATGTGCGGATCATCAGCGCCACCAATCGTGATCTGGAGGGACGGGTTAAAGAAGGGGCCTTTCGGGAGGACCTTTTCTACCGTCTCAATGTCGTGACTATGGCCATCCCGCCGTTGCGGGACCGGAAGGAAGACGTGCCGCCCCTGATCGAGCATTTTCTGCATAAATACGCCCAGGAAAACGGCAAGACCATCCAGGGAATAAGCAGTGAGGCCAGAGACCTCCTCATGAAATACGATTATCCGGGGAATGTCCGGGAACTGGAGAATATCCTGGAACGGGCCGTGGTTATCGGCCGGGAAGAGATCATTTCCGTGGAGGATCTTCCCTTCCTGGAAGATTCCCTTGCTTCGCCCGACGACGGCAGAAAGGCCGAGGGCCTGTTGCGGGGATCAATGGAGGACATGGAACGCAAGATGATCGTCGAGGCCATGGAAAAGGCGGGGGACCATCAGACGAAGGCGGCGGAAATCCTCGGCATCAGCGAGCGGATGCTCCGGTACAAACTTAAGAAATACGGTCTGAAAACCCATTGATATAGGCAATAGTGTTGAAGTATTCCCTTTTGTTATTTATTGCGTATATCAAGGACTATTTTATTGTAATCTCAAATCGGCAACTTCAGGATAGCCCTGGCCTCTGCGGGGGAGGCGATCTCCCGGCCGTATTCCCTGACAATTCTGACCACCCTCTCCACCAGCTCGGCGTTGGTTTTTGCCGGCACTCCCCGGCGCAGGTAAATGTTGTCTTCCATGCCCACCCGGATATGCCCGCCCATAATCAGGGCCATCATGGCCATGGGCAACTGTCCTGTCCCGATTCCGATGTTGGACCAGGTGGCTTCCGGAGGGAGGTATTCGTAGATATGGAGAAAAGCCTTCGGCGTCGCCGGGGCGCCCCAGGGGGTTCCCAGGACGAACTGGAAGTGGAGGGGATCGGCTAGTTTTCCTTCCTCGCGCATCCGGAGAGCGGTCATCATCATGCCGAGATCGAAGATCTCGATTTCCGGTTTAACACCGGCGGCCTTCATCATCGCTGCGGCCTGATCGAGGAAATCCGGGGTGTTGATAAAGACGTTTCCCCCGAGGTTGATGGAACCGGCGTCGAAAGATGCCAGCTCCGGTTTGAGGGTGAGGGGGGCGAGGCGATCTTCGACGGGGAGGTTCCGCCCCGGGATGCCGCTCGTCGTGAGGCTGAGGATCAGATCCGTTTTCTCCCGCAGGGGCGCTACGACCCGGCGGAAAAGCTCGACATCCTGGCTGCCCAGACCCGTTTCGGGGTCCCGGACATGGAGATGGACGACGGATGCCCCGGCCTGCCAGGACTCAAGGGCCGATTGGGCGATTTCTTCCGGGGTGATGGGGATGTAAGGGGCCACATCCCGCATCATGCGGCTGCCGGTAATGGCGGCGGTGATAATTACTTTATCCATAATGACTTGGCGTTCCCGGATTCCCGTCTGTGCGGTAATGACGGCCTTATGCGAAGGCGTCACATTTATATGAGCTCCAGTTCTTTTGAAATCTCCCCGATGGCCTCGTCAAGGATGGCCACTAGTTGATCTATCTGTTCTTCCGTGATGATAAAGGGGGGTGCGATCAGGACATGGTCGCCGTTGACGCCGTCGGCGCCGCCTCCCCCCGGATAGACGATCAACCCCTTGTCAAAGGCAAGGTTGCTTACGAGGGCGTTGACCTTCAGCGCGGGAGCGAAGGTTTCCTTCGTCTCCCGGTTCCGGACGAATTCCACGCCGGCGAAAAGCCCGATCCCCCTGACGTCTCCCACGGTGGCATGGCGATATAGAATCTTCAGCTTTTCAATTAGATATGCACCCATCTTTGCGGACCGGACGACCAGATCATGACGGTCGATGTAGTCAAGGACGGCGATCCCCGTGGCGCAGGCCAGGGGATTCTGGCTGTATGTATGGCCGTGGACGAAGTTTCCGTTTCCCTTTTTGATGGCCCCGTGGACGGCCTCGGTGGTAATGACGGCAAAAACAGGGTAATATCCCGCCCCGAGACCCTTGGCGCAGACGATCATATCGGGTGCAGCCCCCCAGTGATCGATAGCAAAGTTACGGCCCGTCCGGCCGATGCCGGTCATAACCTCATCAACGATCATGAGGACATCGTAACGGTCGCATATTTCCCGGATTTTCTGAAAATAGCCGTCTTTGGGAACCAGGGCCCCGGCGGTGGCCCCCACGACGGGTTCGGCCATGAAGGCGGATACGGAATCGGGTCCCTCATAAAGGATCGTCTTTTCCAAGTCGTCGGCGCATTCGAGATTACAGTTTTCCTGTTTCCGACCAAATGGACACCGGTAACAGTAGGCCGGAACGATATGAGGGGTATGCCGGATCAGGGGCTGATAGTAACGCCGCCGCCCCGTATGGCCGCTTAAGGCCAGGGCCCCCAGGGTATTGCCGTGATAGCTCGTCCAGCGGGATATAACCTTGAATTTCATTGGTTTGCCACGGTCCACCTGGTACTGGCGGGCCATCTTGACGGCCGTTTCCACCGCTTCCGAGCCCCCGGAGAGGAAATAAACCCGATTCATGCCGGCGGGGGCCATGTTGACGAGCCTTCCCGCAAGTTCGATGGCGGCGGGGGAGGTGAACTGAGAGCCATGGGAAAAGGCCACTTTGCCTAACTGCGCAAGCATAGCCTCTTCAAGCTCCCGAAGGCCGTGCCCGAGGGCGGCGACTACGGCCCCGCCGGAGCCGTCGATATAGGCCTTCCCTTCCGTGTCGTAGAGATAGACGCCAGCCCCGCGCTGGACGGACGGATAGAAGCGATTCAGATTCCGGTAAAAGACGTGATCCCGATTCGGTTCTCTCTTCATGTTTCCTATTTTACGTAACGGGTTCTCAAATTGGACAACCCTTTGAAATGCTTTCTTTCCTCGTCGATTACGTCGTCGATGACGGCATGTTCATTTGCCGGAACAAAGCGTTTGATTTCATGATAATAGAGGATGGAATCAAGCTCCCGCTGCATGGCGAAATCGATTGCCGCCAGGGTATCCTTTACCTTGGCCAGTTCCGCTTCCAGCATCCCCTTCTTGAAGATGATCTTGTTATCCACGTAATCGTGGAGGTAGGCCGCATATTCCCCATCGTAGGTCTCAGGGGGATTGTCCTTGTCCATGGCGGCAAATATCCGGCTGAAGGTCTTTTGGTGTTGAAGCTCCGCATCCGCCAGATTGCTGAATATCTTCTTCGCATCCTCGTCTTTGGCCAACTGCATCGCATAGCGGTAAAAATGTTCCCCGTTCTCTTCGATACGCACGGCAATTTCCACAATGTCACTGCCTCTGAAAGAGCTCATCCTAAACCTCCTTATATGAGATAAAATAATTATTAAGCAGCGTTATAATCATTCTTTAAGCGGCTTCCCGGTGAATATATAAAGTAAAACCGCTCCTTTCACAACCACTTTTTTCTTTTGAAATAGAGGACCATGAAGAGGGCGACGGTAATCATGATTCCCCACACCATAAAATATCCCCAATGCCATTCCAGCTCGGGCATGTATTTGAAATTCATGCCGTAAACCCCAGCGAGAAACGTCAGGGGCATGAAGATCGTGGCGATAATGGTCAGCACCTTCATCACCTCATTTAGCCGGTTGCTCACCGAAGACAGATAGATGTCCAGCATGCCGGAAAGCATGTCCCGGTAGGTTTCTACGGTATCGATAATCTGGATGGTATGATCATAGACGTCTTTCAAGTACAGATCGGTCGCGGCGTCCATGAGGGGTGAATCGGTGCGCTGGAGGGCGCTGACCGCTTCTCGCAGCGGCCAGACGGACTTTCGCAGATAGAGCATTTCCTGCTTGATGTTCTGGATGGCATGCAGGGTGTCCCGCCCGGGGCGGGTTACAAGTTGTTCTTCCACGGATTCGATATTTTCTCCCAACTTTTCGAGAAGGATGAAATATTGATCAATGATGGCGTCGATAATGCTGTAGGCAAGATAATCGGCCCCGGCCTTTCTGATCCTGCCCCGGGCGGCGCGGATTCTTTCCCGGATCGGTTCCATGAGGGGGCTTTGCTTTTCCTGGAAGGAAATGAGGAAATGGGGACCGAAGACAATGCTGATCTGTTCGTGCAGCAGCTGTCCACCCGCCTCCGGTGGCAAGGAAAAATCTTTCAGGACGATATAGATGTAGTTGCCGAAGTCCTCCATTTTGGGACGCTGGTCGGTATAGAGGATGTCTTCGAGGGTTAGGGGATGGAGTTTATAAAGGTCTCCCAGTTGTTCCATGAGGCCGATATCGTGAAGCCCCTCGACGTGGAGCCAGGCCACCGCCTCCGTCTGCTCCTCATGAACGTCGCGACATTCCTCGATGCCTGTCAGCGTCTTTTCCTTAACCACCTGATCATTGTAAACCATCAGGGAGAGCAGCGGCTCCTCGGTATGCCTTTCCCCGACATGGACCAGGGACCCTGGGGGGAGGCCGGTTTTCGCTATTCGTGTCCGGTAATTTTTCCGCATGTTCCAACCTTTTCCATCTAATAAGTTAATATTTAGTCGTCATAGCCGGGGAAGTCAATGTAAAAAAAGCCCTTTGCCGATCTTTATATTGACAAAGGGCAAGCTTCGTGTCTCAATTTAAATGTTAGGCAAGACGCCGAGCTGAGGGGCGATTGCCGGTAAAGTCATCATTGGTGGCGGCAAAAAAAAGAGAACAACCGGATCAGAGAGAAAAGGATGAGCCAATGTCGGGAAAGAATTTGCGCCCCAACAGTGTCTATATTTCCACTCCCATCAATGTCCTGGTGGAGGGGTATTACGAGCAGAACATTACGATCGGCGAGGTCAGGACCCATGGCGACTTCGGCCTGGGAACCTTCAACGATCTGGACGGCGAAATGGTTGTCCTGGACGGCGTCGTCTATCAGGTCGCCGCGGACGGAACAGTGGGCGCCGTGGCAGATGAAGTCCTGACGCCTTTTGCCTGTGTGACCTTTTATCAGCCCGAAACATTCGATGAAATCAACGGGGAAGCCATGATGTCGCGGGAATGGGTTGCCCCCATTTCCCCTCTTCCGTATGAAGCCTTCAATACATTGCTGGAGAGGCTGCTCCCCTCGCCGAATATGCTCTATGCAATCAGGATCGATGGCCGCTTTTCCCATGTCCGGACCCGCTCCGTGCCAAAACAAGAAAACTACCGTCCCCTCGTCGAGGCGACAAAGGATCAGGTGGTTTTTGATTTTCATGACATCTCCGGGACCTTGTCCGGTTTTTACACGCCCCCGTTCATGCCTTCTCTCAATGCCCCGGGGTATCATCTCCATTTTATCAGTGACGACCGCCGCCGGGGAGGTCATCTTCTCTCCTGCGCCGTAAAGTCAGCCCGCATCGGCATGCAGCATATCCCGCTTCTGGAAGTAGCCCTGCCGGTTACCCTCGATTACCTCACCGCGGACCTGAGTCGGGACACAAGAAAGGATTTACGGAAGGCTGAACAGGAATAGGGACTTTACAAAGAATCCCAAGTATAATACCAAACCCGTGCTGCCGGAGAGATGGAAGGCATCCGTATGGCCGCCATGTATGCCTGATGAACTTGTAAAAAAATCTATGATCCCCTCTCCCCCAGGTAAAGGGTGAAGGGGAAAGAAGCTATTGATGCAATGATTTCTATTATTTGCCGAGATATGTTCAGATGATGAGATTGAGAGCTTTTGTGCGGATCACGGCCCCAAAGAAAACCATTGCTCATTGCTCATTGCCTGTTCGCTATTGCCTGTTTGCTATTGCCTGTTGCCTGTTTTGTCTGGCAGCGTCTTTCGCTTTTGCCGGAGAGTCTGTTGAACTCAAAGTTTCAGGTGTAGACGGCGACGTGCTAAAAAACGTCAGGGCGGCCCTGACCGTTCCCCCCGGACTGGTCAAGGATGGCAAGGTTGATGTCTTATGGCTCGATCATTTCCAGGAGCAAATACCCCGGAAGATACAGGAAGCGTTAGAATCCCTCGGTTACTACAATGCCGTCGCGACTGTGTCGCGGGAAATAACGCCGGAAGGGATATTCCGTGTGATCGTGACGGTTGCGGCAGGGGAACCGGTGCGGGTGAGAAGGGTAGCTGTCCGCATCGAGGGTCCCGGGGAAGGGAATGCGGCTTTTCGGAATGCCATTGAAAAGTTTCCCCTTAAAAAAGGCGACATCCTGCGTCATGATGTCTACGAAGAGGCAAAAAGAGGCATTCACGACCTCGGCATCGGGATGGGCTACCTGAACGGCCGCTTCTCCGTCCACGATATTCAGGTGCTGGTCAGTCAATCCGGTGCGGATATTGAGCTCGTATATGTGACGGGTCCCCAATATTTCTTCGGACCGATCAATTTTTCCGGCGCCCCCGGGTATCCCAAAAGGTTTCTTAACCGGCATGTTGCATTCAAGGAAGGGGACGTGTTCTCTTACGAAAAGATCTGGCAGACCCAGAGAAACCTTACCCTTGCCGACCGTTATTCCGATGTCCCGATTGAGACGGACAAGGAGAAGGCTCGGGAAGACAGGGTTCCTGTGGAGATAAAGCTGACGCCTTTACCGGAAAAGCAGGTAAAAATCGGCGGCGGCTACGGCACCGATACGGGCCCGCGGTTTTCTGTCAATTACCGGGACAAGAATGTTTTCAACGCCGGTCACCAGTGGGATACGGGAGTGAATGTCAGTAAGGTGCTTCAGGGTGTCGCCATGGGATATACGGTGCCGGGAGCGGATATCCGGACTTACTCGGCCCTTAAAGTAAATCTCAAACAGGAAAATACCGATACTTACACGACGAAGGAATTATCTATGGAGCTGCAGCACGTCCGTCCCTATTTTTTCGATAAGGCGGGGGCCATTTTTCTCCAGATGCTGAGGGAAGACTCCGATGCGGGCGATCAAAAAACGAACACCTTTTCACTGATGCCGGGATTCCGCGTGTTCGACCGTCAGTACGATCATCCCGTGCGGCCGACTAAAGGCTTCTCCTATCTGGCAGAGGTCAGAGGGACCAATCAGACTCTTGGCTCCTACACCGGTTTCATCCAGGGCACCCTCGCCGGGAGCGGTCTTTACCCCCTGGGCTGGGAGTTTTCTCTGCTGACAAGGATTAATGCGGGTGCTACGTTGCAGAACGAGGGATCGAAGGATCTGCCTATTGCCATCCGGTATTTTGCCGGCGGCGACAACAGCGTCCGGGGATATGCCTATCAATCCTTGGGGGCAAAGGATGACAAGGGAAACGTTGTCGGCGGTAAAAACACCCTTGTCGGAAGTGTCGAAGTGGAGCGTAGAATCTGGAATGATTGGGGCGCCGCCGCTTTTTATGATGCCGGCAATGCCTTTAACAGTTTCCGGGAAATGGATCTCGCCCAAGGGGCCGGACTTGGTTGCCGGTATTATACCCCCGTCGGTCCCATAAAACTTGATATCGCCAGGCAGATAGGGACACCCGAACCGTCGTTCCGCCTCCACCTGGGATTCGGATTCACCCTATGAATAAAAAAGCGATTGTCCCCTTGTTCCTTCTTTCTTCACTCCTCGTGGTTGCGGGTATCGTGGTCTGGCTCTTCTATACCGAGGCCGGGGCGCGATATCTTGTCACTCGCATCTTTCGTTTTGTTCCTGCCCGGATAGAAACCGCCGGGATCTCAGGAACCCTGGCCTCGGAGCTTGCCGTTCGGGACCTGCGGATTATTAGTATTAGTGAAGGGCATCGGCTTACGATCGGAAAGGCGAGCGTGCAATGGCGGCCCTGGGAGCTCCCCCTGGGAAAGATCGTTTTGGCTAAGCTGGTTTTGCGGGAGGTTTCCCTGCAGGATGGTCGGCCCGATGAACCTATTGGCTTGACCTGGCCCCGATTACCGGAAGCGCTGTCATGGTTTCAGGGGCGTATCGATCAGCTCGAGATCCGGGGGCTTGCCTACCGGAGCGGGAGTCGGGAGATCCTTATCCGGAAGGCTGATTGTCGAGTTGACTACTCCTACGGTTTTGCCCGCGTCCACGACTTGCTTGTGGAAGGCCCGGCAGGGAAAATAACGGGAGCGATTCAGTCCCATCTTATGACCCCCTTCCTCGCCGCTGATGTCAAGATAGAATCGAAAGGGTCTTCGTGGCCGATGACAACGCTCCAGGCGCGGCTCCGCGCCCCTGACCGGTCGATGTACGTAAGCGGACCGTTCACGGCAAAGATCTTCGACGGCCTTAAGGAGCGTTTTACCCTAAACGGTGGCGTTTCCGTCGATCGCCATGCCCTCGCTTTCACGGGCCTATCTCTGAAGGAAAGAGAACGTAAGGGCGCCGTCAAGGGCGAGGGGAAGATCGATTTTTCCCGGGCCATACCGGTCATTCAGGGTCTGGTAAAGGCCGAGGACCTCGACCTTACCCGGGAGGCCGGTATGGAATGCCGTCTTACCGGAAGCGTCGAAATCATGGGTAATCTCTCTTCCTACCAAGGTCGTTTCCGCCTGCGACCTCAATTTTCCGCCTGGGAACCGGGAGAAACCACGGGCGTTTTTTCCGGTGGTCCCGTGCAGGCAAGGATCGAAGATCTGCACATGAACCTTGGCAAAGGGACCATCAAAGGCCGTATGAATATATCTTGGGAAAAGGATCTTGCCGCGACGGTAACGCTCCAGGCGAGAAATATCGACCCTTCCCGGGCGGCTCCGGAGGTGAAGGGTAACATTAATGCGGACCTGGAGGGTTTCTTGCGGCGGCCCCCGGGAGCTTCCATAGAGGCCGATGTAAAAGGTCGGCTCCTCGACAGCCAGTTGCTGGGCAAACGGCTGACCGGGACCGTTGAGGCTCACTGGAAAAACGAAGGCCTCAATCTTGACGACCTGAACCTGCAGGGAGATGGGTTCCACGTCCGCGCCCGGAGCACGGAGCGGGACCGTATCCTCTATGAGGCTCGAGTTACAAAGCTCTCCCGCCTCCTGCCGAAGGCGGAAGGGCAATTACAGGGAGAGGGATGGTTCCGGTTCCGCAACCGTCTCCTCTCCGGAAGTCTCATTGCCGCGGGGAAAAACATCACTTTTGATCATACAACAATCGAATCTTTGACGGCGGATCTTTCCCTCACCGAGAATGGTAATAAGGATCTCCAGGCCAGAGTGACGGCGAAAAATCTGTCCCTGCGGGGGGCGACCTGGAGTCAGGCCGAACTGAAAGTAGGGGGAACAAGGAGCCGGCACCGTACCGACCTGCTCCTCACGAGTCCGGAAAATGGATTGCGCATTCAGGCTGCCGGTTCCTACCACCAGGCGGTCTGGACCGGAATAATTCAGGATGTATTTTGGGACAGCAAACGATTTGGCCCCCTGACCATTGTCAAGCCGGCGAACATCGTTGCCACGAGACATGCCCTGTCCCTTGCCCCGCTTCTTTTGAGCGGACGGCAGGGGGAACGATTGGAATTGACCGCCCGTATGGATAGTCAAAAAAAGCAGGAGTTTCTTGCCGCCCTATGGCAGGATCTCCAGCTTGGACGGCTAAATCTTTTTGCCGCTGCGGGCACGGAGATGGAAGGAAAGACAAACGGGCAGATGCGTATGGAGTGGCCGGGAAAGGGACCGTTTCGGCTGACAGGAACGGCGCTGGTCAAGGGAGAAATCTCTCAAGGGACATGGAAGCTGCCCATTCGGGAGGGGCAGACCCGCATCCGGTGGGATGAAAAGGGCCTGGACATGAGACAGTCCCTGGATTTTGGAGAAAAGGGAAAGGTCGCGGCGGTATTGTCCTCTACGGCCCCGCCGGCCGTAGCGATGCCCGGGGAAGGAACCTTCCAGATGCGCCTTACGGATATGGATCTTCAGCTTTTCAAGCCCTTGCTGCCACCGTCGCTGGAAACGCAAGGCCGTCTCTCCGGACAGGCGGAAGGCCGGCTGTTGCCACAGCAGCGGTTTACCATGAAGGGGCAGTCAACGGTATCGGGGGGAGTCTGGACCATTGCCTACCCGAAAGGAAAGGTGCAGTTTTCCCAGGAGAATCTTGTCCTTGCCTGGAGTTGGCAGGATGACGCCCTGCAGGGGACGCTGGAGAGCAAGTTCACAAACCACGGCCAGATCCGCTCCACCTTCAGTCTGCCGATCAAGGCACAAATCCCGCTGAAAATAGACAAAGCAGGACCTATTTCCATTGCCGTCAAGGGAGATCTCCGGGAAAAGGGATTGCTCAGCGCCCTCTTCCCCGGAACTGTCCGGGAAACCCACGGACAGCTTGCCATAGATTTGGCCATGACCGGATCATGGCAGGCGCCGATCTATCAGGGAACTCTCCGCCTCGCCCGGGCCGGCGCTTACGTCCCGGCCACGGGAATCCGCCTGGAGGATGTGAATGCCTTAGCCAGGTTTTACCAGGACCGGATCGAGGTCGAGCAAATATCCGCCCGCTCCGGGCCGGGCAGTATCAAAGGAGCGACAACGCTGTGGTATGGCGACAGGAAAATAAAGCGCATCAAGGGTTCCTTGAACGGGGAGCGGTTTCAGGCCGCCTATCTCCCGGAGCTCCAAATACTGGTTAATCCGCGTCTTACATTCGAAGGAACCACGGAGCGCCTGATCTTGCGCGGGGCCATCGATATTCCGGAAGGACGTTACACCGAGTCCAAAGAACCAGATATGATCCACACGAGCCGGGATGTCCGGGTTATGGACAGGGAAGAAAAAAAACCGAAGCCCTCGCCGGTTGCTATGGATATTGATCTCTCCATCACCCTGGGGGAAAAGGTTTTCATGAGAACCCGGGATATTGACGGGAAGTTCACCGGCAAGATGAGCGCTGTAGGCAGGAGCCTGGATAATCTTCGTACCCGCGGCGAGATCCACATCTCCCAGGGAATTCTATATGCGGCAGATGCCAAGCTCCCCATTGAAAGGGGCCATATTTTCTTCAAGGACAAGCCCTTTCCGCTCGCTTCCCTCGATATCCTGGCGGTAAAGACGGTCGGTGATGTCCGGGCGGGATTTCTTGTGACCGGAACCATTCGCACCCCCATAGTGACCCTTTATTCAGTGCCTTCCATGTCGGACCAGGACGTCCTCGCCCATATCGTCTTCGGAACGAGTTACACCGGTGATAAAATCCAGGCCACGACCCTGCTGAAATCAGCGGGAATGTTCCTTGCCCAGGGAAAGTCGGTGGGCCTCGAAGACAGTCTGAGAAAAAACGCCGGGTTGGAGATAGGGGGTTTAACTTCCTCAAACCGCTCCCGGCAGGGAAGGACCGATATGACTACTTCTCTCTCCACGGTGGGCCAGTATTTATCGCCGCAGCTTTATGTTGGTTTGGGGCGGGCTCTGTTCAGCGACGATATTCTGTACGTAATGAAATACTCCTTCTCAAAAAAATGGGAAGTGGAAACGAAGGCGGGAAAGCAAAGCAGCCTCGATTTGTTCTTCAAGATCGACTTCGATTGACGGCTTCGTAAAAAGTCCGGATGCGGCGTTGCGCTGCATCCTTCGTCACTGCGGCGTACGTCAAGTACGCCGCATTCCTCAGTATTTACGCGCCTTGCCTGCGAATCTTTTTACGAAGCCGTCGATTTTGGCCAATTTTTCGACTTTTTACGTCTTCATCTTGATTAATTCTTTTTTTTCGTTTTGATCGTTACTTCCACAGTCGGCGGCTTGCCGCCTTCGAACCTGACATTCGGCGGATAGCGGAGGGAGACTTCAAAGCTGGTCCGGTCGGCTAATTTTGAGAGATCGATCGGTTCGGTCTGTATCTTGATCTTTCCCTGGGAAGCGGCGACGCCGGGAACAAGAACCCGCACGGCCGAAGGGGAAACGGATATATCTTGAACGGCGACTCCCCGGGGGAGTTTCCCCGTAGTGGGCACATCAACGGGTATGGAAACAGACACGAAGCGGGAGGCGGTTATGGTAACCTCCGGAGGGATAACTGCCACGACGGTAAGGTTGGAGGGGGCCTTCACCATCTCGCGGGTGAGGATGATTGCCTGTTTCCCTTCGCGAATGTCACCTAACTTCACAGATATTTTCAGTGTTTCCGGGTTGAGGAGTTGAAATGCCTGCGCAGGACCGGAGAGGATCACTTTTGCCTCCGTGAGTTTGGGATCTTCCAGGATGTACTGGCGGGAGACGCTGAGATATTCAATGGGAATCAGGAAGTCGCGTCGGATCGATTCTTTCTGATAGCCGAAAATAACCCACAGGACGCATGCCAGGGCCAGGGCGATGACCTTTTCCCGGGTGTTCTTCTTGATTTCCTGAGATAAACGCGACGTCTTCCCTTGCTCAGGAGACATTTCCCGACGAAAGGTCTCCAATTCGTTTTGCAGGGCTGCCGCGCCGCTCAAGGCCTGAATTTTCTCGTTCCGGGCGATTGAAATTGCGCCTCGTTCTTCAGACACGACGATACAGAGGGCGTCGGAACGCTCGGCAAGACCCAGGGCAGCGGTATGGCGCAGGCCCGTGGCGCCTATCCTTTCCATATTCGTTGACAGGGGGAGGTGGCAGCCGAAGCGGGTGATGCGGTTGCCGTAAATGACTACGGCGCCGTCGTGCCCCGGGGAATGGGGGTCGAAGATACTTTCCAGGAGGGACTGACTGATCAGGCCATCCAGTTTCGTGCCGCCGCTTAGGTGCCTGTCCAGCGGGTCGTCTCCTCCCAGAACGATCAGGGCGCCGATATGATTTCGGGCGAGGTTTGCCGCCGCTGCTGCAAGCACTTCCGTCTCCTCATGTTGAGGGCCGACGGATCGCACCTGTTTGCCGAAGCGACCGATAGTGGCCAGGCGTTCGAAGAACCTGCGCAGGTCTTCCTGAAAGATGACAACGAGCACAAAAATCAGGATCGCGAAGAAACCCTGAAGAACAACCGTTGTCAGATAAAGCTGAAAGAAACGCGCCGTGACGTAGATGGCGCCGACCACGCTGATGCCGACCAGGACGAACCGGGAGGCCCGGTCTTTAAACCAGATGAGGAGGGCATAGATCATCAGGGAAACAATGATTATGTCGAGGATATCCTGAATTCTGAGATTGTTGAAGATAGAGAATATCGCCTGCATCCTGATCCCTGATTGATAGTATTGCCTTTATATATGGATAATTCGTCAGGAAAGTCAAGAGGAGAGCTTAACAGTGACAGGCAACAGCCAATAGGCAATAAGCAATTTCCTATTGGCAACAATAGCATTTCCATTGACTCAGGGAGAACTACGGATTATAGTCGAAGCGGTCTTTCCATCTATGTGAAGAAAGGAGTATTTTATATGAGAAAAGCGTTCCTCCCTGTTATGGGCGCCCTTTTCCTGCTTACGGTCCTCTGTTCAGGGGTCTTCGCCAAAATGCCTCTTGGGGAAAGAACAAGCGATTCAAATATGAATGTGGCGTGGAAATTCGATTTTGACGGCCTTTTCGGCCAGGAACAAGCGGCGTCGCCTCCGCCGCTCCCCGTGGCGCCGACGGAAATTTCAGCAGCAGCCGTTTCTGACTCCTTGATCAATGTCTCCTGGAACGCCGTATCGGGAGCTGTAAACTACAGGATTTACCGGGACGGAAAATACCTAACGGCCAGTTCTGCCACCCATTTCTCCGACCCCGGGTTGAACGGGGCGGCCCGCCATTGTTACCATGTCACGTTCGTAACCGCTGCGGGCAGGGAGTCTGAACAGAGCAAACAGGCCTGCGCGACGACGTTGAAACCTCCCAAAGCAGCATTAGGACCGCTCGAACTGACGGCAACGGCAGTGTCGGAAACCCAGATCAACCTGAGCTGGAATCCTCTGAGCGGCGCCTTGGGGTATAAGGTTTATCGGGATGGTCTCTATCTGATGACCTCCACTGCCGCGACGTCCGTTCCCGATAAGGAATTGAGAGAGGCGGGCCGTTATTGTTATCAGGTCACGGCGGTGGACACTACGGGCAGGGAGTCGGAAAAGAGCAACCAGGCCTGCGCTGAAGGCACGGACCAGGTGTTTGCATTCAAGAAGACGGATGCAACAGGGGCAGTTTCCGCAACGAAGGAAATACTGGAGAAGGGCCGGGTGCGGATAGATATCGAATTCGATTCCAATAAGTCTGTTGTGAAACCCGGGTATCATCAAGAGTTGAAGAAGATCGGCGATGTCATGGCGGCTAATCCGGAACTGAGAATTGTGATCGAGGGCCACACCGACAATGTCGGCGGCAAGGATTACAACATGAATCTTTCCGCCCGGCGCGCCGATGCCGTGAGGGCATATATTGTCGAGCATTTTCACGTCGGGAAGACGCGCCTCGCCGCGAAGGGTTATGGCATGTCCAGACCCATCGCCAGTAACAAGACGGCGGCGGGCCGGCAAAAGAACCGCCGGGTCGAGGCCGCCGTTGAATATACGATCAAGAAGTAGGAGATTATATAGTGTATCGCACTCCCATGATCGACGATCAATTACATGACCGGATTCACAAGACGGCTGAGTTGATCGCTAAAGCCGGCAAGGTTGTCGTTTTTACCGGGGCGGGGGTCAGCACGGAGTCCGGAATTCCTGATTTCCGCAGTCCCGGGGGGCTGTGGTCCAAGTTTGACCCCGATGACTTCACCATCGAGCGCTTTCTGAACAGTCGGGAAACGCGAAAAAAACAGTGGAAATTTCTCCTCGAAGGGGGGATCTTTGCCCAAGCCAGGCCCAATGCCGCCCATAAGGCCATCGCCTGGCTGGAAACAATCGGAAAGCTGACCGGTGTGATTACCCAGAATATCGATGATCTCCACCGCAAGGCGGGTAACAGCCCCGATAAGATATTTGAGCTTCACGGTAATATGAAATGGTTAAAGTGTGTCGATTGCTTAGAGCGATATCCTTTGGAGGATCTTTTGGGGAGATACCGTGAGACCGAGGAGGTTCCCGCCTGCCTTCGTTGTCAGGGGATTCTGAAGCCGGAGGTGATCTTTTTCGGAGAGTCCCTGCCAACCCAAACCCTGAAGGAAGCAACCTATGCGGCAAGCAACTGTGACCTCCTCGTCGTTATCGGTTCTTCCCTGGTCGTCTATCCGGCGGCCTATATCCCCTTGTACGCCAAAGGTGGGGGGGCGAAACTGGCGATTATCAATAAGACGGAAACCTCCTACGACGCTAATGCCGATGTGGTGATCCACGGCGGTGCGGGCGAGGTGATGGACAGGATCGTAACCGTTCTGCAACAAATGGACATCTCATGTGCCTGATTATCCTTTCCTGGCGGACCCGCTCCGATTTTCCCCTGATTCTGGCAGCCAACCGGGATGAGTTCTACGACCGGCCTTCTCTTCCCGCCGATTTTTGGCCGGACCATCCCGACATCCTGGGGGGCCGGGACCTCAAGGAAGGGGGAACCTGGCTGGGAATTACCAGAAAGGGCCGCCTGGCAGCCCTGACTAATTATCGTGACCCCCTTTCCGTAAAGGTGAATGCCCCTTCCCGGGGCTGGCTGGTCCGGGATTTTCTCGTCGGCGCCGACCGACCGGGAGCATACCTGGAAAGGCTCGAAAAGGGAGCCCCCCGCTATAACGGTTTCAGCCTGATTCTGGGAGACGACTCGGGACTGTATTATCTTTCCAATCGGGGAAGCGGGGGTGTTTGCAAGCTTTCCCCCGGCGTTCACGGTCTCAGCAACCACCTCCTCGACACGCCCTGGCCCAAGGTCGGGAAGGCCAGGGAGAGCTTCCGCAAAGTCGTGGAAGGGAAGGGCAGACCCCGGAGCGAGGATTTATTCAACTTGCTGGCTGATCCCGCGCGGCCCGAAGATCGCGACCTGCCCGATACGGGTATCGGCCTGGAATGGGAGCGCATCCTGTCGTCCGTTTTCATCGCCAGTCCTGTTTATGGGACCAGGTCTTCCACGGTGCTGATGATCGATCGTCTTGGCCGTGTCCTCTTTGAAGATCGACAATTCAACGGGAATGACGGCACCTGGATGACAGCCCGCTTTGCATTTTCTCTGGGAGGAAACAATGTCAAGACGTGAGTATCCCCCAAGGCCGATTGTAGGCGTCGGGGCCATTGTCGTAAGGGAAGGAAAGGTGCTCCTCGTGAAGCGAGCCGCCGCTCCGAGCAGGGGATTATGGGCGATTCCCGGCGGATCGCTGGAGCTGGGAGAAACCCTCCAGCGGGGGGCAGAACGGGAAATACTTGAAGAAACCGGTATCCGGATCAGGGCGGGCGCTCCGGTGTATGCCTTTGATTTTCTTGAATATGATGCAAGTAATCGGCTTCAGTATCATTTCGTCGTTGTCGATATGGAGGCCGAGTATGTGGCGGGAGAGGTACAGGCCGCCGATGACGCCCTCGACGCCCGCTGGGTGTCTCCGGAGGAATTGCCGGGAATGCCCGTGTCGGGAAACACCTTGAAAATTCTCAAGGAAAGGGGATTTATTTCTTCTTGAAATCCAAGGGCATTTTAATTTAAGATGGATCAGTTGCATCATGTCTTATGGGATCGAACACAATCAGGATAAGAAGGGGGTCGTTATGAAGAGGTTGATGGGTTTTCTGGTGATGGCGATGGTCGTGGGGTCGCTGGTTGTGCCTGCGGTTGTGGCGGCCAAGGCAAGTCCGAAAGTGGAGGGGGAAATCAAGGCGGTCCTGAAAAAGCATAGCGAGTTTTATAAGGCGAAGGATCTCAAAGGGGTGATGTCGCTGTACGCGAAAGGACCGGATGTCATCTCCATCGGTTCCGAAGATGGGGAAGAGGCCATCGGTTCCGAGCAGATCAGCGCCGCATACAAGAAGGCCTTTGCGGTAGTTGCCGATATGAAAACAATAAGTTACAGCAATCTTAATATATCCTCGTCGGGGAACGTGGCCTGGGTTTATATCCAGATCAAGGCCAGCCTGATTATGTCCCAGGGAAGCAAGCCGGTGGATGTCAAGGGCCGCTTCACAGCGGTATTGAAGAAAAATGGCAAACAATGGCAGTTTGTCCAGGCCCATTTTTCCGAAGTTGCCAAACCGGTGGTGATCACTTTTGAAGAGATTGACGTCAACAAGGACGGCAAGATCGATTACAAGGAGATGTCCATTGTGATTACCGGACTGACGCCCGAACAGTTCAAGGCCCTGGACAAGAATAAAGACGGTGTCATTACCAAGGGCGAATACCAGGGTTATATGACCGACGAGGAGATGAAGGCCGTGTGGGCCCGTCCCCATAATATCTTTTAGGTGACGCCATGAAGGTTGTCTATCATAAGGATTTCAACCTCTCTTACTGTTCCGATCCGGCGGCGTCCTTCGGCCGGATTGAAGCGGTGCACAAAGTCATCAAGGAGCGGGTGACCTTTGTGAATGCTGTGCCCGCGGCGGCGGAAGATATCGATGCCGTCCATACCCCGAGTCACATCGAGATGGTCCGGCGCGAGGGTATATACGATATTGCCGCGCTGGCAGCCGGCGGGGCTGTCCAGGCGGCGCAGATCGGACTCAAGGAACCATGCTTTGCCCTGATCCGGCCGCCCGGCCATCACGCCTCGGCGGCGAGTTCCTGGGGATTCTGTTATTTCAACAACATGGCCATTGCCCTAGAGAAACTGAAAAAAGAGGGCCTAATCAACAAAGCCCTTGTGCTCGACTTCGATCTCCATTTCGGAGACGGGACGGTAAACATCCTGGGAATCAAAGGCTATGTCAATATCTACAACCCCTCGTTCTCCAGCCGCACCGACTATCTAAAGGGAGTGCAGTCATTTCTGGAGTCGAATCCGGCTGATATTATCGGTATCTCCGCCGGGTTTGACAACCACATTGAGGATTGGGGGGGGCTTTTGACCACCGCCGATTACAAGGAGATGGGCAAGATGGTCAAAGACGCCGCCCATAACAATAAAGGCGGGTATTTCGCCATTCTTGAAGGGGGATACAACCACGGGGTTCTGGGACAGAATGTGATGGCCCTCATCGAGGGGATGGAATAAGTCGTATGTCCTCAATATATGGTATAAAATCAATATATTGAGGGATACGTGGACGCAAGCCAGGCAGCTTATGAGTCTGTTCCCTTTGCCTCCGGCCGGACTATCCCGAGCTTATGCAACCTCGCCCTTAAGGTGCTCGGATGGAGGCCGAGGATTGCTGCGGCCCCGTCCTTTCCCTCGATGCGCCAGCAAGTATCAGAAAGGACTCTAAGAATTTGGTTTCGCTCCGTCTCTTCCAGGGTCCGCAAGGCGGATGCAAACGGGGGGGATGAAATCTCCAGCCTGTCGGCCAGCTTCAAGACCGGTCCGGGGCACAAGATCACGGCCCGTTCGATGATGCTTTCCAACTCCCGGACGTTCCCGGGCCACGGGTAATCCTGTAGCGCCTTCATGCTCCCCTTCTGGATCGAAGTGATCTGTTTACCCAATTTCTTGGCATATCGTTCAATGAAGGCCTGCACCATCAGCGGGATGTCATCTTTGCGCTGCCGGAGGGGAGGGACAGTGATGGGGAAGATATTGAGCCGATAGTAAAGGTCTTGCCGAAACCGGCCCTGGCGGACCTCTTCCTCAAGGTCACGATTAGTCGTCGCAATAATCCGCACATCGACTTTGATGGTTCGGGAAGACCCCAGGCGCTCAAACGCGTTATGCTGAATCACCCGGAGTAGCTTGGCCTGCAACCCCAACGGCATTTCCCCGATCTCGTCGAGGCAGAGAGTGGAACCATTGGCGATCTCGAATCGGCCTACCTGCCGGGCATCGGCCCCGGTAAATGCCCCCCTCTCCCGGCCGAACAATTCGCTCTCAATCAAATTGCCCGGCAGGGCGGCACAGTTGACTGTGATCAGGGGTCGTTCCTTGCGGGGACTCATGCCATGGATGGCGGCAGCGATCATGTCCTTCCCCACCCCGGTCTCACCAAGGATGAGAATCGTCGTATTCATGGCAGCGACTTGCTCCGCCCGATAGAGAACATACTTGAGGCCGTCACTTTGTCCGATAATATGCTCATATCGATGTTTCATCTTGTTCTCGTGACGGAAATAAATATTCTCGACCTCCAGTTGGTCTTTCATCGCATTGATTTCATAAAGTGCCGTTCTGAGTTCGGCCGTCCGCTCTTCTACCTGCTGCTCGAGTTCGTCATGGGCCTTTTGCAGAGCCTCTCCCAAACGTTTCTGTTCGGCGATGTCGCGGATGTTACACTGAATCATTTTATGATCTTTGGCCAGATAGAGGTTGCCGACAAATTCTACGCCTGTTGGACGCCCGTCTTTCGTTTCAAGGGTTAAATTATTGCAGCGAAAATATCCCTTGCTCTGCAATTTCCAAAAGGCGGCCTTCAATGCTTCCATATCCTTAAAGGTCGCAATATCCCATAGTTTCTTCCTTAAAAAGTCCTCATGTGAATAACCCAACATTTCTTCCAGGAAGGGATTAACTTCCGATATTTGTCCTGTTTCGCCATCTATGATTAATATCCCATCCTGGGCTGTTTCAAAGAGGCGGCGGTATCGCGTTTCAGAGCTTTCGAGGGCCTCCTCAGTCCGCTTGCGTTCAGTGATGTCGCTGATCACGGTGCGGCATACGGACGCTCCGTCAGCTTCCCGGGCCATAGTGGCTTCCATCCGCGCCCAGAAAGGCATAACGTCTTGGCGCAGAATCCTGATCTCGCAAACTTGCGGCACGTCAGTTTCAAAAAGCAGCTTGCGATGCCAGTAAAAGATGTCCTGATCCTCCGGGAGAATAAAGCGGGATAAGGGCTGCTTGACCAGGGTTTCTCTTGACACGCCCAACAGGGTTGCGGCGGTGAGGTTTGCCTCCAGGATCAGCCCCTTGTCACTGAGGTTGAAATAACCCACCGGGGCCAGATCGTACAGATTGAAATAACGCGCCCGCGACGTATCCAGCTCTACCTGAGCCCGGCGCAGCTCCTCGTTTTGCATTTCCAGCTCAATCTGATGCACCCGCAGTTCATGGAGCAAACGGCGCGTTTCCTTGGGGGACATCGTTTCCATCTTTTTCGCCACCACGGATGCTTTTTCCCGGAGCACTCCCTCCGCCTGCTGGCGCAGCGTGTCGATTTGCATGGGAGTAGATTTCTTTGCCGTCATGATTCAGTTTACCGTTATTTCTTGTTAAGGAGGGCCCGCCTAATCGCGTCGCTAAGCCTTTGGAGATTATATGGTTTTCCCAGGAATACCTGGGGCCTTTCGGGATGGTCGCCTGCCATAACTTGGTCTTCATCATAGCCGCTGGCCAGGATCACCGGGATGTCGGGCGCCTGTTTCCGCAGGGCCGTCAATGTCTCCCAGCCGTTCATGCGCGGCATGGTCAGGTCGCAGAGGACTAAGCGGATTTCATCCTGGTGTTGATGGAATAACTCCACAGCCTCGATGCCGTCCTTTGCTTCAAGCACCGAAAAACCGAGTCGTGTGATCATGGCTGCGGCCACGTCGCGCACCGGTTCCTCATCTTCGACCAACAGCAACGTGCCTTCCCCTTCAAAATTCTTGGGGGATGCGTTACTTATCAAGGCATTACCGTCAATTGCAGCTCTGTGCGGTTGCCGAATGAATACTTCCCCCGTCACCGGGAAAAAAACCCTAAAGGTGCTACTCCGGCCCGGTTCGCTTTCCACTGTAATGACCCCGCTGTGGGCACGCACAATACCCAGGACCACGGCCAGGCCCATGCCCCGGCCGGTGAATTTGCTGGAGAAAAAAGGGTCGAATAGCTTTTCGATATCCTTATCCTCAATTCCGCAACCCGCATCCGTCACTTCCAGGCAGGCATAATGGTTGTTTTGGGGCTGCCAGTCCAAAGGAAAACGGTTCGTTACGGGAATATTCTCGGCAAAAACCGTTTTAACGCCAAGGTGAATGGCGCCCAGGCCCGCACCGATGCCCTCCCAGGCATTGGTGATCAGGTTGGTAAGGATCTGCAGTATCTGATTCGCGTTCGCCATGATAACCGGCCCCGGAGAGGGCAAATCCGTTTCCAGGGTAATACTTCCCGGCATAACGGCCTGGAGCATGGGGAGACTCCTGTCGCAGGTAGTGGAAAGATCCAGGGGCTCATGTATGTCGAACGATTGGCCAAGATAGGTCAGCATCAGGCCGCTCATCTCCGCTGCCCTGCTGGAAGCGTTCATGGCCGCAATGATGTTTTCGTGAGGATTCGCCTTTTGGGAAAGCTCCATTATGGCCAGTTCCAGATTCCCGATCACCGCTCCGAGCTGGTTGTTAAAGTGGTGGGCGATGGCCCCGGCCATGCGGCCCAGGCTTTCGGCCTTCTGAAGTTGCCGGTTCTGGTTCTCGAGAGTTGCCTTCTCCGCCTCCGCATGCTTGCGATCGCTGATATTGCTCAGCACGACGCGATATAGCGGTGTGCCGTCAGTGTCCTGCGCTACGGTCGAATCCATCCTCGCCCAGAATGACGTTCCATCCTGATGGAGCATCCGCAGCTCGCAGACCTGTGACCCAACCGTTTCAAAGATTCGTTTGCGGTGGTGGAAGTAGATGTCCTGGTCTTCAGGGAAGATAAAGCGGGTCAAAGGCTGTTTTACCAGGGAGCCCCTCGTAACGCCCAGCAAATTGGCGGCGGTGAGATTGGCTTCCCGGATCAGCCCCGCCTCGCTGATGGTGAAATAGCCCACCGGCGCCAGATCGTACAGATCGAAATAGAGCGCCCGCGATGCTTCCAGTTCACCCTGAGCCCGGCGCAGCTCTTCGTTTTGCACCTCCAACTCGATCTGATGCACCTGCAGCTCGTGGAGCATTCGCTGCGTTTCCTCGGGGGAGAGCGATTCGGGGTTTTCCGACGACAGGACCGCTTTCCCCCAGGCGATATTTTCGGCCCGCTGGCGCAAAGTTTCCATCTGTTCTGAACGGGTCTTTTTCTCAGTCATGCAAGGATTCTCTCTCTGTCGTCGCGATGGCATATACCTCCCCGGCGGCGTTTACCAATGCCGTGGCGGTAAGCCAGACATCCACGATGCTGCCGTCTTTGGCGAGCCGTTGGGTGCGGTAGGGTTCGAGAACCTCGGCCCGGGTCAGTTGCTGCACGCGGGTCAAAGCTTCCCCGCGCTCTTTCTCCGGGATCAGGGCTTGGATGTTCATGGCCAGCGCCTCCGCCTCGCTCCAGCCGTACATCCTTTCCGCCGCCGGATTCCAGGCCAGGATAAAGCCCTCCATATCCTGCACCGTAACGGCGTCGTGGGTGTCCCGCACCACCACGGCCAAGCGGCGCACTTTTTCTACTTCCCGCAGCGCCTCCTGGGCCCGCTTTATCTCGGTGATGTCGAAAAAGGTTAGCACCGCCCCCTCGATGACGTTTTCCAGGGTTCGATAGGGCCGGATGTGCAGCAGATACCAGTTCCCTCCTTTGATCTGCACTTCCAGCTCTTTGGGAATCAGGGTGTCCAGCACGGCCTGCGTATCTTCCAGGAGGCGATCATAGTCCCGGAGATTTGAGACGATGTGGCCCACCGGACGCCCCACGTCCGTCTGAATCAGGTTGATCAGTTGGGTGGCAGCGGGGGTGAAGCGCCGGATGCGCAATTGATGGTCCACAAAGACAGTGCCCACGCCCGTGCCGGCCAGGAGATTGTTCATGTCGTTATTGGCCCGGGATAGTTCGGAGACCTTGGTTTGCAGCTCGGAGTTGACCGTTCCCAGCTCCTCGTTTACCGATTGCAGCTCTTCTTTGGAAGTCTCCAGCTCCTCGTTGGTGGACTGCAATTCTTCGTTCACCGACTGCATCTCTTCGTTAGATGATTTCAGTTCTTCGTTAGAAGTTTCCATCTCCTCGAGGGTGGTTTGGAGGTATTCCTCCTTGGCCCGCAGTTCCTGCTCCAGCCTTGCCACCCGGACGTCGCTGTCTGCCGGGGCATCTACCGCGCCAGAATCCGTCCCTTCGGTCTGTCCGGGGCGGACCGGGAGCGCTGCCGGCGCATCCTCAAAGCTGACCAGGAAAAGAATGGGGGCAACGGTTGCCTCCGGTCTTGCGGTCAGGGGCCGTACCGTCAGATTGACGTTAATAAAATCGCCGTTTGTTTTGACCCGCAGGTCCGGGTAGATAATCGTCTCTTTGAAAGTGGCAGATTTGTGCAGGGCCGTAACAAGTTCTCGCCGCAAGCCCTCCCGGACCATTTTGGCGATGTTCATCCCGGCGTCGCCGGGGGCCGGTTCCAGGTACCTCCCCGTGCGGCCGTGGATATAGAGGATATCGCCGCCCTCATTGACAACCACGCTGGCCGGGGTGTATTCGTGAAGCAGGGCCTGTTCGGCAAGCTCGCGCACGGGGATCTTGCTCGCTTCTCTATGCCCTGCTGTTGCCGGCTTTGGGGCGGACCGGTCTTCTTCTTTGGTCAGGGGCGGTACAAATCCTCCCAGGGTCCGGCGGTAAACGCCCCGGGGGTCTTCTTTGCGTTGATAGAGCTTCCATTTGCGGTCCACCGGGGCAAATAGGTCGATAAACTCCCCTACCGTTTCTGAGGTGCCCAGGAAGAGGACGCCCCCCGGATTCAAGGCATAGTGGAACATGGGGATAAGCTTCTTCTGCAGGTCTCCGCTCATATAGATCATAAGGTTCCGGCAACTGATCAGATCGAGCTTGGAAAACGGTGGATCTTTGATCACGTCCTGCTTGGAAAAGACCAGCAGGTCGCGGGTGCCCTTCGTGATTCGGTAAACGCCTCCTTCCTGGTTCTGGGAGAAAAAGCGCGCCAGCCGCTCCGGCGAGACGTCGGCGGCGATGTTGGCGGGGTAAGCGCCGGCCCGGGCAACATCGATGGCCCGGCTGTCAATGTCCGTGGCGAAAACCTGCACCTTGAATGTCTGCTTCATAGCCTCCATGCGCTCCTGGAGGAGGATGGCGAGGGAATAGGCCTCCTCGCCGGTGGAGCATCCCAGTGACCAGACGCGGACCGCTGCACCCTCGGGCTTGCCGGCAAAGAGCTGCTTTATGACCTGTTCATCAAGGGCCGCGAACGCTTCGGGATCCCGGAAGAAATTGGTGACGCCGATCAGGAGATCACGAAAGAGGGCTTCCACCTCTGCCGGGTTTTGCTGCAGGTAGCGCACGTAGCCGTCCAGCCGGTCGATCTGGTGGACGGCAAGACGCCGCTCCACGCGGCGGACCATGGTGTTTTGCTTGTACTGGGAAAAATCATGGCCTGTCTGGGCGCGCAGGAGAATACAGATCTTTTTCAGCGCGTCTTCGACCCTGGGGGCCGGGGGCAACAATACCTGGTGAATCCTTTTATTAAAGGCATGGGCGACATAGGAGATGAGTTGAGCGGGCATTTCCGCCACCGGCAGAACATAATCCACCAGGCCCGTGGCGATGGCGCTCCGCGGCATACCGTCGTATTCGGTGGATTCGGGGTTCTGCACGATGACCATGCCCCCCTCGCCCTTGATTGCTCGCACTCCCTGCGTCCCGTCGCTGCCCGTGCCGGACATGACGATGCAGATTGCCCGCTCGCGCTGGTCCTGAGCGAGGCTGCGGAAGAAAAAATCGATGGGCAGGCGCATTCCCCGGAACGAGGTCTGTTCCAGCAACTGCAGGGTGCCGTTCAGGAAGGCCATATCCCGGTTGGGCGGGATGATGTAGGTGCAGTTCGGCTGGACCGCCATCCCGTCCTGGACCTCGTAAACCTGCATCCTCGTGTAGCGCCGGATCAGGTCGGTGAGAATGCTCTTGTGATCGGGAGCCAGGTGCTGTACGAGGACAAAGGCCATGCCCGGATCGACGTTGGCAGGCATGGCGGAGAAGAACGCCTCGAACGCCGCCAGCCCCCCGGCTGAGGCTCCGATGCCGACAATGGGAAAATTGTTCGGCGGCTGCGCCACCGGGAGTGCGCCTGATTCTGTTGGTTCGGCCTCCTCGAAAAGCGGAGGCGACTCGACCAACTCGGAGGGAGAAGGCGGAACCTTCTGCTTCTGAATATCTTTTTTCTTCCTAGGCATGGCAGGTCTCCTATGTTTAGGATGACGCATTTCGATGCAATGCTATTAAGCCATGGCATAGATTACTCAAAAAACAGGATTTGATATTGCCTTTCGACGCCCTGCATCTCCTCTTTATATCGCTTTACCCAGCCATGTTCCCCATCGTCTCCTATCGGAGGGGCTTTCTTTCGACAAGCTGCCCGACTTTGATCATGCGGAGCTGTTCCGGCTTATTTGCATCGACCATCGCCCAGGCGACGTTCGGTTGCAACTGGTCGGACGACACGATCAGACTGATAGGAAGCCTCTGGACATCGCATTCTTTCTTGCCCGACATGGGATCTTCCACCTCTTCAAAGTTGTAGACGAAGAGTTCGTTCCCCGGTTTAATCCCCACTTTTTCTCCGACGCTGATCCGGACCGCCTTTTCTTTGCCGTCGGGACTGTTCTTGATCATGGTGACGTAACCCTTGAGGGGAAAATATTTGGACAACTCGGGACGAGCAGTGGCGATGCTTTTGCTCGCGGCCTTCTTTATGCCGCCGATGAGGGCGTCATAATTGGGGTAGGGGATCTTGCCGATGATATGTTTGCCCGTCAGTTTCTTCGATAAAACCACCTCGCCGCTCTCCACATCGAGAATCCGCACCGTGACCTCGGTGCCGATATTCCATCCTTCCTGGGTTTCCAGGGCGGCGGCGCCGGCGGCCATGGCGAGATCCGCCCAGGGGTTGCCGCTTCCTCCTTTGCCTAAGCCTTGTCTTGCCGATTGGTAGGAGACCCACTTCAGATCCACATTATTTACCGATCCGGTGATAATGTATTTGACGCCCTTGAGTTTTCCCAGACGGATCATGGTGGAATCGTCCACCATACCGGACTGCTGGAATTTCTGTTCTGAAAATACTTTGTCCATCTCCTTGCGGGTATAGACCTTGGCCCCTCCCATGTTGACTATCTCATCCATGACGCCGTCTTCGATGCTCTCGCTAAGCTTGGCGTTGATTTGACGGGAAACGCTTTGGGAATTGGCCTGGAAGGAGGAGCGTTCCCTGGACCCCCAAACAACGCCGGCCGCCCCGGGCGCCACGCCCACGGCCGCACCGCCCACGGCCGTCCGCTGCCCTGAACCCTGGACCTGGCTCTGGACGACGTTGGCATAATCGAAGGTGGTGTTATTGGTAAAATTGGTTACCGCCACAAAGGGCAGCGGTGCATCATATTTGGATTTACATGACAGGGGAATTCTGATTTTAGGCTCCCGGTCCGGTACGAAAGCAGTCAGGTCGATCTTCGGCGCCGAAGCGCAACCGCTAATGAAAAGAACCATGAAGACGGATAATAGCAATCGTTTGTTCATCGTTATTTCTCCCCTCTATTTCTGATAATTAATGGTGAGCGAATAAGGCGTAAAGTTGGTTATAGTAAAATTTTCCTTCTGTTTTATGCTGTTAGCCAGATAGACCGAATTTTCCGGATAGCTGACAATAAACTCGCCCATCTCCTTTTCTTCCACTTCCGAGACCCAGACGATACTCTGCAGGATGCCCTTGATTTCCATATTCGTGTCGATATCGCCGACACCATTAATCTTAAGGCGGATCTTCTTGACGTTCCCCTGAATGTAGTGGGCGACCTTGTCCAGGAGCTTGGGGGTGATCTTTTCCGCCACGTCTTTAAGGGCCTCCGCCGCCGCATCTTCGACGTTGTTCCGGATGCCTTTGCCCTGTTCCGAGCCGGCGGTGAGGATTTCCATCGCCCCGGTCTTGTTGTTCCGGGCCACCATCCGGTAGGTCAGCCGGACGGTGACGTTATTGAAGGGCATTGAGAGTCCATAACCGATGTCCTCGCCTTTTTTTGTGGAGATCGTATAATCGGTCTTGCCGATAATGATGATATTGGATAGAAATTTATAGAACATACTCCGGACGGCGAGGGTGCTGCCGCTTTTGACGGCCCTCTCGATCTCGGCGGCGTCCATGGCATGGGTAGGGGCGACATCGACGACCTTGTAATTCTGATCCGTCAGCTTTCCGATGAGGTTTTCAGAAAGGATGTTGGTTTCTTCATAGACTGACCCTCCCTGTTCCGCCTGTGGTTTTCTGGCGGGAATGAAGACGGCGATGCCGTTGTTCAGGGCCAGCTCCGAGGCGATGGCTTCCTGGGCCTTTTTCGGCTCCACACAGGCGTTGATTCTGACGGTGAGGACGTCTTTTTTCTCATCCTCGCTCAAGACGGTAAATTTCTTCACCGCTCCCCCCACCTGTGTTTTCATGACATCCTCGACGAGGGCAAAGTTGGAGACAAAGCTCCCCGCCTTGACGTCAACCCCCACGGTCTGTTCGATGGCCTGCCATTTGGCCCGGGCGATGGCCTCCATTTTGGCTGAGGGACGATCATTGTTGACAATTGCCGCTTCTCCTTCGGCGTCAACGCATTTGACCTGGCCGTAAGCCGGCGCAAAGGCAAGGATGCAAAACAGGGGAAAGAAAAATAAAAACAAAATCTTGCGCATGGTTACGTGCCTCCCCGAAAGTTCACCATTAATATTCCCGTCATTCCGGACTTGGTCAGGAATCCCGTCGTTCCCAATCTCTATTTGTCTGATACTCGCCGGGAATATACTGAAAAGATGATTCTTTGTAAAGAGTAAAAGAATGGACCGAAATAAGGGGAATTTTATTTTCCGATGCAGAAGGAGGCAAAAATACGCGCGAGGATAAAGTCATTTGCCGTTTTTCCGATTATTTCCTCGAGGGCGTCGAGGGCGTCCCGGAGGTCGGCAGCCGTCAGTTCCGGTGATACGCCTCTTACCGCCCCTGCCGTAGCCTCGCAGAGATGGAAGACCGCCTTTTCAATAGCGAGTCGGTGGCGCAGATGGGTGATGGTATCGGCAGGGGGATTGTCGCTCCGGTCCCGGCAGAAATGCCGGTAAATGGCCTCCCGCAGTTCCTCCAGGCCGTTACCGTATTTAGCGGAAATCCGGATCGCTGCCTTTCCCGGCAGGGTCCGGGTGATTTCTTCTTCAGAAAGAGTCTGGGGCAGGTCTGCCTTGTTGACCACAGGGATGAGCGGTTTACCCCGGAGCTTTTCAATAATTTCTGTATCTTCACGCGTCATCGCTTCCGAGCCGTCCAGGAGGATCAATACGGCGTCGGCTGCCGCCACGCGCTGCCATACCAGGTCGATGCCCGCTTGCTCAACGGCTTCTCCCGTTTCCCGTATCCCCGCCGTATCCGTCAATCTGACGATAATATCATGGATCTTGACCTGCTCCTCGATAAAATCCCTTGTTGTGCCCGGGATCGGCGTCACGATAGCCCGCTTTTCCCCCAGGAACTGATTCAGAAGACTTGACTTGCCGACGTTGGTCTTGCCGGCAATGACAAGGCTGACCCCTTCCCTTAAAATCTTTCCCTCTCCATAAGATGCCGCGAGTCTGTTGAGATCTTGAACAATATTCTGGAGCCGCTTCGGGATGGATTTATCTTCGGGAAGATCATCGATATCCTCGACAAAATCGATGGCGGCTTCCAAAAGGGCCAGAATATCCGCAAGTTCGGCGCGCAATTTTCCGATGCCGACCGAGAGGCGGCCCTGGTATTGCGCCTGTGCAATCTCCAAGCCCCGTTCGGTCCGGGCGGCGATCATATCCGCTACCGCCTCGGCCTGGGAAAGGTCCATCCGATTGTTGAGGAAGGCCCTTTTTGTGAATTCACCCGGTTCGGCAGGACGCGCCCCCGCCTTGAGGACCTCCGCCAATATCTTTTGAGGGAGAAGATAGCCTCCGTGACCATGGATTTCCAAGACATCCTCGCCGGTGTAGGAACGGGGCGCCCGCATGAGGGCAACCATGACCTCGTCGACGAGGGAGCCCCCTGCCGGGGAAAGGATGTGGCCGTGGTAGAGGTGGTGGGTTTCCAGGACCGGCAGGCGGCCGTCCTTCATCCGAAAGAGGTGCAGGGCAATGGCTTCCGCCTGCGGTCCGCTGACACGGACAACGGCAATTCCGCCCGCCCCCGGGGCGGTGGCAATGGCGGCAATGGTGTCGTCCATCTTCATGCAGTTTCTTTGAGAAAGGCCATTCTAATTAGCCGTCGGTTTGATCACCGCCCGCCCCCGTTCACTTCTGGACGGCATGATGATGATCTTCCGGTACTCTCCCTCGCCGCGGCTCTTCGTTGTGAGGGAGGAGTCCGTCTGCAGGGTCAAATGGATGATCCGGCGGTCGTGGGCGTTCATATGACTGACGGTGACGGCTTTTTTGGTCTTCTTGACCTTCTGTCCCAGCCTTTCCGCCAGTGATACCAGGGCGTCCTCCCGGCGTTTCCGGTAGGCCTCCGTGTCGATGATGATCATTTTTCTATCGTCCCCGGAGCGGTTGGTGGCCTTGTTGACGATATATTGGAGGGCGTCGAGATTCTGCCCCCGCTTCCCGATCAACAGGCCGCCGCCGTCTCCCTGGATATTTAGAACAATGGCTTCTTCCCGTGTCTCGGCGGTAACGGGGGCCTCGATATTCATGCGCTCTAAAATCCCGGAGAGGAGCGTTTTGGCTTTCATGGCCAATTCATCATCCGTTTCCTGGATCGTTTCCCGAAACGTTTCCTTGCCGGTTTCCCGCGCCGGTTCTTTGGAGATTTCCCGCGCCGGTTCTTTAATTATTTCCCTTGCCTGTTCTCTGGATGCTTCTCTTTTCACCGGTTTCCCTTCTTTTCTGACGTGAGGGATCACGGCATCGACCACCGGCTGGACAGGGGTTGCTTTTGTCACCGGTTTTTCAAGGGATTCCTCCTCCATGTGAATAGACAATAGACGGGCCCGGATCTTTGCCCGCTTGGAGCCGAGTCCGAAAAACCCCTGCGAGCCTTCCGAGACGATTTCGATATTAAGCTTTTCCCGGGGGACCCCAAACTCACTACAGGCCTTTTCTATGGCTTCATCAATGGTTTTACCTTCAATTTCGGTCATGTTCATCCATTACCTCGATTAAGCATGTCGCTTATTGATATAGTATTGCTGTCCGATACTGATCACGTTATTGAGTAACCAGTAGATAACAAGTCCGGCCGGGAAGTTCAGAAAGAGGAATGTAAAGATGACCGGCATCCACAACATAACCTTCTGTTGCATCGGGTCGCCGCTCATGGGCGTCATTTTCTGCTGAATCCACATCGTGCCGCCCATGATGATCGGGGTTATATAATACGGATCCTTGTCGGAAAGATCCTGAATCCACCAGAAAAAGGGAGAGTGCCGTAATTCAATGGCATAGAGAAGGGTTTTGTAAAGGCCGAAGAAAACGGGAATCTGAATGAGCATGGGCAGACAGCCGCTCATGGGATTGACCTTGTGGGCCTTGTAGAGGGCCATCGTCTCCTGACTGAGTTTCTGACGGTCGCCCTTGTACTTTTCCTGAAGTTCCTTCATCTTCGGCTGCAATTTTTGCATCTGTTTCATCGATTCGTAGCTCTTGTTGCCCAATGGCCAGAAGATAAGTTTGATGAGGATGGTCAGGACAATGATGGCGATGCCGTAGTTGTGAACATACTGGTAAAGCCATTTAAGGACGATCAGCATCGGCATGGCCAGCCATTTCAGCCACGAACCGAAATCGATGGCATCTTCAAGATTTACCTTCTGAGCCTTGAGGATGGAATAGTCCTTCGGGCCAAGAAAGAGGGTGTACATAAACGAGCCGGACTGTCCTCCCGGGATGAGGTTCTTTGGTCCCCGCAGGCTGGCCGTGACCATGTCCCTGTTGTCTTTGGACATGGCAAAGCTGGTCAGGGAGGGGTTTTGGGGGATCACGGCGGCCATAAAGTATTTACTTTCAAAACCGCCCCAGGAGACATCAGGTCCCAGGACCTTTTCCCCCTCGATTTTCTTGACTTCGATACGCTCCATATCCTTGGCGACGAAAGCCACGGGGCCTGTATGGCTCCAACTGTCCGTTTCCATTTTCGGATCGACATACTGGTTCCAGTTGAGACTCGCGTTCTGGTTCAGGGGGGTGTCCGTGAGGTTACTCACACGGACCTCGAGGTCGATGCCATAGCGGTCGGGATGAAACGTAAAGATTTTCTCGACCTTAATAATTCCGGCGATGGTCTGCTGAAGGACCAGACGCTGGCCTTCTTTGCCCTTGGTCAGATCGATGCTCTTTGTGTCGCTGTCATACATTCCCTCTGCGGGAAGGTCAGCGCCGGACCCGGGAAAGGAAACAGTCAGAGGCCGGGGCATGCCCATGCCTACATCCACCAATTCGATCAATTCTGATTTTTCACCCAGTTTTTGTCGATAACCCTTAAGTTTGAAGGACTGGATCGCCCCTCCCTTGGTGGTGAACTGGGCAATGTACAGGGGGGTTTCCACAGAGATGAGACGTTCAGGTACGGCCGGGGCAATCTTAGCCGGTTTCGCCGCCTTGATTCCCGTTTGCGGCAGTGCGGACGGCGCGGCGGAAGGGGCTGCCACTTCCGCCTTTTTAGCTGTTTGTGAACTTTCTTTAGTAGCTGCCGGGAGCTGCTGCTTGACCGGCGGCTTCATAAAAAACATCTGGTAGATGAGAATGACCGCCACTGATAGAACAATGGCAAGAATGGTCCGCTTATCCATTCATAACCTCCCGTATTTCAGTTATCTGACCGGGTCGTAGCCACCCGGGTTCAGGGGATGACAGCGACCGAGACGCTTCAGACCGGCTAAAGAGCCCTTCCAGGGGCCATGACGCCGGATGGATTGAATGGCGTACTCAGAGCAGGTCGGGTAAAAACGACAGGAAGGAGGCAGGATCGGGGAGACGAACAACTGATATAGGCGTATAAGCAAAACAATTATGTTTGCCGGGATTTGCGAAAATATCTTATTATTCATCCCTGGTTCTGATTAAAAGCCTTTCCAGCTCCCTCCGTACTTCGTGGTGCGTCGGTGACGCCGTACGGACCTTCACCATGATCACGATATCAAGAGAAGCCGGCAACCTCGGCTTATGCAAACGATAAAATTCCCGAATGAGACGTTTGATCCTGTTTCTTGTGACGGCGTTCCCCACCTTTTTTATAATGGTGATTCCCAGCCGTCTGACTCCCGACGGGTTCGGGCATACAATACAGGTAAAATGCTCTGAATGTGTGCGAACCCCCTGTTGATAGATCGTCAAATAATCTCGTCTTTTGTGTATCCTTTCCAGTTTGCCAAAGGTTGAATTTTCCATGGGATATGCAGATACAAGCGCACCGGGGCGCGCCGACCTGTCTTTTGGCAAGGCTAAACAGCCAGTCTTTTTCTTCCTTTAGCCCGCCGGCGGTTCAGGACGAGCCTGCCGCCTTTGGTAGCCATGCGGACAAGGAAACCATGGGTTCTTTTCCTGCTTGTATTACTAATTGTTTTTAGCGTCTTTTTCATCTTTTCAAGCCTCAGTTAAGTAAATGACCATGCGAAGAGGGCTCATTAATCATATCCGGTTTTAATTGTCAAGACAAAACGTCCCCCCGGTCTCATGTCTGCAATACGTATGTTCCGGGAGCGTCTCCTCGCGGCTTGATCCCTTTTCCAGGGGCGCCCATCTCCGGCGGCGCCGTCTGACCGGTAGAATGGGCTGTCAGCCATTCCTCCCAGGGAAGCCACCATGACCCCTTGAACGTGGGTGTTTCTTCCAGCCAGCGGTCGGTATTGATATATTGCTCTCCTTCGTGATGGGTGGACAGCTGGTATGTCCGCCTGGTGTTCTCAGGTTCGCTTATAATCCCGGCGTTGTGCCCGCCGCTCGTCAGGACAAAGGTCACCGTTTCCGCATCCGACGTCAGGAGAAACTTGTAAACTGATCGCCAGGGAGCGACATGGTCCTGGACGGTGCTGACGATGAAAACGGGGATACGGATATCCCTGATGACGATATTTTGCCCGTCGACCTTGTATCTACCCTGGAAGAGGTCGTTGTCCAGGAAGAGACGCCGCAGGTATTGGCTGTGCATCCGGTGGGGCATACGGGTGGCGTCGGCATTCCAGGACATCAGGTCATTCATGGGCCGGCGCTCACCCATGAGGTAATCTTGAATAATTCTGGACCAGAGGAGATCATTGGCCCGGAGGAGCTGGAACGCCCCGGCCATTTCTTTCGTGTCCAGATAACCCCGATCGAACATGATATCCGTCAGGTAGTTGACCTGGTTTTCATCGATGAAGAGGGTCAGTTCTCCCGCCTCCGTAAAGTCCGTCTGGGCTGCGAGGAGGGTCATGCTTCCCAGACGATCATCACACTCCCTGGCCATGGTTGCCGCAACTATGGCCAACATGGTGCCGCCCAGACAATATCCTGCCGTGTGGATCTTCTGCCCCGGCAAGATTTTTGAAATGGTGTTGATAGCCGCCATGACGCCGTCGAACTGGTAGTCTCCCATGCCGAGATTGCGGTCTTCTTCCTTGGGGTTTTTCCAGGAGATCATAAAGACGGTATGGCCCTTGTCCACCAGATATTTTACGAGGGAGTTATGGGGGGAGAGATCGAGGATGTAGTACTTCATGATCCAGGCCGGGACGATCAAGATGGGTTCCGCGCATACTGTCTTAGTTGTGGGTGTGTACTGGATAAGTTCTATGAGATGATTACGGAAAACTACCTTTCCGGGTGTTATGGCAACCTTTTGTCCGGGCTTAAAATTCTCCGTTCCCACCGGGAGCTCCTTGTTCTGCTGGCGGCGCCAGTCGTCGAGCATATTCTTCCATCCCCGGACAAGATTCTGGCCTTTCTGATCCTCAGTGATCTTTGTCAGCACCGGATTGGTCAGGATCGCGTTGGCGGGGGAGCAGATGTCCATGAGCTGCCGGATCATGGAGGAAACCACGTTCTGATTATGGGAGGAGACGCCGGGGATGCCCGTTGTTGAGTTATGCCACCATTGTTCGGAAAGAAGAAATGCCTGGTGGATGAGGTTGTATGGACATTGCTGCCAGTCTTCGGCTTTAAAACGTGGATCAACGGCGATCGGTTTCTCCGGCTCTCCGTCGTTATTGATCATGGTTCGACAGAGGTAGTCCCAGTAACTCATACTTTTTTCCGTGAAATCCTCAAGGATTCGGTACTGTGTTCCCGGCGAATCGGCGAGGTTGAGGAACCAGTCCATGAAGGCGAGCAACTGGGTTACCGGTGACAGATTCATGGTGAATCTGGCCTGCCGGGCGTGGATGAAACTGTCAACACTGGCATGAGCGGTATTCTTACCGGTTTCCATAGAATATCCTCCTTAGGCTGTAATTACTGAAACTAAAGGACAAAAAATCTTACTTCTTTTTGGAATGCTATCAGAAATAATAAAAATATCAAGATGCAATATGGTTCGCATCATTTCCAGTGACCATCAAGCATGAGGCAAAGCCGGAAAGGAATTCCCCCTCCGGCTTACTTCACCCGATATCCTTTGCAACCGTCACATATAATGACCAGAGTGATAAATGATCCTAAAAGTCTCTGAATTCAGGTTTATCAAGGGGAATCACCTGGTTGGCCATGAAAGCACTTTTTTTTGCGGCCTTGGTTTTCGCCGCTGCCATATTCCGGATGCCTTTCGTCGTCTCCGCAAGGAGGGGGATTTTTATCCTCTTCGCAGCCCCTCGCTCCGTCGGTTCAGCGGCAAAGTGACTATTATTGCCGCTACTGATCACGGCAACGAGTTCCTGAACGACCTCTTTCATAGTTACCGCCTGGGCGCTCATCTCCTCCGAGGCGCTGGCTGATTCTTCCGCATTGGCCGCATTCTGCTGCACGACTTTGTCCATCTCATGGATGGCTTTGTTTATCTGGCCGATACCCTGGGCCTGCTCATCCGTGGCCGCAGCAATCTCATCAACAAGAGTGCCGATCTTTATGGCAATCTCCACGTTTTCCCTGAATCCTTCCCGGGTGGCGTCGGTAAGGGCGCTGTTCCGCCGTACTACCTGGATGGTATTCTCGATCAGGACGGATGTATTTTTGGCCGCTTCGGCTGCCCTTAAGGCCAGGTTGCGGACCTCTTCGGCCACGACGGCAAACCCGGCCCCCGCCTCCCCGGCCCTGGCCGCCTCAACCGCCGCGTTCAGGGCCAGCAGGTTCGTCTGAAAGGCAATCTCATCGATGGTCTTAATGATCTTTCCCGTCTCCTCGCTCTTGCTTGTCACTTCCCTGACCGCATCGGCCATGCTTTCGATCTGTTCATTGACGCGCCCGACGATGGCCCGCGCCTCGACCATGTGCGCCTTGGCCTGATTGGCGTTATCGGCGTTCTGCTTTGTCATGGACGACATTTCCTCAAGGGAGGATGATGTCTCTTCGATGGCGGCCGCCTGCTCGGAAGCCCCTTCGGCCAGGCTCTGACTTGCCTGCGCCACTTCGCCCGAGGCCGCCGTTATCTCGTTGGCGCTGGCATTCAGTCTTTCCGTGGCCCGCTGTATGGGGCCGACAATCGCGCCGGCAGACAGATAGGAGAGCACGACGGCAAGAAGGGCAAAAAAGATAACGCCGACGAAAATGATATTCCGGGTAATATTTGCGGACTGCAACATCTCTTCCACGGGCACGGCAGTAACGATGCTCCAGCCGTTAATCTTAACGGGAGAAAACCCGGCATATTTCTTAGCCCCCTTGTACATGTATTCCTGGACCCCCGTCTCGCCCGCAATGGCCTTCCGCATTACTTCCTCCATGCCTTGTTCCTTTGCCAGGTTGAGTTGGAGGACCTGCTTTGGATCCGGGTATACAATCACGACACCTTCTTTGTTGATCATATAGGCATAACCGGTTTTACCAAGTTTGATTTCGTTGATCTTTGCCGATAGAAAAGACACCTTCATCAGGCCGGCTATCATGCCGATCACCTGGCCGTTTTCATCCTTAACAGGGTAGGCGATGGAACAGATGGGTTCGTTGCTCTTTCTCGAAATCACCACCGACTCAAAACTCGGCTGACCCTGTATTGCCTTCTTGAAGTAGTCTCTGTCGCCGGCACTTAGACCCTTTGATGCCCCGTTTACGCTATCGGTAAAAACAGCCCCGTCCTTTCCTGTTACCATTATGAAATCATACCGGCCCTGGGCAATGGCCTGGAGCTTGGCAAGCTCCTTTTGTAAAAAAATAGCCTTTTGGCTGTCGCCGCCTCCGTTTGCCTCCTTGACGGCCTGGACGACCGCATCCCGTTGCGCCAGCATGGCCAGGGAATTCGCCTCCGAGGTCATCACTGCATCCACCATGTCGGCAATGCTCTTCGAAATCATCAAGATCTGCTGATCCGTTTCTTTCTCAATGTTCACCTTCGCATTATAAACCGCGATGGTACCAAGAATTATCACCGGAATGATGGCCATCAGGCACCCGCCCAGCATTAGTTTCATCCTCAATCCGCCGCCCCTTAATGAAAAACTCCTCGCCATCTAAACAACCTCCCTCACCTTTATTTGATCATAATTTTCAAGATGCAGCTGTCGCCCCTTCTCTATCCATATCCAGGACCTGCCTCACCTTCCGCGACAGCAAGGAAATATTGAAGGGTTTCTGCAGAAACCCCCGGCAACCGGAATCCATAATCTGCTGGACTTGATTATAACTTCCGTAGCCGCTGGCTATAATCACTTGGACATTTGGGTTGATTTCCCGCAGGAGTTCGAAGGTTTTCTCTCCTGATATCCCGGGCATGATCAGGTCCAGAATAACCAGATCGATTTTTTCCATTTTCGTCATATAGACCGCAATGGCCTCCTGGCCGCTCCCCACGATAAAGACACGATAACCGAGGCTCTCCAGACTATCTTTTATGACCTCGGCAACGTTATTCTCATCATCCACCACCAGGATTGTTTCCCAACCTGCCAATATCTCTGAGGGAGCTTCTTCAGCGGAGACGAACTCTTTATCTCCCTCGCCCATTGCCGGTAGGAACACAGAAAAGGTTGAGCCGCGGTTTGGCTCACTTCGTACGGTAATGAACCCGCCGTGATTTTTGATGATTCCATGTGCGGAAGCCAATCCCAAACCAGTTCCCCGGCCGGCGGTCTTGGTAGTAAAGAACGGATCGAATATTCGCTCCATAGTCTTTCCGTCCATGCCCATCCCCGTGTCCGCAATGGATATCAAGACATAGCGCCCCGACGGCATCCCGAGAGGTATTGCTTCCTGTTCCAGCTGGAAACTGTTCATGGTTTCTATACATAAATTCCCTCCTCTCGGCATCGCCTGGGCGGCATTGATAAAAATATTCAAGAAGACCTGCTCGATCTGGCACTGATCCACCGCTACCGTCCAGATGTCCTCCTGCAGCCTCTTATGAAGGACAAGATCCTTCTCCGTCCTGACAAACATGGAAAGGGTTCTTTCCAAAAGGAGGTTGATGTCTGTTGGCCTGACTTCATATTTGCCGCCGCTGGCAAAACCGAGGAGTTGTTGTGTAAGTTTGGCGCCGCTTGTCACCATCTCGTCTATTTTCTGCAGCCTCGCATAGTTGGGATGTTCCGGGTACATGTTTAACAACATCAACTGCGCATATCCTTGGACCCCCATCAGGATGTTATTGAAGTCATGGGCAACGCCACCGGCCAGCGTCCCGATGGCCTCCATTTTCTGGGCTCTCATGAGCTGCTCCTGCAGTTTTTTGTTTTCCTCTTCGGTTCGCTTACGGCTGGTTATATCCATGACTGTGCCGGCGATGATGTCACGATTGAAAACGGCGCTTAAATAAACGTAGCGTTTCCCCCCCTGTTTTGCAGAAATAATGACCTCGTGGTTGTCTAATCTTCCGGATAGTTTTAATTTTTTCTGGATGCTTTTCAAATCTCCCCTGCTCACCAAACTGGCTAAGGCGTTTGAGGAGGCCAGCTCGGCGGCGGTATCGTAACCGCAGATTTCCGCTAGTGACTGGTTTGCATAGAGCATTACCCCGCCCAAGTTCATGCGGTAAATCCCGACGGGACTGTTGTCAACCAGATCGCGATACTTTTTTTCCGAATCGATCAGTTCTCCTTCCAGCCGTTTACGCTCCGTGCTGTCCCGCATACATTCGATGGCGCCGACTACATTCCCTTGCCGATCCCGCAGCACCGAGGCCGTAGCCGAGAGGTGGATCTCTTTAGATCCCGATAGTCCAGGCACATAAGCTTCCGCCAGATTGATAACTCCCTCGCGTTCCAGCTTCGTGTATTTGTCCCGCACCAAGTCTTCCTCTTTACGATTTAGGGCCATGTCAATGAGAATGGGCCGCCTTTTGCCGTAAAAGGGGAGGGCATATTCATAATCGCCCTTGCCCAGGATTGCCCCGGCCTTGATGCCGGTCATGACTTCCATTGCCTTATTCCAGGCGATGACCTTGCCTTTTTCATCGATAACCAGGGTGGCGTCGGGGAGAAAATTGATAATGCCGGATAGAAGCTGATCGCTTTCACACCGGGCTCCTTCGGAAGCTTCGAGTTCGGCGATCCGCCTGTTCAGGAATTCGATCTCCCTATACAAATCGGATTTTGTCATTTCACATTCCATTTGTAATCGCCACCCGGCATCGACGGTATTTTAAATTAGAGTACTTTCACTTCCCAGCGTATGTTCAAACAACTTTATAGAAGAGTATTCTTTACTGCCAAGACAGGCACTCTTAAGCTTCTAAGCCTGAATTTAATCGGTTTATTCGGGATGAGGGGGAAAGTTCCATCCCGAATAAACCTTGGGGGACGAGGTGCGAGACCTCATTGCGGTATATAAAGAACATCTTAAGAGCATCGTCTCTTATGGATAAAAAGAAAAGAATGGCAATATTAAAAGGTTTATAGGATATATTAAGAAATTCTTAATTTCTATGCTAGAGACGATAGATATAAGTGGAGGTTTTGACTTTTTGTCAGGCCGACTTTTTTCCGGATGTGATAACGGTGAACGCTGACCGCGCTTACGGAAATATTTAGGAGGTCGGCAATCTCTTTGGTTGTTTTTTCTTCTTTGATCAGGCCGGCCACTTGTATCTCTTTATTGGTCAGGTTCAGGTATTTGGTGGAAAGCTGCCGGGCGAAGGGAGATATGATATCCTGAAGATTAGATTGGATCACCTTGATATACGAGGCGCCCTTGGGATCGGCATGGTTCTTTAGCTTTTCGACAAAGGGTTCGATGAGTAATTTAACGTTAGACAATATTGCTTCTCCCAAGTGTCTTTGATCTCCCTCCCGCTGCTTCAATAAGACGCGTAAAGCAATATTCAAGTCTTCAAGCTCCCGGGTCTTGAAGGCAAGATCCTCTTCCCTTTTTTCCAATGCCTCCTCCGCCCTTTTGCGGTCCGTTATATCTCTAATGGATTCAATCGCCCCGGCAACGTTTCCCTTGCCGTTGTAAAGAAGACTCGCCTTCGCCCAAAGAAAGGCCCTTGCCCCCTTCAATTTGGGGACCCAGCTTTCCGCAACCATGAGATCTCTTTGTTTATCAAGAACGGAATAGTTCTTTTGGGTGATGTTTGCATCTTGATTCAGTATGATGTCGGCCATGATCGGTCTCCGCCGGCCGTAAAAGGGGATGGCATATTCATAGTTACCTTTGCCCAGCACCTCCTGAGCTTTAACCCCTGTCATTTCCTCGATAGCCCGGTTCCAGGCGATTACCTTGCCTTCCATATCGATGACCAGAGTTGCATCGGGGAGAAAATCGAAGATATGCATTAATAATTGTTCCCATCCCCGCAGAGCTTCCTCGGCCTGCTTGCGCTCCGTAACGTCATACAAGAGTGAAAGCATCACCTCTTCGTTATTCACTCTGATGATCTCGCAGGACCAAAGGGTTTCTATTATCGCCCCGGCCTTTGTGCGTAGGAAGATTGACTCATCGTGAATGCAGCCATCTGCGAGCAATCTTTTCATCAGCGATTCACGATCGGCATGGGCACGCCAAATAACCAGTTCCCGGGACGTGCGGCCTATTATCTCTTCCCGGTCATAGCCCAGCAGCTTCAGGCCGCTGTCATTTACATCAATATAGCGTCCCCCGGAAATCGTGCTGATGAAGGTCGGGGCGGGGCTGGATTGAAAGGCCTTGTAGAAACGCTCCTCGCTGGCCCTGAGGCCCTCCTCGGTCTGCTTACGATCGGTGATGTCCCGGATGACCGCCCACAGGCCGGCATGGGTCCCTTTTTTATCCTTTAGCAGGTAAGTACGTAGTTCCACAGGGAATACACTGCCGTCCTTCCGCTGATACTCCTTTTCATAGAGCGTTGAATATCTCCCCATGCGGATTTGTTCATCGATTATTTTCCCCTCAATCTCATTCCACCGCTCCGGGCTCAGGTCCTTATATGTCATGCCCCTAAGTTCCGCTTCGGAATACCCCACCATCTCCCGGAAGGCCGGGTTGTACGCGATGATAAACCCGTCCTCATTAACGGCGGCATAGCCGTCAGCGTTTCCCTCAAACAACAGGCGATAATGTTCCTCCTTAAGCCTCTCACCGGAGGAGTCGGACATTTTTGGCTCCGCCAGCCGCCGGCGTAACGCCGACAACTCCGCGATCTGCTGTCTTTTCGTTTTCAGTTCTTCCTTCATTTTGTGATTCCTGGATGGTTTGGCTGATATGTGTCCTAAGACATGGCGAGGCCGGATGTCAATAATAGAAATCATCGGGAGTGTCAGTGTGCTGACATGATCACGGAAATGACGGATAAAATCGCTCCTATTTGCAATATTTATTCGTTTTGGTTCGCATCATTATTCAGCATGTTTATGATAAGTGATTTTGATATTTTATTTGTTGACATGCAGAGTTATTTACACTACAAGTCCCGACACTTATATGTCATTTGAATGGGGCGCCTGTTTATGGATGAACGGTTCCAGAGTTTTCTCGCTCATATAAAGGCATTTAAACGACTGCCGACCCTGCCCCATATCCTGATCCGCCTTGTTGAGATCTGCGGTGATGAGAACATCAGCCTTCAGGAACTGTCCCGTGTGCTGGCAACGGACGCGGGCTTGACAAGCAGGGTGTTGCATCTTGCCAATTCATCTTATTACCGAAATCAGGAAAAGATATCCCATATCGATCAGGCCCTGCTCCGCATGGGGCGGAACACCTTTAAAAATCTCATCTTCAGCGCCGCCGTTCATCAGGTCTTCAGCAGCAACCACGGCCATAGCGCTATTCACCTGAAGAGATTCTGGCGCCATTCCCTGCTCTCCGCCATCCTGGCCCGGATGATTGCCGCAAAGACGGGATACCGGGAAACGGAACAGGCCTTTTTTGCCGGCATGATCCACGATATGGGCCGGCTGGTCCTCAGCGCCAATTTCCCCGAGGCGTATGCCCGGGTTCTCGATAACGCTTCCCCAGCTCAGGAATCACAGAACCTGTTGGCTGAGGAAAGGGAAATCGGGGCGCCTCATACAGAAGTGGGCGCCTGGCTATTGAGTCAGTGGAATCTCGATTCCTTGACCGTGGATGCCGTTCTCTATCATCATGAACCGGCAGGGCGAATCGCCACCGCATTTCCCCTCGTCAAGATCGTCTATGCCGCAAATATCCTGGCGAAAATTACCGAATCCAGCGGTGTAAGATGCGAGGAGGTCATGAGCTTCTTCTCCTTCAGCAGCGATGAAACGTCGGAGCTCATCGTCAAGGCAGAAGAAGAGATGGAGACCACGGCCCAATCACTGGGTATCGACATCGGAACAAAAGATCATCTGCCGCCCACAGGAGAAGACGATGGCTTGAAAAGCCGCGAGTTGATGAGCGATGTCGAAGACATGGCCATGCTTTTCGGAACTATGAAGAGTCTGACCGAGGCGGCCGATGAAGAAAGCATGCTTCAAGCCGTCCATGAAGGGCTCCGGGTCCTCTTCGACGCTCCGGAGGTCCTGTTGTTTCTTTATGACCACGACCGCCAGGTCCTGGGTAACTACGGCGACCCCTGCTCGGAAAGCCTTACCCTGTCCCTGGAACAGAAGGCGGGTATTCCCGTAAGATGTCTTCTGGAGGGATTGATCCTCTCTTCACTCGATCAGGAAAACGGCGTCAGGGCAATTATGGATGAGCAGCTTGCCCGGCGTCTGGGGAAGAAAGGGCTGATCTGCGCCCCCTTGATCACCCGCTCGGAGAAGATTGGAGTTGTGGCCGTCGGCCTGGATGAAGAAGAGATTGTTGGTCTGAAAAAGAATCTCCACCTGTTAAAACTGTTTACGAATGTTGTCGCCGCTGCCTTGCATGCCGACCACCTGAAGCGGGATTATGCCCGGAGGGTGCAAGCGGAAAGGATGGCGGCGGTGATGGCGATGACCCGCCGCGTAGCCCACGAGATCAACAACCCCCTGGGTATTATTAAAAACTTTCTCCAGATTATTGCTTCAAAACTCGGCGATAACAACGGCATACAAAAAGAAATCCAGATCATTCGCGAGGAGATCGACCGGATTACCCGCATTCTCCCCGAACTTTCCGATGCGGAAAAATCACGGGTCCGGATGAAGACGCCCGTCGATCTCAACCTGCTTATTTCCAACATAACCAAAATGATCGGCAGCGCTGCGGCAACGCAGTGGGGGATCAATTTTCACCTCCAACTGGAGCCGGACCTGCCGAAAACAACGCTAGACAAAGACGGCATGAAACAGATTCTGATCAATCTTCTCAAGAACGCCGTCGAAGCGATGGATCAGGGAGGGAATATCTTTATCGAGACGGTAAGCGTCCCGAGGATAGGAGCGGGCAACGGCGCCAGGAAACAGGAGAACGACAGCCGGGAGATCCGGATCATGATCCGCGACGACGGCCCGGGCATCGACCCTGCCGTTATTGCAAAGCTCTTTGAACCCTGTGTGAGCACAAAAGGGAAGGGGCATTCCGGCATCGGTCTATCCGTTGTCTATCAGCTCATGAGGGACCAGGGGGGAGCCGTGACCTGCGACAGCGCACCCGGCAAAGGAGCTACCTTTATCCTTACCCTGCCGGTAAGGATGTAATTGGGCAAACTTTTTAAAGGGGGGATCTAAAGAGAAATGGATAAGCAGCGGATTCTGGTTGTGGACGATGAGATTCGCATGTGCGAAAGCCTGGATATTTTGTTAAGCAGCCGCGGATACGAAATCCAATGCTTTACCGACGGCCGGAAAGCCCTTTCCTATCTACAGGATCGGGGCTGTGACTTGATCCTTCTTGATCTGATGATGCCCGAGATGGATGGTTTTACCGTCCTGGCGCGGGTTAAGGAGAATTTTCCCGATGTGCAGGTCATTATCATGACCGCCCAGGGTTCCGCCGAATACGCCGTGGCCGCCCTCAAAGGAGGAGCCGATGATTACCTCTGCAAGCCATTCGAGATCGATGAACTGATCAAGCGGATCCAAAACACCCTGAACGTACGCAAATTGTCGAAAGAAAACGCCCTCATCGAGGGGAAGCTGGCCATGACGGAAGCGCAGTTGCGACAGGCTCAGAAGATGGAAGCCATCGGCACCCTCGCCGGCGGCATCGCCCATGATTTCAACAATATCCTCATGGGCATTCAGGGGCACATCTCCTTGATGCTTTTTCAGATCGACGCCACCCACCCCTTTCATAAGCGCCTCATGACCTTGGAGAAACTCGTGGAGAGCGGATCCAAACTCACGTCACAGCTCCTGGGCTACGCCCGCAAGGGGCGATATGAGGTGAAACCCATCGACTTTAACGGCATCATAAAAGAAAACGTGGAGACCTTCCGGCGGATGAGGAAAGATGTACTTTTCATATTCGATTTCGCAGAGAATCTTTCCCTCGTCGAAGCGGATACAGGACAGATGGAACAGATTTTGATGAACCTTTTTGTCAATGCCGCCGACGCCATGCCCGATGGAGGTGAGATCATCGTCCGGACGGAGGATATGGCGATACCGGACATGCCCGTCCTGCCCTTCAAGATGAAACCGGGACGTTATGTAGTTCTGACCGTCAGCGACATGGGTATCGGCATGGATGAGGCCACCCGGGAAAGGATCTTTGAGCCCTTCTTCACCACAAAGGAAATGGGCAGAGGAACCGGTCTCGGACTCGCATCCGTTTATGGCATTGTCAAAGGCCATAACGGATATATCGATGTCCAGTCCGAACCCAACAAAGGCACTACCTTCCGGATCTATTTCCCCGTTTCGGAGCAGCCGGCCGTGGCGGAAAGGAAGCCTTCCCTTGAGGATGTATTACGGGGGGCGGAAACGATTCTCTTTGTAGACGATGAAGACGAGGTTGTGAAGGTCAGCAAGGCGCTGCTGGAGGTCATGGGATACCGAGTGCTTACCGCCAGGAATGGTCAGGAGGCCATTAAAATTTATCAAGAGCACAAGGATGCCATCGACATTGTCCTCCTCGATATGATCATGCCGGGAATGAATGGGGGAGGGGTCCATGAAAAACTCAAGGAGATCAACCCCGATGTCAGGGTGCTCCTGCTTTCCGGTTACAGCAAGGACCGGGAGGCGACGGCTGTTCTGGCAAGCCAATGTAACGGATTTATCCAGAAACCCTTCAAGATTAACGATCTTTCCCGCAGTATCCGCCAGGCAATGGAATGCCCGGCGGTCGGAGTAGAATAATATCTTGCTGCTGTCGGATAAATTGTAATAATAATTGCTTGCGAGAGGGATGATAATGAAGAAAATCCTGTGTGTCGATGATGAACCGATCAATCTCATGATTATCGAGGTCAATCTTATGGCCGAGGGCTATGAAGTTTATAAAGCGGAGGATGGAACGGTGGCCCTGCAAATGTTTAAAGAAATAAAGCCCCAACTGGTGCTCCTCGATATCATGATGCCCGGCATCAGCGGCATCGACACCCTCAAGGAGATCAAAAAAATTGATCCCGATGTTCCCGTCATCATGGTTTCCGGGGTTACTGACGAGGCAACAGCCAAAAGTGCATTGGAATATGGCGCCTATGATTACGTCACGAAACCGATCGATTTTGGCTATCTTAATACGACTATCCTGATAAAGCTGCTTTAGGAGTAAATGCTGCGGATCCTTGCTTCTGGAGTGGGATTCTTTATGGTTTGTCAAAGGCGGGGAAGAGGAGGAGCATCATGTTCGAGATGAAATTTTTCAAAAAGGGTGATCTCATTATCGAGGATGGTTCTACGGAGGAGGATGCCTATCTAATCCAAAAGGGAAGCGTGGAAGTCTTCAAGATGGAGAAGGGAAGAAGAATCGTCCTGGCGAAGCTGGGCGTGGGCAATGTCATCGGCGAGATGTGCCTGCTCACCGGGGAAGCTCACTCCGCGTCGGTAGTGGCACTGGAGGATACAGGGGTTAATACCATCAGCCGCGAAGACTTCGAGATGATGCTTAACACCAACCCCAAAAGCATTATTCCTATCTTGAAAGAGGCTTTCCGCAAACTGATTCACATGAATCGGCTTGCCGTTGCGTTCGAAGAGAAAGGTTACACAGAAACAGAAGCACCAGCGCCAGACGTTGAGACTAAGAAAGTCCTTGTTCTGCGTGCCTTGACGGCGGACGCCGAACGGGCGCTTCAGGGCAGGGAGATCGAAATCTCCAAGTCCCCCTTCAGCATCGGCCGTTCAGCGAAGGATGGCACCTTCGACACCGTTGATCTGAAGCTGATGGACAAAGAACCCTATCAGCTTTCCCGAACCCATTGCGTCATCGCTCTTGTTAAGGATAAACATTACCTCATCGATACGGCAAGTACTCTGGGTACGACCCTTGACGGCGTCCGGGTCGGCAAACGGGAAATTAGAAAAAACGCCCTTTTAGAGAAGGGGAAGCATACCCTTATCCTCGGCGTTCCCACTTCCCCATATAAATTCGAACTCGACATCCCGGGATAGGATAACATGCGATTCCGATTCTACTGCTTTGCATGCTTCTCGAGATCGTGGTCCGTGTCCTCGTAGCGTTTCGCGATCTCTCGGAACTCCTCGGCGATTTCCTTAAAGGCATCCACCATGTCGGGGTCGAAATGAGTGCCGCTCCCTTCGCAGATGATGCCCACCGCCTTTTCATGGGGCATGCCCTCCTTGTATACACGCCGGCAGATAAGGGCGTCGTATACGTCCGCCACTGCCATCAGGCGCCCGGAAACGGGGATGTCATCGCCCGACAGACCCTCGGGGTAGCCTGTTCCATCCCACTTCTCCTGATGCGTATAGGCGATCTCCTTGGCATAGTAAAGAAAAGGCAATTCCAAGCCCAGCCGCCGCTCCGCCGCCAGAATCGCATCTCGCCCCAGGGTGGTATGGGTTTTCATGATTTCGAATTCCTCGGGAGCGAAGCGTCCGGGTTTGAGAAGAATATTGTCGGGGATCCCTACCTTGCCGATATCATGGAGGGGCGCCGATTTGAAGAGCAGGTCGATGGTCTTGTCGTCATCAAGAAGATGACGGAATCGTTCATGATGACGGATCTTTTCCGCCAAGGCCCGGACATAGAACTGGGTGCGGCGGATGTGATTCCCCGTATCGTTGTCCCGCGTCTCCGCCAGGGACGCCATGGCCAGAATGGTAACCTCCTGGACGGCGACCACCTCCTGGGTACGCCGCTGCACCTCTACCTCCAGAAATTCATTCTGATCCTTCAGATAATCCCGGACCCTTTTCAGTTGCAGATGGGTATGCACCCGGGCCAGGACTACAGGTGGGCTGATCGGCTTGGTGATGTAATCCACGGCGCCGAGTTCAAAACCCTTCATCTCATCCTCCACTTCCGCCTTCGCGGTCAGGAAGATGACGGGAATATCTCTGGTCTCCGGATTCGCCTTTAGATGCCGGCAGGCCTCGTATCCGTCCATAACCGGCATCATGATATCAAGGAGAATGAGGTCGGGCGGCGTGCCGGTTATGGCAACCTTGAGGGCCCGCTCGCCGTTGTTGGCGATCTTGACCTTGTACTTGTCCTTGAGCAACCCGCTCATCAGGGTCAGGTTGTCCGGCGTATCGTCTACCACCAGTACCGTCGGCTTTTCGATATAGGTGCTCGTATCAACCATAATATTCTCCTCTTTTATTTATTTTTCACTCCAGCCCGTCATGACACTCGATATGTCTAATTGACGGAGTAATAATACATACTGTCCTTATTACCACAAGTCTTCTCTCTCCAGTTTGCTTTTCAAGTAGTCCGTTATCCTTTTCAATCTAAGATGGGTGCGGACGCGGGCGAGGACGATGGGGGGGCTGATCGGTTTGGTGATAAAGTCGACGGCCCCAAGGTCGAATCCTTTCAACTCATCCTCTATTTCCGACTTTGCCGTCAGAAAGATAACAGGGATTTCCGCTGTCTGGGAGTCGCTTTTCAAATGCCGGCATACTTCGTAGCCATCCATCTCCGGCATCATGATGTCCAGGAGGATGAGATCCGGCGGCTCATTGGAAACGGCGATTTGCAGTGCTTTGGTTCCGTTGGTGGCAATCTTCACCCGGTAGAAATCCTTGAGGAGCGAAGTAATAAGCGAGAGGTTCTCCGGGGTATCATCGACAACAAGGATAATCTGTTTCTGTTCATTGTTTGCTTCGGTCATAGCACCCTTCCTGTCTTTAAATTGTAGTTATAATTCTATTTTTATCTTTTCCGCCTGCCTCCGGAGGAGTTCCAGGGCCATTTCAAAATCGTAATCCTTTAAAGCCTTCTCTATGGATATAAACTGATCCGCCCCCAGGATGCCGCTCAGAAGTTCGCTTCGCTCGTCCAACAGGTCCACCGCCTCGCTGTCGTCATTGGCCAGCAGCTCCGCCAGCTTCTTGCAGGCGGCAATGCCCTGCTCCCGATCAACTTGCGCCACCATCCCGCCCGTTTTCGCTCCCGATTCCTGCCCCGGCAAGATGTCCCGTAAACGGGAGATCAGCAGGGCGTGGGCCTCGGCAAAGGGAACCAGGAGGCCTTCAATCGCCTCGCGGCTCTCGCCATTCTTGATGGCCTTCTCCACTTTGGCCGCCAATTCCTGCAAATCTACGGCGCCGATGTTACCGCTCACCCCCTTCGCTGTATGGGCCAGGCGCTCCGCCGTACCGTAGTCTCCGGCATCCAGGCGCTGCCGAATCTGCACCGGGGCCTCTCCCTGGTTTGCTATAAACATTCCCAATACCTTGAAATAAAAATCTTTCTTGCCTAAAACACGCTTCAATCCCTGGGCGGCATCCAGACCGGGGATGTCGGGGAGATCGTCCTTTTTCTCTGTTTTCGCCTCTTCAGGAGCCTTTTCTTTAGCATCGGTCCTAGGGCCCGTAGTAACAGCCGGAACCTGACCGGCTTGGCGAGGTTTTACCCACTTCCTCAGCTTGGCGAACATCTCGTCAGGATCGATGGGCTTCCCGATATGGTCGTTCATCCCCGCGTTCATGCACTTTTCGATATCGACGGCCATGACGTTCGCCGTCATGGCGATGATGGGCAGCTCCCGGAAGACGTCTTTCTTCCTGATCTCCACCGTCGCCGTCACTCCATCCATGACGGGCATCTGCATATCCATGAGCACCACGTCATAGGAACGTTTCTCCAGCATGGCCAGGGATACCTCGCCGTCCTCGGCCACATCGACGACAAACCCCGCCTCGGTGAGAAGTTCGGTGGCGATCTGCTGGTTGAATTCATTGTCTTCCACCAGCAGAATGGCGGCGCCCTTGAGGGCCGATAAATTATCCTCAAGGGGTTCTGCCAGCGTGACTTCGTCCCTCCCTCCCTCGCCCCGCTGTCCCCCCAGTACCTGGACGAGGGTGTCGAACATCGTCGAGGCGCTCACCGGTTTGATGAGGACATCCTCCAGGCCTGCCAGGGCGGCCTCCCGCAACACCTCTTCACGACCATAAGCCGTGACCATGACCATGTGGGGCAGTGGACTTATTGGCAGTTTCCTGATCTCCTTCGCCGTGACAATGCCGTCCATCCCCGGCATCTGCCAGTCAAGCAGTACAACGTCATAAGGCTCGCCCCGCTCGGCAGCGGCGCTGATCTCCCCCAGGGCCGCCTTACCTGAGGAAACATCCTTCACGATGAAGGTCATCCCGCCAAGCATATCGGATAGAACAATGCGGCTCATCTCGTTGTCATCCACCACTAATATCCGCTGACCCCGCAGGTCGGGATCGGGCAGGAATTTCCTTGCCTTCGCCACTCCCTTGCCCAGACGGGCCGTGAACCAGAAGGTGCTGCCCCGGCCGTAAACGCTTTCCACCCCGACGCCGCCGCCCATCAGCTCGGCAAGTTTCTTGGAGATAGCGAGCCCCAACCCGGTGCCACCGTACTTCCGGGAGGTGGAGGTGTCGGCCTGCTGGAACGACTGGAACAGCTTGCCGATCTGTTCCGCTGTCAAGCCGATCCCCGTATCCCGCACGGCAAAGCGCATCAGCACTTCGTCGTCTGTTTCCTCCGCGACCTGGACGGAAATGACGATTTCCCCGGTCTCGGTGAACTTGACGGCGTTGTTCGAATAATTGACCAGGATCTGTCCCAGCCGCAGGGTGTCGCCCACCAGATAATTGGGCGTTCCCTTCCCGATGTCGAATACCAGCTCCAGTCCTTTGGCGGTCGCCTTCTCGGAAATGAGGTTGGAGACATTCTCCAGCATCTTCTCCAGCTCAAATTCCGAACGTTCCACCGTAAGCTTCCCTGCCTCGACCTTCGAAAAATCAAGGATGTCGTTGATGATCCCCAAAAGGTGAGTCCCCGATTGCTGGATCTTCTTGACATAGTCCTGTTGTTTTTTGTTCAGGTCCGTCTTCAGGGCGAGACTCGAAAAGCCGATAATAGCGTTCATGGGCGTCCGGATCTCGTGGCTCATGTTCGCCAGAAAATCCGCCTTCGCCTGGGAGGCCGCCTCAGCCAAATCCCTTGCTTTCTCGATTTCCATCTGCAATTCTTTCATTTCAGTGATGTCGAGATAACTGGCAATGACTGCCTGCTTATCGAAATACTGAATAGGCATCATGGAGACAGCAGCCCAGAAAGGACTACCCGTGCTTTGCTTCTTGAAAAGCGTTTCCATATTGCTGACCCTGCCCTTTTCCACCATTTCCTTTAAGACTTTATCACGATCATCAGAATTGGCATAAATGGCCCGGGTATCTATCTCCATAGCCTTTTCATAATCAATATCGAAGATATCGCATATTGCTCTATTCACAAGAAGCGGTTTTGCATTCGCTAAATCGACAATGGCAAGACCAACAGGTGCCGATTCAAGAACCTTTTGAATATTTTCCTGGGATTTTCTCAGCTCTTCGGTCCGCTCCTGGATGGTCTGCTCCAGGCCATCCTTGTATAGTTCAAGTTCAGCACGGGCACTGTTGGCGTCTTCGGCCAGGCTCATGGCTGCGAGGCGCTCCCGTTTCGATGCTTCAATCTGCCTGGCAATGGAAATCTCCGCCTTTCTGGCGAGATCGCGTTCCATGGACATGGTTGCAACCGTCCGTGCCACTCCCACCAGAAAACCCAATATGGATTCGAGCTTATTTTCCTCGACAATAGGCACTTCCCGAATGGCCTCCAGATACTGTTCTATATCCAGGCCGCATTCCTCGGCCTGGCTCTCGAAGAACTCCATATCCGGAGGGGACGTGAAAAACTGCCCCACAAAGGTGTTCGCGACGTGTTTGCCGTTAATAATGATGGGTGAAGCGGCGTCCGTCAGGCCGTTCTGGCAGCGGTATAAGGTGAAAGGTTTCCCCTCGCTCAGATTCAGGGCCAGCTCGGTGTCGCTCTCTATACAACGGGTAGAGGTTTTTTCATTGACCCGGTGGAAATCGGTACAGGCTCGCTGCCAGCGGGCCGCAGCCAGGACTTCGCCTTTCAGGTCGATGATAGCGGAGGCGATGCCCACGGAAGCGCAAAAATCCTCCAGCAGACGCTTAAACATGTCCACACCGAGCATTTCGGCTACAGCGAGCGTGGATTTCTCCGCCGGAACACGTTCGTCCTCTTCCACATCTGCCGGGCTCAGATTATCATCGCTATCTCCCGTCATCTCCTGTTCCTGATAGATTGGCTTCCCGCCCGTCTTTACAGCCATATCATTAACCTGTTTCTTCAGCTCGATGATCCGCTCTTCCCGTCCCAATGATAAACGATTGAATCTTTCTATCTCTAACAGCTTGATTTTCAGTTCATTCTGAGCTTGTTCCGCTTCCTGCCTCGCCTGTTCGGCCCGGGCCGCAGCTTCCTCGGCAATCTCCTTGTCCACCTTCAGGGATTCGGTTTTCTTACGTTCGCTGATATCCGTTATCCAGCCCAGGATGCCGTCTTCACCGTCATAGTTGATGGGCATATAAGTGATGAGCATGTCCCGCACTTCCTTGCGGCTGTTGAACATCTGAATTTCAAAGTCCTTGACGATCCCATCGCGCTGCAGGCGTTGGACCAAGGCATCCCGTTCCTCCGGATGCACATAGAGTTGAGGAGAAGGTTCGCCTACCTTGGCGCCGAACGTTTCTACGAAGAGCGGGTTGGCAAAATGGATCTTTCCTTTGGTCGAAAAAGCGATGTTTATTGGCGCCGTATCGAGGATATTCCTCATTCGTTCGCCTTCGGCAATGATTCTTTGTTCCATCGCCTTGCGCTCCGTGATATCCCGGAACGAAACGACCGTTCCCTCGATATCGCCGTTTCTGCGCATGGGCGTCGTCGAGTATTCGACCGGTATGGGCGTGCCGTCCTTGCGCCAGAGCACTTCATTATCCACAGTGCGGGGGATGCCGTCCTGAGAAGTCAGATACATAGGGCACTGCAAGCGCGGGAATTCCGAGCCATCGGGATAGGCGTAATGAATCTCTTGGTGCAACAATTTGCCAAGCACCTCTTCTTCTTTGTAGCCTATGAGTTCACAAGCTTCCGGATTTACAAATGTTATCTTGCCGTTATTGTCCATTCCAAAAATTCCCTCACCGATGGCGCTGAGCAGCAACCGGCTCCGCTCCTCAGCTTGGGCGATGAGTTCCTTTTGATTTTCCAGTTCGTCCTGGCGGGCCACGAGCTGTCGCTCTGAAGCAGCCAGGGACAGGGCCTGGGTCTGGGTCTGGGCAAGCAATTCCCGGGTGGCCACATTGCCGGCCAAGATCTGGAGCTTTGTCGCGATGAAGGGAAGCAAGGCCTCGATAAATGCCATTGACCGGTCGTCGAAGGGATGGAGCGCCCCCACTTCCAGTACGGCCAGCACCTTATCGTTATCGACGACAGGCGAGATCAGGACGTTACGGACCGTCAGCTTGCCGAGCCCCAGGGTGGCTCCCAAAGATTCCTCCTCGGGAAGAGTCAAAGCAATCTGCCGCCGGTCCAGCGCCGCCTGCCCTACCAGGCCATCTCCCCAGACGAAATTGCGGGTGTGGATGGAATCATCGCAGCCGTAGCCTCCGGCACGCCGCAATTTCGAGGCCTCGGCATCGGCGATATACAGGGCGCCATAGACCAGTCCCAGGAGCGAGGCCATCCGGGCGGAGAGGGCCTTGCCGAATTCTTCAAAAGAAGAGGCAGCTTGCAGGGCCTGGTCAATCTCCGCCAGTCCCTCTTTGTTCCAGCGCTGATTCTCCATTACCTGCGCACCTTGCTGCAGGACATAAAGCGACTTCGCTATGGAGCCGATTTCGTTATCATAGTCCGTGTGGGGCACAGTATCGCCGAGGCGGCCGGCGGCGACACCTTCGATGCTGCTGCGCAAATTATCCAATGGACGCCGGATTGAAAGGACGATCAGCCAGGCGAATATGCTACCACCAATCAGTCCACTAACAAGAAGGACAATTAATAGAAAACGGTTCTGTGCGGTCAGGGATGATACTCGCATTGCGACCTGCCGGGTAACCTCTTCCTTGGCGCGGGCAATTTCCGCCAGTTTTTCATCCGCTTTGTTGACGATATCATTGAAGTCCGCGCTTATCAGAGTCTTCACTACCAACTGTTGCGAAGCGGGATCATCGGCTTCAATCAGCTTGATCACCTGAGCGACGTTACGGAGGTATTGGGTGTAGAGCGCATCAAATTCTACGATCAATTTTTTGTTTTTCTCGATGTAAAACAGCTTACGCCCCTCCTCCAGCTCTTTCTGCAAGCTGATCCGAGCCAGGTCCAGCCGTTTTTTCGCCTTTTCCCGCTCCGCATGGTCGGTCACCAGAGCCATCTGGCGCAGACTCCGACCGATGTGAATCAGATTAATGTTGGCTTCCTTGATGTGAGACAAGGCAATCATATCGGTTTCGTAGAGATTCCGGGTCACCTTCTCCAGCTTGGCCATGTCGTACAGGCTGTGACTACCGATCAACAGGACAATGAGGAGCACAAAGCCAAAGCCAAAAAGCAATTTGGTGTTGAGCCGCAATCGCTCCATCCAGCGTATGAACCCGCGCAGGGACATATCCCTCATGAACATGATATTGCCTCCTTTTTGACGCCCCCGTCCTTATTCATCAGCGATCGCATATTTCTCCTCTTTGCCCGTTTCCAGATCACGGCACTGAGCCAAAAGAAGCTAATGGTGGTATTCCAGTTCATCCTTGCGGGCTCGCAGCAGCAGCTCCGATTCGGCCAGATTCCGACCTGGATCTGAGTCTTGGCCAGGAGGTCCTCTTTCATCAGATTCCGTTGGAGGATATCGAGATTCAAGGCCACCGTCGGCAGGAGCTCCTCCAGGAGAGTCAGTTGATCCGCGTCAAAAGGTTTCAAGGCCCCCAGCTCGATTACACCGAGCATCCTATCCAACTGCAAAACGGGCTAAGCCCACCAAACCAGTAAAAAAAGAAACATCAAGTTAATGTGGAATAACCGTTTTGAATCCATGCTTTATAATTTAGATAATTGCTCTTTTACCAGCCCGAGGGCCTTTTCAAAGTCGTAATCCTTCAGGGCCTTCTCGATGGATATGAATTGATCCGCCCCGAGGATGCCCTGCAAAAGATCGCCTTTCTCATCCAGCAGGTCTACTGCCTCACTGTCGTCGTTAGCTAATAACTCCGCAAGCTTCTTACAGGCCGCAACCCCCTTCCCCCGATCCACCGGGGCTGCTTTCCCATCCTCTTGCTCTTCCCCATCCCGGGCCGGCAAGGCCTCCCGCAAACGGGCGAGCAACAGGGCATGGGCCTCGGCAAAGGGAACGAGGAATTCGTCAATCGCCTCACGGGCCTCGCCTTCCCTGACGGCCTTTTCCACCCGGGCGGCCAGTTCCTGGAGCTCCGTCGCCCCGATGTTTCCGCTTACGCCTTTTGCCGTATGGGCCTGCCGCTCCGCCGTTCCGTAGTCGCCGGCAGCGAGGCTCCGGCGTATCTGCTCCGGGGCCTCGCCCTGGTTTGCGATGAACATGCCCAATACTTTGATATAAAAGTCTTTTTTACCTAATACACGCTTCAACCCCTGGCCGGTGTCCAGACCGGGGATGTCGGGCAAATCATCAGGGGCTTTCTTTATGGCCGGTACTTTTACAACCGGTTCAGCTATTGCAGACGCCCCCTCAACAGCGGCTTCCACTGCCGCGGCAACACCTGCCGGCTCCGGAGCGTCCTGTTTCGGTTTGATCCACTTCACCAGCTTGCCGAACAGATCATCCGGATCGATAGGTTTGGCCACATGATCATTCATGCCCGCTTCCATACACCGCTGGATTTCAGCAGCCATAACGTTGGCCGTCATCGCAATGATCGGCAACTCCCGGAAGGCTTCCTGCTTCCGAATCTCCACCGTCGCCGTCACCCCGTCCATCACCGGCATCTGCATGTCCATAAGCACCGCATCGTAAGAACGCTTCGCCAGCATCTCCAACGACTTCCGGCCGTCCTCGGCAATGTCGACTACAAAGCCCAGCTCCGATAAAAGCTCCGCTGCCACCTGCTGGTTGAACTCGTTGTCTTCAACCAGCAACACCACGGAACCACGAATGGCATCAAGGGATGCCGCCGCAAGCGATGATGACTGGTCTTCCTCCGCCCCCTTTTCCCTGACAACGCCCTTGCCCAGACGGGCCGTGAACCAGAACATGCTGCCGTGGCCATAGTCGCTCTCCACACCCACGTCGCCGCCCATCAGGTTGGCCAACTGTTTCGAGATCGCCAGCCCCAGCCCCGTGCCACCGTACTTCCGGGAGGTGGACGTATCGGCCTGCTGGAAGGACTGGAACAGCTTGCCCATCTGATCCGGGGTCAGACCAATGCCCGTGTCCCGGACGCCAAAACGTATCAGCACATCCTGGTCCGTCTCCTCCGTTACTTGCGCGGAGATGACGATCTTCCCCTTATCGGTGAACTTCACAGCGTTATTGGAGTAATTGACGAGAATCTGACCCAGGCGCAATGGATCGCCCACGAGGTAATTGGGCGTCCCTTTCGCCACATCAAACAACAGTTCCAAACCCTTCGACATCGCCTTGTCGGCGACCAGGTTGGAGACATTCTCCATGACCTTCTCTAGCTCGAAATCCGTCTGTTCCACCGAAAGCTTCCCCGCCTCGATCTTGGAGAAATCGAGGATGTCGTTGATGATCCCGAGCAAATGGGTGCCCGACTGCTGGATCTTCCGGATGTAGTCACGCTGTTTGTTGTCCAGGTTCGTCTTCAGTGCCAAACCGGAAAATCCGATGATTGCGTTCATGGGCGTCCGGATCTCATGGCTCATGTTCGCCAGAAAATCCTGCTTTGCCTGCGAAGCCGCCTGAGCCGCCTGCTCCGCCACCTTCAGATCCTCCATGATGTTCAACATGGCCCGCCGCGCCTTGGCGAGTTCGTTCACCTGCTGCTGAAATCTTTCATTGGAATCCTTAATTGCCTGAAAGGCTTCATCCAACTGCCTGGTCATGCTGTTGAAGGCCTCGGAAAAATCACCCATGAAACTGACTTTTTGTGAAAAATTCCCCTTGGCAATCTGTTGCGTGGTCCAGGTGAGGTTTTTCAAGCTGGCATGCAGGCTTTTCAGTGATTGGAGGACCAGCGTCTTCCCTTTGGGAGGCTCGACCCCGATCTCCCCGCGGGACATCTGATAGGCCAGATTGGTCGTTTCGTTGTATATGGTGATAAATTGGTTGATAAAATCTACGGCCTGCCGGATTTCGTTGTCCGGATAGTCCGGCGGCAGCTCGATCAACTTGGGAGTCTTGCCCTTAAGAATCAAGGAAAAGGCGCCGGTGATCTTATCAACGTCTTCTTCTCTGACCTGGATCATTGGCTTCGTCCTTAGGCCGCCGGCCTGACGTCGAAGCGGCAGACCCGGTCGCCGGAGCACCAGCAGTCTACTTCCTTGACGTCAAATTTCTTGCCTGTAAATGACTCCAGCAAACCGCCGATGAATCCCTCATCGTAGGTGCAGATCGTCTCATCGCAGACGGGGAGGCCGGAGCAGTCCAGGTCTTCCGCCACCGTCAAGGTGAATTCCAGTTTTCCCAGATCGGATTTTTCGATTCTCAGGATGCCGATTTTCAATGCCGTCAGAAGCTCCTGCAATTCTTTGATAAACGCCCCGAAATCCGTCTTCTGGGTAATCGCGTTTTTGAATAATTCCCTGCCCGCAAGTTCGCCGGCCTTGAAATAGAGCCGATCCGCCGTGGCGGTGTCAAACTCCTGGATGATGACATCCCGCAGTGTGAACTGCATGAGGCGGTACACGGCCACATCCATGGTGGAACCCAGATTGGGACGTCCCTCCGCAATATCTCCGATCATACTCCAATCGAACATGGCATCGTCTCTTTCTTCTTTGAACATAGCGCTTTCCTCCCTTTTTTTGTTTAAGGCGATTTATTCGACAATGTTATACTTTGCCTCCCGACCCATCCGGGTCAGGAGGGTATTTATTTCCTCTTTGAGCTCGATCATTCTCTCTTCACGATCTATGGTCAACTTAGTGAATCTCTCCAGTTCTTCCATGCGTTGGTTCAATTCCTCTTCCATGGCCTTTTGGGCCGTGATATCGACAAAACTCTCCAGCAGATATTCCTTGTCTCCCAGCTTGACGGGCGCTGCGGTCTTAAGTATGGGGATAGCAATCCCCCCGGCGGTCAGCAGCACCCGCTCGGCGTTATCCAATTTTTGTTCCAGATCGAGGACGGGGCATTCATTGATCTCTTTGGGACAGACAAAGTTATGGCAGATGTTGCCGACAATATCCTCTTTGGGCAAACCGATCATCCGGGCGGCAATAGGATTGACATCCACAATGGTCCGCGTTTCCGGATCGATCATGATGGTCCCGACACTGATCGCATCGAGGATCGTCCGGCTCCTCTTCTCCGCTTGCATAAGCATTTCCCGGTTTTGCTCCAGCTCATGATGCTGGGCGAGAAGCAATTCTTTTTGCCCTTGTAATTCACTTTGACGGTCCAGCATCTGTTTTTCCGAGGCGGCCAAGGCCATAGCCTGGGACTGGCTTTGTTCAAGAAGTTCCTGAGTTCGGAGATTCCGGTGGAGAATTTCAAGGTTTAGTGCGACTAACGATAAAAGATCATCGAGTAATATACGCTGTGCTTCGCTGAAGGTAACCAAGGTCCCCAGCTCGATGACGCCTAAAACCCGTTCTCCTTGTAAAACCGGCAATAACAGTACTTCCTGGGGACTGAGTTGCCCTCCTCCCCAGGTGATACGAATCGTAATGTGCTGCGGATCGGTGATATCGATAGGCGCCTTTTCCCTCGCGCACTGTCCGACCAGACCTTGGCCGACGGCAAAGCCCCTTACTTCTCCTCCGATGGCCATACGGCCGTAACCGCCGACAGGCTTCAACACCCCCTCCTGCTCGTCCATAATATAGAAAGCGCCGTAGGCAATACCGGTCAGGGGCGCCAGATGATACATAAATGCATGTGCCAACTCCGCTAAACTTTCCGCCTTTTGCAATTCCGTGGATATCCGGGAGATTTGCGATTTCAAATCCGCCCCGGTTTTCAACTGATCGGCATAAGTTTTCAGATCCCGCGCCGCATGCTCGCGTTCCCGAAGCGACCTTCGGAATATATAGAACACCAGGAAAAAGCCGATTACGATCAAATCGGACAGGATAGTGAGGGCAATTCCGAAGGCGCGGTATGCTTTGACATCCTGCATCGGCCAAAAGAGGATTACGGAAATGCCTTCATATGGCGTTCCCTGCTGCGCCGTTACATATTTCTTTCCTTTGAGCGCCACTTCCGCCCCGGCGGTGATTTGTTCTGGCAGCATGGGATCGAACGGTCCCGGCCCGTATTGCTTTGAGGCAACAATCTGCTTGTTCGTCTCGTTATCCAGAGGCCAGAGACTTTTCAGACGCGCTTCCGGCAGCGAAGACAGAAAGATGATGCCATTGCGGTCCACGAGAAACCAAATGTATTGGTTGAGCTTTGTTTCGATGTCATCGAGCTCCTTTTTTATGGCCACCACCCCGATGACACGACCTTCTTTATCTTTTATGGGCGCACTGGCAAAAAACCCCCGTTTCTTCGACACCGTGCCGAACGCAAAATATCGGCCGACGCCGCCTTTGATGGCCTGCTGGAAATAGGAACGAAACGTGTAGTTTTGCCCCACGAAACTATCCTTCTCCTTCCGGTTGGAGGAGGTGAGCGTTATTCCCGAGCTGTCGATAAGATAGCAGGCGGCCGCATCCAAAGACTTGTGATACCGGTCCAGGATGTTGTTTGCCTTCTCTATGTTCTCGGGAGTATTCGCCTGTAAGACGGGCAGCGTCAACGGGGATCCCGCTACGGCCACAGCCGCGCCCTCGATCCTCTTTAATTCGTTTGTCAGGTTGAGGGATATGATGAGATTGGCGTCAGCCACGTTCTTTTTTATCGTTCCCGTTGCCAGTTCCACCAGATAGCCCGTGAAGAGCCATCCACTTGCCGTTACCGCAATAAAGAGCAGCGCTGCAATAAGCGGAATCCCGAATTTCTTTGAACCCAAGAGCTTCATGATTGATCTCCCATACGGCCCGGAGCGGCCTGCCGAGGTTTGATCCATTTCACCAGTTTGTCGAACAGTTCATCCGGATCAATGGGCTTGCCGACGTGGTCGTTCATCCCCGCATCGGCGCATCGCTTCACATCGGCCTCCATGACGTTGGCCGTCATGGCGATGATGGGCAGATCCCGGAAGGTCTCCTGCTTCCTGATCTCCATCGTGGCCGTTACGCCGTCCATTACGGGCATCTGCATATCCATGAGGACGACGTCGTAGGAACGACTCGTGATCATCTCCAGGGACTTCCGGCCGTCTTCGGCAATATCGACGACAAAGCCCATCGATGTAAGCAGCTCGCTCGCGATCTGCTGGTTGAACTCGTTGTCCTCCACCAGCAGCACGGCCGCCCCTTTCAAGGCGGACAATTCCTCAACCGGGGGCATCTCCTCATGACCACGGTCTTCACTTTTATCACGTTCACCGCCCAGTAGCTGCATGATCGTATCGAACATGGTGGAGGAACTTACCGGTTTGATGAGCACCTCTTCCAGTCCCGCCAGGGGGGCTTCCTTGAAGACCTCTTCGCGGCCGTAGGCCGTTACCATAATCATATGAGGCAGGGGGGCGATCGGGATCTTCCGGATGGCCCTGGCCGTCTCGATGCCGTCCATGCCGGGCATCTGCCAGTCGATCAGGATGATTTCATATGCCTGTCCAGCCGCAGCGGCAGCCCGGATTTCCTCCAGCGCCGCCTTTCCGGAGTCCACATCTTTGACGATGAAGGTCATGCCCGTAAGCATGTCGGAAAGAACGACGCGGCTCATCTCGTTGTCGTCCACGATCAGGACCCGGCGCCCCCGGAGGTCGGGATCGGGAACAAATTTCCTTGCCTTGGCGACGCCTTTCCCCAGGCGGGCCGTAAACCAGAAGGTGCTCCCCTGACCGTAAACGCTTTCCACTCCCACGTCCCCGCCCATGAGGTTCGCCAGTTTCTTCGAGATCGCCAGCCCGAGACCGGTGCCCCCGTACTTCCGGGAGGTGGAGGTGTCCGCCTGCTGAAAGGACTGGAACAGCTTGCCCATCTGCTCCTCCGTCAGACCGATGCCGGTGTCACGGACGGAAAAGCGCATCAGCACGTCATCTTCAGTCTCCTCCGCCACTTGCACGGAGATGACGATCTCCCCCTTTTCGGTGAACTTCACCGCATTGTTGGAGTAATTGACCAGGATCTGGCCCATCCGGAGCGGGTCGCCCACCAGGTAATTGGGCGTCCCCTTCTCCACCTTGAAGATCAGCTCCAGTCCTTTCGATGTCGCTTTTTCCGACACGAGGTTGGAGACATTGTCCATCATCTTTTCCAGTTCGAACTCCGTATGCTCAACCGAGAGCTTTCCCGCCTCGATCTTGGAGAAATCGAGGATGTCGTTGATGATCCCCAAAAGATGGGTCCCCGATTGCTGGATCTTCCGGACGTAATCCCGCTGCTTTTTGTCCAGCGCCGTCTTCATGGTCAGGCTCGAAAACCCGATGATGGCGTTCATGGGCGTCCGGATTTCATGGCTCATGTTCGCCAGAAAATCCGCCTTCGCCTGGGACGCCGCCTCGGCGATTTCCTTGGCTGCCAACAGCGCGTCCTGCATCTTTTTGAGGGAGCTGACATCCACCATCCACCCCAAGGCGCCGGTTTGACCTTCGTAGGTTGTCGGCAGGATGGTAAACATGACGTCGATGGGATGCCCGTCCTTGGCCCGCATCTTGATATCGTGATTGCGCACCAAGCCATCCTGCTGCATCTTTGTAATCAGGGGCGCCCGTTCTTCAGGATTGAAGAAGATCTTTTCAGCGGGATCGCCGATCTTGATATCAAAGGTGCCAAGCAGGGCCGGGTTGCCGAAGCGCAGTTTGCCCTCCGTCGATATGGCCACAGCAATGGGGCTGCTGTCCATAATCCCCTGTAGCCGCTCGCGTTCTTTGCTAATCGTTTCTTCCGCCGCCTTGCGCTCCGTAATGTCACGGAAAGATACCACCGTTCCTACGACATCGCCGTTTTTACGGATGGGTTTCGTCGCGTATTCAACGGGAAAAGAGGTGCCGTCCTTGCGCCAGAGGACTTCACTGTCCACGGTGCGGGCGATGCCGTCCTGGGAAGTCAGATACATCGGGCACTGTAAGTGGGGAAATTCCGAGCCGTCAGGATAGGCGTAATGAACCTCGGCATGAACCAGCTTGCCGATCATTTCTTCTTCCCCATAGCCAAGAGCGGCGCACGCCGCCGGATTGACGAATGTTATCCTGCCGTCGTTGCCGATTCCAAAGATTCCCTCGCCGATGGCGCTGAGGAGTAAGCGGCTCTGCTCCTCCGCCTGGGCGATCAATTCCTTTTGATTTTCCAGTTCATCGCGGCGGGCCAGTAGTTGCCGTTCCGAAGCCGCCAGGGCCATGGTCTGTTCCTGGCTCTTTTCTAGCAATTGTCGCGTTTCGATGTTAGCTGCCAGGATCTCCAGATTCATGGCCACGACCGGCATCAGCATCTCCAGGACCTCCTGCTGATCGGCAGAAAAGTCACTCAGCGCCCCCAATTCAAGCACCCCCAGGACCTCGTTTTGGTTTGTCACCGGCATGATCAGGATCGAATTGACCTTCAGCGTCCCCAGGCCGATAGCGGCGCCGATCCGCTCTTCCTCGGGCAGCGGCAGGATGATGGTTCTTTGATCGAAGGCGGCCTGGCCGACCAGCCCCTGTCCCCAGGTAAAATGTTGGTTGTGGAGACTGTTGTCGCAGGCATATCCGCCCACCCGCGGCAGGTTGGCGTGGTCGCTGTCGCTGAGATAAAAAGCTCCGTAAACCAGGCCCATGAGGGCGGCGAGCCTGGAGGTGAGGACGTTGCCGAATTCATTAAAGGATTGGCATTTCTGCAGGGCCTCGGCGATTTCGGCGGAAATGGCCTTTGTCCGTGCGGAGATGGCCTGTTCCTTAGCTACATGACGCAATTTCTCTAGGGCCCGGGCCATATCGCCCAATTCGTTTCTCATCTCCCGGCCCGGGGCTTCCTGATCCAGGCGGTTTTCCGAGATGTCCTGGATACTCCGGTTGAGGGCCGACAGGGGCCTGTTGATTGAGGCGAGGATCAATAAACTCACGCCGACAATCAGGGCAGCTATGGACAAGCTGATAATCAGAATCAGGATGCGCGCCCATTGGGTGGCGCCTTCCGCCTTGACGCCTTCTTCCTTGCTTAATGCCTCGCCTAAAGCGACCAGTTTGTTTAAATTTTCTCTCGATGCTGCATATAAGGGGCGAAGATTGTCATATTGCCGGTAAAATTTCTTGAACAGTTCCTTCTGCACTCCGGGGTCATTGTTTCTGCTAAGATCTTGAACCGTCTTGGTAATATCTTCATCAGCCTTCTTCCCGGCATCCCAGTTCGCAGTCAATTTGTTTGCTAATTCGATCACTTCCCTGTTTACTTTTGGAACGGAAAGGTAAGCGGCCCATCCTTTTTCAATTTTTGACCAAAGTTCTGATTTCCGTCTTACGATATCGGCGAACTTGTCTTGGGCGTGATAATTATTTTCCCAGATGGCGGTTTCCAGGTTTGTACGGTGAAGAAGCGCCCTTCCTTCACTGACGGTATGAAGATCAATAAGGGACGGCACGAGATTTCTTGTGAATTTGTTTATTGCCCGGGCATTGTTTTCGATTGTCAGGTAGCCGATTAAACTGATCGCCGCGATTGCCCCGACGACAACGGCAATGAGGATGAGAATTCTGGCCTTAATGGTGATATTGTTCATAATAGCGCTCTCCCCTGGTTGCACTTTCAACTTGAAATTCAACTGTCCCTTCGCCAGGGCGAAGGAGAAGGAACTGCCTGTGTTTATTTGTAAAGCTGCGGAGATAAGCACCCATGCGCTGCGATAATCTCAAGAACCAAGGTTTTTCGCAACCGCATGAAATCGCCTTCCTTATGGACATCAACCATTTCATGAAAAATTATCATAATGTTGCGGAAAAAACAATTTATCATTGCACACTCATCTCTACAAATGGGCAGGACCATAGTTGCTGAAAGTGAGCAGCTATTCCGGATCTGGAACATCTGCGGAATGAGTTTTTGTCTTTGCGGGCATTTTCCCATCATGGTATGGAAACTTATATGTCTGCTTTTCGTATCGTATCCGAATTTGCACCGCAGGGAGATCAGCCCCGGGCCATCGCCAGGCTGACCGCGGGGATTGAACAGGGCCTCCCCCATCACGTTCTCCTGGGAGTGACCGGTTCGGGGAAGACCTTTACCGTTGCCCAGGTTATCCAGGCCGTGCAGCGTCCCGCCCTGGTGATCGCCCACAACAAGACCCTGGCGGCCCAGTTGTACGGGGAATTCAAAAGCCTTTTCCCTGAAAATGCGGTGGAGTATTTTGTCAGTTATTACGACTACTATCAGCCCGAGGCCTACCTCCCGAGCACGGATACCTATATCGAGAAGGATTCCGCCATCAACGAAGAGATCGACAAGCTGCGCCATGGGGCGACGCATGCCCTTTTCGACCGTGAGGATGTAATTATTGTGGCCAGCGTGTCATGTATTTATGGTCTCGGTTCCCCCGAAGACTACCAGGGGATGCTGCTCTATATTGAGGAAGGGATGGAGATCGGCCGGGACGTTATGCTCCGGCGGCTTGTGGAAATCCAGTATGAACGGAATGATATCGATTTTCACCGGGGGACTTTCCGGGTTCGGGGCGATGTGGTGGAAATATTTCCCGCTTATGAACAGGAACGGGCGGTCCGGGTGACCTTTTTTGATGATCTTGTCGAAGATATCGTGATCGTTGATCCCCTGCGGGGTAAGAAGATCGAGAAAATATCTAAAATTGCTATTTATCCGGGAAGCCATTACGTAACAACCAAGGATAAGCTCAAACGGGCGATGGCGGAAATCCGGGTGGAGCTGCGGGAACGGCTTATCCACCTGCAAAGTCAGAACAAATTGCTGGAAGCCCAGCGTTTGGAGCAGCGTACGATGTTTGATCTCGAGATGATGGAGGAAATGGGCTATTGTCAGGGGATCGAAAATTATTCCCGCCATCTGACCGGACGGCGCCCGGGACAACCGCCCCCCACCCTTATGGAATATTTCCCGAAAAACGCCCTGATCATCATTGATGAGAGTCACGCGACGATCCCGCAGCTCATCGGCATGTACCGGGGAGATCGTTCCCGGAAGGAAACCCTGGTGGAGTATGGTTTCCGTCTCCCCTCGGCCCTGGACAACCGGCCCCTCCGCTTTGAGGAATACGAAGCCTTTCCCCAGCAGCGCATATATATCTCGGCAACGCCGGCTCTATACGAAATCGGGAAGGCGGATGGACAGGTAGTAGAGCAGATAATCCGTCCCACCGGCCTCATGGACCCGGAGATCATGATCAAACCCGTTAAGGAGCAGGTTGACGACCTCCTCGGGGAGATCCGGAAACGGGTGGAGAAGGGGGAGCGGGTCCTCGTCACCACCCTGACCAAGCGCATGGCGGAAAACCTCACGACCTATTACCAGGAATTGGGGATCAAGGTCCGCTATCTCCATTCGGATATCCACACCCTGGAACGGGTGGAGATTATCAGGGACCTGCGGCTGGGAGAATTTGACGTCCTGGTCGGGGTAAATCTGCTTCGGGAGGGCCTTGACATCCCCGAGGTTTCCTTGGTGGCGATCCTTGACGCCGACAAGGAGGGTTTCCTCCGCTCGGAGCGATCCCTGATCCAAACCGCCGGCCGGGCGGCAAGGCATGTCTCCGGACAAGTGATCATGTATGCCGATGTAGTTACGAAATCCATCCAGGCCTGCCTTAATGAGACCAAGCGCCGCCGAAAAATTCAATCCCGGTATAACAGGGACCACGGCATCACGCCGGAGTCCATCCGGAAGACCATCTCGAATGTCCTGACATCGGTCTATGAGGCGGATTATCTAACCGTGCCGCTGGTCCGGGAAGGAAAGGCGCCATATGGGAAGGAAGATGAATTGGCTACCTTGATCGTGCGTCTGAAGGAGGAAATGAAAAAGGCTGCGGAGGATCTGGAGTTTGAAAAGGCGGCGGAACTGCGGGATGAGATCAGGGAACTTACCTCGCTCATGGTTGAGCTGGGGGGTGACGTTGCATGATGGGCAACGATGTCGGCTCCGTAAAAAGTACGGAAATTCCCTCCCCCTTGGCGGGGGAGGATTGGGGTGGGGATGAATAGGGGGCTACACCATGACCGAACAGCCGCTTGATAAGATAATTCAGACTGCCCCCCGTTCCCCCGGGGTGTATCTGATGAAAGACGCCGCCGGGAAGGTCATCTACGTCGGCAAGGCCAGGGACCTGCGTTCCCGTTTGCGGAACTATGTGGGAGGGGGAGATGCACGCCCGATGATCCCCTTTCTTGTCTCCCGAATCGAGGACATCGAATGGATCCTGACGGATACGGAAAAAGAGGCCCTGATTCTCGAGAATACCATCATCAAGGAACACCGACCCCGCTATAATGTTGATTTCCGTGACGACAAGACCTATTTTCACCTGCGCGTGCAGGCGGCAGAGACCTTCCCCCGATTTCAGCTCGTCCGGCGACCGAAAAAGGATGGGGCGAGATACTTCGGCCCTTATCCGTCCAGCGCCTCCGCCAAGGAGACCCTGCGGTTCCTCCAGACGGTCTTTCCCCTCCGTACGTGCCGGGATGTGGAACTCCGCAGCCGTAGGCGCCCCTGTCTGGAGTATCAGATCGGCCGTTGCCTGGGGCCCTGCGTCCGGCTTGTCAGTGAAGAAGCCTATCAACATGCCGTCCGGGATGCCCTGACCTTCCTGGAAGGCAGGGAAACGGATCTGTTGCATAACCTGGAGAGGCGCATGAAAAGTGCGGCGAAGACCGAGCAATTCGAGGAAGCCGCCGCTTTGCGGGACAGAATAGCATCTATTCGGAAGACGCTGGAAGTTCAGCGTACCGCTTCCCTGACGGCGAGGGATCAGGATGTTTTCGGCCTGTGCCGGGAGGGCGTCTTGACCCAGGTCTGCCTGCTGAAAGTGAGGGCGGGTAAGATGGTGGGGAAACAGACCTTTCCCCTGATCCGGGTTGGCCTGCCCACGGGGGAGATCCTGGCGGCGGTTCTCAGCAGGTATTATGACGCCGGTCATGAAATCCCGGGAGAAATCCTGCTTCCTGAGGAGACCGAGGATCGCTCCGTCCTTGAAGAATGGCTAGGGGAGAAACGGGGAAGGTCCGTCAAGATTCTGATTCCGAAAAGAGGGCAGGGGAGGGCCCTCATCGGGATGGCCAATCGCAACAGCGAAAGCACCCTGAAAATAACGCAACAGACCGCCGGCCCCGATGAGGCCATGAAACGTCTCGTATCGGCGCTGGGGCTCCGGAAGACGCCGAAACGAATGGAGTGTTTCGATATCTCGAATATTGGTGGCGCATATGCCGTTGGTTCCATGGTCGTCTTCTCTTGCGGCGTCCCGAAAAGGGATCATTATCGCCGCTTCCGGATCCGGACCATATCCGGCGCCGATGACTATGCCATGATGTATGAGGTTCTCAAACGGCGTTATACCCGGAGGGAATGCCTGCCGGACCTGTTGATGGTGGACGGCGGGAAAGGACAGCTCTCCGTGGCCCTTTCGGTTTTGAAAGATCTGGACATCGGCGGCGTTGAGGTTATCGCCCTGGCCAAAGGGGGATACCATGCCGGAGAGGGCCAAAGGGTTGATGATCAATCCGATGGTAAAATTGGCGACCGGGTCTTCCTGCCGGGACGAAAGGACGCCATAGACATCTCCCGCTGGCCGGCGGCTTTATTTCTTCTCCAGCGACTGCGCGACGAGGCCCACCGTTTTGCCGTAAGTTATCATCGGAAAGTCAAAGAAAAGGAGGATTTTAGCTCCCTCCTGGATCGTATTAAAGGTGTCGGCCCGGAGAAGAGGAAGGCCCTCCTCAAGGGATTGGGAGACATAGTAAGGATCAGGGAGGCGACCGTTCTTGACTTGCAGAAGATCCCGGGAATTGGTAAGGAGCTGGCCGCCGCGATTGTTGACTTTTTCGGGAAGGAAGACGGTCTTCCGTAGTAACCTTGACGAGCTGGAAAGAAAGTTATTATCCCCCTCCCCTTCAAGGGGAGGGCTGGGGTGGGGATGGGATTTTCGCCGCAATCTCTGGATTCGCATTAATCCGTTAACGGCTAGGGGAGTGAATCTTTGAGTTTTATTTCTATTCTGGTTATTGCCGTCGGGTTGGGCATGGATGCCTTTTCCGTGGCCATCGGCATTGGGGCTGTGAGCCGTAAGGTATCATTTGCCCAGGTCCTGCGCCTGTCCGCGAGTTTCGGGCTCTTCCAGTTTTTCATGCCTATTGCCGGCTGGCTGGGAGGGATAACGGTGGCGGATTATATTGCCGGGTTTGACCACTGGATCGCCTTTGCGCTCCTCCTCTATATCGGCGGCAAAATGATCCACGAATCCTTCCAGTGTGAAGAGAAAGTCCATCCCAACGATCCTACGAAGGGCCTCACTCTCCTCATGCTTTCCGTGGCCACGAGCATCGATGCCCTGGCGGTGGGCCTGAGCCTGGCGTTTCTGAAGACTCCGATTCTTTACCCAAGTATGATCATCGGGGTAGTCGCTTTTATCATGACGGCCCTGGGTATGCTCTTCGGGGAGAAATTAGGAAAGATCTGCGGCAAACGGGTCGAGGTCATCGGGGGAATCATCTTGATCGGTATCGGTATCAAGATCCTCTTCGACCACGTTGCTTAGCAAAGACCGTCCGCACAACGTGCAGTATACTCAAAACGATAAAAATAAAAGACCTGACCCCCAATAAACAGGGGTGCCCATAAGCCTGCACCGTCCTCATCCGACCCCGTTCCTGAAGCGATATCAGATAGAACAGGTGCTGCAGGTATTAAAAAATGAGGGGTTTATATGAAAGATATGATGTCATCTAAGGGTTATTTCGGTTCTGTCCATTACAGCGATAAAGATCGCGTTTTCTTTGGAAAAATTGAATTTATCCGTGCTTTGGTCAGTTATGAAGGAACAGACGTCGATTCTCTCAAGCGTGCCTTTGAAGAAGCTCTTGATGATTATTTCGAAATGTGTGCTCAGGCTGGTAGAGAACCGGAAAAACCCTTCAAGGGGTCGTTCAATATCCGACTTGATCCATCGCTGCATCAAAGACTTGTATCACATGCCATGAATGAAGGGAAAACTTTGAACGCATTTATCAAGTCAATCCTAGAACAAGCGGTATCTACGGAATTTCGCGCCTGATCACTCATGAAGGCTGCCCCTCCCAATTTTCATTAATAATGTGTTGAATCTTTCTACCAGGCGACTTATTATTGATGAAAATCACCGCGTACTGGTGAAAATCACCACCATGATTGCCATTGTCTGAGGAATGGAAGAAGGGCAACGGCCGGTGTGTATTTAAAAAAGTCTATACATTCCATAACTTTCAGCATTTACTTCCTCGTGATGACGAGAGATGCCTCGCGGCATGTTAATTGCTAACTAACGGAGCAAATAGAGATATCAGGACTGCTTTCAAATAATGGAGGGGGTGATAATAGGGGGGGTACTTGTTAGACGCAAAAGAGTTTCAGATTAACTATCAACAAATAAATTTAGAAGGAGAAAAGAAATCATGAAAGTATTTCGCAAGAGAAAAGGACAGAAGGGTTTCACCCTGATCGAGCTCATGATCGTTATCGCGATCATCGGTATCCTGGCTGCCATCGCCATCCCGCAGTTCACGGCTTACCGGGTGAGGGGCTACAACACAGCGGCTAAGTCGGATGCAAAGAATGCCTACACAGCGGCGCAGGCCTTCTTTGGCGATAACCCGACCGGCACGGCTTCCCTGGTAACCCTGACAACTTCCTATGGATACAGACAGGGTGCGAATATCACTACGACTGCTGCGGGTACACTTGGCTCACTTGCCATTACTGCCGCCCATGGGAGCGGTAACGTCACTTATAGCGTGGATAGCGCAGGGTTGATTACTCCCTAACTTTTAACTACAATTATAAATATGAAAGGGGTAAAGTAAAGAAAACTTTACCCCTTTTTTTATCAGGGAGCAAGGGCAAGACAGTGAACAAGTCTGATGATTTTTCCATCGCTATGGGGCGGGCTTTCCCGAACAAAAGGAAATACGCCGCCGCCTTTGGATTGCTCTTTTTTTCCCTCCTCCTTATTTATTCAAACAGTTTTGACTGTTCACTCCATTTCGATGATTTTTCAAATATCACAGTTAATCAAAACATTCAGATTACGGACCTCTCTTGGGAAAACATCGAGAAAGGTCTCTATGGCGTTATCGGTTCCAGCCGCTGGCAGCGGCCGGTTTCATATTTCAGCTTTGCCCTGAATTACTTTTTTGGCGGATTTGATGTCTTTGGGTATCATCTGGTCAACTTTTTCATTCATTTTTTAGCGGCTTTTTTCCTGTTTCTGTTTATTTATCATACCCTGCAACTTCCCATGGTTTATGACAGATACGGAAAGAGCGCCTACTCCATCGCCTTGCTGTCGTCATTCCTCTGGGCGGTCAACCCCGTTCAGGTGGCCGCCGTCACCTATATCGTCCAGCGCATGGCCAGCATGGCCGCTTTGTTTTACATTATGGCCATGTTTTTTTATCTGATGGGAAGGACAAGTGAACCCCTCTTGAAAAAGACAATGTTTTTTCTTGCCGCTGTCTTTTCCGGGGTCCTCGCCTGCGGAACCAAAGAAAACGCCGCCATGCTGCCCATGGCTATATTCCTGTATGATTTGTTTCTCATCCGGGGCGTCACGAAAGAAAACTTAAAAAATTCTTTGCCATACGGGATTCTTGCGGCTGTTGCGGTTGTCGCGATTGGCCTGCTTTATATCGGTGAGCTCCCCACGATCGTGTCGGACTATAAAATAAGATCCTTTACGATGGTTGAAAGGCTAATGACGCAACCGCGGGTGCTGCTTTTTTATGTATCCCTGCTCCTCTATCCGATAACGTCCCGAATGATGCTGATTCATGACATCGATATATCAACGTCCTTTTTTACGCCCTGGACGACCCTACCTGCTTTTGGGGCGGTTATTCTCATCATCGTTGCCGCTCTTTACATGGTCAGGAACAGGCCGCTTATCGCCTATTGTATCGTCTTTTTTTTCCTTAACCATCTTATTGAAGGGTCTTTTATTGCCCTGGAGCTTGTTTATGAACACCGCAATTACCTCCCCTCCATGCTTTTTTTCCTTCCCCTCGCCATAATTATGATCAGGGGTCTGCAATATTTTTCAAACAACAGAAGAATATTTCTCCTCCTAAATATATCCATCATCGCCGTATTGATCATCCACGGGGTAACCGTTTATATCCAAAACAACATCTATAAAGATGACATCTCATTATGGAGCGATAACAGCGAGAAGGCGCCGCGTCTGCACCGGGTCCATCAGAATCTTGCCACCGCTTATTTTACGGCGGGACGTTTAGAGGAAGCCTTCAAGGAGGCGCACCTGGCCCTTGAAACCTCTCTTGAGTCCTATCATGCGGCAAATATGGGCAGTAAATGTAGGACTTATGGATTATTGGGGGAGTATTATTTCAGCAAAGGGGATGATGACCGGGCCTTAATGCATCATCGGGAAGCACTGCGACTGGACCCGTCTTATCATACGAGTTACCGAAGAATCGCGGAGATCATGGTTCGTAAAAATCGCCTGGAAGAAGCCGAGGCATGGATGAGAAAGGGGCTTGCCGAAAAACCTGCATCCTACACATATCACGCCATTCTTGCCCGGATTCTGCTGAAAAGAGGATACCCCGATGAGGCAATCAAAGAGGCGCGCATATCCCTGGCCTTGAATGGAAATCAATCGGAACCTTATGCAGTAATTTCCGGCGCCTTCAGATTGAAAAATAATGATGCCCTGGCGGAACACTTCCAAAGGATTGCCGCCTTACTGAGCCGGGAGGATCCGGGCGCCCAGGCGACTCCCTTGTTGATCCAGGCGGCTCCATGAATACTGAAAATGATTTCGAATTGAATCTCAAGTGGCCATTTCCTGACGGGAGAATTTACGCAGGCGCCTTCGTCCTCCTTTTTGCCATCCTGCTCCTTGTTTATGCGAACAGCTTTGATTGTGCATGGCACTACGATGATTCCATTAACATTCTTGAGAACAAGAATATCAGAATTAATCATCTTTCCTGGGCAGAGATCGAGAAGAGCTTCTATTCCTGGTCGGAGATCAAGCGGAACCTTTACGGTCCCGTTGATTCTTATGCTGCCTGGTCGCGACCCTTGGCCTATTTCAGTTTTGGCGTTAATTACTATTTCGGTGGTTTGAATGTCTTCGGCTTTCATGTAGTAAATTTCACCATCCATTACCTCGCCGCAGTTTTCCTTTTTCTGTTCATTCATAACATGCTGCAACTCCCGTTACTAAAAGAAAAATATGGAAGTTATGCCTATTCGGCGGCCCTTTTGTCAGCCGTCCTGTGGGCGGTACACCCGATTCAGGTGCCGGCGGTGACCTATATTGTCCAGCGGATGGCCAGTATGGTCTCGCTTTTTTATATAATGGCCATGTATTTGTATTTAAAGGGCAGAACCGCCCCAAATGTTACCAAGGCGGTTATCTTCTTCTCCCTTTGTTGCGCCTCCTTTCTCCTCGCTCTTGGTTCAAAGCAAAACGCCGCCATGCTGCCTGTCTCCCTCATCCTGTTCGATCTCTTTTTCATCCAGGGCATAAACCGCAGGAATGTCATCAGGACGGTCAAAATATTAGGGGTGATGACGGTATGCGGGCTCATTTTTTTATTTTTTTACATAAAATCCAACCCGTCAACTCTTGATTACGAGGTCAGAATGTTCGGCATGGGCGAGCGGCTTCTCACCCAGCCCCGCATTTTCTTATATTATATCTCGTTGTTATTTTATCCCCTCAGTTCCCGACTGATGCTGATTCACAATATTGACATATCGAAGTCCTTGTTCGATCCCTGGACAACGATCGTCTCTATTGCCGCCCTCTTGACGCTTTTGGCCGCTGCCTTGTGGAAGGCCCGCAGCATGCCGTTGATCTCCTATTGCGTCCTTTTTTTCTTTGTCAATCATTTGATCGAAGGTTCATTTTTCTCCCTGGAACTTGTTTATGAACACCGAAACTATCTTCCCTCCATGCTTTTCTTTCTTCCCGTGGCGATCGGTTTTTTAAATGTCCTGGATTTCTTCTCGGGGAAAAAGTCCATGTCCGTAGTGCTTATAGCCGCCATGACTTCCGTGATGATCATTTGGGGGGTCACCACTTTCATGTATAACGACATTTTCAAAAACGAGATTACCCTCTGGAGTGATAATGCCAAAAAAACGCCGAATTTGCACGGTCCTCACCACAATCTCGGGATTGCCTATCTTGAGGCCGGCCGCCTGGGCGAGGCATATGCCGAGTGCCAACTGGCGCTGAATGCCCCGGTCTTGGGGAATCTGACAAATAAATACAGGACCTATATAACGCTGGTGCAGTACTATATCGCCGTCGACGATATCGAGAAAGTGCTTTATTATACCAATGAGTCCCTGAAGTTGTTTCCCACCCGGGCGGATCTTCATAATTTATTGGGATTGATCCTGATGAAAAATAATAGCTTGGATGCCGGAGAAAAAGAGATAAGGAAGGCCATATCCCTCCGGCCGGATGATGCGACATTTCATTATAACCTCGGTCTTGTTCTCCTAAAAAAAGGTCAGACCGATAATGCCATGAATGAGGCGCAGCAGGCTTTACGCAGGGATCAGAACTCCTGGCAGGCCTATTTGATGATTTCAGATGTATTCAAGGTAAAGGGGGATCAGCGGGCCGCCGATCATTTCCGGCGGATCGGACGGCGTCTGTTGATGGAACAAAAGAATAAGACCGGCAAAGGGGGCATGCTTTGACACCCCGGGATGCGACTTGTCCTTAATTTTTGGTGATGTCCATGACGTTGAATCAAAAACGAATTCTCCGGTCATTTCAGTACGAGATCATCGCCTGCCTTTTTTTGTGCGCCCTCAACCTGATTGTCTTCTGGAATGTTCAATACGGTGGTTTTGTCTATGACGATGCCCTCTATGTGGCAAAAAATACACATCTCACGTCCGGTCTGACCATCGATTCTATCAAATGGGCATTCACGTCTATAGAAGGCGGATCCTACCACCCCCTGACATGGCTGTCCTGGATGGCTGATTATGCCCTCTATGGTCTCCATCCCGGAGGTTATCACTGGACAAATCTGCTGCTTCACATGGGCAATACGCTGTTGCTCTTTCTATTCCTGCGACGGGCAACGGGGGATGTCTTTCCTAGCGCATTCGTGGCCGCCCTATTTGCCATCCATCCGTTGCATGTGGAATCCGTAGCGTGGATTGCCGAGCGTAAGGATACCTTAAGCACCTTCTTTTGGATGCTGACGATAGGCGCCTATCTTTCCTACGCAAAACATCCCGGTTGGCGCCGATATTTAACGGTGACGCTGCTTTTTGTCCTCGGTCTCATGGCCAAGCCGATGCTCGTGACCCTGCCGTTTGTCCTGCTCCTCCTCGATTATTGGCCATTGAAACGGATCAACTTCTCTCCCCCTCAGGGGGCATCGATGATGTCACAATTGATTTGGGAAAAAATGCCCTTAATCCTGCTCAGTATCGTTTTCAGCGCCGTTACCCTGTACACCCAAAAAGAAGTCGGCGCCCTGATGCCGATAGAAACGCTGCCCCTGACATCACGAATCATGAACGCCCTCGTTTCCTATACGGCTTACATTGAAAAGATGATTTGGCCCCAGGGGCTTTCAGTTTTTTATCCCTACCGGCGTATTTTTATGCCCGAAGTGCTCTTGTCCGTGCTGTTATTGGCCATTATCAGCTATCTTGCGTTTAGGCGCCGGCGCAGCCAACCCTATCTCGCCGTGGGGTGGTTATGGTATCTGGGAACCCTGGTTCCCGTAATCGGGCTTGTTCAGGTCGGTATGCAGGCGATGGCGGATCGGTACACCTACGTGCCCATGATCGGCCTTCTTATCATGATTGCCTGGGGCGGCGCGGATTATTTCCAAAACCGGCCGCGCGGGAAAATCATGCTGGCCGCCTGCGCCCTGGTTGTTATCGCCGGTCTTGCCGCTGCCAGTTGGGCACAAATTGCCTATTGGCAAAACAGCACTACCCTTTTTGCCAATGCCCTGCGCGTTTCGCCGCACAATCACCTGGCCCTCGGTAATCTGGGCGTCGCTTTAAAAGAGCAGGGGGATTACCACGGGGCCTTAGAACATTTCCGGGAAGCGATCCGGATCAGGCCAAACTATGCAACTGCCCATGATAATCTGGGCAGTACTTATATCCTGCTGGGGAGACGAGCCGAAGGGACAAGGCATCTACGGGAGGCATTCAGGCTCGACCCTAATCATCGCCGCATCCGGAGGAACCTGGCTGACGCCCTGATCATGGAGAAGGGATACGGTGAGGCTGCGGAGTTATACCGGGGATTGCTGACCACGGAACACGATAATGCCGAACTCTATAACAATCTTGGCGTTGCGCTGGCCCGGCTGGGGAATGCAAAAGAGGCCATCGCGTGTTTCGAGGAGTCATTAAAGCTCCGTCCTGATTATTCACAGGCCCGGGAGAATAAAGTCATTACGGAAAGATTGATAATTAATACCAAGAGGTAAGCGCTATGTCCAAAGATCGGTCCCGACTTTTAGGGGTATTATTCCTTGGCGCCGTCTTTTATCTTTCCTTTGTCATCCTTTTTTCCCAAAGGGTTGCTGACAATGACCTGTGGGGTTATCTTTCCTTCGGCCGTGTTTTTTGGGAAGACGGGTATTTCCCCTTCCGTGACGTCTTTTCTTACGTGCCGACAAAACCGCTCTGGGTGTATCATGAATGGCTGACGGGGGTGGTTTTTTACCTCATTTATAAATATTCCGGCCCCGCCGGCCTCCAGTTGCTCCGCTATGTCGTGATTCTGTTTACGATCTATCTGATCTATATGACGGCGTTGAAAAAAGGCGGGCGTTCCTTCGCGGCCGTTATCGCCCTCATTCCCGCCATGGTCCTCATCTCTTTTGGCCATGTTCCCGTCCGCGCCCAGATATTCACGTATCTCTTCTTCATTATGACCGTCTATATCCTTGAGGATGCGAAAAAAAGCCAGAAATGGTCCGTTTTGTGGTGGCTCCTCCCCATTCAGATCCTGTGGTGCAATCTTCACGGAGGATTTGTCGCCGGCCTTGGTCTGGTGGGTCTTTATGCCCTGGGAGAAGGATTGTCGGGCCGAAGGGCCTTTCCATACATAAAGATAGGCGTCTTCGCAACGCTTGCGACGCTGATAAACCCCTACGGCATCAAATACTGGCTTTATATAATCGATGCTATTGCCATGCCGCGTCCGGAAATAGAAGAATGGATGTCCATCGCCGGCGCCGTAAGAAACCATTATCAGTATTTGTCGGTCTTCACATTCCTTGCTTTGGCTTTTATCTCTTCACTTTTGTATGCCTTTCGTCGGGAAAAAAAGCTGACCGACATTTTGGTCTTGGCCGTAACGATCTATTTAGGATGCAGGCATATCAGGCACAATGTCCTTTTTGGCATCGTATTTGGAGCTTATGTGCCGGTAATGCTATGCGAATATTGGGAGACATGGAAAGCAAAAGGGCTGTTCTTTGCCCGCTCTTTCTGGCTTCCCGGGTTGCTGCCGGTGGCGCTTCTGTTTCCCCTTTATCTATTGATCAACCCTTCCCTATCTTCAATAAAAGTTCCCAGTTTCGACATCTTGACACCGGCTCCCCATTTCCCCGTAGGCGCTGTCAATTGGATCAAGGCGAACCATATCCGGGGAAACATTCTTCCCCACTTTGACTGGGGAGAATATCTTATCTGGATCAGCTATCCCGCCTGTCGAGTTGCCATGGACGGCCGTTACGAGACAGTGTATAGCGATCAGGTAACGAAGGAATATTTTGATTTTCTGACCGGGCGCGAAAACTGGGACGTCTTTCTGCGCAGGCATCCCCACGACATGGTGCTCCTCAAATATAAATCGCGGACCCATCTGTTGATGCTCAGAGAACCTTCCTGGCGGGTGGCGTATGCGGATCAGTGGAGTGTTTTATTTTTGAGAAATAGAGAAAAGGGCGCTGAGAGTAAATGATAAAGATAAATAGTGAGCAGGGGCAGGACTTTATCCTTTCGATCATTCTTCCGGTTTTCAATGAATCCGCCACTGTTGCCGAAGCTGTCAACGCGGTTCTTATCACCCCCTACCGGAAAGAGATCATTGTCGTCGATGATGGCTCCACCGATGGGACAAGAGATATCCTTGCCCGCATCTGCCATCCTGATGTGCATATTGTCTTTCACGAAAAGAATGCCGGTAAAGGAGGGGCCGTCAGGTCCGGCTTTGCCCAAGCGACCGGCGATATCATTCTTATTCAGGACGCCGATCTGGAATACGATCCGTCGGAATACCACATCCTCCTCCAACCGATCCTGGCAGGAAAGGCAGATGTGGTTTACGGCTCGCGCTTTGCCGGTCATGGGGCGCATCGTGTCCTTTATTTCTGGCATTACGTGGGTAACCGTTTTTTGACCCTCCTGTCCAACCTCTTTACAAATCTGAACCTCACGGATATGGAATCTTGTTATAAGGTATTTACCAAAGCGGCCCTCCAGGGGGTGCAGATAAAAGAAAACCGTTTTGGATTCGAACCCGAAATCACCGCAAAAATGGCGAAAAAGGGACTCCGTATCTATGAAGTTCCCGTTTCATACTATGGCCGCACCTACGAAGAAGGGAAGAAGATCGGCTGGAGGGACGGCTGCTGGGCTATTTGGTGCATTTTCAGATACAATGTCTTCCCTTATTGACACACAATATTATCCTGCGTATATTCTCACAGGGGCGAAACTATATCTTATCAAAAAGTTGTTGGATCTATTGAGTTGCGATTAAAGGGGAAGGCCGCAGTGGTGGTGAGAGGATAGAGACTTGATGGTTCAAAAATTGGCGATTTTATTGCCAACCTACAATGAGGGAACGAGGCTTTACAGCTTTCTGGAGGCGCTCGGATCTTTCCTGTCGTCTCCGGAAGCAGGACGGGAGATACTTTCCCTTGAAAAGTATTTGGTTATCATAGACGACGGTTCGGCGGCTCCCGTTGATTTATCACCTTGGATACAAGGATCTGGTGCGTTTCATTCCGTTCATCTCCTGAGGCATGCCATTAATCTCGGGCAGGGTGCGTCCCTTCAGACGGCATTGCAATACGCCAGGGATAACTTGGATTGCGACTTTTTTTGTACGATTGATGCCGATGGCCAGCATGATCCCGGTGACATGACTGTGATGCTGAAAGCTATGCTGTCAACGGGGGCCGACATAGTATTCGGGAATCGATTCAATCGGGAAGTTTTCGGAAACATCCCCTATTTCAGGAGGCTTTTGCTTAAATATGCGATTTTATTTGAATGGTTCTTGACCGGATTAAGGCTTTCGGATTCACATAACGGTTATCGTATGTTTGGACGCCAGTGCGCGAACATCATTCATCTCCGTCAGGCCAGAATGGCCCATGCGACCGAATTAAAACAGATTGTCGGCAAAAACAAACTTTCCTATGCCGAGAGTCCCGTACGCATCAGCTATTCCCGGGAGGTGATTGAAAAAGGGCAAACAAATCTGAACGCCATGACGATATTGAAAGATCTCTTCATGGTGTATATTTTTCAAAATGGATAAGTCCTTATTTGCAGCAATACAGCTCATACTCGTTTTAGCGCTCTTAATTGACTGGGTATTTCTTGGGAGATCAGGGCGGCGCGCATGGGTGCTTATGCTGATCGGGGTCACCCTCCTCTCTTTATGGGCGCAATTTGAATCACACGGGAAAATCATCTCCCGGCTTTTCGAGCTGGAGCAACTAACCGAGCTCATTATTTTTGGTTTGGCAGGCATCCTCATTCGCGAGGTTTTTCTTTCTCGGGCGCGTCATATGAGACTTGAGACCCAGATGGCCGACATGGTCCGCGCATTGGCTATCCGCGATGTAAGGATATCAGCTGTTGGCCCCGAGAAAAAATCCAAGTAAATATTGATGAGGTTTGGGGACTTGCATAAAATAGTACTTCATCTGCGCAGCCCTTTATTCTCAAGAATCGCGGCCCTGGCGGGTTTTCTTTTCGTTATCGCGGTTTTTTACCCGGGATTTCTCTCTTCAGACAGCATTGAACAATACGGGCAGGCAAAGGCCGGGACGTTAAGCGACGCCCACCCGGTGGCCATGAGCCTTTTATGGAGGGGGTTAATTTACCTTCATGATGGACCCTTCCTGATGCTGGTATTGCAATCCGCCATGCTCTGGACGGGACTATATCTTTTGACCAGGGTGTACATGACCCGTTGGCGCGGCATCTTCCCCCTCTTGTTTCTGGTGGTGGGAATTACCCCGAATATGCTGATTTATGCCGGCGTCATCTGGAAAGACGTGCAAATGACCCATGCTTATCTTGCGGCGACAGCGTTGTTTGTTTGGGTTCTCAATACAAACCGACCGACACAAAAAGCGGCGCGGTGTGCCGTTTTTCTGGCCGGACTCTTGCTTTTTTATGGAAGCCTGGTGCGCCATAACGCGATTGCGGCGGTGCTGCCGATGCTGCCGCTTTTTGCCTGTGCGTTATCACGCTGCTGGGATGGTGTTTACTCTTTCGTTTCCCCCAGGATGTTGTCTATTTCAATGGTCCTGTTTATCCTCCTCCTCGGCACTCAGCCATTGCTAAATGTCATTGTCAAACCCCAAAATGACCATTTTATCCAGTATATACAGCTTTATGATCTGGCTGGTATTTCCATACGTGTTGACAAACCCTTATTTCCTGAGTGGATCATAAATGACAAAGCACGGTTTAATATGGAATCAGTTAAACATTTCTACAACCCATATAGTGGCAATTACCTCTTTTATAACCATTACGGATCCGACTATTACGCGCCGCTAACTATGACAAGAGACAAGGAGCAGCTTGCCGAGCTGAACTCGGTCTGGATCAAATCAATACGGGCCTATTGGCCCCAATGGATTGACCATAAACTCGATTGTTTTCTTGCCCTCCTGCGCTTCTCTGACTGGTCCTGGAATTCGGTTGCCGGAGTACTGGTGATTCAGGAAAAACCCAAAACTGGCAGATCCCTTCTTTCGAAAGCAACCATTAGTTATTTGATTCTTTTCTCGGGAACATATCTCTTTCGACCCTGGATTTGGCTCTACATTATTATTACCGGCCTTCTGGTTGCGATGATGGGCATCAAACGATTTAACCAAGCAAGGGAACAATTTGCGATCTGTTTCCTTCTTTTTTCATCAGCCATTTTATATATTGCCGGTTATGCGCTCGTATCGTCAGCGGATGATTTCCGTTACGTCTACTGGTCCACTTTTGCGACGATAATCGGATGGATTATCCTGATTGGAGAGGCAAAAGAAATTGGGGGCTTAAAGCAATGGACATAGGTATTCCGACTACCATGACGAACTGAGTGCCGAAGGCATCAACCCTTCCTGTCCCATTCATCCTTTTGGAAAGAAAAGTATCTACCGATTAAAAAGATAATAGCGGCGAGAGATATTTCAATGATTACCGATGCCAATCTTACCATGAGGGCTGCTAAGATTACGATATCTTTGGGAATAAATGCTGGGAGGATAAGAAAGATAATGCCCTCGCGGACCCCGATGCCGGCGGGTGCGAAAAATGCCGCGATGCTGACTACATCGGCGACATAAAAAGCGCCCATAATCGTCAAAAAATAGGTCCAACTGATTTCATGGAGTGACAGGAAGGCGAAAAACAGGCCCAATCCGTAAGGCAGGCCGATCAGCATGTTTGCCCCGATCATGGCCAGCATCAATTTATAGCTCGGCATCAATTCGATAGGCTCCCGCTTCAGAAGCTTCAGGACCCGGTTGGCGGTCTTTTTTAGTACCGGCGGGTAGAGGATGAAAAAAAAGAGGAGGATCCCCGTAACTGCGGCGTAACGGACATAGGGGGGGATCAGGGCGGGAAGAAAGGCCATGGCAATCAACACCCACAGGCATGCTGAAGATAATGCCGCGATGGTTTCAACGCCCGTTGCCATCAGGACGCTTTTTTTGGTGCCCCGAGGATAAGCATCGAGACGAATCAGGATCAAGCCGGCCTTGCCGGGTAAATACTTCCCCAATTGCGATAGGCTCCAAATACGGGCCGCGGCAAAAAAGGAGCTCTTCAAGCCGAATCCTCTAGCGATAAGCATCCAGATCAGGATACTCAGCGGGTAGGTAAGAGCCAGGAAAAAAAAGCTTAAGATAAGAGCGGATACCCTTAGCTGGTAATGAAAGGCGGCCATTTCACTGAACGTATGCAGAATATAGGCTGCCACACCGGTCAAAACGGCGAGCAATAAAAGGTTGCTATAAAACCTCCTCCAGTTGAGGGCATTTTTTGGGTTGAAAGTCTTCACGATAAGGACTTGGCCCGATCAGTCATAAAGCTTGTGGTGGAAGGCGATCTTGTCATGATATTTTTTCACGAAATTCTTCTGGAGCTGATGCAGCTCCTGATTTGTCAGCGTCTTGGTTTTGGTGAATTTATTGTGATATTCATCAACCTCGGACCAATCTATGTCCTTAAGGACCTGTGCGTCATAGGCCGCTGTGCCTGGAAACGGTGCGAGGATCGTAAATCCCACCACGTCGGGTTCGATTTCTTCGATGAGCCGGTCGGTCATTCCGATATCTTCCCGCGTCTCATTGGGCATTCCCAAAAGGATATAGGCGCGCCTGACAAACCCGAGCTCTTTCGTAATTTTAAAGGCTTTGCGAATATCTTTCAGATTAAACGGTTTATGCATATCCTGCAAAATACGCGGGGAGCCGCTTTCGACCCCCAGCCACAATTCTCTGCAACCGGCAGCCCACATCGATTTTAACAGTTCCGTATCCATGACGCTTACCACCATATTGCATCCCCAACTGATGTGTGAATCATTTTTAATCAGCAAATCACAGAGTTGAGAGAAATGCTTCTTGTCAAGGCCCACCTCATCGTCGGCAAAACTGATATGATCGACTTGCCAATCCCGGGAGAGAGCGGCAAACTCGTCGGCAATATTTTCGGGGCTCCGGGTGCGCTGTTTTCTCTTCCAGACCGCATGGGAAGCGCAGAAGTAACACTTGAAGGGGCATCCTCTTGTCGTGAAGATACTGGTAACCCGGCGGCCTTCCAGTTTTTCCGTTTTTTTCAGGTGCCTTTCCAATTTGATGAGGCGCCGGTCAGGATGGGGTATCGTATCCAGATCTTCGATATAGGGACTTTGAATAACCGGCTCCCGAAGACCTTGAATGATTTTCAGCATGGATCTTTCGCCCTCGCCGACTACGACGATGTCTACTTCCGGGTATGCCGAGGTTGCGTCCGGGAGCGCCGAGGGATGGACGCCGCCGAATACATTGATCACCCGCGGATTGATCGCTTTTATCTTTCGGGCCAGATGCAAGGCGTGCTTCATCTGCGGGGAGGTACAAGAATAGCCCACGATGCCGGCATCCCGGCAATCGGCAAGGATCTCTTCCTCACGATCAAATGCGGCGGAGTAAAATTTAATCTCCCGGGCTTCTTTTGCGTGTTCTTTACAGTACGCGCCAAGATAACCGATATTGAGGGCTTCCCATGAGAAAAAGGCAGCAGGCTGGATAAAGACGATTTTCATGATGTCGGGCCTTTCGTTAGTGCCAATTCATGCAAAACGGCAGCGATATAGTCAACGTCCTGATGGCTTAAACTTGCATAAATGGGGAGTGATAAAATTGATCGTGACACTTTTTCACACACCGGTAAAGACAAGTGGGGATAAAGTTCCCGGAAAAAAGGTTGCCCATGGGCGGGGGGGAAATAGATTTTGCTGTCTATCCCTTTACGGCGCAATGCCTTCATTATCTCATCGCGGCTCCGGGGGTACGCCCCGGTAATTTTGATCGTGAAGATCATGTATGAATGAAGAGAATAGTCAGGGACATAAGGGAGGACAATACCGGGAATGGAAACGAGTATCTTTCGGTAATAATCGGCAATAGTTCTTTTTTGAATGAGGATTGCCGGCAGTTTCTTTAGCTGCTCAACTCCGATGGCCCCCTGCATTTCCGTCATGCGATAGTTGTAACCAAGAATCGTATGGCGATAAGGCTCAGGGGAGCCGTGATTTTTTATCAACCGCAGGTTAGCTGCCAAGTGCGCGTCATCTGTAGTAACCATGCCGCCTTCGCCGGTTGTGATATTCTTGGTCGGGGTAAAGCTGAACATCGCTGCGATTCCCCCGCCGGAACCTACCTTGCGTCCCTTGTATTCGGCGCCTATGGCCTCGGCTGCGTCCTCTATCAAAAGGAGGCGATGCTTTTCGCAGATCTTCGCAAGCCTATCCATGTCCGCGGCCTGTCCTCCGTAATGGACGACAATAACGGCTTTCGTCCTGGCTGTGATTCGCTTCTCCATATCCAGAGGATCGAGGTCGAAGGTATTTTCGTCAATATCCGCGAATACGGCCTTCGCGCCGGCGTGGAGAACTGCCGTGGCTGTGGATACAAAGGTCAGAGAAGGGACAATTACCTCATCGCCGCTGCCGATTCCCAGGGCAACCAATAAGGCATGGAGGGCGACGGTGCCATTGAAGAAAGCCACGGCATGGCGGCAGGAAATGTAATTACAGATACTGTCTTCAAATTCCTTTACCTTCCGGCCTTCGTTAACCCAGTTAGACAAAACCACATCAAAGCATGCCCGCGCCTCTTCGTATGATAATGAAGGCATGGCCATGGGGATGCTTATATCCCCCGTATCATGGGGCGACACGGGCGTCATGTTGCCGTCAGGCAAACAGCATAGCTGCTTCAGTAGACCTATGTCGCTGTTGACTTCTTCATAATCTTCCGGACGGCCGATATCCTTCCAGAATCCGTTTATCTCAAAACAATTGATTCTGCCTCGTTCTTCTATTTTATTTATCAAGTCGGGAAAATCAAAAAAACAATCATTAGGAATGATCTTGATAACCTCAGGCGACATGACATAGATACCGGCTCCGATTTCGTAATATACGAGCGGTTTTTCTTCTATCTCATTTAATATCTCGCCACTTCTTTGAATGTGTCCGAATCGGGAGTGTTCGCTGTAGCGGGTTATGCCTACGGTAACCAGGGCCTGCGTCCGGTCATGATGATTAAGAAGCTCTCTCAGATCCTGGTCGGTCAGGACGTCTCCATTTATAACCAGAAAAGGATCGCGAGGTATTTCTGCGATCAGCGTCAACGCCCCGATTGTTCCGAGGGGCTTATCTTCCGTGGTATATGAGATTTGGACACCGCGATCACTGCCGTTTCCCAGCCTGGCCTTGATCATGTCTCCTTTGTATCCCAGGGTGATGATAAAGCGTTTAAAGCCCTCCTTGATCAATTTGTCGATCACGACTTCAATTATTGGTTTATTCCCTACCGGTAAAAGGGGTTTGGGGACATGCTCCGTAAAGGGTCGCATCCGCATGCCTTTGCCGCCGGCCATGATGACGACGATCGGTTCCCCGTTATTCATGGTGTATATTCCCGCCTTTTAAATTATGGTCTATCGAAGCCCCTTTGTTTTCATGCAAATAAGCCCGGCATTTTTCGAGAATAGTCAGGGCGGCGGTTCCCGTGCCCAACAAAGAGAGCAACAACTCGCCGTTGCTTGTGAACTGGTCACGGTTCGGACTGGTAATAATATTTTCAATCGCCCCGGCCATCGCGACATAATCCTCGTTCGGCACACTCAAACCCAAATGGTATTTATTGACGAGATAACTCGTGTCACCGGCGTCCGTCACGACCACAGGCTTTTTTTCGGCTGCCGCCTCACCGAGAATGAGGGAGATGCTTTCGCTCCGGGAAGGAATCACTATGCAATCGGCATGTTTGAACAGGGCCTTGATATCGCCGTCTGCCAGTTTTCCGGTCAGGGAAACATTATTTTCCAGCTTCAGGTCTTTGATCATCTCGGTGTAATGGTCGTATTCTTCTCCGTAGCCGACGATATAAGAGCGGATCGGGATCCCTTTGTCCACCAGTATTTTTACCGCCTTAATCAGTACGTCCTGCCCCTTGGAGACGTGGAGACGCCCTACGGTGACGGTCCTGAAAAAGCCGGCATCCTCAGGGGCGGCAAAACCGGAGCGCGTATCCGTGAGCTGCCTGTTTGTCGGTGCAAAATGGCATTCTTTCGATCCGGCAAGGGCGGAGGTTTTTTTACAAAGATCAAATCCATCGGCAAACAATATGGCTGCCCGGGTCGCTGCCAACCGGATGAAGGGTCTCAGCATGCTTTTGTTTGTCGCCACGAGCACATCCGATCCCAATGCCCTGACAGCATAGGGTATCCCCGTCCACACGGAGATTGTCAAGGCCATAAGACCTCCGGGAATGATCCACTCGGCAAGGATGAAATCAGGTTTCCACCTTTGACATATCTTTTTCCCGGTGATGATGCCGCTTAAGAAAAAGTGGGCGATCTTCAAGAAGTTAATAAAGGTGAGTTTCGAAACAATATCAATTAATGGCTCCCGCCCGCCATGCCAACTGAAACAGGTGATATCACATCCCTCCCATAATGACTTGGCTTCGGTGCGGGGCCGGTCACAGTTCTGGGTGAGGACATGGACGTGACAACCAAGATGATTCAGCTCATGGATAAGATCGGGGATCCAGATGCCGCCAATACGTTGATCGGCAGGGAAGCTGCTGGTAATAATCAATAATTTCACTTATAAAGCCTTTCATTATCCTGGATGTCCATCCACATGGCAAACAAAAGGGATTGAAAGGCGCTGGTAAAGAGGAATATGAAGGCCAACATGGTCAGGGCCGGCACATTATCCTTTGTAAAAACGATGATACTCAGTATTTTTGACATGTAGGGCAGGGACATGATGCCAAGAATGAAAGACAAATTGTACAATAAAAAAAGGGGGTGAAAATCCTTGATGAGATATTTAATCCACAGTCTTTTGAAAAACGATTTCAGCAGGAGCCAGGAAATACGGGGAATGACTTTATGTAATTTCATTTTGGACTTTTCGCCGATATCATAGATCGGTTTTATCCCGACCTCCTTGATCGTGCAAAACCCGATATTCAACTTGACGAGCAAATCGTTGGGCATCCCGTACTTTTTGTAAATATCGTAAATCTTTATGGATTGCAAGGCCCGCAGGGAGATGGCCGTATATCCCGACTGGGTGTCGGAAATATGCCAGTATCCGGAGGCTATTTTTGTCAGGATGGATAAAATGGAGTTCCCAAGATACCTTGCTTTGGGAATGACCAGCCAGGCGCTGCGATGGATGAGGCGATTTCCCTTAACGTAGTCAATATCCTCATAGATGACGGGACGGCAGATTGATTCCAACTCGGCAGGATCCATCTGTCCATCCCCCGCCATGACGGCGGTGCAGTCGATCTGATGGGCAAGGCACCATTTGTAGCCACTGGCGATAGCTGCGCCGACGCCGCCGTTTTTTGTATGTTTGATAAAAATAATCCGGTTATCGTCAGGCTGCTCATTCGTAATAATTGAAGGCGTATAATATTCAGCCTCTCGGAGGGACATATCGTTAAGAACCATCTCCGCCCGGTTATACCTAGTCGGAGCGATTTCTTTCCGGGCGATCTTCAGATCCGATTTAGTATGATCACTGTCGGAAAGATAATCCTGGACAACCGCCGCCGTTCCATCGGTGGAGCAGTCATCGACGACGATGATGCGATCCACGAAGGCCGGCATGCTCTCCAGGACTTGAAGAATTTGACTTTCTTCGTTGTAAGCGGGAATGACTACGGCAACGGTTTTATTGTTAAGCATATAATTATTAGCATCATAATAACAGAAATATTTACAGCCGGAATTTCCCGGTCGCCACGATCCGGTAGGGTTGATTAACTTGTTTGCCAATAATAATCAAGACCTATTTCATTTCTCCCGCCCGTTCATCTTAATCATTGACTTTTGAAGGTCAATCATTATATTGAGATCAACTTGCAGGCCGGGCCCTAAAAGCCCGGCTTTTTGTATAGAAAAAGCTTTTGAGGTTATGAAATTGGACAAGCACCATCGCAGAGAAGTGGACCGCCGACGTAATTTCGGGATCATCAGCCATCCCGACGCCGGGAAAACCACCCTGACGGAAAAATTGCTCCTTTTTGGCGGGGCCATTCAGCAGGCCGGAGCTGTGCGGGCTCGTAAGACCGGCCGTCATGCCCTGAGTGACTGGATGAGCATCGAAAAGGAACGGGGCATTTCCGTCACCACCTCGGTCATGAAATTCAACTATCGGGACTACGAAATCAATCTCCTGGATACGCCGGGCCATAAGGATTTTTCCGAAGACACCTACCGGGTGCTGACGGCCGTGGACAGTGCCCTGATGGTCATCGACAGCGTCAAGGGCGTGGAACCGCAGACGGAAAAGCTCATGGAGGTGTGCCGGATGCGCAACACCCCGATCATCACTTTCATCAACAAACTGGACCGCGACGGCTTGGCTCCCCTGGAACTGCTCGCCGACATTGAGGAGAAGCTCCAGATCGAATGCGTTCCCATGTCATGGCCGATCGGTATGGGTAAGTCCTTCCGGGGTGTCTATAATCTTTACCGCCGGGAACTGCACCTCTTTACTCCCGGTGGGCATACCCAGCCCCGGGGAGGTATGGTGATCACCGATCTTGACGATCCCCGTCTCGATGTCATCCTGGGAAGCCAGGCCCGGGAACTCCGGGAGGAAGTGGCTCTCCTGACGGGTGCTGCCAACCCCTTTGAATTGGAGCAGTATCTGAAGGGCAACCAGAGTCCCGTTTTTTTCGGCAGCGCCGTCAACAACTTCGGTGTGAAGGAACTTCTCGACGCCTTTGTGGAAATGGCGCCGGCCCCTGTTGCCCGCACCACCATGACGAGGGAGGTATCCCCCTATGAAGATGCCTTTTCGGGGTTCGTTTTCAAGATCCAGGCGAACATGGACCCCGCCCATCGCGACCGCATCGCCTTCCTGAGGGTGTGTTCGGGGACATTCCGCCGGGGGATGAAGGTGATCCACCACCGCCTCGGCAAGGAAATAACCATCGCCAACGCCACCATTTTCATGTCCCAGGACCGGAGCCATGTCGAAGAGGCCTACCCCGGAGACGTTATCGGCATCCATAATCACGGCAACATCAAGATCGGCGATACCTTCACGGAGAATGAGCCGCTGAAATTCATGGGCATCCCCAGTTTCGCCCCGGAGAACTTCCGGCGTGTCCGGTTGAAGAACCCCATGAAGAGCAAGCAGCTACAGAAGGGGCTGGTTCAGCTCTCCGAAGAAGGGGCCGTGCAGGTCTTCCAACCCCTGGGGAAGAGCGACTACATCTTGGGAGCCGTGGGTGTCCTCCAGTTTGACGTGACCGCCGAGCGGCTGAGAACGGAATACGGCGCCGAAACCGTTTTTGAAGAGACGCCATACAACGTCGCCCGCTGGGTTACCTGCGACGACAAAAGCCGCTTCAAGGAGTTCGAACTGAAGAACGGCAGCTCTCTCGCCCTTGACGCCGAAGGCCGCCCGACCTTTCTCACCGCCAGCGAATACCGCCTGGAACGCTGCATGGAGACCTGGCCGGAGGTAACCTTCCTCAAGACCCAGGAATAGGGAATGGGGTCAGACTTACTTATTGACATTTGTTGGCAAATGTCAATAAGTAAGTCTGACCCCTAAATAATCCTTGACATGCTCAAAGGGGAAGCGTATTAATATCCCAGTTTTAGAGCCGGTTTTGGTCCATAGTGTCCCCAGAGCCTGTAAATTAGGCTGCTGGGGATTTTTTTATGCTGCTGTGGTGTAAAGAATGTCAGGAGAATTCCGGTAAATCAACGTCAATATGATGACGTCAAATAGAATAAGGAAATTTAGTACATGCAGAAAGAAAAAGCAACAAGCGGAAAATCATTAACGAGTTTCAAACCTTTTAACCTCCACCCCCTGATCGAAGCGGGGATTGAGGGCGCCGGATACTCGGTTCCCACCCCGATTCAAGCCGAGTGCATCCCCTCCATTCTCAGCGGCCGGGACGTTATGGGTCTGGCCCATACGGGCACGGGAAAAACGGCGGCCTTTGTCCTGCCGATCCTGCAGCGTCTCATGGGCGGAGCGCGCAAGCGGGTCCGGGCGCTGATTGTCGCCCCGACCAGGGAACTGGCGGAGCAGACCCATGAGGCCATTATTGAACTGGGACGCCGGACGAAAGTGAAAAGCGTCACCGTTTATGGCGGGGTGAACAAAAACCCCCAGATCACGAAGCTCCGTAACGGCGCCGAAATCGTCGTGGCCTGCCCGGGACGTCTTCTCGACCTCGTCAACCACGGAGAAATAGATATCTCCCAGGTAGAAGTCCTCGTCCTTGACGAGGCGGACCGTATGTTCGACATGGGTTTTCTGCCGGACATCAAAAGGATCATCAAGTGCCTGCCCGTTGAGCGTCAGACCCTTCTTTTTTCCGCCACTATGCCCGCTGACATCCGCGGGCTGGTCCAGGAAGTAATGAGCAATCCGGTCAATATCCAGGTCGGCGACAGCAATCCCGTATCCACTGTTTCTCATGCCATCTATCCTGTCGAGCAGCATCTGAAAACGGCCCTGTTGATGAAGCTTCTGGAAGGAACGGATACGGAATCGGTTCTCGTTTTCACGCGGACCAAGCATCGGGCGACTCGCCTGGCGACCCAGATCGCCCAGGCCGGTTTTGTCGCGGCGTCACTGCAAGGAGACCTGCCACAGACCAAGCGCCAGGCCGTGCTCAGCGGTTATCGTAACGGCAAGTACCAGATCCTGGTGGCCACCGACATCGCCGCCCGGGGAATCGACGTTTCCAGTATCTCCCATGTGATCAATTACGATATGCCCGATACCGTCGACGCCTACACACACCGCATCGGCCGCACCGGCCGGGCCGCCAAGACGGGGGATGCTTTCACCTTTATGACCCGCGAAGAGCGGGGATTCATCTGGGGTATCGAAAAGGCCCTCGGGGAAACGGTGGAAAAGAGGACCCTCCAGGACTTTAATTACGGTGTCCCGGCGCCGGCAGGAAATGACGGTGGTCACGACCGTCCGCGCCAGCAGCATTCGCCGGCGCGGCGAAAAACATTTATGACCGTCCAGGGGAAAGCCGTACTGCATCAGCCGACTGCTTCCGCAGGGGCGGCAAAATCGCCATTCCCCAGCCGCGACCGGCAAAATCGCTCCAGTAGGTAGAACAGGCAATCCCGCAAAAAGTATTAAATCATAACTTGCTTGATTCCGGACGTGATCCGGAATCAAGAATATTCAAGATGTTGTGGACCCCGGCTTTTGCCGGGGTTGCGGCAAAATTCACCTAAATCTCCATCTGATCCTCTTCGATTTCCGGAGCGGCGGCGATCTGCTTTCATGTCCGTTCATTCCGTCTTGATTTTAAGGCTATTTTGCTCTAAAAGGACACGGTAGCGAATTGTAAACCGTGAAGAGGAAAGAGGATTAACGACGATGACGGATAAACTGATTACGGCTAAGGAAGCGGCTTCATGGGTGAAAGATGGGATACACCTCGGGGTAGGGGCGGGCATGACGATGAACCCCATGGCGGTGGTGAGGGAAATCATCCGTCTGGGGGTGAAAGGTTTGACCCTGACCCCGGTTCTCACCGGAGGATATGTCGCGGATCTCTTGATCGGCGCCGGATGCGTCGAGACAGTCCAGTTTCCCCAGATCGTTCTCGATGAATTCGGCCTGGCCCCCAATTTCCGCCGGAAATGCGAGCGGGGTGAGCTCAAGCTCCTGGAGACGATCTGACCGGCCCTGCTCCTGGGACTCCAGGCTGGAGTCCATAATCTGCCCTTCATACCCGTCCTTGGCTTCCTCCATTCCGATCTGATGAAGGTGCGCCGGGACCTCAAAACAGTGCGCGACCCCTATTCCGGCAACGAATATGTTGTCGTTTTACCGATCATGCCCGATATAGCCATTATCCATGCCGCCAAAGGCAGCCGGAGCGGGGAGATCGTAACCGACGCGACCCGGAATGACCGGCTCCTCGCCATGGCGGCCAAGAAAACAATTGCCGTCGTGGAGGAACTTGTGGAACCGGAGGCAGTTTTGCCTCGTCGCCAGGAGGTCTTTGTCGCTTCCGTGCATGTCGATGCGGTGGTCCTGGCTTCCGGTGGGGCCCATCCGACGGCTTGTCCGGGAATTTACGAAACCGACACCGCCCATATCCGGGAATATGTTGCAGCCTCCAGAGACGAGCAGGGATTGACCGCCTATATGGAAAAATACATCTTCGGGCCCGATGATCATGATCGGTATCTTGAAACTGTAAATTTTCGCAAGGAATAGGGGAAAACAATCATGACGAAACCAACCATTTCCAATCAGCCGGTGCAAACACCGGAAGTTATGATCGGCGCCATTTCCGGTTTGTTGCGGGACGGCGAGTGGGTTGCGACGGGAACCCTGTCGCCAATCCCGGCTGCTGCGGCGCTACTGGCGAAAATGACCCATGCACCCCACCTGACAACACTGATTTACGGCGATCCTGATTTTCGTCTCTCCGAGGGTTTTCACGAGCTCTTTGCCCTTGCCCAAAAGGGTAAAATCGACGTTTTTTTTCTTTCCGGGGTGCAGATCGACAAACAGGGACACATCAATCTTTCCATGCTGGGGGATTATGACCATCCGACCGTCCGTCTGCCCGGCGGGGCCGGGTCGTCCATGCTTTCCGCTCTCGTCAGGCGGGTGATCCTTTTCACGACCAGCCACAACCGGCGTCTTTTTGTTCCCAAGGTAGATTTTATCAACGCCACGGCCGCTGATGATTCCCCCTGGCGGCGGGGCGGCCTCAGCCATGTGGTCACGCCGCTCTGCATGATGGTATTCGACGGCACGAAGAAGGAAATTATCCTGGAATGCCTCTTCCCCGGCGTATCTCTGGAGGAAGTGGTCCGCAATACCGGGTTTGATCTGGGCATCGGGGAGCGGCGCATTCCGATTATGAACCCCCTGACGGACGAGGAGCTGGCAGTTCTGCGGGGGCCGGTACAGGAGCGGATGCGCCGGATCTATCCTCAATTCGCCGCCTCGGTATGGGGATCATGATCCTTTTTCTCCTCTCCTTTTTCCTTCTTTATGGCGGCATTCACCTGTTTTTCTACATCCGCCTGAAAGCGGCTTTCCAACGGACGCCGGGGGTGCACGCCGCTGTAGTGGTATTCCTCCTGGTTTTGCTCATCAGCCCCATCCTGGTTCGTCTATTCGAGCGGCAGGGCTACGAGGGGGCCGCCTGTTTTCTCTCTTATCTCGGCTATTCCTGGATGGGGGTGGTCTTTTTATTCTTTGTCGCTTCCCTCTGCCTGGATTTTTACCGTTTTGCCGTTTGGATGAACAGCGATATCGGCGGTTTTGATCTGCACCGTCTCTATCCATCCGCCCTGGTCCTGTTCCTGGCGCCCCTCCTCATTTCCGTTACCGTTAATATTTACGGCTATTTCGAGGCCATCAACATCCGGACGGAGCACCTGGTCATCAAGACGGTGAAGATCCCCAAAAACGTCGAGAGGTTCCGGATCGTGCAGATCTCCGACGTCCACGTGGGAATGATTATCCGGGGGGGACGTCTGGAAAGGATGATGGAGGCGGTAAAGAAGGCATCACCGGATATCCTGGTATCCACGGGCGATCTTGTGGATGGCCAGATCGACAATATCTACGGATCGCTACAAATCCTGAAGAGTGTCCGGGCGAAATACGGCAATTACGCCGTTACGGGAAACCATGAATTCTACGCCGGCCTTGAACAGGCCCTCGCTTTTACCCGCCGGGCCGGATTTACAGTATTGCGGGGCGAAGGGGTCAATATCGATGGAATAATAAACGTCGCCGGTGTGGACGATCCGGCGGGGAAAAGAATGGGAAGCTACCGCGTGATTCCGGAAACGAAGATCCTTGCCGGTCTCCCCGGGCGGACCTTTAACCTTCTTCTGAAGCACCAGCCGATTATTGACCCGGAGGCGCCGGGGGCATTCGATCTCCAGCTTTCCGGTCATACCCACAAAGGCCAGATTTTCCCGTTCAGCATGGTGACGGGGCTTGTTTTCTCCTTTCAAAGCGGATCTTTCCAACTGCCGGGAGGGTCGCGTCTTTACGTGAGCAGGGGAACGGGAACATGGGGACCGCCGGTGCGGTTCCTCTCTCCCCCGGAAATCACGATCATCGACCTCATTCCGGAATGAATCATTAGTTCCTACCCTTGAATACGGCGGCCATGCATTCGACGGCCCGGCCGATCTCCGAGAATACAGGGACACCGAGGTCCCGGGCCTCGGTGTAACACCGGAAGGCCTCTTCCCTCTTTCCGAGGAGCCAGATAAAGGCGGGCTTGCCCGCCGCGTTGGTCTGTTGCGCCAAATCTTTAATATCAAAGAGGATACGGAAACTGCCCACAAAGGCGTGGAGGAGGACGGCATCCACCTGGGGATCTGCAAGCACCGCTGTCAACGCCTGACCCATGACATCGATATTCCCGCCGACATTACGTTCCATGGCGGGCCAGAGATCCACGGGATTGCTTACGGGCATCCATTCCGGGAACAGCCTGCCCAAAGACGCTTTGGTTTGTTCGGAGAGGTCGGCCACTTCCAGACCCTGCGCTGCCAGGAAGTCAGTGGAAACGATACCCGCGCCGCCGCTGAAGGTCAGGATGGCTACCCGACCGGGACGGCCTTCTTTACGGGGGGGGACCATACTCAGGGTCCGGCAGAGGTCCATCATCTGTTTAAAGTCGCTGGCCTCGACAACGCCGGCTTGGGCGAAAGCCCCCTGGATAACCCGTTCGTTCCCCGCCAGACTGGCCGTGTGGCTCATGGCCGCCTGTGCCCCCATTGCGCTTTTGCCCCCTTTCAGCACCACGATCGGTTTCGGAGAACTCCGGCAGATATCGATAAAAAGACGGCCTCTGAGGAGGGATTCCAGGTACAGCCCGATGACCGCCGTATCCTTATCCTCGATGAGCCAGGGGAGGAGGTCGCACTCGTCGACGTCGATCTTATTTCCCACGGAGCAGACCTTGCTGATGCCCATGATGCCGTGGCTCATGATATCGACAAGAAAGCCCGCCGACAGCATGCCGCTCTGGACAACGAGGGAAACGCTGCCGGGTGTCAGACCGGCCTGAAAGGCCCGGGGGTCCATAAAGGAAAAGACATGGCTGTTCACAACGTCGACCAGACCCATGCAGTTGGGCCCCCAGAGCCTGATCCCCGTTGTCCTGGACAGATCGATCAGGGAGGACTGGAGGCTCTTGCCGTCGGCCCCGGTTTCGGCGAAACCGCCGGATTCGATGATTACTCCCGGAACGCCCTTTGCGGCGCACTGGGCAACGACGTCGGGGACCTGACGGGCGGGGACGAAGATAATGGCCAGATCGACAGGCCCGGGGATGGCGCCGACGGATGGATAACAGGGAAGGCCCTCGATCTCTTCGTACTGGGGGTTGATGGGATAGATTTTGCCCCCGTAGCCGGTTATCAGGTTTTTCAGAATGGCGTTCCCCCCCTTGAAGGGGTTGGTGGTCGCGCCGATGACGGCAATGCTTTTCGGTTTGAAAAAATAGTCCATTATTCCATTATTCCTTCAGTAGGATGATGACATCCAGGTTTTTCTTCCCCCAGACCTTGGCTTCCTTTTCACTGTCGAAGAAAAGATCGATATGTTCTCCCTTGATGGCGCTGCCGATGTCATGAACCTCCCCCCAGCCGTAGCCGGGGACATACATCTTCGTGCCGTAGGGATAGCGGGTGATGTCGGCGGCGATGGTCCCTTTTTTGGCCTTCGTGCCATCGGAGGTGATACCGACCTCCTTGCGCTTGCCTTCATTGGGCCCGTAGGCATAAACGGGGGGCAGGAAGAAGAGTCCCCATTTGCGTTTCCATCCTGTCGATTTCTTCCCCGCATCGTAACCGGTAACAAGCATCTTCCGGACGATCCTCTTTTCTTTGGTCTTGTATTGTCCCTTCCCGCATCCGTAAGTGAGAAGGCAGACGCAGATGACGGCAATGGCAAGACAGAGATAACGTCCTTTCCGCATAGACGAAGATAGCATGAGAAATAGGTATCACAAGGGCGATCGTTATTTCAACTAACACCCTGCCCGAAGCCGGCACAGGGAAATATGAAAATCAATCAATTGCCTTGACGTCGACTACATAATACAGCGTATCTCCGAAACAGGTTGTCGGCACGCCTTTATGCTGTTCATAAACGACGGAAACACGCTTGCCGGCTAACTTATTGATCCGGGCGGCCACAGTGTCGTCCCGGGTGCTGAAAAAGAATTTCTCCGGGATAGCCCCGGGCATGGTCACCATCGCCATTTCACCCTCCCAGGTCTTGCAGATCCAGCCGCTCTTGGAAAGCTTCTGGACGTACCCGGTCCGTTCGCCCTGAGAGAAACTCCATGTCAACGTGACCCAGGTATAGAAAATAAAACCCGCGATCGGCACGAGCAGGATGACCGCCACCCATAACTTGACGCGTGATTTGTTGATATTTTTCCCAGCTTCATCGGCCATGGCCATATCTCCTTCTCTTAAATCCTTGTTGTTTATCATAGAATAAGAATGGTGAGGCGTCAACGGTAAAAAGGTGGGAAAAGGTGATTATCAAGGCTGGGAAATGGGGTTTGATAATGTTATAGATGACATGTTCGCAAAAAGTCGGAAGACATTCGTTCTGTCACTTTGAAGGTAATAATCTTGAGAGAGAAGAGAGGTTAAGCATGGAAGGTAAAAAAGTCAGAGACAGTTCGGTGGTCATGGCCCAGCAGATGAATCCCCAGGATGCCAATCCCGCCGGTAATGTTCACGGCGGGGTAATCATGAAACTTATCGATACGGCGGCAGGCGTAGCGGCTATCAGGCATGCCCGGTCCAATGCCGTCACGGCCTCCGTGGACCGTCTGGATTTCTATCATCCCGTCTTTGTCGGGGACTTTGTCACCCTTCGGGCCAGTGTAAATTTTGTCGGGAGAGCCTCCATGGAAGTCGGCGTCCGCGTGGAGTCGGAAAATCTCCTGACCGGGGAGCGGCTCCATACCTCGACGGCCTATCTGACCTATGTGTCCCTTGACAAGCATGGTAAGGCGCTGGCATTGCCGCCGCTGATCCTGGATACGGATACGCAGAGGCGGCGCCATGGAGAGGCAAAAACCCGGCGGGAAATGCGCCTTGCCGAAAAGACGCATGAAAAAGCATGCCAGCGGGATCAGGATATTTCTTGAAATTAGTACGGTGACTCCAGAAACTTAACCCATCCCCACCCAGCCCTCCCCTTGAAGGGGAGGGAAAATGTAATGATGCAAAATCCGCAATTGTAATCTACCCCTTAATCCCCTCTCCCTCAGGGAGAGGGTTAGGGTGAGGTTGGGGTGTGCCCCGTCTTACTTGCTGCGGCTTTTTGTCCGGTGGGTGGGGACGGCACCCCAGGGATTTTCCGGCCAGGGGTGCTTCGGATAGCGTCCCTGCAATTCCTTCTTTACCTGGGGATAGCCGCTTTCCCAGAATCCCTTCAGATCGCGGGTGACCTGGACCGGACGTCCGGCGGGCGAAAGGAGATGAATAAGGACCGCCACCCGCCCGCCTGCCACGGTGGGGGTCGCGGCGAGACCGAATAACTCCTGTAGTTTGACGGCCAGGATGGGCAACTCCCCGGTGTCGTAGTCCAGTAAAATACTGCGGCCGCTGGGAACGACAAGGGCTGCCGGGGCGCCTTCGTCAAGGCGCTGCCGCTGTTCCCGGGAGAGGAGGCCCTTCAGGGCCGGGAGGAGGGCGAGCCCGGCAAGCTGGTCCCCCGTGCGGATGCCTGCAAGCCAGGGGGCAAGCCATCCTTCCGGGGAGGAAAGGAGGGCCTCCTCCGACAGATCGGGCCAGTTATCCCCGGGAAAGGCGCGGTGCAGCAGGGCGACGCGGCCCTGAAATTGCCTGTCTTCCCTCCCGAAGGACAGGACGGCGGCCCCGGACCGGATCGCCTGGCACAGGATCGGGATTGCCTCTTCATCAAGGGCGGGGAAAGATTTTACCGAGAGCGTCAGCGCCCCCAGCCGTTCGGCGAGGAACGAGAGCATGCGTCTTTCCTGCCGGTCCCATTCCACCTGCCGCCGGGTAGCGATATGGGCGCTCATCTCCCGCCTGATGATCTCCTCGGATACGGGCTCGGCCATGTGGATTGTCCCTTCCGCCTTCTCTCCCCCGTCAAGGTGAACGGCGACGAGAAAGGGGTTTGCGGCAAGTGCGCTTCCCCGGGGCAGCCGCACCCCCCTTCCCTGAGCCAGAAGGTAGTGACCGCCACCTTCTTCGCGCCGCTTGGCGATCCGGTCGGGATAGGCGTGGAGAAGGAGGGAGGAAATTGCCGGATCTTCACTTTTCCGGACCGTCCCTTCCGCCGCCGTTTTTGCCAGGCTCCGGAGCTGCTCAGCCGCCCGCTCCACGGCCCGTAAGGCATATGGGTCCGTCCCTACGGGGGTCTGCTTTTCCTTCCGCCAGCGCTGGAGCATGGCGATGCGTTCGCTGATGTCTGCTCCCCCCTGCCGGTCCCTGTCATCAATGTTATTCCGGCGCATAATGTCCCGTTCGGAAAGGAGGGCGGCAAGGTCCGCTCCCAGGTGGAGGCGCCCCGATTCTGCCGCCCGCAGCAACAGCCTCCCCAGACGGGGATGGAGAGGCAGGTGGACCATATCGCGGCCGACGGTTGTCACCGTTCCGGTCCGATCCAGGGCGTCGAGATCCGTGAGGAGCTGCCGGGCCCCTTCCCAGGAAGCCTTTGGCGGCGGATCGAGCCAGGCCATGGCCAGCGGGTCGGTTATACCCCAGGCCGCCAATTCCAGGACCAGGGAGGAGAGATCGGACGTGAGGATCTCCGGCGGCGTAAAGGGAATCATGGATTCATAGACATGACGGCTGTAAAGGCGATAGCAGGTCCCCGGCCCGAGGCGTCCCGCCCGGCCCTGGCGCTGCGTTGCCGAGGCCCGGGACGTCGTAACCGTCACGAGGCGATTCATGCCCGTGGCGGGGTCATACTGGAGCCTCCGGGCCTGGCCGCCGTCGATCACCACCCGAACCCCTTCGATGGTGAGACTCGTTTCGGCGATATTTGTCGCCAGGACAATCTTCCGTTGCCGGGCCGGCAGGATTGCCCGTTCCTGCTCCGCGAAAGGCAGGTCTCCATAGAGGGGATGGAGGGAAACGGGATCTTCCCGGCCCTTCAGGAACTCCTGTATAGCCGCGGCAGCCCTGCGGATTTCCCCGGCTCCGGGCAGAAAAACGAGGATGTCACCCGTCGTCTCTCTCAATGCGGTGAGAACTGTGCCGACGATCCGGTCCTCCCATGGTTCACCCCGGCCCCCGGCCCATCCATTGCCCGGCAAATAGCGCTCTGCCACCGGAAAGGACTCGCCGGATGCCGAAATTACCGGGGCGTTGCCCAGCAGGGCGGCAATCGGAGCGGCTTCAAGGGTCGCCGACATGACCAGGAGCTTGAGATCTGCCCGGAGTCCCCGTTGAATATCGAGGCTCAGGGCCAGGGCCAGGTCTGCTTGGAGGCTCCGCTCGTGAAACTCGTCGAAAATGATCATGGCGACCCCGTCCAGAGCGGGATCGTCCAGAAGGCGCCGGGTAAGGATCCCTTCGGTAACAACCTCCAGGCGGGTGTCTTTTGAAATCCGGCGATCGAAGCGGATGGCATAGCCGACGGTCTTGCCGACCGGTTCCTTCAGGCGTTGGGCCATCCAGCGGGCCGCGGCAACCGCCGCGATCCGCCGCGGTTCGAGCATGATGATCTTCCCGTGCGCCGGAAGAATCGCCTCCAGGAGGGCCAGGGGGACCCGCGTCGTTTTGCCGGAGGCGGGCGGGGCCTGAAGCACAACCGCCGGCCTGTTGAGCACGGCTTCTTTCAGCTCCGGAAGGATATGGTCGATGGGGAATGGATGCACGGAATTCAGATATGACAAACTCTAAGACGTCCTGTTAAATAGAAATTTGCTTTTCCTGACGGCAACTATAAAGATGCCCTTCTCCTATGTCAAGGAGATTACACCGAATAAAACATGATTTCTCCAGGGGTGGCATGAAGGGCGGTATTGCAACTTCACAACAGCATGACGCTTTTTCGAAGTGCATACATATTATCCAACTGGATGCTGGACATGACTAAATTTTATCCACATTTCTGCCGGATCTTAGTAAACAATGAGGTTAATTGATGCGCTTATTTGCAAATAAGCATTCAATATTAATATGTTACAATTCTATTCGATCACTTGGCACAGCATATGCTAAATACAAAGCTAAAAACAAGACGTAATCGAAAGGAGAAACATAATCATGAAAAAAATAACCATGACCTTTTTCGCAAGTCTCATTGTGATGCTTTTGGCCACTACTGCTTTTGCATATGGTCCGGGCTGGCAAAATGGCAATATGTATGACAATCGTGGCAGGTATGAACGTTCACATTACCAATATGACAATCACAACCGGCGCATGTATTATCAGCATGCCTACTATGTTCCCGTTCGTGCATCTCAGCCGGTGGTATATGTTCCAAGACCTTGGATACCCGGCATAACAATCTCCTTGCCAGATGTCAGAATTCAGTTCCGATAGGTGATAAATCGAATTTAGGGGGCGGTCATTGGTCTCAAATTCCATCGATACTTTAAGAATATCAAATTGAGATTAATAATATATTTTACATTTCAAAAAACCTATAATACACTTACAGTCAAGTCAATATATACTTGAAATAATGTACCAGAAAGGTATGAAGAGGCATTATGGATTTTAGATTGACGGAAGAACAGGAACTTATTCGTAATAACATGCGGGAATTTGCCAAGAGGCATGTGGACCCCATTGCCGCAGAGATTGACGAGAACAGCAGCCACCCTGTTGAGCTTTTCAGGAAACTCGGTGCGGATGGTTGGATGGGTATACCTATCCCCCAGGAATATGGCGGCGCAGGTTCGGATTTTATGACTCACATTATTGCCGTGGAAGAGATTTCCCGGTTCTGTTCATCCACAGGATTCACCCTGTCATTCCATGCCGGTATTATCGGCATGTCGATATTTCTTTTTGGAAACGAGGAGCAGAAAAAGAAATACCTGGTGCCGTTGGCCATGGGGCAGCATCTGGGTTCTTTCGCGTTGACTGAACCGGGAGCTGGTACAGACGTTATGGCAGTCGCCACCAGCGCCTTGCATCAAGGAAACGACTATGTCATCAACGGGACGAAAACTTTTGTCTCCAACGGTCCCATCGCCGACACCTACATTATTTTTTGTTGGACAAATAAAGCTGCGGGAAAGAAGGGTATGAGCGCCTTTATCATCCCCCGAGGAACCGCGGGGTTAAAGCCGGGTGAGCATTTTCGGAAAATGGGGCTCCGATCGTCTCAAACGTCGGAAGTGGTCCTCATGCATTGTCAAGTCCCGGAGGAAAATATGCTCGGACAGGAGGGAGATGGTCTTGCCATAGCCATGACGGGATTTGACCGCGGCAGGATTGGGATTGCCGCGCAGGCCATAGGGATACTTCAGGCGGCTTTAGATGAATCAATCAAATATTCCCAGGAGAGAATCCAGTTTGGCAAACCCATAGCACGTCAACAGGCGATCGCCTGGATGATCGCCGACATGGCGACCGACCTTTCCGCTGCCCGGTATCTCACCTACCTTGCCGCCTGGCTGAAGGACAATAACCAACCTTTCAGCAAAGAGGCCGCTATGGCCAAGCTATTCGCAACGGAGGCCGCTGCAAGGCACACCGTTAAAGCCGTCCAGATCCACGGTGGCTACGGATACATCAAGGGCGCGAAAGTGGAGCGGCTGATGCGAGATGCCAAGATTGCTGAAATCTACGAGGGCACATCGGAAGCCCAAAGAATGGTCATATCCGGAAACGTTTTACGAGGAGGGAATTGATGCGCTTCTGCTCGATGATTGTATTATGCGTCAGTTATCCAATTGTCGAAAATTCTTAACCAACCCCCCGGCGGCTTTACTTCCTTCCCTGACCAATGTATATCTTTCCCGAGATATATGTCGGAAGATGCAAAACCTTACATGAATCAAAAACTGGACGAACTTGCAGGCCAAATCAAGCGCATCAGGTTAGAATCGGGCGATACGGCTGCTACGCCCATGAGCCGGCCCAAAATAATTTTTTTTCTTGTCGAATTAATCAACAGCTATGCTGCCGTCTACTATGCAAATTTCCTGTTTTTTTACGTGCGGGACCGTTTCGGGTTCACTGAATTGGAAAACCTGCTTCTCGCGGCGCTCAGTGGGCTTGTTTACGTTTTTGCCGCGTGGCAGGGTGGCGCGTTTGCAGAGCGTTTCGGCTATGTGCGGGGGCTTTGTGTAGGGCTCACCGGTGTCGCCATATCGCTGGCGGCAGGACTGTTCTGGGATTCCGTTGCGGGGCAGGTCATCGTATTTGCGGCTTGGACGATTTCGATATGTTTTACCTGGCCAGCCCTGTCGGCCATTGTCAGTGAAGGCGGCGGTGCGCGTCTGTCGGACATGGTGGGGATATATAACATCACTTGGGCTGTGGGCGCGGCGGTGGCCTACTTTACGGCCGGGCTCCTTCTGGAGCGCCTCGGGATGGCAAGTCTTTTCTGGCTTCCCCTATGTCTGGTGGCGCTCCAGGGGCTGCTGGTTTTCCTTGCCGTGCGCTTGCGGCAAGAGGGGGAAACCGTTGCGCCGGTTGCACCCGAAACGACGGAGAAAGGCAGAACGACCGATTCACGGCGGCTCCTGCACATGGCCTGGCTGGCAAATCCTCTCTCCTACGTTGCTATTAATACCGTACTGCCCCTGATTCCGTCCATATCGGAGACCCTTGGTTTGTCCACGGCTGCCGCCGGAATCCTCTGCTCGGTTTGGATGTTTGCCAGACTTGCCGCCTTCGGCATCCTCTGGCGCTGGACCGGATGGCACTACCACAGCGCCTGGCTCCTCGGGTCATTCGCCGTCATGACGGCCTGCTTTGCCGGGTTTGTCCGCCCCTCCTCCTTGTCCATGCTTTTGGCCTCACAAGTAGGTTTTGGCCTGTCGATAGGGCTTATCTACTACTCGTCCCTCTTCTATTCCATGAACGCCTCGGAGGAAAAGGGGACCCATGGCGGACTGCATGAGGCGATCATCGGCACCGGGCTGTTTGTCGGGCCCGCCTGCGGCGCTTCTTCCCTTTTTCTCTTCCCGTCCCTTGCGGTTGCCACCTGGCCGGTGACGGGATTGCTCATCGCCGGGCTGGCGGGACTTGCCTGGATGGGTCAATCAAAGAAATAATAAATCAGATTATCCAAGGGAGAGGTTAGGAGGGGGATGGGCTAAGATTCGCCGTCCACAGGGCGTCCCGCAGTCCCGAGGAGCGTTCGATCCGCCGGGAGACGGCCTTGAGAAAAACATCTTCCCGGCCCCAGATGGCTACGTCTTTGCGGGCTCTGGTGAGGGCCGTGTAGATCAGTTCCCTGGTCAGAAGCGGGGTGTCCCGGTCGGGAAGGAGGCAAAGGACCCGGTCGAACTCCGAGCCCTGGCTTTTATGGACGGTCATGGCGAAGACCGTCTCGTATGACCCCAGGCGGGAGGGCAGGATTTTCCGGAATGTACCCTCCGGGGTAGGGAAAAAGACCCGGGGTTCGTTTTGCCCCTCCGGATCGGGAAGGACGATGCCGATATCGCCGTTGTAGAGCCGCGCCGTGTAATCGTTGCGGGTGATCAGGACCGGACGTCCGAAATACCACGGCCTTTCCCGGCGGATGATCTTGTGGCGGTGCAGGATCTCTTCTACCAGTTCATTGATGTGACCGACGCCGTAAGGACCTTCCCTGAGGACGCAGAGAATCCGCAGGGTGTTGAAACGCCCGAAAACGTCCTGGGGGGCGGTGCTGGTCAGATAGCCGGAGAAGGCCTCCGTCATGGTGTTTTCGAGGGATTTGTAGAGGGACTCGGGAGTGGGCAGGGTTTGCCAGACGGCATCTCGGGTCGACGCAGTCTTCATGATGTTCAACGCCCCTTCTCCATTGCCGTCGTTTACGGCGCGACTGGCGGCGGCAATCCCGCTCCCAGCGTCAAAGCGGTAGTTCCTGAGCAGTTCTACATGACAGTCGGCAGCAGGCGGGACGTCACATCCCGTTCCCGGGACAGGCATGGATTCACCCGTCACGCGCCGGCAGATCCCGGCAAAGGCCGGCGAATAGGCCGGCCGGCGTCCCGCAGGGCAGATATCCCCGAAGACCGCCCCGGCCTCGACGGAGGCCAATTGGTCCTTGTCCCCTAAGAGAATCAGCCGGGCGGAATCGGGAACGGCCTGGACGAGCCGGGACAGGAGGGCCAGATCGATCATGGAGCCCTCATCGATGACGACTACGTCTGCGGGCAGGGGATTGTCCTCGTGGTACCGGGGATGGGGGGCATGAGGGACGCTGCCCAAAAGGCGATGAATCGTGGTGGCCTCCGTCGGAAGAGCGGCTTTAACTGCTTCCGGGCAGGGAAGGGCGGCTCCGGCTTCCCGGATGGCCTCTTGCATCCGGGCTGCCGACTTGCCCGTCGGGGCGGTCAGGGCGATCCGTAGCGGTTTATCTCCGTTTTGTTCGCTGAGGATGGCCAGGATCTTGGCGACGGTGAAAGTCTTCCCCGTCCCCGGTCCGCCGGAAATCACGGAGAAAGACTTGGCGGCGGCGGTAAAGGCGGCCACTTTCTGCCAGTCTGTCCGTATGTCGGCTTCTTGCCGTCCGTCCGTCTTGCCGTCGGCAACTGGAGGGGGGAAAAGGCGGTCAAGGCTTTCCCGTAGCAGGTTTTCATCAAATGCCGGCACCTCTGCCTTCATTTTTTGCTTCAGAATCGCCGCCAGTTTGTTTTCGTATTCCCAGTAGCGGTGGAGGTAGAGCCGCGTACCCGCGAGGATCAGGGGTTTCCATTCTCCGGGCCGTCCCACCGCGGGGCTTCCCGAGAGGGTTTGCCGCCAGAGGGCCAGTTCGGGACAGCGGACGGAATCGTCGGCCCCGGGAAGGAGAATCTTCCCGGCGGTCATGGAAAGATCCAGGCAGATATGCCCCTCGCCGCGCCAGCGGCTGACCAGGGCCGCCGCCAGGGCCACGTCGGGAGCGTCGTCGCCGGCCAGCCTCCCGATGAACCGGGCAAAGTGTAAATCCAGGGCCGACAGATACTGCTGCCGGTAGAGATAATCCAGGTTTTCGTTCATTCTTTTATCAGCCCCTGGGACAGCGCCGCTATCGCTTCCCGTGCCGGCCGTTCCCGGTAGATGCCGTAGTCGCCTCCTCGCGCCGGATCGACGCCCCGGAGAAAAAGATAAAAAACGCCGCCGAAATGCCGCTCGTAATCGTAAGCGGCGCCCAGCCGTGACTTCAGATATTGATCCAGGGCCAGGACGTAAAGATGGTATTGCAGGAAGTAGTAATCTTCCTCCATGACCCGCTTCAGGGCGTCGGGGCTATAGTTTCCGATGTCTGTTCCCAGGAGATTCGATTTCCAGTCGACGAGATAGAACCGCTCCGCGAATCTAAAGACCAGATCCATGTAACCGTTCATGAATCCCTGGGCGGGCAGGAAGTTCAGCCGTTCCATCTGCCGGGGATAGTGTTCCGGAACGCCTTTTCCCGCAAACAGCCGGCCAAGTTTTCCCGGCGTGACCGGTTGCAGGGGAAAATAGAACCCCAGTTCACGGAGGCAGGAGGCAGGGGCGACGGCGGAAAGCCGCAATCCGGGAACGGACGGGTCGAGGGGCGCCGTCAGGACCTTGCGGATCATCGTACATAGCGTTTCTTGCCAGTACGGCTCGTAACCGTGGTCACTGAGCTTTTTCTCGACAACTGCTTCGATGGCGCTATCATCCGTAAAATCGAGAGCTTCGAATATATCATGAATGAATATGCCCGCCCGCGTCCCGGCGGGAAAGGCAAAGATGCCGGTGAGATCGGATGGGTCCGTCAATACCGGCGTCGACATGAAACCGGGGGAAGGCGCGGGAGGAGCGAAGATGCCGGGGAGATCTGATTCGCCCGTCGCCGGGGCCTGGTCCCGGTCGGCGTTGTTAATATCATCCTCCTTATGGGCGACGAAATAGGAAAAGCTGGCGATCCGGTCCGCCCGGGGAATCTGTCCCGTGAAGGTCCGGCCGGCGAGGGGAATCTCAGTTTCCGGCGGCCCCTGGTAAGGGATGCCCGGCACGGCGGCAAGGGGAATCAGCTCGATGGTTCCCCCGGATCGCTCGGCGAGGCCCGCCAGGTCAGCGCGGATTTGGTCTTCCTCAAGGTTGGAGAAATGGGCTTCCGTTTCCGCCACGATGTCCCGGGAGGTGAAGGGCGAAGGGAGAGAGGCGCCGGGCGCAGCGGGGAGAGCGGGCAGTGCATCCTGTGCCGGGGCAAGGGCGCCGGCGGGGGCGGGATGAAGTGTGTAGGCGACGGCGGAACTGCCCGCATCCCGGAAAGGTCCCCAGTAAAGGTAGGTGCGGTATTTCGCCCGGGTCAGGGCCACGTAGAGGAGCCGGATATTTTCCGCCAGGGATTCCCGCTCCGCCAGGATAACCGCCTGCCGACCTTCATCGGCAAGGATCAGGTTCAACCGCCAATCATCCTGGTCGTCATGATAGCGCGGCAGCTCGTCTTTTCTTATCCGCGACGACCTCCACTGAAAAGGGCAGAAGACAACCGGGTATTCAAGGCCCTTGCTTTTGTGGATCGTGACGAGCCGGACGGCGTCGGCGTCGCTCTCCAGGCGCAACTCGTGCTCTTCCATGCGGGTTGCGGCCGGGTCCCGCTGCCGGGCGAGCCACTTGATCAGGCCCGCCATGCCCAATTTCCGGGCTGAGGCTTCGTTATGGAGAATTTCGGACAGCTGGAGGAGATTGGTAAGCCTTCTTTCCCCGTCGGGATAGCCCAAGAGCCGCGGGTGGACATCCTCATTTCTCAGCAGCGTCCGGAACATGCGGATGAAGCCGGCCTCTTCCCAGAGGTCATTGTACTGCTGAAAGCGGTTTACCCAAGCCTCCCACGGGCGCTCCTCCCTCTTGGCGGACTCCAGGGTCTCACCGCTGACGCCCATGATTTCTGTTACGAGGGCTGTTCCCAGTGCCTTTTCACTGCGGGGCCCGGCGACGCCGGCGAGGAGGCGTTCCATTTCCAGCGCCTCCGGAGAATCAAAGATATTTCCCGCGCCATAAAGGACGCAAGGAATGGCAAGCTTATGGAGGGCCTCCTGGACGAGGCGGGCCTCCCGGTTTTCCCGGACGAGGACGGCCATATCCCCCGGCTGTAGCGGCGCGGCGCCGATTTTAGCCTTTCCCTGCCGGGCAAGAGACAGGAGACGGGAGATTTCCCCCGCCACCGTCCCGGCGATCAGGCGTCGGAAGTTTTCCTTGTTCCCCGTGGCATTGGCCCCGGCGAGGCATTCTTTGCCGAGATAGACGAGCTGAAACGGGGCGTCCGCATCGCCGGAGATCTTCAAGGTAGGGCGGTCCGGCTTGTCCACGCCGGAAGCGGCGTGAAAGGGGATTTCGGCGAAGACAAAGGGTTTACGGTGATGCTGCCCGGGGGTGGTGAAGACATGGTTGACCGCCGCAACGAGATCCGGTTCGGAGCGCCAGTTATGGGTAAGGCTGTAGCGGTTCTGAACCTGCCGTGAGGCGCGGAGATAAGAAAAAAGATCGGCGCTGCGGAAACTGTAGATTGCCTGCTTGGGATCGCCAATTAGAAAGAGGATGCTGCCCTTGGCGAAGACGGTCTGGAAGACGGCATACTGAACGGGGTCGGTGTCCTGAAATTCGTCGATGAGGGCGGCGCGGTAACGCCTGCGCAGGGCCTGGGCCAGGGCTTCGCCGCCTGGTTTTTCCAGGGCCGTCCGGACCCGGAGCAGGAGGTCGTCGTAAGACTGGATATTTTGCTCCTCCTTCTTCAGGGGCAGCTCCCGGCGCAGGACGCGGAATATTTCCGTTTTGAGATAAAGAAGGTGGTGGTCCATTTCCTTCGCCAGGGCTTGGGCAATATTCCATAACTCACCACAGAGATCGAAAAATGGGTGCTCCGGGGTCTGCCGGTTCTTATTGGTCTTCTCCTTCAAAACGGGGGGGGTGAATTTTTCCAGACCGGGGAAGGGGGGGAAGCCTCTCTCCTCCTTCAGCCATCGATCCATTAGGGAAATAAGGATGTCGGGGTTCTTGTATGAGGTCTTGTTTAAATCCGGATTTTTCAGCCTGTCCATGATTTCGGATCTGGCTCCACCCCAGGCCGCCTTTACTTTCCTTAGGCGATCGCGAAATACTTCCAGGGAATCGAGCTCCCGCGGTTCGATCTCGGGCTGAATCCGGATGTCGGGCTGGGAGAGCGAGGCCCCGGTTATCTTCAGAAAAGCTTCGGGGCCGTATTTTTTCTCCCTGGCGTAACGGATGAACTCCGGGGCGGCCCCGTAGAAGTTCCGGCGCCAGAAATCCTCGACGATTTCTTCCGCCAGGGGTCTTTCATCGGTAATAAGTTCCGTGTCGAAGAGGCTCAGGCTTTCAAAGGCGTGCTCCCGCAGCACCTGCTGGCAGAAGCTGTGAATGGTGAAGATGGGGGCCTCGTCGAAATTCCGGAGGGCCGCCTTCAAAATACGCATCCCTTCCCCGGGGCGGGCGATATTCCTGATGAGATCCCTGATGAATTTATCTCCGGCGGCGCCGTTTTCCAGGGCGACGATGGCCGCTCTGATCTGCCGGCGGATACGATCCCGCAATTCCTCCGTTGCCGCCACGGTATAGGTGACGACGAGGATCTGGTTGACCTTGAGCCGCTCCTCCAGAAGGAGCCGGAGAAAAATAGCGGTTATGGCATAAGTCTTCCCTGTTCCGGCGCTGGCCTCGATAAGGTTGGCCCCGGCCAAAGGGCTGGAGGCGAGATCAAAAGATTCGGATTCATTCATACGGCATCTTGATGAGTTTCATTTCATGAAAAGGCCAGGAACGGTGAAATTATCAGCAATATGCCGGTCGCAATGATGATCTTCAGGGAGAGGCCCTTGTATTTGTGCAGTTCAGGCACGCGGTAAACGAGATAAGCCGGGATGAGGCAGCCGATCAGGCCGAAGATGGGGCTGCATATCGAAGTGAAGCGGAGCACCGGAGCGTCAAGCACGATCGCCCCCCAGGAGACCAGGACCGTGAAGACCAGAATGCCTCTTGATACCAGTGTTTTGTTGATCCTAGCTTCCGGCATGGTCCGGCGCAGAACATTCATGGCAATGCCCTGGCAAGCTTCCCGGAATCCGAGGAATACGCTGAAGTATGCCGTCATGACAGCGAATATGTTAAGGATTAGGGACAGGATCTGCACCAGCGTGCTGCGCGCGCCGTGGCCGGTCATCATCGAAGCGACCATGGCCAGGGCGGAGATATTCTCCCGGGAAGCTTGCACCGCCGCGTCATGGCCCATCGCCAGGGTAAATGATATGGCATAAAAGAAAACCACGACGAACAGGACTCCGAACGCGATGTTCATCGCCCGCATAGCCTTGTACCTGGCGACTTCGATGGACTTGGCCTTGGCCCGGTAAGAAATGACCATCGGCGAAAGACTCTGGATAAAGAGGATGGAGGTAAGGGTGAACGGGAGCATAATGATGAATTTTTCGATCAGCTCGCCCAGGGGCGGCACCGCACCGACATTATCCAAATTCCAGGCCGGCGCCATCGAAATCCCCAGGAAAGCAACGACGCAAAGTTTGGTCAGAACAAGGACTGTCGCTACTTTGAACAACAGTTTTTCCCCGCGCGAGGCCACCGCCACCAGGAAGATGATCAGCGCCAAGCCGTAAAAGGGGTTCTCGGAAAGGAGCGTTTTTGTCCAGCCGAAGGTATGGATGAAGGAAGCGCTGTCGTTGGTGATGGCCGTAGAATATACAAAAACCCAGATCACCAGCATCAGGAAATACAATATCCCCAGGGCCATTCCCCAGTTCCTGCCCAGATAACTCGTGATCACCCCGGGGTAATCGGTGCACTCCCGGGAATCGGCCAGGGTGTTCACAAACAGCCGCTGGAACAGATACATTGCGGGATAGCCGATGGCGGACGACAGCAGGAACACCCATAATCCCGTCAGTCCGACCTGCACGGGAAGGAAAACGATGCCGGCCCCGATGGCCATGCCGATGCTCATGATCACCCAACCCCAGTCGGTGCTGTCGAATCGGGTAGCTTCCTTCCATTGCAGTTTGTTCAGCTCCGCCGTATTGCCGGTTGACGCCTGCCCCGTGAAATCAGGACCGGTAGTGGGTTCCATGTTTTCATCCTTCCCTGCCATGCCGATTTTATTTTGACCGCTTCCGGTTAAGCCTGACCGCTGCGCGTTGTTTTGTCCTGAAGGATATGGACCACGGTGGAATCGACAAGCTGCATGCCCTCAAGCGAGATCTTGCTTAAGTTGCGGATGGATTCTTCCGCCGACCTTCCCAGCACGCCGTCGTCATCGGAAAGGCCGTAACCGGCCAGGGCCATAAACGCCGAGCGCATGGCCGCCTCGGCCCCGGTGACGATCTTCATCGAACATCCCGATTTGGCGCCGTCGCAGATGATTCCGCACAAGTCGCCGATGACATTGTCGATGGCATAGGTCATTTTCTCCATGTCGATCCCCGCCTGCTGGTAAACGACGGCCAGGGAGGCGGAGATGCTGGCGGCAATGGCGCAGCCGCAGATAACGGACAGTTCGCCGGTGAAGCTCTTAATGTATGAATTGACGGCGTGGCTTACGGCAATGCTTTCCTGTATGCGCGGTAGTTCGATTTCCAGATGCCTGCCCACCAGGTAAGGGACCAGGACGGTGAGCACCCCCTGGTTGCCGGAGCCGCCGCTCGTCATAACAGGTTCGGGCAGGCCGCCCATGCGCGCATCCACCGCGGAAGCGACTTTTTCCTTGACCCGGTGAAAAAGGTCATCCGCCTTGAGACCCTGTTTCATCATCTGCCGCAGCTGGTAGGCGTTTCTCTTTAAATCGACGCCCTTTTCCGCAATAGCCAGGTTCATGTCAATGCCGCGCTGGATATAAGAACGTTCCTCGTCATCAAGATTGATGACCTCGCGTAAGACCTCGTCCAGCTTCATGTTCCGCATTCTATCGTGATAAAGATCGCTCTGGGCCGGCGCTTGAGAAGGCGAGCCGATACATGAGATGCCGTCTTTCTCAAGGATGTTGATATTGGTATGGCCGCCGATGACGACACAGCGCACGCGGGAAGCGCCGCCGGTAAGTACTGCCTCGATATAAAACTCTTTTTCATCCTCTTTGCACAGATAAGAGACGGCTCCTTGATCGATCAGTTCCAGAGACTTGTTCAGAATATCCGCTGATACTTCTTTGAGAATTTCCAGCCGCAGTTCCGGCCTGGCAATGATCGCCCCCATGACCGCCGCGATGAGATTGCCTTTCCGACCCTTGCTGTTAGGGATCGTAACGGCCGCACCGTTTTTGAATGTGCCGGGGTCGACAATGAGTTCAATTTTTTCCACCGGGGCGTCAAGCTGTCCGGCGGCGGCTGCCGTCGCATAGGCGCAGGAGATCGGTTCGGTGCAGCCGACAGCGGGAAATACTTCGTGCTCAAAAATCTTCTTCAATAGCTTCATGGATTCCTCCTGTGAATGGTCTCTTCCTTACTGCATTGCAAAAACTATTTCGCAACCTTTGTAAATATAAACTCTGTGCCGTTCAGATGCAGTTTCCCCTTTTCAACTGACCATCCGAAAACTCTATCAGGACTGAAGAATGAATTTGTTTTTAACACAAGATACTGTTCCCTGAAAGAATAGGTCCCCTTGTCACCCTGCTGTTTAGCTCTGTCTTTTAAAGAATCAAGAACAAACTTGTGCTGACTCTTTGGAAATTGTTTCAAGAGCATTGCAGTAGCTTTTATTTCATAAGTCCAGGTATTATCACTTTTGAATGTGAAACGATGCAGATCGTAAGGATTTGAATTCTGCATCCCCTCCCATATCCCCACAATGGCTTTACCCGATTCGTCCCTTTTTTCTGATTTATCTGTGGTTCCCCCCTTTGCGGTAAGAACGGCAACTATTTTTTTATGTCCGTTTTTTTTAGCCAGTGATAAGGCGGTACTGTTGTTTTTATCTTTAGCATTGATATTTGCGCCTTTATCAAGGAGAAGTTTTACAAATTCAGGGAAATCACTGTTATTGTCTTTCAGATCAATAGTTGCGGCTGAAGCGGTCATTAAAGCGGTGCGTCCGCTTGTATCCTTTAACTCGATGTTGGCTCCCCTGTCAATGAGCAGCTTTGCCGTGTCTACATGTCCGCGATAGGCCGCCATCATTAATGCAGTTTCACCCTTTTTATTCTGTAAGTTAACTTTTGCACCTTTATCGAGAAGAATTTTTGCTCTTTCAGGATTTTTTGTAACTATGCCCCATCCGCTTGCATACATCAGGGCTGTATTCCCCATGACTCCCTGAAAGTTGATATTGATACCGTTATCAATAAGAAGATTCATCATCCTGATGCTGTTTTTTTCCTGGTCCTGACGACCGAAGTTAATTAGTCCGTCCTGAAAAACAGGGTTTTAAAAAGTTTATAGAAGTTCTGTTCTTTGACAACTGAAGATAATTGTGGATGAGAAGGGATTCCGGGGGTGATTTCCCCTATGCCGCCCGTTTCA
>Ga0265297_10000204_pt1 | contig 198442 bp, 296 predicted proteins | sample Munlanlwell13791_FD_192502 | JGI IMG/M metagenome (GOLD analysis project Ga0265297, IMG submission 192502) | Leachate microbial communities from a municipal landfill in Southern Ontario, Canada - Leachate well 137-91 | ecosystem: Engineered > Solid waste > Landfill > Unclassified | place... | reverse complement strand
TATATAATATTATATCATATAATTTTGATTTGTCAAATACTTATTTTTATACTTATATACATTATTATGTACAATTTATATATCTAGATATGCCTCCTTGTTTTCCGCCTGTTGGAATATCTATTATATCTGCTCTGCCAGTAGCACTTGATGGTTGTTGTTCATCATCCAATACACCGAAATAATAGACGTTTCTAAAACCTATATCTGTATTATATTCACCAACTACTTTTATTCCGTATAATTTGCCGAAAGACATTTTTAAACCGGAACAGACTATGAAATCTCCTTTTCTAATTTTATCCAATGCTTCCTCATACCATTTTTGGATAAAAATACTTTTTTCTTCTAATGATTTTCTTTCTAATAAAAAATATTCTTTGAATAACATAATATTTCTCGTATAATATATTTATAAATAATTTTGAGGTTATTATGCATCAAGAAAACAAATGGATTAAAAGTATTTATCAAATAGTAAATAATGATAAGTATAAAGGAAAAAGGCCGGTTGTGGCTAGGTCGTCTTGGGAATATAAATTCATGCGTTTTTGTGATCTTACACCATCAGTACTAGAATGGTCGTCAGAATCTTCAATAATAATGTATTTTAATCCAATAAAAGGAAAAGTCTGTAGATATTATCCAGACTTTTTAATTAAATATATAGATGTAAATAGGAAGGAACAAATTGATTTAATTGAGATTAAACCATATAGGCAGACAATACAGCCTGTTCCTAAAAAAGGCAAAAAGAAAACTACATTATTACAAGAAGCAAAAACATGGGCAGTTAATAAAGCAAAATGGGATGCAGCAATTCAATACTGCAATAAAAGAGGAATTAATTTTAGAATCATTACAGAACGTGATTTAAACTTGTCCATCTAATATTTTTGAATTATTATATGTTTCCACTAATTTAAGGCAGAGTTCTTCTATTTCATTTAATCTATTTAATAAATCTCTAAATTTATTTTTTGCTAGGAAGTTAAAAATTCCTTTTCCGTCAACAAGTTGATATGATTCAAATTGTTGGATTGATTTAGATAGTAATTTATCTGGAATACGGTTTAGATCTATTAGTCTAATATTACGTTTATAGTTTTCTTTATATTCTTCACCTAATTCTGGATGTTCAAGTATTTCCTGTAGCAATTTAGGATCGTCTGCTATTTTTCCAGCCGTTACTTCACCTACTCTTGGTTTAATAGGTGGTATATTATCAGATTTATCTCCCATCAGGCATTTTATTTTTAATGCTCTTACTGGATCATCTTCTTTTTTAAATGTAGATTTAATAGGATCGTATATTTTTACATTTTTATATCTTAGTAGTTGAATATAGTCACCATCTGATGTTACGATTGTTTTAGATTCATTCTGATATGTTTTGGCCAACATAGCAGCAATATCATCTGCTTCCATATATTTAACTTGGAGTACGTAGAAAGGGAAATATGTTTTACAATATTCTATAAACTTATCAAATTCCGCGTAAAATTCTTCCCAATTAATATCTTCTGCTCTATTTTCTTTTCTTTGTGCCTTATATTCTGGGTATATCTTTTTTCTCCAATTTTGTTTATCATCTACACAAAGAATTACTTTATCTGCTTCAAATCTTCTAGATAAGTTAATTATATTATTAAACATTACATGATGTAGATATTTGTATCCAACTTGTTGAATATCATTTCTACAAGCGAAAAAGCATCTATATGATAGGTGATTTAGGTCGAATATAACTTGCATTTAGATTATCCTTATGGGCAATAATCTATTATAGCGAGTTTAAAATAGAAATCAAGAGTTTAGTGATTCGTCTATTATTTTATTTAAATCAAATTCTTCTTCTAATGTTGTTTCTTCTTGTTCTTCTATATCAAATTCAAAATTATCGGAATTATTAATATTATCAAATAATTTTTTAATTTTTTCCCTCATAATTCCGACAGAGTGAGATTTAGGCTTTGTATATTTTTTTGTATCATCAGTTTTAGATACAGAAGGGGTTATTGCTGGCATTCTTCGTGTAGTTGCAGTTCCTTGTGCTTTAACCGCATCCGCATGTGGACCTTTCAATGTTGTTATATCTCTTAGATTTTGGGTTGGTCTTAAATTTGTAGAAACGACTTCATCCAATTCTTTTTCTTTAGGAGTATTTTGTTGTTCTTTATCTTTTAAAACTTTTGTAGCATGTTCATATGGACCTTTTAATGATGATATACTTGTTGCGTCTTGTCTTTTTCTAAGTTTTGTTTTAACTACTTCTTCTAGTTCTTCGGGGGTTTGTTTATTATTTTCTAATTCCGAATAATATTTTTTTAATTCTTCTTTTTGTTTTTCATCATTTTGTTTCTTTTTTAATACTTCTATACTTGTTAATCCTGTTGTAGGAACTTCTGTTTTAAAAACTTCTTCTAAAGAGGCATATCCAACTTCTTCTGCAAGTCTTCTTTGTAAATCAGACTTATATTCATCTTTTTTGCCGAATCGTGATGGTCTAATAGCAATTCCACTAGTTCCATCTATTGCTTGATTTGTTGTTGCATCCATTGTTCCTGGTGCAGCAGCAGATGTAACACCACATTCGTTTAATTCACCAGACATTGCAGGAGTTTGTGTTTCAGGAGTTTTTTCGTCAACTATTTCAACATTAAGTTTTTCTAAAACTGTTATTATTTGGTCTAAATATTCTAGTGCATTTTCATCTTTTAAAACAGTATTAATTTCATCATATGTTACCTTACCATTTTCTATATAATCAATAATTTTCTGTACTAACTCTTTTGTATTATCATTTAATTTTGTTTCTGGTTCTTTTTTTGGTTGTTTTGAAATATCTGACATAACTTCTCCAGGTAAGTCATTTAGACCTATAACTTTTCTTCCTTTTCCTCTATCACCAGATTTTTTTAGCCATTCGACTATTCTTTTTATATATTCTTCTTCTGTTAATTTACCTTCTTTCTTTAATAATTCTGCGGCACGTTTTAACATACCTACTGCTCTTTCTGGACTATATTCACCTTTTCTATCACCAACCCCTTTTATACTATAAACTGTTTTGATAGCATCAATTACATCAGGATGAGTTGCGATCTTTTTTAAATCTATTTCATTTATTAACGTAGGTCTTGATATTGTATCCATTATATCTTCTATGGATAGATTAAAAAACTTTTGTATTGATAATTTAAATGTATCATCAGACAACAGATAATCTGAAAAATCTTGTTTATCTTCATCTGTTTTTAATTCTATAATATTATCTTCGTTTCTAGGGCTTTGAACTTTTTTTCCATCAAAAATATCTTTTAACATAGTAATAAAGACTTGTTTACGTTCATTTATATCGGGATAATTTTTATTTAATATTTCAAATGCAAAATCAAATCCTCTATGATCTGGTGTATCTACATACGGCATTTCTATTAGGCTTTTATCTTCAGATTGTTCTACAATATCATTTACAGGTGGTCTTTCTTTTGGAAGAACTTCTTCTGGTTTATTTTCAAATATTACATTTTCTAAGTATGCTTTAAATGTGTATCCACCTTTTCCTTCCAGAATAACGAATTTATCTGTTTTATCTATAACTTTATATAGTATTCCGTTATATCTAGCCTTCATTAGTAGAATCTCCGGTAGTATTTATTTTATTTATTTCATTTTTCAGACCAAAAATTGCTATACAAATAGATTCTGCCATTCCATCATGTGGTTCTGTGGATCTTTTTGTTGGTAATAAATTGACATCAGGAAAGTTTTGTTGACAAAATCCTATAGCTGCATCTTTATCATGATCTTCATTTTCTAGTATAACTTTTTTCCATTCTTGAGGTCTAACAGTAGTTACTTTTATTTTTAATGCACCACAAATTCCGTGGACCATTCCAGTTACAAACCCGAAATTAAATGTAGATGTAATTCCCTGTCCTGGCATTCCTCCAACCTTTTCAATATAGACTGCATGAGGATTAAACTTTTTTATCAATTCCCCGACAATTTCTGCATCCAGCATTTTCTTTTTCTTTAATTTCTTTCCCGAACCTACTGTATATGCATATGTAGGTGTTTTTACAACCGCATTAACAACCCCATCGGTCATAAAACATAATCCACCATTAATACCTGGATCGACACCAACTATTCTCATTTAGATTCTCTTATGAAATATATTTTGGTTATTTTTTTATTTCTCATATTATTTAGCCAATTATCATGATCTGTTTTTCTTCCCCATGTTTCTATCATTTTATCAATTCCAGTTTTATCATGAGATTCCATAGCAGGAAAATATGTAGCACCACATGCTTTACATTTATATTCATTCATTTCGTTATTTCCTGGACAGATTCTATATTTTGTATCTGTCTTTTCTACATCTGATGATCCACATGCTGGACATAGCATGACTTCTTCATTTAATCCTTCATCTGGTGGTAACATTTTTATCTCCTAATAAACCCATTCGGCTATTTGTGTATATTCCTGATCGTTTGCATTTAATGCAATTTCTACTTCTTTTAAGCACTCAGCGGCTCCTCCACCGACAAGAACTATATTATTTCCATATTTCTTTAATACATCCATTACATCAGGAATATAAATCATGTCTCCTGTATGTTCTAAAACACTTCTTAATTGTGTATTACTATATCTTTCTTCAAATTTATCCCATAATCCAGTTTCTTCTAATTGTCTGGAATCATTTATATTATTTTCTAACATATATTTAACAAGATAAACAATGTCAGATTCAGATACATTATTATCAATGCATGTTCTAAAAAACGCATATCCTTTATCAAAAAATTCTGATTCATAAACTACATCTTCTTTTAATCCATTTTCTATATACCATAATTTTAAATCATCTTCCGATATCATACCCAAAGATGGCCCATTAAATAAAAACAAAACTTTATTAAACGTATTATATTTTTTGTTAATCCATTTTGTAAAATTTCTAATAGAAAATGCATATTTTTCAAAATATTGCTGATATTCTGGTTGTACATCTACAATGACCAGATTCTTTCCTTTTAATTCATTTTCTAAAAAGAAAAATTTAAAATTCATTTATTATAAATCCTAGATTGCATAAAATCTTTTTCGGTTGTAAATGGTGCAATCTTTATTCTGTCACCATCATATATCCTATAAAACATATAATATTTAATATCATCTTTAGACATTAAATAATATTTTCCACCAATTTCGTCATCATCTTTTATTCTGTTGCCTATAAACAATAAATATTCTGCTTCTCCCATTGCCAATTTTAAAGTACTTTCCATTGCAATTTTAAGTCTATCAAATGTAATTTCTTCTTTTATAAAACTATTATCTTTTTGATTTTCAGAACTTCTTAAAATTCTGCCCAATAATCGTAAACTATTTGTAGATACATCATTATTACCTTGTAATTGATCTAATGTATAATCGGCAAAATATGCAATTTCTTCATCATTAAGGTATCTTTTCAATAATTTTGGTTTATCTTTTATAATTTTTACAAACGTATTAAATATTACTGGTATATCTGTATGTATTAGACGTTTTTTATTAGCAGATCCCATAGGAACATTTGTAGATTTTGCAAATGGTACAAGATATTTTACTTCTGTTCTTCCTATATCCTTTAATTCAACGTCATAATCTCCTTTTGTACCACCAATCCAATCTCCCAATGTTAATCCTATTAATATTTCTCCTGGCCCAATATCACCAGATTTTACATCTAACAGTACATCATAAAAAATCTTATCCATTTTATATGAGTCCAAATTTCCGACTTTTCCTATTTCTAATTTTTGAGGAGGATTTAACTCTGGATTATGTATTCTTCTAATTATATATTTTGCTAATGGACTATTATTATATTCTTTTAATAGTTTCATTAATTCTTCTGTTAATTTAGGACGCAAATTATCACTAAAAAACTTTTCAACTTTTGTAGATTCCATTAATACAGTATTTAATCTATCATATGATTTAAAATTCATGATGATACCTTAGAAAATATTTTTCTTTTATTAAATTCATCTTTAATTGATTTCAAAACATTTTCGCTTAAATATGGTTTTTTAACAAGATTTTTGCTTTCTGTAAAAAACAATTTATGTCTTGATTTCATACAATCAGGATTTTCTATAATATTATAATATTCTAAAAGTTCTTTAACTATATTCTTCATATAATAATGATCTATATCAAACATTTTTAATGATATTTTTTCTACTGTTTCTAATAAAGGAAATAATTCTAAATCATATTTTTTTAAAGTATTAAATATTAATTGTACATCTTCTTTTTCTAAAAATATACCATTTAATGTTTGTTGACTATATTTTATATAGTCAAGTTGTTCAGTTAATTTATCAGTAATACTTTGAATCATTTGGTTCCTTTCAGATAAATATAATGAAATGATGGTATAATATTTATTGCGGTCGTACATATTTATACGTTTAAGAAGGATTTTAAAATGTCATATTCAATGGATCAAAAATGCAAGTATGTTACTGATAAATCTTTTATAGATTCTTATGTACAAAAGGTAACTTCTCTTCAAGAAAAATTAGATACAACATTTGAAGAATATATTGAACAAGCAAAAAAAGATACATCATATATAACTAAAGAAATAGTTATGGAAGAACTTAATGCCAATATCGGAAAATTCCAAAGATGGCTAGAACGTCTTTATAGTTCTAAAAAATTACTAAACGATCTTGAAGCTAAATTACAAAAAATGGAAACACAAATATTTCATTATTATAAATTTTGCTCAGATTTTTCAACTAGTTTAAAATATGATTCAGCAGTAACACGATATGTTGATGCAAATGAATGTAGACTTGCATTATATGAATTAATTAAAAATTATAAAGCATTAATCGAATTCATAGAAAATACCGCAAAAAATTTAAATAACAGAAATTATACAATAAAAAACATAATTGATGTATGGACACACGAACTCGGACTTAACTGATGGATAAAAAATATTTAAAAATTAAAAAATTAAATAATGTTAATGCTAGAATAATTACAAATCATCCATTTATAATGAATGATGTAATAAATCATTTTTCTGTTTATATTGAAAATTATTGGTTTCAGCCTAAAGTCAAAGCAGGATTGTGGGATGGTAAAATAAGGTTTGTAAATAAAGATGGTACATTTCCTATTGGATTATTAAAACAAGTTTATAATTTTGTTAAAAGTGATGAATTGGATATTCAACTTGATAAAGATTTAGTTAAATATAGTTCATTAGATAATTTTGATAATATTTTAGAATCGTGGTTATCATCTGAATGGATACCAAGAACACATCAAATTGATGGAGCTAAAAAAATTATAAAATATCGACGTGGTATTTTAGAACATGCTACATCATCAGGAAAATCTTTAACTATTGCGATAATCGCAATGCACTTCTTATTAACAAAAGAAATTAACAAAGTTTTAATCTTAGTTCCAACATTAGGTCTTATTGAACAAATGAGATCGGACTTAATAAGTTATGGTATAAAAGAAGATATGATTGGTAGATTTAATGGTGAGTGTAAAGATAAAAATCAATCTATTATTATCAGTACATGGCAATCAATGTGTAAACAAAAAGAACTAAGTAAAGAATTTGATATGTTAATCTGTGATGAAACACACTCTCTTAAGGGAGATGTTGTTAGATCAGTTTCAGAAAATTGTATTAATGCAGAAATAAGAATTGGGTGTACAGGAACTATGCCAGACCATAAATCTGATGAATATAGAGTAATTAGTACATTAGGTCCAGTTTTACACCGTGTTACAACAAAAGAATTAATCGAAAAAGGTGATGCATCAGATATAGCTATAAAAATATTATATTTAAATTACCCAGAAGAGGTACAAAAACAATTAAAGAATGCTCCATATGAATTAGAAAAGAAATATTTAGAATCATCTAAACCAAGAGCAAATATAATTAAATGTGTATGTAAAAAGCATCTTGAAAAGGAACATAATATATTAATACTTGTAAATAAACTTGATCATGCAGATTTTATTTACAACAATTTAAAAGAATTAAATTGTTGTGATCATATATTTTTAGTAACTGGTGATGTAGACCCCGAAGAACGAGAACGAATAAGAAAATTTACAAATATTAATAAAAAAGTTATTATTGTTGCTACTAGTGGAGTTTTTTCAACTGGTATATCTATCAAGAGGTTACATGCAATCATATTTGCTGCTGCAGGTAAATCTAAAATAAGAACTTTACAATCTGTTGGTAGAGGATTAAGACTTCATAAAGAAAAAAATAAACTTTTCTTGTATGATATAGGAGATAGTCTTAAATATTCAGATGCACATTTAGATAAGAGGATTAAGTTTTATGATAAAGCAGAGTTTTCAATTGATGTGAAGGATATACAAATAAATGGCAGTATTTAAAAACAACACTATTTATGAAATACCTATCATGATAAATGGTAGTAGAAGAGTAATTAAGCCAAATGCTGTTATTCATGGACCAGATTCATTATCTATGATTCCTGGATTATCAATGATTGGACAAACTGTACAACCAAAAATACCTAATGAACATTCAACTATAAAACCTCCTCCACAAGCAAATAGTATTGATAAAATATTATCATCTATACCACAAACAACAAATTTAAATACAATTATTAATGATGAATTAAATCATTTAAAATATTATCATAGTTTAGGTAGAAATCCTACAGTAACTATTTCTATACTAACTAAAGATAGTTTGGACTTAATTAAGCCATGTTGTGATTCTATATTAGAACATGTTAAATATCCAAACACAACAATAATGATAGTAGATACTGGAACAACAGATCCATTAGTATTTGATTATTATAAGTCATTACAAGAATTATGTAATATGAAAAACTTTAATTATAAATTTGTCCAACTTAAAAACTATCATTTCGGAAAAAATTATAATTCTGCAATTTTTAATCATGTTACAACAGATTTTGTAGTAATTCAAAATAATGATACAAAAGCATTAAATGATTATGTTACTCAAATGATGGAAATTGGAATCTTTAGAAAAGTTGGTTCTGTTGGTTGTAGAATGTACTATGAAGATGGTAGAATTCAACATGATGGTCAACATATTTATGATGCATCAGGTAAATACACAAATCCTGGTCATATTAATCTTGGACTAAGAAAACCACAATTAATAGAAAAAGAAAATGGAATAAAAATAGTTGATGGTAATACTGCTGCTGGTGTATTAATACATGTAAATGATTATAAAAAAATAAATGGGTTTGATGAACAATATGAAGATATATTTCAAGATGTTGATATTATGATGAAAATAACAAGCGTTTTGAAAAAATATAATATATGTAATAGAAAAGCAGAAATAATTCATAAAGATAATGCATCAAGATTTAGAAATGGTATGCCAGAAGAACGGTTAAAACAAATGCATAAGGATAGTTCATATTTGAGAGGAAAAGTTTCTGCAAATGCAATAACAAGAAATAAAATTGTAAATTATGATTATTCAATAATAACATTAGTTCATGATTTTAATGAATATTTAAACTTTTGTAATTCATTAAAAACTCAACAAGGAAAACATAGTATAGAATTAATCGCAATTCCTAATTTTAATAATATGTATACAAATGTTGGAAAGGCATATAATAATGCTATGGATATTAGTTCTGGTAAACATGTTATATTTTTACATCAAGATGTTGTTGTTCCGGACAATTGGTTAAATTCAATTACAAAAAATATAAAACAATTAGAAGTAGAACAATCTAAATGGGGTGTAATTGGTCCTGCTGGCGTAACGTTAGACCATAAAGCATATTATTATTTAACAGATGCCAGTTTAACACCATTAAATCCTCCAAATAAATATAAAAACGAAGTCTTGACATTAGATGAGTTATGTCTTATAATAAATAAGCAAACTGGTCTAAGATTTAGAGATGAAAGAATAACAGGGTTTCATTTTTATGGGGCAGATATTTGTATGAATGCAAAATCTAAAGGATTACATAATTTTGCTATTGATGCATATTGTTATCATAATTCATTAGATGGAAAGAAAAATCTTAGATCCGAAGAATCTTATAAAAATTATATTGACGACGCAAAAAGATTTCATATAATGTTAAGAGAACTAAATATAAATCAATGGCGATCAACAACCGCATTTGGTGTAAATGAAAGAATATCACTTTATATTTTACCACCAAATAGTAATAGTAAGGAGCAAGTATATCGAATTATAGTATAAGAAAGTAACCGTTTATTTACATATGAACTTGTTAGTAATGGATTAAGACTACGGCTACCACGATAAACAAAAGCACAGTAGACCATCTATATAATCAATTTATATATTACCGATTGTATAGGTGCTGGTGTTAACAAGCCAGGAAAACATAGAAATAATATTTAGTCCGAAAACATAAGACGGTCAGCGGACTCTAATTGCCTGATGTGTTGCAACGCTAGTCACATAAGTCCTGTATATTTTTGTACTTATAGTACAAGAAAAATAGGAATATATGTCTGTGTATTAAAAATCTAGAAATTTTCACAGACGAAAACTAAATAAAACTAAATAAAACTAATTTAACTAGTTTAAATCAAAAATAAATCTTACGAAACCTGATAACACGAAGTGTTAGCAGGTTGAGTAGATCGGAGGATACGAAGTGAAACGTAGTATCCGTAGATCTATAATAAGTTAAAATTAATTTAAATAAAATAATAAACAAAACATATTAAACTACTTAAACATTCTTAATATCTGCCTGAAATTATATTGTAACTCAATTATAGAAAGATTTTCTAGCTACTTTTCCTACACCTATTCCACCATAATATTTGTCTTTAACCTTTGTTAGCTTATATGTTTTAAATATTGAATCTTCCCAATTCTCTTTTAAACTAAAATCAACATCATCTTTATTAAAAACTTTTCTAATTAAAGTCTTTTCATCATCACTAATATTACCTTTATTAGCTAATATTATTGTATTATTAATAATTCCAACTGGTTTCAATTTATCATCATAAGAAAATGAATTTGGTGTTATTATAAACTTCCAATTAACATCATTTTTCTTATATTCTAAAAATTCTCCATAATCAAAAGGCAAAACATATCCAAATTCTTCATTATATTCACCTTTTGATGTTAAAATTTTTAATTTAGGTTTTCTATCTATAAGTAACAAAAATAAATCATCTTTTTCAATGTTTACACTCTCTGAAAATATAGATAAAATCTGTAATTTTAAACGTTTTCTCATATGTGTATTTATAATTTTTTAATTGATCGTTAATAAGTTTGTGATATAATTTTGTATCAAAGATTTTAATTAAGTACAAAATCTTATTAACATAAATACATTAAACATAAAAAATGTTAGGAGAGTTTAAAAATGTCCTTAAAGGCTTTATCAGAATATACTCAATATGCAAAATATGCTAAATATATCCCAGAAAAGAAACGTAGAGAAACATGGCAAGAACTAGTAGAACGTGTTTTTAATATGCATAAAATTCATTTAGGTGAAAAATATGATTTAATAAAACCAGAAATTGAATTTGCAAAAGATATGATTCTTAAAAAAAGAATTTTAGGGTCACAAAGAGCATTACAATTTGGCGGTGATCCTATACTAAAGAAGAATGCTAAAATATATAATTGTTGTGCTAGTTACGTTGATAGACTAGATTTTTTTAAAGAAACATTATATTTATTATTATGTGGTTGTGGTGTGGGTGCAAGTGTACAAAAACATCATATAGAAAAATTACCAAAAGTTATTGAACGAAATAAAGGTAAAAAAATATTTGTTATACCCGATACCATTGAAGGATGGGCAGATTCGGTTGGTGTATTAATGCAATCTTTTTTTAATACATCATCAAAATTTTATTCATATGATACACAATGTAATTTTGATTCTTTTAGTGGTTATGAAATAGAATTTGATTATAGCCTGATTAGACCTCAAGGAGCAATGATTTCTTGGGGTGGTATTGCTCCAGGTCCAGCAGGATTAAAAAGATCATTAGAATTAATAGAGAATATTTTAAAAAATATAAAAAATAGAAAATTAAAACCAATTGAAGTTTATGATATTATTATGCATATGAGTGATTCTGTGTTATCTGGTGGAATAAGAAGAAGTGCAACAATTATTTTATTCTCTCCTGATGACGAAGAAATGGCTAATGCAAAAACTGGTGATTGGTTTATAACAAATCCACAAAGAGGAAGATCAAACAATTCTGCATTACTACTTAGAGATAATGTTTCAAAAGAACAGTTTTCAAAACTTATGAAGAGTGTAAAAGAATTTGGTGAACCAGGATTCATATGGACAGATAATACAGAAACAATGTTTAACCCGTGTTCCGAAATTAGTTTACATTGTTATGACGAAGAAGGTAATTCTGGATGGAATTTTTGCAACCTTTCAGAAATAAATGGAAAGAAAGTAAAAACCGATCAGGATTTTTATGATGCTTGTAGAGCAGCAGCAATTTTAGGAACAATCCAAGCAACTTATATGAATCTTGATTATTTATCTGAATCAACTAAAAAAATTATTGAACGTGATGCATTATTAGGTGTTTCTATAACAGGAATGATGGATAATCCAACCATTATTTTTGATACAAAAATTCAAAAAACAGGAGCAAAAGTAGTTTTAGAAACAAATGAAAAAATTGCAAAAATTTTGGGAATAAATTCGTGTGCAAGAGGATGTACCTTAAAACCTAGTGGTACATCAAGTTGTATTTTAGGTACAAGTTCTGGTATTCATCCTAATCATGCTAAAAAATATATAAGAAGAGTTCAGGCAAATAAACTAGAATTTCCTGCTCAAGAATTTCAAAAAATGAATCCATTGGCAGTCGAAGAATCAGTTTGGTCTAATAATAAAACTGATGTTGTATTATCTTTCTTGTGTGAAGTTCCTGATGGAGCAAAAACAAAAAATAAAACTGGTGCTATCGAATTATTAGAACATGTAAAATTAACTCAGCAAAATTGGATTGAATATGGAACAAGAAAAAATGATTGGAGATTTGAAAAATATCCTTGGTTAAGACATAATGTAAGTAATACTATTTCGGTCAAACCAGAAGAATGGAATGATGTAGAAGAGTATATCTATAAAAATCGTAAATGGTTTGCTGGAATATCATTATTGCCGATGGATGGAGATAAAGATTATCCACAAGCACCGTTTACAACGATTTATGATTCTTCTCAAATAGTTAAATATTACGGAGACGGGGCATTAATGGCATCTGGATTAATTGTTGATGGACTACATGCATTTAATAACAATTTATGGGCAGCATGTGATTGTGTACTAGGTATAGGTGAAAAAATAGAAGATTTAGAAAAAATGGATGAACCAATATTACCAGAAAAAAATGGTTATACACAAAAACAATGGAATGATAAATTATTAGAATTTACTTTAAACTATTCTAAATATATTGAATATAATGAAAAATATAAATCAATGACATTAAAAAAGGATTGGCTTAGAAGGGTTAACCAATTTGCGGAACGATATGTAAATAATGATTTGAAGAAATGTACTTATCTATTAAAGGATGTATCAAATCTAAAATTATGGTTAGATTTAAAAAGAGAATACAAAGAAGTAGACTGGACAAATGTTAAAGAGGAAATAGAGCAAAAAGTAGATGTTACGAAACTTGCTGGTGCTGCTTGTAGTGGTGGTGCATGTGAAGTAGGAGAATTAGGAGAATCTATTAAAAAGAAACAGGAAGAAACACAAAAAATAACCAAATAAAGTTATAAGTCATATATTACTTTATTATCTTCATTAGAGTGGGCGAAATTATAAATTAAGTCACCAGAATCTATGTTAGCCTCATCTTCTAATGGTTTATTTCTACCATTTAAGGTTTTTGGTATCTTACCATCCAATCTTTGCTTATAATGGCTAAGTTCGTGTGCTAATGTTCTTAAATAATCACATAATGCTCTATTTTTAGCATAGATATATATAGTATTTGAATCTGGTAAAAAAGCACCAGTTGTCATAGGAACAGTAGTTCTATCGTCAGTTATTACAATATTTGGTAATTCTGTTATATCAAGGGTATTTTTTGTATATTCTATAAACTTATTAATTATACTTTTACACTCATCTGATACATTTAGTTTATAATTTACGTTATAATTAAGTGGTTCATTTATATTTTCAAGAAATAATTGTGATAAATTTTGTTTCATTCTCCACCGCCGTCTCCACCAGAATCCCCTGAGTCTGATGTAGTATCAGAGTTAAAATGTTGTCCACCAGTTTCTAGACCAGTTGACCATCCCCAATACAATCTACCATTTCTTTTATATGCACCAAATCCTGTTTTCTTTCTCTTTTTTCTTTTCTTTTTTTCTTCTAATTTTTCTGTCATTATATACTCCTATGATATATTTATATTATTTTTTAATATTATGGAGTTTTGTAAATGAATTAACTTTTTTAAGTTCTATTATACTATCAAAAAAGTTTTCTGTTATATTAGAGTTATGTGTTATTACGTATGTACATAGGTCAGGATAATTGTTTTTAAACCCATTTTTCATAAAGTTTAAGAATAATTCTGTACCATCAGCACATAATGACGAATCTAATACTTCATCTAATACTAATATATTACAATCTATTGATCTTCTAAGTTTAGATATTTCAATAAGTGTAAACATTAAAGCTAAGTCTAATCGTTTTCTTTCGCCGGATGAGAAGTTATTATATGTAAACACATTACAGTTTCTATGTTTTAATGTTTCATTTAATTCTTCGTCAAATTTTATAGTATAATTTGCATTCATTACCGATAGATATTCATTCATTTTTTTATTTAAAATGGGTAGTATTTTTCTAATAATATAATTTTTAATACCTTTATCACCTAATATATTTTTTAATCTTTCCGCATATTTCATATTTTCTGATTCTTTATTTAATTCTTCTTTTTTTATAGTTGCAATAGATTTTGCTTTTATTACTTCTTCTTTTGTTACTACATCTGTCATAATAAAAGAAGAAGATTCAACTTCTTTTATTTCTTTATGGGTATTTTCTATTTCAATTAATAGTTTGTCATATTCTTTTTTTATTTTGTTTTGATCATTTATTTTTTCTTTTATAGAAGTTTTGTTTGATGAAATTGATTTTATTTTATTTGATATTATTTTTGATTCTTTTTCCATATGTGTGATTGATGTAGTTAAGTTTATTATTTTTACTTTCAATTCTGTTTTAAATTCTTCTACATGAGAATCATTTGTAGGAGTATTACATATAGGACATATAGGAGTTTTGGTTAAGTTATTTAATTTAGTTTCATTTTCTTCTTTATCTTTAATATTTCTTTTTATATTTGTTAGTATTTCTGTATTTTTAGTATTTAATGATGTTAATTCATCATCTAGGTCATCTATTTTTTTATTATAATCAATATTTTCTATTAATAATGAAGATTTTTTAACTTCTTGTGTATTTAATTTTTCATTTAATTCGTTTAATTTTTCTTTTTTAGTTTTCTCAAATGTTTCTTTATGTTCTTTTATTTTTTTATAAGTATCAAGTTTATTTTTATATATTTCTACTAATGATGTAAATTCGGTTGTTAGTACTTTTTTATTATTTTTAGAATCATTATATGATTTTTTAATATATTCAAACATATCACCATATACAGATAAATTTAAAATATCTTCTAATAATTGTCTTTTATCGGATGAAGACATTTTAAAAAATGGTTGACTTGAATTTATATTTAAAGTAATCATATTAATAAAACTTTTATATGATATACCTAGAATATATTCAAGTTCTTTTTGTGCTTTAGGTTTACTACCTATTTTATCTTGTTTTATATCCTCTTTATATAATTCAAATATTCCTGGTTTTAATCCTCGTTCAAGTCTATATTCAATATTATTGAGTTTAAACCAAACAATGACCAAACATTCTTTACCATTAATAGCATTAATCATTTCTTCTAAATTTAAGTCTCTTATACTTTTCCCATAAAATGCGAACACTAGTGCATCAATGAATAATAGAGATTTTCCCACTCCGTTTCTTATTGACGTGCCTTCAATAGAACCAGAAACTTTATGTATTCCTTTTTCATATGTAAGTAGTATAGGTTGAGAACCTACACTTAAAAAGTTTTTAACTGATATTTTTTGAATTTCTAATTTCATTTTTTGTTTTCCATTATCGTTTTATGTAATAATATAAATCTATTTTTTAACTCTTTTATATCTATATCTTCTGGATGTTCTGTTTGCTCTATATAATCCAAACCATATTTTAGTTCATCTTTTTCAAAATCAGTATCAATGTCTACATAATCATTATCTAAATCTTCTATTCTTTCATCTAATATTTGTAAATTAAATAAGTTCTTTTTATCTAATAAGTTTAAAATATTTACTAATTTATCTTCCTCTATTGATTGATCTATATGAAACTTTACTATATTATTATCTAATGTATTTAATAACTCTTTTTCTTTTATAATTGATGAAATATTTACATGTTTATGTTTTGGGGAAATAGTATTTTCAATAAATTTTGATGTTTTTGTATCAGTATCATAAACAGTTATACCTTTTTGTGAACCAAAGTCATTCCAGGTAATTTCATATGGAGAACCTAAATAATTAATATGACCATGTTTACCTTTTATATGAAAATGACCAGAATATACTTCTTCAAACGCATCAAACATTGATTGTGATAATCCATTTTCTTCTATTTGTTCATTTGTCTTATTAAATCCATTTATTTCAAAATGTCCCATGCATAAATTATATTTTTTAATATTTGTTTCTTCATATTCATTTATTATCTTTGTAAAGTGTATCCAGTTCTCACTACCATCAATAATCCAAGGGACAGCAAGGATTTTAAACCCATTTAAATCATATTCTTTAACAGTTGATATAATATCAAGTCTTGAGTTTATTTTTTCTAATGGTTTAAGTGCATGCACTTTTAGTGAATCTTTATAATAAATATCATGATTTCCTATTAGTATTTTTATCTCTAATGATTTATAATTTTTTAATAATGTTCTTAGAATAGATATAGCTACATTTTCCATTAATATATCTTTATTAAATTTATCATCAAATAAATCTCCAAGAATCCATAATTGATCAATATCTTCTTTTTCAATTACAGGAATTATTTGATTAATAAAAAAGGATTTTATTAAGTTTAAAAAAAATTCGGAGTTCTTTTTAACTCCGAAGTGAATATCTGATATTAATAATAATTTCATGCCATATTATAACACATTATGCACCAAAAATCAAGTCATCATCTTTTCTCTCAAAATGTCGTTCATTATAGTATTTTTCTACTAATGCCTTTTTAGTTTCAATATGTTTCTTTTCTTTTTTAATTACCTGTAAAAATGCATGATATACGAATTGTGTACAATATGCGAATGCGTTTTTACTCTTAGCAGGATCAAAGTTTTTGCTATATTTTAATAGGAAGAATATTGCTCTTGATTTCATTTCTTCAAGATATGTGTATCCAGAAAAGTTTGTTTTAGTAGCGAAATTGTCTACTAAATTTACGAATATTTCTCCTAATCTTTCTGATGGAGTTCCAAATATTTCTTTTTGTTCTAATTTTTTAATTTCGGTTGCAGATGCACCTTTCTTTTTACGTTCTTTTATTTTATTTTTATGATCATTTACTTCTTTTTCATATGATGCTCTAAAATTGACCAATTCTTGTACTAATTCGGAATTATCTACTAATTGTCGTTTTGTAATCTTTATTTTTCCTCTTCCACGACGACGATTTTTGATAATTTTCTCTGTTGACATATTATTCCCCAAATAGTATAAAAGGTTTACAAAACTAATTATATCAGAAAAATAATTAATTTAATATCAACGATATGCTAATAATTTTGTAACATCACCAGAATCAATGACTTCAAATGGTACATCAGAATAATATTTTTTGTTTGTCATAGATTCAACATTAAATGTTAAATCTTGTAAATCATCTTCTTCAGATCCTATTTCCTGTTCAATTACGCTAGATATTCCTCTTGTTATATTTGACATATCTTCTGATGTTAAAGTCCATGTTTGTATATTATTTCCTTGAACTCTAATCCATCCTAAATATTTCATTCCATAGTCTCTTGCATCATTCCTTCCAGAAGATCCATATGCTAAAAAGAATGCGTCTGTTAATTGTTTTTCATTATTATTAAATACATGTAAATAATTCTGTTTTAAATATTCTAATATAAAACTTGCTGGATCATTGTCATATTTTTCTTCTGATTCTTCGCCTTTTTCTATTAAACCATCTTCTATAAAATTGTGTTTAATTTGGTCTTCTAAATATTGTAAATGTGGAACGTCATCTTTATCAATTCCTAATAAATTTGCAAATTGAGATGTTAAATATGAAATAACATGTGCTTCATGATTCATATCTCCTATATCACCGTCTGCAAATACTGGTGAACCATCAATAATCCAATATTCACCAGAAAGTACAGCAGATTCTACTAATCGTTTTCTAACAATTTTCTTCCAATTTTCTGTTAACAACTTCAATTTAGAATCGTAATATTTTAGCATATTAGTATTTATATTATTTGAATCTTAATGTTGATTTTTAATTTTTGTCGTATATAATGGTAGGATATACATTAAAGGTGATACATATATATGGATAATCAGCAAGATCATAAAAGAGTTATAATTTTTCCATCTGATAAAAATGGATGTGGATTTTATAGAAATATAATACCTTTAAACTATTGTATGGCAGAATATAATTGGGATACAACATTTTTATTTCAATTCGTTTTTGATCTAAACTTAGTACAATCAAGTTCTGTAATTAGATTTCAAAGACAATGTACAGAAAATCAAAAGAAATGTATAACAGAATATAGAAAATGTATAAATGCTACTAAATCTAAAGCAAAAATAATGTATGAATTAGATGATCTTGTTCATGGAATTGAACCACATAATATTTTAGCATATCAATATTATACACCAACCAGACGACAAAATGTAGTAGATATAATGAAGATGTCAGATAGAATTACATTTTCAACCGAATTTTTAGCACAATTTTATAGACAACAATTTGGTATCCAACATTCTGTGGTTATTCCAAACTATTTACCAAAATTTATGTGGAATCCTAATCCAGCAGAAAGTAAAAGACCAACAAAAGAAGAAAGAGATGGGGATAAACCTGTTATTATGTGGGCTGGTTCTGCATCTCACGTTGGCCCTGGTGGAGATTTAGAATTTTTACTTCCTATGATTGAAGCTACTATGGATGAATTTACATGGATATTTGTAGGTGTATGCCCTCCTAAATTAAATGGTAGAGTAAAGGTAATTCCTTGGAGTCATTTTTATAATTATCCAGCAGGAATGCAAAAGGTAAAAGCAGATATTGCTATTGCCCCAATTAATGATAGTATATTTAATTATGCTAAATCAGATTTGAAATATTTAGAATATTCTGCAATAAATATTCCTGCTATTTTATCTAAAATTGGGAATGGTAGGGGTCCATATGATCAAACAAATTCTCCTAATTTAGTTGATAATGATCCAGATTCTTGGTATCAATCAATAAAAGATCTGATCAATAATGATGAAAAATACTATGATACAATAAATTTACAGCATGAATTTTTACAGAATCGTTGGTTAGAAGATAATATTAATAAATATAAAGACGCATTTAATTTCTAGGATTTTTATGTTAAATTTAAAAAATATAAAAACAGTTGAAGACTGTGATAAGTTAATATTAATTTATTTACAAGAGACATATAAAGAATACTTGACAAAGAATTTTAGACAAGCTAAAATATATATCAGATATGTGGACACATTAATAAATAAGTCAAAACAAATACAATCAATAAAACCCAAAAAGAAAATTAAAAAGGAAATCTCTGATGAGTGATGAAAATAAAAAAACATTTAAAATAGAATTCTCAGAAATTAAAAAAATAATAAAAATAACAAATTCGTTCAATCGTGGATATTATGATAAAGATAATGATTGTTATATGTTAGATGGTATCAAATTTGAAGATAGATTTTTTAATGAAACAATATCAGTATTTTCAAATTATATAAATTCAATTACTAATATGAAAATACGAATAACTAAAAATTCTCAAGAATCTACTATTAAAGAAAAAATAGTATATGATGAAAAAGAAGTATTAACTGATACGGATGGCAACACAATAACATATGGTTGAAATACAGGATAATAAAAGAGAACGACAATTAATATCTCTTTTTGAACTCATAAAAGATACCGGAAGAACTGGTGTCGATGCAAAACTAAAAATTAAAAAACAAATAGTTGGATTTGAACTTAAATCTACTACAGTAGGTAAAGTTTCAACTGCAAGTTCCCTAACTCTAAACGTGATAAAGAGATATAGAACTCTTCATTGGTTAATAGGAATATATAATAAAAAAGCAGAATTAAAATGTTGCTATTATGGAACACCAGACAATATGAAAAATTGGCTGGACTTTTGGGAAAATGATATCAAAAGAGGATTAAAGATTTCTAATATGCTAGTAGATAGAATAGATAAAGAAATGGTCTATGAAATATTTGGCAAGAAAAAGATATATTCAGTAGATGAAGCAAAATTTGTCTATAAAAAATTATTTAATTTTACAGAATATGATAATAAAATTGATATAGAAAATGGATATAGTATTGATAGAATGTTAGAGATGTTTAAAGAACATAATAAATTTTATCTATATCGTGGATCTGCAATCAATAACCCAAAAATTCCAAAAGAATATTATGAAAAATGGGAAAAAATAGATTGTGATTATCCAGAAACATTAAGAAAATTAGTTTCAACGTATATAAACAAATAAATTGCACTCTTTAAAGAGTTTGATATAATATATACCTCGCGCCAAATTAAATAAAGGAGAACACAATGGCAGAAGATTTTATCGAAGATGAAGAAAAGGCACAAAAGCCAAAGAAATACGCCGAAATTCATGTCACCATATGGGACGATGGTGAATTGGAAATGGATTGTGTTCGTTTTAAACCACGCGAATCTGGCAGAGGCGCACCAAGAAAGATAATCTTTGAAAATAAAGAAAAGTTTATTAATGAAGTTGACAAATGTGCAATGTCAAAATATGGTCTTCTAAAGTTTTTCAGAGAAGAATTGTCATTGGAAGGTGACGATGTAAAACCAGTAGTGGAACAAAAAACTCCTAGAAAGTCGGAAAAGAAAGACGACGATACATTTGATGATGAGGAAGATGAATGAGTTGTTGCCATGAAGAAGTAATATTTGGAGTATGGAGAAATTTACAAGAATTTCCAGACTCTAAATTGCCTACAAAGGCCCACTCCACTGATGCTGGATACGATTTGTATGCGGCAGAAAAGGTTACTCTCCGACCAGGAGATAGAAAGATTGTAAAAACTGGTATTCATCTTCAAATGCAAGATGGATGGGAAGCACAGATTAGACCCCGTAGTGGAAATGCAGCAAAATATGGAATTACTGTAACAAATTCTCCAGGCACCGTCGATTGCTCATATTGCGGCATGATAATGGTAATTTTACAAAATACTGGTGAACAGACATTTACAGTGGAAATAGGTGATAAAATTGCACAGATGGTTTTTCAACGAATACCTGTTATTTCTTTACAAGAAATACAAGAAAAACCAACAAACGAAACCCGTGGAGAAAAAGGATTTGGGTCATCAGGTAAATAATAATGTATAGTTCAGTATATTTCCAAAAATCAAATAGTACTATTCATTGGTGGGAATATGACAATGAAGGGGAGAAACGCCATTATAAAGAGGCGGCTCCCCTTTATTTTTATATGCAACATCCAGAAGGAGAATATACTTCAATTTATGGAGATAAACTAAGAAAGGTTGAATTTGACACAATAGGAAAATTTATTGATACTAAAAAAATGTATAAAGATGCAGGAAGAAAATTGTTCGAATCTGATATATCACAAAATAATAGATTTATTTTAGATCATTGGGCAGGACAAGAATTAATCCCACCAAAATTCGACGTACATTTTATAGATATCGAAGTGCATTCTGAAACAGGATTTCCAAAGGCAGAAGAAGCAGAACATCCTATTGTAATTATTACTGTATGGTCAACTAAACGACAAAAATATTATATTTTTGCTGCAAACGATTTTAATACAGATTTTTTAAAAGATAAAAATGGAGAAATGAACCATTATGTAAAATCTTTTAAAACAGAAAAAGAATTGTTGGCAACGTTTGTAAAATTTATTAATCAGATCCATCCGGATATAGTTTCGGGGTGGAACAGTAGTTCATATGATATACCATATATAATAAACCGTTGTAATAAAATATTAGGAGAAAGACAAACAAGTAAACTTTCTCCTATAGGTATTATTAAAAAACATATATCAAGAACAAAGTTTTCTAATAAAGAAGTAGAACGATTTGAAATTGCAGGTATAAACTGTATAGACTACTTAGAACTTTATAAGAAATATCACCCAAATCAACAAGAATCATATAGACTTGATTATATAGCTAGATTAGAAATAAATGAGTCTAAAATCCATTATGAAGGATCATTAAAAGAACTATATAATAAAGATTGGCAAAAATACGTAGAATATAACGTACAAGACGTTAATCTTCTAATTAAATTAGATGAAAAATTACAGTTTATGAGCATTATGACAACTATTTGTTATGGATGCAGAGTTCCATTTGAACAATTTGCGGTTACAACAAAAATATTAGATGGGGCATTCATATCTAAACTGTTATTGGATAAAATAGTTTTACCGGATGTTGCGGGGTCAGAAAAAAATGATAAATTTACAGGTGCATATGTTCACGATCCCCAAACTGGTGTACATGAGTGGTTGATGTCATATGATGCAACCTCTCTGTATCCGTCTATTATGATACAACATAATATATCTCCAGAAACAAAAATATCAAAAGTTACTGAACAAGAAGCAATAATTATTCTTGATATGTTAGAAGATTTTGAAAAAAATAAACACAGAGATATTGAAACAGAAGATGGTTCTACATGTATAGAATGGGTAAATAAAATAAAAGAACACAAATTATCAATCGCATCAAATGGTGCAATTTATAGACATGATAAACAAGGTGTTGTACCAAAATTCGTAGAAGAATGGTTTCAAAAAAGAAATTATCATAAAAATTTAATGAAAGATGCTAAAAAATCTGGCAATCATGATGAAGAAAAAATTCAAAATGGACTTCAGTATAATTTTAAAATTTTGATAAACTCTGTTTTTGGGTTTTTTGGTACTGAATGGTCTAGATTATATGACCAAGATAGTGCTGCTGCTATTACTTTAACTGGTCAAGAAATAATTAAAAATACTTCTCATGCAATAAACTCATATTTTGAAAAATGGGAAGATACTAACATTGGAAAAAAATTAAAAGCTAAAAATATCAGTAATATTATTACGTATAATGACACCGACTCCAACGTTTTTTCTGATATTGTTGTTATGAAAAATGGTAAAAAAAAGACTTTTAGAGAGTTTTTTGAACAAGAAGCAATACAAAATGATAACTTAATAAAAGTACATCATGATGGAAGAGCATTTATATTTTGTAATAATACGGAATTACCGTTTTATGATGAAGAAAACAAGAAAATAAATTTTGGTAAGGTCCAGTATATTGAGAGACATTTTGTACAAAAACCTATATTTAAAATAAAAACAAAATCTGGCAAACATGTAAGTGTTACAGAAGACCATTCATGTATGGTTATAGATAGTAATGGAAAATTAGTAGAAAAGAAACCAAAAGAAATAATCCGTGGTGATAAAATAATTAGTTTGAAGTATAAACAACATAATATATATGTTGATTGTGAACTGCAAAACAATGAATTACAATTAGATTATGAAGTTGACGAAGTAGAGTCAGTAGAATACATTAATTCTGATTATCAGGACGTTTATGATATAGGAATGGTAGATACTCCACATACATATTTTGCAAACGATATATTATTACACAATTCTTGCTATTTAGCAGCAGGAAGAATTTTAAAAAGTATTAATTATGATGATACTGATATTCAAAAGACTGTAAAGTTTTTAGATGAAAAGATATCACCATTAATTACAAAAATAATTGATACAAGAATGGAACATCTTGCGAAAGTAAGAATGAATTGTCCAGAGAACAGAATATCATTTAAGAGAGAAATGATATCTAGAAGAGGATTACACTTAGCAAAAAAGAGATATGTTGCATATGTATTAAACATGGAAGGGAAGGATATTCCAGAGGGTGATGAACACGAATTAGAGGTTAAAGGGGTTGAAATTGTCAGATCAAGCACACCAGAAATTGTAAGAAACGCATTAAAATCTGTAGTTACAATATTAATGAAAACATTAGATAAAGAAAAAGTTAAAAATGAAATTTTAAAATATTATACAGAATTTATGAAATCTACACCAGTATCAATATCTAAAGTAAGTACTGCGAATAATTTGGAAAAATATACAGATTCTTTGACTGGATATCCGATCAAAGGATGTCCACAGCATATAAAAGGTGCCATAATTTATAATAAATTAATTAAAGAAATGAAGTTAGAAGACAAATATGAATTAATATATGAAGGTGACAAAGTACGAGTAGTATATATTCATGAACAGGATCATTTTAGAAATAATGCAATTTCATTTAAAGAAAAAATACCATCAGAATTTGGTCTAGAAGATTGTATAGATTATGATACAATGTGGGAGAAGATTTTCATGAAACCATTACATCAATTTTTTCAAGTTTTAAGATGGGAAATACCAAATTGTGAAATAGAGGACATAGAAGATCTTTTCGCATAAGTACTTATGTGGTACAAAAAGTTTATTTTAAAATCGTAGAACGAATCTAAATAGATATAAGTTCTTCGGAACGAAAAAGTAAACAGTACCACAAGTACACGAAGTAAACAAGTACACAGAAGTACAACAAGTAAGGAGAAAAATATGGCAAGGCCAAAGAAAATAGATACAGATGAGCCAAAAGCAAAAAGTGGTTTATCCGATGCCGCAAAGCGGGCACTAGACTTCGTAGAAAGTCTTAATGATGAAAAAGCAGCACTACTAGATGATGCGAAGGGAAATATGGTCGATTTTATATCGTCCGGATCTTATGCATTTAATAGAATGATTAGTGGATCATATTTTAAAGGATATGCAAGTAATAGATTATATGCTTTACATGGTCCATCCGGTTGCGGAAAGTCATTATTAGCAGGATGCGCAGCAAGAGAAGCACAAAAGAAAGGTTATCAAATAATTTATTATGATACTGAAAATGCTGTAGATAAAATGTTTTTAACAAGAATTGGTGTAGATACTGATTCGTTGATTATCAGAACACCAGAAACAATTAGTGAATTTAGAAATATGGCATCAAATGATATGAAAAAGTGGAGAGAAAAGTTTGGAGATGATGCAAAATTATTTATGGTATGTGATTCTATAGGAAACTTACTAGGAACAAAAGAATCTAATGATATCGAAGAAGGAAAACATGCATCTGACATGGGTCAACGTGCAAAAGAAATGCGTACATGTGCCAGAGCACTAACAAATAAATGTGGTCATTATAATATCCCAATGGTAGTTATAAACCATAGTTATGAACAAGCTGCAGCAAATCCACATGCCGCTCCTACAAGAAAAATGAGTGGTGGTGAAGGATTTATTTATGCATGTACTGGTGTAATCTCTTTAACAAAGAAAACAATTAGAGAGGACGAAAAGAATGCCGCTGGCGATAATGTTAAAGTTGCTAAAGGTGTTATTTTAAGAGCAAGAACAGATAAAAATAGAGTTGTTCCAGAAGGTCTTTCATGTGAAATATTATTATCATTTACAAAAGGTCTAAGTAAATTTTACGATCTTATTGTTGATGGAATTGAACATGGATTTTTTGAAAAGCGAACAACCAGAGTTTATGTTAAACATTTAGATAAAATGTTTTTTGAAAAGCAATTATATCTAAAAGAAAATTCTAAAGATGTTTGGGAAGGAATTCTTCAAGATTTGAATAAGAAAGTAGAAGAATCGATTTGTTACGAAAGTCTACAAAAAGGTGATTTTGACGATGTTCTTGAAGATACTGTAGAAAATATAGAGGAAGAAACTACAGAAGATTCCGAAAAAGAAAATTGATTCCCATTCAAATCTTTGATATAATATGGTAGAGGTTCTAACTAATGACTGATGTACAACATGATTTTGATGCAATAGAATTTTATATTATAAAATCTCTAATATCATCTGATATCTATTGCAGAACATATGTTTCTAAAATGACTACCGATTTATTTTCCCCAAAATCACAGGATGTTATTTTAGGAATAAAAAGTTTTTTTAATAAATATAACAGGTCTCCAAGTCCAAAAATTCTAGAAGATAAAATATTACCTGTTATAGCCAAGAAAAGTGAAAAACGCTTGGGTCAAAGTCTTGATACTCTGACTCAAGCATTTTCTATAGAATTGGATGTTGCAAAAAACTATGATTGGATATGTGACGAAACAAAGAAATTTATTAAAACAAAAAGAATAATAAATGCTGTTATAAAAGTAACAGATCTTATTGATGAACATAAGCATGAAGAAATTGTTAAAACTATGGAAGATGCATTCCAAATAAGTTTTGATGAAAGCGTTGGTGTAGAATATTTTTCTGCATTAGAACAAAGATTAGCAGATTCAAATATAAGAGAAGAAATTATTCCAACTGGAATCCAATCATTGGATAATAGAATAGGTGGCGGATATAGAAGAAAATCTATGTTCGTATTTGCTGGTCCGTCAAACGTAGGAAAAACGCTAATATTAAATGACGCTGCATCGACATTAGCTTTTAATGGATATAATGTTTTATATTTGTCTCTAGAATTGAGTGAAAATTATATCCAACAAAGAACAGATGCAAAATTTGCAAATGTTCCTATGGATGAGGTAAACATCGACCCTGCATTAGCGTTGAAGAAAGCTATTATTAGACGAGAACAATTAAAGAAGGATGGAAAATCATTAGGCCGATTAGTATATAAAGAATATGCACCAAATGCAATTTCATCAAATGATATACGAGTATTATTAAAAAATCTTGAACTACAAAGTAATTTTAAACCAGATTTTATAATAGTTGACTATTTGAAATTAGTAAGGCCAAATGGAAAGGCATTTTCTGATAATACATATGGAAAGATTGTAACTGTTTGTGAAGAATTAAGAGCATTGGCTATTGAATATAAAGCATGTGTTATGTCGGCTGCACAAACTGGCAGACAATCATACGGACAAACAAACATAGGAATGGAAGATGTAGCGGACTCTATTGGAATTGCACAAACCGTTGATGTATTGGTTACAATGGCAAGAAATAGTGATTTGGATGATGATGATTCTATGATTATATCAATTGCGAAATCAAGATTCTCAAGGAATGGTGGATCATTCTTAGCAAAAGTAAATTATAAGTATATGAAACTTATAGACGACCAAGAATCTACGGCAACACCAAAAATAACTGCAAAAAAGCCGGATACTAAAACAGAAGAAAAACAACAACCGAAAAAGGATACATTGGATATAGAAACCGAAATGAATGATGAAGATGAAAAACCATCTGATACTACAGTAGTTAAGACGAGGGAGATTAAAGATTTCTGAAAATAATTCTTGCATTGATAATTAAAAATGATATAATATGGTAATGTTTATTTAAACGCTATGAAATATAAAGGAAACATTATGAGGAATTATCAATGCATCCAAAGAAAGTTAAAAAAAACCTAACATATGAACAAATAGGATCAGAGTTAAATATGTCAGCGCAGCAAGTACACAAAATAGAAAAAGAAGCAATAAATAATATGGTAGATAAATTAAGATTAATGAAGTTTAATATATTTGATATTATCATAAAAATGTCAGAAATGTTTGGTGTAGAACCAAATCAATTATATGGAAAATTAAATACTAGAAATTTAGACTTATTGCATGAAGAATCAGAAAAAATATTTGAAAAGGAAATGAAAAAAGTATTATGATTACTGGTTATTTAATATATTGTAAGTGTAATAAGTTAAAAAAGAAATATGTACTTTCTTTTGATAAGTATTTAAATTGTTCATATAAAAACTATTTTGAGGCAATGGCAAAACTTTTTATTGATAGAGGATTGACCGAAAAAGATGTTGACGGGTATATTTGTTGTGTGTATAATAATGATGTGAAGGGATTCGATCCATTCTCATTAATTAATGAAGATAATGATAAATTATATGAAGAATGGGAAAAAAACAAATCAACAGTATCATTATATTTACAACATGTAAAAGAAGGATTTGATTTTATAGAAAATTACTGTATAAAAAACAATTTATCATTTGAGGATTATTGTGAGCAATATATAAAAAGTCATGTACGAGAAAATAAAGTTGATGAGGCTATAGTAGTTTATATGAAATTAATAGATAGAAGAAAATTAAAAAGAGTAGAAAAAATATTATTACGATCTTTTATTAATAATTATGATAATGTAAAGTTACGAATATTAGATAAGAATTTAAATGCATTATTAAAAGAAAGATCAGAAAGTATGTTAAAAACAATAAAAAACCGACAAATATGCAATCATTGCATATAAAAGTACCCAGCAAGTAAGGAGTAAACAGTATGGGCTTTAAGTCAGTAAAAGATAAGTTCCAACAGGTCAAACAAAAGATCGGAGAGGAACGCAAGAAACCGGGCAGTTCATATGCCAGCGAAAGCTTTTTCAAGCCAGTGATTGTAAAAGGAGAGACGAAAGCAAAATACCGTATTCGTATTCTTCCTTTAGACGACGAATCACCTACAGGAAAGCCTTGGGTAGAGATTAGATATCATATGTTCCAGAGACAGGGAGATAATAAATATATTAAAGTTATCGACCCTCGTTCATTTGATAGCAAGGCTGCAAACCCAATTGCAGATAAAGCTGCAGAATTATATTCCAGCGATAATGCACTTGATAAGAAGCAGGCCCAACAATTTTATCGCAAACCTCGTTATTTCGTAAAAGTTTATGTTAAAGAGGCACCAGAGGCTAATCAAGATATGGTTGGTAAAATTTTAATCTATGAAGCATCAAAGACATTATTTGATAAGTGGATGGATGAAATTGAAGAAACATCAGAAGATGAAGCACCATTCTGGGATCCATTTGAAGGTAAAGACTTCTTGCTTCTAATGAAGCAAAAGGGAGAATGGCCAGATTATTCAGATTCTAAATTCGTTGGTGGTAGCAAGCCAATTGATGAAAATGAAGAAAAAATGGAAGAAGTATATAAGACAGCAAAGGAACTTGTAATTAAGAATAAGATCCTTGAAAGAGACCCAATTAAGACAGCAAATGAATTGCGAGAATGCCTAATTGGTGGTCTAAAAGGACATGATGATGAAGTAGCAGATACAAATACTGCAACAGAAGTCACAAATGATAATGCAGAAATCGGTAGTTCCGAGGTTGATTTTGGTGATGATGATGTCGAAAAGGAAACTCCTAAAGCATCAGAAAAACCAAAAACAGAAGCAAAAGTAGAAGAAGCAAAAGATGATGACGAAATCGACAATACAGATTTAGATGATGTCGATTTTAATGATGATGATTTTGACATAAAGTGAAATCTTTAGCTTGAATTGAACACAGGATATGTTATAATACTATCCTGTGTTCATTTCTTTTAGAGGAAATATATGGAAAAAATATTAATTTTAACCGGATGTTCTGGATTTATAGGATATAATTTTTTACAAGAATTTGTAAAAAGAGAAAGAAAAAATTATATCAAAATTATATCTATTGATAAATTAGGATATGCAACAGAGCATATAAAAGAAGAATATTTAAAATTGTGCGAACAATATGATATATTTCCTATTAATAGTAATATTCATGATATTTGCACACTAAAATATTTTGTAAATGAAACTTTAATAGATATTTTAGATTTTGCAAGCGAATCCCATGTTGATAATTCTATAAAGACTCCATCTATAATGTTCAAAGAAAATAGTCTTATTCCTGCAAAAGTAATTGATTTATTTGGAGTAAATAAAATAAGTAAATATTATCATATATCAACTGATGAAGTATATGGCGATATTCCATTAGATCAAAAGGGACTAATAGATTTTAAAACAGATTCTCCATATAGACCATCAAATCCATATAGTGCTTCAAAAGTTGCACAGGATGCATATTTAGAGGCAATGGCAAGAACATTTGGATTAAATGTTATTCTAATAAGAATGGCAAATCAATTTGGTCCATATCAATATAAAGAAAAAATGATACCTGCGTCATTACATAGAATTTTTAATGGAGAAACAATAAAAGTTTATGGTGAAGGAAAAAATTGCCGCCAATGGACATATGTTAAAGATACCGTTAAAATAATAAATGATATAATTTATAATAATATAAAATTAGAAGATAAAAAATATCAAATAATACATTTAGCAGATACAAATAATTTATTAGATAATAATACAATTGCTAATATACTTTTGACTAAATGTAAAGAATTTAATCCCAAAATAGAATATATAACAGATAGACCTGGACATGATATGGTATACTGTTTATCAGTTACAAAAGAAATTCAAGATTATTATAAAACATCATTTGATATAGCGTTGGATGAAACAATAGAATATTATTTAAAAATAAGGAAAATAAAATGAATAAAACATTCAAAGAATTTGTTAATGATTTTTATGTTGGTATAATAGGATATAGTGATGAATCAAAATTTGATTTAGATGATGCTAAAGAAAAAATAAAAATCGAATTCGATAAATTAGAAAAGAAATATAATGACAAAAAAATTGTTATAGTCTCTGGATTGACAAATATAGGTATTCCTGGTATTGCATATAAAGAAGCAACTCACAGAAAATGGAAAACAATAGGTATATCAGCAAAAGAAGCAGAACAATATAAATTATTTAATGTTGATATAAAAATAATACTTGGAGAAAAATTTGGTGACGAATCATCATATTTTATAAATTATTGTGATATTATTTTAAAATTTGGTGGAGGAAAACAAAGTAAAAAAGAATTTGATATGGCTAAAACGAATAATAAAATAACAAAAGAAATTGAAATAGGAAAAAAATGAACACAGTAAATCATACAAGATTGGTATCTTTTTTTGATCATAAAGTAATAATAGATGAACTTAAAGAGTTTAATGACTCAAGAGGGTTTCTATGCGAATTGTGGAGAACTGACGATAAACAAACCAAAGATTCACAACCAGAAATGTGTTACTATTCACATACTAAACCATTTGTTATGAGGGGACCACACTATCATACTTCCCAAACAGATTGGTTTATAACTTTAAACTCATCAATGGTTTATATGTTTGTATATGATAACAAATTAGAATATTTTATTACTAATCCAAATAAAATATATAGGATAAAAGTAGATCCAACAGTAATACATTCCTATAGAAATCTATCTACAATAGACGATGCAAAAACAGCAAATTTCCCATCATCATTATTCATGGGAAAAAATAAAAAAGAACAAATAGATGAAATCCGATATGAAACAGAAGTTGAAAAAAATAAAACAATATTTATTTTGGGCGCAGATGGTAGATTGGGTAAAAAACTAACAAATACATTATTTAAAAACATGGGAATGCATAAGTATCATGTTATACCAATAGAAGATATTATAAATGATAAAAATATAAATGATATTTTTAATTTGATTTTAAAATCAAAAACAAGTGAAAATGATATAATTGTAAATTGTATAGCAAAAACAAATGTCCAAGCAGAAAATGATGATTTTACATATGCAAATTATTTTATACCAAAACAATTAACCGAGTTTTGTTTACAAAATAATTTATATTTATTACATTTTTCTACTGATTATGTTTATCAGACTGGCGAAGTAAGCGCATATGCCAAATCAAAACAACAATACGAAAATTGGTTTGATAGTATATTGTCTTCTGTTGAATTAATACCAAATAAAAAGGCATTAATTAAAAAATATATTAAAATAATTAGACTTGCTAATTTATTTTCTTTGGAAAAATCTGATGTACATAATATGATAAATAAGTTTTATAGTAGATGTCAAAATACTCAAGACAAGATTGTAATACCAACAGAATTAAAACTTATGCCAACAAATGTAGAAGAAATATCAAAATTTTTGAGTAATACATATTTGCCGTCAATAGATTCTTTTAATCAATATGTTAATTTGTCAGGAAAATCATATACTGTTAAACAATTTTTTGATAAATTTTTTGAAATGTCGAATTTACAAATAGAAGATTTGCCTTTGTCGAGTATGACGGTTGTAAACAACCCAGAAATTTTCTTGAAAAATAAGAATTATATTGAACTTGATTGTGATCAAGCTATAATAGATAAAGTAAAAATGATAAGAGAGGTTTGAAATAATATGGCATCAGATCAAGAAATAAAAATTCTATCAGATATAGAACATGCTCTTAAACGACCACAAATGTATATTGGGTCTACAAAAGAAGAAACCCAAAATTTTTGGGTTTTAAAACCTGATGGGACATTTACAAAAGATGATATAAAATATATTCCTGCATTATTTAAATTGTTTTGTGAAATATTAGATAACTCAATTGATGAACATGTTAGAGGATATGGTAATAGAATTGATGTTTATGTTAATTATGATACAAATGAATATTCTTTTAGGGATTATGGAAGAGGAATTCCATTAGAAAAGCACAAGGAAGCTAAAGTTCCAACACCCCAAGTAGTATTTACACATTTAAGATCTGGAAGTAACTTCGATGATACCAAACGTGAAACTATTGGTATGAATGGTGTTGGTGCATCTCTTGTAACTATATTCTCCGAAAAAATGACTATAAAAGTTAATAGAAGAGGAAGATTATATCAACAAGTATTTTCAAATAATTTAAGTAAGATAAGTAAACCAGAAATAACATCATCAAAAGATAAACCTGGAACATCAGTAACATTTATTCCAGATCAAAAGATTTTTACACACCAATTACCAGTAGAATTAATTAGAAAACGGTGTCTTGAATTAACTGTAGCATATCCAAATATTGAGATAAACTTAACAATTATACACAATGAAACCAATATAAAAGAAACTTTTAATTGTAAATCATTTGAAGATTTTGTAAAGAAATTCAATACAGAATATAAAATTGTTGAAGATAAGAAAAAAGGTATGAAACTGGCAATATGTCATAATATATTTACAGAAAGTTTTGAACAGTATTCAAATATAAACGGGGCAGATACATTTAGGGGTGGTACTCATATTGAGTATATGAAAGAAGTCTTTTCTACAGATTTGAGAGAAAAGATGAAGAAAGAATTTAAACTAGAAACAACTAATGCAGATGTATCCAAAAAATTATTAATAATCTTGTTCCAGACATGGAATGCTCCTTCATTTGAAGGACAAACAAAAGAAAAATTTGTAAATGATAAAAAGGAAGTAACTAATCATTTTGATGAATTGTTTAGTCCAAGAAAATTAACATCTATTATAAATGATCTTCCAATAATGAAACAAGCATTAGTGGACATGATAAATTTTAAAAATGATCGTAAAGAGTTATTAGATATCAAAAAAGCACAAAAAATAACTTCCAAATTAAAGATACCTAAATTAATTGAAGCATCTGGAAGAGATAGATCAGTATGTACTCTGTATATAACAGAAGGAGATTCTGCAATATCTAACCTAGCTATGGTGCGGGATAGTAAGACAATGGCCGGGCTGCCATTACGAGGAAAAGTATTAAATATTCATGGTATGTCACCAGCAAAGGTTTTAGATAATAAAGAAATACAATCTCTGATATCAGCAATAGGATTGCGAATTGGTGAACCAGCATCATTAAAGGCACTAAATTATGGTAATATTGTTATTGCAACAGACCAAGATATGGATGGATATTGTATTAGATGCTTATTAATAAACTTTTTCTATAAATTTTGGCCAGAATTATTTGATCATGGTAGAATATTTGTGTTAGAAAGTCCATTATATGAAGTAATAGAAAAGAAAGGCAATCCACATTACTTTTATACAAAAGAAGAATTTGAAGACTTTATGAAAAATAAAAAGTCATCTGCATATGAAATATCATATTTTAAAGGTCTTGGCTCATGTGGAAAAGAAGCATGGGATTATATGATAAATGAAAAACCAAATATGATAAGAATTTCTAATACAAAAGATGCCACAAAAATGCTAACATTAGCATTCGGTGATGATAGCGACGCGAGAAAAGAATGGCTTATACTATAACTTTAAACACTAAAAAATTGGAGTTTTATTTAAGAAATAAAGATTTTCCATCGCGTCCGTCAATTATTTTTAATAAAGAATATTTTAAAAATCCTTTAATTATTAAAAATATATGTCTTTGTTATAATACAATAAAAAGTATATTTAAAAATGGATATATAAAACTTGAGTCTCCACTAACAGAAAACCAACTTGACGAACTAGAACAAAAATTTTTTACATTTGAGTTATTATGTAAATGGCAATTATTTATTGACTCTAAAAAAGAAGACGGTATAATTATTAACAGAGGACTAAAATTATGAAAGGCAAATTCGAATCATCAAAAGAATTAAACCAATTTACAGAACCATTAAAAACAATTGGTAGTCTGGTTGGTGAAAATGGTGTTAATATAGTATTTTTTAAAGACGAAAATGGTAAACGAGTTTCTATGATTCCTGCTATAAACAGGAATGATGGTATTATTATCATTCATACATGGAATTCATTATTTGATTCTTTTGAATTTCAAAAAGATGAACAAAAAATAGGAATTTTAAAACCACAAGATTTATTAAGTAGATTAAGTATTTTTGATAAAGATATCCCATTAGAATTTGAATTTGATGATTGTTCTTTATTATCATTCTTACAAAAGAATTGCACATTAGAGTTTAAAACATCTGATACAGAATTAATTCAGGAAGGCAAACGGTCGTTTAAAGGTGTAGATTGGTTAGCAACATTAGATTATTCAACTAGTTTAGACAAGTTTATAACAGCATTAAATAAAATGAGCGAAGAATGTATTTTTATTACCGGACAAGAAGAAAAAGGAAGATTGAAATTAAGTATAAAAAACAAAGATACAAAATCTAATACATTTACTGTTTATACAGATGCAACAGTAAAAGAAAATTTTGATATAATATTTAGAAAAAAAGCATTTCCTATAATATTTGGTACAAAGGATATGAAAGATATTAAAATAAATATTGGCTCAAAGTTGATTAATATTTCAATAACAACAAGTTATTGCAAAACCGAATATTTTATGTCTAAAATGATTGCATGAAGGGAAAATAATGAGCGATATTAATCATCCGTGGGAAGCAGAATACAGACCAACTAAGATAGAGGATGTTCTTGGAACAGAATTGTTAATCGAAAAATTTAATGATTTTATTAAAACAAAATCAATCCCAAATTTGTTATTTGTTGGTGATCCAGGAACGGGTAAAACTACAGTTGCCAAAATATTAGCAAAACAAATTTCTGGAGGGGATTATCTTTATATTAGTGCATCTGATAGAAATGATGTAAACACAATAAGAACAGATGTTAAAGACTTTTGTTATACGGTAGGTATAGAAAATCTTAAAATAATAGTATTAGATGAAGCAGACTTTTTGAGTACGTCTGCCCAAGCTATGTTAAGAAATACAACAGAAGAATTTCAAGAACATTGTAGATTCATAATGACAGCAAATTATGATAATAAAATTATAGAACCTTTAAAATCAAGATTTCAAAAATTTGATTTTAAAAATACAAAACCAATTGATATTTTAAAACGATGTGGAAAGATTTTAAAAGATAAAGGCGTAGAATTAACGGATGCTGTTAAAAATGATTTAAAAGAATTAGTAAAACATTTTTATCCTGATATCCGTTCAACGATAAACAATATGCAAAAATTTACAAATGGGGCAGTATTTACATTTAAAAAAGAAATGGTAGGAAATGAAGTTACAGATCAAATGGTATCAATGTTGTGTGAAGGAAAATTAGGAACAATTAGAAAAGAATGTTTATTAAGTAATTATGAATATCCTAAACTATATAGAGCATTATATGATGCTACAAATAATAGAAAATTTTCGGATGATGGTACAAAAGTAGGACAAATAATAACTACAATAGCAAATTATCAATATATGCATTCATTAGTAATAGATCCAGAAATAAACTTTATGGCATGTTTATATGATTTATTTGAAATAATTAAAAATAAGGAACTATAGATGTGGATGATAAAAGTAAAAAGTTTGGTATAATAGATCGAATAAAAATATATATTAGGAGAAAACTCATGGGAATGACAAAATATTTAATAGTGGTTGATACAACCCATAGCCAGATACCAAGCCAATTACCAAGAACAATATTGGACGTACAAATATTGGCAGCAGTAGATGAAGCACATGCTAGATTAACGTTTTTAAATAGCATTTCGCCAGCATTACGACCACAATTACAGTCTAATTTGTATGTATTTAATTTAGATAAAATGGTAGTAGATATGGATGATATGATTTCTAAGGGAGGAACTCCAGCATTTAGATTCGTATTACCAGGAAATCGTAGACCACCCAAGACAGAAACAACCACTTTACCTCAACCACAAAAGAAAGTTGCAGTAGAAAAGACAACACTTGGCAACCAAACAATAACACAGCCACAAGATAGTAGAACAGTAGATACACGGAAAGCAGAACCTCCTCCAGCAGTTGCAGATCCAGATAAAAATGAGGTTATCATACAGGCCAATAAAAGTCTTAGATCATCACAATTTCAAGAAAAAGAATACGAAGCAAGATCTACGCCAGATGCTCTTACGGAAAGTCAAAACAGGATTATTTCTTCTTTGGGAGCTAGTAGACGCCTTGCTGGGTCGGATGAAGCGACTAATCCTAGAGTTAACGCATCTACGGGAGTAGACCATTCTTTAAATTCTCCTAGTAAAACATTAAGTGCGCCCGCAAATATTTCTCCTGAACAAGCAAAAATATTAGCATCATTAGGTGCATTAGGAAGCGGACCAGAAGTTATAATGGAGCCTATTGATGAAGATCCAAGTCAAATAAGATTAACCGAAGATAGATCTTTATTGGAATTGCCTCATGATTCTCCATTATCCGACGAAGAAATTGCAAAATTACAAAGTGAGATAGAACAATGAGTAAACCAAGTGCATTTAAACAAAAAAAAGCAAAAGATATAACAAGAAAAATGCTTCTACAAAAAATAGAAGAAATGGCAGCATTAATTACATTAATGGAACAAACATTAACAGAATGGGAAATATGGCATAGATTACTTCCTCTTCAAAAGGAAGGATTGACACAAGAACAATTTGAAAGTTTCCTTGCAGATGGACCAATTTTTAATGATAGTCCATCTAAAATAATGCAAACTATACGCAATCAAGTACCAAAATTTGAAAAACCAACAGAAGAAGAAAAACAGAAACAAGATAGACCTGCATTATTGGATGCATCAGGAAATGTTATTGAATCAAGAAAGACTTGATGTTATAATATAACTATATGAGTGAAAAACAGTTTACACTTCTTGACATAGAAGCAGCTTTTGAAAATAAACAAAAACCAGTAAAAGAAGATGTTACAATTGAAAAAATTGTAAAAAAAGAATCTATATCTCCATTTGATTTTGTTAAAGATATTAGAATAACAAAACATGGAGATTTGTTAGATACTGACGAAAATAAGAAGGTTTGGAATACATATTTAATATTAAAAGCATTATCTATGTCGCCCGATGATATATCAATTTGTAATATTTTAAATCAATATCAATCTGAAATTCCAAAAGAATCAATGTATACTGCCTTAATAGGTCTAATAAAAGAAGATAGAACATTTTATAAATATATCAAACCAAATAAAAAAGAAAATAATACAAATGTAGATTCGGTTTCTAGATATTATCAAATATCAAACCGGGAAGCACAAGATTATATTGATGTGATGGGAACCGAGTGGGCCAAAATAATAAATGAAAAATTTGAATCTAAAGGAAGGATTAAAAAATGAATAATATAGGAATATCAGTTAGTTTAAAGGAAGATTTCTCTGTTATTAGAGAAACATTAGAACGTGTAGGTGTTATAAACAAAAAGAAAAAATTGTTTATTCCATCATGTTATATAGTTGGAACAGATCAAGAAGGTATATTTAAAATAGTCCATTTTAAAGAACTATTTCCTTTATCTGGAAGAGAATCTACATATAACGAAGACGATAAACTTCGTAGAAATACAATAGTATATTTATTAAAGTCATGGAATCTCATTGATACAATAGATAAAGCAGATATTTCTGAAATATTATTAAAGAAAATTCCTGTCCTTCCATATGAAGAAAAGAAAAATTATAAAATAATTCATAAGTTTAAATTTTCTAAGAAAATTGTCTTGAATGCATAAACTTTTGTGATATAATATTGTTGTGAAATATCCACGATCCGAAGTAGAATCTCTTATAAAGAGAATTTCTGATAGAGCAACCGTACAGAATAGAGGAGACGGACGTTTAGTAATGAACGGACGATGTCCTATATGCGGAGATTCTAAAAAGAATAAATCTAAAAAAAGATTTTGGGTTCATGAAGATAATGATTGGTATGCTGTTACTTGTTATAACTGCGATTTAAGAAATAATTTAGAATCGTTTTTAAAAGAATTTTATCCAGAAGAGTATGAATCAATAAGATTAAGATGTTTTGACCAAATAAAGAGTGGAGAAGTTTTTAAAACACACGCAAAAACAATTGTAAAGAAAAGAGAAGTAACGACAGAAATAAATGATTTTTTAAAGGAGTTTTTAGAAGATAATTGTATTAAATTAGATGAAAAATCAAATATAGAGTTATATGAAAAACTTAGATTATATGCGATTAAACAAATGGTAAAAAGAAATATAAAAGAAAAATTCTGGAAAGATTTTTATTTTTGTTATAAAGGAAAATATAGATGGAGAGTAATAATACCATTTAAAGATCAAAATAATATGTTATATTACTTTCAAGGAAGAGATATAAATCCAAAAACAAAAGATGCAGAATATGTACAAAAATATTTAACTGCATCGTTTAAAGATATAAAATTTCCAGATAATAGACTATATAACTTTTATGGCGCAAATAAAGAAGAAACAGTATATATTTGCGAAGGATTAATAGATTCAATGTTTTTAAATAATTCTATTGCTTTATGTAATGCAAACGTTACAGGACAAACAGCAGATTTAATTAAAGAAACGTTTAAAAACCGGGTATGGATTCTTGATAATCCATGGATAGATAAAACTGGATATTTAAGATCATTATGCTTATTAAATATGGGAGAAACTTGTTTTATTCCACCAAAAGAATTTAGAGATTGTAAAGATATAAATGATATAGCTATAAAATTAAATGTTAAATCTGTCGATATGGATATAATAAATAATAATCTATATAAAGGATCTGTTGGTAAAATGAAATTAAAAGTTGAATTAATCGGTAAATGGGGGGATGATGAGCTATAAAACTACTGGCGGAATGTATTATTTTAATAATCCTAATAAAAACAATTTTATTATTAATGGTAAAAAAGGAAATACAGTTTTTAATTCATTTGAATGGGTACAAATAGAAAAAAAAGATGAAATTTCCCGAAAATGGGTAGAATTTTGTATTAATGAAAAAAGTTATAAAGCCTCATATACGTATTTTTCCAATCCAGTTAATATTAATAACTATACTACAATTGAAATAGATTCGGCCTCAAATCCTCCATCGTATGTAACTTCACTTTCAAATTATACATATACTATATTTGATACAAAAGATGCTATATCAAAAGCATGGGTAAATTTTTGCATTAAAACGGGAAAACTAGCAAATCCATTTGATTTTAGAACAATTATATCTGATAATCCGATTATATCGTCTACAAATACAATTCCTGCTTGCACATGGAATACTACATACGCGGTATATTATTATAAAGTTGATATTATAATTAAAGATGAACTTGCACATAAATGGACCAACTTTTGTTATCAGGAAGGATTAAAACAATCATTATGAGAGAATTAAATATTTCAGAATTAATTAATACGCAATATCATGATTATTCACGATATGTACTAGAATCACGGGCAATACCGAGTGTAATTGATGGATTAAAACCAGTACATCGTAGATCATTATGGATTGCCAGACATCTTGCAAAAAATGATTATATAAAAGTATCCAAATTAGCCGGTTCTACTATGGGAATACATCCTCATGGAAATACTTCAATAGAAGATGCTATTTCAAATATGTCACAAAACTTTCCAGGATCAAATAATATAAACTGGTTTGAAGGTAAAGGGGCATTCGGGTCCAGAATTGCTGGTCCAGGAAAAGGTATTGGTGCAGCAAGATATATTAGTGTAAAATTATCTAATAGTTTTAAAACCGTTATGGATGTTGACTCAGATCTAATTAAAATGATCCCAAACTATGATGATACAGAAAAAGAACCTAGTGCATTCCTTCCTATAATTCCTACTATATTATTAAATCCTACACAAGGGATAGCGGTAGGATTTGCATGTAATATTCTACCAAGAAAAGTAGAAGATATTATAAGATGTCAGCAAAATTATATAGAAGGAAAGGAATTTAGAGAACCAAAAGTATATTTTGCGGGATTTACTGGTGAAATAAAAAAGATAGATACGTTTGCTTGGCAAACCCAAGGCGTATTTAATAGATTAAATGAAAGAAAAATAAGAATAACGGAATTGCCTATAGGATGGAATAGAGAAGATTATGTTAGACATTTAGACTCATTAGAAGAAAAAGAAATAATTTCAAATTATGCAGATGATTGTAAATCTACATTTGATTTTACAATAACTTTAAAAGTTCAACTGCAAGACGAAGAAATATATGAAAAGTTTAAATTGCGGGATACTTTGCATGAAAACATAACTGTCATTGATTTTAATGGTAAAGTTAGAAAAATGACAGTTACCGATATTATTAAAGAATTTACTGATTTTAGATTTTCATTCTATTTAAAAAGATATAAGAAATTAGGAAGAGAAAACAAAACAGAGTTTGAGTTCAAGAGAGATTTATTAAAAGTAATAGAAAAGGGTATATTTAAAAAGTTTCCAGATCTAAATAAGAAACAAATAGAACAACTATTAGTTGATAATGAAATAAAGGAATATAATATTCAAAGAATAATTAATGTTCCTATTTATAGATTCGGAAAGGAAGAGGTAGATAAATTAAAAGAAGAATTAAAAGAATTGAAGAAAAAAATACAATATTTGGTAGAATTATGTAATAATGAGAATTTGCGTAAAGCTGAATATAGTAAAGAATTAAAGGAAATTAAAATATGAGTAAAATAATGGCATATGTGCAGCCTATATTTGCACCAGATAAGATACGGTTAGATAGAAATTTAGATTCATTACATAGTATGTCGGTTCATTTACAATGTCATCCATTTGATGATATAGAATTTTATTTTGGTGGGTGGGCAAAGGACGAATATTGGCCATTAATATCAGAAGTTGTTACTAGAGAGTTTGCAGGAAGGAAGTTTATTTTGAAAAAATTTGACAAGAATTATGGTAAAGGAAAAGTTGTTAATACATTAATGAAAGATGTAGATACAAAATATGTATTAACTGCTGATAGCGACATTTTATTCTTAAAAGAAGAATATAAGATGTTTGAGCGTCTTATTAATGCTGCTGAAATATCTCCTGTTATACGAGGTATACCCTTTGGGATGTTATCTTTAAATCAATCAGGAAACAACTGCCATTTATCTTTCTGTTATAATCAACGAGTAGAATATGATAATAAATTTGGAAGATATGAGGCACATTGCTTTCCTGATGGTGGGGGGGGTATAGCTGGAGGATGCATTTTCTTCGAAAATAAACTATGGAAATTAATTGGTGGATATAAAGTTATGGGAGTATACGCAGGAGACGATGCATATTTTTTAATGGATGTATATAATTTAAAAAGATCAATACAAATTTTTGAAACTTGTTCAGTTATTCACCCACATGAAGATGATCCTGTGTATGCTCAATGGAAAGTTAGAATATGTCAAAGAGATTCAAACCCATTTAGAACACTAACCGAAGAGCAAATGCAAGAAGCAAAAATATTTTGGGATACGCATAAATGATTGATTTGAGTGAATTATCAATAAACATACCTGTTAAAATTGATAGTCAAGATAGATTTGATAATCTGGTTATACTTTTAAATTATTTTAAACAATGTTTTATTTGCAATATTACTATTTGTGAATGTAATAAAGAAAAATCAACTAAATTATTGGATATATGCGAAAAGTTCAAAACAAAGTATATATTTTTAGAAAATCCCAATGAATATATATTAAAAACTAAAACATTTAATACATTATGTAAAAATACAGAAACATCAATTATTTTAAATTGTGATACAGATGCGTTTATTCCAAATACTCAGATAATAGAATGTTATAATTTAATAAAAAACAATCAATTTGACATGTGTTATCCATATGATGGACATTTTTATAATGTTAGATTACATAATACACAGACAGTAATAGATTCTGGATATGATTTTTCTTTATACACAAAAGATAAACTTGAATGGTGGAATGATCATGCAATTGGTGGATGTGTTATGTGGAACAAAGAAAAATATATAGAATCTGGAATGGAAAATGAAAATTTTGTTGGCTGGGGATTTGAGGATGATGAACGTGTTACAAGAAGCAGGATTTTGGGACTTAGAATCGGAAGAGTTAATGGATCTTTATTTCATCTAAATCATGATAGAAGTTCTATTAATTACTCCATGAAAGATATAACCACTAATAACCAAAGATTATTTAATGAAATATCTAGAATGTCTAAAGATCAACTGAAAAATACTATAAAAAATTGGAATTGGTGTAAATAATGTATAAATTAAAAATTGTTGATTCATTTTTTTCTCATATACATTGTTTAGGTAATATGCATCAATTGGATCAAAATATTATATGGGATAGAAATGTATCTATGATGGACGAAGTTGTATTTTATACATCAAATTTTTCAAATCCAGCAATTGGTAAAACAAAAATTGCATTACTAATAGAATCTCCATATGTTACAAAAAATTTATATGATGAAATACAACAATATGAAAATAATTTTAATTATATTTTAACATTTGATACTGACTTATTATCAAGAGGAGAAAAATATTTACAATATTTTCTTGGTGGTTGTTGGATGAGCAAAGAAAATATAAAAATATTTAATAAACATAAAAATATATCTATTATTGCGAGCAACAAAAAACATTTAGAAGGACATGATTTGCGGCATAAAATAGTATCAAAATATAGAAATAAAATAGATTTTATATGTGGAAGAGGATATTTACCGATTAATGAAAAAATTGAGGCATTAAAAGATTTTAGATATTCTATATCAATAGAAAATTGCAAAAAAGATACATATTTTACAGAAAAAATAATTGATTGTTTTGCCACGGCAACAATACCAATTTATTGGGGGTGTGATTCCATACATAAATATTTTAATAATAATGGGTTTTATACATTCAGTTCAATTGAAGAATTAAATAATATATTAAATATAATATCTGAAAATGATTATAATTCAAAATTGGAATATATTAAAGAAAATTTTGAATTATCTAAAAAATACTTAACACCGGAAAATAATATATTAGATGTAATATTATCCAAAATAAATTTGGATCAATATAAAATTGTTTCTAACTGATAGTGTGGGGAATTATTTATAATTTCTTCTGGTGGTATTGTACTCTTCAATTTTTTTCCATCTAAATATTCTTTACACAAATAATCTTCTGAAATATTTGAACACGGATTTAAATTAAAATTATGTACTCTATTCATTGGATTATTTATTACAATTGATCTTTTATAACAAATCATATATTCTTGCTCTGGCAATAATCCACTAAGATGAGATTCTAAATATGTTGGATTTTCAAAGTTTATAATAGATATTTTATGTTTTATTTCATTAGTTCTAAAGATATGTCCATCAAGAGACATAGGATAACCCCAATCTCCTTGTTGTCCTCTCCATTTCCATCTATTATCTATAATGGTAGGAATTGTTGTATATTTAAGTTTTGCTGGCTGACAATAATTCATCCCATCATTCATCCTTAAAGAAACGCACGCATTCTCATTATTATTCATCATTTGTATTTCGGCATCATCTAAAGAAAATCTATTTTTTATAAACATATCATCTACAAAAAATACAGTTAATTTGTTATTTTCATTTATATTTTGTAATATTAAATCTTTAAACGATAATTTATTTGTATTTTGGCAAAAATATTCTATTTCAGGAAATGTTGTTTTTAATATATCATATGCAGTTTGATGTATTTGATTTTTATATTTATATATAACTTTTATTTTTTCAAAATAGTACTCTTTAAAATTTAATTTTAATGTTTCTAAAAGATAATGCAATTGACATGCTCTATCTTTACTGAAAATAATAATATTAATCATTTTATTCCATTTATTTTTTGTAAATCTTGTGACGTTAATTCGTCAAAAATTCTAGGTTTAAATTTCAATAATTTTACAGTTGATAGTGGATTTATAGAAAAAACATATTTTGATGTATATCTTTGTGACCAATCAATATCTTCGCTTTGCCCCCATGACAATGCTTCATTTAATGGAAATTCTTGCATTATTGATTTTTTTGCTACCCAATAAGCACCGGAAAAATATTGATATTTGGACATATGAGTTATATTATACGGCAATAAATTTCTTTGTTTTGGTATATTTAATGCCTGAACATTAGAAAATAACGGAAACAATGTCCAATCTCTAAATCTACTTCCATCAGTATTAATTATTTTAGTCATACATGCATTAAAATCATCACCAAATTGTAAAAATCCGTTATACCAATTAGATTCTAATGAAATATAATCATGCATATATACTATATTTTCAAATTTTGCATTTTCTGTTATTATATTTTTTTTCTTTGTTATCCACATGGGTTTAATATTTTCATCAAATGGAATAATTTTTGTATTGTTTTTATTAATAGATGAGTTCCCAATTATTATTATTTCATAACAATCTGGAGGAATTTGGGATTCTATTGAATTAATTATATTATGTATAAAATTATCGTTGCCAGCCGTTATAATTCCGAATGTGAATTTCATGGGGTTTCCTTTATAACGCATTAAAAAATTTATCTGATATTTCTGAATATCCAACAAGTGTATTATAACTTGGATGTATACCATTCGAATTTCTAATAAAACACACTTTATGATTATGATTTTTCATATATAAATTTAATGGAACTTCATCATAATCATCTCTAAATAAAGATTTGTTATTTATAATATTTCTCCATATATCAGTTTTTATTATAAAAACCGTATTACATATATATGTTATATGTTTGCAATCAATATAGTAATTATTTTTATTTTTTATTTTATCTATATATTTTATACACAAATCACACAATAATAATTGGGGCTGTCGATTTACTCTAACTGGATGTATACCTTTATAATGATGAGAGAGTGTTGCAACCATATTATAGTAATGGCCATAATCCCAAGTTTTTTTATGATAATTTAACGATGTATAATTTGCCCCCCATATACTAGGAATATGAGTATTTTTAAACAAATTAAATAATATATTTTTTTCATCATCCGTACAAACATCTTCTATAAACATTTCTATAGATGGAATTCCTGTAGATAATGTTGGTGTTAATATAAGGGTAGATTCGTTGTTTAATAATGGTAAATTATCAATAATATATTCAAGTACATGAAAATTTATAAAAATATCTTCATCAATTTTCATAGAATATTCAGCCTCAGTACTTGATGATGAATATATTTTTGTCATATAATGATGAGATGGATGATATATTATATTTAATAGTATATTATTTTTATTAAACTCATCTTTAATCTGATTAAAAAAAGTATCATCTATTTTTGTATGAATATTAATTGTAAATTTATCTTTATAATTTTCGCTTATATTTGACCAATTTTGTAATGTTCTTAACATTAAATGTGGTCGTTCAAATGGTAGGAAATTTATTGATAACATGGAAACATATTCCTATATGATGCTATATAATCTGAACATATTCCATTTGATAATAAAATTTCTTCAAATTCATAATTAACAGTTTCGGGTAAAACACATATACATTCAGAATTTAATTTTTTCCCAGGATATGTCCATATATATCCTCTTGATGTTAATACATAGTCTTCATCAGTATGATAAAACGTATTTAAAATTTTTGATGTCAATCTTAAAGCTTCGAGATTTTTTGCATGAATCCATAAATTTGGATGTTGTATTTCAGAAAGTTTAACTTTATGAGTTGGGACATCATGACCCAAATAGAATGTTTCATCTTTAAACCATAAATCAATTTCAACATCAAATCCGCGATCTATTGCAGAATAAATATATTCTAACGTATTCTCTTTTTCTGGATTTTTACCTAAAATATTACCTCTATGAGATATGAACTTCATATTTATCATTTTTTTCTCCAGGGATTTTTACAACAACTGTAGCACTATCTTCTAACGCAAGAAAATCTGTTATATCATTGGGATTTATTGTTATAATATCACCCTTTTCATAAACAACTTTATTCATTTCAACTTTACCATATACTATTAAAGTTATTTCTGTTGCGATTCTATGATAATGTGACTTATCATAATCACCTTTTTTATATTCTTTAAAGGCAACTTCACATGCGGACGATTTAAATGCGACTGGTGTTATATCTCCTATAAACCATCCTTTTATCATATTTTTTATGTTATTTAATTCCATATAATTCTTTTAATTTTCCTTCTATATTTTTATATATTATAGCATGTAAATGCTTATTTTCTATCCAAGAGTTGACTATATGGTTAGAAAGAACATAATGACCACAAATTTCTATTAATGTTTTTTTATTTTTATAAGGGTCGAAATCCGCAGAAACCCATTTTTCCCATTTTTTAGATGTATAACAGATATTAAAGAACGTTTCAAATTCATATTCATTTATATATTGCATAATTGTTTTTGTCTCTATTAATCCAAATTCTGGTGCAATATTAATACAGTCTAACCCAAAGTTAAATTTTCTATTTTTACAATCTTGTGTTATATAGTCTCCATTATGTTCTTTTGTTAACTTGTTATATTTTTTACATATTTGTATCATATCGGATAATCTTTGTTCGTCAAAATTGCCAGTATTTGTATTTTCTTTTAATGCGGTTCCTCCTTGAATTACAACATACAAAATAGTTTCAAATTTATCAATTAATTTATTTTCAAGAGTTTTTAGAAGTTGATCTAAATCTTCATTAGAAAATCTTCTTATTGATTCCTCTGTACCAACCTCAAATTTTATATTTTTATTAATTGATAGACAGAAATCTATATATTCTACTGTTTTATTTATTCCTTCAGTTAAATCCTTTGTATATTTCCAAGGATCAATATGAATTGAATCTAAAGTTAAACTATCTACAGCAAATGATGTAAATCCGTCATCATCTTTTGCCCCCTGTTTTGGGCCACCATGATCACGCTGTAAAAAAATGTTTTTTGATTTTGATTTTACATATTTAGAAAATTCGTATGTTGTCCAATTATTAGAATAACCACCATTAAATTCAATTTGTCTTCGTGATGGTATAAGACCTATTTTTATATTATAATTATTTGAAAAATTTATAATAGTATCAACGACATTTCTTGACATAGGACCAATACAATATTTCATTTTATAATCCTCACTAATTTTCTTTCGTGTGCATTTTCGTCTCTAGTATTATCATCAAAAAAATCATAATCTCTATTAAACTCCCGACACCACTCATAAAAACATTTTTGTTCATGATCTGAATTAAATTTATAACCATAGTCAGAACAGTAAAACCACTCATCAAATACGATAATAGTGTCTTTCTTTATATAGTCATTCAAATTCCAAAGAACAGTTTTTGTTGATGAATATAAATCACAATCTACATGTAATAATGATATATTATCTGCTTCTTTTAAATATTCTTTTATTGTATCATCAAACAAACCTTTAAAAAATTTAACACCGGGAATACTTGGAATAGCCCCATTAGTAGAAAAAACCCCTTTTTTACAAACAGTATTTTCCCAATCTTCTGGAAGACCCTCAAACGAATCAAATCCGTATATTTTATAATCTTCTCTGACATATTTTTTGATTTGAGAAATAGTATATCCTTTATATACTCCAAACTCTAAAATGTGAGGAAACTCCCTTGATAATAAGGTAGATACATAGTTAATATTAAACATTTAATGTTCTCCAGAGATTATATTTTCCAAAATAATATAAGAATAATCCAACCTTATATTCATGTAGTGGCGACATATTTAACCATATAATAGAAGTTAATATTTTTATCTTTTTAATGTTGAATCCTTTTTTATTAACTATATCCAAAAATCTTTGTTGACATTTTATAAGATTATAATGACATAAAATATCACATGATATATTATTTTTATCAATATTAATTGTAAATAAATTATTATTTACAATATCATGATTAACAATAAAATTATGATTTAGTTTGCTTAAATCATAATACATATCACCTATATCAATTTTTCCACCGAAATCCTGTCTCCAATCAAGTAAAATAAAATTATCTTTATCAATTAATATATTATCTAAAATAAAGTCTCCATGGAATCCTGTAGGAATGCAATCTTTTAATAATATTTCTTTTGCTCTTCCTAATAAGTCGAATAATGGAGGAATTTTGTATCCATTTATAGTTTCAGAACAATCTTTTATATTATTTTTATTATAAAAATCCAACAATCTTTTTTCTGTTTTCTTTATATAAAAGTCTTCACAAATCTTTTCAAACTCTTCATTTGTTTTTGTATTCCAGATACACGCAGATGCCCAATTTATTAATTTTTCTATATTTTCTTCTGTAGCTGCTCTGGATAATAAGTCTCCTTTAGCATATTCATATTTGTAAAAATTATCTCTATATCCTAACATTTTTGGTGCATATGGATATAATATATCACCCCGTTTTACTCTATTTAAACATGTTTTTTTATCATAAAAGAATTTTATAACAAAATTTTCAAAAATAAAAATGCTTTCATCATCTTTATCTAATATATGAAATTCGTCATTTATATGAGTTCTTGCATGAGAAAGACCTTTCATGTTTCCTATATCTAACCAACTTGTAAATTCTTTATATGTCACGTCTTTATGTAATAATAAATCTCGTATTACATGACAATCTGATAAAGATTGTTCTTTTGCATTTTCTTTTAAAATAGTTTTTAATCTATCCCAAAAAAACTCATAATCTTTTATTCCACATATTCCCATATAATAATAATTACAATTACTCTCTCCTTTTTCATTTAAACATATAACTTTATCATTTAATGTATTAAATGATCTATATTGTGATGGGTCGCCAGAAGAACACCCGGCCAACCAATTTTGTGTTGGTGGTAATATTTCATCAAATGTAATAGTATCACATGCATGAAATATAAATGGCTCTTGTAAATATTTTTCTGTTTTACTAATAGAATATAAAAGACTACTTCCTTCACCCTCATATTTATCAATTTCAACAAATGTAAATTTTTTATTAGGATATGCCAATTCTAAGAAATCTTTAACTTGACTACCAAAATACCCCAATGTAACAACGAATTCAACATCAGAAGGATATTGTTCTATAATATATGAAATAGATGGTTTTTTCCCAACTCTTACAAGAGATTTGTTTGTAAATTTTGTAATATTTCCTAGTCTACTACCAGTTCCGCTTGTTGTTAATAACACTTTATACATATTTTATCTTCCATATACATCTTGTAATCTAATAACATCGTCTAAATAATTAGTAGATGCTTCAATATAAAGTATATCTTCTATAGCCTCCATTCTATGCACTTTCATAGGATCTATAGTAATAAATTCTCCAGGGTTGTAAATATATTCTTTTAAATTCTTTTGAGTATTACCGTATGTAAATTTCATGATTCCGCTTAATAAAATAAAAGTTTCTTTCTTTTTTTCATGATATTGTAAACTGCATTTATTTCCTTTCTTCATAAAAAGACGTTTTACAACATACATATCATTTTGTTCTAAAATTTCTTCATATCCCCATGGTTTATCTATTTTTTTATACATTGATATTCTCCATGCCACTGTTTCGTTCTAAATTTATTGCTTCTGCGGTATCAAATGTACCATTTGGTTTTCTATCATTTATTAAAACTCGTATTCCTCCAGTTACACCCAATATTAATTGATCAAAAAATATACCAGCATCAGTTAATTGTTTTTCTGTATATTTTCTTGTACTCTCTCTTCTACCAGACATTAATATAATTCTATATCCTTTTCTATCCCATTCTTGTATCTTTTCTTTAACACCCGGTAATAAAGTCGGAACAATTAAGTGTTGCTGTGTAATATCGCCTTCGTGTTTAAATAATGTTCCATCTATATCGCATATTATTGTTTTTGGTCTATTATCAGTACTCATTATATTTCCTTTTTATAATAATTTTTTCTTATATAATCTTTAATTGGGCAATTTTTTTCATAATTAACTCTTTTTATCGTTGAATATCCTTCCCGTTTTTTATTTATAAGTTGATCTATTGTTATAATATGATTAAAAATAGGTCTATTTGATGGATCAAATGTACCAAAAAATGAAGGAAATTTCCATTCTTGTCCTGATTTTAAAGCCATATAACCGGGAAATAATGATATTAAATCTGAATTTGGATATTCTTGAATAGCAACATTTATATATTGTTTGCATAATATCATTGATTCTTTTGTTAATATAGCACCTTCCCAATTAGACGCCATTGGATTAGAAATCCCAATTTTTTTATAAAAACATTTTTGATCCCATACACCATAGGGTTGCCTTAATGGGGTTCCTATAATATTAGTTGAAAAATCTTTACCATTATATCTATTTGTCCAATCGTCTGTATTATAAAATTGTACATAATTTATATTTTTTTCTGCTTTTATATTATCTATAAAATATTGGTTAGCCGAAACCAAACAAAAATTATCGCATTTATGTATATCTTCTATTGACAGTTTATTTATGATATCAACAAATGCACCAAAAATAAATGATGATTTATTAAGTGGTCCTAAATTGTGAGTCGTAAATATTTTTTCATGACTAATTGTTGGATGATTTATAAAAAATTCACATTCTGGATGAAAAACTGATATATTTTCTATTATATCATCAACATCTTCCTTTGTATGTCCATTACAATGTGCAAATATTATGAATCCAGTTTTCATTAGAGTTTCCTAGTATTATCTATATGAGAAGCATAAAATTTTTCTATAGGATATTGCCATCCAGTATAAAAAGGTTGAGGATATGATTTCCCGCCAGGAGACTCTTGTTCTAGAATATCTCCATATAAAGAACACTCCATTAAATTGAACCCTTCACATTCAAACAATGCCCCAAATGCCCCCTCCATAAATCCAGTTTCGGCTTTATTTGCTGGTAATAAAACATGTGCATTATTATTATATAAGTTAGTAAATAATCTATTAGAAATCATAAAAATTGGACCATAACATCCATATCCAGTATTTGTTACTTTATATTTTGTTTCAGTATTTATTCTTTTATTCCATGCATTAAAACTTATATGGCCAGTCCGATTAAAGGTTGCTAACATTGTTAATTCTTTTTGTTTTAAATAGTCTAAATTATCTTTTACACGCATTGAATCATGAAAACAATAATAAAAATTTTCATTTGGATATTTAAAAAATCCTTTCCAATATGCACCTACCATCCAATTTTGATTTGCTACATCTAAAATTTCTGCATTATATTTTTCTAAAGCATTAAAATATGTTTTATCTGATGAATCCGAGTCAACAACTAAAATTTTTTCATCATCATGATATTTTCTAATATCAGACACTAAATTAATAATATGATTGCTTGTTTTAGTATATTTACATGAAATAATAAACATATTATAAAGTTTTCCTAATAAAACATATTTTTTGATTTAAATGAAAATTTATGATTTTATCTTCATCATGTTTTAGAGTGCTTAAAAATTGTATTGTTGTGAAATTATCTGGATTATATTCTGCGGAAAATCCACATACATGTAAATCTTCAATTACATAGAGTCCGTTAGGCTTTAATAATGGATATAATATTAAAAAGCTTTTTATTGTTAATGATGATATATGAGAACAATCGTCTATTATTATATCAAATCCACCCACATGTTCTGATAATTCAGTTAATGTTTTTTGATCTGTTTGAGAACATAAAGTAAAAATTATTCTTTCAGAATCAAATTTTTCTGGGCATAGACCTTCATAATTATTATCAATCCCATATATAATAGAATTTTGAAAATATTCTTCCCACATGGTCATTGACCATCCTTCTCTAACACCCAATTCTAAAATTTTTAAATTATCATCTTTAATAGGTTCAAAATATTCCTCATAATATTTTGTATATCCGTGACCCAAGTTGCTTTTATCTGTTTTATGTTTTATTGCCAAATCATTTAAATTCATAATAATTGCCCTTTATAGTTTTCTGGTAGATATCTATATTTATGTCTTTCATATACTGGAATTTTAGAATCGTGTACTCCAAAATGTTTGCCATTTGAAGAGCATATCCAAAATTCAGACTTGTGTCTTTCTGTTAATGGGCTTTTTATATTATTTGGATGGCATAATTTTTTAATATAATCAGACTTTGCCCACCAAAAATTTCCCGAATAATGTAATGCTGGATCATTTTTTAAATCTACTCCGCATGTATCATTAGAATCTAATAATTTTACCATATTTTCAAACTGTTCGCAACAAAAATAAAACATATAATTTCGCCAATCTTCTATACAAATATTATTAGGAGTAGTAACGCCTTTTGTATGAATATAACATATTTTTGTATTTTTATTTTCATTAAGAGAATATGAATATATATTTTTAATAGTCTCTATTTCTTCTGCTTTTAATAAATTTATTGATTTAAAAATGTCATTCTCTGGCTTATTGCCATAATTATAATGGAATATATTATTACAATTTTTAAAAAAATTTTTCCCTTTTTCATTGAAATAGTTTAATATTTCATTACAATTGTTTATATTATAACTATGGATAAAACATACAATATCGGTCATAATATATTTAATTCTCTACATTTATTTAAAACTAATGGCATAATTTTATTATGATTTAAGTGGCAATAGTCATTAAAATATGTCATATTAGTAATTCCATTTTCCATTATTAAATCATTTGTTATATTAATACTCTTAATATTATTATTATTACTAATTTCAGTTAAATATTTTGCCCATTCAATACTTATTTTATTTCTGAATAAACATTCTCCCCATACAGGCTCATTTGGATTATCATCGTGACCTGCTGTTGTGGAGGGATGACCACACCAAGAAACGAGTTTATATCCATGGGATTGCAATTCAAGTACAGATTTAAAGAATCTATCAATACATTCTTTTACTACTACAGATATTTCTTCTTTATTAGAGTCTATTCTTTTAGGCAAGTGCCATCTACAGTCTACTTCTCCAACAATTAGCATAACATAGTCATTTGGTGATTTTTTTACTTTTTTTAGAACATCATATACTTTATTTAAATGATGGTCATAAAAATTATATGCTATAACAGGACCAATACTTGTTGATGAAAAATTGTTTAAATATGTAGTATTAAACATATTTGCTGGATGTGCATCGACAAACACATTTGCATGACTATTGCCTATACAATGGATCATGGCTTGAATATTCCCATATTTTGTACCATATCTTTGTGAGCAATATTCCACTCATAAAAATCCCATTTATCATTTTTTAGACTATCAAAAAATTCTCTAACCTCATGAAGTCTATTATCCCATATATCATCTACTACAATAAAAGAGTTTTCATTTATTACTTGTTTTGCATATTGATAATCATACATAGTACCTTGAAATGAATGATCGCCATCTATATAAACTAGATCAAATCCTTCAGTCGGCGCGATTGATTTTAAATATGTCAAATTCTTTTCGAAAATTTGCTCATTTGTCAAGTCCGCAAATCCTGTTTTTAATATTTCTTCATCTTTGTATTTCCAATCATCATAAGATGTTTTATGGGGAATCCATATATGAGATACTATTCTCGTTGATAATGGAATACATTGTCTTGCACCATCATATCCACCAGTTTTAATATCAAATGAATGAATTTTACCAACGTCGGCGGGAAATAATTCAGCCATTGATAATGCCATTTGATTTGTTGTCTCAAAATGCAATGATCCTATTTCTAAAATATTTTTTGGTTTTAGAATTTTTATTAGTGTTTTGATACCACTTCTAGTATGAATTCTGCATCCATTAAATATCTTATGTATTAGTGTATTTTGCGGGGCAATTTCAGGAAAATGTTTATAATTTTCAAAAAATGATTTTTTTATCATGTCAATATTCATTAATTACTCCTTTATAACATATGCTGTTGGTGCTGTATATGGTAAGTTTCTTATTTTTATTTTTTTATCTTTAAAAAAGGCATCAACCCCCTTTGCTTCTGACCATTGATGATATCCATACTCATCAAAAACTATTATTCCCCCATATGATATTATATCCCAAAAATGTTTTAATGTATTATATGTTGGGGTTTCTATATCTAGATCTAAATATAACAAAGATATTTTTGCTCCTGGTCTATTTCTAACATATTCTTCAGATGTAGTAGAAATATCTCCAGAAATTAATTCAAAATTGGACTCATCAAATCCTATATTTTTAATAATTTCTTTTAAAATAGGAATATAATTTTCGTTTAAATTGAAATTTCTACTTAAAAATAAATTTTCCATTCTTTCTTTATCTGCACCAGTTAAACTAGTTAATAATTTATTTGTATCAAAGAAATCAAATCCTATAATTTTTTTAAAAATATTTGGACTGATTATATTTTTTATTTTTAACCACGATACAATACCAGATCCTTTAAAAACGCCACACTCAACTATATCACCAGGAACATCTATTACTTTATTAAATAATAATGTTCTTGCTATTAATTTCGATAAAACTTTAGTGTCATTACTGAATATAAAAGCATTAAAGCTATCATAAATTTTTTGAGAAGTGTTTATTATTTCTTTTTCATTATTACTAAATTGCATATTTTTCCTTTTATATAACAAAATATCGTTGGAGTCTCAATTCTGGAAGGTTTAATTGATATTCAAAATACGGATACATAATATATGAATCAATTTTCGGAGTAACATTATTCTTTATATGTTCAATATTCCAATCAATAGATTCTATTCCCCATTTTAAAAGGAAGAATTTATTACAAAGATCGTGATATGCGGCAGATTTATGATGTGCTGTGCTACGCACACTATTACGTGAAGGAACTCTTAAATATTCGTTGTCTATTTCTCTCTTTCTATTACTAATGGCATAAATTGGATTATAAATTCTTCCATGACAATAATCGTTTATAGAAATATTTTCTTTATTATAAATTAGTTGTCTTAAAAAATAATCGCCTTCTTGATAACCTATACCACAAAATCTTTCATCCCATAAACCGACATTATATATTGAACTCGGCTTATATATACACATTATATCGCCACCACCAATTTCAATAAATGAATTTTTTTCTATATGTGGTAATAATAATGAAAACCAATTATTTTTTAAAATTTGATCATCCTGCATGGTAATTAATACATCACAATCTGGATTTGTTATACTTTTAAATCCATTTATTATACATTGATTCCACGTTCTAGACAAATGACCAGTTGAAAAATCTGGACGACATTGGTTATTATAAATTTTTACATTATAGTTATTAATTAATTTAAAATTTGTATTATTATTAATAATATTAACAGAATATTCTACTTTATTAATATCGCTTTCAAATAAACTTTTTAAACAATTATTTAAATCATCAACTGCATTATATGTTGTTATAAAAATATTTACTTTCATATTTTACCTTTATAATTTTTTAAGAAGTAATCGAGGTCTTCTGGTGTTCCAATACCCCACATTCTTTCTATATTAAATATTTTTATTTTTTTATTATCGGATATTGCTTCGTTATAAACAGGCGCAACATAGAATTCATTATTAACCCTAATATTTTTACTAATCATTTGTTCAGCATAAGAAACATATTCACAACCCTTTTTCCACCAATATATTCCAACTGTTGCTGTATTTGAAATTACCTTTTTTTCAGCCAACTCAGTGACATATCCATCATCATCAGTTTTTACATAACTCCATTTTGGATGTGTATTATCAAATGTTAAAATTCCGCCATCCCATATTCCAGAATTCATTGAATACATAAATGATGCACTATCCCATTCAACAAATTGATCAGAGTTTGCTATTAATAGAGGATCCCCCGTATTTATTAAATCTTTTGCTAATAACGTAGTGCATGCGGCACCATCCGTTAAATGATCAACACATACAATATTACAATTTGGAGTTATCATGTTCAGTAAATATTGTAAATTATATTTTTCATGATGTTCTTTTCTAACAATGTACGTGTATTTTCCTTTTATATTAATATTTTCTACTACAACTTGAATCATTGGCTTTCCATGTACTTCTATTAATGGTTTTGGAAATGTATATCCTGCTGTTGCGAATCTACTACCCGCACCGGCCATAGGTATTAAAATATTCATGGTTGGTTCTTCCCAAGTTGTTTTATAATCATTTTGTCCGTTTATTTTATCAATAAATGATAATACTTTGTTTCTAGTAGTCTCTGTTGAATTTTTTACAATACAAACATGTGCGCCAGATTTATTTGCTGCTGTTATTCCCACATATGAATCTTCAACAACAACAGTTTCTTGTGGATCTGATGATGTATTTACCATACATTTTAGATACATTTCTGCTTTTGGTTTTGGTGATTTAACATCTTCGTTTGATATGAAATCATCCACATATTCTATCAAACCTAGTTTTAATAAATATAATTTAACTGTTTTTTTAATTGAGTTTGATGCTACCCAAATTTGTAGTCCTCTATTTTTTAATTCTTTAAATAATTCTATAATTTCATTATTTTCTTTTACAATATTTTTAATAACATCAAATGTATAATTTTGTTTCTTATTCCATATTTCTTGATAAAATTCTTTTAATAATCCTTTTCTTTGTGTTAATATTTCTAATTTTTTATTGGTCGGAAGTCCGTCAAAAAATTTCAAATGTTCATCATGTGAAATCACATATTTTTTATCTATATCTGTCAATGCCATGTTTAATGCTTCAAAATGTGTTTCTTTTGATTCAACCAATACACCATCTAGATCGAATACTATCAATTTTATCATTTATATTCCTTAATATAAGGTTCTATTGTAACACCATTATATTTATCTACAAAACAATCTCTTTCATCATTTGATTTAAATAAGTATAATGCATAACCACCAAATCCACCACCGCAATATTTTCTTGCCAATGATAAATCTTCTAATGGTTCCATTCCTTCATTTAATTGGCATTGATATGATAAATGTATTGAGTATGCTAATTGAGTTAAAGATTTTAGCTGGCAAGCTATTTTTGCTTGTTGACCAGCAAATATTATTTTATCAAAATCTCGTTTATTGTCTGTAAACGAATATGTAGTATGATTTTTTCCTGTCCACTTTAAAGCCATTTTACCATTTAGCCAGTCTGGATTATATTTTGCCTCTAAAATTGGAGTATAGCCACTTCTCCATATACATAAACCAGTCTCTTGTATTGCTGCTGGATCTTGCCAACCAACACCAAGATCTAATTCACTTTGAACTGAATTTTTTCCATTTAATATAGCATACGCCGCAGATCCACCCAGCCCACCACCTATATTATAATTCCAGTTATTTAAATCTACTTTTGGTGATATAGTACAATTTACAATAAATGCACCTTTAGTTGAAAATTTTGGAACATCCAACCATCCTCCAGCAAAATCTACTCTAAGAGGAACTTCTTTTGGTGCTTTTATCCAATTAACAATATCAGTTGTTGATATTTTTTCATAATTTAGTGTTTTTGGTAAATTAATATATTGTGGTTTCCAGTCACACGAATCACAAAATAATTTCTTTTCTGCTTTAAACTTATCATCTTCTGTAGATATTAATACATCGGGTTTTAATTCTTTAAAATTATCTATAAAATCCAACCCATTAAACTCTATAGAATCACTAACGACAACTTTATCTATTATTGATATAGATTCTAATAATCTTTTTTTATGTTCGGTTGGTAATGATGATTTTCTATTTTTATAATGTAACAAAACATTTTCTGATGCTATACTAACAATAAGATAATCACCCAAGTTCTTGACTTGATTAAAAAATTCTATATGACCACCGTGTATAATGTCATAACAACCAGAAACAAATATTTTTTTCATATTTTAAATTATATCAAAAATAATTATTTTTTATAAATATGTTTTTATTGACTTTTGCCAATCATCAATTATAATGGTCCATCTTTTAGGAGAATTTATGTTCAATTATCCTATAACTTATATTATAAGTTTACTTATGACAGGGATTTTGTTGTTTAATACAACAAAAGAGACTAAAGATTCGACACCAAATAAATCTATCCAAATACAAACATATCCAGAGTTAGACATATATTATGATTATAAAAACAATATAGAAAATGAAATCAAAATAAATTTTGTTACAACTACTTATGGTAACAAGACTTATATAATTGATGAAAATGGGTATTATCATGATTTGGATGGTAGAATTTGGAAACCAATTATGGTTACGACGACTGCTTATACATGGAAAGATGATGGAGTAAATCATTCTATTGGTGCGGGTGACGGAAAAACTGCGATATTAAAAGATGCAATTAGAACATATGGAATTGCCTCTGGAAGCCCTCTTATACCAATAGGATCAACCATTCATGTAGAAGGATACGGTATCCATTCCGTTGATGACACTGGCGGTGCCTTAAAAAGAGCATGGAGAATGAAGAAAGAAACAGTATTAGATTTAAGAATTCCACAATTAAAATATGATGGTACATGGAGAAGCATAAATGCGTGTCAATATATTGCGCGTAATCATGGCAGAAAAACAAATAGAATGGTTTTGATTTTAGTTAATTGACATCATTATATTATCTGATATAATAATAGTATGAATTTACTAAATCTACAAGAATTTTTAGACCGAAATCCGTGTCTAAACGACTATTGGAAAACAGAATTAATATCTCTTATTCAAGATATTATAAAAGAAAATGAAACAACAATTTATATGCCAGTATGTGAACATGGGTATTCATATGAATTTTGTAGTATGCATAAAGACCGGGCAGATTGGATCATGTCTCATCTTAAAACAATAGGATTTGAAGATTGTATTCAATCCAATCAAACACAAAATAAATTAAAACTTGAAGACTTCATGCAATTTGTAGAAACTCATGAAGGATTTAGAGATATTGTATACACAGATACCAGAGGAAATCCTACAATCGGTGTTGGATTTAATTTAAATAGATATGATGCAAAAGAAAAATTAAGACAATATGGCTATGTATATGAAACTGTGTTAAATGGAATACAAGTTAAAAAAGATATTCTTTATGAAATATTTAAACTTGATATAATTGACACTATAAAAGCAGTAACAAATATTTTTAGTGATTTTGCCCTATTACCTAATGATGTCCAATTAATACTTGTTGATATGTGTTTTAATTTAGGTGTTTTTGGATTACAAAAATTTCAAAAAATGATTGCTGCAATTAAAGAAAAAGATTATAAAAAAGCAGCAGAAGAAATGATAGATTCTAAATGGTATTCACAAGTAGGAAATAGAAGTAAAAAATTGGCGGAGATGATGCAAAATGTCAAATAAAAAAGATACATCAGTAATTCCAGAAGGAATGTATTGCTATACACACGAAAACGGAAAGCAAAAAAATTGTCCATATTGGTCAAGAAACAAAAAATATGATAAGTATTGTAATGGTTATTGTTCATATCTAGAAATGGGTGATTGGAACTACGGAACATTATTGTGGGATCAGTGTAAAGAATGTGGAATAAAAATGGATCATGAAGTCGATATCATAGCAAGTGATGCGTCAAACTTAATAAAAGAATTATCTAAAGGAATAGAAAAGTTGCAATATATGAGAGATGATTATGAGAAAAATTGTGATTATCAAAATGCAAATATTATAGAAACTGAATTAAATATTATATACGAGAAAATAGATGAAATGTTAGGAGATTATAATGAAGAAAATTGAATTTTATGGAAAATCAACTGGTGATGGAGAATGTTTCTGTTGGGATGTTGGTGAAGAAACATATAAAGAAATTTGTGGAGAGGAAGATTGGAAAATAGAAACTGAAATAAAAGAAGAATTAAAAGAATTGCATATGGATTCAAGATGGTTATTGTATCCCGGTGCTATATTTACAGATAGAAATGTCCAGAAAAAAATTACTATTATTATTGAAGATATTTAGAAAGGGTTTTTGATGAATCCTATATTAACAGGTGGAATATTTGCAACTTTGTTGGTTGCCGTGTGGGATAAAATAAAAGGAATTCTTTGGTATTTTTTAAGTTTCTTTATATGTAAATGTGATTGTACTGATGTATTTTATAAATATGCGGCATCATATGTGTGGAAAAAATTAAAATTTAAAAAATCTTTATCTCCTATTTATGATTATGCATATTTGGGGTCTGATAAAGAGGCAAAAATATTTATTAAAGAATACGGATTTAATAATTTTAGACTAATTTTTATTAAAAAATGTCCTATTTTAGCAAAAATAGATTCTCGTTCTGTTATGATACTTGGATTAAAGCCATTTATAAATCATGAAAAAATTATGTCTGAAATTCTGAAAGATTATAATACTCTATATAATAATGAAAAAATAGAAAGATATATGGTATCATTTAAAAGAGGAAGTTTAAATTATTCAGAACAAAGTGAACGAAATTCTAGACCTAGACGGGGTGGTGGAGTTACGGCTGAACCTCCTAGAGATATTTCTCCATCAAGTAATATAAATCCATCATGCTTAACTTTTTTCCAATTAGAAAGTTTAAATATTGGAATTAGAGTAAATTATACAACAGATGAATTTCATAGGTTTATAACATATGCGTATGGGTCTACAAAAATGATTGATAATTTATATTTAACAAATAATATGAAAGATCTAAAAAATAAATTAATTAGATGGGTTGAAAATAAAAAATGGTTTCAAACACGCGGGATATCATGGAAACGAGGAATACTTTTACACGGACCCGCTGGTACAGGAAAAACAAGTTTTATAAATGCGATGGCAGAATATCTCGATTTTCCAGTATTTATTTTTGATTTGTCTACGATGACAAATGATGATCTAGAGGAAGAATGGGAATCATTAAGATCATATTCTCCGTGTTTTGCAGTATTTGAAGATTTTGATTCCGTATTTGATAAAAGAGATAATATATATCTTAAAAATACAACGTCTGGAAGAAAGCCAGTATCGTTTGATTGTATTCTAAATATATTAGATGGTGCAAAAAAATATGACGGAATTGTTACGTTCATAACAACCAATTTTCCAGAAAAAATAGATTCTGCATTAGGTGGTGGCGGAACAACCCGGCCAGGAAGAATAGATTATGTGTATGAGATGGATCCTATAGGACCAGATGGTAAATTGTTCATTGCAAAAAATATTTTTTCTGGTATGATTAACGAAGAAAAATTAATAGAAAAGGTTCTTGAAGAAGATAAAGAAGTTACACCAGCACAATTCAAAGAAAAATGTATAAACCTAGCATTAGAAACATATAACAAAGGAGAATTAAATGAAGGTTCAAAAAACTGTTAAAGTAGACGAAGCAGAAGCACTTAATATAGTAGCTAAAGTCGTCTCAAAAAAACTAGGAAAAAATGTACAAGAAACTAAAATAGAAAATGGCACATTTTTAATTCTATTAGAAGAAGAAGTAGTTGAAGATTCAAAATGATTAAAGGGGATTTCAAATGGATTTAAATTCATATGCATCATATGAACATGATAATTCTGTTTATGTAAGTAAAGAGGAAGAAAAACTTTTATTAAGACATAGACAGAAAAAACAACATGAAGAATATCAATATCTTCATCTACTAGAAGATATTCTTGAACATGGTGTTATAAAATCTGATAGAACAAATGTTGGCACAAAAAGTATCTTTGGTACGAAACTTAAATTCAATCTTGAACATTCATTTCCAATATTAACAACTAAAAAAGTATTTTTTAAAGGCGTTGTAGAAGAATTATTGTGGTTTATCCGTGGAGAAACCGACTCTAAAAAACTAGAGGCAAAAGGAGTCAAGATTTGGGTTGGAAATACTTCAAGAGAATTTCTTGATAAGAGAGGTTTAGACTATCCAGTTGGAGAAATCGGGCCTGGGTATGGGTTCGAATGGAGACATTGGGGGGCAGATTATGAAGGATCAAAATATTCTTATAAACATGCTCCAGTCGATTACTTTTATAAAGTATCAAAATGTCAGTTTAAAAATGGAATAGATCAACTTGCAAATGCGGTTGATACAATTATTAATAATCCAAATGATAGACGTATAATTATCTCTGCATGGGATGTTGAAAATCTTGATAAGATGGCACTCCCACCCTGTCATTTGTTATATCAATTCGATGTGACTGATGGACATTTAAATTGTCAGTGGTATCAACGCAGTTGTGATACATTACTCGGAATTCCATTTAACATCGCATCTTATGCATTATTAACATATCTTATTGCAAAGATAACTAATTTAAAGCCAGGAACATTGACATTTTCGGGTGGAGATACGCATATATATCTCAACCATATTGAACAATGTAAGGAACAAATTTCAAGAAAACCATATCCATTTCCACAACTAAATATTAAAACTGATATTAAAACTCTTGAAGATATTGAAAATCTTTCTTTTGAAGATTTTGAATTGATAGGATATAAATGTCATCCAGCAATAAAAGCACCAATGGCGGTTTGAGGAAAAATAATGACTATAACAAAAGAAATGGAAGATCACTTTTACAAACGTACACAAAAGCATATTGATTCAGTTAGAAAGAATTTAGATATTTTAATTTCAAAATATCCAGACATGAAAGATGAATTAGAACAAAGAAAAATGGATCATGACAAGTCTAAATTCCAAGAACCAGAATTAACCCCATATATTTACGTTACATGGAAGTATAAGTGTAAGAAGGATGGTATTGAATTTAATACGCCAGAAAATATCGAAGATGATATGATAGTAGCAACAGAACATCATATTAATAATAGTAAACATCATCCAGAATATTGGCAAAATGAAAAAGGTAAGATTGATCCTAATGATAGAGATGCGATACCAACTGAAATGATTGACGGTACTAAGATGGATTTGCCTTCTTTAGCAGAAATGGTTGCTGATTGGCATGCGGTTGCTCAAGAACGAGGAAATTCTGCTAAAGCATGGGGCGACAAAAACATTAATAAACGATGGAAATTTACAGACGAACAAATAAAAAATATTTACACATTTGTAAAAGATTTAGAAGAAAAGAAGACTTTCAAAGAGTTTGTTAAAAATTAACAAAATACAAGTATAATATTCACATGGTTACAACATCAATAATAGCAGCAATGACAGAAGAAGGCGTTATAGGTCTTGATGGTGTCATGCCTTGGAAAATTTCTGATGAAATGGCATATTTTCGTCGTAGAACAGTGGGTCATCCTGTAATAATGGGTAGAAAAACTCATGAATCAATTGGTAGATTATTACCAGGAAGACAAAATATTGTTATAACAAGAAATCCAAAATATAAGAAACAGTCACTTCCAAACACCGGATTAATAATAGTTAATAGCATTGCAGAAGCAATTGATTGGTGTGAGGGTGTTGCAACAGAATGTTTTATAATAGGTGGCTCACAAATATATGAGCAAGCATTAAAAGATGATATTATTGATAGAATGTATTTAAACTTAATAAAATATCCATATAAAGGAAATGTTTATTTTCCTGAATTTGACAGGAATGATTGGAATATAGAATTTCCAAAAGAAGATTATGATGAATTTAGACCAACAATTTTGTTTAGAAAGAAAAAATAATTATAAATAAAATTGATGATAACTATTAATATGGCATCAATTAATAATGCCTAAACAAGAAATGTATATTTGCCCAATTTGTGGTCGGCAACATACAAAAGAACATATGACCTATCATCATCTATTTCCTGTATTTAAAGGTCAGAAAAAAGGCAAAGAAACAATATATATTTGTGAAACATGTCATTTGGTAATACATTTTTGTTATCCAAATAAAATTTTAAGAAACTATTATAATAATATAGATAGAATATTAAAATCTAAAAAAATTCAAATTATGTTACAATTATATAAATACAAATCAGATAATTGTGTTTTTAGAATCAAATACCTAAAAAGACGATTAAAAGTAGCATCTTGAGGTTAATATGACAGAAAACAATGATTACAGAAATAAAATACAAGATATTTTAAAACGGGTTGGATCTGGTGAAAAAATATTAGAACCACCTAAAACTGATGAAATTGGAGAATTAATTAAAAATAAAGGTGTACAAGACAGTATTAGACAAATATTTGGAACATTGAAAGAAAGTCATGAACAAGAAATCGAAGATTTGTCGAAATCTACCAAACAAACACCTATAGAAGTATTTACACCAGAAGACTTTGTGGAAATTAACTCTCAAAATGAGGCACCAGATATATTTAAACCATGGACTACTGCTAAAATGTATTTAAAGAGATTAGGAAACGAAGTAGAAAGTGGACCTGGATATATTGTTCTTAATATTAAAGGTGTTGATGGCGATCCAGCAAAATTAATGGTTAGATTAGTAAAAAATAATAAAAAAGAATATGTTCCGTATATTATGATTAGTTTTGATGAAGAAAAAGATCCTACTCCTGCAGAATTAGCATTACCAATGATACAAAAAGTAGGTATAAAAATTAATGAAAATTCAGTAGTTGAAACCAATTCTCATATATATGTAGAGTTTTCTGTTTGAAAAAATATAAAACTAATATAAATAAAATTGTTATAGGATTAAAAACTATAGGAGTCAACAATGGACATTTCTAGTAGAGACAAACTTTTTGAAGAAAAGCAAAAGCTAAATAAGAGTTTAAAGGAAGCAATGAGCAGAATGTTAGGAATTTCATCTGCGTCAAATGCTGCCGTTGCAAATAGAAATACACTAGCAACTAAACAGGGAGTTAAGAAATTTCCTGCTACTGCGTTCAAAGAAGAAGAAAAGGCAGATCCAGAAGTTGTTCCTGCGCCAGAAGAAGATATAGTTCCTGCACCAGAAGGTGAGGTTCCTCCCGTAGAAGGTGGAGAAATTGCACCAGAAACAGATCTAGAGGTTCCTGTTGACGATAATGCAGATGGTATTGATGATGCAGCACAAGGCGAAGAAGGTGCATCGGAAAAGAAAATGTCTGCTGATGCAGTTGCACAACAATATTTAGGATCATTACCATCCGATGTTGCGTTAGACGCAGATGATAATGGTATAGTTTTTGCAGAATTCCAAGATGATCATCATGGTGCGTTTAAAGTTCTATTATTCCCTGCAGATATGCAAATTTCTGCTGTTGCAGAAATAAAAGAACCTACAGATGTAAGCCCATTAGACGCAGAAGAACCAGTAGAAGGTGGCGAAGAAATTTCTCCAGAAGGTGAGGTTCCTCCCGTAGAAGGAGGAGAACTTGCTCCAGTCGAGCCAGAAATTCCAGCAGAAGGTGGCGAAGTTTCTCCTGAAGAAGAAATAGCACCAGAAGAAGAGGAAGAAACACCCGTATTAACCGAATCTGTTAGAGACCGTAGATTACGTAAGAAAGGTTTAATTGGTAACGATAGGGATCCTGAAGTAGAAGAAGCAGAAAAAGAAGCAGAAAGAGATCCAATGCGTGCTGGTCGTAAGTCTTGGCAAGCTATGAGAGAAAGCAGATTTAAGAAATGAATTGATTAAATATAGATTTTAAATAACCGGCAAAAATGCCGGTTATTTTTTTGGTTAGACATATATAAATATGTCTATAAGAATCATTATGGGGTAAATATGTCAGATATCAAAAATAAATTAAAAATTATATCAGAATCTACTAAATCATTTTTAAAAGAAGAATTAAATGTACCAAAAGCAGGATTTAAAGGATCTAATATAGCAGGATCGGTAAATGTTACAGGAACACCAGTTGTTTCAAGTCAAAATGCAACCACAATAGGACAAAAAAGAAAAGAAGCATCGCAAGAATTAAGCAATACATTAAGTGATGAAAACATTAAACGCGAAATAGAACAATTTTCGATGACAGACGAAGAAAAAAGAAAGGCAATAGTAGATTTTATTAGAAAAGAAAAATTAGATTCTATGGCAGGAGAAGATTATTATCAAAATGTAAGAAAATTAACTGCTGAATTGCTTAATAGAAAAAATGAATTATCAGATAAAATGATTGAAGAAATTAAAAAGTATAATGGCGGAAAAAGAGAAGAAGAATGGATTAATTCAAATAGTATAACTAGCCGTCATGCAAAATCTAAATTTGGTGGCGGTGGCGGTGGTGGAAATATAGATGATTTATATTTAGCACTAATTTTACCAGAAAATATTGAATCATTACCAGCAGAAGAAAAGTATAATGCTATAAAAGGATCTATTATAAATGCTTCTAAATCTCCTCAACATATTTTTAAAAACTTTTTAACACCAGTAGAACAAGCATATGTAATCTCTGATGAAGAGTTTGAAAATAAATTAAATTTATTAAATCAAATAGTTTCTGCTGAAAAATTTCCAAAAAATCAACTAACTAATTATAAAAAGAAAATACAAAAAATAAGAAACGAGTTTGATAAATCTGGTCTAGATGCAGTTATTGCAAATACCGAAACAGGAAAAACAGAAAGACATTTATTACCAAAATATTTAGAAATAGTTACAAATAAAGCAAAGAATTTAATAGAAAAAATAAATGAAGCAATTGCACCAGAAACTCCACATACAGCAAAATCAACAGTTGATAGATATTTCAATTGGTTATCAAATAAATCAAATCCATATTACAAAACATTTGTTGGTGCAAAAGAAGCAATAGAAAACCTAAAATCATTAATGAGACAATATGAAGTTAATAATTCATTAATTCTTGGATTGTCAAATAAATTAAGAAAACTGGATAATTTAAAGAAAGCAAAAGAAAAAGTTGCTCCTGCTGCTACATCTGCAGAAGAGGAAGCTGCTGCAATGGAATCTATCATAAATAATATTGATGACTTCTTTGTAGTGTTGGATGATAAAGATTTTGAAAAAATTCAAGAATCTTTTATTAATAAAATAAAAGTTATTATTAATGAATCGCCTGATAATGAATATGTGCGTCAAAGAAAAGTATCAGAAAAATTTAAATTACAAGAAATATGGAAAAACAATAGAAATAAAATATTAAAAACAGAAGTTAAACCAGAACAAAAAAAGGATAATGGACCAGATATACATTTAGGGAGTTTATCATGAATTTTAAAAAGATTTGGAAAGAATCACGCAAAATAAAAGAAGAAGAAAATCTTTTACCACAAGAAACTGAAAATACTGGTGTAGAAGATTTAACTGTTCCAGATTTAATTGCTGCCGATACAACAGCAACCGATCCAGTAACAAATGATGTAGTAGAACCAGCAGAAAATATTGCACCAGCGACTTCTTCCGATGCCACACCAGAAGAAGTTAAAATTGCAGAAGCATATGTAAAACGTATAGAATCCCTAAATAGAAAGAAAGCTAAATTGGCAGAACAAGTAAAAGAATTGGAAGAACAAATTAATAAAACAACTTTGTTAGGCCAAAAAAAGGCACAATATGATGAAGCAAGAGCAGGAGTTCAAAAATTAAAAGAAGAAATTAATGAAATAAAAGAAGACAAAATTCCAGGTGGAATGGCAGATGATATGACTCCAGAAGATTTGGCAAAACATCATGATGTTCCTGTAGAAGAAATTAAAAAACAATTAGATATTGGAGAAAAAATTGAAAAGGAACATACTGATGATGAAGATGTAGCAAAAGAAATTTCAAAAGATCATAATTTTGAAAATGAAAAATATTATGATAATCCAGAAGGAACTGATCTTGTAGATATGGAAAAAGAAGCAGAAAAGGATAAGAAAGAAGATAAGAAAGAAGATAAGGAAGAAGATAATGAACTGGATGAAAGTAAGAAAAATAAAAAGAAAGATCCAGTAACATCTATAAGTAAACAAACTGGTGAAAGAGAACGGATTGGACATCCGGTTACTGATGAAGATAGAAAAAATCCAAGAAAACGTCGCCAGGAAGGCAAAAAAATAGAAAAAAATTGGAGAAATTTAGACGAATCAAATAATCTAAAAGAATCTTGGAATAAAATGAATAAAAAATCATCTAAAATAGATTTATTTAATATAGGATGATATGAAACACAAATATTTAGTAGAGCAATGGAATAAATTCAGATCTATCCAAAAAGAAACTCAAAATTCTTTTAATGGTATTAATATACCAAGTAATGAGTATAAAGGATATGATAATATAGAAGAAGATGTTATTAAACAAGGAAAAAAGGATTGGAATAAACTAATAAAAAATAAAGTTTTAACAGAAAATGAGGAAGTTCAAACTGCTTATAAAAATCATTTTTTCCCTGCATTCAATTTGTTAAATAAACAAAATCCAACATTAAAAGAGGCACAATTAGCAATGAAGCATTTAAAAGATGCGGCATATATAATATCCAAAAACGGAAATTCGACCGGAGACTATGCAACATTCGATACAATAGAAGTTGGAAAATGGTCAACTATTATTGATAAAATTAAATATGTCATAAATAAATCGTACAATGAAATGAACGAATTACGACAATCCATTGTTTCGGAAAGAAGAAAAGACATAAAAGAAAGAAAACAAGCAATATTGCTTTATATGTATAATACATCACGGTCTTTAAAACAAGAATTAAAAATTTTAATATCTGAAATGGGAGACCATATAGATAGCAAATCTGACGAATTACATAAAAAAGAAGATAAAAGAGCAGCAGCAGAATCAGTTTCTACATTGAATAATTTGGAAATCACGATATAATATAGAATGATTTACGATCATTACAAAGATTTACAAGCACAAAAACCTTGTCCTTATAGATCGGATGAAATAAAAATAATAAAAAATAATAGAGAATCTGGATGTTGCCATGGGGATCAAGTGGTAGAAAGACGATTCTTTTGTAAATTATTTAAAAAAGAATTTGTAGCTAATTATTCTTCTCCTTGTTGGACTTGTTCATCGAATAAATAGAAAAATAAATATAAATAGTTATGTAAAATATAGGGGATAAATATGTCTACCGACGATAAATTAACACCAACTAGAAAAATATTACAAGAAAAATTTGGATTCACTTCAAATCTTCCAAATAGTAATTATCGTTTACATGACGATGTTACTGATAGAAATGGAAAAGAAGGAAAGAATCCTGCATATTTACCAGTAGAAGAATTTAGAAAACAGATTAAACTGTTAATGGGTATGACTACTACAGAAGAAGATATGAATCTTAAAGATGCTCTTGATTTTAGAATGCTTCGTACATTATGTTCAAAAACTGGAATTGATGTAGAAGAAGACATAGCTACTCTTGAAAAGGCATTTGAGAAGAGAGATAAAAATTTAATTTCTAAATCATGGAATTTAATTAAAGATAAACTTCCATTCTGGTTTTTAGGAATGTTAACAGCAAATACCAGTCCTGGAAAAGCAATGTCAGAAAAAAATGAAGAGTTGCCAGAAAATCAAAAAGAAGCATTAAAAAATATTATTGATGTAATGGAAAAGATAAATAAAGAATCTGAAAAACAAGGAAAAGCAGCAGCAAAAAATACACCAAAAGGTGATGAAAAAACACAGGCAGAAAAAAATCTAGAAAAATCTAGAAAATCTGCTGATATGGATCCAATTAAAAATAAAAAACCAAAAGTTGCAACATCAGTAGAAGAAAAAGATTAAAAATAATGCACAATTTTAAAGAATATTTTCTTTTAAATGAAGCAAAAGTATCAACATTTTGTTATATGTTGTATGCAGACGAACCATATTCTACAAAATTAAAAGAATTACAAAAAGAATTAGATCTAGATGGTGAATTAACAGATAAGAATAAATTCCATATTACAATTAGGTATGTTAAAACTAATAAGTCGCCAGATCCATTAATAGATTATTTAAATGCAATACAATTGCCAAAACTATCTGCTGTAACAAAAAATTTTAATATTTTTGGCGAAGACAAATGCTTAGTTATGGAAGTAGATTCACCAGAAATACATAAATGGTTTAAACAAATTAATAAATTTATCATAGATTGTGGATTCCCAGATAGTGATTATAAAATATATAAACCACATATAACACTAACAGAAGGAACAAAAAAAGAAATTCCTAAATTTTTAAATAAACATAAAATGAATTTAGTTTTTAAAAAACATGTTGTTACAGGATCAGATTATAAAATAATTTTTCAAAAGAAGATATAAAAATGTCTGAAAATTATGCATATCTATCACCAGATTATGAAGATATTTTCATATGTGTTAGAAAAGAGGCAATTATTTATTTTTTATTAAAACTTGATGAATTATTAAAACAATATCCAAAAACAGAAGAAGAATTTCAAGAAAAATATTCTCATATAAGAGAAATGTCAGACGATGAATGTAATGAATACGTAGAATATAATGTTATGTTAGATATATTAACACCATTAATAAAAGTAACAGATGATAAATTATATTATATAACAAATGATGAATGCGACGAAATTATAAAAAAATTGACAAGAATAATATATTTAAAATTGTGTAGTCAATTGGTTGATAAAGGTGTATTAGAAGCAAAATTTGATTCTAAAATAAATGATTTTGTATTTGCTGTAAAAGAAAATCATAAAAGAATATTTGGAAATTTTAATTGATATCTCAATTTTTTGATGTTATAATATTCTCCTATTAAGGGGAATTACAATGCAAAAAACAATAACAAGAGAATATAACTATAGTGATGTATATTTAGTACCAAATAAATGTGTAGTTAATAGCAGAAACGAATGTGATACTTCTGTTATTTTCGGTGGAAGGAAATTTGCGGTTCCTGTTATATGTGCAAATATGCCAGCAGTTGTTAATCAAAATACATGCAAATTTTTTGCAGATAATAACTGGTTTTATATTATGCATAGATTTAATGTAGATCAAGTAAAATTTATTGATTTTATGAGAACTAATAATCATTTTACAAGTATATCAATTGGTGTAAACGAAGACACATATAATCAATTAAAAAACATAAAGGATGCAGGATTAGAAAAAGAATTACATTATGCAACTTTAGATATTGCATTTTGTCATTCTCCAAAAGCAGAAAACATGATAAAATTTATGAAAGACAAATTTCCTAATACATATTTAATTGTAGGAAATTATAACACAGTTGATGCTCTATTAGATATTGAAGAATGGGGGGCGGATTGTACAAAAATTGGCATAGCGGGGGGCAAAAGTTGCATAACTCGTTATAAGACAAAGGTTTATAGGCCGATGGTGTCTTGTATTTTAGAATGTTCAGAAGAAGCAAAAAAGCCAATTATAGCAGATGGTGGTATCGAACATCATGGAGATATTGCATTAGCAATTTCATGTGGTGCTACAATGGTAATGGCAGGAAGTTTGTTTAGTGGTTATGATCAAAGTAATTCAGAAAAAATTGAGATTGATGGAAAACTACGATGTGTATATTTTGGATCTGCATCGGAACATAATAAACAATCATATAATAGAATAGAAGGTAAAAAAATATTATTAGATTATAAAGGTGACATGAAAAATCTTCTTAATGAAATTAAAGAAGATTTACAATCATCTATTAGTTATGCAGGAGGAAAAGATTTAACCTCACTAGGAAATATGAAGTTGGTTAGCGTAAACTGACATGGAAAACAAACCTAAACTAAAAATAGTAATAAAAGAAATAAACACTCCTTCAATGAAGGGGTTCATAGGAACTCTTTTTAATGAATATGGTTCTTCTATAATAAGGGAATTTTTTCATCCTATTAGACAAGGAGTGATTGATGAACTTGGATCGTTTGCTACCCACTACCTACACAAAGATGACCCAGAAAAACAAGAATAATGCTTTAAATTCTGGCGGAATACCACCAGAAGTTAAAAGATTTAAAGAATTATTAAAAGAATCAAAACAAGAAGGAAGGTATGTAAAATCATTACCTTGGCTACATGCATTATTATACGAATCAAAAAGAGAAACTTCATCAAATACTATTACTGATAGTATAGGTTATTCAAAACTAGAAAATAATTTAATTATTTTATATAAAAAATATTTAGAATTTAACGACTTTAAAGATGTAAGAGATTTTTATATTAATAAAGATATTCCAAATAAATTTGTAATGGTATGGAAACATTGGACATGGATGGAAGAAAATGAGATAATAATAAATATTGAGGAATTATAATGCCAACACAAAAACAATGGGATTTACACTGGATTGAAATCGCGGAAGTCACTTCCAAATTATCTAAAGATCCTACTACCAAAGTAGGATGTGTTATTGTTACGCCTGATAATAGACAATGTGCAATTGGATATAATGGATTTCCTGCTGGAATTCAAGAAACACCAGAAAAATGGGAAAGACCATTAAAATATCAATTTGTTATTCATTCAGAAATAAATGCAATTATGAATTGTCCTTTTGATACAAAAGGATGTACAATATACATAACTTTACAACCATGCCATCGGTGTATTGGTGCATTAAAAAATGCAGGTATAAAAAGAATCGTGTATAAAAATGATTACCCAAATCTTGAACATAAAGATATATGGGAAGAAATATCAAAATTGTTTGATTCGGTGGAAAAAATATGAAAACTTTTGCGGGAATAGGTAGTAGAAATATATCTAAAAAAGAAGAAAATGATATAACATATATTGGTAGAAAATTGTGGTCATATGAATATATTTTATTTTCTGGTAATGCAACCGGATCGGATATAACATTTGAAATGGCATCGAATGGGAGATGCGTTTTAATGCTTCCATATAATAATTTTAATAATAAATTTTACAATATTTCAAATAGTTTAGACTCATTTGTACTTGGTGATAGTCCAGAAGGAATTAAAGTAGCAAAAGAATTGCATCCGTTGCATGATAAGCTTGATGAATTTAGTTTAAAATATCATGCACGAAATTATCATCAAGTTTTTGGATATGATATATATCCAAAAGTAGATTTCGTTATATGTTGTGCTGATAGATATTCTTCTGGAAACATTAAAGGTGGAACAGGAATGGCTGCCAGAATAGCTAAAAAGAATAATATTAAATTAATTAATATTAGAGATCCTGATTGGAAAAATTCTTTCGATGAATTAATTGAACAAATAGAAATGTTTAATTCTTTTTAAATTCATTAATAATTTTTCTAGTAAATTCGCATAAAGAACCACTTGATATAATTTTAATATTATAAAACGATTTTAAACATGACTCTATTGGACCAACATAACAAGGATCTACTACTAATATAATATATCCTTTTGAGTTTTCATGGATTTCTTTTATTGCATTCTGATGTTCTTCCGGTAAGTTTCGTAACCAGTTCATACACAAGTATTTATAAAAAATTTTGAACTAAATGAACCTTGTTGCGTTTACCATGTCGCCATGGTAATCTTTAACGTAAACAACAAGGAGCAACTTATGGAAGAATTAGAAAAAATAGATGAATATGTTGAAGAAAATGATGCAGAACTTGACGAACGAAAAAGCGGAATAACAGGATGGGGAATATCTTTAAGTTTACATATATTAATATTACTAGTCTTAGGAACATTAATTGTTGTAAAAGAAATGATAAAAGAACAACCTAATGTTAGATTAGTGCAAATAGATTTACCACCAGAATTAAAAGATCCTCCTACAAGAGATATTGTCGAAAAACCAATAATTGTTCCTCATACAAAACCTGTTGATAGCGAAGTTACATTAATTAATACCTTGGATCTTGAAGATATTAAATTAGAATCAGAAGATGAAGAAAATAATAACGATATCAAAGGAAGAGAAAATGCTGTATCAACTGCTGAAATGGCTGGTCAAGGTGTAGCATTTGTAATGGGGGCTGGTGGCGGGGCATCTGGTGCATTCGGAAGAGAAAAAGGGGGAAATAAAAAGAGATGGACAAGTTGTTATGGTCCAAATGCAAAATCTGCTTCATCCACTATGGAAGCAGCATTAAAATGGTTAGCCGTTCACCAATCCCCCGATGGGCATTGGGATAGTGTAAATTATTACCTAAACTGCCAAATAAATCCAAAATGTGAACCAGGAAAAACTGCTGCTGGTGATGAAAATGCTGCTATGACGGGACTGGCAACTCTTTGTTTCTTAGGTGCTGGTTATGATCACAAACATATGAGTAAGTGGAGAAAAACCGTTAAAGTAGGAATTGAATGGTTATTAGCAAGACAAGGAGCAGATGGTTTAATTGGAGAAAGAAATTATGAGCATCCAGTTTGTGCAATGGCATTAGCAGAAGCATATGCAATGTCTGGAGATATAGCATTAAGAGAACCAGCACAGAAAGCAGTAGATATTGTACTTGCAAGACAAACGAAAGACAACGACGGATATCCATTGGGGTGGGACTATATTAGACCAAATCCTGCTCGTATGGATATAAGCGTTTCAGGGTGGAATATAATGGCACTAAAATCTGCTGTCGCATCAAATCTGAATGTACAAGATGGATTAGAAGGATCTAAAAAATTCTTAGAATTAGCATGGAAGTCAGCAAATCCAAACTGGCAAAATCTTGATCCATATGGAAAAAGTGTATTTCCATATACATGCAGTATTGATGGTAAGACCAGCAGAGACCATTTGAGTTTTGTCGGTGCATTAGCTGGTGTATTCTTAGGATATAAGCCAGGAGATATTTTATTGGATACATTAGCAAATGACATGACTGATAGATGGTTTGTAACTAACAAATATCGAAATAATAGCTATGCATTATATTATGCATCATTAGCATCTTTCCAAATTAAAGGAAAGCATTGGGATGAAACATGGGGAAATCCTACAAGTGGTTTCGTTCCTTGGCTAGTTCAAACTCAATACAAAACAGAAGATTGCTATGATGGCACATGGAAACACGAAAAAGAAGAATGGCATGGAGCAGAAACTTCCTCTGTATTATTACATACATATAAGTTGCTTGCTCTAGAGGTTGGTATAAGATATCTTCCTCTATTAGAACAGATTAAAAAGATGTGATTTTAAACTCCCATTAACTTAAAAACTTAATGGGAGCATTTTTAATTATTGACTTTTATTTTTTAGATGTTATAATCATTATCATGAAATATTCGTTTGAAGCATTACCATGTGTTTCTGACCAGACAGGAAACACCGTTAGACCATATGCAATTAATGGTAAAGTCATATATAATATGTCTTTACAATCATTATTTGAGGATGAAATACATGGAAGAAAAACAGAAGTAGAGAAATTGGCTAATGCCGTTTCAAAAGAAATTGGCGTAAATATAAATCCAGAAAATTTAGTTAAATATTTAACCGATAAAAAAATAATAGTAGCAGATAAAGATGTCAATTAAATATAAAATACAATTAAAAAAAGAGTATAAAGGCACAGATGAAGAAACAAATCTTTATTTAAATGAAAAACTTATATATACAGTAGATAAGACTTTGTATGCTGGTTTTGTTCGCAAAAATTGTGAATTAGAAATATGTAAAGTTTTATCAGATGTTTTAAAAAGATCTATAACACCAAAAGAATTATCTACCGCATTGATTTTAGAACAAATTGAAGGGGATTTAAAATGAGTAAAACAGTTAAAATAACAAAAATTGAAATAACTTTAAAAGATGGTACTACTATGTCATTACCACTAGAAGAAGCAAAAGAATTATTCACACAATTAGAGGGATTATTTGGTAAGAAAGAGATAGTAATTCCTTCTATTCCAGTGACTCCTACAAATCCATGGGCAACGCCTATAAATCCCTGGCAGCTAAATCCTCCTATGTGGACCACATGTAGTGATTCTACCGATGAGCTATTGTATAAACATACAACAGAATGCGGAACATCAATTACGTTATACACAACACAACAATGATATAAATAAATTTATTAGGTAGGAGAAATCCGAGATGTTTAATTGGATAAAATCTTTATTAGGATTAAATCCACAAAAAACAAAACGGATAAAAATTGCATGTTATTGTAAAATAAAAGGTGTAGAAATGAAAGAAATATTATTTAGAGAACATAATGGAGTAATAGAAGCATTTTATAATAAAAACTGGATTGAAGCACGACAAATATTTTTTACAGAAAAGTCGTATCAAAGATTTTTAGAAAGATTTAAGACGGTTTAAAATAAAACCTAATTTATATTTTTAATTTTAAAAGGAAAATTATATGGGGAAGACTTTAATTTTTTTACAAGAAAAAGCAGAAAAGCTAAAAAAGGATCTATTATCTAAGTATAGTTCTAACAGGAAGTTAGCAAGATCGCTTATAAAAGGGGCAGAATCTAATGCCGATTATCGGTCTGATGATAAAACACCAGAAGAAAAATGGTTCTTTTACTTTATAGAAGAATTAGAAACAAGATTGAAATAATAACTTGATTTTGTATTTTTATGTGGTATAATTAACTATTATGAAGCCAAAAACGTTAGCTAGAATAGCATTAAAGAATATTGAAAAAGGCATATATGTCTTTGATTCTGAACAACGTAAAATAGAAGCATTACGGGTAATTGAAGATGTTTTACATGGTAAACCAGATATCAACAATGATAATTTACAAGATCCTATAATAGAATTTAATATAGGTGTATATGTACCAAATTTTGATTATCCTATAATTCCAGTAGATTCTACAGGAGAGCCTATAATATGGGACGAGGATGATACTAATTTTGTGGTTCCTGGAAACGGAACACATATTTTTAGAGGAATTGGATTAAGTGGTGAAAAATATTATATGGGATATTTAAAATCGTTAGCCCCATTTAGGGAGACAATTGTAAAAGTTGATAGATATACCAATTTAGAATTTGCTGCATATGCGTTTTTATGCACAATGACACGAATAATAGATAAAGATTATGCATTAGATCATATGGTAGAAGATTATGCATTAAAAATAGAATATGATGTATTATTAGATCATTGGAAAGAGTTTTCTAAAGTAGATAATATAAAAGAGTTTGAAAATAATCAAAAACATTTATATATAAAATGGTTACAAAAATGGATATGTAGATATGGTACTAATCCAGATGCACACATGAAAATATTGAGATTTCCTAAAAAAGAAGAAATAGAAATTTAAGGTTTTAAATATAAATAAATACATAAGAACGTCCAAAAGGACTAAGGAGAATATAATGAAAGCTAAAGAAGATAAGCCATGCACAAAGCAAGTTGGTGGTGATGATGTCCGTAAAGGTTGTCCTTGTAAGGATAAGTCAGTTCGTGAACATCCTCATAAGAATGAGGGATATAAGGGTGTAGGCAAGGGCGATAAGTCAATGCCTCCAATGCCAAAGCAGGATCGCAATCCTGGTAAGCATCCACATCAAGGCAAGTGAAATAGATCGGAACAACAATTTAGATAGACTCATAACATTAATCCGCTATGCTTTAGCGGATTAATGTTTTTTTGTATAAATAAAAATTATATGATGTTACTAAAAAAAGTTTTAAAAATACTTTTAGAAAATGATGGACATACATTAGTTGTTCCAAAAGGGACAAAGTTATATCATGGGACAGTTGAACAATACGAAAAAGAAAAAATAGCACCAGGAATAGATGATGTTTTTTGGACTTCTTTAAATAAAAAAATATCAAGTAGTTATATTCCAGTATCAGCAGGAACAAATCATTTAAACACGAAACATATTGCAGGTCCATCATTAGATAAAACAATCCAAAACATACAAAAGATAATTGGAATAGAATACGATTATAATGATGTAGAATTTGACCAGACTGGTAGAGCAAAAAGTTTTAGATATCCCTCTATATTTCAAGATTTATGGAAATCTCATAATCAATTATCAAGAGAACTTATTAAAAAAGAAAATGATTTAAAAGAATTAGAAAAAAGCATTAAATATAATGACGAAAAATCTGTTTTTGCATCAAAAATGGAATTATATGCAAAACTTGAAAAAGAAGTAAAAGAACTAAAACAAAAATATTATGATACTTCTCCCGAATATAAAATTAATGAATATATTAATGTTAAATTAAAAGAATTAGGATATATACCCAAACAAGAAAGTTCTCATGATAAAAATCATAGATGGGAACTGAAAACTTCTGGAAATACATTAAATCCTGCAAGTTTTAAAGAAAAAGGTAGATTATTAACAATAATACCAAAAAGGGATTTAAAAATATATGATATGACCGATGGAGAAACAATAGAATCAGATTTAACAGATTTGCAATATCAAAAGTATAATTTATTTAAAAAAATAGAAGAATCTGATTATGATGGAATTAAAATTGCCGATTATGCACAACATCATACACAAGGAAATGTAGGACATTATTCTATAGGATTGTTTGAAATTGCATTAAAAGATGTAGATATAGAAGAAGAACCAGCAGAACATCCAGAAAATATTTGAAAGAGGTATTGCATGGACCTTAAAAAGTATCTTGAAAATCAAGTTAATGAGATGATGAAATATAAATGGATTAAAGGTACAAAAATGGGAAGAGACCCAGGAAAAGAGGCAATTACTGAATGGGTACAAACATTTGCTAAAGGTTATAGAGAAGAATATAACGAAACATTGAAACAAACAATAAAAGAAACAGCAAATAAGTGTAAAGACGATTTAAAACAAAAACTTCCTGGTGTGTCTGATGAATTGTGGAATTATATTTTTGAAAAAATAATAGCAACATTTACAGAGGTTTGGACAAAAGACTGTTGTTTAACAGATGACGAAAAAACTAAAAATCATTTAAAAGAGTTATAATATACAAAAGGATATATATGAGAAATACACTATTAGCAACTGTAATAATTTTATTAGCAGTATCTTCATCGTGTGTGAGGATGCCAGAAAATTATACTTATATTTTAGATCGTGCCGCAGAGACTAATGAAGAATTGTTAAAAAAGACAGAAGAATATCCAATAGAAAAGAAACTTGAAATATATCGTATGATTATAGAAGAAGATAATAAATTAATCAAAGCAACATCCGAAACAATCAAAAATGGTGGTGGTAAATGAGTTTACAAAAAATATTAAGAGCAATATTTAAATTTATTGCAGATTTATTTGATAATACTACTTCTCAAGAGGTTGTACAATTATCAACTGATATTGATGCTGGTAAAAGAGAATTTCAGGCTAGAGAATTATTATCTGCAATGAAAGATGATGCACAAGATGTTATTATTGGAGAGAGTATAAAATTTTTAAAAGACAATGGAAAAGTCTTATTAGGACTAACGAAAGAACAAAAAGAATATGCAATAAATTTAGCATTTTTAATGTCGATAAAGGATTTAGACAAGTTAACAGTTGATGAGTTATTACAATATAGACAATTGATTACTAAAACATCAATGCTTGGTCCAGCAGTAGCAGAACAACTACATTCATTTTGGAATGAATTTAAAAATACTTTAGATGTTATTTTAAATAAACTAACAGATATTGGTGTCAGGGCTGGAGCTACTGCATTAAAGACTGTTATTCCTGTTCTAGCAATTTTTTAATTGACTTTAAAATATCTAAGGTTAAGATACAACATCTATTTAGGAGATTTTGTTGTGTCTGTTGAATTTGATAAAGTAGATAAACAGGTTAATTCAGAAGAAGAAAAAGGTAAAATAAAAGAAGTTAAAAAATTAACTGTTAACCCGTTAGTAAATGTATATCTTAGTACAGTTGATACACTTATAAATAAACATTCTGTATATGATCCAGGAATGTTTATTAAACGTTTAATTAATAGATTTAATTTAATTGATGATTTTTGGCATGATGCAATCGCATGTTGTCAATATAATCCTTCTATTAGAAGAATAACAATTCGAATAAATCCATATAAACTTTGGTTTTATATACTTCGTCCGCTATGCATTGGAAAATTAAAAAATGAATACATAAATGGTATTGATAGAGAATTAAATGATGCATTTCATGATGGTGGATGGCTACCCGATAGATTTTCAAGATGGATAGATTTATTAACATCTAAAGAAATTATTACTTCTGATAGGTATCAGCAAACATCATTAGTACGATGTTTTATGTCAGTTATAGTTCATGAAGTCATGCATTGTGCATGGAACCATTTATCAAAAGATAGAAAAGCAAAAGAACATAAAATAGCTAACATTGCACAAGATTTTGCAATTAATCAAACGCTAGATTTTGCAGAATTTAATGATATGTTTATGACTACTTTAAATAAAGAATTATTATATACATTTTATGAAGGCGGGGCACCATTAAAAGATGATGAGAAAATAAAAAATTTATATGCATTTATAGGAGAAAGAATAAAAAACAAATTATCTGTATCTAACGAAATAAAATTAATTAATATTGAACAGTTTGATCCTTTATTTTTAAATCAACCATTTGAATATTATTATTCTTTATTAATAAAAGCAGGACAAAGTTTAGGAAACGTATTAAAAAAATCAAAATTAAAGAAAGGAATGAAAAGTAAAAAGGCAAAGGGTGAGAAAAATGAAAATGATGATAATGAAGAATCATCAAAAGATGAAAATAATGGGGATATAGACGATGGAGAAGACGGAGATATGTATGATTTCTTCCAACACGTTTTGGGAAAAGAAAATGACGGAGATTCGGATGAATGGGATAACATGTCAGAAGGAGAAAAGGCAGAGGCAATAAAAAATGCATTGGGTGGTATTGGAAGATCTGATAATGGAAAAACACAATTTGAAAATTTCAATCCTATTTCATCAGAAATGAAAAAGGTTTTAAGTAATGATGTTAAAAGAACGGTTGATGAAATGTTGGCAAGAGGAGAAATAAAAGATATATCAGATCTTGAACGTTTAAAACCATTTAATTTAAATAAATCATTTATAAAAGCAATTGAAGGATTATACAAAACAGATACAAAAGATTGGGATAGACTATTAAAAAACCAAATAATGAGATGTTTAGGTGCAAAAACTCATGATTATACTATGAAACGAGAAGCAAGAGGAGCACCGGGAATGTTTCCTGGAAAAGCAAGGTTAAAAAGTTTTGATCTTATAATTGTTATGGACGTTTCTGGTTCTATTAATATGGAAGATTATAATAGATTCGTGAATGAAATAGAAAAAATTGCAAAACAAATAGATCATCCTCATGTTAGATATATTCAATTTCATAGTACAGTGTCATTGGATGTAACAGTTCCATTAAAGCAAGTTAAAAAAATAGGTATTCCAGAAACAGGAGGAACCAATCTTTGCATACCATTAGATATGCTTAGAAACGAAAGAAATAAAAAATTGGTAGTTGTTTTTACTGATGGATGGGTCGAATCTGATTTAAATAATACATATGATTATCCAATAGTTGTTTTCATAAGTGCATCTGGAAACGAGGGGGTATGTAAATCTCTACATGATAGAGGATTTAAAGTTATTCATCAGGATGGTGAAAATGATTGGTGGAATTAAAATTATTTGACTTCTTATATTAATACTGTATACTTTTTAAAGAAAGAAAGGAATATGATTTAAATGGGCGAATCAAAACATGTTCAAATAGTCGATATGCATCAATTTCACTATGCATTAGATTTTTCTGCTGAATCAAAAGTACCATTTTGTGTATGGGGTATAAAAGCAGTTGGTAAAACACAAGGTGTTTATCAATGGTGTGATAAACGTGGATATAGATGTGTAGTATTACATTTAGCAACACAAGATGTTGTTGATTTAATTGGTATGATGAAAGTTGTTCCTGGAGATTGTGATTCTGAAAAAGTTTATTCTTTGTTTTCAAAAGCAATTTCTGGAAAATCATTAGATCATGACGAAAAAGAATATATTACTGCGTATTTTAAAGATGGTGCAACAACACAAAGTAAAACAATTTGGGCTAAACCAGAATGGTTAAAGAATGATGGTATTAAGACATGTTATTTTCTTGACGAATTTAACCGAGGGAACCAATTCGTTCTTGCCGCAATGTTACCATTTTTAATTGAAGGAAAAATTCATACACATAAAATTGGACAAGACGATTTCGTAGTTGCGGCATGCAATCCAACAACAGGAAATTATAACGTAAATGATTCATTTGAAGCAGATGATGCATTGAGAGATAGATGCGGACACCTTATTCTTGAACCATCTACAGATGAATTTTTGGCATTTGCAAAAAATAAGATTGGTAGAACAACTATGAAGGTTCTACATAAAAATACATCATATATTGAAATTAAACAATTTTCTATGCCATTTGAAGTAGAACCATCGCGTAGAAGTATAATAAATGTAATGTCACATATAGATAAAAAAGATGCAAAATGGATTAAAGAACGAGCATGTATTATTTTAGGAATATATTTAGGATCAAATTTCCGCGATGATTGGTTATCACAATATACAGAACGTCTAGAAGCGTTAGATTTATTTACACTTATGAATTTTGATGAAAACGAAGAAATAATAAAGAAAACTATAACTACTATAGTTAAAGGAAAAGAAGAAGTTAAAAATGATATTTTTGAAGGAGCACAAGATCAGATTGTTGGATGGTTGAATAATAAATATAAAGATGGAATTGATAATATAGATTGGTTATTAAAATTCTTTTCAATTCCTGTAGTTCAAAAAGATTCAATTGTATCATTATTGTCAAAGATAATAACATTCAACAAACCAAATCTTCTAGTAAAAATACTTGAATCTAATATTTTAGATGCATTAGATTCAATTAAAGAATATAAACAAAATGAAAGGATTTTGGGTAACATATCATGAGTTCATCAAAAAAAGAATTGAAATTATTTTTCGGTGCAGAGATTGATAATATTGATCTAACAATGATCAATATTAATACAAATAATAATATAGGAACAGAAAAGTCAAATTCTCCATCATGTTTAGAATATATAAATCATTCATTAATATTATATCCTTCATTAATGAAAGCATATAATGAGAGAAAAGAAAAACAACCAACTATAGATAATACAATAGTCGCAAATGAAATATTTATTCCTGTATGTATTTCTCCTAGTTCTTGTATAAAACTTACATATCCAAAGAAGTTTGGGGGAGACCATCGTTCAGAAGCGCAATTTCAAAAATTAGGAATATATTCTACGCATCAATTATTCGCAAAATATACGAATGGTAATATATGTGCGGCATTAGCAGGAAGATTTAAGTTTTCTTCAAATCCTCGTAAAATTTTTGAAAATGTTATACCGACACAATATACGGATAAAAATGATATAGATTATGTGATGAGTAGGGGAATCGTTACCGATGTAGGTGACAACGCAGTTGATATTTTACGATACATAATTGCATATAAAAAACCAGACAATAAATTTGGAATAAGTTTAATATCTGGTGATTATGATATGATGATGGGGTATGTTAATTTAATGCCAATTTTAGAAAAAAATATATTCTCTTTGAGAGAAAATATAAAACATGATCAATTTAAGGGAATTAATCTTGATAGTATTTCCATCGGAAATAAATCATCCAACGATGTAGAAGGAAATTCGATAACTATTTCTAGAATAATATCAGGAGCAATATTAATTGTAGACCATCTAAAGATTTTAAAATCAATTTATAATGTTGATACTATTTTAGAATTTAATTTAGATTCATCAGAAGAACCTATTCCTATAGAGATTGATTCCGTAATAATGGATTACCAAAGAATAAAAAATTATTATATAATGTTACACACTCTTAATGCTATTAAATAATTAATTTTTAAATATTTAAAATTTATAATTTTAATCCCCGTTGTATAATAAATACAATGGGGATCATGTTTTATGGCAAGTAACGATAAAGAGAAAATTCGTAGACTTCTTTTAACAAGATTAAAACAACATATTAATAAAAAAGATCTTGAAAAGAAAATCGACGGGTTTGTAGAAGAATATATTGAGAAATGTCGTCTCATAGAAAAATATAGTATTAATAATTTACCATCTAAAAAAGATATAAAATGGTGGTTTCAAGATAAACCAGAATTTGAACATGTAGAATTAAAAGATGGTACAAAAGAGACAACATTTGAAGTGGATATTGATTCTATATGTTTAAATGATTCTATTGCGACAGATATATTTAAAATATATTATGATTGGTGTTGGGACGAATCATGTAAACTTCCTTATACTATTAAAGAATTAATTAAAATATATAGAAAATTTAAAAATTCTAAGACAGAAAATACACGAAACGAATATAAAGAAAGATTGTCCAATATTGCATTAGTAGGAACTATACGATTAAATAGAATTGAAAGAAAACCATATTTGTGCCCAAGTGAAATTATTAAATGTTGTAATTCTTTATTGACTAATTTAGAACTAATTTGCAATAAATCTAAAACAATACAAAATAAAAAGATATATATATTTGATGCCTTTAATAAAATGCGGATAGAATAATATGGTAGAATTAAATAATTTTAATAAAATTAATTATAACTTCACTGGAATATTTCGTGGAATTGTGGAAGATAATTCGGATCCTCTTGATTCTGGAAGAGTTAGAGTCAGAATATGGCAATTACATACAGAAGATGGAAAAGAATTGCCAGTAGATTCTCTACCATGGGCAGAACCCGCATTAGGGTTATATTGGTCTGGTGGTGGAAATATTTTAAATAAAGATCATTCTGGTAAAACTCCTGATCAAAATGATATAAGATATAATCCAAGTCCTCCTGGTGATAGTCCAGAAACACAAACACTTCCTTCTGCAAATTCAATTTTTGATAAAGGAACAGACTCAAATTCTGGAAAAACCAAAACGCAAACCGAATTTTATGATAATTTCGGTAATGTATGCGGAACTGGTGGATTTTTTACAGTACCAAAGAGAGGAAATTGGGTATTTTTATTCTTTGAAAACGGTAATCATATGAAACCAATTTATTTCGCAATGGCACCCAGCGGAACAGATTGGAACACCCAAAAATCATTTAGATCTGGTGAAATAAATCAAAAAATAAATCAGATTGATGGATTTAAACAACAATTTGAACCAAGAAAAGAAGCAATCGGTGATGATTGGGCAAAAAACGCTAAAGTTGATGCGTTGGTAGAAAAACCAAAATTATCAATTAAGCCTATTGACGTAGATACACCAAATAGAGATGTATCATGTTTAACAAGTTTAAATGGTACATCTATTATTGTTGATAATAGTTCCGGAAAAGAACAAATATTTATAATACATAAAAATTACATGGAAAATACTGATGACGAAGGAAATAGAAAGGTTTATATCGGAAAAAGAAATCATAATGAACCGGAAAACAGTAAAAATCCTGTAAATCCGTTGATTAAAGATCCTGATGTTAATACAAATTATGAAATTGGTGTCGAAGGAAACCATATTTTGCATGTATTTGGTAATTATGACATGTATATAAAGGGTAGAACACATATACAATGTGATGAACATGTACAGATAGATGCCAGAAAGAGTGTTGGAATAGTATCGCGTACTGGTGATTGTGATATAATATTAGAAAAAGGAAATTTAAATATAGATGTACAAAATGGTTATGTAGACGCAAGAATTAAAAATAATTTAAATGCCCATATTGAAGGAAGCGCAAATTTATTAATTGATAAAGATTTAAAAGCCACGGTTAAAGGAAATAGTGATATATTAATAGAAAAAGATGCAAAGATTAATGCACAAAATGCTGACATATTAATTAATGGTGATACAAAATTAACTACTAATAATATGGATATAAATGCAGCCGAAGTAAAAATAAGTGGAAATCTTCATATTGGTGGAAATAATATTATAGGAGGAAACTGTGATATTGGGGGAACAGCAAGAATTAGACAAAATATGTATGTTCAAACAGGAATAGATTGTGGTGGATATCTAAGAAATAGAGGGATTGCTGACATAGGTTCTCCTGTAATTGCCCATGGATTAATAGTTTCTACCGGACAAGGAAGCGGAACGGGTGCAGGAGCAAATTCTCCATCTACCCCATCACAAGCGCAAGCCGCAAGCATAGCCAAACAAGAAACTGTTGAAAACAAAGAAAAATAATTAATTAAAATATAAAAAAATATAAATATGCTGTGAGGTCATTCATGGCAAATAAAGAAATATTTTTTAGAGATTTACCCCTTGATATATCAATAACATCGACCGGAGATATATCTACAGTCGATAATGAAGAATCAATTAAACAAAGTTTGCAAATGATAATAGAAACGGCAAAAGGATCTAGGGTATTTCTGAGCAATTATGGTTGTAGAATTAGAGGATTTTTATTTGAACCTTTTGACATTTCAACCGCAAAACGTATTGGTGAAGAATTAAGAGAAAGCATAACAAATTATGAGAAGAGAATTGTTATTTTAGATATAAATGTTATTATGAACCAACAATATAATTCATACGAAGTAGAATTAACATATCAAATAATTAATGCAAGTAAACCCGAAACTGTACTATTTTCTATAGAACGCTTGTGAGATGGAGATTTAAATGGGTGCAATAACTATTGATTATACAGCATATGACTTTGATGTTCTTAAAAATGAATTAATTGAATATTTAAGAGAAACACAAACGTTTAAAGATGCAGAATTTCAAGCATCAAATATTAATACACTTGTCGGATTATATGCATATTTAGGATCATTATTTGGTTATTATACTAATTCTGTTGCAAATGAAGTATTTTTACCATCAGCAAAGCGTTATAAAAATTTAAATAGAATATGTAGTTTATTAGCATATTATCCACGCGGAGATAAAGCAGCAACAGTAGATGCTATTGGATCATTATCTGCCGAATATTGTTTAGGAAAAGAAGATATTGGATTTGAAATACCATCATATTCAATTTTTCCATCTATAAAAAAGACACCGGAAGGACAAAATTTTGCTTTTACAAATCCTACATTATATCCATATATTGTAAAAGGATTTGGAATACATTCTGTTGAACAATCAGATTTTATCTATAGTGGATCACAATTACCATTAACTAAACCCGCAAGTTTTTGGGGAATAACAGAAGGAACGACTGGCGTTGGTACAACTGGTACTACTGGAACAACAGGAACTTCTGGAACACCAATATTGTTTTTGGCATCAAATATTGAGTTGGTATGTTCTGATACTGCACCATTATCTATATTAGATAGATTAGATCCTAATAATTATAGGGGATATGATACTGATAATGCTCCATTATTTGACCCAAACAATTCAAATTCTATAGGACAGCCATTTACAAGAAACATAAATGTAAACGATCCAGCATTTTCATTAAGTATTAATACAATATATTATATAATATGGAATTATAATGAACTTGAAGGTGCTCCTTTCTTATCAATTATAGAAGAGGGAGAACAATTAGAAGAAAGACGAGATGATATAATTACCTCTATAATTTTAGAACCATCCTCTTCTATTGATGGATATTATACTTTAAAAGAAGTTCAAAACAATTCTAAGCGCAGATTTTATATTGGTGTACTTGGTGCATCAAATTTAGATTCTGTTTCATTTGAATATGACATTATAGAAGGCACATCAAACAGCATAAAACAAATACATTTAGATATTAATAAGAGTGGTGATAAACCACCATTACAGATATTAGTTGATGGAGCAATTTACACGTTTGAGTCTGGAAGAATAAGCTCACAAATTTTCAATAGAAATAATTGGGATATTAATGCGGAATATTATAATGTAAATTTAAGTATAGTAAGTCCAACAAAATCTCAATTAAATTATAATGCTGAATTAATTGTTACGGCAGATGAACCCGGAACAAATCAAGCAACTATAGCAAGAATTTATCCGTCATATGTAGATTCGTCAACATCAACAAGTACAATTATTCGTTCAACCGGAAATAGATTTGGTGATTTCCAGGCTGTTCCAAGTATTGAACTTAATACAGCAGAACAAAAAACAGGATATGTTGAAGTTGCAAGTGGTGTAGAAAAAGTTTATGTAACATTCTCTGATAAATTTTCTGATACTACTACAACAAATCCAGATGATTATGTTGTATCATTAACGCCATCCGACAATGTTCAGGTATGGGTATCTAGCAAAACAGAAGATGGATTTATAATAAATGTCGAACCAAATTCTGGATTTGATGGAAAAGTATATTGGTTAGCAACACAATTCGATACAACATTAACAAGAGAAATAAATGTTTCTTTCGATGAAGCAATCCCACAAATTGATGGAGAAGATGTTGATTATACAATATTTTTAACACCATCTGATAATGTTCAAGTATGGGCATCAGAAAAAACATCAGAGGGATTTAAAATAAATGTAGAAAAATCATTTAATGGAACCGTAACATGGTCAACCTTTGTTTTTGATAGCACAGACGAAAATGTTATTTCTGAACAAAATGCTGCTACATTAAAACGAGGAACAGCAATTTTATCAGATGAAAATAAAACAAAAGATATAGTATTTGATGTTGTATTTCCTGATGATAGTTATGGATTGCATATGATAGCGAATAAAAATGTTAATGTATACTATACAAATAAAACATCATCTGGATTTACTATTAATATTGAAGATTCTGTAGAAGGACAAGTAACAATTGATTGGTTTGCAGACTATTCAACAGAATATAGATATCAAAAACATGGAATGGTAAATTTCTTAGGACAAGTTAGTAGTAATGGAACACTACCAGGATTAAGATTTGTAAATATTCCAGAAACATTTAAAATAAGAAATTTAAAACAAGGTAATATATTATTCTCATTTATTAATAGTAATGGAGCAATAAATGAAGAAAATAATTTTTTAAATTTAAAATATACAGCAGATAGAACATCATTCCAAGAAATAAAATTATATTGTGATCAAGAAAATATATCATATAGTGATATTAGGGTATTTGTTAAAAATACTGCAGGTGATTGGGAAGAGTGGTCAGAAGGATCTGCATTAATTTCAAGTACAGAAATAGATGTCGGAAGTAAAGTATTTTTTATTAGAGTAAATGAGTATCAAAAAATAGAAATATCTTTTGGTGATGGAGAATCTTTTGGTACAAACCCATATGGAAACGAAATTTATATATTTGGGCTTGAAACTGTAGGTCAATATGGAAATATACCACCTAATACATTATCAGAATCATTGACATTATCAAAACAAATATTAGGTGATGATAATATAACTTTACAATTTGAAGCACAATTTATACAATTGCTCGGATTGAAAAGAAAATCATCATATGTTGCTGCTAACGAACGAACAGATCCAACAGCATTATATGATGCAGATGGTACACGACTAACTAGTGAAGAATTAACAATTAAACAACCTACTTCTGCAATAGGAGGAGCATTTCCTGAAACAGTAGAAGAATTAAGAAGAAATGCATCTACTTCAAATCTAAGACAAAATAGATTAGTATCTCTTGGAGACTATAAAGGATTTATTGAACAAGCATTTAATGATTATATAATAAAGGCAGAAGTTCTATCATATGATGAGTTAAAAGAATCTGGATTTTTGCCAGAGGATGATATAGAACAATATTGGTTTAATACAATATTTGTAATCGCATTACCAAGAAATACGGAATCATTATCAAAAGATGTTATGGATTTGATAACAGAGTCTTTAAATTCAAATATAACAACTATGCTTACCGTGGAACATAAAGTTTTTAGTGCAACAAAAGTACCTATTGATGTTCGTGTAAGATATAAACCATTATCATATTCTTCCCGTGAATCAATTGATGCGTCTATTCGTACAATAATTAATAATTTCTTTGATGAAAACAATCATGAAATGGGAGAAGAAATAAAACATTCTGATTTATTAACAGATATTTCTGTATTGACCGGAATTGATTATGTCGAAGTCGCAATGCACAAAGATGTTGGCGATGTATTAAAAGAAACTGATTATGATATAGATGCTGTTGCAACGAGTACAAAAACTGTTCAAGATGTTAAACGTGCAAAAATTTTAGAATTGTTGGCCAAAGATCCTTCTCTACTAACAATAGTAGAACCATTATTTGATGTGACAAATACAGAAACAAATGAACGTACATGGGTATTTACATTAAATATAAATCTAAATAAATTTGAATTTCCGATATTAGGTGATATAATTATAGAGGTGGTTCCATAAATGTCACGATTTCAAGCAGACTTTTCTACATATCCATTAGCAATTTATGCTCCTGCAAATGTTAGATTTGATAATAGATCTACAGTAGGAAATCCTATTAATGATAATTTTACACAAGCAATAGATTCTGATGGCAATGAAGTAGATTTATTTGATATTGATATAGAAAATGTTAATGTTACTGCTATTGATAGATATGAATGGGAATTTGGTGATGGAAATATATCAGTAGAAGAAAATCCATCTAATATATATCAAAATACAAATTTGTATCCAGTGAAATTAACTATATATTCGGCAGAAATATATCACGAAACATTAAATATATTTTTTAGAATAAAGAACAGTTTCACAAAAGAAGTAGATGTTGGATCTGTGAGCGTTGCTTGGTTAAAACAGCACATGACAACACCACACTTAGTAGCAATGGAAACAAGTCAAGGATTTAATGATTTAGTATCATCAACCGGAAAAATGTTTGACAGAATGTATAAAGAAATTGGAGAGACATTAAATTTAATTGATATTAAAAAGGTTGCTCCAAAATTTTTAGAAATATTTTCTAATACATTGGGGCATCAAAACTTTTATGCAAAAAAGGTTGGATACTCTGCTCAACAAAATAGTTTATATCCAGACGAATTTTTGGATTATGATATATTTGACAGAATTTCTCGTAATGTTGCAACCGATGAAGAACTTAACATATTTAGAAATTTTATATTAAATACTGCAAAACTGTTTAAAGAAAATGGATCAGAACATGCATTAGAATCATTTTTTAAATTATATGGATTTGTAATTGATATTAAAGAAATGTGGACGACAAATTTTGGTACTACACCATATCCTGCTATAACAGATAATTTTTTAAATAATATTCCATTACAAGATAGTCAAAATACGTTTGCGTTTAAAGAAATATCTGTTTCTGGATTTAATAATTCTGCAGCAAATATAAGTTCAAATTTATCTAATTTAATATTAGATAACTTTCATTATTCAACAAAACATGTATACCCAACGGATAATATTTCAGAAGATTCATGCGAAGCAAAATTTGAAATAAACGAAACTTCTCCAAATATTATAAAAATAATTAGAGAAGATGGAAGATCAATTTCTAATATATCCACCTGTGGATCATTTAGTACGCCAGTTTGTCCAGTACATGATGGAGAAGCATGTACGGATTCTGGTGCAATGATTGTGGCTAATGAAGAATGGCCAGGAATAGGAAAAATAACATCTGGAACAAATGTAAAAATGTGGAGAGTAAGGGATAATTATGTAAGTAGTTTGATTAATATTTATGGAAGATTACCATCTGGCGATGACGAAATTGATGAAAATCCTATAAACAATACAGATGATTATTTATGGGCAAATTGGAAAAGTGGAATATTACATGCTCCAGATATACCAGGATATACAGATATTAATTTCTTTAAACCGTCTGATCAGTTTATATTACCATTAATAAATTCTTCAACCTCAGATACAAATAATAAATTATTTTCTACATCTTTAACTAAAGTAGATTCAAGTAGAGATTTATTTGTTGTATGTAGAGGATTTATAAAAGTTACGACACAAGGATATTATAATTTCTTTGTGGATATTGGAAATGATGGTGATGATTCTGATAATAATCACATTGCACTATTTAGTTTAAAACATACTGTATCATATACGGAAGATCAATTAAATGAATACGATTCATTAAATGATTTTACTTTTATACGAGCATCTGGCGATCTTTCATATACAGTTACGGATGGTGATGTAAGTAGATCAATATATGGTAAAGCTGGGGAATATGGATTAATAGAGTTAAGACAGAATGAATATCAGGATTCCGAGTTTAATGATTATTCACAAGATTCTGGCTTTTATTTATTATCGCCAGGATATTATGCATATGAATTGAAAACAACATATAATGTTCTTGCTACAAAAAAATTAAAATTATACTGGAAAATATGGAATGAAGTAATACGAGAAGCAGGAACATTTTTTGAGGCGGTTCAGCCAAAAACTATTATTCCATCTACTGCATTAATTACTCTTGATGAATTTTCAAAAGATATTGAAGATAGCATAGGAAAAGGGCATTTAATAATGCCATCATCTATATTGGAAGGTGGAGACGCTATTAAAGTAGTATATTTTAACTCTCATAATACAAATAATAATCTTTCCGGATTTATTTCAACAGATTATAAGTATAAAGATTTAGATATTGAAATAAGAATTTCTCCAGTAAGTATATCAAACACAGATTCGATAATAAATGTTAATATTCCAAAAAAGACGTTTGGTATATTATTTAGAGGATACAATTCCGGTAAAGATTTATATGCAACAGTAGACTCATATTATGCATTTATAATGAATGGATATACCGGAGAATATTCGTTAATAAATGCAGAATATAATGACGAGATAGAAACAACATATTTTAGATATTTAAATTTGAATACGGAGAGTTCTGATTTAGATAAAAGAATATTTTATAAAAATATAGTTGATGAACTCGACCACCAACTTGAAATGGAAGATGATACATATTATGATTTTAAATTGGTTGTAACTGATAATAAAGTTTCAGTATATTATAGACCAAATTCTATTTTTACAGAAGCAGTTGATAAAATTAGAAAATCAATTTCTATTGATTTAAAAACATATGATTTTGCATCCGAATCATGGCAACTATTGTTAGAAAATATTGATTTATTACAAGATGATGTCCAAACAGAAACTTTAGATTTTGATAAAAATATACTTGATATACCACAAAAATATGAACCAATAACAGAAAAGGGTTATTATGGATTCTTTTCTGTAGATTCTATATTCAAAATCAATAGATTTATAACACAATCAAAAGATAATGATGATTATAATAGATTGACGACAATTGATAAATGGAAAAATATAAAACCACAATATCAAGAAAATAGATCATCTGATGTATTATATTATAATTCTTATGGTATAAATGATTCATCAAAACCAACAAATACCGAATTTCAAACAAGAGTAAAAGATGATTATGCTGGTGAAACAATAATTGAATTGCCATCATATTTAAACTCAATAACAAATAATAATGTTAATGAAATATTTACAGATAATGTTGTAGTAAGTTCGGATGGTTCTCGTTTAAACTTATTATTTAATGAGGATTTTATAAATGAAAGATTCTCTTCAATTAATGATGTTTTAGATTCTATAGTCATTCCGATTGGCAAATTCTATGAGCCATTTGTAGAATGGTCAGAATCAATTGGACAATATTCTCAAAATCCATTTATAACAGTCAATCAATATATATCGGAATCTGCAAAAATAAGACCCCATACAATTGCTGCATTAAGAGAAAATGATGATTTGGTTATTGAATATATTAGTAGTATAACAAGAGATGAAGATGAAAATACAAAATTACTTCTTGAAACTACATTAAATACATTAATAAAAGCTACAAATACAGGAACATTTAATGGTGTATTTGAAGAAGTATTACCGTATTCTGCAAATGAAACAATAACAGTTCCTACGCTTGGAATTGTAGAAAACCCAGTTTTTACAATAATAAATAGAAATTCTGAAAAGATTGGAGTTCAGATAAATAATACACAAGCATTTACAAAATTACAATGTAGATACTGCGAACATGCTATAATTTATGGATTATATGAATTAACATTACCAGAAACATCAATAGAAATAGATGGAAGTTATGTTAATACTATAGAATATTTTATACCTATAGGTAAATTAGATTCGTCTAATATGACATTTATGCCTCCTGCTGCAATTTTATCATCAAATATTGGAATTAATTTAATAGGAGTATATGCTCATTTAGATTCATCTCATTTTACATCTGCAGATACAACAAATAACATATGTTTTATAATAGACTCTTTAAATACATTTGAAATACAATATAAATCAAAAGTAAAGTGTACATATCATATTGATTATGACATTCCACTAATAGCAAAAATAACAAAATATAATAATGCTGTTATAAAACAAAATATTCCAGAAGAATGTAATAGCGGAAATTATCTATATAGAGATTCTTCCAATACAGAATGTACAAATTTTGTATCAAATGCATATTTTCTACCAGATGAATTACAAAATATAGTAAAATATTTTGAAGTGTTATATCCTGTAATGGAAAATAATGTAATTGATGATGAGTTTGAAAATCAGTTTAATTGGTGGATGCCAACAAACATTTGGCTACGTAGAAAGACAACCCCGTTATATCCAAATAATAGTAATAATATTTTATTTACCGGATATTCTGATATAGGAGAATCTTTTTATGGTCAAACTATAGATTCTGCTGGAATAAAATTATCATTAGATGACGATTTTAATGCGGATTTGGGTACATATATTGTTGATGGCGAATGGTGTGTTTCGTCTTCATCATGGGATTCAACATATTTTGATGTTAACGGAATAACAGGAACATTCAATATAATAGAAATTGGTGATACTATGTCTGCACCAATTTCATTAGAATTGGTAACAGAACAAAATAAAGAATATCTGATGTTTGGTAATTATTATAATATTGAAACCATAGGAAAGAGAACTTTTAGTCCTGTCGGTTCTTTTAACTGGTTCCATACACACTCTGATGGTATATCTGGAAGTGAAATGGTTGGATGGGATGTAACAGATTGGAACCAACAATTTATTAATTGTTTTAAAGTAAAAAATGTTTATTATAAAATAACAGATCCAGTGTTTGAAATGAATAAATATTGGGCATTTTATGATACGTCTATTCCTCCAATTGGATCCCAAATTAACATAATATATAGTAACAGAAATTGCTATGAGATAGATGGTGATAATACACCAGACGCAATTGAACAGACTATTACATTAGGATCATCTGACGGATATCAAGGATTTTTCTCTATACCAGTTATATTAGAAAATTATATAAATTGGATAAAACAAATAAATTCTGTAAATGTAAATTATTATACTATTGATAAAGACCAATATAATGTTGATAATGGTAATATATTATTATATACTGACAAATATAGTTTCAATAAATTTATTGGATCTGATATTAGTATGTCATTATATATTGATCCATCATTATCAGAGTCTACTACAACATCATTATATGATGATTTTTACAATAATAGAGAAATAAATTGGATGACGTGTGTAGATAATAGTAAATATTATGTTGTAGGAACTCGTAGTGTTGATACAGAATTAAAATATACAGGATCCTCTTTTCCTTACAATATAACTCAATATAAAAATAGTAATGTCTATCAAGCATTAGATAAATTCGATAATACAACTATTAAAGAATTTGCTGGATCAAATGATACATCAATAGATAGTAAAACAGTAGGATTTACTAATAATGTCGGATTTAGAAATATAATGGAATTAATAACAACCGAGTCTAATAATTATTCTATTTCATGCGACTTCATATTTGATAAAACAATTACTACATATCCATATAGTAGAAATTTTGAACTAATTTTAAATGCAAATTCTAAGTTTATTCCCGTCGCAAACGAATGGGGAATAACAGATTTTTATTATGTAGGAACAGGAACTAATGGGTTTGATGTTGGTCTTGGAATGAGATCTTACGATATCAATGGAAATATCGTAAATGATACATTCTTAGTATCATTTGGTGATTATAATATGAGAAATGTTGTAAGTGATAAATGGTATTCTATTAAAGCAGATGTTTCTACAGAAAATATTAAAATATATTTTAATGAAAAAGGAGATGGAGAAAAATTAATTATTAATTATAACATCAACAAAAAATATGAGAAATTGACTGAAAGATATCTAAAAGGTGAGTATGAAACATTACAATCAATATTAATAGGTTTAGAAGAATTGACAATAACATATCCAGATAAACTTAGCAGTAAAGTAAGCCAAGACTTTACATTTGATAAATTCTCAGAAGAATTTGCATCAACACTTCCAATAAATGGACAATATTGTGGTTTTAGAGTATTTAACGATAAAACTTATATATCAAATGTTAAATATTCATCAAATGTATCTAAAAAATATACATATGGATCCGCATTTGATGTAGTAGCATTTAATGATTTATTGTATAAAATTCAAAGTGGATTCACATTAGAAACAGACGTGGAAATAAGAAATGTCGATTCTACTCTAAATGGAATGTTATTAATATTGATTGATGATGATTTATTTTATCAATTTGATACATCATATCCAGAAAAATATCCAAATAAAGTAGATTCTTTTAAAGTTGTCAATGACAAAATTATAATTGTAGAGAAAAAATTATTAAGTGATAGCGGAATAGGTATAAACAGATTTACAGTAGGAGACAATACATTTACTTGGTCTATAGAAGCGGGTACAAATAATTATGGTGTAGTACAATATAAACAATTATTACAAACTATACCAAATGCTTCTAAAATAACAATAAATAGAACATTTGAAACTGGTAATATTGTTACAAGAGAGGTAGGGTATGTATCTGGTACATCAGGAGAAATTACTGGATCTAATAGTGTGATAACAGTGAATGATGAAGTTATAGTAACAATATCTGGTGATAGAGTTATAAATTGGCCATTAAATGGTACGTGGGCAAGATATTCATTATTTGTAAGGGCATATCATGAAGGATTTACAAAAGAATATCCAATATTAATTAAAGATAAAACTTTTTATACAGATAGCCTGACAGAATATTTAGATATTTCTAATAAAATAATTAGCAATGTTTATATAAATGATAATAGATTGAATATAATTTTTGAGGATATAATCTGATGTCAAACGAAAACATTAAATTTCATTTAACAAGAGGTAATAAAGACAATTTTCCTGTAGGAATGAGTGTTGATAAAATTGTTTTTGGTAGATCTTTAGGCGGTCAAATATTTACAAGCGAAACACTTGAAAATATATATGTAGTAGAACATCAATTAGAAAACGATAGTCAAGAATTATTTGACCCTATTGTTCCATCAGATTTTATAAAAAATAATATTAATTATAGATGTATATACATTTTAAATAGCGGAGAGGAAAGTTTTCAATTAAATGAAATAAATGTTGGTGATGTTGTACAGGATGTTTTTATTGGGGTGACATTAACAGATGTATCTATTGCAGCAGAAGCAATTTATACTTTAGCAGAGGTTTCAAGACCAATTCCTGCTGATTTTAGACGACCACAAAATCCATCATCATTTTTAGATGATGAGTATGATTCCACAGAAAAATTATCAGCATTAACATTTGCAAAAACATTAACTCTTCCGGATTTACCATCAGAAATTCCTGCAAATAGCGTTTTGAAATTATGGATAAAAAGAGAATTGGTTGTTGATAAAACAGAAATGCCAGAAAATGAAGCATTTGAATCATTTACAATTAATGTTATAGAATATGATACTCTGGATACAACAGCATTAAAAATTGATTATAAAAAATTAAAAGGTCGAGTTTCGTTATCAAATTGGTTTGATTATACAATAACTTCTGGTGATGGATCAACATTTATATTGAAAGAATTAATACCAAAAGAAGTAGATGTATCTGAGTTTAATATTAAACAAATATTTTCTGTAGATGATAAGATATTATTATTTTATTCGCAATTATTAACAGGATCTCTAACAACTTTATATTATTTATTGGTTATAGAACCATCATCTATTTCAGACAATAATAAATATGTTCAAGTACGTCTAGTATTTGATTCTGGATTAGTTGAAAAAGAAAAACATGTATCAAAAGATATTATAGATATAAAAAAATCATATTATGATCAAAATAAATTTTATATTTTTTGGAATGAAGAAGTATCAGTAAATGATTTATGTACATTATTTTACTTTGGATATTATGATAGATATGATAGAATATCAGTAGATGAATTATTTACACATATTTGGACATCATCAATATTTGTAAACTTATCAACTGGATGGGATAATAGAAGAATAGAAACATATAATGTTTTAGATCATAAAATTATAAGAAAATATACTACATTTATAAATATGCAACAAATTGATGATCTATTTATTCTATTTACACAAAACACAAAAAATAAAGCATTATTGGAATTAGAATCTGTTAATTTAAATAGAAATCAATTATTATATATTTTTGAAAAAGATTTAGATAACTCTGAACAATATAGTTCATTTAATAATTATCCAGGGGAAGACGCTGAAGTATTTTCTCAAAGATTATTACCAAATTCTATACCAACTATATCACAAATAACATCATTTAATAATGCAAAAAATAAATATAATTCTTTAATAATTTCAGAATCAACTGAAATATCAAGAGATATATCATCTACAAGAGAAATAAAATACTTATTAGATGGAAGTAGATATGTAGATATTAATTCAATACATGGAAAAGAGTTTAAAATAGGTAATAGATTTGTTACTTACGAATTGCCTGTTGATATAGAACAAACGCAGTCTATTACTGTAGATACATCTATAAAAATAAGAAATGATACATCAATTTATAATAGTTTAAATGATGTATATTTAACAACAAATACAATGGAAAATATTATTGATGGTGATATAGTAGAATTGGCATGGTTTCAAAAAAATATAATTGATTTATCTGATGCAGGATCATTGTCAATTCCTAAATATTGGATAGATAGAACTTATAAAGATATATGGATTCCAATAATATCATCAATTCCAGAATCGGAAAATATATTAGTACCATTTACACTTGAATATAATTTTTATAGAAATATTTGGAGAACAAAAACATTAGATACTAATTTAGAAGAAGTTATAACTATACACAATTTGTTAGATGGTCAATCATCTGATTCTGAAATTGGAAAAGAATATTCGTCTTTGATTAGAAAAGATTTACAATATATTTTTGAATTAGATCATTATCAAACAATATCTGTAAATATAGGAATACGAAATATATATTCAAATTCGTTTAATGTTAATAAGTTTATGATTAGATATGAAGTTTATTTTAAAGGAAATACAGAACCAATAATAGAAGTAACAACATATTCAAATGATATAAAAAATATAAGTTATTTATTTATTAATCCAGAAAAAGAATTTTCTATGGATATGAATTATTTTGATGTGTTTAATTCATCTGGGATTGTTAAAAATTACTATATTCCTAATATTCAAAAAATATTATTAAATGAATTGGATATTAATATTAGTAAAGAATTGCCCGTAAATCCACAAAGACAAATTGAACAATCAGAATTTAAATATTATAGAATCATTGATATTGATAATATAATACAAGCAGGAGCAGGGCAAGAACAATCTGGTGAATTAGTAATACCATTGGTATTATATGGAAATGCATATGTTTCTGCATCGGATTCTGCTATTAATTATAATTTAGAAGTAAAATACCCATTTGATTTTAATAAATTATCAATAAATGATAAAACTATAAGAATCTATTCTGAAAATAACCAAAAAACTCCATTAGAGTTTAAAGTTTCTACATATGATTATGATAGAGATATGGTAGTTTTATGGATAAAATTAAAAGATTTTGGTATAAGTACAAACAGATTATATCTATTTTATGATAAAATAAATAAAACAGATAATTATATAGATATAAAAAATTCATATATATATTTAAAAAATAATCTATATTTAACGGCATTTATTGGTGCATGGCACTTTGATTTTATTATTGATGATAGTAGAACATCATTCGTAAATGGTGCAATATTTGAAGTTGGTGATCCATTAATATATGAAAAATCATTTGATAATCAACTAAGATTAACAAAAATAGAAAAAGAATATTTTTATGGATTAGCTAAAGTTTATAAATCTAATTACTTTAATATAGATATGGATTTACCGACAGAAGATGGTCTTTTATTTGATGATGATAAAAAATTAAAATTTACTGAATTTATTAAAAATGTAGCTTCAGTATTTAAACCCGCATATACAGAAGTAAATGATGTAAAAATATCTGGTATAGAAATTTTGGAAGCAGGAGAAGGGGGTGCTGGTGTGGCAACCAATAAAAATCTTTCTGGTCTGATAGCAGTATCAGCAAATGAAAACGTAAATACATTTTATGAACGTTTATCAAATAATACATTTGATCTAAAAACTTCATATAATGGATATAACAAACTAATTGATTGGGTAATTGCAAAGCCAATCAATTCTAGCGTATTTAAATCTGGTATTTTTAAGATATCTGGAAAAGTTAAGAGTGAAACAATTAAATTTATATCACCATTTAAAGATACTGATTATTATATGTTTATTTGTTCACCAACAAATGATAAATTATATTGGAATCAATTATGTGAAGACCGTTTTACCATATCATCAAGTCATTATTTGACAAGAGAAGTATGTTGGATGGCATTCCATAAAGATATGTTTGGTGGTATATTTACACCAGATAGTTTATATGTTGGCAAACGAGAAATAACAAATGGATCAGCATTAACATCCGGAACGACAGGAACAACCGGAACATCTGGTGATCCTGTTGTATTAGAACCAAATTTAAATTATTGGGTAGATAGCGAACTTATAATAGAACCAGAAGTTGGTTTAGATCCAGGGGAAATGTCCATAGATCCAACAGATCCAGGATATTCAATCCTATTATCCTCCAACGAAAATATAAATATGTACTGGACAGAAAAAGAAATGAATAGTTTTAACATAAAAACAAGCGCACCAGTAAATTGCATCGTACATTGGGCAGTTATCAAGAATGGCATCGAATGGTGGAATGAAATAATCTAAAAGGGATAATAAAAAATGACAAATTTTGGCGATTCGTTCATTCAAGACATATCATTATTAAATCCTAGCGTTAACGTTACAGACGAAAACGCGAATCTTCCTCATTTAGAATTGTTACATAATCAACAATTTTTATTAAATTTATTAAACAATTCGTCTTCAAATAATAGCCAATTATTAAGTTTAATATATGGTAATATTTTAGATTATGATAGTTCTGGAAACAAAATATTTTTTAATGGCGGAAAATTCGATTGTTTTGAGAAAAAACATTCATGGTTAGCAATTAATGATGGGTCAGTTTCAAATGAAACAGATATCCAATTAGAAGGTGCTAGCGATTTACTAGTATATAAAGGTGGTATATCATATACCGATACAAATGGATCTCATGGAATTTGGCTAGAAAGAGACTTTTATATTCCAACTTTCTTGCGTGGTGGGGAATTAATATTTGCTATTAAAGGAACGGGTGTATATTTAAACTCATTAGTACCTAATGTGCCATTTGACAGTGAAATACCATATTGTGATAGTTCTACTATTACAAATGTAGAATTTGTAGGAATACCAAATTGTTTATCTGCTGGAACGACTGGTACAACAGGAACGGGGACTAGCGGAACAAGTGGAACTGGAACAAGCGGAACGAGTGCTACAACAGGATCTCCTGCTGATGGAACATGTGAACCAGATTTATCAACAAATTGTTATGCAAGATATGAAGATGTTGGTATTGAAATTGTAGGCGCAGTTGGAACAATTCAAGAAGTAATTGTTCTTGGTCCATGGCCACATCACGATCTGTATGCAAAACATGATAACTGGCTACCTAAATATAGAACAAATATTTTAAAATTTAAAGTTGGTAAAAATACAGAAACAATAAAAATAAGAATTAGAAGAACAAAAGTAGACGGAGCAATAGCAATTTCTAATATGTTTATGGGTGGTCTTCCTCATCCATTTGAAGAATATAACATTACAAATGCAGATATTAATGAATTTTATGATTATATAAATGGAATAACAAAATGGAATGTTACGACTGTAAATGGTCGCCATGTTGGTAATGGATGCGGAAATGTATTATTACCTAATTTAATGACAAAACAAGATTGGATTTGTCTAACACAATTTGTTAAAAACGTGGATCAGTTAGATTGGGATCAAGAAAATGGGCCAAGAAGTGTTGATTTATCATTTGGTGCTGATGTACCATTTAGTATTCCGGCAACGCATGGATTAGAATTTGATCCAGAATTTACACGATATGCCCATTTTGATATGAGAGTTGATGGACCGGATCCTGGTCTGTCATTTATGGGTATTACGTTTGCAGTTAGTGAAAATGAGTTCTCTGGAACATCGGCATGTACAAGCGCATCAGATTTAGACACTATTTGTGGGTATGTAAAATTTGATATATGGGTAAAAGTAGTAAATACAAACGATTTTGCAAACCCAAGTTTAATTGATTATACTAGATATACATATAATGTTCCTATTCTATCAAGATACTTACAGGGTGGACTTGGATATTTTGAAATGTACGGAAACTTTTATGAAGATTTGACATCAAATAGAGGATCATTAGTATATTTTACAATATCAAGAGATGCAGAAAATGATGCAGATACATTTGAAGGTAATCTCATCATTTTAGGAACAAAAATAGGTATTGCTGTTCCTCCTGATGACCAACCTTCTGCAGGTGAACACGAAGATTTATTTATTGGAGAGGGGCAAGACTGTATAAATTAAACTGTTATGATATAATATAATTAAAATAAGGAGAATATTATGAAATACATATTGATCGGCCTAATGGCACTAAACCTAAGTCTATTTGGACAAATGTCTTATGCAGAAGATACAATTCTACCAGCAGTAACAGAAACAATTGTTATTGATAATGCTGTAGAATCATCTGATATTAAAACAGACTTAACTGTATCTGGACAGGCACAAACTCAACCAGCAGTACCGACAACGAGTGCATGGCAGGGATTATTATTAAGTTTACTTGCAATTTTAATTCCTATATTTGGTGCATTAGTTGTAGTAATTGTAAAAATTGTTATAAAGAAACTTGAAAAGAAATATGGTGTAGATGCACCAGAAGCAGTTGAACAGATGACAGAAGGACTTCTTGTTAAAGGAATTAATTGGACAGAAAATTGGGCAAAAGTTCAAGCAGCAAAGCCTACATCAGAAAATAAAATGGCAGAAACTATAAGATTTGCTTTAGAAAAAGCATCAACTAATGAAGTATTAAAAGCTAAAATAGAACAACGTGGTAGAGAATTAGTTGAAAAATTATTGAAAGAAAAAATAACTCCCGATTCTGCTACACCAAAGGAATAATTAGGAAGGTAAATGTCATTAGACGATCAAGGGATAAATTGGGGCGAGTTTTATAAAGCATATTCTGGCGTTCGTTTTACAATAAAAAAAGACGAATGCCAGATTTTCGTTCCTACATATTCTAATATCGCCCATTCTACCACCGAAAGATTAAGTGCAGGAGGAGAAACAGTAACATTACCAACATCTGGTACTGTTATGACATTTAGAGATTCATGGTCTTCTAATACATTTTTAGTTGCAGGGGAACCTGATAGATTAAATGAAGTATTTTTGAGAGATTTATGGACATATCCAGAATCAAATGTAAAATGGGATGATTTTCAAGAAAAATTGTCGTTACAAGATATAGAAGTCGAAGAAACTAATTTAGAAGATTTTTTATCAAATTTAGACTCGTTTTTAGTTTTTAATAAATTAAACAAATTTGGAAATGTTTGGTGGGTAGGAAGGGTTAAAGTAGATTTTCAAAATAACGATTCTCAATATTCAAATGTAATAATTCCTAATAATAGTACAGAAAATATAGAAGCAACTGATTTTATAAAATTTTGGTCTCCTGATAAATATATTAATGATGAATATAAAAAATACGTTTCAAATCCATCACAATATTCAGGATTTTTAACATCTGATGAATTTAGAAATGGTGGGTGGTTATCCATACCACATTTAAGAATATCAACAAAACCATTTGAAAAATTAAAAATTGCAGAAATATTATTAAACATAAATTATATATTTGACCCACAACATTTTGGTAATTATCATGGCTTAAATAGCCAACTTGCAGTACGAATTAAAGATAACACATCTAGTTTAGTATTAGATTCATCTCAAAAGAAAAATACACAAAATTCAAGTTTATTTTCTGATACAATAATATCACATTGGATAGGAACATTAACAAGTACAAATAATATTACTACATTAGGTCCAATTGGAACATATACAGAAGATTCATGTATATTAAAACAAAATGAAATTAATAATATACCAGAAGATTCTTTAGAAAATAAATTATCGCATGCTATAGATGCACAAATATCAATAAAACCAGATTATTCATCAGATGAAATAGAATTTTTAGGAACAATAGATCCTATAAATTGGATTAGTGCTAATACATCAGAAACAGAAAATCCTCATAAAATAGGAGCACTAAACGAAGATAGAGCATTTGGTTCTGCAAGCGGAAATATTGATAATGGTATAGTAGTTGGTGGTATAAAAACAACAGAAACTAGTGTAACGAGTGTATTAAGTAATGCAGAAATATGGTCAAATAATACTTTCGTAAAAGATGTATCAATTAATTTAAATTCTCCAAGATGTTTCCATCTACAAGGAGGAGAAGGATCATCTTCTTGTGTTATTCTTGGTGGATTCAGTGAAATGAATACTCTTGATGTATCACAATTCTCAAAATTTGGAAAAACTGCTGTACGAGATGATATGGAATCATTAACAAAAAATGATGATTTAGGAATATCATATTTTAAAACAATTACTGATTATTCTATGGCGGTTGCAAGAGGAGAAGCAGCAGGTTCGTTACAAGTAAAAACAGAAGTTAGACAAGACAAATATGAAGTAGAAGATCTAATTAAAGGATATAATATAACACCGAATGATGAACAAAAAATATTAGAATTTGTAAATGATGCATCAAATGATACACTAAATAATATTCCTGTTCCATCAAATTTCAGAAGATATAACGTTTCAAATATAGAAGGATTTGTTTATTCTGGTAATACTACTGGAAAGGTTTATTTATTAGATGTTCCAGAATCAGATGATATTATTGATAAATTTGAAAAAATAAATACAACATATGTTGATGTATCTCAAAATATAATTTCATCAGCAACAGATTCAAGTATAGAAGGATTATTAAATAGTATAGATTCTGGTGAAGTAGAAGATGTTATTAATTCTGTAATAATGATTCCTGGAAATTCAGAAGATGGAATTACGTTAAATCTTGAACAATGTGGAAAATATAGACTATTATTTACAGAAGGATCGTACATTTATAATGATTCTGCATCAAGAGATGGAGAAGTAATTGCCGAAGTAATGTCTATACGATCAAATATTGCATATGGTGAACGGGTAACACTTCCATATTGTGGAAAATATACTATAACATACATAAATGGTCAATGGACAGAAAATTTTAATTCGGCCCCATATGATAATACTGCATTAATGGTTTTATTAAACAACAATGTAATAGCAAATCCTATTTTTGCAACAGTAGACATTTCTGGTGGAACTGCTAATGAATATACTTTCTGTAATGATATAGAAGGATCAGAATTAAGATTAACTGTATCAGACTGGAAATTTGATGATAATGGTGGATCGGTAAACGTTAAGGTAGTGTATTCTGGTACTTCCGGATGTAGCGCATGCAATTCAGATTTAAATGCATATGGATCAAATACAGAAGTATTATTAAATGAACAAACAATTACGAATACATTTAATTCTGGGATAATGACTTCCCAAACAAATGTTGAAAATTATATAAATGCAAGACCAACACAAAAAGAATATACATTCTGTGTTGGCCTTCCAAATTCTACATTAAGATTAAAAATGTTAGATATATCAGATTCTAACATTGAAAATAATGGCGGATTTGTAAATGCAAGATTATATTATTTAGGAACGCAAGAATGTTCATGTATTCTTGATGAAGAAGCAGATACTACTCAATCTGATATTGCAATAACATATGGAACACTGGATCCAACAAAGAATTATCCAGTTCGTTGTCATGGTGCGTGTTATGTAGGAGATAACAATTCTGGTATATCTACTGGTGGAAGAACAGAATATAACACTATTTCAAATATAGAGTGCAATTTAAGAGAAAAATATGGATTAATAGCAAAAAATTCATGCACTACGGATTCAATATTAGAAAATGAATTGGAATCCAATAGAGTATTAGATCTTGTATATGAATATAATGGTGTAACATGGATAAGAAAACAAAATTTATTTGAATCTGTGTATTACCATACAGGAGTAGGAACATCAGAAAATGCAATATTCTGGGGTGGATTGCATGATACTCTAAATACATTTAGTTATAATGTAAATATTGAGACTGCAGACGTTTCGGCAATGTCAGTATCCGCATTTTCTTGTCAAGAAAATAAAACATCTTCTATAGAAACTACAGAATTATTTGGTTCAGAATATGAAGAATTGCCAATATTAGAAAATTCTGAATGCTGGAATATTCCTACATGGGAAACATCAGCAATAACAGGGTCTAAAACAAATGATCCAAGATATAGAACTGGTGAGGCTACTCTTGCATATGCAACAGATCCCAATTTTCCAGAAATAATTTTGGCAACCGTTGGACCTATAAATCCAACGTCATTTACATCACAAGATACTAGTGGATATACATTTACAATTTCTGCTCCAAATAAATTATCTGTTGAGAAAACTTATTCTCCATCAGAAGCACAATTTATAGCTATTGGGTATGTCTTAGAAAATAATCTTGTAACATCCAAAACTATACAAGGAAATATTTTTGTAAGTAATTTGGTTTTAAATTTAACATCACTTGATTATGATATGTATCCTACCGCATCATATGGTGGATCTATAAGTTTTAATTTAACAGATATACGAGTTATTAATGGTGGTCAAGTTTTAATTTATTATGAGATAATACATATTAATACAAATTTCAATTTACGCGGATATGGGATTTTAACATTTAACTCAATGGAAGAAATTTGGCAATCAATTAAAAATAATGAATCTATATCTGCTGTAAGCAATTCATTTACAATATTAGATTCGACAGAATCATCTGATTTAATTAACGAAACAATAACAGGAAATTGTACGTTAACATTTAATATAATAACTGATAGTACTACATTAATTGGTGTAGAAAACATAGAAGAAACTTGGGGTTCTCAAAATTGCGATTTTACTCTTTCGGATTTCATAACATTTGATTTTAATTATTATGATGACAACAATCAACGTTGGGGATATCCATTATGGGTAAAAGGATTAGTAGATGAAATATCCGGATTCTTTAGAATAGAATATGATTATTCTACAAAATTGGCCGAATCTACTTCTACAGAAGGACAAAATATATTTGAAGTAAGTAATATTAATCTAGAAATTAATGATATTTCTTCTATTGTAAATAATAGATTTTTAATAGCAGGAACAACAACAAAACAAACTCATACATTTACTGCCATAAATGATACAATGTTCGTAGATGATTTATCTGCTGCATTAAATTTATATAGTTATTGCGAATCGGTAACTGCAAGTACAAGTCAATCAATAGATATTTCCGCACAAGATTATGGATATTCTGAATGGGCATCATCTTTTATACAAGAATATAGATCTGATGAAAGATTTAATGCCGTAGATGATTTTATACCATCAAATAGTGAAGGTATAATAGGGAATAATAATTTAATTTCATATATTAAAAATCCTTGGAAGAGATTCATGGATGGTGTTGGGTTAGGCGGTGATGTTCCAGACTATTCTACAATTGTTGATTTAGAAGGAATACGAAAATCAGTCAACGAATGGGGAAATATAGGATCTTGGTATATTGGACAAATGGCATTTGGCACACCAGATAGAGCAGTTGTTGTTGGTGGACATGAAATAAATCCATCTTCAAATAAAATAGGATTGCATGCTCATCCTACAAGCAAACGTATATTTATTTGGGATTTTGCACAGATTCCGCCAGAAGATACATATTCTAAAAATTATATTGGAAGAAGATTGTGGACATATTATGTAGATTCTAATGGTATAATTGTTCCTTGTGGAGTAAAAACGACATTTGGTACTACAATATTTGAAGCAGGTTCCAATATTGTCGTAGAACGAATGGGAACCGTAGATTTTGTTGATATAAACACGATAACCGTAAAATTTGATTCTCCAATGCCAGAAGAAATTGGAACAAATTATAGTATTTCTTTAATGCCAAATGATAATATTAAAACATGGTGGCAAAATAAGACTATCAATGGATTTATTCTTACAGTGGAATTAAGTTCGTGGACTGGTAAAATAGATTATATTGCAACGGCGGAAATGACTGTAACAGAAGAAGATATTAACAATTTAGACCCTTTAGATGGATATATATTTGATAAATAGGAATATATTATGACAGAAGAATTAACTCCCTTTATATGTGATGGTATAAGTCTTGGAATACCAAATTCCGATGCATCAGAAGTTTCTCAAATAGATAATGCATTATTTCTTGATGAAAATGGAGAATTACACTTTAGAGATGAATATATAAGGACTCTTACTGACATATTAGGAGATCCAATAGATTCTATAAAGTTACAAGATTTACTTAATAGAATGAAAGGTGTATATATTAAAGATGGAAAATTATATCTGTACGATTCTTCACTAACAAGAGCATATTCATTAAATGAAATAATTGGTGCTTATAATGAATGGAAAAATAAATTAACAAATGGAGGAATATTTTGGATAGGAAGAACCCAAATAAATTCATCAGAATGTAACAATATAAAAATAGATATAACAGGAGATCCTACATATCCTATAGATACAGAAGAAGGAAGATATTTTGTAAAAGATACTGATGGAAATTATATTAATGCGTCTTCTGGTACAAAAGTTTTCTCAATTGATAGATATTTATTAGAATCTGAGGCAAATGGGGATTTCTCTGACGGAACATTTAGAAGAACTGCCACAAACGAATGGAGATGGCATAACATTCCAAATTTACAAATTGTTATTCCTCCAGTAGATTTAAATATGTCTGCACATATTCTTGCAAAATTAAATGTAAGATTAATTAAAACAGAGACACCTATAATATTTAGATTATATGATTTGACAGCAGATATTGAATTAGATAGGGTTGCAATTGCAAATGATTCTAGTGATAGTATAGAACAACAAATAACATTAACACAAATTGGACAATTAACTCCTATATCAGAAGAATTACAACAAATAAATTGTCAATGTCCAAATACAGATCAACAAGATATTTTAACAGACGAACCAGCCCACACATTAATAGTACAATTTTATGTTGATGAAATATTAACAGATTCGGTCTCTGTTCCTTCATATTCTGCAAATGCATCAGGGGGAAATTGTGTATTAGAAACAATAGATGTTGTAAAATATGTAGGATTGGAGAGAAGAATAATTGGGTTGCCTAATACAATATCAGATGAAACAATAACAAATTCAAGTATTGATGTCATTTTATATAATGTTAGTGGAACAGATAATGTAGGCAGAAAGAGTGGATCTATCTCTTTTACCAACAATGACTTATATTTAGTCAAATTCGAAACAGCATTTAGTGATGCAGATTATCAAATCACGATTTCATGTAATAAAAATATAAATATATGGTACACTAACAAGAAATCAACCGAATTTACTATACGAGCAGAAAAGAAGTTTACAGGAACAGTGGATTGGTCGGTATTGAAGTTGAAGACTGAAGGAGTTGCATAATGGCAGATCTTAATTTCAAAGCAACATCAATAACAATTGATAGAATAACAAGTGCTATATCATCCGATTCTGCCGGAAATTTAATATTTACTGACTTATTAAATCCATCAGGAATAACTTTATCTGAGTTATTAGCAAGTATAAACTCATTTATTGAGAGTGTTAGTGATTTTAATGGTGCAGTCCAATTAGCAATGGTTGACCATACTGACGCAACATCTTCTGTTCATGGAATTTCTGATACATCAGTTTTAACAACAGCACCAAATCCATTTGGAACAACAAATAGATTGCTAAAATCAAGTGGTACAGGAAGAAATCTTATATCAACTGGAATAACAATAGATTCTAATAATAATATGAGTGGTGTTGCTTCTTTATCAGCAAGCAACATTTATATGAATAATAATGTTGTCATAACAGAAACCCAAGTTGCAAATATAACAAGTAATTTACAATCACAAATAAATAATAAGACTGATATTGGTCATAACCATATTTCTTCTGATATTACAGACATTTCAATTCAAGATTTACAAACATCAGTAATTACGATTTCATCAGATGTAAATATTATAGAAACAAATATATCTGATATGAGTGCATCTATAATTGATTTACAAAATGAACCAGAAGCCGAGTTTTGGGGAAAAATAACAAATAGTTCTCCAATTTCATTAACTGGTGTTGGAGCAACATATAATGCAACTCCGAATAGATATCATTATGTCAATTTTACTTTAGGAACTGCAGGAACTCTTAATATTCCACTAGCAAGTGAAAATATTGGGAATGTAATAGGAATACGTTTAAATACTTCAAGTGGTCCTTTAACAGTAAATGCTAGTGGATCAGATTTACTAGATGGTGTTTCGTCTATAGATATGACAAAAAACGGAACATTATTATTGTATGGTAGAACAGCAAATGTTTGGCATTCTATAGTTAAAAATGTAAGTCCTGGTATTTTTACACATGTAAACGCTATTTCTTCTCAATCATTATCTGGTTATACAACAGATATTGAATATGAACAAGTAATATCAGATGATGATTTATTATGGGTAAGCAATAATAAATTTAATCCTCCGTCAAGTGGTATATATTCTATTAATGCATCGGTGGCAATAAATGAATCATATGATGGATTTTCTATTGGAATATACAAAAATGGAAATTTAGTTAAGTGGGGACAATCTATAAGATCGACATATCCAGGATATATAGCAACCGTTGATGCATGTTTAAAATTATTAACTACAGATTATATAACTTTTAGATGTTCGTATACATCAACCAAATATGTTGCTGAAGCCGCACATAATACAGTAACAATTGTACGTATAGCAGATTAATTAAACTTATTTAAAACGGTTTCAATTATTTGTAATTGGGTTTTAATTCCATTTTTATCAACATCAGATGTTTTATCTGATGTTAATTTTTTCTCTAAATTATATTTTATTTTATCTGAATAATGTTGTATATAATCATGTAAATTTATATTATTATTTTCTTTTAATCCATCTGATATTTTTTTCCACTCACCCACTTCAAGAATTCTATGTTTAATGCGTTTTTCTGTTTGCTTTATTTCAAATCGTTTTCTTGAAATATAAATTAATTGTTCTTTTATATCCAATTCTATTAATTTTCTATCTAAATCTGTGCTTGTCATATCAATTTTTGTTTTTATTTTTTCTATTAACAATTCTATTTTTTCTATTTCAAGTTTTTGTAATTCAAGATCATGCAAATCTCTTATTAATTCATTTGCATGAACTTCTGCTTCAACCTTACATTGCCAGTATTTTTGTTCTGGTGTAGGAAAATCTTTATCATTTAGCACACCAAATAATTTTACTGGCAATGGTCTATACATAGGAACATCAGTATATGTTTCTGCGATAAATTCTTTTGCTTCCATTAATTGTTGTTGAGTAGATGGATCTAAAAGATTTTTTTCTTCTATTAATGTTAATATATCAGATTTTTCATTTTTTATTATTTCGTTTTGCATTCTTATCTCTTTGTTTAATATGACGTTTTTTAATAGGCATAATAGTATCTACAATATTCATTTTTTTGGCATGTGCAGCATTAAACCAAATATCATGTTCAGCTAAAAGATTATCATATATTTGTGTTTTAGTTAATGCTGTACATTTTGTATAATGATCGACTATTCTATTATGAATTCTGTCAATTTCGGATTTATGTGATATCAAATCAGAATGTTTACCACCTGTAATCATAGAAAATCTATGACTCATAAACTGAGTATTTTTTGTTGCATATCTAAACCCATAATTACCATTCATAAATATAATTAATCCTGCACTCGCAACAGACCCAAATCCATATGTAATTATTGGACAATCAATTGTATCCATTAAATCGCATATCATCCATGCAGCATTTAAATCCCCACCAGGAGAGTTTATAATCATATGTAATGGTTCTTCTATTCCCATTAAATGATTTCTTTCGTTTATTAAAAGCATTTGTCGGCACACATTTACTGCTACTTCTTCTGTCAATTCTCCAACTAAAAAAACCTTATCTAATACTAATGCATTAGCTTGTTCTAATATTTGATGCGGCATTAATTGTATTTGATTATTTTGTTGATTCTCCAATTCTTTATTAATTTGTTTTTCTAATTCTTTTTGTTGTTCTGGACTTAGTTGTATTTGTTCAGACATTAAGTTTTTCCTTTTTAAACTTTATGGGGTGGGACGGAATTGAAATTTGATATTGTCAAATCTTCATAATCTTCTTTTTTTGCATTAATAACTTTAAAAGTTCCTTTTCCTAATACTTTTACTGCACCACAAGCACATTCCAACCATTCTGTGTTATTTTCTGGCATTAATATTTCTCCGCATTTTTTACATCTTATTTTAGTTTTAATTACATCCCACATTTTATATCCTCTAATGTTTTGACTATCTTAAGTACTATTGTATCATAGTTTATATCTTTTATCAATTCTAAAATAAATGATATGTATTTAGGATCTGGTGGCATAGCAGATGCATGATTACATTTATATTGTATATTATCTCTTTTTAATTCAATTGTTAATGACGATTTATCATATTCATTACTAAATCTAGCATCTTCCATTACTACAAAATCTAAATTTTTTATTTGTGCTTTTCTAATAGTTACTTCGACCCAAAAATCATTTGCAACATTGTTTCTAAACCCTTCTGTACCAACGATTTGTAAAAATTTCCTCGGGGTCCATCCAATTAAACTTGGCATAGGACTTGTTTCTTTAGTCCATACAACTTCTTTATACTCTTGAGATTTTAACAATTCAACTGGAATACCTAATAAGTTACTAGCTAATTCGTATATTGGATCAGCAAATGCCATATTTTCTATTTTTAGCTCAGGGAATAACTTATTAAATGATTTAACTAATGCTTTTGCGGTTGTTGATTTTCCAACCCCGCCAGGACCGGCTAAACATATAATATACATATTCAATCCTTTTGTTTTTTCTCAAATAATCCGTCGCCTAAATATCTAATATTTTCTGCTGTATCAGGCGATTCTATCATTATAACAGAGTTTCCTGTCTCTACAAGGCATTTATTACAAATCACATTATCTGTTGTAGATCTAACAGTTATAATAGTATGACATAATGGACAGTATAATTCTTTCATTAAAATCTCCTAAATTAATGTATAATATATTATATCAAGTCTCTCAAATATTTATAAATAGTATTGTATTATTATACGTTTGGAGTAGCGAATGTCAATATCAAGAAGAGATAAGACAACAGGGCACTTTCACACAGATCCAGTATTGATTTATCAGATAAATGCAAAAAATACATTAGAAATTGGTCAAATAGTATACCAAGATACTGATGGAGATTATAAACCAGCATTAGCATGTGAAAATAAGTCTGTTATTTCTGGTATAGTATGGGAATTTCAAGGAGATAATTATTTCTATCTAAAACAAAGTGATGCACCGATGATGTATCGCTTTCCATTAACCAAAGATTTTTTCACGTTAGACATAAATGGAAAAGTACAAGATGATTCACCAGATCCTACAAAAATTCCTGGCAATTTTGGTCAATTATTATATTTAAGCGATATAATTCCTGGAGGACTAACACACGTTCCTCCTACTACAGAGGGATCTTGTAAGGTAATAGTTGGTAAAAAACAAAAATATGGATTTTTATTTCAACCAGTAGAAAGAACATGTCATCAGTATGTTGGTGCATTTTGCGAAGGCAATTTAATAGGATATTTTGCAGACAATTTGACTCCAACTATTTCATTCGATTGTGCCGAATGTAGTGTAATAACAGTACAATTGTCAGGAAATTGTGATACTGAAATAAGTTCTCTTGATTGTTCATCTACATACGGTATTGAAGTTAATTTAACAGACTGTGATTGTGTAGTTCCTGATGTTACTGCATCGTGCGGGGATTTAACAATAACACAGATTGATACAACAACATATCAAGTATCAGGATTTGTATCTAGTGCGGGATATATTTTAGTAGCAACATTAACGGATGGTACAATGCATGTTGCATCATTAGTATGTGATCCAGCCGGTGCAATTCCTGGTCCTGCTGGTCCTCCTGGTCCTGCTGGATCTCCTGGTCCTGCTGGCCCTACTGGTAGCACAGGACCGCAAGGTATACAAGGGCCACAGGGACAACAAGGTATACAAGGTATACAAGGCCCAACTGGTCCGCGTGGTCCTGCCGGGGAAGACGGAGAAAATGGTAGAGATGGTATATGTTTAGATTGTAATGATCCATTATACTATGGATGTGGATTAGAAATTAGAGATGGTGATACATTAGTAAATACCGGATTGGTAGACATTGAAATTGAATGTACAGAACCAACTTCTTATGATTTATTATCGGTAAATAGTTTATCCAAAATTACTGGTGTTGATGGATGTGCAGTATTAAATTATACAACAACATATTTAACAGCAAATATAAATGGAAATGATTCATCATCAAATGTAAATACTGGTGGTGGATCCGCAATAATAGCAGAAAAAAGTACAGATGTAGTTACTCCGTCATGTCCAGGATTAATATTGTCTTTCAGATCATTAAGTGGTATTCCTATCGTAAATCAAGTTGGAATCCATGGTTGTATTGCAGGAGGGGTTAATAGAGTAAAAGTAGAAGGCGAAATTGGAATATCCATAACTCCAACAACATCTACTATTAGTATTGGTGCATTACATTCATTATATGCCGATGTTGCAGCCCCAACAATAAATATTATTGACGGTGGAGAGCAATGTTTTGGTGATGTTATTTCAACAATAGAATATAATAATGCAGTATGTAGATTTGATGTTACAAAACATACACTAACATTTCCTACTATTCTTTATATTCCAGAAAATGAAAATTTATGTCCTGGTGATTTTGTAATAGAGACATTAACTAAGAATGCAGAAACCTGTCAATATGAAGCCCGTGCAAAAAAAATACCACCATTAATAACAGATATTGAAGAAGAAGTTGCTTCATCTGGTGGTGGATGTTTCAATGTAATTGTTGATTTATCTAAAGATGCAGGTGCATGTGGTGATATACTTAAATACCAAAAGAAAAATCTGGAAGATTTAATTACAATAGAAACAGAAGGAACTGGTTGTGCATTGACTGGCATAACATCAACGTGTAATGGTGATGGTGCAATAGAAATAACTGTTACTCGCGGAAATGTTTGCTGTACATATACTTGATAAAGGATTTCTATGACTTGTAATTGCGACGCCACGACTATTCAGGCATATATACAACAAGTTGCTGATATATTCGCATTGATTCAGGCAGAAATAGCAATAAATTGTCCTGAACAGGCATTATCATATGATACAGATTGTGAATGGAATTATGCAACATGGACAGGAGGAACATATACAGGTAATACTACAATAGTGTATCCATGTTCTTTATATAATGAAGAAACACAAACATATGATGATGTAGAGCAGACAGTAAATTATACAGGACAAACTGGTTCATATGTTCCACAAGCAACAAAAGAATATACATGTACTCCAAGTGAAACATGTGCTCATATAAATGCTGCAAGACTATTATTAACAGAAGGAATTGATGATTCATTAAGATCAAAGGCAGAAGTAGTACAGGGTGCAGCAATAAAAGCTATAACAATAAATAGAATACGAGACGCAATTAAGGAAATTGCAGATAATATAGTAGTAAATATTGGTGTTTCTGATACATGCTACAACAATGGAGATGATTTGTTAGAACCAACTGGTTCAAATTGTTATAATGAATATGTTTGTAATAATTTTGGAATAACATTCTTAACATCAAAGGTAGCAGATTCATCTTGCGATTGCGATGCTGGTAATTGTGAAGGTGTTGCTGGTGATTGTTCTACAAGAGTTGGTGCTGGACAATGGTTTTCTATAAAACATTTTGAAGAATTGCCTGTTCAGGCAGCAAAATTACAAGGACATACATATTGTTTTTGCTGCGATTGTCCGGAAAGTTCTTCCTCTAGTTCTTCATCCTCATCAGATAGTTCATCTTCTTCTAGTTCTTCATCCTCATCAGATAGTTCATCTTCAAGTTCATCTTCAAGTTCATTTTCTGATAGTTCTTCCTATTCTGATAGTTCCTCATCTAGTTCATCTTCTGTAGATTGTTTATGCGCAGATGTACAAACATTAAGCAATGTTACAATAGATAATCTTGCAAGTGTAGAATGTACAACAGTTAATAATAAATATTTTGAGGTTTCATTAGATGCCTCTTTATATATAGACGCAACATCTTTTTGTACAAGCGCCGAATGTGCATTTATATATACAAGTGATTTGGGATTTACAGAAGGATTACAAATTAACCCAGGAGAAACATATGGTCCTATTCCTCTTGGTTGTGGAGATGATCAATATTTTGGCGATACTTCCAGAAGTGGAGGAACTCCAGAAGAACAAGCATCTAATATAACAATTCAATATTATATGAATAGTGCTATCTTAGAATTTGTAACTGCATGTAATTGTTCTGGAGATAGTCCATGTACATATTTAAATTATTATAATCAGTGTTCAACTATATATGATGATCCAGAAAATCCAGGAACTAGCCATGAAGATTGGGATTTATCAACTTCCCAATCAATAACATTAAATTTAACTACATCTAATACAAGTATTAGCGGTCATATTGTTACTATTCCAAGTGAAGTTGATTGTACGAGTGGAGCATTATATCCCGGATTTTATGTTTATCTAGATTCTTCAAGTATAAAAGCAACAGCAACTTGTTCTGGATGTAATAATATTGGTGCATGTGGTTCAATAACTGCAACAAATTTAGTATTTGATTCATCCGATTATGATAATGAAATGGGAGGAACAGGATTCGTAGGCAATGCATTGTATGTTACTGCATTAGATATATATGTAGATAATGGGGGGGGAGAAGAATATTTTACAACGGTATATCCAGATCAATTTTATATGTTTAGTGGTCAATATTTTTATATTAATGGATGTTGTGAAAATATAGTTAGAATAAGAGCATTTTATGATTTTGGTGTAATAGTTGATTCTGGATTTGGAAGTGAACAATGTACACCAAGTACAAATCCATTTTATAGTTTAGAAAAATGGAATCAAGAAATAGATTTGACAATTAATTTATCATCTATTCCTTGCTAAATTAAAAATTTTTTTATTATGATAAAATAATAACCAGGAGAATTTCATGGAAAATAAAGAATTTGAAACTATAGTAAATTTTATATTAAAATATCCAGATAAAATTTCAGAAGACAATATTAATGATTTTAAATTTATTAAAATGGTTTCGAATGCAAAATCTAATATTTTATTTGAAATAAGTAAATTAAAAAGATTGCATAATGATAAATTTGACAAATTTATTTCTTTTATTAATAATGAAATGGGAAAAAATGTTATTGGTGATGTTATTGAAATAGAACCATCTGCTGAAATATATAAAAATTTATTAAATGTTGTAAAAGAAGAAAATTGGATTTATAATGGTTTAAATGTTATACAGAAAGAAGATAAATGGTTAATTCTGTTTTATTAAATTAAAAAGGATATTCATGGGAATTGGTATAATTGGGTACGGTATTGTAGGGAAAGCAGTAGAACATGCATTCAAAAATAATATTGAAATTTATTTAAATGATCCAAAATATACAAATAGTACAGATATAAACTATTTAGTCACGAATAGTAGAATTATATTTTTATGTGTTCCGACGCCAATGGATTTAAATACTGGTAAAATTAATACAGAAATATTAGATTCTATATTATTAAAATTAAATAATTATATTAATAAACAGGTTAATCCTATAATCTGTATAAAGTCTACTGTAACACCAGATAAATTACAAGAATATCATCAGAAATATAAATTTCGTCTAGTTATGTGTCCAGAATTTTTAACAGAAAAAAACTATCTTCACGATATGATTAATATGAAGTCATTGATCATTGGAGGAAAGTTAGAAGATTGTTTAGAAATAGTAGATTTATTTAAAAAATATAGCAACTGTAATAATAATTATAAAATAGGAATTTGTGATTTGGTTGGAGCAAGTCTTGTAAAATATATAACAAATTGTTTTTTGGCTACAAAAGTTATTTTTATGAATCAGATGTATAATATTGTAAAATTATCAAAAACTTCTGATAGTTGGGAACATATAATACGGTGTGTTGAATTCGATAATGAACGAATAGGAAATTCCCATAGTTCTGTTCCTGGGCCGGATGGAGAATATGGGTTTGGTGGAAAATGTTTAGTAAAAGATTTAAATGCGATTGTGCAATATGCAAAAGATATAAATGTAAATGTTGATTTATTACAATGTGTAAATAAAATTAATATAGAAATACGTGAATATAAAGATTGGTTAAATATAGAAGGTGCTATAATATAATGGAATTTAAATTTTTAACAAGAAGTAAAGACTCTTTTCCAAAAAGTGAAAAGACAGACAAACAAGATTGGGCACAATTGCGTCATGCAAGAGATAATACATTTGGATATCCAATTAATCAGTTTTTACAACCATCACCAATATTTTTTACACAAGATGGTCATAATTTATGGATAGGAGATTTATATAAAGGATTTTCGTGTTTTTTGATTCTTGGTGGACCATCATTTGGAGAGTTAATGGCTCAAAAATTTTTCTTTAGAAATAAAGAATATACTACAAAAGAATTATTAGACTATCCAGGACATTGTACAATGGGTGTAAATAATTCTATTAAAACATTTAGATCAAATTTATGGGTATCAGTTGATCATCCTCAAAGATTTATAAAAAGCATTTTTTTAGACCCCAAAATACAAAAAATAATACCATTATGCCATACGAATAAAAAAATATTTGATAATGAAAAATGGGAAGTTAGTGATATTACACCAAGTATATGTCCTAATGTAATATATTATAGAAGAAATAACCATTTCAATGCAGATCAATTTCTATGGGAAGATACTGTAAATTGGGGATGTCATAAAGATCTTGGTGGTAAAAGATCTGTTATGCTAGCAGCAATTAGAATATTATATCAATTGGGGTTCAGAAAAGTATATTTATTAGGATGTGATTTAGACATGTCAGAAAATAAGAAATATCATTTTGATCAAGATAGAACAGGAAATTCAATTAATAGTAATAAGCAGACATATGATGCATTAAAATCAAGATTTGCTGAATTACAACCAATATTTGAAAAAAATAATTTTAATATTTATAATTGTAATAAAGAATCTAAATTAAAAGCATTTCCATATAAATCATTCATTGATTGTATAACAGAATCAACACAATACATACCAGATATAATTACAGAAAAAACCGCCGGATTATATGATAGAAAAATAGATGATAAAAAATGACTTCACTAACTATATCTCCATATATTAATGTTTTTAAACACCAAGAATGTTTGATAGTCGGTAAAGGTCCAACACTATTTGATTATTCTGAATTAAAAAATATAAACTCTGTTAAATTGTTTATTAATGAAAGTGCATTATTATGTAAAGAATATTTATTAGAAGATAAAGATAATAATTTTATGTTTGCGCATGATATTGCGACAAAAAATGTAGTAGAAAATAATAAGTTTTATACATGTATTCTTCCGTCATGGGAATCAAAGAAAGAATCAAAATATTATCCAGATTTTATAGATAAAAATGGTATAAAAATAAAAGATTATTGTGTATTATATAATAGGAATAAAGGATTGATGAAAGATTCCCCTGAACTTTGTGGATATCCATATAAATATGAAACGTGTAATATAAAATTTACAGATATATCAAGATACATAATGGCGGAAAGAAATTGGTTGCCAACTCATATAGGAACAATAAAAACAGCATTACTTTTTTGTTTTTTTACTGGAATATCACATATTAAATTTATTGGGTGCGATGGATTAAATAAAGAAATAACAAAAGAAAAATTTGGTCATCAATATGATAAAAGATTGCATAAACATATATCATCAAAACCATGGGGATCATTCTACAAATATAAAAATGAATCGGAAATAATATTAAAAAATTTAAATATATCATATGAATATATAGGAACTCCAATTTGAAAAACGTCATTGTATATACAGTAGATTCAAAAGAAAATTCATGGAAAAGAGCATTATCTATTGAAAATGTAATTCCATATATAAATCTACAAATAGAAAATTCATTAAGAATTGGTTGGAATAAAGATGACATTAAAATAATTACAAATTTTGATCATGAATATATGGGAATAAAATGTATTAATAATGAAGAAATATTTAAAGGGTTTATAGGAAGTTGTATGGCGAAATATCTAGGCGTTAAATATATTTTAGAATCATATAAAGATTCTGTATATTTGAAAGATCATGACTGTTATGAAATAGAAAAATTTGAATATGAGTCTATATTAGGACAATATGATTTTGTGTGTGCTGGAAAATTACATAAAAGAAAAATATCAGATCAAAGTAGTTTTTTCTCCATAAATATGATACCGATTATTGAAAATTTTTATGAAAAATATAAAAATAGAGACAAACGCAATGGATTTATGTTTGTTTTTGGTCGGTATGTTATAGATAATCATACAAATATTAATATAGTCAATAATAAAGATTTTCCATATAGATTTAATATGTGTGGAAATTGGAGAAAAACATTAAAAACATTGAAAGAAACTCCGAAAGTATTACATCAAAAACTGAATATACCTGATGTGTTTTCTTTTTTAAAATCTTTTGATTACTGTAACGAGTTTTTAATTCTATATGAAAAATATTCAAAAAATATTTCTATAGAAGAATCTATAATACCACCTATACAAAAATGTAGTTTAACAAAAATAGAATTTGAAATTTTACAAAAAATCATTAATAATAACAATATAAAATCTGTGTTAGAATTTGGTCCTGGAACATCGACAGTATTTTTCAAAAATATGAAATGTAATATTGATTCATATGAATATGTACAAAAATATATGGATTATTATAAAAAAATATATAATATAGATAGTACCATATTTTATGATGTTCCTGGATTAAATATCATAACTGATAAAATGTATGATTTATCATTAGTAGATTCACCAAAAGGAACAAAACATTTATCAAGATATAATACATTACACTATGCAATATCTTCTTCAAAAATTGTAATTATACACGATTGCCATAGGTCAGGAGAAAAAGAGAGTATACAAAAAATAATGAACGACAATCCAGATATAAAATGTCATATATATAATACAGAAAAAGGATTGTGTTTATTATATAATAAAAAGGATAATATAACTTTATGATATGTGGATATTTTAATAAAATTTATATTATAAATTTACATGATAGAATAGAAAAATTTAATATATTACATGATACATTGATGTCATTTAATTTTCATGAAAATGATATTGTTAGAATAGAAGCAATAGATACTAGAAATAAAAAGATTAGAAAGAGTGGTGCAAATGGGTGTAAGCAAAGTCATTTGCTATGTTATGAAACTATATTAAAAGAAAATTCACAATATAGTTTAATTGCAGAAGATGATTGTATTTTTCATCCAAATTTTAAAAATATTTTTATGGAATACATAAATATTATAAAAAATATTGATTGGTATATAGTAAGTTTTCATAATGAGAAACCATATTTTAGAAAGAAAAATAAAAAATTCATAACAGATATACCATCTCTTAAATTAATAAATCATACAAAAAAATATGGATCACATTTTTATTCAATAAATAAAGATCTATTAATAAATACTGACTATATGAATTTTATAAAAACACAAAATACAATTATAGATAGATCTATTCATGATTTTAAAATATTAAGTTATAGAACAAATGTAACATTAACCGCACAATATAATTTAAAAAGTGATGTTGATTATTGATGACTACTTTATATTATACAATATCATCTAATAATATATCAAATATTACGAATATTAGTATAGAAAGTTATTTAAGATTTTATAATAAAAATATTAAAATATATATAGTTTCACCAACGGAAATAGAAAATAAAATTAATAGAACAGAAGTTGTTTATATTAATGCGGAAAATATAATACCACAAAAATATTATGAATATGGAATTCATAATATTTGTAAATGGTTAAAAAGCCAACTACCAAATATAGTTGATATTTACAACTTTGATAGAATTATATATTCTGACTCTGATATATTATATTTTAAAAACATAAATGATTATTTAGATACACTATCAGATTCTTTTATTCATATATCACACGAAGGATATAAAATTAGAAAATTAAAAAGAAATAAGGTTTGTTCTGGTTTCATATATTTTAACCCTAATAAGTTTAAAGATTTCTATATTGATTGGTCGCAAAAAATTGAAAATCGTATATCATCACAACCAAAACTTTTAGATCAACCATGCTTACAAGAAATGGTTGATCTAAAATATTGTAATTCATATAACTTAATAGATAAAACTATAATATCACAAATTAAGGAGTTTAAATCTAATTGCTATGGTATGCATTATATATTTAAAAACTATAATGACATGATATTAGATTATAAAATCATTTCTTAATTGTTGCTTCTCCCCACAACTCTGTTGTAAATGTATTCGTTGTGGGATTATATACTAATCGTTCATCGCCTCTTTCCCATTTTAGAATTATATTTATCTGATTATTTACAACTTCGCTAGTCCATTTTCTTTTATGAACTCTATCCCATGTCATAGAAAATTCTTCTTTCTCAAATGTTATTTCTCCTTTTCCTTTAAAAATCAAAGTAAGTCCAATTATATTAAATTTTGGTTGTGGTTGAGCATTTGTAGATGTAGGAACTTCTAATTTAATAGCTTGCATTTCCCTAGCAGCAGCAAGTAATGCTTCTGCTCCTGCCAATTTTTTATCTAATTCTTCCACTATAGGAGCATCTGTTAATAATTTCAATTTATCTTTTTCTTTTTTAATAACAGCATTGTATTTTTTCATTGATTCTTCAACGGATTTGTTATATGCAGATGTTGCTGCTTCTAATTCTTTTATTAATGTGGCATCTGCCTTTTCTACAGATAATGGAAGTTTAATTTCCTCTTTTTTTGGTTCCTCTGATACTACTATTCCTGAATTCAATAGTAGAAATATGATAAAATATTTCATAATTTATCTCCTTGCGCACATTATAATATATATATTTTAAATGTCAAGCACTTTTTAAGTCTTTTTAGACAAAGAACTTATATTAAAACTTCCCTATCCCATGACATTTTTTAAACTTTTTACCTGATCCACATGGACATTTGTCATTCGGACCCAATTTTCTTTTGTTTCCATTTTTATCAACAACCATCGGTTTAAAAGTATCTTTAACGTCTGGTATTAATGATTTAGGATCTTGTTTTAATAAATTTGTAAAATTAACAAATTTCTTTTTCACATCTTCTTCTATTGGAGATTGTATATTTGGTGCAACTTTTTTGCGTAATATACCCATATCAAGTTGTTTTTGTATACATATTTGTTTTTCAGATTTTTCTTGTTCCGTTTCTCCTCCCATCTGGTTATTATACCTAAACCATTGGGGAGAGTTTTTTAATTCTGGCCCTTCTTCTATTGAAGGTCCAGTTCTAGCATCTAATTCTCCTTGGTTTAATTGCCAAGGGAATTCATTCTCTGACGGAATGTTCTCTGTCAAGTTCATCTGCTTCTTCTATTGGTATTACATTTCTAACAGGTATTGGTTGATCTGTACTATCCTTATATGGAGTAGAATTATATCCAGATGGAATATCTGGTTGTGAAATATTATTATTTGATAATTTATATGTTATAACTCTATAAATTGCCAACAGAACAAACCATGATAAAAATGATGTTGGCAACCAAGATATTTCATGCGGAATATAATTAACAATTAAGAATAAACATACTGTTAAACATGATAATTCAAAAAGAGTTACTAATAACGCCCATAATATATCGGTGGAATATTGTTTTATTATTTTTTTCATAAACTATTATACCTTTTTAAATTAATATTTCTTTAGTTTCTGTATCGTATATATAAATTTTTGGTTGTGGTAATTCATCAGTTCCATCACAACAACCAACAGAACAAAATTCAGTATTGTCTACTTTTGATAGATGATGTTTATGTACATGAGCAAATACCCAATGTTTAGGTCTAAATCCTTCTATTTGATTCCACAAATCCGTTAAAAACGAATCGCCTATATCATGTACAGGAGAAACAGGAAATCCCAATTTTCCTATAAATACTTGTCCACTTTCAAAAAATTCTTGATGTCCTTTTATTCCTATACCAATATTGGAAGGACATGAATGAGTAATCATTAAATCTACACCACCTTCTTTTTTAAGAAGATTAGAAAAATTTTCTATTTGTGATTTATGAGGAAAATTATAAGTACCATTTAAATAGTTTTGTTGAGGACGATCTACATTGAACGCTCCACCCATAAATCCTACTTTTGTTCCATCTTTTAATTTTAAAATAGTTCCTCGTTGTTGATAAATTACACCCATTTTATCTAATTTATTTTTAACTAAGTATAATGTATAATGATCTTCGTGATTGCCATCTATAAAATAAATTAATTTATTTAATTTTATTTTAAACATTAATTTTCTTAATTCTTCTTTTGCTCCAGTATATATTCCAAAATCTCCACATTGAATTATAGCATCAAATTCAATACCTCTATTAATGGTATTCAAAATATGATTACCAAATCTTTGAAATCTTCCATGTACATCGCCAATTAAAAGTATTTTCATATGTGAAATTATATCAAGGTATTATAAAAATCAAGAAAAATCTTTTCGGTCGGCAAATGTTCCCCCTGTTCCACCCAATGAAATATGAATATTTCTCCATTCAGTATCATGGAATGAATCCCCACGTATTAACACATCAATACAATGTGCCAATTCATGTGTTATTATTTCTCTTCTAAATTTAGTAGAAGAAATTCCATAAAATAGTTCTAAATTAAAGTTAACTTCGAATCCATTAAATTTTCTTTTATTTTCTTCATATGTACAATATGCCCAAGTTTCTGCTAATCTAGAATTCATTTTCAAAACAATATCTAATTTAATTAATTGTTTTATATATTTTTTATATGGATTATTATTTTTAATAGCTTTTCTTAAAACGGTTTGAATATACCGTTTAAGTCGTAATGTATAAACATCATGTTGTATTATCAAGTTAATATCCATGGTAATTGAATATTTGGAATGTTGGGCAATTCTGGAATAGTACCTAATTGTGATTCAGAACACAGTTTTCTAGCCATTTCATCTAATATAGTATTATATTTTGCAATATTTGCTTCTTTTAATGCATCATTTAATAATGTTAATCCTTTTTGTAACATTGTTTTAGGATCTAAATTTTGTAATGTAGAAAGAACTTCATTTTGAACATTATCGAATGCAGTAATAATATTTTGTATCTCCTCATAATTACCAAGATTTAATGCATCATCTATTTTATTTTGTGCAGCATTTAAAATATTTTCTGGAGTATCAAATATATCTTGTATAGGAGATGTTATATTATCTAATGATGATTTTATAGTTGCTTCTATAGAATTTATTGCACCCATCAATTCTTGAATACCTTGAATGTTACCTAACTGTGTACGTTTTTTTATTTCTGCTTGTAATCTTCCTATTGCTTCTAATGGATCTAATGAATTAACATAATCATAAAGTTGGTTATATTTTAATTCATCTATAGCATCATTTATTCTGTTAATTGCATCTTGTGAACCACTATTAATAGCATCAACTAACATATCATTTAATTGCGCTGCTTTTTGTAATGGAGTTGTCAATTTGTCTAAAGATTCTCTTATAATATCACGTTGAGTTTGTTCTATTTTATCAATTACTTTTCTTAAAGATGAAAAATTCAATTGTCCACACAAATCATTTACTAAATCTAATAATTGCTCAAGTCTATCTATCGGACTTATTCTATCTAATGCAGCAAGAAAAAAATCTGTACATCTATTTTGTAGATCTGCTACGATATCGGTTGCAGTTTTTGTAATATTGATTGGTGGACGCAATTGGCTTGATGGTAATACATCGCTTAATGGTAAACCATCCTGAAATTTTTGTAAATTTGATGCAATAAAATCTGTTCCTCTGGTAATATTAGATAACCCTAACCCTTCTAAATCTGCTGTATTTATGCTATTTATTATTTCTACTAATTTACCAGACCCTCCAGAAGCAAACAATAAATCCTTCAGACACTCACTTAATTGAGTATTAGTTCCTTTAGATGTATTGTTAAAACTAATAGCCATTATAAATCCTGATGGTCATAATTATGTATTACAGCAGAGGGCGTCTCCCCATTACCAAAATATGTTGAAAGTACACCTAAAAACCATGATGTTCCACTAAATAAACATGATAATAAAAATGCTGATATACACCAAGAGATTACACCACAATTTCCAATTAATATAATTGTCATTCCAAATAGATTTATATTTATTATACTAGTTAAAATTACTAAAAATAATCCAACCCAAAACCCAGAACACATCATACATGTTGACAATTTATATAACTTATTATAAATAAAGGAGATATGACGTTTTAGATTTTCTTCGCTATTAAATAATAATACTAAAGATTCTCTATGAATTTGAAATAGAGCATTAAAAGAATTTTCCTTTTGTGAATCGGTTTCTAACATTATTGACTTTTTAATATCTTCTAATTTTTTAATTATATTTTTTGCTTTTTTGGAGTTTAAAAAATATTTTTCCGATGGACAACCTTGTTCTTCCCATTTAAATGTTAATGAATCTTTTAATAGTGATGATTTTGTTATTAAATATTTTTTTATGTCTTCAAATATTGTTCCATTTACTATTATATTTGTTATTCCATAACAAACAAATATACAGATTAATATTGTTAAGAACATTATATTTCCTCCAATTCTTCTTTAATCTTTCTATACATTTCTTCAACTGATAGGTCATTTATTATTTCAATATCATCTTCTATGGTAGGATCTACTACACAATCTATATCTTCTGCTTTATCTTCTACAACTTCTTCTATTTCTTCTTCCACTAAATATTTTAATTTTTTATGACTTTCTTCAATACTTTCAACTAACTTATCAACATCTTTTGCAGATTTATTTTTTTCTTGTTCTAAAATTTGTTTCCTACGTTTTTCTTCTATATTTTTTATCATATTTGATGATGGACCAGGATATCTATCCCATGAATTTACTACTAATGGATTTGGCTTTTTAGATAATTTTAGTTGATCTTCATCGCCAGAACCTTCTATATAATCCCATTTATTTCCAATATGCCATTTTATTTTATACTCTTTATAATTATCACCAATATCATAAATTACGCCTATATTTGTACTTCTTTCTACAACATCACCAATTTTAAATTTTTGATTTTTTCCTAGTTTCCACAATTCTAAATTAGTCAGATTTTCATCTGGTGTTATATATTGTTTATTTATTTTTCGTTTTGTATATTTTCTTTTATGCGGTTTTCCTAATGGATATTTTCGTGGTCTTCCTCTTGGTCGTTTAATCGGTTGCTTTGTCATAATTCTTCCTTCTAAAAATAATAATCAAGAACGACATTATATCAGAAAACTTTAAGAGTCAATATATTTCTTTATTCCTATATCTTCCAAATTATGTTTACATATAATATCATTTGTATATTTATTGCCATAATGTGTCTTTAATAATATTAAATTTTTATTAATAATTAGTAATTTTAATTCCATTTTATTAACAGAAATCCCCTCTTCAAAAATTGATTGAAGAGAGGTTTTAATATATAATTCGTAAACTGTTAAATCAGGTTGGGAAAACAAATGGAACCTTAAATTGATTATCAAACTCACCTTTAATATATCTTAAATGTATGTCTATTACAAAATTGTTAATAAGTTTAAAATCAGGAGATTCCTTTAATGTAGATGTTTTATATGCATCGTACATTTCAGTATCGACAGATTTTAATAATTCTAAAACAGATTCTTTGGTAAAATACTTTTTACCTTGTCTTATTTTAAGACAAATTTCCCTGTCTTCTGGATCTAATGTTGGACGCAAAACTCCTTCTCTCATCACTATAACACATTGTCTAGCAAGACGATACGAATGTCCTGCGAACTTTGGATCAAAATTATGTTCTTCAACAATTTTTTGTCGTTTTCCAACTCTTTCTTGTGATTGGAGTTTACGCATTTGGGCCATATGATAGGCAGAATATGGCTTAAACAAATGTTTTGTTAACATATGTTTACGAACAAAGTCACAAACCTCTTCTCCGATTGGAGTTGAGTATAAATGATATTTTGGATCAGCAAATGCTATTTCAATTACGGTTGGGTTTCCTTTAAAACATAGGTTTAAATATTTATCAACTGCATATAATACGCCTTCTATTTTAGAAGGTCCGTCTTCTACATCATTTTTAAACTCTTGCTGTTCGAAGTTTTCTAGTCCAATTAATTGAGATATTTCTCCTAATGCGATACCTTTGATATCTGTATCGCTTGTTTCGGTTGAAATACCGTATAATTTACTTCCAACAAGAGTAGCAAATAATGCTTTCATGACAATACCTCTTCTTTAATTTCTTCGTTTAGAATATAATCCAAACCTAGTTTTTTAAGACCAGTGATCCATGTTCTACGTTCTACTGCGCTTGCGATCCTAATAGAGTTTCTAAATCTTTCTATAAGGTTTGGTTCTTGTGGCATACGTAGTGGATACATATTAACTTCGTCGCAGGTTTTGTTTCCTTTTTTATGCTGACAAGTTTTACATGCAGCAACCATGTTATCCCAGGTAGTTTTTCCGCCTCTAGATTCAGGAAAAACGTGGTCTCTAGTACCAGAGGTATTAGACAATTTTTTCCCACAATATTGGCATGTATACATGTCACGAACAAGAATTGATCGTTTACTCGGATTAATCATTTTATGATTTCTTTTTCTACGAGAAGGCTTATTTAAAATGATTATAGCTGGCCAATCCCAACAATTATGTTCGGATCTAATCTTTTTTTCTGGATATGACCACAAAACATTAGCTTTTGGATCAAATAGAGATTTTCCATTTGGATCTTTAATGTCTAAGACTTTTTTCCAGGCATTTTTCCAGGAAATTATTCCAAGAGGTTCATAAGTTGCATCAAGAAGTATAGTACGCATATAAATCCTTTTTTCTAAAATGTTTACGAATTATATATGGGAATATTTAAAAGTCAAGAGTCTTTTTTATCTTTATATTTTTCATCACAATGTTCATTAAATGAACAATATGTACAATTAAACCACGTAGGATTTGCTCTCCAAATATTATTTTTTTCTGCTCTTTCTATTCTATGTTTAACTGATTCAATTTCTTCTATTAATACATCAATATCAGATTCATCAACATCATATTCCCTAACAATATTATTATATCCTTCATTTAATATATGTTTTCCGGATTTATCTACTTCATCCATAGAAAGATACACAATTTCACAACTCATATTTTCATATGGTATATTGTATTTTTTATTTACAAGTATTTTATACATTGCCAATTGGTTTGTATGATCTGAATACTTGTCTGTCTTACTTGTTTTATAATCTATAATTCTGACTTTATTATCATTAAATATGATTACATCTATTTTTCCATTTAATGATATAGATTCGGTTAAACTTTCTGTTACTTCCTGTTCTGGTTCGTATTTTTGATTTTTTAAATTTATTTGCCAGAAGTCATGTATATTTTTTAATGCAAGTTTAATTTTATTTTTATATGTTTTAGACTCAAATTTATATTTAGGTCTATATTTTTCATATAAGCACATCAATTCCTTTTTTCCAGAACCTTTATAATTTTGTGCTATTTCATGAATTAAGTTTCCAAACTCGGTTGGTTCTGTATCTAATACTGGATATTTTAATATATATTTGTAGTGAAATTGCTTCATGCATTTGCGTGCTATTTCAAGTTTTGAATGACTAAATCGCATAAATTCTCCTAATTAGTAATTATACCTACTAAGAAACAAAAGTCAAGCATGATTAATATAAATAGTGTTATAAAGAGGTTTTACATGACAGATTCTAAGTTAAAATCTAATGCTAATATGGACATGTTACAAGCATCTAAAGATATGTTAGGTAATAATGTTTATGCTATTGATGCTATTAGTGTCAGAAATAAAAAAATAAAGAATTTACAGGCTATTTTAGAACATCAAAAAATTGCATTTGAAGAAATAGAAAAAAGATATAATGATTTATCGGAAAATAAAGTAAATGCGGAAAATAAAGTAAAAGAATTAGAAAAAGAATATGCTCAACTATACGAAATGTATTCAACAAATATAAATGAATTGAAAACTACTAAAGAAAATTTTAGTCAAACATTAAATGAATTAATAATAGAAAGAGGATTAAATGAAAAAACTTTTATACGAAAGGTAGAAAAATATGCAACATCTGTTGGTGGTAAACGGGGTGCATTAATAAAATTATTATTCACCCCTCCAGCATCTAAATTTTTTATATTTACATTGTTCTTTTTAATGTTATTTGCATCAATTTTTGGCTGGGCACCTATCGCAACATGTATCAAGGCTATTTTTAAAATATTCTTCTAAGGGGAACAAATGTCAGACAAAAAAATCGGAGTATTAATTGCAGATGATAATGGGGATCTTTGTTTAACAATAGAACAAAATATCTTAAATACATTTGCTAAATACGGAATATCACAAAATAATATTACCATAAATAAAGCATTTACAGAACATGCATATGAACATGGTAGTACATTTGTTAAAGGTGGATTTATTCCTGATATTTGTATATTCGATTTGGTATTTAATGGTCATACAGGAATTGATCTTTATAAATTTATAGTAGATTTTAATGCTTCATTAAGACCACAATTATGCATTTATACTGGTGTCGAAAAAAGTTATGCCGCTCGTCAAAAAGCAGAAGCACTAGCATCAGAATCAAAAGGAGATGCAATAGTAATTCCTAAACCAAATATAGTAAGAGTTATATCATGGTTAGAATCCGTATTAGAAAATAAATTTTTATTAGAAAAACAAATAATAGAAAATGACCCATTTGACATGTTATGACCATATAAAAAAATATTTTAAAAATATTAAAATATTTTCCAGTATTATAATATTTGTATCATGTCTATTTGTTATAATAAACATGATATTTATTTTTCCATTATATCTGAAAGTCGCATCAATATTGTTATATTTCTTAATATTTTCTTTAGTAATGTCATTATTTACAAATAATCAAAAACGAAAATTTAAAATGAATTGTGTACGAGAAAAAAATCTTGATTTTGAACAATTATCATTAAAATACAAAAGATCCCTTGAAAACATGTATGATGAACATATTTTTACTATAAGTCATGAAATCAGATCCCCATTAGCAGTTATAAATTCTTGTTCTCTTGCACAATTAAATGATTTAAAATTAATATTTAATTTAATTTCAAATAATACTGAAAATATTTTAATGATAAAAAATATTAAAGATAGAATAAAAACAATTGATGAACAAGTAAAAATAATTGAATCTTGTATACATAATCTAACAGAATATGGAAGATATGTATCATCTAAAAATGCAGAAGAATTAAAAATAATAGAATTACAACCATATTTAAATAAAATTATTTCCACCGCACCATCATTTTCAAGAACAATGAAAGTATTTTCTTCTATTTCATATGCATGCTCACCAGATTTTGATGGTATTCATGTTCCAATGAATACAAATGACTTATCACGAATTTTAATAAATGTATTTAAAAATGCAGGCGATGCAATATATAATTCATATGATATGTTAAATAAAACAAAACAAAATTATAAACCATCATTAAAATTGAGATGTATTAAAACATATAAAAAGAATACAGCAATAAGTTTAAAACCGCATGTTTATGGTCCATTTGGTAAAAAACGTTATGCAAGTCCATTTTATTTAGTAATAGAAGATAATGGTCCTGGAATCTCCTCAGAAAACAAACATAAATTATTTAATACATGTTTTACAACAAAAGAAAATAATAGTAATTTTGGAATGGGTTTAAAAATTTCTATGGATCTAGCTTTAAAAAATGATTTATCATTGTTTTTTGATACAAATGATAATGGAACAAAAATAATAATAGGATTTCCTCATTTAGTTACAATGGAAAGTGATATTGATAATCCTAGTGCTGGATGGGTAGTAGAATCTAATGCTATAATATATAGCCCAGATTCAGCAAAATTATATGACGAAATTGCAGATTATCTAGTATCTATTAAACTAAACTAAGAGATTCCTCTTTAGAATATTTCACAAAATAACATCTTACTGCTAATTGAGAAATTCTGACCTCAACAAATGTGTCTAGTTCGTAATATCCACATTCAAGTTCTTTACAAAGATTTTGACGTAATCCCTCACCAAATTCATCTGCTTCTTTTTGGTTGGAAAAATGCGTATAATATTCTTTCTTTCCTGGACACGATTCTAAATATTCCAAATAGGTTTTAAAACGTTTTGGTTTATTCTTTTGTTTCCGCATAATAGTATTTATTCCTACTTAATCAATTCGAAAAATTCTTTTTCGGTTATACGTTTTATATTCCCTCCAGCAGAGTTTATCTTATCTACCTTTTGATTTTTAGATGATCCGGAATTAGGATCATTTGTTACTAGATAATTTAGAGTTTTACTTACACCAGCAACAATCCCACTATTTTCTTTTACTATATTTTCAAGAGTATTCCTATCAGAATCCATTTTACCAGTAAAACAGAATGATAGACCATTAACTTTTGTGCTAGAAGCCTTTACAGGCTCCCAAGTGTCAATTTGAACTCTTGTTTTCATTGCACTAATTAAAGACAATTTCTTTTTAATTTCATTATTTATTTGTTTTGCAGTGTTAATACCAATACCGGGAATATTTGAGATAGTATTAATATCTTTTACATAATCTATAAATGAGTCTAAATCAATCTTTTTATTATTGAATGATAATATAGATTCTATAATTTTTGATCCTATATTATTTAGATCCATTGCAGTTAAAAATTTAACTAATGTTGTTTTACACGTTGTTAATGCTGCTTTTTTCATTATTTTATAAGTACCAGAACCAAATCCGTCTAAACTCATTAGATCATCATGCCCGTTCATACAAACATCATAAAATGAAGGCAAATCTTTTATAATATTTGCATCGAATAATGCTTCTGCAGTTGCTTCGGCAATTCCTTTAGCATCATGGGCAGTAAACCATTTAACAATACTTCTGACGATTTTAGACTTACTATTAGGATTTGTAGATATTAGATATACCAATTTTTCTCCATCAGCATTTGTTTCATGAACAATTGGAAACCCGTCTTCGTCATGTGTTGGTGGACTTATATCTTTTCCTGTTTTATCGGAAATTAATACTTTTTCAATACATGGAATAACATCGTTCCTTCTACTTATTTCTACTGTATCTCCGATTTTGATATTTAATTTCTTGATATGATCTACGTTATTTAATGTTGCACGCGAAATAGTAACACCATCAATAACAGCAGGATCAAGAATAGCAACTGGTGATATTCTTCCACCAGAATCTTGCCAAACAACATCTAACAATTTTGTAACTGCTGTTTTTGCGGGGAATTTGTATGCAATAGATCTTTTAGGTGCAGCCCAATCATCATCTTCAAATAAACCAGCCTTTATTACAAGACCATCAATGTCCCAATCTAGGGAATCTCTAATTGATTTTACATATTTATCAAATACATTCTGAACATCATCTAGAGTTTTTACTACTTTATAATTTACAACATCAAATCCTTGTTCTTGTAGAAATTCCAATGATGAACTTACTTTATTGAATCCAAAATCTTTCCAGTTTTGAACATCATATACTTTTACATTTAACCAATCACATCCTTTACCATCCAATCTTTTTGATGTTCCTGCTGCAACATTTCTTAATGTTTTGCCATCTTCAAAATGATGAAAATTACTCTTAAATAATAATATTTCTCCACGAACACTTAATGGTTCTTCACATTTAATAATAGAAGGAATTCCTTCCATTTTAAGAACATTTCGTAAAATATTTTCTCCTAAATGACCATCGCCGCGAGTTACTGCTTCAATTAATTCTCCATCTTTATATTCTAATCTAATAGAAATACCATCCAATTTATCTTGTACAACATATCTTTCTGTTTGTCCAAGATCATTTGCCCATTTTTTTAATCCGTCAAACGTTGTTATTTTTAATTGACTGCCCATTTTATAATTGTGTTTAACTTTTTCCCAACGATCATTTTTATCTGTTTTAGCACCAACAATATTTCTTTTACCATCTTTAAATCTTTTATTTTTTGGGTCGAGTTTAAATAAACGATCTTCCATCGCATCATATTCTTCGTCTGTATATTCAGACGTTCCAAAATTATAATATAAGTAATCTGCATTTTCTAACTCTTTTGCAAGAGTTTCAATTTCTTTTTTATCTATCATAACGTATATCCTTATTTTTAAGATTTATATGTAATAAATTTAACAATACCATCAAGCGTTAATGGAATATCCTCAAATTTATTATGATTTGTTTTTTCTAATAATTCATTACTATCTTTTGGTTTTTTATCTGCTATTGTAGATATTGTTATATGAGGATATTTATTTAAAGAAATAATATCATCACCGTTTAATCTACGCATTTGAACTGTTACTGCATCAACACCAAAATCATCATCATAAATATATGTTAAAAGATCTATTTTAACTTTTTCGCCGGATTGTAATGGATTGGTTGGATCTAACATTACAATTTGTTTATATTGAGTTTGGTTCGGTCTAAATGCTAATGTTACATGGTGCATATATTTAACAGGATATTTACCATTATTAACTATTGCTGCTAATTGTTCAGCAGATGACTTCGTTAATTCGATTTGAATCATATCTGGAAATGTTGACATTATTATTCCTTTAACTTAAAAGTTTTAAATCAGAAAATATTTCTTTTGCAAATGAGGTTTTAATCGGTTGGAATGCAACTGCAGTCATAGCATTAGACATATCTGGTTCCCAAAATGGCTGATAATTCATATGTCTATCTGCGAACCACTTCATTTTTTCCTCTATTTGCTCTTGCGATGCTTCCAATATTATCATTGTTTTTTCAAGAGTCAACCACAATTTTGTATTATCATTATAGTGATAGAATACGAATTCGGCGACAGAATGACTGGCTTGTACAGCACAATGTACTAAAGGCAAGATATCTCGTCTAACTAATACATACATTCTAAATCAACTACCCACCACCTAAAGGTAGTGGGTTTGTAACTAACTCTTGCGAGTCGCTACAATAGGCTGGTTGATTTCAGCCCTTGAAATATTAATAGCAGCATTGTAATCAGCATTTTCACTATATCCACAAGAAATACATTTAAACTCACTTTGAGTTAATCTATTTTCTTCGTGAGTATGACCACACTTGCTACACATTTGACTCGTATAAGCAGGATTAATATATAACACTGGAACACCGATAAGTTTAGCCTTGTAGTCAATAAATTTTCTTAATTGACCAAATGCCCACTTACCCTTTCTTGCATTATTATCTTTCCATTCTTTAGTCCAACCTTTTTGCGGAACTTGTTTCTTGAAGTTTAGATCTTCTAATTTGATTCCAACTCCAAGTGTCTTTGCTTTTTGAACTAAACGCTTACTTATACAATGGTTCGTATCTTTCTTGAATCTTGCTTCTTTTTTACTTATTTTCTTTAATCTACGCTTTGCACTTCTACTACCTTTACTTTGTAAATTACTTTTATGTAAAGTTATTTTCTTTCTATAACTTTCTACTCGTTCACCACTTACCACTTCACCATCACTACAAGTAGCAAGATTCACTATACCTAAATCTACACCGAGGAAATCTTTTACTTCATCATTTGCTTTTTCGTTTTCAATGCGGAAGAAGTTAACATAAAACTTCCCCTTTGCTTTATCATAACTCAATTCACTTTGGGTGCATAATTCATAAGTTTCCAATGGCTTACGACTTCTATATTGTAACTTAATTCTTTTTCCAAGAGTTGTTATGGAAATTTCACTATCTTTTTTAATTGAAAGATTGCGAGTATCATAATCAATTGCACTCATTTCATCAAATTTTATAACTTTACTTCTTTGTTTTTTATTTTTATATACATCTACGACTCTACCTATTGATCTTACAGCAAGTTGAGAAGAAAGATTAAACCTTTGCTTAATTTCGTAATATACGAGTTTGTGAAGTTGAACTTGACCAAAAGTTTTATTATTAAATGCAACTTCAGCAACCCAATTAGAGGCTCTATTAGTAGCAATCATAACTTGAGTGAGTTGTTCTTTCTCACTTTTGTTTGCTAGTAGTTTTACTCTCGTTGCTAGTTTCATTATAGCCTCATTATTTCTTCAATACATAGTTATTTATATCCGGAAAATAAGATTTGACAAACTATTTTTATATTATACAATATGTTGTATAATGTTGAGTGATACACTATTAAGAAAGGAGGATGTGGTAATTCCTCCCACCACCTAAAGGTAGTGGGTTTCCTTGCCACAGAACAGATGAATTGTCAATTTCTTCTTGTGTTTGATTAAAATCATAAGATAATATCTTATTTCTATTTCTTGAAGATAAAAATTCTTTTTTGAGTAACTTGATGTATTTAAACATGTTTTCCTTTCTATTTTGCCCAATGGTATTTGATATGTTTTATGTTTATTTTATTTGGATATTCCAATTTTCTACAATAATCTTCTGCCTGGGTTCTGCTTTCAGATTCAACAAGCAATGTTTTAAGATTATTAAATTGTAATAGATAATAGTAATCTATTTCAAATATTCTCTTGTTTTGCATCTGTTTCACTTTCTGAATAAACAAATCGGTTAATATATTCTCTATCTTCTTTAAAGTCTGGTATTTCAATATCACAATCAGTATGAAATCGAACATGCATACCATAATCATCTAGTTTACGATGATATACTGCTCCATACCGAAATGATTTCGGATATACTGTTTCAAAATCAATTCCTACTGTTGATAACATTGCGATTTTATCACCAGACTTCATTTTATGCAACTGTTTATGAGAGAAATTTGCTTGTGCTGCCATAGATATAGCATTTTTTCTACAATCTTGTTGTCTCCAAATAAAATAATTACATACTTCTTCTCTAGGAAGATTAAATGCTCTAGAATCAAAATATGCATCTTTAGGTGGTTTTATTTGTATTTTGGGATCATATGATGCTTTCAACATATCTAGTGAATGTAATTGTCTATTAAAAATCAATGTACAATATGATGCGGATATACTAACTATTTTCTGAATAGTATTATCGAACCATGCATCAGTTTCTAATGTATCATAATCAGTCAATAATAAACTAATTTCATCTGATTGTGTGTACCCAAATTTACACCCCTGAATATTTTTAACAAGATATTGAGTTGCAAATTGCATAGCCAAAGATAAATTTTCATCTACTGGTTTCTTTCTATCTCTTGTATATGTATGAAATGCTTTTCCGTCCAATCTAATAATGACTGGTGTTCTACGCATTAAAGAAGTATTAAAAACTTCTTCATAACGTTTCATTCTATCTCCCAATGTTGGGTGTATCATTTGTTTTCCTTTTTTGGTGTAAAATATTTAACAATAATTTTCTTAATTACATCTATTATATTTGTTCCTACATTGTCAACATAATATTTCATTTCAGATTCTTTTCTTTTGTCATCCTCATCTTTTTTATATTGTTCATACTCTTCTTCTGTAATTAAATCTTCTATTAAAAATCTTGATATTTTTCCTTCTTTTTCTAAGTATTCAATTGCGTTATTTTTTAAATCATCTTTTAAATCATTTAATTCGTTCTCAATTATATTTTTTGCTCCTGGTTCTGGAATATTATCATAATCTAAAATTGGTTTATTGAACGCATCAGCAAACATAACCCAATTTTCCATTAATTCACAAATATTTTCTCCATATGGAGATTGTGCTTGATCAGAAATCATAAAAACTTTATTATTTTCGTCATAATATGCTTCTACAATAAAATATGAAAAACTCTCATACTTTTTTCCTTTATCACATATTTGTCTAGCTATACGATAATCCCAACTCATTTTTTCTGATTCCTTTGCCATACTAATTCTGGATCATTGTCTTTTATTTCTATAGGATTATTTCGTGTCGTGAAAAACGAAATTATTACAAATAATATGACTAATAATATTATACCAAATACAAACATCCAAATATTTAAATATGTTATGGCAATAACCAAAAATAATAAAAATGCGATATTACACATCATTTCGATCCATGGTTTAAATTGCATATATTAACCTTTAATTGATTTTAAAATTTCTTCAAGAATTTTGGTTTTTCCAATTTGATTTCCAGGAACATTAATATATGGTATTTTATTTTCATTTAAAAACGTATTTATTTTTAAATCTATTTGAGAAGATTCTTGTTCTGTTTGGTTTCTTCCATTTGGATTATATGTCTTTACTCTGTCAAGAAATATATTTAAATTCTTTCGTTCAGTAAAGCATTCTAATAGATATTTTCTTAATGCAAAAAACTTACGTTCATTTGGATCTGAAAAATACATAAGTCCTATTAAAATAGGAGAATCTGTTACGATAACATCAACTTTACCATAAACGATAAATTCTCTATGATATTGATTCGCAGAAGTATAAAACTGATCTTTTAACGCAAGTTTATTTTCTTCCCATGTAGCTTGTTTTGCATATTCAGTGATTAATTCACAATCTATGTTTTGTTCTTTTAATCCTTCAAACACTCCTGCTGCAACCGTTGATTTTCCTGCTCCAGGTCCAGCAAAAAGATTCACTATTAATGTATTCTTAGGCATTTATTTCCTTTAATGAGTGGTTATTAAATATGATTATATCATTAAAAATATAACTTTCAAATATTTTATTAATTTTATATTATTGTATTTTGATCTATTTTATCCATAAATTGGATAGCATTCCATATGGTATTAGTTTCTAATATTGTTTCATTTATGTTTTTAGGAAGGTTTTCAAAAAGCTTATCAAGTTGTAATATAGAAACTGGAGTAAACCCCCAACAATCCATACCAACATCACAAGAACAATTATGTGGAGTTAATGCACCGTGACAATGACCAAAAAGATATCTAGTGTCATAAGAAGACTTACTACATGTCCTCATATGATAATCAGGATAATGACATAGGTTATATGTTATATTTTGATATTTTACTTCAAGAATATCATGAATAGAATCCCATGGTAATTTTATTACATCTTTTTTATCATGATTTCCGCGAATTAATATTTTTTTGCCATTGAGTCTATTAAATAATGGTAATAAATTATTGACGGGACCAAACCCAAAATCTCCTAAACAATATATAGTATCGTCTAATGTCACTGTATTATTCCAATTATAAATTATAGTCTCATTCATTTCATCAACAGATTTGAATGGTCGATTACAATACTTTATAATATTTTTATGCCCAAAATGGATAAAAAATGAATATCCGATGTGAAGAATATCTTCATCGTTTTTCCTTTATTTGCTGGTTGTTTTAACATTATATCATAGTAAAAATATATGTCAATATTTATTTTTTGATACACATGATATAAATACTATTTGGAGATAAAATAATATGGAACCATGGTCTGAATATGAACTTAATAATTTAAAATCATTGCCAAGTATAATTGATAAAAATTATCTTATTAAATTGTTTCCAAAAAGATCATTAAAAAGTATAATATCAAAAAAGAAAAAACTAAAAATAAAATGTAGAATAAAAAGAAAACACCATAATGAATGGACAAAAGAAGAAATTTTATTATTAAAAGAAAATTTTTATAAACCAAAAAAGGAATTAGAAAAGCTATTACCTAATAGAAAATATACAAGTATTTTACAAAAAGCAAATTTACTAAAATTAATTAGAAAAAATAAACCATGGACACCAGAAGAAATTATATTTTTAAAAGAAAATTATAAAAATGAAGATAAAAAATTTATTTTAAATACTTTAAACCGATCATGGGATGCTATTGTTTTAAAAGCACATAATCTATATAAAAAATCATCAAACAAAAAATTTAAAAGATCATATAAATTTTTTAGAAAAAGTAATTTAGAATGTTTATTAAAAGAAACTAATGATATTATGTATATAATTGGATTTATTTTAGCAGATGGGCATATTGACATAAAAAATAGTAGATTGAGTATAACTGTATCAGAAAAAGATAAAGACCATTTAATAAAAATTTCTGGTGTTTTAAATACAAAAGTTATTAACTATGAACACAAATCTGTGTTGTCCTGTCAGAATAAAGATATTATTCCAGAAGTAGTACAAAAATATGAAATAAGTAATACAAAAACATATAATCCTCCAATATTTAACAATTATAACCTTACTGATGATCAGTGGATTAGTTTAATATGTGGATTTATAGATGGTGATGGATGTATTAAATTTCAAAGCGGAAGAAAATCAAATATAATTACAATAAAATGTCATTCATCTTGGATCGAAAATTTAAAATTTATAGAAAATAAAATTTATAACATTATTTTAAAAGAATCTTCCAATAAACTAACAAAAATAAATAATAGCGGATATGCAACTTTAAATTTTACAAAAATGTTATTAATAACAAAACTTAAAGAAAAAGCATTAACATTAAATATTCCTCTATTATTAAGAAAATGGGATAAAATTGATTTAAATTATGTATTGAGATACGAAAAAGCAAAAAATATAAAAGAACAAAGTATTATACTTTATAAAAATGGTTTAACTATAAAAGAAATATCAATAGAATTGGGTTATTCATATGCGGGAATTTATAAAATAATAAGACATTATTTTAAATGTCAAATAGAATCGCCATAGGCATATAAACCTATGGCGATTCTATACTTATGATTGTATCAAGCAGTTACGATACGACCACCATAACGACGGGCAACGTTGTATGCAGCATTACGATTAGTAAAATATACTACATTTGAACGATTGCTAGTCCATGCATAACGACGACCTGTAGGACTGGTACGTGTGCGACGAGCAATATAAGACTTGTGAGTATTGCTCTTTACAAAATAACGAACTGATGCCATGATTTTCTCCTTTTTATAATAAGATATGGCTTGCGTTGATTTAACTATTATACCAGAACAACAAATAGAGTCAAGATAATAATGATTTCATAGACTCTAAAACTTTTTTCATATCACAAGATGATTTAACTCTTTTATCTAGTGACAAATATGCTTTAGAAACTAAATCATACGATAATTTAGAAACTATTTCATCTAAAGCATTTGATTGACTATTTGAATCCATATTATCAAATATAAACTTAGAATATACTGATATTGATTCCGAATATTCCATTCCATTTATGGACGTTTTTAAAGTTAAAATACAAAAATCCTTTGATGCAGAATGTGGTTCCACATTTAATTTTATATTATCTAATTTTAATTGTTGCATTTAAGAACCTTTCAGTCATCAGAAAAAAGACGATTTAATTTTTCTCTATATGCATCTTTTTCTGTTATTGGTTCTTCTATTATATCATCAACCTTTTCTATTTCAACAAGTTCTTCTTCATTCTCTTTTTCTGCAAATATATCGACAATTTCATTCATAGAAATTGTCATATCTATTGATTTACATTCATTATGAAGGTCTGAATTCTTTAAAAAATCTTGTGAATAATTTTCGCCGATTTCATATGCATGTCTTATTGTATTTTTTAATTCTTCTACTAATTCTTGATCTTTTATATTAAATTCTTCATTAATTATTTTTTCTATATCTTCTAGGCATACAGTTTTAGGATATTTATTAGCACCATATCTCATTGCGACCGAAGATGCCTCTGCGATTGTTTCTCTTAAATGTGTATATCCAAACGCATCATTATTTTCTTCTTTTAGACCTTCTTTTTCAACTATTCTTTCTGCAATATTATCAACATCTTCAAAAAGATTTCTATATTCCACATAAAATCCAGCTTTACCATTTTCTTCTTCCATAGGAGTTTCTGTTGGAATTTCTGAATCATTTGTAGATGGTGATCCTGTTGTTGCAGGAGCATCATTTGTACTAGGAGATGATTGTGGTGGATTTTGTGTTTCGACTATAGGTGTTATAGACTTCTGAAAAATAGACTCTACTTGCTTTTCTAAATCAGAATCTAAGGTAAATAATGCTTTCATTTCTTTCAATGCTTGATTTATTTCTACTTTTTTTCCATTAATACGATCAATATATTTCATTAAATGATCTTTGGAACGATCTACAAATTCCGGACTGTTCATACCACATGATGGTTTAAATACTAATACTAATTTTGGTAATATATCCTGTACCATTTGTTGTGCTTCTTCTACTAACGGATTTACATCAGTCAATTTCTTCAAAATAGTAGAAAGTTGTCCTTCAAGTTCTGCATCTATCTTAAACTTTGTTTTTAAAAATTTTAAAATATGTTCTGTTGACAGTCCTTCTTTAGCTTTACTAATAGTCATATTAATTATGACGGGAACTGTTTCTTTATCTAATGGAGAAATAGCCAATTCTTTTAATGTGTCTGTAAATGCTTCCAATTCCTGTTCTGGTGTATTTTGATCCGTTTTTGGAGTAGATGATAGCAAATTGTTATATTCTTCTTCTAATTCTTTCTGTATTGCAGTAGAAAAACGTTCTTCTTCACTTAATTCTACATGTTCATAGAATATTTTTTGAAGCCGATGGCGAATTTCCATGCAGTTCTCCAGTATGGTTATAATTATTATTTATAATTAATTGTTTAAATTTAAATACCAAATTTCAAAAAGATTAGAAAAAATATTGTTATTTAGTGTTATTGAATCTGCCTCTAAATATTTATTTTTGTATTTATATTTAATTTTTATATTATCTACTGCTGTTATAGTACAAATATAACTATTTAATCTATTATCATATGTATAATTAAATTTTAACATAATATTTAAAACAATTCTTTATTTAATGCATATATTTAAAATGCTCTAGCTATAAAATTTTTTGTTGATATAATATATAATTTTGTACTACATCGCGTCCCTTTATTATCAACGAAATATAGTATTTCAGATGGATTATTAATCCATAAACAATCTGTTAACTCTTTAGAAGAAGAATCCTCGCCAACAAGATAACCTCGTTTAAACATATAGGTTTTCCCTATTTGAAACCGTAATTTAGCCATCGTTTTCGTATTTAACCTTTTCCATGTCTAATCCTATATATTCTAGAAAACTATCAAATCCCCAATTATCCATACATGTAAATCCTGTGACTTTTTCATCATTTACATCTATTTCCCAAGAATCATGAGTATCAGGATATTCTAAATTCGGTATCTTATCACCAAAGGTTTTAATTATATGTATATAATTTAATAACATTTCTAATTGAATAGGAGTTATATCTTTCCTAAATATTACAAATGAACTTGAACTTGAGTTAGTTACGAAATCTGTTCTGATTTTCATTCGTCACTCCATAGAGATTTTATTAAATCTGCTTTAATAAATGAGTTTATAATTGTTCTAATTAATGAATGATTATCACAATGAATATAAATTATTTGATTTGAAAATATATATGGAGCAATATCCTTAATTTCATCGTGATATTCAGAAAATAAACGAGACTTTAATTCTTCAACTGTTGTTATTGGTTCTGCGTCAAAATCCTCATGTGATCGCAATGACCAAGAATCAATCATTTTATTCCATATTTCTTCAAATGCTTTTCCCTTTTCATCATTTGGAAATGTTTTCATTATAATGAAAGAACTTGAACTTGAGTTCGTTACAAAATCTGTCCTAATTTTCATTTTTAACCTCCTTTAGATTTAATGATTTTAAATCAAAATATTCATTTTTCTTAGGAACATAATCATTAAACATTGTATATAATTTCCATGCAGACAGCAATAAATCTTTAGTATTCTTTAATACTATCGGCATTCCTTTCTTATACGTTTTTTCAAATATATCAATACTATTATCTTCTGTATAAGATACAAGAATATCAACATCCAAATTAAACATCAATAAAAAAATATTATCATTTGTATTTGAAAGATATTTCACTTCTTTAAAATTTATCATGAAAATATCCAGAATATCCTTTTTTCGTGAATCCATCCAGGTAATTCTATTTCTCTATCTTTACAATTATTTACTGATTTACAAATAGGACATTCCAGTTTAATGTCTATTGGCTTTTTTATTGTATCTTTTTTAATTATTATTTTGTTTATACTATCTTTTTTATATAACATAATCAAAAATCAAGTTTAAATATTGTAAATCCTTCCTGTATACATTCTTGGTCATTGTTAACCATATTAGTTTCTTCTGTTGGAAGAAATCTAGCAGAACAAAAACTTAATAACATTAATATAATTAACAAAAATAATTTCATATCTTTTTAATATCCTTATATGTTTTTATGAACTTTATAATATCTTTCTTAGTAGCTATTTTATCACCTTTTTCTTTGTAGTCAATATAATTATGTATTCCGTTTGATTTAATTGTGATATTCTTTGTATTGAAAACTCCACTTTCTATAATTAAACAAATATTATGAAATTCTTCTTTGTTATTTTTATCATAATACATTTCACCTATTCTTTTAGCATTATTTTTTATTTTATCCGAAACAAAATGTTTTAAAACATTTGGACAATGATTAATCCAATTCAATAAATAAAGAATAAATTTAACTTCTTCTAATTGTTTATTATATACATTTATTATGTCTTTAATTGAATTTTTCATTTTATTTCCTTACATTTATAGACTTCTACCCAACTGGATGTTTTTGTCCAGTCCGCACTACCAGCATAATATAATACTCTTGGACAATCTTTTTGTATAGGAGGATCAAAGTAAAAACAATCTGATCCTTCTATTAATCTGGCGAATCCTTCATGATATCCATTTTCTTCATCGTCAAAACAAACCCAAACAATATCTTCTGATTTAGCATCTGAAAATTGTAGTTTCTGATCTGTCTTTTCCCATTTCCATTCTGAACGGGAAGGAACTGCAGTACATTTATCTGCTGGCCATTTTAAAATCTTTTCTTTTATTAAGTTTCCTCCCTGTGCAGCCTGGATACAATCTTCTTTTGTTTTACCATATGTTACTACATGAGTTAGGCCAGTCTTTTTATCGAATGTTAAAAGAATAACTTGATCTTGATTATATTCTTTTGATATTTCTTTTGCAGCTTTAATAGGTATTTTTTTCATATTAATTCCTTTTCAAATTTCGACGTAAATCCTTTTATATCAGATACATGCGTTAAAAGAAGCATTGTTTTTGTATTAAAAACAAACTCAAATTTTAATCTAGAAACTAATTTGTTTTTATGGTATAAATTATATGCCATAGGAGACTCACAATCAAGTTTCCAATCATTTAATTCTTCTATATGTATTTGTTTTTTAAATGTAGTAACATATACATGATGCGATATCCAATCATCAATTATTCTTGAAATGTATTTTATATTCTTTTCTTCAAATAAGTTTCTATCTTTTAGAAACTGATTAGTTACTTTACCGAGGCTAGATTTAATGGAATTAATCATGGTAATTCCTTTCTTGTTTAACCCCACTATATCTCAAAACCTAATTTTGTCAATATAAATTTTTATTTCCCTGCATTTAAACAAAAATGTATCCATGCAGCAGAAAAAGGATTTGTAATAAATAATAAAGTTTTATCAGTTTCATTATTAAATATATATAAAATAAATTGTTTATGATCATTTATATTGCGACATAACAAATATTTTATTGAATGGTAGGTTTGCAAAATATATCCTTGTTTTTAAATAATCCTATTGTATTTATGCCTATGTATAATAGAAAAATCCAGATGATATCACTATATTGTACAACCAAACCATGATATAAAAAACAAATGCAAGAAATCATACAAAAAGAATATCCAATAAATCTATTTTTAGTAGAATTTAGTGCTACTAAAAGATTTCCTATTAATGCAAATATATATCCTAAAATTAATTCCATATTACTTCCATATTACCATTTGAATCTTCAAAAACTTTAATAGTTTGTTTAATTTTATCTTTATATCCTTTTAAAGTATATTTAATACCTAATTTATCTTTATGTAAATCTACTTTAGTATTAGTAATCTTCCATTTAATATTGTTAAATGGTTTATGAAGATTTGTTTTTACATATGTATAGACAGTATGATATATTGATGTTAAAGAATGTATATAGTTAAACAAAATAAATGTATTTGATAATATATTAATCGTATCTTTAAATACAAATTTGTAATTTAACGACTCATATGTTCTTTCAATTGTTCCAATATTGTAAATTTTATTAAATTCCTCAATTATTTTTAATAAATTATAATCATTATTATTAATTTCTATTATATATCTATATTGTTTATTAAAATAGATATATTGTATTTTTATTTTTTCCATTAAAGAATACATATCAAGAAGTCCATATTTTCCATAAATCTACAAAAACATTTTTAGCAATACCATTATTATACATTTTTCCAAACATATTAATGAATAATGATATTCTTTTATTCTTTTTCTTTTCTTCTTTTTTTGTTAATTTAATCATTATTATCTTTTATATATTTTGGAAAAAAATGCCCACATATGGGAAAAAACATTTTTGTCGGATTTTATAATTATACAATATGTATCTTTGGTTTTAACCAAGATTACATCTTTTCTCTCAATAATGTACATATTAACTGGCATGTTTTTATTATACTTCAAGAAAATTTAATGTCAATATATTTTACAATTTTTGATAGAAATTCTCTCGACAAAATTCTATCCATTTTTGGGCAAATATATCTTTTGAGAATATAATAACCAAATCAGTTTCTACTATTTTTACGTTAAACATATAAAACCTCGTAATAATTTTCTTCGCCGCTATTTCCAACACAAGGGCAATAAAATCTATTATCATTTAATATACAAAGGCCAGAATCCATATAACTATCTTTATTTCCTCCAGTATATCCAATAATAATATTATTATCAATATAATTCGTCGTCATAATATTATATCTTCCGATTGGAAATGGAGAATGTGGAATATCAACACCAAAAAATTTTTCTAATAATTTTTTATTTCCAATTATAAAATTTCCTACTCCCCTACGAGTTTTCATTGCTATATTATTTGATGCTTTCAGTATATGTATATGTGGAGTGCCAGATATTTGAGTTTTATTTATTTTATTATTATTCAATATGTATTTACAACATTCTTTCAACGAATATGTAAGAGTATATTTACAATAAAACAATTTTTCATTTCGTATCACATCCAATCCAGGACTTTGCCCAGATGTTGTATATCGTAACATATTAAAAGGTAAAATTGTAGTTATAGGAAAGAAAACAGAGGCTTTTTTGTTATATTCAGATAAATCTTCTGCAGAAAACAATTCCCATGCAGACAATATATCATCGTCTAAAAAAGAAAATTCCTTTCGTATATTTTTACATTCTTGAGCCATTATATTCGTTCCACCTTTCTGCCCAATATGAATCTCGTTCTATTTGACATCTTTCACACAAGCATTCAAAATTTTTTTCATCTTTATTATAACCTGTGTTTTGTCTTCTTATTTTTCCTGGCATTTCACAACATATGCATTCATTGTCTGCCGTCAAAGACTCAATAAAAATTTCCCAATAAAATTGAAAAACACCTTCACTTGGTGAAGAATAGTGAAGACGCATTTTTTCTAAATAACCATGTTTAATGATCATTATATTTATTTTCGAATTTATTTAATATTTTATAATAAATGTTTTCTGCATCTAATATTTGCTTTTCATCATTTTCTCTTTCATTAAAAATTTTTAAAATTTTATTTTTTATATTCATCAATATCATCCTTTATATCTTTAATAAGAAATACTTCTGTATTTAACATAGATACCTGTATAAACATATTTTTTTGTTTATATTGTTCTAAAAAGGTTTTTATTTCTTCTGTAAAATCTTTAGACTCCATTATTATTCCTTATAGTTATATATTATAATATAAAAATTTTAATAGTCAATCTATATTATTTTAGTTCTATTCATCTATATTTTAATAATTTTTTTCTATATAACTAATAGCTAAATCTAAAAATTTATGACCAATTTCTATTTCAGCTAACTCTGTATAAAATTTAGCACTATCGGTCAAATTATAAATTAATAATCCAGATTCCATATTAGATGCTTCTTCTTTATCTATTTCTTTTTTCTCAAACAATCGCAGAATACAAAATCTCATCCAATATGTTTGTAAATCGTTTAAAAGAATATATTTTTTACTCATAAAATACCACATTTTCCGCTTGTCAACTCAATCCATCTATCCTTTAACAATTTACAATAGGCTGATGTATCCAATCCATAATTTCCTAATGAATACCCATCATTTGCTTCTATTAGTAATGTCTTATTATCATCTGTTACACCAAAATCTAAACACCATCCTGCTGGCTGACATTTTAAACTCTTTACAGCAGTTTCGATTATATTCCAGTCTAAAAATATTTTATAATCGCCAAGATAATGTTTACATCCAATTATTTCATTATTATTTAAGAATATTCTATATTCGCTAACAAAATTAACTACTTCTGAAATCCAACATTCCATAGTATCGTCAAAATTTTGATTAACATAAGTCATTAATGGCAAACCATCAACAACCTGTGCTGGAAATCTTTTAGCAACAACAGGTTTAATGAATATTTTTTCTTTATTTTTAAACCGATTTAATGCATCTTTAATAGTAGATTTTTCTATTTTTCTTCCAGTGAATTCTGATAATTCGTCTGGAATGTATAGATTAGGAACAGATATCCCCAATTTATTAAATATATATCGGGAACTTTCTATTGTTCCTACTACAACATCGTTTTTATTATATAATATTTCTGAAGTATTTTCAAAAAATCTGATATTATTTGAGATGAGTTTAAATCCCAAATATGCAGCAAAAACATAATCATCTTCAAATTGATTATTATATGTTTGAAACCAAATTGCCATTAATAATTTCTTTTCTAGAATATTCCAAATCATTATATTTTAATACAATATATGATTTATTATCGTGTGATTGTGTGACAGAAGTTTGATAAAAGTGAAATGATGTTCCAAATAAAGGGTAATTATATTCTTTTTCTAATTCATCATGATCATCAGATGATAATTCAATTCTTATAACAGATTGATCGTCTCCGCGAGTAATAAGTTTTAATCTTGTATCTCTAATAATTTTAAATAATAACTCCGAAATCATACTATTTTCCTTAAATTATTTGTATAGAGTGTCCATAGTTGGGCAAAAACATCGGTTGATGCGCAGTATATTATATATTGTTCATCTTTGATGTCAACAAGAATAACATCACCAAGATATTTCTTTCCAAGATTTTCAAATGTTAATTTCATTTTTTATGTTCCAAAGAAAAAACCATCCACATATATATTAACAAATTTTTCTCTTTTTTCTCAAATATTCTTACTGTTTTATTATATTTTACCCTAACCAAGATATAATCATAAAATTTTATCTTTTCTATTTTAAATTTATTTTTCATATTATTTAGCATGAAGACTTTTGATGATATGTGATTGATCAATATAAGTATAACTATAGGCAACAAAAAGTCAATTAAAATATATTTGACTTTTTAAAATCTTACAATATACTATATAAATGAATAATATAAAAGAAATTGGGTTTTATACTCTTTCAGACGAAAGAGCAAAAGTAGCATCTTCTACAACTCCGTTACATAGATGTGAACTGTTGTTAACAAAAAGATGTAATTTCAAATGTCCTTATTGTAGAGGAGTGGGGCCAGAAAAAGAAACTACATTAGATGAAGCTAAGAATGTAGTTTTAGAATGGTCTAAATGTGGGTTAAAAAATGTTAGATTCTCTGGTGGAGAACCTACTATATGGAATGGTTTAGAAGAATTAATAAAATATACAAAATCATTAAATGTAGAAAGAATAGCGATATCTACTAATGGTAGCGCACAAACAGAATTTTATCAAAAGTTAATTAATGCTGGTGTAAATGACTTTTCTATTTCATTAGATGCGTGTTGTGCAACAATGGGTGATATGATGGCAGGAGTAAAAGATAAATGGATTACTGTCATTAACAATATTAAATATGTTTCTAAATTAACTTATACAACCGTTGGTGTTGTTTTAACAAATGATAATGTAAATGAATTGTCAGGAATAATTAATTTTGCATATGATATGGGTGTTTCTGATATTAGAATAATATCTGCCGCTCAAATAGATTATCTAAAATTAAATGCAAATATTAATGAGAATGTTTTAAATAAGTGTAAGATCTTAAAATATAGATTAGATAATCTAAAAAATAATAGATATGTTAGAGGAATTCAAGCATCTGACTACCATAAATGCCCATTAGTATTAGATGATATGGCAGTTATGGATGGAAAGCATTATCCATGTATTATCTACATGCGTGAAGGTGGAAAATATATAGGTAATGTTGGTCCTGAAATGAGAAATGAAAGAAAACAATGGTTTGAAACTACAGATACTTCTAAAGATCCTATATGCAAAAAGAACTGCTTAGACGTTTGTATTGATTATAATAATAAATGGAAATGTTTCCATTAAAATGATTCGTATTCGGTGAATGCTTTCCATATCAAAGAAAACGAATCTTTAAAATCAATATAACAAATGCGGTTTAATCCGTCTTTGTGTATTGTTATTTTATAATTATTTTTAAGTTTAATTATTTTAAACTCATTTGGTTTAAAAGAAAAACTGGTATTTGGTGTTAAATGATATGTCATTTCAGTTAAATGGCTATAGTTTTGTTGGTGTGAATGGTCGTCTATTAACCTTCCATTCTTCACCATCTATTTCGTATATAGATGGTTGTTCTATTTTATCACCAAACACATAAAGATTAATAGGAATCTCGTCGTTATCTACATACCATTTTTCATCACAAGAATCATATCTTATTTTAACGAGTTCTGCCTCTGGAAATTGACTTCCAGTAACTATTGCCCAACAATAATCTTCATTTTTTAAATGTTCGTGGGTGTGTTTAAAAATCATTAATCCATTCCAAACCAAAAATCATGAGCAATTCCTTTAACAGCATTTTTTGCTTCATCGTATCCATATATTAAATATGCCATAGGAAATCCTAATATGGTCATTAATGGTATAAACCATATACCAATAAGCATTCTTAAAAGAAAAAGTCTCATTTTAAACTCCTTTAATTGTTATAATCGGATAATAGTTCGTCTAATATATTTTTAACTCGTCTAGGATCGGTTGACATCTGTTCACCATTCAAAACACTACTATTATATAAAACATTTCTAATATGATATTTTTTCAAATAATCTATATCTTTTTCTTCTTCATTTACCGACAACATTTCGTTTTTAAGAGAAGAATCCTTTGGTGCTAAAATACTTTTAATTAACAATTTACAAATTTGTACATCAGTTAATGGCTGTTGTACTTCTATGATCATTCCTTTTGATTTAAAATAATCATATGCATTTTGATAATCACTTTCCATAAACTTTGGATATTCTTCTACTAATACTGCAAAATGTACTATATCCTTTTTAAATAAGTCTAAAAAAGATATAAGTTTTTCTTTGGTCATATTAATTCCTTTAATATATCTTCATTTTGGAACGATTGACGAATTTCCATTAATAATTTTCCTAAATGGTTGCTACCTTTAGAGTTGCAAACACCCCAATAAGTATCATTCCAAGTATTTCCTTCTATTAATTCTTCCGAACTAGTCTCTAATAATAATGACTTTAGTTTTAGATCGGAAAATTTTATATTCAAAATAGTTCTCATTATTTTAAGTTTAACGTTGTTCCAATCATCTCTCATTTTTATATTTCTTCCCCATTTTTTACATTCACCACATGACATATATAAACATTGCTGCTTTACATCTGGATATAATGTTTTTGATGCTTGATATGCATGTTCAGATGAAGGATATTTTAATCCTTCAAACATTATAGGATGTTTGTAAAAATTAGATAGGAAAAAATATTTTCCCGTAAAATTATCAATCATATGGTTCCTTTAGAACAAGTATAATAGAAAAAGTTTGATTGTCAACTACTTTTTTATTCTAAAAGTATTAATTTATAGTTTAAATCGAACATTGTTTCATTTACAATCATTTCTATTTCATCTTTACTAAACAATGATGCAGGATCAATACAAACACAATTTATACGTAATCCTCTTAAATGGTGATTTTTAACACCATTCAGAGAACATGTTAATGGTTTTAACCATTTATACTCCATATCTACCTGTTTTTGCATATTAGAATTATAGTAAACAAAACAAGTATTCTCAAAATATTTTGGTAATATAGCTATTGAATTACATGTATGTCCAGCTTGTCTATTTGCACCAAATTTATACGTACAATATTCATTTATATATGATTTTCGTGACAGATTATTATAAAGAACTTCTCTATTAGGAATTTCTGTCTCTTTTATGGCTTTAACAAAAGCTTCGAAAGCATTATAAAATGCAGTAGGTTGAATAACCATAGGAACACTCCTTTATTAGCCAACGACTGGCTAATTAACATTATATCAACATTTTATATTTTTTATATTCGCTATGGTTATATGAAATCCTTTTTCTTTGTCAAAGCACCAATCTAATCCATAATTAACCCTTATAGTTTCTAAATTCTTTTTGTCTATTGGAATAAAATAATATTCATCATGAAAGTCGATATAAGGATAATAGAAAAACTCTATTTCATGTTGATCTATATCAATAGGCGTTAAAATTTCGCCTTTTCTGATAATTGTTATATGAGGATCAAAAAGAGGTATATTATATTTTTCAATCTCTTTTGACAACAAAAATTGATATAATTTTGCCAAATCTTTAGAAACTTCTACAACTAAAGATTCTTTTCTATAACATAATGTACCAAAAGAAGAAATCATTTTATCAAATTGTGGGTTTAAAACTTCCAACATTATAGTATGCTGTACATAACGGAAGTGCATAATACGGAATTACCGGATTGAGGTTAATCCAAAGGGTAAGATCTATTAAAATTTCATTATTGAGTTTATTGTAGCAATCTTGACAAACACTACATATTCTATATTCAGATACCCGTCGAACATTAATAGTTGCATATATTTGATTTTTTCCACAAGAATGACAACTTTTTGATATCTGAATAAATTTTGGAATTTTACCTCTTTCACATAATGCATATAGTTTCATAATATTTTCTATATTTCTCAAAGAAAATATGTGCATAGTTAAATCCTGGCAATCGTCCGTAAAGAATGCATATAAAGGAATATCTCCCTCTTTCCATGTATCACCAAGAAATGGTTTTCCTTTTACCTTTGATATATCAAAGATTTTCCTTTTCATATCATCAATCTGTTCTTGAAATTCTTTTGTAATTAATTCTGACATCTCACGTTTCCTGTATATGCTGTTCACTTTTAGAAAATTTGTATGTATCTAAACTAGCTAAAAATCTAATAATCATTGCTGCTGTTTGTATGGCTTCAATTTTTATTTCATTTATTGAAGTTTTGTGTGGTTCGTAAACGTTTTGTAAAACAGCTTTATTTAATTCTCCATATTCTTCACCAATAATAGAAAGAGCATGAAGAGGATCTGTCGGCCAATTATTAAATTTTTTAGTTGCATTATCAACTTCATTAAGAATATCAGAAATAATATTATTCATATATTAATCCATCTTTGTAGGGGGTTCGGTATAATGTATTTCCGGATTATAACATTCTTCTTCATAAATATAAAGTTTATGAGTATGTGTTTCTAATTCATCCAATCTCTCAAGCATACTACTATTATTTGTTGCAACAACTAATTGACGTGCAATATCTCTAATTCTTCTATCTAAAAATATGTTTAAATGATCTTTCTCATATTCAGCATCATTTTCATCCATATTCCTATTGTTATACTCGTCTGTCAATTCTTCTACTAATGTTTCAACAAACATTTCTAACAACTCTTTATTCTCCATAAAAATATCCCCTTTCTCTGTTTACAAGATATAAAATATTGTTTTTAATTTCATCATCTGTAAACGTTTTTAAATTTATATTAAAACAATGTTCAAAAAATCTAGAACAGCATATATAAAAAGATATAAATCTTTCACCAATTACAGAATCAGAATATATTTCATAACTTATTTTAATATCATTTTTAGAAATGTTTAAAAATTTATTATAATAATTTTTAATAAGTTCTATCTTTTCCAATATAGTATCATATGATTTCATGATATGTCCTTTTTAAACTTAAATAATTTAAAGAACTTGAAATGTGAGTCGGTAAATGTTTTGTGTATGGTTAATATGTCTTCTTCAATCAACATTTTTAAATAAATTTCTTGTATCATACCAAGATTAATATCATCTTGAAGTTTTTCCATATCAACTATAAAAATAGTATATTCTGGTGTTTCTGCTATATCTTCGCAAGTTACCTTAAAATAATGATATACGGTTTCTTTAAAAATCATCTATTTCATCCATCCGTGTTTTCTTTCTAAAAGTTTCCATCCTCTATTATTTGTTTTTCTTGGGATTTCATCTCTACAAAATACATTTGTCATTTGTTTTCCACAATGTGGACATGTAGGAGTTTGACCATTTTTATCTCTTGTTACAAATCTACAATCAAAACAAACAAAATTTATATTTGGATTGTGTAATCCACCATCATCAGAAAAAGGGTATTCATAATTACGCCTTTTTGTTATTTTTCTTTTTAATTTTTTCATTGTTAATGTCGGCAAGGAAACCCACTACCTTTAGGTGGTGGGAGTAATTGCCGTCCTTTCTACTACTTATTATAATAGAATAAAAAAGTTTGTCAAATTTTATTTTTCGATTATAAATATATTAGTATGAAAGGAGGAAAAGATGAAGTTAGCAGTTAAATGTAAATTATTACCAAACGAAAAACAACATCAAGAACTCCTTAATGTTATGAAAGTTTTTAATTCTGCTTGTGATTGGGTAAGTCAAAAAGCAGTTGAAACAAAAACTTTTAATAAAGTTAATTTACATAAAATAGTATATTACGAGATAAAACAAAGATTTAATCTTTCAAGTCAACTTGCTGTAAGAGTTATAGGTAAAGTAACTGATTGCTATAAAAACTGGAATCAAAAGAATAAAGTATTGACATTTAACGAGTTAGGTTCAATTGATTACGATAGTAGAAATTTAACTATTAAAAAAGATAATGAATTATCTATTATGATTTTGGGTAAAAGAACTCAATTACCATTTAGAACTCGTAAGTCATTAGAAGATTTAGATTTAAGTTGTCAAAGTGAATTAAGTTATGATAAAGTTAAAGGGAAGTTTTATGTTACATTCTTCGCTGAAACAAGCGAAGAACCTACTAATAAAGTTAAAGATTTCCTTGGGGTAGATTTAGGTATAGTAAATCTTGCTACTTGCTCTGATGGTGAAGTTGTAAGTGGAGAAAGAGTAGAGACTTATAGAAAGAAAATAACTTCATATAAAGCAAGATTGCAAAGTAAAGGTAGTAGAAGTGCAAAGCGTAGATTAAAGAAAATAAGTAAAAAAGAATCAAGATTCAAGAAAGATACAAATCATTGTATAAGTAAACGTTTAGTTCAAAAAGCAAAGACACTTGGAGTTGGAATCAAATTAGAAGATCTAAACTTCAAGAAACAAGTTCCGCAAAAAGGTTGGACTAAAGAATGGAAGGATAATAATGCACGAAGAGGTAAGTGGGCTTTTGGTCAATTAAGACAAATGATTGACTATAAAGCAAAGTTACTTGGAGTTCCAGTGTTATATATTAATCCTGCTTATACAAGCCAGAAGTGTAGTCAATGTGGGTATATTTGCGAAGAAAACAGACTAACTCAAGAAAACTTTAAATGTGTTTCTTGTGGTTATGAAGTTAATGCAGACTACAATGCTGCTATTAATATTTCAAGGGCTGAAATCAACCAGCCTATTGTAGCGACTCGCAAGAGTTAGTTACAAACCCACTACCTTTAGGTTGTGGGTAGTTGATTGTCAGCAATATAATTAGCTACCTCTAATCCTGTTCCTTTTCCAAAAACTTCTTTTTCGTAATGCTTTTGTGCTAAATCATGATCTAAAAATATATAATCATATTGAAACGATTTTAAATAATAAATTGCAGAATCAGCCGTTTCTGCTAAATCATAAGAATATCCTATAACATATTGTTTAATATGTTTCATTCTTTCTTGAGAATCTTCTACTATTAAAATATCTTTTTCCATTGTATAATTATACCGATTAAATATATCTAAGTCAATTTATTTTTTTCGTACCATTCTAACTCTTGTTCTATTGTTAACTTTCCTCTTGATTTTAAAATATTATCTTTTTTGCACAAATGTACTTCTAATATATTGTTGCGAGTTATAATTTCAGATACGAACCGATGCCACATCCAAACAAGAACTTGGGATTGGTGGATTTCTGTATAATATCCACCCATGTCAAAATTATAATAATCATTATATATGTATTTTAATTTGAACAATGAAGTATCCACAATTTAGAAAATATATCTGGTTGATTAATAGAATATCTTTTTATAATCATGTTAGTTGGTTTATACACAATAAGAATACTGTCTGCTATATGATCCACATTATATATAATTCTTACTCTATAATTATTCATGTTAATTCACTCAATTTTTAAGCCTAGAGAAATGACTCCATAATATAGAAAATATATCAGTATCGTTATGGTAGAACGCAGTCAAATATCTTAAATTTTCCTTTTCATATACACAATACCGTATTAATATAGTAGTATCCTTAGATCCTACAACGTAGCAACTATATAATTCTTGTTCTATTTTAATCATTATATTTTTGCGGATTTTACTATCATTTCTATAGTTTTTTCATCTAAATTATATTGTTTGGCTAATTTTTTAATACTTTTAGCTTTTTCATTATTTTTATTTTTTAGTTTTTCTTCTTTTTTAATTCTCTTATTATATTCAAAATTTGTTTCTTATCGTTTGCCATGTATTAAAATTTCTGTATTATCCCAAATCCTAGATATTTCTATTCTATCAAATGTATCCCATGTATATGCAGTTTTTAACTTTGAAAAATTCATATTTTTCAATTGTTTTAAATTAAGAATAACATCTTCTAATGGTCCTTCCATTAGATGATCTATGTTTGTCGAATCTTCTATTAATTTTTTCATTTTAAATCTCCATATTTCTTTTTTAATTCGTCGTCAAATCTTTTATAATTTCTTTCTTCGTTTCTCAAATATATTACTGCATTATGGGGAGGAACAGACAAATCAATGAACGATGGATTTGTTGGAGTAGTTGTTATATCAAAAGAATTTCCTGTAATATCATTCCATGCAATATATTCTGGTATTGACATTGCCAATCTATAATATACACCTTTTAATTTTAACAAACTCACTTCTACACATTCATTTGTCAATACATCAAAAGTTTTCTGAATTAATAAAGACATTTTGTTCATTACTAATTCAAAATTTGGTGGCATCTGAAATGAGATATAATATGGATATGAGGTTAAAACACCAAGAGCAAATGCACTAATAATAGAATGGATATGTATTGTTATTTTTTGTGACCATTCTGGATCATTGGCTAACCGATTTGCTTGTCTAACCGATGCGTCTGATAACAATTCTTCAAATGATAATTCATTACCATTTTCATCCGTAAATTTTTCGTATGAATCAAACATTTTTATTCTTTTCTGGTATTTTTGTATAGTGTAAATTTTTTATTTTTAATGTTGTATTAAAAATTGCAACTCCAGAATCATGTGATAATATGGTTGGGTATATATCAATAATATCATTTAAATTAAATTCTATTCTTAAAAGGTCACATCCTGTTCTATTAATAATAGATATGTATATATCCTTATATTTTAGTTTTTCAAGAGATAGTATTGTGTCTAAATTTTCTGTTTCTAAAAATTGTAAATTTATTGTTTTATTATCAATAAATTTAATTTCTCTGATATATGCAGTTAAGTGTACATCATTATTAAATACAAATAAATATGATCGTAATACTTCTTTTATTTCAGGAATTTTATTTTCTTTTTCAGATTTTTTCAAAGATTTATCTAATTTGGTTGTAAGAATTTCTTCAAGATTTTCTTTATTATGTTTTCTAAAATCATTCTCAAATTCTTTAGTATTTCCAAATTTAATTGATTTTTTAGATGTCATATATTTTTCTCCATTAAAATTTAAATGCGGGTTTAGACAATCTGTAAATTATATCAGCATCTTCCATTAATTTGAGCCTTTTATACATTTTTATTGCGTTTTTAATATCATTATTATTAAAATAACATACCATTTTATCAACAAAATACTGAATATCATCATGTTCATCTATATATAATTCTTTCTTCGTCATAATTCCCCTAACATATTTTCGTTTTTAATTTCGTTTATAATTTTTATAATAATATCCCCGTGGCATGGTTTTGGTTTACACCAACATCCTAATATTTTTCCATCCAATTCCATTATTCTATTTATTAATTCTTCGTTATTTCTCAAATATTTTTCGTACTTTTCTATTACTTCTTTTCGTGTCCCATCTTTTCCTATTATAAAAGGATTTTCCCAAATAGAAGGTCGTCCTATATATACATCGTACTTTTCTGCATTACAATGAACTACTTTAGTATTCATTTTCTTTCAAAATCTTTTTCAAAATCGAAAAGTGCTATATGTATTAAAATATTACAAAAATATTTATTGTTACGAAATAAGTTTACAATATCGTCTTGTCTATTTATTTCATTAACATAATTCTGTGTTAATATGTTTTGATATGCTGCATTTAATATTTGATATTCCTTAAGGGATGTATCTTTTAATATCAAAATTGCTTTATCAAATAATCTGTTTTTAATAAACATGTATCAACTCATCAATGTTATTTGTCTTAGTTTTTTACCATCGGAACAAACCAAAATATATCCTGCTGTACCAGAAAGAAATTCTATATCATTATAATAATATAAAATACTTTCTTTATCAGATTGCCAAACATCAACTAGTTTTTTGTCTACAAATATACTTAGTTTTTCGGCTCGGGAAACAATGACACATTTACCGGGAATTCCATCTACTACTTTTGCGGTATCATCCCATATCTTTTTTCTTGTTTTATATAATTCGTCGCGGTCTTTTCTTCTAACTTTTTCTTCTTCTGATATTTCTTGTGGAGGATTATGTGCAATACTATCGAAATGGATTTTATATCTGCCGCTCATTTTTTAAATCTCCTTTCCAATTCAAGAACTTCTTCTGCTTCTTCTCTACCATTATAATATATTATATTTTCAAGTCCAACATAAGTTTCTGCTTTTTTAATTGAATCAAATCTACTTCTTTTTAATGCCTCGTTTGATATAGGATATATACTACAATATCCATCTTTATCTGGTGGGGCCAATAAAATAGACCAGCCAGATAAAACATGATTTGGCTCAACAATATATTCAACTATTTTATTTTTCTCTATTTTGTATATTTTTCTAATTTTAGCCATTTATTATTTCTTTTAATTTACTTTGTAATGTTTCTGTTAACATTAACGCTGCTTTTAAGTTATTATTTTTTATTTCTTCATTTAAAATAGAAGATAATCTATATATCCCATCAAGATTATTAAATGGAGAATAAAATTCAAATTGTATGTTGGATGCATCTATTAGTGTTAATTCAACATCATTAAATTTAATAATATTTAATTCTAATGATGTGTCAATAACAATATTCCATTTTTCTGAATGTCGTATAGAATATCCACATGCCATTAATGCTTCTTTTAATACACAAGATGCATATCTACCACACACAAAAGTAATAGGTATTTCTTCTGTTCTCAACAACTCCCGATTAATAAGACATATTAATGTTTGTAACTTATCACGATGTATTATTTTAAAGTCTGCTTCTTTATTATCACCATAATAAGAAGAACCATATGACCAGTGTAACGTAATCATTTTGATTTCCCCATAATAAATTGTTCTAAATCATCGCAATCATCTTCGGTTATAACATATTCTGCTATTTCTGATTCTCTTAAATATATATCTTTTTCTGTTTGTGGCAATAATTTCCATTGTATAGGTATGTTGTTTCCTCGTACTATATCAATTATATAATTAAATCTAGCGAATGCTTCTTTATTTTCAAATCCTTCTATCATTATTGTCATCCTTTTATAAAATTATGTTTTATTCTATCATTTTTAAAATATCTATATTTAATATAACGCATATTATATTCATTAAAATAATCTTGTTTTGAAAAAATACCATATAATACTAATGTATGATTTTTTCTACAATATCTATTATTATCATCAATAAGATCTTTTGCTATTTTATCTAATGTATCGGTTGTTCGAACAATTCTAATAGGAATTTCCCTTTTGCCAAATCTACTTTCTGTATTATTAAACCACCCAACATCATATTGAATATTGTATGCATCAGATTCACCACAAATTATAATTCTTTTATTAAAACCTTTTTCTTTAAGAAGTGTTCTTAATTGTTTCATTTCCTTTATTCTATGTTTTTCGCTATCATCATATTCTTTTTTACGTTGTATTTCTTCTCTTTTTGATAGTTCTTTTCTTAAGATATCCGTAGGAATTAATTCCAACTCTAACATATATCAGTTTCCTTGTACAGTTTTTCTAAAGCTTTTAACTGCTCTATCACATATTTTAAATATATTATCTATGTCTGTTGCCCTGTTTGCAGAATATTTATCAAATACGTGTTTCCAAATTTCTGTCTCTTCTTTTGTATATTCTGATGATTGGATTGAATTTGTTTTACATATTTTATTTTTAATATATTGTTCTTTTTCTTCTTTTGTTGCTTTTCTTATATACAAATTTTGATCAACTATTCTACTATATGCTGTAAAAGATTTCAATAATTGAGGATCTGCTGCAATTGGAGTATCAAAATAATACTTTTCTTGAGTATACATTTCAATCATGGCAAAATGTTCAACAGATTCCTTAACATATTTCCATGCAACAACATCTCCAGCATGATATTGTGGAGAATATGATGGCATAAATGATGCACGATCAAATGGAGGATGAACATATCCAATATCTTGATATTCGTTTATTGATTGTACTAAATGTAATTTAAATGCGGATTCTGTAAACGATCTATTACATGCACCACATTTGTTTTTTACAACAAAATAATTACCATCGCCTTCTCTATATGCAACAAAATGTGCCTCCATTATTTCATTTATAGAATGCTCTTTAAAGTCTTCTACTGATTTAAAATATAATAGTTTGAACATATAATCTCCTTTTTTGATTTGTATAATGATAACAGAAATAATAAAGATGTCAATAAAAATCAAGTATTGTCTTTAATGAGTTTATCTAAATATTTAACAGGCAAACATGATGTTGATATAATTTTATTAATATTTTCACAATTTTTATATGTTGGTAATAACTCAATATAGTGGAAATCACAAAATTTCCTTAATGGAGAATCCACATATGTCAAATAAAATTCTTTTACATTTTTGATATAACCATGTTTTTGTAATGTTATACATGTATCAGGCATATGTTTTGAAAAATCACAGTTAGGGCAAAGGCAATTATTCAATTCTACATACAATTCTTTTTTATCAACTGATATTAATACACCAAGAATATCATCCGAAAATAATGAACTTGTGAATTTCCATTTAGTTTTTTCTATATAATATTGATATGATTCCATTTAATATCCTTTAAATATTATTCAAATATATTATCTTTATTTTTCAATTCTTTAAATTTTGTCATAATATCACCGATTAATGATGGTGGTATAATATTAGGTGTTTCCATTAAATAATTATCAATAATTTTAGTTATCTCATCTTCAGATAGTCTTTTTATATAAAAGAGTATAAAGTTATTTTCTTTTTTATATATTTAAGTCTAGAAACCACATGATTTTCATTTAGTGGAACTCTGTATCTGATGTCCAGAGTTTTTAATTTAGTGGCAAATTCTTTCCATGAATTGATATCTTCTGTGACCATTTCCTTCCATTGGTGTTTCACAGACTCTAAACCTGGATAGAACTTACCTTTCTGGTACTTATAATAACCTCTCCTACTTATTTCTCTACTTGCACTTATTGGATCGAAATCATTATATACTAAATTACCAATAATACTAGTATATGCTGGATTAATTTCTACATATTCGATACCTACTATATTACACAACATTTTCAGTTTATTATTTATTAGGGTTTTCATCCAAAGGTTATTTTTTCTATTAGTATGTTTATTACCAAAATCTTGTGATTTAATATTAAGGTCTTCGATACATAATTTTTCTACTTTGTAATGAATACATTTTTGGATAATTTCGTGACATATTTGTAAGTATTCGTATTTTCTTTTATTTTTGAGATATTTTGATTTTGGATGATCTGATGATAATCCTGATTTTGTATTTAATTCTTCTGTATTATAGCATTCTTTGATTACTACTTTTTTCTTCGGAAAATCAGTAATATTATATCCAATATAATCTGGATTAAGATCAATACCTAATATTCTTCCTTTTATTGATGAATAATTATCATGTTTGAATAATAATTCATCTACTACGATTTCTATTGTATTATTGGTTAATTTAATTGAAAAACAGGATTCAGTTTCTTGAATATATTGAAGTTCATTCTTCCACTTTCTTCTTATCTTTGGTAATTGAATTAATATCTTCTTATTTCTATTTGGTTTGAATAATATTTGATTTTCTTCTAATTTTAATTCGAATTTTCTATTACCACCTTGATGTTTTTCACCTTGTATGTCTAGTGAATATAATCTTCTATTTTTCCATTCCTCTTTAGTTATCTTCTTTTTATTCAATTTTGATAATGTATGTTTACCACCAAATATTATATGTTTGTGTTTAGTTAATGATTTTCCTCTAAGAATACCACATCTAATAAACCATGAATCCATATCTTCTATATTATTTAATGATTTGTATTTTTGTTCTAAGTCTTTGACTAAATTACCTTTTAGTAAATCATTATATGAACTACGAACTATAATAGATTGTTGACGACACAAATCATTTATATATGATTTGTCATCTTCTTCTATTACTATTGGTAGTTTATATGTTTTCATTTACTTATACTTCTTTTAATACTTTCTGTATTTAGTGCTATATATCGTATATAATCACTAACTGAATCAAATCCTAATGCTTCTGCTCGTTCTTTTATTAGTTTTTGTTCATTTTCTGTTACTTTTACGATTAATGACTTCGTTCTCATATTATTACTTCCTTTATATAATTTATTTATACTCATTGTATCATAAAATAATTTTTTATACTTATTAATACATTTATACTTCATTGATGAAATGTCATGTCATATTTTTCTATTAATTCTTTGAATTCAATTGCAGATTCTATTTGTTTTTGTATAGCATTTATAGCTATTTGCTTAACTGGATCTAATGTTTTATATAATTTTTTAGTATGTATACTACCGTCTGCTGTATCTCCCATTGGAATATAATTAATAAAATAATAATCATCACCTTCTGCAACTAATTCATTTTCTAATATCCATCTGTTTGTATTATAAAAATGTGGAGAACCACTTCTATGTTTGTAATGTAATCGTGAAAAAGATTGCTCATATTCGTATGTTATAATATTTAAACGTTTATAAAATCTATTATAAACTTCATCCGAATTTACATCCGAATCAAGTTTTAAAAGATTTATAATATCTTTTACAACATCTATATTCCAGCAATAAGACCATCCACACCGTTGACGATTAAACAGAATAGTTATATGCCATGTATCTTCATGACGATCTTTTACAAATCTAAATCCAGCCTTTTGTAAAAGATCATAATCTTCTTTGGAAAAAGATTCGGGTGTAAAAAGTTTTTGAGTCATTTTAATCCTTTACCAAATGCCCGATTCAGTTAGATATTCTTCTACAAATACTTCGTGGGAACTATTATATTCAATTTTTTCTTTTTCTAACGCATTTTTCACATATACAAAATAATCTGCATAATGGTCGTAAGCATAACATATGGCATCTATAATTAGATATTGCTCTTTTAATGGTACTTTTGACATGATTGTAGTATAGTATACCTTGAAAACAATACAAGTCAAATATTTTGTTTTCTTGAATAGTATTTTGCTATAGAACTACAAAATGCACATGCTAAACAAAATCCAAATATTAAATAGTTAACATTATTATGGTGCCATTCACGAAACATAAATGGTACATTTATTCCTGCAATTAGTAACTGTAAAATTATATATTTCATTTTAATTCCTTTTTTGATAGTATTTTCAAAAATCTTTACATATGTTGTTTTACTGTCAAATATCTGCTGGATATGATTCAAATTTATATCCAGATTTAATTTTCTCAAACAATTTTGAATAATCTATCCACAAAACTACAAAATTATTTGGTGAATTAACAAAGTCTGCTGGATATTCTTTTCTTAAAATAGTTCTACCATCTAATTTATATCGTATAGTTATAGATGTCACTTCTTCTGTATGGAGATTTTTATTATACTTAAATTTTATTTCTAACATAATGTTTACAAAATTTAATCCACTGATATACTAATTCTTCTACATCATATGGTCTTAACTCTTCAAATGGTACTACAGGATTTATATCTTCCCATATTTCTTTACTGATCCACATATCAGGATCTATTTTAATTAAACATTCTTCACAAATATTACAAACTCTAACTTCAGATTGTTCCGGATATTTATTTATTTCAACATCCAACCATGTATATATTTGATTTTTTCCGCATGCTTCACATAACATAATAATATTCTTTTATATTTTATTATAAAGGTAGAACCTCTATAACCTTACCAAAAACCTTTTTGGTCCATCCATTAATATGTCCTCTATTATTTCCGATTAAACAGCCTTTATTCTGATCAATTGCAACTACTAAATGAGTGTAGAACCTTCCTTTTACTTTACAATAAACAATATCTGCCTTTCTTTAAGTGTAAAGATGTGATATTTGGTTATCACATGATGATATTATATCATCAGATTTTACATTGTCAAGAGTCTTGTTTCCACTACCTGACTTAATGTTAGTATTATTAACACCAGAGGTCTGATATCCACAAGCGTAGATTTCCGTTAAGCCAACGGTATATATATTTTTAGCTCCTTTTTATTTTGTTATGCCCATGATATAATTATTTCTTTATGAACTCCATATCTTATGTTATATCCGAAAAATCTTTGTAATCTAAATGCTATAAACGATATTATAATATCCTCTTGATTACCATAAAATCTTGTTATATAGTTTATATCTTTACATTTTGAATTTATTTCTTCTAATATAGATTCAATTTCTTTGAAAATGAAGTATTTTTCTTCCTCATTAAATTTATTGTTTAAATATGCATTAGATGCATCTTTTGCATTAATTAATATCATTTTATATTCCTTTTTAGAATGGTGGTTCGTCGGTTTCGACGGTTGGCTTTAATTGTTCTTTGAATTTAACTCCATTAAAACCTATTATTTTTTTAGTATCTTTATAATTATTAATAGTTTCGTTATAGTTTCCAGTATATTCGACATCACCTAGATAGTGTGATTCATGAGTTATTTTTGTATATGGGAGATATACTTCTGATTTTTCTTTATTGGGAATAACAATATATTCACCATTGATAGCCCACCAAGAGTTATCTATTTTGTTATATGGTTCTATAATAACATAACTAATTGAGTCTAACGATCCGACAGTCCAGATTTCTACAATATGTTTTGAATAAATATCTTCTGATCCTAATAATTGTTTTTTGAAAAGTTCGAAGTCTTTTTCGCATATTGGTTCTTGTTCACAATCTCTGCACCGATGAGTTAGAAAAACTCCATGCTTACATCGTTTATCAATTTCTTTTGTTTCGGGTTTAAGATATTCTAAAATGTCCATTAATAAATCACGAACATTTTCATGGATAGCCAATTCTGGATTAAATAATCCACCATGAAGGAGATATTCTTGAATTCTATTAACAAGTTGTATATTGTCACTTATTGGTTGTTTTGTAATACGATCTATTTCTTCTTTAGCATCATTATACAGAACATATTTTCCGTCTGGACGTTCTACCATACCTTTTGGACACGAACAGGAGTCGGGTACAAGATATTCTAGATTAAATCTTTTCATTTTAATTTTTCCTTTAATTTTTTATCTTCATAATAGTCTTCTCGACTTTTATCCGGTGGACATTTTGGGCATTCACATTTTAGATACCATCCACACCAACATTTCAAAGAGTTTGGTATTTTAAAAAGGTATTCCATATGTGCTCGTTGTTCCTTATTGAACATATATTGTCTCATTTCCCTTTGCGTAATACAACAAAATTATCTCCGACACATTGCTCTTTAGTAAATCCATAACGGTCACAACCATCCCACGGATTTCGTAATATTGCATCTGGTTCCCATTCAAAATCTTCTGGGATATTACTAGTAAATTCAGCACTAGTTTCATCCAATATACCTTCTGGTAATGTATGTTCACCCCATTTTATTCCTATACCAATTAAACCATTGAAAACAGTGGTTCCGATTCTACCATCTTGTAATTGAATTATGGTTCCTGGCCTCATATAATTCCTTTGTAGGTTAAGTTTAGAATGTTTCGATTTGATGATTATAAACAAAAGGATTTTGAAGTCAAATAAAAAGTTTTAATTGACATAAGAATATGAGTTAGTATAATGGTGTTAGAAATGAAATAATATGTGTGCGGCCCCTAAACACGGCGATGGCATAAATCTGCTAAATCTTTTTTAGAAAGGTAACAGATGAATATTTGTATTGATTTTGATGGAACTATATGTCCTAACAAAGGTTGTAATGATTCCTTAGTTCCTGGACCTTCTTCTGAGTGTTTATATGTATTGAAAAGGTTAAAGGAATCTGGACACAAACTTATAATATATTCTGTTAGAAGTAATGATAAAGAAACAAACATGAAAAATGGTCATTCTGAAATGATAGACTATTTAAATTGTCATGGAATCGAATATGATGAAATTCATATTCATAAACCACATTTTAATTTGATTATTGATGATAAATCATGTGGGGGTAGTTTAGACCAAAATAAAAATGTAGATTGGAAAGAAGTTTTAAAAGAATTAAAAGATAAAGATTTTTTAATTTGACATATTAAAATATATATGTAGAATAAGATAGTTAAAGGAGTATAAAATGCCAATTAAAGACTTATCTGTGTGGGAAAAACTTGTGTTTACAGCCATTGGATGGCATTATGGTTGTATGATGCAACCTATGTTCATTAGATTGTTTGCATATCCTGTTGGATTAATTACAATTCCACTTGGTGCGGCATTTCTTCCTCATTATATGGTGTGGCCCAATGGTGGGCCTCCTATTCCGAAAAGGTTTAAAAACTAAGTATTATAGTTTTAATAAAATTATATCATACATTATCTGAAAGGAATACAAAATGAATTTAGTACATTCTTTAGTTTCTAAAGCACGAAAAGAAATGTCCGAATATGTAGAGAAAAACAAAAATAATATGATGGGTAACTACGCATTATATAGTTTGTTTTGTCCAACACATAAACTCGATTATAAAGATTTTAAGATAATGGTAAAAGAACCAGACAAAAAGAAGTTGCGTTATTCATTTTTATTGCGGTTTGATACAACGGATTCCATAAAATATTTAAACTCGTATAAGTTTAATGATATAGATAAGTTAGGATTTATATTATATAATCCTAGAGTTTTATGTAAAGATGTAAAGTTACAGAAGTTAGCAAGAGATAATAACATAGAGATATCAATGGATGCTTATGATTTTGATTTTTATGATTTATCAATTAAGGATTTAGGTATATTATTGCCGTTTATTAAAGAAAAAGATAGACATAAACTAATAGTTCAAAATATTGATAAAATAGAAGAAATAGTAAAATTAAATATTGAGTTTGATAAAGAAAAATTATGGGATGGTATATTATGCTCAGATATGAAAATAGATTTGATTGATAAATTAGTAAATAGTGATATAAGCATTACTAACAGAGTATTAAATAGATATTTGGGAATTTCTGATATCAATATTATTAATTATTTAAAATCAAAATGCAATGAAACGCTAATATATAGACCAAAAAAGTTCAGTTTTAAAGAACTTGTAAATGCGTATTTAATAGGAATGGATGTTGAGTTGGATTATGGAATAGATTTTCATGGACCATCCATTTTACAAACAATATTTAAAGAATTTTGTACATTAACTGAACCAACGAAAGAGTTTTTAAAAGAATTGGTAGAACGAGAGTTACTTAAAACTGATAAGTATTATTATATAATTTATAAAAATTTAGAAAATTTTATATTTGATATGATGTTTAGTGATAATATAAAGATGAAGTATATTAACATTATTGTAAAGAGAGATAAGACTGTTCTTTTAGATATTGTTAAGATATGCAGAAATCATTTAACATTTGATATATGCAATAAAATATTAAAAAAATATTTGGGTGAGTGTAAAAAATTCCTTGAAACAACAATTATAAAATAAGGATCATTTATGAATCCACATTTGAGAGTATTAGAATATGTTAGGAACACTAACGGACATGCAACCTCTGCCATCTTTAAAGAGGATCATGAACCAATTGGTGAAGCGTTGTGGATAATGTTGACCAGCAAGGGGCTTGTTCGGGAAGATGAGTCTGGTGCAATATTTCTCTCTGATGTAGGAAATGCCATACTTGATGGAAAATCATGATATATTATCCAGAAATAAAAATTATAAAAGACGATACATTCTTCCCTGGAGAATATTATACTTGTTCATTAATAAATAAATCTGGTCATGACAAATTTCTTTTAACTCTTTCTAAAAAGGATTTGACTATTAGGAACGTATTTAAATTTTGGGTAATACATGTCAAAGAATATTGATATTAAAGTAATTCGTCCATGTGAGGATACTTGTATAATACATTATTATTACGAAAGAATAAATATATATTCAAAGATTTTAAGCAAAATAGATAAAAACGAATATACGTTTTGGAATGGAAGAAACCTATTTAGTGAAATATTTAAGTATTGGCATATTTGTAATGACTTTGTTGTAAATGAATACCCTAAAATTAAAAATAATGGATTAAATTTTGTTTTAATACGTTTTAAAAATAAATGTATAACACGTTGCGAAAAAGACAAGGCAACTATACCGTATTTGTTAAACCTTTTAATATGTTATGCCGCAGAAATTTCCTAAAATTCATTGTATTATGATTAATCGAATAATTAATGAGTTTAAAATAGTTCCGGTTGTTCATACTGGATCAAATAAATTATTAAGGATAACATATTTAGATAAGAATATTTTAGTTTGTGAGAATATAGATTTGGTTTTTGTATGGTTATGCTTTTGTGATTATTTTAGGACAAAAAATGACTTTTAAAATTCTTTTAACTAAAAATTATTATGTTGTGGAATATAGTGAATCAAGTTTTTATGTTATTTCACTTGATACAAAAAACATATTTTCTGTGATGTTTTTACATTATATAAAGAGTTTAAATGACACATAACGTTGAGTTTTGTAAACATATTACCGCAGAAACTAGATTAGAAAACAATTATAAATTGAATAAAACTTAGTTATTGACATTGAAATAATAAAGAATATAATCTAACATAGAATAAAAATTTTAAAGGACTAAATATGGCAAAAATTAAAATGCATAAAAGCGATAAAGAAAGAATATGTCGTATATGTGAAAAGGTTATTGGAAAAAATGAAACTTCAATTGTTATTGAGGGATGTAAGGTTGGCAATAAAAAAGTTAATATACATTTTCATTATGATTGCATATATCCTTCCGTACAACATGTAGGAAATTATGAAGAATTAAATAAAGCAAATGAGTGGATTGAAAAATTAAAAAAGCTAGAATATGAACGAGAATCTTGGTTGGATGGATAAGGAAAATGCGATGAATATATGTCATAATGGTTGTAAACATGTTGTTGAATGTTTAGGAAAGTGAGAAATAAATGAAACGTATCAAACAATGGATAGAAAACGCACGGTGGAAAAAGCGTGTATCTTTATCTATACACAATTGCGGCTGCGCTTGTTATTGCCCTTGCTGCAGTGATCTTCTTAACGATCAAGCAATGTGGGAGGCACAGACAGACCAAGAAGGAGTTACTGGCGAGGGATGGTATACTTGTATAACATGCAAAACAAAGTCTAAATGGCACTTTGGTATTGCACCAGTACCAATTCTTTTACAGGATAATACTGATATTATAAGGAAAATATAATGAAACAAGACACAGTAGAACAATTTTTAAAAGATGAATCATTTTGTCTTTTGCCTTTAATGTTATTGGCTGCAAAAGAAACCCCAATAGATTCTGATGGAATAAAACGTTCTTGTATATTACAATATAAAGATATGATTTTTTGGATAGAAGATAATAAATTACAAATCCAAACACTAACAACAAGATTTGTTAAAGATTTGCAGGATGTTTTATCTTTTCCTCCCGAGTTTAAAGCAATACAATTTTTTGATAATCTAATAGGAGAATGATATGGTAGACGCAAAAACAATGACGGAATTTCTTGAAGCATGGAAAGTTGTTAGTAGATGCGAATGGAAACGGTTTTTGTTTAGTAATATGCCGTCAGAATTTAATGGAAACAATTTTCCAGAATTTTCAAATGATTTTGAAACATTATCATTGGACCAATTTCTTATTAAATATTCTGTATATTTTAAAAACGAACAACAATGTCAATATTTTGAGAAAGAAATGAACTATATTAATTCTTTAAAAAATCTATATTTTGATGCATATGACGTTTGTAAAGCATTGGTTCCAGATTTTGAAAATATACCAAACGACAATAAGTTAATGGATTGGACATTTGACCAGAATAGATACAACAGACCATATCATAAGGAAGAAAAATGAAAATATCATCAATGAAACGTTTTTATAATATAGTTATTATGTTGGGAAACATATCAACTGGACTCCTCTTTTTCTTTGTACTTGAGTTGTCTGGATGGAACTGGTTAGTACTTTTGTGGATGATCCCTCTGGTTCTGTTCATTGAGTTTGGGTGTTTTGCATGTGAGAATAAAAAACATATAAAGGAAGAAAAATGACACAAGAAGAAGAAATTCAAGAATCTGAAAGACTAAGAAAAGGATTGAATGACCATTACAAATTAATATTTAATTGTACTCACGATATGCATCCGTTTTTTACTCAGAAACCAGCATTTTATTATCATATGAAACAAATTTTTAATAAGGAAGAAAAATGAACAATATAATTGATGTTGTAAATAATATATCTAGAAAAGAAAAAGAATTAAAAGAAAGAGTTCTTAACTATTTCGACCCGCTCTGCAACTTATATGTTACTAAAATTGTCGGAATAAAAGAAATACCTAGAAAATTGTTTGGGATAACATTTTCCATTGACGAAACCCCTATAACAGAGTATTGCCCATTAATTATTAAAGTTATTCCTACTTTAAATAATGTAACTGTTTCTATTACAGCATTTAGTGATTTTATGGATTTCACCATCAACAAAGAATTTCCTATTTCTTTATTTGATAAAAATGATTATACTATTTCGCATACAGATACAGTAAAAGAATTTGTTCAAAAAATAATGAATAGTGCATATCCTATATATCTAAAATACGAAGCGTTTGTAAATCATATTAGTGATAAAGAAAAGAAATGGTTTGTTGCAAGTAAATTGCACCAATTTTTAAATTCAGACGAATTTAAAAATAATTTTAAGACAGGAACTAATATTGATAATTGTATTACACGATTAAAAATACTGGAATGGGAATTGGAATGGGAATTGGAATTTGATATAAAGGTTAATAAATGCAAGAATGTCTAGAACAATTCCAGATTAAAACTTGTTATACACAAGGACCAGAAAATACATGTGGATTTATAGCTATTCTAAATTTGTTAGAACATTATTCTATGCCAATTCCACCTATAAAAAAACTTAAATATATTGCTAGGAAGTATAAACTCCATTATGGAACATCACCAGCAGATTTATATTGTATTTCTAATGATTTGGGAATAAATTTAGCAAGTATTAAAAATGACAAAGAAATTATAGTAACATTTTTGAACCATTATCCCATTTTAACATCATGTCATATTAAACGTAAATGTTATGATATATATGATAATATTAAAAATATCCCTATTATATTGGGAGTTAAACCTATACAATGTTTATCTTTTAATAACAATATAAAACAAATATTAGTAAATTATACAGAATGTCATAGTTTTGTTATTAAACACTATGACGAAGATTCTGATATGTTTTTATGTTTGAATATTTTTGGTGATGTTTATTGGATGAAGTACGACGATTGGTTGTATTCTAATTGGGATACAACATATATAGCAACAAAAGAACCGATTAAAATAACAGGATTAAATACATGATACATTTTTTACGAGATTCAAATAACAATACAATAGTTGATTGCGAATCATTAAAAGACGATATTTCCTGTTGTATTGATATCCGACATTATACAATGTTTTTGTTAAAATTGGAAAAAGAATCTGATAAATTGAATTTCATGAACGATGTTGATTGTATATCAGAAATAAGAGGCGGATTTTTTGAATATAATCCTGAACATTTAAGTCCAGTTGCATATGTAAGAAAAACATTTGAGCATTTTGCGAACAAATGGAACCTATCATATATTGAGGATTGATTATGCTTAACATATATTTTAGAAGTTTTAAACTCGGTGCCTATTATCAAATGGGTAATAGGATATTTCAATTTATTAGAGTTACCAATAAAGGATTTAATTTATTAGATGTGAAAACGCATACATGTTTATTTAAGAAAAAACATTTATATTCATCAAATTTATATAACAAAGACGTTCCTAATGATATTAATGTTGTTAAAAATTGTGCAGTAGTTTGTGCTTGCATCTTTAAAGAAGTTCTGTATAATTTGAAGATAGATAATCAACAAAACTAATAAAAGGAGTCTAGTATGTGGTTTTTAAAGAAAAAGACTGTTATAGAAGAAAAGCAGTCTGAAAAAGAGGTTAAACAAGAAAATAATAATATTTCTACGGCAAACGCGGTTATATTAAATCAAAATCCTTCCGAACAATATGTAGACGAAGAACTATATATGACACCATTTGATAAAAAAATATCAGATGAATATTTTGAAAAGATAAAAAAAACTTCAATAACGTCATTTAATACACACAAAAAATCTATAGAAGAAATGATGAAAAGATTATATGAATATAGGAATTGGGCAATTTCAAAAGGAATATTACCAGAAAATATTAAAGTAGAATATAATCCTGATAAATATTTTATTCCAAATTTAATTATGACCGATGGCGAACGAGAAATATTGAATTTATATAATAACATAGGATGTTGCGGTATGAAGGAAAGTGTATTTGTTAGAGACTTCATATATAAAGTTTACGAATTAACTGATGAAAAAAATGTATATGAAAAAAATGTAAATGAAATTTCAAATCTTGTTAAGGAAATACAATGAAGAGAAGGTTAATTAGAAAATTGATATATTTTGGAAGAAATAATTTTGTCTCTTTAAAAGAGATTCCTCTCCGTCCAAATGTTAAACCTCCTCCTCCTAAAAAAGGATTATAATGATTACAGAAAGTTTAGAAAAAACGAATCTATATTAAGATAATTTTATGAAAAATACCATAACAAGAACAATAACTGCCGGTCTTTTGATTCGTAAACAAATAAAACGGGATTTAGAAAAGGCAAAATTTTATGGTTATAATATAACTTGGTTTGAGGAAAAGGGGTTTTTGGAAAGTATATTCCATATTAATGGATCATATGAACATGTTATGTATATTTGTGATAAAATCTTCGAACATTATTCTGATTAAAAGGAGAATCAAATGGACCAAATTAAAAAATTACTAGATACAATAGTATATTTTAATTGTAATCTAGAAGACTGTAATAATCGCAAACCATATTCATATTTTACTGATACTTATTTAACAATAGAGTTTTTAACATATTCAGATTTTATAATATATTTTGGCGATTTAATACTAATCAGATCAATGGATATGACAGACGAAATGGAAATAGAATTCAATAATGATCCATATAACGTAATAAAACAAAGATTAGATGATCTAGTTGATTATATAAAATGTAAAGCATTAACATAACGTGTTAAAATAAAACATGACTTATCCTAAAGTGATGATATTATATCAGAGTTAAAAGGAGTTAAAATGAAACCAAGAGCAAGATTTAAAATAGAATTTACTAGAGATTTCAAAAGCCAAGCAAGAACATTGTTACCGGAAAATGGTAAAATGAAATCTGGATGGCGTATAGATGGACAAATTCACGAAGATTATTCCAAATGGATAAATGAATTCAAGGCAACACATAAAGATTATGGTACTGTATGGGGTAATTTTGAAACTGTTGTATATGCTACATCTAAAAAAGCATATACCCAATTTGTTAAAGACCATCCATATACAGAATGGGATTATAGAGATATTTGAAATGGATAATGATCAATTAGTTAATTTCAATATTCCTGATGAACCTAAAGGATTAGATAGATTTACTTTTCTATTACTTAAAAAACATTTTGAAAATAATCCTCCACCAGTACCAACTATAGAAGAAATAATAGAAATTAATAAATGGATGGTCACAAAAATGGCAAAAGATCATGGGTTGACAGTAGAAGAGTTTATAACCTTTTTATTAGGAGAATCAAATGAGTCAGATTGACATGTTAGACGAATTTCTACCAAAATTAATAGAAAACGAATTTATAGATTCTGAAAATCTTCTTTATGATGATAAAGAAAGATATAAGAGATTCATGACGTTTATAGATTATGTTAATTCTCCATTTTTTGAGAAATATTTTACTAAACATAAATGTATGTTTCATACAGAACTTTTTCATTTTATATACAAAAACAATCCATTAACATACAAATGTATGGTTGGACAGGGAACCGCACATATTTTATATTATAATAGTGATACATTTTCAAAAGATAATGCATATAATTTTGATACAAACGAAGAACCAAAATTATATACAATGGTTTCTGAAATAGAAAAAGATTTAGTGGAAACAAATCATATTAACGAGGATTTTACATTTGTAATAAAAATTAATAAAGATAAAGCAGCAAATATGTGTGCGCTAAAAGGAAAAGAATATACAGCAGATGTAATTAAAAGAAAAATAGACCTAATACAATTTCATGAATGGATTTGATATGTACGAAAAGTTTCAACGATTATTAGATGGAGAAACATTTGTTACCAAGGAAACTGGTAATAGCATGGTTCCTTTAATATATAGTAAACAGCCACATAAACTTGCTCCTTGTAAATGGGAAGATTGCATCAGGGAGATATATCTAGATACATAAATTGTGTATAAAAATGAAAATAAATATAAAAATTTACACTAGTAAAAATATTTTTAATTTTCAATTTTTCCGATATAAATAAAAAGTGAGGACAATATGAGTACAAAACAAGAAACGAAATTAAATGTAAGAATGACATTTAAAGAAAAGGAATTACTTAAGAAACGAGCAAATCAATTTGGGTTTAAATCTGTATCAGAATATGTACGTGTAATAGCATTAAAGGGTAGATTAGAATTATGATTTTATCCCATAAGATTGAGATTACACCAAATAAAGAACAAGAATCTCAACTTATAAAATCATGTGGTTGTGCAAGATTTGCATATAATTGGGGATTATCTAAGTGGACACAAATGTACAAAGAATGGAAAGGTAATAATACATTACCTAAACCAAATGCAAATTTAATCAAAAAAGAGTTTAATAAAATAAAAGAAACAGAATTTCCTTGGATATATGAAAGTCCAAAAGACGCTAATCAACAAGTTTTTTCGTATTTGAATAAATCTTTTAATTCATTTTTCAAAAAGAAAAGTAAATATCCAAGATTCAAAAAGAAAGGATTGAGAGATTCGTTTTATTTATCAAATGATAAATTTAAAATAAATGATACACATATTAAAGTACCGTTAATTGGTGAAATAAAATTAACAGAACCATTAAGATTTACTGGAAAAATCCAAAGTTGTGTAATATCTAGACAAGCAGACACATGGTTTGCGTCTATCTCTGTTGATATAGAAAACCACAATAAACAAAGAAAATCAAATAATACAATTAGTATTGACTTTGGTATAAAAACATTAGTTACTGATCAGGATGGTAATCAAATACATTCACCAAAACCATTAAAAAATAATCTCAAAAAATTAAAAAGAATCCAACGAAGTCTTAGTAGAAAAAAGAAAAATAGTAAAAATAGAGAAAAACAAAAAATAAAAGTAGCTAAACTACATAAGAAAATATCAGATATTAGAAAAGATTTTACTCATAAATTAACAACACAATTATGTAATGAAAACCAAATTATCATAATTGAAGACTTGTGTGTTAAATCTTGGAATAAAATGTATGGTAAATCTGCATCTGATGGATGTGTAGGAGAAATTATCAGACAATTAACTTATAAAAAAGATATTTTTAATAATATCCTACATAAAATTGATCGCTGGTATCCTTCTTCTAAAACATGTTCAAATTGTGGATATATAAAAAATGATCTACATCTAAATAATAGAACTTATAAATGTAATATTTGTGGATTTCAATTAAATCGTGATCATAATGCAGCTAAAAATATATATACCGTTGGCTTAACGGAAATCTACGCTTGTGGATATCAGACCTCTGGTGTTAATAATACTAACATTAAGTCAGGTAGTGGAAACAAGACTCTTGACAATGTAAAATCTGATGATATAATATCATCATGTGATAACCAAATATCACATCTTTACACTTAAAGAAAGGCAGAATATCATGGATAACCAAATAACCGCTAACGAAGCATTCAATCTGGCTAAACAAAATCAACAAACAGTTGAACCGCCCACCCGTTTACTTAATGAAATTAACAAAAGAATTAAAGAAGATTGTTCTGTTGGTAAATTTTCAACATCTCTACACTCAATAGATGATTACGGAAATTGCGCCAGAGGAATTGGAGTATATCTTTCAGCAGATATGATCAAAAAAGTTGAATTATATTATAGTAAACTTGGGTTTAAACTAGGATATATGCTAGATATAGTAGTTCCGCAAATTTGGCTTTATTGGGGAAAAGAGGCAATGCAAAAATGAATCAGATAACAGCAGAAGACGCATTCAATCTGGCTAAACAAAATAATACACAATCAGAATTTTTACTTACAAAACGTCTAATTAAAGTAATTAATAAAAAAATAAAACAATCTTGTTTTGCTGGGAAATTCTATATATCTTTAAATTCCATTGATAATGATGGAAATAATATTAATGGTTTGTTTATATACCTTTCACCAGAAATTATTGAAAAAATTGAAAAATATTATAATAAATTAGGATTTAAAATAATGACTAGAAAAAATAATATTACTTATATTAATACACTTTATCTTTGTTGGGAAGAAACGAAACTAACATGTCAAAAATAAAACCATCTATAATCGCGGAATGTATTGCAGTAGCAGGTTACGGTACTAATTATTTCGACCCAGAAACTTACGAATGCTTCCACGAAGCATATGCAGATGTTAAAATAATAATACTAAACGAAGAATATTGGAATCAATACGATAGTATGTCTACCACTCTTAATAATGATTTTTATATCGGTATGAATTTTGATACCTATAAATTAATCGTATATTCTGACGGTTCTAAAGAAAAAATACTAATAAGGAATTAAAATGATTAATATTAACATTAATCTAACAGAAGAAGACTACGATCTATTAATGGAAATTGTTCACAAATACATAATAGATAAAAAAGAAATGGTGGTTTTTGATGATACCATTCCAAAAGAACAAAAAGAATTTGTTTATAATCATTGCAATTATGTTAAAGAAAATATCTTTAATAAACTATTAAAAGAGGCTATAAAAATAAAATGAATACATATAAATTCAGAACATTTAGACATTTAAAAGATTATTTAGAAAAATTACCAGACGAATATTTAGATTCTTTTGTCAATATAGAAGGAATTGATTCATCACATGGATTATTAATAAAAGAAAATACTCAACATAATGGAGTGATTATTTGTGAGTTAAAACATCCTAAAAAACGGAATAATATATTAAGGAATTAAATGAGTACAAGAATTAACAAACTACTAGGGTACGGTCTCAAAGACGTTAAATCTAAAAAATTTAACATCATTGATCCTCGCTTTAATTTAGAAGATGGTTACTTCGCATTCGACTCAGAAAAACAAGAAAATAAATTTACATTCAAAAAATTCATCCAACATTTAAAAAATAAAATAGAACAAGATGAAAAACCATCTATGCTCTCTTTCGAAGTATATGATTATAAAAAGAATAAAGATAAAAATATCTATGAACTCGTACACTTTGATCCAGAATTCGGACTTCCAAACGTCGTACTATTCCAAACTACTTCTAAAGATTGGTCTAGATACGATGATATAATAGACTATATCGACGCAAAAAATTGTAAACCAAAAGTAACAACCATAAATCGACCTATATACCCATATGAATCTTGGACTAACCTAAAAACAGGTCTAAATTATTTAGAAATAGATGGAAAACGACTCCAATTAGTAGAATTCCTCCAAGCTATCAATTGGATGATAAAACATAAACAACCTTGTAATTTAGAATATCTCAATGAATTCGGATTTGATTCCATAGAAGATGCTAAAACTAACATCGTTCCTATGGTCCCAGAAATAATAAAAGAACTTTGTATATACCTTAAAGTATTCAAAGATGAATCAACCATACTCCAACTAAAACCTATGATCTATACGTATTGGGCTTGACATATTAAAAAATCATTGATACAATATAATCCACTTAGAAAGGAATAACCATGGATAATGAATTCACTCTAGAAGAAATCACAGAACATATAAATGACGAATATGGTGAATATTTGCTACTTTTATGCTCCTTAGATCGCTACGATTATTTAATGCCTGAAAAATTTAAAAACGCAGTCAAAAAACAAATTAAACTAGAAAAAACAAAAATTGGAAAAAACTTTAGAATCTTTAAAACAAAAGAAACTATTGTTAAAGAAATAGAAAGACTTGTACATTATGACGAAAACGAATTCGATGATTCTGAAACAATAAAGGTTATATAAAATGATGACACATCAACTCCGTGATGCATGGGATGCTTTTCGAAAGACAAAAGAATACGACTTTTATAAAAGACACATGGAAGACTATGGACCAGATGAACCACTGTGGGAAGCATTCTCCGCTGGATATAATTCATTCAAAAATCAAATAGAATCACAAATTCAAATAGATGAATCAAGAAATTTGCCTACTACAATGTTCCAACCGGGTGACTTTATACATATTAAAGGGAAAGATCTTTGCCTAATATCTTCTATCACTCCTAAAAATAATTGCTATAAAGAACCACATTATATATTAGAATATGTCACAGGAATCTCTATCCCTACTCCAGTTAAACTCATTGACAGTCTTTATAAAGACCCTACCTCACCAAATTTTAATCCAAATAATTGTATATTTAAACCACGAAACCAACATGATGCTAAAATACGGTTCTGTGAACATTATCTTCCACCCTTCCCACTTTATTCAATCCTCATTTCAAATACTGAAAGAAAAATAATAAAACCTATACAATTAACTATTATTGATAACCAACCATCATATATCTTCGATAAACAATTCTCAATAAATGTAAAACCATATTGTATATGTATTAAAGCTAACTACCATCTCCTTACAGAATTTGACCTAAGACAACCAGAATAATATGTCAAACTATTTAATTAAATCCTGTATCTTACTAACTATATTATTCTTTATTATTGGTATATTCAATCTTATACCATTTTACCTATGGCTAGATTTTGTTACTGCAATTTTCTTCTTTGATCTTTCCATCGTTGCTTTAACATTTATGCTCCAACCTAATCCATACAATGAGAAATAATATAATGGACGAATTAACTGCATTAAATATTATCTACTCAATTACAGGTGCGGACGATGAATCTACTTCATTCGGTGAAGCAGTCAATACCATTCATACCTTAATAACTAACCTAAAATCAGAAAATGATAAACTCCTACATCAACTATCCTCTAGACAAAATGACCATAACGACTCTAACGAATTTAAAAAAATAGTCGAATGGGCAGAATCTAAAGGATTTAACCGTGATAATGAATCCATAAAAGATTTCTTCTCCCGATTAATACCAGATTTTAAAGATATTTCTATTCATAAAATAGATTCCTTCCGTAGTACACCACTTGTAAACCAAAATGATGATATGGTCAAAGTCTCACTAACTATGCCAATATATAAATGGAAAGAACTTAAACAACTTATTCAACCATATCAACCACTAGATAACGACCCAGAATTAGGTCTCATCCAATTAGAATGGGATAATTTATAAACTAAAAATATTGACTAATATATACTTATGTTGTATAATATGTATAAAAGAATTAGGTAATGACTAATAAACTTACTATGTATAATTGAGATTTAAAATTATACAAATGGTAACACCGATCAAATGCATCTAAACAAAAAGGAGATAAATCATGTGGACTCTCAAAGAATTAATGGAATATGCAAACAGCACTCATACACAAATAAACAAAAAATGGGTGCCTTCTCGCCCTCTATATAAAGATAGTATTAGTATGTGGCGACGTATTGTGTCTGCCTTCTCTGTTCTGCGTGGAAAAGCAGATACCTTTATGTGGCCAGAAAATCAATGATGTAAAACATACAACTGAAAACATTTATGAACTAATTAACTTGAATATATTAAAACAAAAAAGGAAATAACATGGCAAACCCAGAACTAGATAATTACGTAAATATTCCTCTAACTACACAACAAATAGAATTCTTAAGTAAAAAATTAAAAGATAAGTATAACCCAGATCACCTATTATCAATCAGTGAACTTATAGAATTTATAAAAAATATTTACCCATAAACAAAATACTATTAAACTTCTTTTGAAACTACATTAAATTCCAACTAAGGAACTATATAATGGCTACTACAGAACAAATAAATCACGCTAGAGAAATACTACAACAAAAATTGAACCAAGAAGGTCAATGCCCCTCCTGCGGCTGGCATGCTCTACTATCTGAACATAATGTAAATGACTTCGAAATAATCTACGCGCTAGATCATAATAACGGCATCCTTGAACTATTCTGCGAAAATAAAGACGACGAATACTCCTCACATCATAGACTTCTTAAAATAAACGTGAAGGACTAATCCAATGCCCCTCTGGCACTCACACTCATATACCGAATTCTCTATCCCTATTAAAGAACTCCACTATCCTAAATTAAATAAAAAAATAATCAATTCCTACACTTCTAAAGATATCCTACCATATTCAACCATTTTATCATATAACTCATATCTACAAGAACCTTACCCCACTAACGCTATAGTTAAATACCTTAAATGTAAATGCGGTCATTATAAAATCTCCATCCACGACGGTTCTACTTATACTATTACCTTCGACCCAGAATTCCTCCGTATCACTATCGAATATATTAAAAAACAAAAAGAAGAGGAAGAAATAAATAGACTCCTTAAACTCGGAAACCCAGATTATGAAAAATTAATCGACTCCGAAACTATAATAAATGAATATAAATCAAAACTCCAATACCTACAAGAACAACTAGATATCACTAAACAACTCCTAAACTCCTCTATTACTAATAATAAAATCTGGAATAATATCCCTAATAAAGTTAAACAATCACTATTTAAAAAATATGGAAAAAATTTAAACAATTAAAAAAAGGAAATAATATGGAAACCGATATATTCGATGTCGAAACATTTTTCCCAATACAATTACATGATAACGTAATATTTACTATTCGATATAAAAAATCTCACGGCCTAACTACAGAAAAAATGAACATAACTAATTGTAATACCTATAATAACTATAACGATGCTATTAATGCATATATTGAGTATGCCCTTAAAATAGCAAAAAATACATTTAAACTAAATAATAAATTAATAAGTACTTTATTAAAAACATCTTTTAATATAGCAAAAGATACAAGTAGAAGTTGCGGAAACTTCTTAATCGGAAATGAACAATTAATAAAAAACCTATTAAACGAAAATGAACTGCAAATTATAGAAACAAAATGCCAATTAACCGGAACAAACTTCCTGGAAAATCTCCCGTTCTCTGGCGTATCTAAAATATTTAATATAACTTGCCTCTATAAAGATTTGAAAAATAAACTACTCGTAGGATATCATGGATCAAAAATATACGATACCGGAATTGTTATCGGACAAATAGATAATAAATTCACCGTTTCTCCAAATTTCATAAATACAGAATATTATTACTCAATAATAGAAATTTAAAATACGAAAAATTTAACATGAATAAAAAAGATAAAATATTACTAGATACTATCAAATCTGTCGCTAACTCACACGGTTGGACTATCGCTATACACGGATCAACTAAAAGAGACCTAGATATCATCGCTACCCCTTGGATAGAAAACGCCTCACTATTAAAAACACTACTTAATGATATCATCACTACTATAAATTACCAAAGAATCGACCCAGATACAACATATCCAGATAAACCACTCGGTAGATACGCCGTCCTACTTAAACACCCTAATGCAGTCGTATCTAGTCAAAAAAATGGTAAAACAGGATGGAATCCAAAAGTCCTGGATATTAGCTTCATTGATATTAGACAAATATTCTAAAGAAAGAAAAAAATAATATAAATGATTGTAAACCTCATGCTCGCTTCCTTTATATTGTTAATCCTATTCCTATACTGTATTAACCTCCTATTCCTCTATATTACTATATCTAATAATAAACTATGTAACAACTATATAAAAAACCATAAAACCCCTGGAAATAAAAACCCACCCCATAAAAATTTTTCCCAAAAATCAATATCCAACGATACCTAAATTTCCCTAACTATCGGACTATAATAAACCCTACCATTGTAAATCCCCACCCCAAAAAATTTTTCCCATATTTTAAACCAATTTAAAATCGTATTTTGTCCCTATTACGGACTATAAAGTAATTAAACTAATTTAAAATGGGGTTAAACTATTGTAAATGAGTTTAAATAAGTTTAAATTATTGTAAATGACCCTAAATGAGTTTAAAATCCTAAATAAGTTTAAATGTATAAAAATTTGAGTTACGGTGGAATTGCCCCCTTAGTACCCCCCTCCTAATACTGTGTTTTGGACATTTGAGGGGGGTAGTAAGTGGGGGTATAATAGGGAGGGGGTGGTTACTACTATGGGGGGGTATAGCGGTAATTATGGAAATTACGGTAATTTACACTCATAGGAAATTACGGATAGGTAGTAATTACGGTAATTTATGTTTGTAATTAGTAGTTGTAGGTCTATATCATGTTACTCATGGATGTAAAGTGTAATATTAGTTATTGACAATGGTTATGGAGTGGTATAATGGTTGCAGGAGAAACGAATGCGTCAGTTAGCGTATGCCGCGCCTTACTTGGGGTTTGCGATTGTAGTGAACCTCTATGGCATTGGTTGCTTTATGGGGTGGTGGTAGTATGAAGATAGGAAGGAATGAGTTGTGTCCGTGTGGATCGGGCAAGAAATACAAGAAATGTTGTGAAGGGTATGAGAATACTATTGCGTTCAATGATCGCAAGGTATTAGATGCTGGTCCTGAGTTTATTAGGTCTATAATTGAGTATTGTGATAGTAAGTTGCCAGGACCGGATCCACAGGAGTAGTGGGATAGTTTACACTCGTTTACACCCGTTTAGGTAGTTATCATGTTTATGATGGATGTCAATAATGGAGATGAGTGTAAAGGTAATGGTTGACAGGGTGTTTAGGTTAATATAATGAGTCGTACAAGGAGGCACCCATGGTTGCCATCGCCATTCCGACCCTGAACGCCTATGCTGGTTGTGAGAACGCTCGTAGCGTTGCAACTGATCGGCTGAATCATAAGATTCGGCTGTGCTGGGAGGTTCGCAACGATGGTGCTACTCGCATCGTGTTGCGGAGTCTGCTGGCCAAGGCGCAAGCGTTGCGCGTCATGGTCTGACGACTAGAGGGGTGGGAAACCACCCCTCTAGTTTTACACTCATTTACTAACTTATTAGTTTTACACTCAATTAGGTAGTTATCATGTTTATGATGGATGTAAACAGAAATTTTATGGAGATTTATACAAGGGAGATAAGGTGATTGTCTATTGACTGTGGAAAGAAAGGTATATAATCCATAGCATAGGAGCGAGACATGAACGACACCCCGATCCCGTTTGAGACTCTGTTGGACGAGGCTATTAGCAAGCCGGGCATTATTGCCCAATGTTATAGTATGTTTCACGACTATAGTTTTATGAATAGTTTATTGGCTATGCATCAGATGAAGATTAGGGGGATAGAAGTTGGTCCGATTGCTACTTTCAAGCGTTGGCAAACGATGGGTCGCGTTGTTCGCAAGGGTAGCAAAGGTCTGACCTTGTGCATGCCGTTGTTCGCACGCAAGGGGGAAAAGAATGATGATCCTCGTATGATTGGGTTCACATTCCGCAGTCTGTGGTTTGCATTGTCGCAGACGGAGGTTGTGAGTGGCGAGGTTGATAGTTTCAAGCATGAGACTCATACGGTTGATTGGGAGGGGGATCGTTGCTTGGACAAGATGGGGATTGAGCGGGTTTCGTATGATATGGTAAATGGCAACTGCCAGGGATACGCCAAGGGTCGCAAGGTGGCAGTTTCCCCGATTGCTATGCATCCTGCCAAGACTCTGATCCATGAGATTGCCCATATTGTGCTGGGTCATACGGGGGAAAACGATTGGAACCCCGAACATCCTACGATGGAGCGTAGTCTTAGGGAAATTGAAGCGGAAACGGTTGCTTACATTGTGGGGGAAGTCTTAGGTCTGGCGGGTGGCGACGAGTCCCGTGGTTATATCCAGCATTGGAATAGCCTGCATGGTGGCCAACGGATTCCCGAAAAGAGTGCTAAGGCTATTATGGTGGCAGTCGATAAGATTCTCAAGGCGGGCAAGCCGGTTCCGGTCGAGGCTGTCCAGGAAGTAGAGGTTTAATAGGAAACCGACAAAGGGGATGGGAACAACTATCCCCTTTCTTTACACTCATTTACTAACTTATTAGTTTTAAACTCATTTAAATATGGTTATCATGTTTATGATGGATGTCAAGTGTAAAGTTTACACTTGTAATGTTTATGTAGTTGATATAATAGTTATCATGAGCTACAAACATCCAATTCCATCCTTTCGCAACATAATGACGGAATATGAGGAAGATGATCCTCGTAAGACGTTACGAGTTGGTCAATGGTTTTTCAATAAGTTTATTCGGAATCAGCCTGTATCTGCTCCTTACAATTTTGATCGGTTGTATAATTCGACAGATTTTGGTGAGATATTCGATATATTGCGTCTAATGTATATTGACTATCAATGGCCATTAAACTAAAGGGTGGGAAACCACTCTTTTAGTTTTACACTCATTTACGTTTATCATGTTTATGATGGATGTCAAGTGTAAACATGGGTATTGACAAGTTGAGATTGTTGATATAATTTAGGCATACACATGAACGCCTAACCTATAAGGATGGGCAAATGTTAAAGCGACGATTATGAAGGGCAATAGGGGTTAGTTGCCTATGGCTGACTCCTGCCCGTCAAATGTCATAGGCTTAATCCGCAAGTTTTGGGAGATGGGCTGCGGAGGATATGCAATAAACTCCCACGCATGGCAAAGCGTAGGGGCACCGCTGGTGCAGGATCGCAACCAAACCAAAGGCGAAAGCCTGCCAACGACCCCGATGGAATGATCACCCATCGGGGTTTTGTTTTATACTCATTTACTAATGGATTAGTTTTTGTATTATCATGTTTTAGATGGATGTCAAGTGTAAACTAATATAGTAGAAATATGAAGACGATTGTAAACAGAAGAATACTTGCAAACTGATTTTGGTTGATATAATGAGTCGTACAAGGAGGCAAGCATGCCACGCATCACACTCGACGGAACGCTTGTAAACATTGATGAGCGCACACTGGATGCGCTCAACGTGCTGGATAGTTGTCGGCATGGTGGTTTTGCCACTGTCCACAACTATGTCAGTGGCACCAGTGATCCCAAGTGCATCGTTTCTGGGGTTTCGACTATCAACTTCATTAGTCGATTCTCTTATGGCAAGCGTTGCCAGCGTATGCTGGAACGTGCGAAGGGGTACGTTGCTACTGATGCGCTCCATGAGGAGGCTCGCAACCTCGTAGTTGAGAGTCTGACCAAGACTCTCGCAGGGGATAAGGAGTCAGACGGGTATCGACAAGGCCATGCTCGGTGCTACGTCCATAGCGGTCAGGGGATCAAGTGCCACCTTGTCACTACTGACGGAGTAGTAGATGGTCGCAAGGTCAAGGTGCCGGTGCTGGATGCTGACGGGGTTCCGACTGTTGCTAGCATCATGGTTTCGGTGCTTGAAGTGTCTCGCAAGGTCCACGTTGAAGGCAAATACAAGGCGACCAACAGCCGTCCCCTCACTATTGCGAAGGGGGAAGTAGAGACCTACTGCGAGGATGGTATGTTGCCATACAAGATGCTGTCACTCAAGGATGGCAACTATGACCGTCTTACCATCGACAAGGAAACGGTTATGCCTGCCGAGGTTGCGAGCCTCATGGTAGAAGCGGACTGACAAAGATTGTCACCCCTTCCAAGGAAACTTGGAGGGGGTTAGTTTTTACACTCATTTACTAATGTATTAGTTTTTTTAAACTCATTGAGGTAGTTATCATGGTATTTAAGAATGTCAAGGATGATTTAGGATCTTGACATGAGTAGGATGGTTATACAATAGTTTGATATGAGCAACGAACGTAAAGCCGCTATTAGGGACCGCATTTTGGCGATGAGCCAGAAGGAGGCTATTAGTTTTATTAAGAATAAGTTAGCGAACGATTCTAAATGGGCGATGCAGGGGTGTGTTCGTGTGTTTCAGTTTCAGACTATGGAGGAAGTATCAAAGGAAGCGACAGTTGATTACAATGGGGTTGGTTTTTCGGGTGTAGACGCAAAGATATTGTCGATCCTAGCCCAGCGCATCATTTCTCATTGGAATGCACATGCAGCCGGAAAAACGCTATTGTACGCGACTCCGCTGGGTCCGAAGGGTATGGCTCTCTTGCATCGGAAGATGCCCAAGTATGCAAGGCAGTTGTATCGGGTGGTGGTAAATGGTCCATAAGGACCATTTATTTTTATACTCATTTACTATTGAAGTAGTAGGTTTATATCATGTTGGGGATGGATGTAAACGGAAATCGGTGGAAGGTTATACAAAAGTTGGGGGATTGACAGGATTGGAAAGAGCATATAATTAGTCGTACAAGGAGGCAGACATGCCGACTAACCCGACCAAGACTGACCCCAACCCCAGCCGCACCCTGGCGGCGGTTCCTGGTCTCGGTTGTACCTATTGCGGGTACACGGATCGCCATCCGTACATGGTGGTGGAGGTTTCTAAGAGTGGCAAGACTGCCACCGTGATTCCCCTGGAATCGACTTTATGTGAGACGATCAAGCCAGAGTTTGTTCCTGGTGGGTTCTGTGCTCATTGCACAAACCAGAGGGAATTGGAGTATGATCTGGCGATTCCTGCCAATCCGGTCAAGACCAAGATTCGTCTGACCAAGCGTGGTTGGGCGATGAAGGGTACTCCCTTTCTGATGGGTGTTGCCTATAAGTTTTATGACTATAACTTCTAGACAGATTAAAGGGGCAAAACTGCCCCTTTAATTTTTATACTCATTTACTAACCTATTAGTTTTTACACTCATTTTGTCTATATCATGTTTATGATGGATGTCAAGTAGTAAGAAAGTGATTGCAAAGGTATTTAGGATGATATAATGATTTGCATGAGATACGACAGCAAAATAATTTGTCAGTATGCTATTATTACGGTGGTCTATGTGACCATTTCATTTATAGCTGGTGCATATTATGGTAAGAAGAATGCACCTATTAAAGAAGTAGTTAAGAAGGAATATGTTGAAAAGGTTGTAAATACTAATCCGGATAAAAGGATGCTTGACGCATATAATCAAATGTTGTTAGAAAGTGTTAGACTTAGGGCAAGGATTAGGGAATTAGAGCAGAATAATCCTAAGCGATAATTGACAAGTGTTTTAAGGAACATATAATGGAACAAATGAAAACATATCATTTGATTACTAAGGGTCAGGATATTAATAATTGGGGTTCTGCATATCCTATTATTTTAAACACGTTTGATAATATTCCGGTAGTTCATTATAGTCCTATCACCTTGAAACCGGGAACTAAGGCACAAGAAGATTGTGTATTAATTAATCATATTGATCGGGAAGCAAAAGGTATTTGTGCTGATTGTATTTTACTTGACTTGAAATGAGTGTAAATATAATGAGTGAAAAGGAATAAAACATGCCTGCGTTTTTTCCGTTAGTCAATAGTCATAATAAGACAAAAAACGGAAATGTCACCATTCATTATCGTGGTGAGCATGGTTATATTCCAGAGATGTTTCAGATTGTAGATTATTTAATTGATAAATGTTTCCTTAAAAAGGTTAATGTTGATAATATTAGTGTTACTCCTCCTAATGGTATTAGTAAACTTGATGGTATAATTTTTTATAATAATAAGGAATAAACATGAGTGCTGACAACTTTGTAGTTGTTCGTAAGTTTGAGGATGGTTATTATTGGGGTAATTTTTCTGCCTCTTATTGGTGGCAGGATAATATGGGTGTTTATCCTGATGAAGATTTTACGGATGGCCCTTTTCCAACTGAAGAAGCGGCAGAAGATGATGCAGACCAAAAATTAGGGATTATTGAATATGGGTTTGAGAAGGATAACAAACCATCTTGACAAGTGTAAAGTGGTAGATATAATGTAGGCTCAACAAGCATATCACCCATGAATAAAGGAGTTAGTTATGCAGAAGTGAATATATTAATAAAGGCTTTAATCTTGAAAGTGACCTAAATACGGATCGTGGAACCGTAAGCCACGGATGACTAGGAAGGTTGCCAGATTCCTCCGAAGTCGTCACTTATTCCCTAATCGGCTACGCGAGCGGAGGGGTTCGCCCCATAGATGCGTTTGAGCGTAAGGGTATAGACCCCAAGGAGTTATGATCCTTGGGGTTTATTTTTTATACTCATTTAATAAATTTAAACTCATTATCATGTTTCTGATGGATGTCAAGTATAAAGAAACCGGTTGATTTGTGTATAATCAGTATATAATGGTTATCATACGGGAGTGAACATGTTCCTCAAAGAATTGTGGAAAAAATTATTTAAGACTCCTAATATTTATGTTGAAACTATTAGACATAATTGGGAACCTGTGTGGACAAAAAAGATTGGAAATCTTTTTATTCTAATTGATAATGAAAAAGATTCTCCTCCTGTAGTTGCTAAGTTAATTGATGGTGAGTTTTTTTATGATAGTGTAAAACCAGTATTTGATGTAAATGGTAAAAGGATAATTCCTGGTGGAATTATTCTTCCTTATGATGAAAAACTATGGGCGTTTATCCAAACATTAGATCAAACTAACCTTGAAGTATGGAATCTTTTTAAGAATATTTCATCAACTAGAGATATAATGCATGATAGTGGTTATAGAATTGAACAAAAAAATAAAATACACTGGTATTGATATTAAACGAGTTTAAAAATATATTGATTTGTATATTGTAGGTATATAATGTATGGAGCAAGGAAACAAACATGGCAAGAATTATAGATAGTGAGTTAGTTTCAATACCTTTACAACGTTCATATGCATTGACTCTTTTCAAGAATCGGTGGCGCAAGTCGATTGCTCCTGATTTGTGTGGAAAAATTGCTGATGAAATACTAAATCGTTGGATGGCAAGAACTTGGATCAGAATGGCAAGACGACAGGAAATACTACTTGACAATTTACACTAGGTCATATAATCAAACGCATAACAAATCCTCCTAGAAAGGGAGAAAATGACCACCATGACTATTGACGATGCTCTGATTGACAACCTCTTTGACTATTGGGATGATCCCAAGGGGTCAGGGTTCAAGAATGAGCGAGAAGTCATCACCGACTATTGTGGTGATATTTCAGAGGGTGACAAGCGGCATATCCTTGCCGTGGCGATGGAGGAATACCGGCGGGAGCATATGGAAGTGGTGCATGGCCCTCGTTCCAAGCCCCGTGGAAAGTATGATCCAGAAGACGATTACTAATCTTCCAGTAGGAAGTGGAGCGGAGTATCCCCTAGTAGAAATACTAGGGGATTTTTTTATTACTATAATATTTACAATAGTTTAGACTCATTATCATGTTTCTGATGGATGTCAATAGTGGGGATGAGAGGGGAAGAAATAGGTTGATTTGCTTGTGAGGTTCATATAATGAGAGGCACAAGGAGACAACCATGCGTCCCATCCGGTTGGTTGCTATTGATGCTATCAATGAGTTTAAGGAAAAGATTCGCACGTTGAATTGGGAAGATGGAGAGGGATACAATCTCTACAAGGCATGGGTGGAATTGCGTAAGCATAATAATGGACATATTGTATCGTTTAACGAGTGGAGAAATCAGATTTGCTACCTAATTAATGATTTAAAAGATGCGTATTTATTTGATAGTAATATTTTTCAACGAAGTCATTATGTTGAATCGTGTAATTTACATATTAGCATTCATATAATGGGTGGATTTAAAAAGTATCCTAAGTGGACTACAAAATGCAGTATAATGGTCTGTGAACATTGAACAATCATAAAAGGGTAGGTTAATACCTATCCTTTTATTTTACATTCATTTGTGCAATATCATGTTTGTGATGGATGTAAAGAACAAAATGAGTGTAAAGAATTAGGTTGATTTGCTTGTTTGGTTCATATAATGAGAGACACAAGGGGACAAACATGGAGAGCAACAAGCGATTCACCGATGCGGACCTTTCGGGGTTTTTCGGATCGGAGAATATGTTTTATCATCCGATGTATCGGAATATTCGGTACACGGATGGCGTTCAGTTTGTCCACAAGCATGCTGGTTGGGTTATTACTGACATGCTGGCGGTCCTGACGCATCACAAGAATGTCAAGAGTCAAGACTTTGTTTGCGTCAAGGTGAACGTGACGAAGGATCGTCGTGCGATTATGACCTACGAAGATGGTGATTGTAAGGTTCTGTATCGTCAGGAATATGATGCCACTGATTTGTCCGTAAATGAAATCAAGTTCTTTTATACTGATGGGGTGTTGATGCTGGCAAGTGAGTATTGACAAGGGCTGGAAACCAATATAATCAATCACACAAGGAGACAACAATGATTGCTCTAATTATTCTTTCTCTGATTTTTGCCACATTGGGGGTATTTGTTTGCATTCCCCGCAACGGACTAGGTGGTATTCTTTCTTCTAGTCTGATTGTGGCAGGTATTTGCGCTTTTGCTTATATTATCAAGTGTATTATTGTTCATTGTCCTTGACAAGCGCATCATTGACAATATAATACAAGTGTAGCAAACGAATAGCGAGTGCGCGGCTTTTATTTAGCCGGTAGGTCGTTTGCGGTAGTTAGTAGAACACCATCTACTAGCGAAAGGGCGGCGAAAGCGAGTACGTGCCCCGACTCCCTGATATACTAGAGGGGGATTTATACCGGAGAAATCCGGTATATTTTTACACTCATTTTTCGTATATCATGTTTGTGATGGATGTAAAGGGAAATCCTAGGGGTTGACAAGTGTTCATGATGCATATACTGTATGGCACAAGGGGACAAGCATGATAGCATATAGGACTAAGGCTGCATTTTACATTAGTGGGCGATTGGTATGGCATACCTGGACTAATTATGATGGCAATAAGCATGCTGTTATTATTAAAAAGGCGAAGGAACTAGGGGCAGAACGTTGGGATTATGGCAATGCGGATCACAATGAGCATAGTCAAAGTCGCTATTGACAACGGTGGAACACTCATATAATGATTCTTACAAGGGGAAAGACATGGGTCATCCTACTAAGGTGATGAATCATTCGGAATATATGAAGTCTCTCAAGAATAAAAGTGTTGAACAATTGCGGTTTATTATTAAGGATGCACGGGAAGCTATTAACGCTTATCCTGAAAATCCTAATTATGGATATTATGAGGATGAGATTCATTATTGTTGTATGGAACTGAAAAATAGGGGTTGACAGGGTTTAAACTCATATATAATCATTCTTACAAGGAGAATATACCATGATTCCCATTCTGTTTTTTATTAGTCTAGGTGTTTTTGTGTTTTCTATTATTTTCTGTTTCTTGAATATGGCAATTGGGTTTAACAATATTTCAAAGAATATGGATTTTAGCAAGACAAGTAATATTTTTACTGGTCATATTGTTTGTATGATTATGAGTTTCCTTGGTGGAGTTTCCAGTGTAGTGTTTGGTATTTGGTGGATCGTTCTTGCTGTTATGCCTCTGATTCGTGGTTGACATTCTTATCCAATCCATATAATCATTAGCATAAGGAGACCGTCATGTTTTTCTGCAAGCATCAGTGGAATAAGGTTTCTGAAAATATTGGGGAAAGTGTAGTTGAACATATGAGGAAGGTTGGATATAAAGGTCCAATGCGTGCATGTGATATGTACGAACTTACTCGTAAGAAGATAGTTATTGTTCTTACTTGCTCCAAGTGTGGCAAGGTTAAGACGATTGAAAAGTTCATTTGACATTCTTATCCAATCCATATAATCATTCTCACAAGGGGAAACGATGGGAACCTACTATCAGCCTGGAACCCGTGAGAATCTGATTCGGGAATTGACCAAGGATGAATCTCATATCAATCCAGCCGGTATTCCGGTCCATGTCAAGTGCTTGATGTTTTCCCTCCGTGGAAACCGTCTGTGGAAGCAAATGGAAGTCACTGTAGGTGATAAGATGGACCGATATATTCATCTTGACCTGTTGTTTTCTGCAAAGGGCCAAGTTGGATATAAGCCTCTAAGTGAGGATATGGGTCCATACTATTGGGATTGTCCTAAAAAGTTTCTCAAGAATCTTACTGCACCTATGGGAGAATACTCAAAGACTTGGAGAGAAAGGGTGTTGGCTCGCTATAAGAAACCCTTGACAATCGTAAAGACTTGATATAATATAGCATATGAGGGCAGCAACCCTCTGCACAAAAGGGGACATATTCGGGAATACCGACCCCTAAAGATGAGAATATATTTTACAGGGGTATACGGCTTTTGTTGGCTAGCGCCCCCCAAGGAATATATCATCATCAGCCAAGATTAGGACTGCCAACCTAATCATGGGTAACAATCTGGCAGGATTGTAGAAACCGTCCTTCCTAAAAGAATAGGAAGGGCGGTTCTTTTTATACTCATTTACTAACTCATTAGTTTACAATAGTTTAGACTCATTATCATGGTTAGGATGAATGTAAAGAACAAAATTGTTTATGATGAGTGTAAAATATTTTGTGGTTGCAATTGATTTGATTGGCATATAATGATTGCAGGAGAAACGAATGAGTAAGCATGCAGATGGTTGTGAGTTTGTTGGTAAGAGTTTTTCTTTATATCTTAATAATCCGGTTGGTGATGATGAAAGTTTGAGTATTAATGAGGATGGGATTTTCTATAATCCCAAGGTTTATTCCCATAATGAACCGGATGTTTATATTCGTTTTAATTATTGTCCCTGTTGTGGTTGTAGCTTGACAGACTGATTCAATCCATATAATGATTCTTACAAGGGGATAAACATGACCACCGATGCAGATTTTAATTCTTTGATAAATATTGCATATATCAGAATTGATGAGCATGTTAGGTTTAAATCTGTTTCAAGTAGTAATGTAGCAATTTTTGCATGTGGTCGGGTTGTTGGGTATGCAATGGCTAATGATGATCATGCTATGAATGATAAAGTTTCAAAACTTCGTCAATATGCAGACGAAAAGGGAATTGCAGTTTAAGATTTGACATTGACAAATACTCTATATAATGATTCTCATAAAAGGAGAACCCCATGAGTGTGAAAACATACCCACATCCAATTAATCCTATTCAAGATTATGTTGGGTGTACGATTGTAAACATTCGTCGTGGAAAGGGCAATCGGTCTCATTTTATTTACGCTAATTTGGTTGATAAGGATGGTAATATTATTATTTCCGCAACGCTTGATTATATTGAAACTGCTATTGCTGAACGCTTGCCACTTTAAGGAAAACAAAATGAAGTCTATTATTAAGGTTATTTTCACCATTATGTTTGGTATGATGATCGCCTTACTTGCTTATCTATTAATTAATAAGCAATTTAATATCTACCAAAAGAAGCATGGTAGTCAAATGACATGGGTCGATTTCTTTCTTGATCCAGAAGTAAAGTAACCTCTTGACAAGCGAACACTCTTTGATATAATATACGAGACGACCCCAGGGAAGGTAGCCTAACCTACTGCCCCGGCCCCATGTGCCGACATATCTACCTCCTCCTTCTAACCAGGATTGATATGGGCGAGTCACCAAAGCTAAAGGGGAAATAAGCTCCCCAGGGTGAAAAAAGCGGCTGCAACCGTGGAGTAACCCAACCCCTTGCAGGGGGTAGACCCACGCCAGTATCCTATTAGTGGGTACTGGCGTGGTTCTTTTTACAAAAGGAATTAAAATGATTACATTTAAAACAATTCACTGGATGATGGACCCAGGAATATATATTCCAATTACTTTAAACTCAGTTGAACTACAAATTATTAACCTAGCAATAACGTATGCAGAAAAACATGGTAGAAATGATGCAGAGAAAAAGTTTTATTTTTTCTCACTACTAAATCATCATCAACTACCAGTTTACAAACATCAAGAAGCATATGATTATTATTTGAATAAATGATTTTAAACTAATTAAACTTTTATTATCATGTTTAGGATGAATGTAAAGAACAAAATGAGTGTAAATAGGTGTTGCAATAGGTGGATTGGTTTATATAATTGTAGGCATAAGGAGATAGAGATGCGCTTTGCAATCCTCATGGCTATGGTTGTTCCTGTGGTTGCGGTTGAGTTTGGTGTTTCAACCTATATGAGCGATTCTATGTATGATGGTAAGTTTGATGTTGATGTTACTCGTATGGGAGTAATGTTGGATATAATGACTATAAAAGAAAATACTCCTGTTTCTTTTAGTATTGGTTTAGGATCGTGTGAGATTAATAATATTGATGGTATTGAAGCTAGGGCCATTGTTCGGATTTATGGTAATATTGGTCTTAAGAATATTAAGCCTTTTGTTGGGTTAGGTGGTGCTATTATTTGGAATGATGAGAGATTGATGTTTTTAAGTCAGCCTCAGACAATCCATGAGTTTGAGACTATTAATACTTATACTGTTCTTGTAGATAGTTATACTATTGAAGAACGGGAAGAAATGTCTCGGGTTAACTATTCTGGCTTTTTCCAATTGGGTATTCTGATTGACTATAATGATTTTTACACTCGTTTTGGTGTTGAATACTCTCATATTAGTAATGGTGGTCGGGAGCATATCAATGCCAGTATGGATACTATCGGATGGTTTGCTGAAATCGGATATACTTTCTAGTTGACAAATCATTTATACTCATATAATAATATTATGAAAAAGAGAGATAAACTTAAACCCTGTTTAGATTGTGGAGTTTCTACTGCCACAATTGGGGAACATTTTTTTCTGAAAAATGAAATATGGTATAAAGTCCATAATAATGAACGTGGATTTTTGTGTATCAGTTGTATTGAAAAGAGGTTAGGTCGTAAACTTGGCCCTT